>Ga0207952_1000007_pt1 | contig 413088 bp, 368 predicted proteins | sample SubbioR12Aug_8Ca_FD_184831 | JGI IMG/M metagenome (GOLD analysis project Ga0207952, IMG submission 184831) | Serpentinite rock and fluid subsurface biosphere microbial communities from McLaughlin Reserve, California, USA - CR12Aug_8Ca (SPAdes) | ecosystem: Environmental > Terrestrial > Deep...
TGGCAGATGGTATGTATCTGGTAAGAGTGAGCAGTGGTGATAATGTAGCCACACGCTGGATCTCTGTTCGCCATTAATTGAACAATCATTAATAAAAAGCCCAGAGGTTTCCTCTGGGCTTTTTTATTTCAAAACCATTTTGCCTTGATGTATAAGTGGATTTTATATGGATAAAACGAGCTTAAATATCTAAATCAGGAAACGATAGAATTTTGATCAATTTGCTAAAATTTCCAAATGAAATGCGTAAAAGCAAAATCAATACAGCAAAGGAATCTGACAAAAATATGACATAAAAAATAAGCCTTGAATGTTCATCCGAAACCCGGGAAAAAAATGAACAGATATTCAACTGGAATTTAGATACAACTACCTTGTTACTACAATCGTTTCCGACAAAAATGACTATTGGGAATCAGGAAATAATTTGAAATACAATGAATGGTTATTCTAAAATAGGCGTGCTTTTTTTAAGTAAAGAACAGTGTGAAACACAAGCTCTGTGCGTGTTTCGGGTGTTTTCGCTGGTTTAATTAATAATATTTGTATGAGTAAATAAACCAAACCATATGAATAGAAAATTACACAACCATTTCAAAAAGAGTTTTCTGATTATTGCAAGCATTCTTGGAATAATTTTCCAGAGTTCTCTTCTGGCACAAATGAGCGGATCTTACACCATAGATGCCTCAACAGCTGCCAGTTCTACTAACTTTCAAAACTGGGCATCTTTTTGGCAGTCCCTGCAGGGATTGGCCCGGGACGATGGAGGCGCAACCCTGGCAGGTGGTGTTTCCGGTGCCGTAGATGTTTCTGTTAAAAGCGACCTTACGGAATCTAAAAAAATTGAGTTCCCTGCAATCAGCGGCATGTCTTCAACCAACACTGTTACTATTGATGGCGGCTCAAAGTATGTTCAGTTTGCAGCTACCAATGAAGTTATCAGTTTTACCGGTGGTGATTATTTTACCATTAAAAATTTAACGGTAAGAAATACTGCAACCGGATCCGGAATTCAACTCATTCGCTTTTCCAATGCCTCAGATTACAATACAATCAACAGTTGTACATTGGAGTTTTCCGCGCTTACATCAGGTTCTACTTCCGCACAGGCTTATGTGTCGTTTGCATCCAATCCTTCATCATTAACAGCAACAACTTCTTCCAATAATGGTACTTACAATACCATCAGCAGTTGCTTGATGCGCACAACCAATACCAATAGTCCGGGACCTGGTTATGCCATAATGGATCAGCAAGGTACTTCAAGCTATTCAAGCACCGCAACAAACAATACGATAAGTGGAAATACCATTCAGAATTTTTACCAATATGCCTTTTACAACCGCTATACAAATGGGGAAAATTTCATAAACAATGATATTTCAAGAGCAAACACCACCACCAATAATGCATCATCACAATTGTACGGTGTTTACACATATTACACGTATGCGGCAAACAGATCTACCAGTATTAGTGGAAATAACTTTCACGATTTGCCATTTGCAGGTGCATCTGCATCGCAAGGTTATACTTCCACCTCCTATTTGTTTTATGGATATTATAATTATGGATCAAATACCTACAGATTTGAAGTAAAAAATAACAACATCAAAAATATCCGTTGCAATTCAACGGCCTATATCAGTTATTTTTATTACAATTATTATGCAGATGTGGTTGGAAACACCGTAGAAAGTTTTAATAACAATGGATCCAATACCAGTGCATATTTTTATGGGTGGTATTTCTATTACGGACAGGAAACCAAATTTTCCAACAATACCATAAAATCTTGCAGCACAGCATACTACACTTATTACACCTATTTAAGGAACCACTCTGACTGGAATAATTGCGAAGAGAATGTTATAGATGGAAATGTGTCGGGTTATTATACTTATTGTATATACCCTTATTATGGCAACTGGAGAGTGAACAGAAACAAAGTCACCAATAATAAGATCAATGGAAGCTATGGCTATATCTATTGTGTAGCTCCTTACTACATATATGATGTAGAAGTTACAGGTAATTTGATTTACAATAATGTTGGCCAGTATGGAATGATGGGCTTGTATGTGTATTCCTTTAACTCAGGAAATTACAAAGCGGAAATTTATCAGAATACGATAATTTCGGATCAAACAGGTACTTCATATCCTTACAATTATGCGTATGGCCTATATGTATATTGTTATTACCATCAAAATGTTCGGGTAAAGGGAAATGTTGTAAGATTGTCAAACAGTTATGGCGGTTACCCCTTGTATAGTTATAATACAAGTGCATCCAATTATAAAGTTTGGGATTATAATACATTTTGGGTAGACAATGTTACTAACCCTTACTTTTATCTCGGTGGTGCAGGATCTAGCTCCTGGTCAGCGTTCAGATCAGCAAATACCATTGCTGGTAAAAATGAGTATTATTTAGACTCAAAATTTGCCGATCCATCGAATGGCGACTTCAGATCGAATGTATTCGAAAATCAAAACAATGTTCCAACGGAACCCGCTTCTCCAAAAGATATTACCGGTGCATCCAGAAATTTGATAATGAGCGACAGAGGAGCTCAGGAAAATGCAATGGATATTCAGGCAGTAAGTACAAATTTCACAGTTCCTTCCTCCGTCTGCGCTGGATATACTGTGTCCGGTGGAACTACAATTACATTGAAAAATACATTTGCAACAGACACAGCAAAAAATTTCAATGTTGCTTATTCTGTTAACGGTAAAAACAAAGTTTCTGAAACAGTAACATCTGATATTTTAACTGGTCAAAATTACACCTATACATTTTCGCAGGGGTTGCAATTAAATACACTTGGGAATAACCGCATTGCGATATTTATTGATATTCCTGATGATAATACTACCAATGACTCATTCATCTTTAATACTTTCGTTAAGCCTGCTCCCGGTGGAGGAAAATATAACTTCAGTGCAAAGCCAACATGGGCAGTTTACCAATATGGTAAGCCAAATGATGTGACAGTAGTGAACCAACCTGTAATTTATGACATCAACTCACCAAGAGCATTTTCAAATTCAGATTATGGCACTTCGTGGACCGCAAGTGTGAGTGCAGAAATGGCAGATGGCACACCGGTTACAGGTGCTTCACTTGCGCCTGCATCAGGCTCGGCAGATTTGGAAGTAACTTACGTTACGAGCAATACTGCTTTAGAAGATGAAATGTTAACTATTAAAGTTAAAATTACAGATCTGACCAATGGCTGTGACACTATTCTTTCGAGAAAAGTGTTGATTTATCCAACCATTTCTCCTGACTTTAAATTCCCGGCAAAAATTTGTGATGGCGATGCGGTTCTCTTCGAAAATCTGAGCACCGTGAAATCGGGAAATATGGAGTTCGAATGGGATTTCGGTACAGGAAATCCTGCTGATATTACTGCAGCTCCCGAACCTGTTTTCCAATTCCCTGGACCAGGAAACTATAAGGTGAAAATGACGGCCAAAACACTACCATATGGTTTCCCAGCCTGGGACAGTGTAACTTTAAATGTTGGACCAATACCTACAGTAGGATTTACAAAAGTTAACGCATGTGAAGGGAAGGCATTGGTTTTCACGAATCAAACCACCCCATCAAATTCAACATACGACTGGGATTTTGGTGATAATACAACCCATTCCATAGCAACTAGCCCAACCCATACTTATGCATTAACCGGTGCTTACACCGTAACTCTGAAAGCCAACTTGAACGGATGTATCGCAGAAACCAGCCAGCGCGTATATCAGTTTGACAAGCCTAAAGCAGATTTCAGTCTGGTTAGCGGCAAATGCGATAACGAACAATTTGAGTTTGGAAATGCAAGCACCATTAAAGGCGGACTTTTTGGTAACAACTGGGATTTTAATGACGGTACTGTTTCTACAGAAGTCGCACCCAAACACACCTTTACCAGCTTTGGCAGCAAAGCAGTGAAATTGGTGGTTACCTCAGAATTTGGTTGCAAAGATTCCTTAACCAAATCCATTGTTGTAAGAGAAAGCCCGGTTGCAACATTTATCAATGATCCTGCATGTTCTTTGACTCCAACAACCTTCACCAATACTACCAACGATGTTCCATTGACCAATGCCAGTTATGCATGGGATTTTGGTGATGGTGGAACCAGCTCGGCAAAATCTCCGGTTCATGGCTGGAGTAATCTGGGTCCAAAAACAGTAGTACTGACAGTGAGTCTGGATAACGGATGTAAATCCAGCACCAGCAGCGTATTGTCTGTAGGTGTTCAGCCAAAAGCAAACTTCGATGCACAGAATGTATGTGCAGGCAGCCCTGTAATATTTGAGAACAACACTATTTGGGCTCAGGGTAACATTACCTTCAGCTGGGATTTCGGCGATATCACTACCAGTTCAAACAGTGATCCACAGAAAACTTATGCTACCAATGTAACCACCACATACAACGTAACCCTGAAAGCCACCATTGCTGGCGGATGTTCAGACCAGATCACCAAACAGGTTACTGTAAACGAAGCTCCTCAGACCTGCGACTTTGTTGCAACTCCTGACTATGCATTCGGCTATTACGGAATGAAATTGGAGCCTAAAAATGGCGCAGGAGTAATAGGTGCACAAGCAAACGTAACCTATACCTGGGTGTTTAACGGTGGAGGTACTGAAACCGGTCCAAGCACACAATATAACTTCCAGGAAGATGGTACTTACAAAGTAACCATGCGTGCAAGAGTGGATGCAACTGGTTGTGAGTGCAGCAAAACCATGGATGTGGTAATGAGCCGCGGTGCAGTGAAAGATTTGACTGAAACCGGTGTTGCTGTTTATCCGAACCCAAGTAATGGAAGGTTTCAAATTGCACTTACAGAGAGCTTTGGAAGCCAGATAAAAGTGGAGGTTTTGGCGGCCACAGGCGCAATCATAGATAGCTACAATTTCCAGAATACCGGTCTTCTTTCAGTTGACGGTAGCAATTTTGCAGATGGCATGTATTTGATCCGGATCAGTAGCGGTAATACTATCGCGAATTCCTGGATTTCCATCAGAAAATAGCATAGTAATAGTTTTCATACTTTATCTGAAAGGGGGCTCTTTTGAGGAGGCCCCCTTTTTTATTTGACCCATTTTAACGAAGCATCATTTATTTTTGCCTGGTGACTCTTATACAAACACGCATTTTAGAACGTATTGGATATATTTCATTAAACAGACCTGAAAAGAGAAATGCTCTAAGTCCGGAAATGGTGAATGAATTAAAAATTCAATTGCAGAAAATGTTGGACAACGACTTGGTAAAGGTGGTTGTAATTAAAGGAGAAGGACCGGTGTTTTGCTCCGGTGCAGATCTGGAATATCTCGCTAAAATCCGTGAGTTTTCCATGGAAGAAAATTTAGCAGACAGCAACAATTTGCGTGAATTATTTGAGTTGATTTATCATGCAGATAAATTAATAATTTCCGAGGTTAATGGTCCGGCACTTGCAGGTGGTTGCGGGCTTGCAACCATTTGTGATTTTTGCTTTGCATCTGATCTGGCATCATTTGGGTATACCGAAGCCAGAATTGGATTTGTGCCTGCCTTGGTGATGGTGTATTTGCAACAAAAAATTAACGGGAAAAATCTAAGAGAATTGTTGTTAACCGCAGAAATTATTCCTGCAAAAAAAGCAGCAGAAATTGGTTTAATTAATCGTGTAGTTCCTGCCTCTGAATTGTCTGAATATGTATTTGATTTTGCAAACGATTGGAACAATTCTATTTCTTCCTCCTCTGTAACTTATATCAAAAAAATGCTGCGAAATATTTCAGGAATGAATCATAATGAAGCGCTGGATTATGCTGCTGCAACAAATGCAGAAGCACGCATGAGCGATGATTGTATTCGGGGTATCGATGCTTTTTTAAATAAAACAAAAATCAAATGGTAAATCTGGTTGATACCCATTGCCATATTTATTCCGATAAATTTCATTTAGATCGCAATACTGTTATTGAAAATGCAGGTTTGCAGGGAGTGCATAAAATTTTAATGCCCAATGTGGACTTGGAAAGCATTGATGCTATGCTGGATGCTGAAAGTAAATACCCCGGTATCTGCATTCCAATGATGGGTTTGCATCCTTGTTCTGTAAAGGAGGATTACAAAAACGTTTGGGAAACCATGCTCATCTGGTTTCAAAAAAAGAACTTTATTGGAGTTGGTGAAATTGGTATTGATTTATACTGGGATAAAACTACTTTGGAGTGGCAGCAGGATATTTTTCGAACCCAGGTCCTGCATTCCATTGAAATTCAAAAACCCGTCGCCATGCACACCAGAAATGCAATGCCCGAAGTGATGGCAATTCTGAGGGAATTTAAAGGTCAAGGAATTCGTGGGGTATTTCATTGTTTTTCAGAGGGCTATGAGTTTATTCCCGAAATTGTAGAAATGGGATTTTATTTTGGGATAGGAGGGGTGTTAACCTACAAAAACTCCGGTCTCTCCGAGGTAATCCCTCAAATACCATTAGACAGAATAATTTTAGAAACCGATGCTCCCTATTTGGCACCAGTACCTTTTCGCGGTAAAAGAAATGAGCCGGCTTATGTATGGCAGGTGGCAAAAACGCTCGCTGAAATAACAGGGGTGAAGATGGAGGAGATTGGCGCACAGACAAGCTTGAATGCCGCCAGACTTTTTTCACTGTGATGTTTTGAGAAATTTTGGGAATTGCAATTTTGCATAAAATGCAATTATGAATTGCAACGAAGTTTAAATCACTGTGTCTAAACATCAAAATAATCCATACTTATGAAAAAGAATTTATTAGCCATCTTTGTTGTTCTTTTATCAGGAGTTTGTTTTAACTCAATTCTAAAGGCAGGCTGCGGACTACCTAAACCATCGTTCAGTATTACAAACAGTGGAGGGCTGAAGTATTATTTCTGGGCAAATAATGTATGGAACGCTTCTCCTGAGTGGCTTATGGGCAATGGCGATACATACAAGGGAAATAATTTTTACAACACCTATCCGCAGGAAGGAAAATACAATGTTTCACTAGTGCTTTGGGATTCAACCAAAACCTGTTCCGATACTTTTGTTTTGCAAACAATTTGTGTGGTGGATTTGGACAATATGGTGAAAAGAGTGTCAAGACTCAAATATGAATTTAATTCGCTCAATGCATCTCCAAATAAGCGTCAATTTACATGGCAATTTGGAAATAATGATTCTGCTTCTGGTACAAAAGTTCAATATACATACTCCCAAAAGGGTTTGTACAATACAAGCCTTCGTATTTACGATAGCATGCTCGGTTGTTTTGCATTAGCAACAAAATCTTTGGTAGTAGCCCCATGCGGAAATGGTAAATTAAACGATTCATTTAATTTAAAACCGAGTTGCACTGATGACAGAACTTCTACCCTGATTTATTCCAATAATAGCAGTTATGCTTCAAAAATATCAGCTAAAGTTTTTTGGGGAGATGGAAATTCGGATACGGTAATGAATAGGAAATACGCTTTTTCATTGTCGCACACCTGGAGCTCCGGAGGATTAAAATCGTCCAAATTGATTATTACCGATACAGCCGGTTGTATAGATACGATTATTAATTCCTATCGTGTATATGATACTGCTGCTGGTAATTATGATTTTTCATTCAGCATAACAACAATAAAATTAACTGTTGAAGTGAAAACAAAATTTAAAGATGTTTCATTTTACAGTTGGAATTTTGGAGATAGTTCCATTGGTTACGGAACAACTGCTTTCCATAATTATAAGGATACCGGGGTATATAATGTTTGTGCTTATTACGGTAAAACCTATCCTGAAGGATTTTGCACTCTGAAACGATGCTCAACAGCTATTGTCGACCTGCATTATGTCAGGTGTGACTCTGCGCTGCAGAAACTAGCTTTCGGTTTTTCACCCTTGCAAATGTATACTGCTCCTTTATCATGGTATTTCAGTTGTTCACTAGGCACAAGAAGAGTTATTAATTGGTATTTTGGCGATGGAGATACCGTTTTAAATTCCAACGCCAATAATATTCAACATACCTTTTCAAAAGAAGGAAAATATTATCCCACAGCTATTGTTACAGATTATAAACTTTGGTGTAGAGATACATTTAATTTCAACCCTATTTGTGTGTTTGATGGTCGCTATCAGGTAACCAAATTAAATTCACCTTATACATATGAGCTTTCACCATTCAACGGACCCGCATCAGGTCGTAGCTACAAGTGGTATATTTATTTAAATAATGTACAATCCAATCCGACTGTGGATTCCGGAAATGGGAATACACATCAGTTTAAATTTCCGGTACGCGCCAATTACCAAAGTAAATTGTGGACATATGACAGCAGTTTTGGATGCGGTTGGGATTGGTGGCAAATAATCAGGGTAGTTAGATGTAGTGGAATGGATTCCGCTGTTTTGCAGCCGGTTTGCAACCAGAATAAAACAGTAGAATTAAAAGTATTTAATAACAGCAGTTATGGTTTAAACTATAACGCTACCATAGATTGGAATGACGGCAGTGTAAATGATACAGCGTATAACCGGGTTCATGATTTTACAAAAATTCATACATACAGTACGAAAGGTTATAAGACATCTTACATTTATGTAACAGACACCTCGGGTTGTAGCGATACGCTTCAAACCTGGGGCTTGCTTGCCGACACCGCTTTTGATAATAAATACCTGGGATTTAACGTGAATATTTCCGGAACCACCGTAACCTTAAGTGTAAAAGATACTTCCAAAGTATATTTTAAAGAGTTTGATTTTGGCAATGGTGTGAAGAAAACCGGGACCATTTCCAGTTACACTTATCCCTCCAAAGCAGACACATTTAATGTTTGCGCTTTGTTCAGTTCCAAAAGTAAAATACCCTGCACTCGCCAAATTTGCAAGCAGGTACCAATTGCATATTATCCGCCTCCGGTGCGATGCAAGGCGGTATTTTATAAATACGGAGATTCAGCCAGGAAATTTTCTATGTTCGCGTATAACCTGAGCACAGGTAAACGTTTTCATTGGGATTTTGGCGATGGTGATACATCAAACCAATATGCACCAAAGCACACCTATCCTGGTTTGGGGCCATATCGGTTATGTATTACTGTTTATGATTCTGCCTGCTCACTGCAATTTTGCGATACAGTTGGTTTTGATACTTCAGGTGTTATGAACCGCAGTGCTGGTTTTACTTTAAATGTGATAGACCCTAATGCACTTTACAAAAAAGAATTGGTTAAAAATCAGCTTCATATTTATCCAAATCCTGCTTCAGATAAATTGAATATTGATCTGCCACCGGACTTCGGCAATATGTTACAGATTAAAATTACCAGTTTGACAGGCAAAGAAGTAAAAACTATGCTGGTAAAAAACACCGGAACCCTGGTTGTAGAATCTGATGATTTGTCAAATGGTTTTTATATGGTACATGTAAAATCCGGAGACCAAATTGCATTTTCTAAATTTACTGTTATCAGGTAAATATTGAATTATCAAAAGAGGGAAAGGTTTTTTCGGATTGAACTTTTGTATTTTTTAAAGCAAATTTCATTTAGTTAATGAGGTTGATTTCGGGTTGTTGTTGCCGAAAATTAGATATCTTTTGATGACTTACTTCATCATTGGTTCCAAGGAAGAAAATGCCTACTTTTGCACCTCCTTAAGGAGAGTTGTCCGAGTGGCTGAAGGAGCACGCTTGGAAAGCGTGTATGCGCGAAAGTGTATCGAGGGTTCGAATCCCTCACTCTCCGCCAAACCAATGAATAACCCGCCGATAGGCGGGTTTTTTTATAGGCAGCACACGCGAATCTGCCGGCGCAAAGCCGGGCAAGTGAGCGTGAGCTGCCGATAAAAATGCCTTTTGCAAAAAGGCAATTCATTGGTTTGAAGCCACCCCAAACGGGATCATCGAGCGCAGCGAAATAATCCCCAGAAAGGTTACGGGTTACGTGTGACGGGTTACGGTGTTGATGCCTGAATAACGTTGACCGTTTTGTATCTCAATGTTTCTGTATTTCACGAAGACAATTTTTATTTACAAGTAGGGAAGTCTATTGCTTCACACATTTAAAAAGGCGCACAGATAACACAGAAATCACAGAACAAAGTACACTTTAAGCCTGAGGCTTGAGGCCTGAAGCCTGAGGCTTTTTTGTTGATGCCTGAATAACGTTGACCGTTTAGAAGTTAAAAACCTCGAAATGAAAAACCAATAAATTTGAATATTATCGGTAAAAAAACAAGCTTCTATAGCGAATAGGCAAAGCCAAGTGCGAATGAAACGGAATGGTTGTCCCATCCTATTTTGGGCACAAAAATTTCTCCTCTGTAGGAAAAGGAAAATTTCTTTAAATACCAAAAAGACACCAGACCTTGTGCATATAACCTCCATCCAAATCCCTGTTGGTAGGTTTCAAGGTTTTTTTGATTCAACAATTTATATCCTCCATTTAGTTCAATATATATGGGCTTGTCCTGAGGAACTTGATATTGGTAAGAACCATTAGAATCCTTGAATTGCGATATTTCAATATCCCGAACACCTGATCGGATAATCTGTACAAATTCTAAACCCCAATTGTAACGCTTCATATAATGCTCTTTTTGATTTTCATCATTGTACCAGGTATAATACCGATTCCTTTGAAATGCAAATCCGAAGGAAATGCAATCTTGATTGTATAAATCGTACAGAACGTATCCATTTGTGAGAAAACTCCCATTGGGGTTATTTGGATCGCCGAATGACAAGTGTCGATCGCCTGCCTTTTCCAAATTCAAAATTTGATGTCTGTAATTAATCGAAAGGCCATATTTTACGAATTGAGGGGCACTTACTATTTCCAGATCCTGAACATAATATTCCGTATTTCCGCTTCTTCCCGCATATTTCGTTGAGTTATGCGTAAATTCCGCCTCATACTTCCGTTTTACAATGGGGTAAAATGAAAATCCACCGGAGTATATTCTCATAGGCCCTGCCAATTCAGTAAATATTTCCCTGTTTATCATTGCATTTACGGTGAGCCTTTTACTCAGGTCTCCCGAATATGCAGCAGTGAAACTAAAAGTAAAAATATTGATATTGGCAATTATATCCGGGAATGCCGAAAACACAATGTGGTGTTTGGGCATATGATCAACAGAATCAATAATCATGGAATCATTCCTACTGCTGTCCGATTGGCCGGATGCATCCGATAAATGCAATAAAATGATGCCTACAAAAAGGAAATATTTTTTCATCTATTCCATTTAATTAGGGATACACCAGAGATGTATCGTTTTTGCACAAAAGCGTATCAACAAAATTAAATTATCATTAATAGAGATATGCAAATGCTGCAACCACGATTGCAGCAATCATCAACGCCAAAATCCATCGTATACTGTTGGAAATGGTATTCAATACTTTGAGTTGTTCATTGGTAAGTTTATCCTGATTCATAATAAGATTTAATTGTTTTAGAATAGAAGAATATTTCAAATATATTAATATCCGGGAGAATTTTATCCTCACGAGCTTATGATTCTTGAATTTGTGGATGCTGCATTTTTTAAATCACAGTATTAATATTGTAATCCTGATGGATGCCAATAAAGCCCAATATTCAAACATTGATGCATACATTGCAACGTTCCCGACTGATGTCAGAGTGAAGCTCGAACAACTGCGCCATGCCATTCAGCAAGCTGCACCTCTGGCCACAGAGGTTATCAGCTACAACATGCCCGCATTTAAAGGGAACAAAGTCCTGGTTTATTTTGCCGCATATAAAAATCATATTGGTTTTTATCCTACGGCCAAACCCATGGTGGTGTTTCAGGAGAAATTGACGGAATTCAAAACGTCAAAAGGAGCGGTGCAGTTTCCGCTGAATCAGGAAATGCCTTTAAAGTTGGTAGCGGAAATGGTAAAATTCAGAGTGGCTGAAGATGTGCTGAAAAAACCAACTTCAGGCAAAAGAAAATAATAAATTAATCAAGTGAAAATATTTTATGAAGCATTTAATTATCCTGTTATTATTATTTAGTTGTTTTAAGCAATCCAATGCGCAAAATAAAAGCAAGGGATTTTATGAAACGGGCCAACTGCGTTATTCCTATCGTTATGTTAAAGGTCATTTGGAAGGGATAACCAAGGAGTTTTACATCAATGGAAAGCTGCATTACGATTGGAATTATGTGCATGATACACTGCAGGGAATTACAAAAGAATATGCAGATGATGGAAGTTATAATGAATGGAAATATGCAAATGGTATTTTGGTGGAAGGCCGCGGTTATTACAAAGACGGAAAATTGCGCGACTATTATGGTTTTGTAAATGGAAACAGGAAAGGCAAATCCTGTCGTTTTTATCCGGAAGGAGACACCATGGTTGTATGGAATTATGAAAATGAAGTAATACTAAGTGCATATGGATTATATCCAACCGGTGAATTGCAGTTCAAATACAATTATGTTGGAAGTCATCTACAGGATACCACTTATGAATTCAATACCAATGGAAAATTAATTCGAAAATGGTATTACAATAACACAGGAGATGCAGAATTTATGCTTGATATTTTTGAAGATGGTAGAATGAAAGCTTACACAAAATATTCTGGTGGCCAGGCCAATGGAATGGCAACTGAATATAATTTGGACGGGATAAAGAAATATGAATACAATTATGTCAGCGGGTCTTTGGAAGGCAAAACCAGAGAATATTATACTACAGGAATATTAAAAATGGAATGGAATTATTCCGGGAACAAACTCAATGGTATTTCCACACTTTATAATGAAAACGGTAAAAAGATTTATGAGTATACCTATAAAGATAATGTATTGCATGGTAAAACCATTCAATATGACTTGAATGGCAATGCGCTGAATTTTTGGATATATAAAGATGGAGTTTTAAAATAGGCTATGGCAATCACCACTTCTTTGAAAAATAAGGAACCTGAAATCTTTAAGATAGCACCAAAAATCGTAGCCGGTAATTCATTGGAAATGAGTATTTCCGACAATAAAACTGCAGTGCTTTGGGGAAGTTTTATGCCACGGTTAGGCGAAATTCGTAATAGAATAGATTCAGTCCTTTTATCAATTCAGGTATTTCCGGATGATTTTAATTTCGCCAATTTCGATATCCATAAAAAATTCATCAAATGGGCAGGTGTAGAAATCAAAAATGTAGATACAATTCCGCCACAAATGGAATTACTTTCAATTCCCGCCGGCGAATACGCAGTCTTTACCCATATTGGTGATACTGCAACTGCCGAGAACACCTTCCGCTATATATTTTCGGTTTGGTTACCAAATTCTGCTTACGTTTTGGATAACAGACCGCAATTTGAAGTTTTGGGAGAAAAGTATAAAAGAAATGATCCTGCCTCCGAAGAGGATATTTATATTCCGATTAAGCCTAAGGAATAATGAAAATATTTGTAAAGTTGTAAATTTTATTGTGATATTTTAAACTCAAATCTCCATGACCGCTAAAAAAGGGATTGAAAAAATCTGCATCCATGGACATCATTTTTTTAAGAGCAGTTCTTGTCCGGTTTGTCCCATTTGTGAGGCAGCCAATAAACCGGATACCGGTTTTATGTCAGAAATTGCCGCACCAGCTAGAAGAGCGCTCCTTCTAAAGGGAATAGATTCTATCGAAAAACTAAAGGAGGTCAGGCTTGAGGAAATTAAGCTCCTGCATGGAATTGGCCCTGGTGTGTTAGAAGTTCTTCGGAAATACCTCACCAAAAGCGAAACGTAAATCCTCATTAATACATGCCGAATAATATATCCACATTCGGTAGAAAAATACTAATTTAATAACTTGCTGAAAAGCAATAGGAATAACGCAAATGACAGGTATATGACAATCCAAAAATAGAATAATCGTTCTATTTGTATATGAATTTAAAATACCACCTACTTCTTCCGGTTCTTGTTTTCTTCTTCCTTCCACTTTTCTCCCAAACCCGAACCGTTGGTGTGGTTACCTACTCCCCCAAAAATCAAGATGGATATGTGCTTTACAGCCCGAATGGGACCAAGAAAACCTATTTGCTGGATAAATGTGGCAGAGTGGTAAACACCTGGACCAGCAATTACATTCCCGGCTTTTCGGCATCCCTGCAGCCAAATGGCAACCTGGTGCGTGCAGGTCATGTAATTGGAGCCGGATTTGGACCGGGTGTTGGTGGGGTTCTGGAAATATTCGACTGGGATGGCAATCTGAAATGGCAATACAAACAGGCGGACACCGTGATGGTGTTTCACCATGATTTTAAAGTAATGCCAAATGGCAATATTCTGGCCATTGTATGGGAAAATCATACCATAGCTGATGCCTTGGCACATGGCAGAAATCCTGCGCAGACAAAATTTTCTGTGTGGAGCGAAAGAATTCAGGAAATTAAACCAGTTGGTGCAGATTCTGCAGAAATTGTTTGGGAATGGAAAGTCTGGGATCACATGGTGCAGGATTATGATTCAACAAAGAAAAATTACGGAGTGGTGCCCAACCATCGTGAATTGTTTGATATTAATTTTACCAATAACAATAAATTAAATACAGGACAGGATTGGTTGCATTTTAATGGGATTGATTACAATGAGGCATTGGATCAAATACTTTTAACTTCACATTCCCTGGATGAAATTTATATTATCGATCATTCTACAACAACTTTGGAAGCTGCTACTCATTCCGGTGGCAGAACCGATGCAGGGGGCGATATTCTGTACCGCTGGGGCAATTCCCTTTCATATAGAACCGGCGATTCCTCTAACTGGAGATTGTTTAACAGCCACCATGCAAATTGGGTAGAAAAAGGTTTGGAAAATGAAGGGCAAATAATTTTCTTTAACAATGGATTAAACCGTCCGGGAGCTACCAAATACTCAACCATAGGTAGAATTAATCCTCCTTTAACCACCAATGGTTTATACACCTACATCTCCGGTAATCCATTTGGGCCTATCAAAGAAAAGGAAGTTTATAAAGCAACAAAACCAACGGATTTCTACACCGATTTTATGGGTGGTGTCTATCAGATTTCCGATTCCCATATTTTAGCAACTCTGGCCACTACAGGTAGATTTTTGGAAATTTCCAATGATACTATTGTGTGGGAATATGTAAATCCGATTAATTCTTCAGGCGCTACCAAACAAGGGGTCAAACCCATTGCAAATTCTGTATTTCGCTGTCAGTTTTATCCTCCGGATTATGGGGCATTTAATGGTAGAAATTTAACACCCGGACTTGAATTGGAGGCCCAGCCATATTCCGATAAGCTGTGTGATAAACCATTGCCACCTTTATATTCCATCAAAAAAATAAATACCCAAAACAAGATATCCGGAATTTCAGATTCACTGAATGTACATTGCAGAATAGCAGGTGTATTACAGAGCAATTCCATGGGTGAATCCGGTTCCCATTATTTTATCTCAGATATTACCGGAAGCATTTATATCGAAGACACACTTCAAAGTGGGCCGTTCAATATGGGAGACAGTGTAGTTGTAACTGGTTATGTTGGTCAAAAAAATGGTTGGGGAATCATAACCAAACTGGATTCAATGGTTAAGAAATCTTCAAACAAATTATTGCGCAATACTTCTGTGATTTCTCATCCGGATGAATTGCATGAATCTGCATTGGTGAAAATTAAAAAAGTGAAATTAACAGATCCTTTGCAATGGCCAACTATTCCAATAACTGCCGGGAAGTTTGCAAGGGTGGGAGTGAAGCATACCGATGGAACCATAGATTCGATGTACATTTATTCCATTACCAATCTCAATGGATCCATAGCTCCGGAAGGTTATTTTAATGTTACAGGTTTTGTAGGACAAGCAGATGCCACTTCGCCCTATTTAAGCAATCATTTTATTATTCCAATTTCTAAAAACGATATAGAAAATTCTATTTTACCGGTTGTGGATTTTATTGGGGAAAGCGATTCGGCAATAATAGGAAACAGTAATTATTCCATTGGAATTAACAACAATCCCGCGGAGGAGAACTTTACTGCAGACTTGGTAATTAAAGGTGGTTCAGCAATAAATGGAGAAGATTTTTCATTTACGAATCAACAGATTTACTTTACAGTTGGCAATACCCAGGTATATGTACCGGTAACGATATTGGCGCCAACATTTTCCGAAACACGCAGCATTGAGTTTGCATTGAGGAATGTTAGTGACCCTGGAACCATTGGTGATGACACCAGCTTTGTGCTGTATTTGCACGGCAAAAGGGTTGAAAATATTTCTGATGTTCCCAATAACCATTGTAATTTTTATCCCAATCCGGCAACTGCATATTTTAACGTTCAATCGGATTTGGCGGTTCGGCAACTGGCCATATCGGATATTACAGGTAAAACAGTAATGGTTTTAAATTCGATAAGTTCCGGCAAACCTATCGCGGTAAATGATCTCAGGCCGGGTACTTATACAGTTAAAATAGAATTTGAAAACGGAAAAATAAATGCTTCCAGATTGATTATTTCATCTGAATAGGTGGAATATTTAAATCAGATTTAGGCTACTGGTTCAACAGCAAAATGGTTTTTTGAATTTGAATTTCACCCTGAGTTATTTTCAAAAAGTAAGTTCCACTTCGTAAGTTTCTGGTTTCCAAAATACAACTTTTACATCCCTGAATATGTAGGCAGGATCTTCCCGTATTGTCTGTCAATTCGCAGTTGAAAATCTGATTGTTGGGCGAAATAATTTGAATGAAATCTGCACCGGGATTGGGTCCGATTTTCCAATTGGAAAATAAAGTATTATTTGAATTTAATGCATATTTCTGGTCGATTTTTATGGTGTCAAAACCGCTACAGCCATTGCTATCCGTTACAGTTACCCAAAAATAATTATTTCTCGGATTTAATTTTTTACAATCGATAAAAATGGAATCATTGGTGGAATTACTGCTCCATTGATATTGATTAAATTTGCCCGGATATAATATAATGGTACCGGTGGTATCTGTAACTAAATCAGAACCAAGATTTGGTTTAGGATCTGCTAAAATCTTATAATGCAAATAAGCGGTATCACGGCACTTGGGCTTGTTGTTATATTTGCTTGTAACTATCAGCATCAATGTATGGTTACCGCTTTTGGGGAACTGAAAATCCCCATTTGGAAAATAAGTTATTAATTGATTTTCCCAATACCATTCTCTGTAATAACTACAAAGGGGAATCGATGGTAAAATACTTGTTTCATTAAATTTTATCAGGTTTTTACCTTGTTTCAGACAAAGTTCTGAATCCCCAATAATATGAGGGGCTGGTACCACACTCGGATAGATGAGTACTTCCTTTGTAATGGTATACATTTGTTTACATTCATCTGAAGAGATAAAAAAAATGCTGACCTTTCTCCAGCCACCCATTTTAAAAATTCTTGTAACACCTGCGGAGTCGTCAGGAATTTGTATCCAATTGTCATCATAAACTTGCCATTTATATGCAGGATGGTGAAAAACTGTGGTGGATTGATTGTAAAAGGTAACTTTATTGGTGCCTGTGCAGGAATCGGAATATTCAATTTTAAAATCCAGTTTTGGAGCAGGTCTGGTTCTGAAAGTATCTGCCAAATAATCCGTTGTTAAATATTCATAAGATGAAGAATATTCAAAAATTGCGACATAATACAAACGGTTGTGTTCCAGATTATTAGTATTAAAATCTGTACCGGCACCCGCGTAGAAAACAATATTGTCGCAATAATCGGAGGTATCTCTTACATATTGACCGGGAAAATAACGAAGGCTATCCGTGGGCATAATGTCAACCGGCCTGTATTTGTTAATTACCACCAGCCTGTAAGTTCCGTTGCCTGCGGTCCAATGTAAGTTTTTTGCGCTGCAGCCTGTGTCCTTGAATGTGAGGTTACTGGAACGAATGGTAGGAGTTGTTGCAAAAACCGGCAAGGCGAAAAGAGAAAATATAAGAGGTAGAATTTTATGCATAGGTAAATGATGACTCAATTTATATTAACGACGGATAATGGGCGCAATGGTTGCGGGAAAATGACAGTATTCTGTGAAAGCCACCTTTGTATTTCAGGCAGGTTAATGCCTGTTTAAGTGGTGTTTGTCGTTTGAATGACTAATAATAAAAGAAAATTTGTTCGGTCTCGTTTACATAACTTCATTATATAAGTATTAACCACCATGAAAAACAAAAGTATCCTTGCCATTATGCTGCTCACCGTTTTTATTGCAGCATGTAATGAATCTTCAAAAACACGTTATCTGGACATAGCAAAGCCTGCCTCCGAAACGCAAACTTCACCGGTTCCCAATCAAACGGATGTAACCAAAATGCTCCGTGAGGCCTCTCTGAAATTTCGGGTTAAAAATGTGAATGACGTCACCGGTACTATTGAAAAAATGACGATCCGCAATGGCGGATACGTTGCACAGTCTATGTATGATATTGAAGAATCGGAGAATATCATCCGCAAAGTGAGCACCGATTCTGCCGAGGAAGTGAAAAAGCTTTTACAGCGCAATCATATGGAGGTATTTGTACTGAACAGCAAACTGGATTCTTTTTTGGATGGAATTGCAAAACTGGTGGATCATCTGGAGTTCAGGCATATTACGGCTTATGATGTTAATATGGAGTCTGCCAGTGATGCTGCAGATAAATATGTATCAGGTACCAATACTTCAACTAAAAATGGCACCATTTCTTATTCCGTAACAGATGAATCCAAATCAGAACCTGAACAAAAAACCTCATTCAAATCTCACCAGTGGGCATCAAGCCCTGCACCTGCGGATGCAAAACTTCGCAAAAAATTCGCCAGAGTAACCATGGATATATACCAAACCCCGGTAGTTAAGAAATGGACCATTCCCAATCCGGATAGTTTTGAAGTGGCAAGAGGCGGTTTTTTCAGCGATTTTGGTTCCTCCCTGAAAACGGGCTGGCGCGGACTTGCATTGTTCTTCAATTATCTGGTTTCACTATGGCCATTAATTTTAGTTCTTGCCGCTGGAATTGTTTTCTGGAAACGCCGTAAAAAAGGATTAAAATTATTTTCTTTTAAAAAATAATTTAATTTAAGAGATTATTCCAGTATTTTATCAATGGCCTGCGTTAGCCGTTCCCATGAAAATTCCTTTTTCATTCGCTGCAATCCGGGTTGAAATTCCTCCGGTTTGTGTTCTGTGAAAAAAGAATGAATATATTTTGCAATATCTTCAGGTTCAGGTTTGCATACAAAACCCACCTCATTATGTGGCACAAATTCCGCCAGACCACCAACGTCCGTTACTATCATAGGTTTGGAGAAATGATAGGCTACCTGGCTCACACCGCTTTGTGTGGCACTTCGGTAAGGTTGTACAATTAAATCAGCAGCGCTGAAATAGGTGGCAACTTCGCTATTTGGAATAAAATCAGTTCGCAAAATAACCTGGTCTGCTATTCCTGAATTTTGGATTAAATCCAAATATATTTTGGAGTCTTCATAAAATTCCCCGGCAACAATTAATTTAGCGCCTGACTCTTTAACCCGCTTGTCAGACATAGCTTTTAACAGCAAATCCAGACCTTTGTAATTGCGAATAAATCCAAAAAAAAGCATGTACTTTTCTTCCGGATTTAAATTGAGTTTTTTGCATGCGGATTCTTTGGAAATGCCTTCTCCAAAATTGTCGTAAAGCGGGTGTGGATTGAACAAATGGGGTTTGGTAAAGTGCAAATCGTCCAGATCCTGCAATACCTTTCTGCTCATGGTTACAGCTCCATCCAACACAGGTAAAAAATACGCATTAAAAGCACTGTCAAAAAAGCGCTTTTCATGCGGAATTATGTTATCTGCAATGGTAATAATTTTGGTGTGTTTATTGCCTTTAATTATTCTTGCAAATGTTCCGAAACAAGGTGCAAAAAATGGCATCCAGTAACGGAATATGATTAAATCCGGTTTTTGTTTTTTGAATTTAAAACCCTGTATAATCCAGTTCAATGGATTTACTGAATTTAATGAACGCGTAATTTTCAGATCCTCTGGACCGGCTTCAGTTGAATATTGCGTTTGTCCGGGAAACAAAAATCCCGGATACTGCAATTTAAATGTGCATATGGAAACTTCATTGTCTTTGGACAGCTCTCTGGCAAAACGTTCATTGAAGGTACTTAGTCCGCCCCGATAAGGGTATGCCGGTCCCACAATGACTATTTTTTTGCCCTTCATTCCTTATCGAATGTGGTTTCAGAAATGTTGTAATGGTTTCTGTCCGGATGCATTCTGCTGATTAATTCACCTAAAAATCCGGCTAAAAATAATTGGGTACCAATTACCATGGCAATTAATCCAATGTAGAAAAAAGCACTGTCGGCAACCAAAGGAGCGCGGGTATTGTTGGCCACGTGAATTAATTTTTCTATCAACAGGTACAGTGCCATAATAAATCCGAGTAAAAAAGAAAGGGTTCCAAATACACCGAAAAAATGCATGGGTTTTTTACCGAAACGCGACATAAATAAAATGGTAAGTAAGTCTAGAAATCCGTTTACAAAACGCTCCAAACCGAATTTGCTTTTGCCATATTTACGCGCTTTATGCTCCACTACTTTTTCGCCAATCCTACTGAATCCTGCCCCTTTTGCAATTACCGGAATATAGCGGTGCATGTCGCCATATACTTCAATATTCTTTACCACATCCAACCTGTAAGCCTTCAATCCGCAGTTCATGTCATGAAGCTTTACGCCACTCAAAACCCGATTGGTATAATTAAATAATTTGGATGGGAGATTTTTCGTAAAAGCATTGTCATAACGTTTTTTCTTCCAACCACTGATCATATGAAAGTTGCCTTCCACAATCATTTTGCGCAATTCAGGAATTTCATCGGGGCTGTCCTGCAAATCCGCATCCATAGTAATTACTACAGCACCTTGTGCTTCATCAAAGCCTACATTGAGTGCTGCACTTTTGCCATAATTTCTGCGGAAACGTATTCCTTTTACAGCCGGGTCTTCATTTGCCAAAGCGCAAATGGTATCCCAGGAGCCATCGGTACTGCCGTCATCAATAAAAATTATCTCATGGCTGTATTCATTTTCCTGCATTACTTTTTTGATCCAGGAATATAATTCAGGCAATGATTCTTGTTCATTAAGCAGTGGTATAACCAGAGATAAATCCATCTTGGGTTGCAAATTACTATCTGTGAAAGGAAAAATCCTAAAACTTTATTCTACACGGAGGCGAAGCTCAGGCAGAATTTGTTGTAAGTAAGGTGAAATTCAATAGAACTTCCGAAAACCTATGATCTCTCGAACCTCTTTCATGGTTTTATCCGCACTTTCTCTGGCTTTTTCTGCCCCGTGTTTTGCGGCTTTTGCTACCTGTTCCCGGTTCTCTATAGTGCTTCTTATTTTATCGCGTAAGGGCGCCACAAATAATTCCATATCCGCCGCCAATTGCTTTTTCATATCCCCGTATCGGATGGTTCCTGATTGATGCTGGGTCTCAAAAAATGAAATGGTATCGTCATTGCTGACCAATGCCATCAGGTCAAACAAGTTTTGAACCGGTTGGCTCTTTGCTGCTCCCGGTTCAGAAGGACCACTGTCGCTCACAGCCCGCATGATCTTCTTGTTTAATACCTCAGGTGCATCATCCAAATAAATGCAATCCGCTTCTCCAGCTGATTTGCTCATTTTACCCTGACCGCTCAATCCCGGCACTTTAACCAGATTCTTTCCAAAAGTAAATGCCTGGGGTTCCGGAAAATACTCGGTATGATATAATCTGTTAAATCGGTTGCTGAACGTTCTGGCCATTTCCAAATGTTGTTCCTGGTCTTTGCCAACAGGCACCCTGCTGCCCTTGTGTATCAGAATATCGGCAGCCATTAAAACGGGATAGGTGAGCAAACCGGCATTTACATTGTCTGGCTGTGAGCGGGCTTTTTCTTTAAAACTGGTTACACGTTCCAATTCCCCTTTGTAAGCATTCATATTCAGAAACATATACAACTCTGCTGTTTCAGGTAAATCACTTTGCAAATACAAAGTGCATTTGTCCGGGTCTAATCCCAGTGCTAAATATTCTGCAAATACCCGGTAAACACTACCATGTAAATCCTCAGGTGTCGGATGTGTAGTAAGGGAATGGTAATCGGCAATGAAAAAAAATGAATCATGCGCTTCCTGCAATTTCAGGAAATTAATTACTGCTCCGAAATAATTTCCGAGATGCAATTTACCGGTCGGCCGAATTCCGCTTACAACGATTTCAGACATTGGGGCAAAGATAAGAACTTGGATTTAATCCATAATTCTGTTTGCATTGTTGGCAAAGGTTAAAATAAATTAAAAAGGATTAAAATACTTTTTTAGACAATTTATTTCGTTCAATTTCGAATTCATGAATACCTTAAATATAGCAAAGAAACTGGGCCTGCTGGCTGTTTCCACTGCCTTCCTGTTCGTGTCCGCATGCAAAAAAGATCCTCAAAAAATTGCTAATCCGGGACCAACTTTTTCCTTGGATAAATTTGAAACGGAATTAAAGAATTCCATGGAACCTTCCGGAGCAAAAGCATGGGCTTACATCATTAATCAAAATGGGCTTTATGCAAGAGGTAAAGCCTATGGTGATGCACGAACAACCGCAGATGGACAACTTAATTTTACCCTGAATAAAAAAATAAATCTGGCAAGTGTGTCAAAGTTTCTTACTGCAATTGCGGTAATGCAATTATTGGAAGAGAGAAAAATTAACATCAATGCGCGTGTGGCACCGTGGTTGCCACCATCCTGGTCCAGAGGCACTGGTGTGGATGATCTCACGTTTGCAGATTTGCTTTCTCACCGCAGCGGTATGAGCAGTGTGAATACTAATTTTTCCAATACACTGGGTTATACCGGTTTGCGCACATTTGTAGCTACCGGTGTTACCAATCCTGCTAAACCCAGGAACTATCTCAACGCAAATTTTGCATTATTCCGTGTAATAATTCCATCCTTGTGGAGAGGACTTCCCGATGCACCTGATATCAGTTCCAATCTGGACAGCCTTACCACCGAAACGATGTATATTAAATTTATGCAGGACCGGGTTTTTGAACCCATTGGAATCAATGGTGCAAATTGTGAACCCGAGGCCAGAGCAAGTTGCACTTTGTATTATGCAAATACCGATAATAACAACAGCAGCAATGGCTTGTATTATGGCAGTTGGACGTCCATGGCAGGTGGAGGGGGCTATTTTCTCAGTTCCATGGAATTGGCGCGTGTGCTTGCTTATTTCCGCCATACTGAAATTTTAATGAGTAAAGAACAACGCCAGATAATGGAAGAAAATCGTTTTGGATTTAATCAGCTCGATGATAACCGCGAAATTCACGGATCCTATTATTCTAAAAATGGAAGCATCATAAATAATGGTCAGGGAATAGTTTCTGAAATTGTTTTATTTCCAAATGGCATTGAGGTAGTAACTGTTTTTAATACTCAGGGAATGGTATTCGCAGGTGGTGTAACTGCTACCAGCAGTGCAATCTACGACGCCTATAATAAAAGCTGGGAATAGGTTTCGAGGAAATATAAGGTGCAGGTAAAAATGGTTTGGCCCCAAATTTGAAATATTCAGTTCACACTTAACGTTCAACTATTATGAAAAAGCACCTTGTATTCAGTTTAGGCACTTTGTTGTACTTCTCTGCTGCGCATGCGCAGTGGCGCGATACCAAACACCACCTCGTGGTTACGGCAATGACCGGTGGATCACTGGATCTCGGCAATTCCTATCGTATGGATAATTACCAGTTCCTTGCCAGGGCCATGTATTACCCAAAGCGCATTTATGCATTGGGTGCAGAAGCAGGAATTACCAAAACCTCCGGACAGCCTGTAAATATGGATTTAGGCTCCGTAAATGGATTCCTTCACTTGAAATTACCTCTTGGGTTTTATGGAGAAGGCGGAGTAGGAATAGTAGGGGCTATTTCAGACGGAGCAAATGTGAATGGAAATACTGCCGGACTGTTTTGGTCTGTTGGTTATGCCAAAAGCCTCGGAAAACATGTTGCTGCAGAAGTTCAATACAGAAATGCACCCAAACCCAATGCCGACAACATGGCCAACCTGCAAAAAGGTTTGCGATTCGGACTCAGTTTTAAAATTTAATTAGCTTCTGGTATTTTGTGGATGGGTTAAATTATTTTTGTCCCATCTACATTTACAGTCCCATATTATTTAAGATTCTCACCTTTGGCAGCCATCGCTTCACAGCAATGGCTGTCTGGCCTTTTATCATATCCGGTAAAACAAGAATTGAGTTGGGAGAAGATGTTATCAGACACGAAAAAATTCACTTCCGCCAGCAATTGGAATTGTTGATTGTGTTTTTTTATGTGTGGTATTTTATGGAATATTTTATTCGGTTAATTCTATTTAAAGATAAAAACAAAGCATATAAATCCATCGTATTTGAACAGGAAGCGTATCGCTTTGAAACACGAAAAGATTATTTGAAAAATAGAAAGTGGTTTCATTGGGTTAAATTTTATTGAAAAATGCCAGTAAGAATTCAACTCAAATATGAAGCCGAAAAATCACCGGAAATGTCGGAAATTCTGCAACAGGCCTGCAGGCAATCCGGATTGCCTAATAGCAAGGCCGTACTTGCAAAAAGGTCTATTGACTCACGGGGAAAAGTTCCTTATTTTCTTTTTGGAATCGATGTGTATGCTGCAGATGAAACGGTAAATACTTTTTCCGGTTTTAAACTGCAAAATGTTACAAACAAACCTGAAGTGCATATAGTTGGATTTGGACCTGCAGGCATTTTTGCCGCTATGCAACTCATCGAAAATGGTTACAAACCTGTAATTTTTGAGCGCGGAAAAGAAGTGCGTTTGCGCAGATTTGACTTGGCGGATCTGGTGAAAAATCACGAAGTAAATCCGGATTCCAACTATTGTTTTGGAGAAGGTGGTGCTGGTACTTATTCAGATGGGAAATTATATACCAGAAGTGACAAACGCGGACCCGTTTCCAAAGTACTGGCTAGTCTTTGTGAACATGGTGCAACCGAACAAATTCTTTGGGATGCACATCCACACATCGGTACCAATAAGTTGCCTGCAATTATTGAAAAATATAGAGAATCTATTTTGGATTGTGGGGGCGAAATTCATTTTGAAACCAGAATTACTGACTTTGTCATTCAGGGAAATAAAATTGTTTCCGTAAAAACAGCAAAAAATGAAACCATTTCAGTTTCGAAATTAATTCTCGCAACCGGGCATTCTGCAAGGGATATATTTCAATGGTTTTATGCCAACAAAATAGAAATTGAGGCAAAGCCTTTCGCAATTGGGGTGCGTATGGAACACTCGCAATCTTTAATTGACAGCATGCAATACCATTGCAAAATCAAACCTGAAATTTTGCCGGCTGCGTCTTATTCTTTTGTGGAACAGGTGCATGGTAAGGGTGTATTTTCATTTTGCATGTGTCCGGGTGGCATTATCGCGCCAGCTGCCACCTCTAAGGGAGAAGTAGTGGTAAATGGTTGGAGCCCGAGCAGGAGAAATGGCAAATTCGCAAATAGTGGATTTGTTGTGTCAGTAGATGAAAAAGATTTTAAATCTTTTGAAAAATACGGTGCACTTTCTGCCATGCATTATCAGCAACATTACGAGCAACTCGCATTTGCAACACAGGGAAATCTAACTGCTCCTGCGCAGAGATTGGAAGACTTTATACAGAATAAAGCATCATCCACTTTGCCGGAATGTTCATATTTACCCGGAATTGCAAGCAGGAAATTGGAAGAAGTTTTGTCGGATACCGTAAGCAAAAGTATCCGCGAAGCATTGGTGGCACTCGGTAAAAAATATCGGGCATTCAGAACCAATGATGCCGTTTTGGTTGGGGTAGAAAGCCGCACATCTTCTCCGGTAAAAATTCCACGAGACAAAGAAAAATTAAACCATGTCCAACTGGAGAATTTGTATCCAACCGGTGAGGGTGCCGGTTACGCCGGAGGTATCATGAGCGCTGCTTTGGATGGTATGCGAGTAGCCCAGTCTATTTTGTATTCAGCGAAATTGTAAAAACAACAACTAACTTTGAATTGTTATAATAAAGTAATTTGCAAATGGCGAATCCCGAAAATGTCCTCGTAATTGGAGCAAGCACCAACGAATGGCGGTATTCCTTTATTGCCACCAGAATGCTGCGCGATTATGGCCATAGCGTTATTTGTTATGGTAAAAAGAAAGGCAATTGCGCAGGAATTCCAATTTTAAATGAATTTCCAACCGGTGAAACCTTTGATACCATTACCTTATACCTGAATCCTGAAAATCAAAAGCAGTATTATCAAAATATTGTCGGCCTGAAACCCAAACGCGTTATTTTCAATCCGGGGACAGAAAATCCGGAACTGGAAGTTTTATTGCATAAAGAGGGGATAGAAAGCGAAGAAGCCTGCACCCTGGTTTTACTTCGCACCAACCAATTCTGAAATAAATATTTATTTGTTTCGTTATAAGGAAATAATATTTCCTTTTTTGAAACACACACACCTTTTTATAGGATTATTTTTAATTCAGAATATTGTATTTTCTCAGGACGATACTTCTCGTGCATTAGCTGTAATTGGAAGAACAGATTCTGTTTTTACTTATGGTTTCATCAATAAAAAAGGAGAGTGGGTAATCCCCCAAAAATATACCTATTATCCTTCCTGGCAATATACTTATACCAGCTATGGCTATAGTGAAGGCGTCGCAAATGTGTGCATAGATACAAACTGGTATTTTGTAGATCGGAACGACAAAGTAATTACAGAATTAAGAAACATAAAATTTGCATCCGTACTCAGTTGTGGATTATCTCTGGTATGTACAGAAGGTTGGTGGGATGATCGAAATTTTATTTATGGATATGATCATTGGGGATATGTTAACATAAAGGGGAATATGGTAATTGAACCCAATTTGCGCGCGGCTTCCGATTTCAAAGAAGGATTTGCGGCAATCGGAATTATGTCTGTTTCTGCAGGAGAGGCTCATATCAACAAAAAAGGGGAAATTGCTTTTCGTTTCGATCATTGGTGCAGCAATTTTGACCATGGAAAAGCTGTTAGAAGTATAGATATGTCAGAAACACTGGTTTTTGATACTTTTGGGAATGTTCTGGACTCATTTTCAGGGCAGGGAATGTCTACCAGTATTACCGATGGTGTTATTAATGTTTATTATTTTGATAGTTGCGGATTTACAGACCAACATGGAAAAATTCTGTTTGATAAATATGAAAGTGCCAGAAATTACAATAAGACCATGACTGCAGTGAGAATAAGCGGTCAATGGGGATTTATGAATAAGAAAGGGAAAGTTTATATAGACCCGCAATACGAAGCCGCGGGGGATTATTCAAACGGATTGGTAGCTGTAAAAAAGAATGGCAAATGGGGCTTTATCAATAAAAAAGGGAAAATTATTATTCCCTTTCAATTCGATTATGTGGAAGATTTTCATTGATGTGAAAATCGATTAAATCTAAAACTTCATCTTCTCCTTTTTAATTTTATTGAATTGTTTTTCATTCACCATCCGAAAACTTTTCGCATAAAATATATAAAATGCCAAACTCGTATTTGCATCAGGTGCATGCAGACATTTATTTCGCAAGGCGTCATAAACCTTATATTGGTGATTCTCTCGCATCAACCCATCCGTATTCATGTTGGATATGGCCAAATCCCAATTTGATACATGGGTATTTTTAATATAATCCACAGTGAAAACTCCTTCATCGGATTTTTCATTACGAAATTCTAAAGCAATAATTCCGGTAGAATCGGGTTGAACAGAATCCAGATAAAAAGTATCACTTCGCATTTCCAGAAAATAAAGTTTGTTACCTGTTTTTCCTGTATATAATTTTAAAATCCCATTTGTATCTGATATCTTATTGTATTCACCGGAACAGCGAAATCCGGAATATTTTGAAATCCCGGGGCTATAAAAAGTTTTGAATTTTTTGGAATCCGAATAAAAAAACATATTTCCATCCACATTGAGATAAGCCGTAGAAATGCGTGTGGTAGAGTTATAATGCATTTCCTGATGGGTCTCAGATAAAATTCTGACGACAATAGAATCCGACTGCGCCTTAATTAATTGAAAACAAGAAAATATAAATATTACACCGAAAATGTGTTTCATCGTGTGTGAAACGCAATTTCTAAATTTTATTTCAACTATAACAATTCATTCGCCAAATTGGCCAGTTCCGATCTTTCTCCTTTTTCCAATGTGGTATGTGCGTATAAATTCTGGTTGCGCATACGGTCTATCAAATAACTCAAACCATTGGACTGCGCGTCCAGATAAGGTGTATCAATTTGGTTGATGTCGCCGGTAAATACAATTTTGGTTCCTTCCCCTGCACGGGTAATAATGGTTTTTATTTCAAGCGGAGTAAGGTTTTGCGCTTCATCCACTATAAACATAATATTGGAAAGACTTCTGCCGCGTATATACGCAAGTGGTGTAACCAGCAATTTTTCATTCTCCACCATTTCTTTAATTCGTTGGCTTTCTTTCGCATTTTCAGAATATTGATTTTGGATGAATTTTAAATTGTCCCACAAAGGTTCCATATAAGGATTAATTTTTGCCTTAATATCACCCGGTAAAAATCCAATATCTTTATTATTTAATGGAATAATCGGACGGGCCAGATAGATCTGACGAAACATGCTTCTGTTTTCCAGCGCGCATGCCAGAGCCAGTAATGTTTTTCCTGTTCCCGCCACACCCTGTATGGTTACCAGTTTGATATTGTCGTTTAACAGCGCATGCATGGCAAATGCCTGCTCCGCATTCTTTGGTTTAATTCCATAAGCACTTCTTTTTTCAACTTTTTCCAAATTATTTGTGGTAGGATTGAAATATGCCAATATGGAACTTTTATGGTTCTTTAAAATGTAATAGTGATTCGCATTTGCATGGCCATTTAAAATTCCCTTTGCCGGAATAATATTTTTTTCATGCAGAGAATCAATTACTGCACTGTCATCCAATTCAGTAAATGTAATTCCCTTGTAAAGGCCATCTACATTTTTTATTTTTCCGGTTTCATAATCCTCGGCTGCCAAACTCAAGGACCTGGCTTTTAATCGCAGGTTCACATCCTTGCTCACCAAAATCACATTTCGGTCCGGATATTCCGCCTGAATATGCATGGCTGCATTTAAAATTTTGTGATCTGCTTTTTTCCCGTTAAAAATAGCTTCTGCATCTACTTTAGAGCTTTCATCCATGATAACCTTGAACTTGCTGTGGCTGCCATTTCCCAGCGCTATCCAGTGGTTCAGGGAATTACCCTGGGACATTTTATCGATGAAGCGAATAAATTCACGCGCTTCAAAATTTAAAGTGTCATTTCCCTTCTTAAAATTATCGAGCTCTTCCAAAACGGTTATTGGAATGGCCACATCATGCTCATCAAAATTTAAAATGGCGTTGTGGTCATAGAGAATTACTGAGGTGTCGAGTACAAAAATTTTTGGGAGTATTTCGGAGGATTTCTTCTTTGCTGCCATGCACAAACTCGTTTGCTCCAAATTTTAATATTTTAATTCATAATTGAATCAATTTTATACCAGATTTGTTCACATTGCCTATAGGCGTTACCACCAATGGACACAGGTGCTTTTTTGTCCCTGTTTACGAAGGTTTCATGGAAATAAATCCCATGCCGTAAAAATTATGCACCCGAAGAACTCAGCGTATGTTTTGCAACAGATATTCTGACTTCAAAGCAGGGCAAATTTTATAGCGCTCATCGCGTGTATCTTCATAAACCGCTAACAGAGTTTCATACACATTTGCAATTCCTGCAACTTCACACCATTCAAATGGTCCACGGGGATAATTGGTGCCAAGTTTCATCGCGGCATTAATGTCTTCACGGGTAGCAGTACCCTCCTGAAAAGTAAAATACGCCTCATTAATAATCATGAAAACAATGCGTGGCGTTACCATTCCCACCCGGCTTTTTACCCACTCCATCTGATCCCACCATTTTAACTCAGCCAGCATGGCAATATCCAGTGAAAATGGATTGCTGATTTCCAGGGTTTTCCTTTCCAAAAAAGAGGGTATGGAATTGATTCCAAAAATCTTTTCTCCGGAATATGCAATACCCGCATTTGCAAATGCAAGTTCAGGTGTGATTTTTACTGCTCCCAGTAGAAATATGGTTTCAGTATTTCCGGCATATTCCAAAATGCGTTCCGGATGGTCATCAAATTCCAAATCGATGACCAAATTAAAATTCTTTGACGATTGGGTATCTTGCAGCCATGTACAGGCATTATTTTCGCCGGCAAGTAGCTGCCAGGCTTTTGATTGTGCTGGGGACCCCAATATACCTGTTTGCATGTGGCAGCAAAAATAAGGAATCCATGAATCGCCAAACCATATATACCAAAAATGCACCTGAGCCCATTGGGCCCTATAGCCAGGGTGTGAAAGCCAGAAATTTTGTTTACCTGTCCGGACAGATTGCCATTGATCCTTCCACTGGAAAAATGTCGGAAGGCAATGTGGAAGAACAAACGAAAATTGCCATGAACAATGTAGGTGCGCTTTTAAAAGAAGCCGGCCTGGATTATTCCAGTATCGTTAAAACCTCCATATTTATCAAAAATATGGATGATTTCCCTAAGATTAATGCCGTGTACGGGAGTTATTTTACCGCTGATTTTCCTGCAAGAGAAACGGTGGAAGTAAGCCGCCTGCCGAAAGATGCGTTGGTTGAAATTTCAGTGGTAGCTATGCTCCCTTAGAGTTTTATCAATGCCATATTTTTGGTAAAACCGATACCGGAAATCTTTAAATAATAATTTCCGGCCGCCAGATTGCGAATATCAAATTCTACTTCTTCGCCATTCCATTTCCACGAACATGGAATTAATTTTCCGGCAACATTAAATAATTGATAATTCAATCGATCTTTTTCGTTTGTAACACCGCGCAAATGGTAAATTTCGCCGGCCGGATTCGGAAACCCGACTATTGAATGAGTTGCGAAAGAATTGGTATGGCTTAAGTTTTTGGGTTGTGTGGTATCCAATACCATATTTTCATCACCATTCTGGTACAAGGTGTACCAAAAATAAACCAACATCATTTCATCGGTTGTTGCTTCACCCAGGCTCACTGCTTTTGGTGGTTTATTAGGATTCAGGGGATTTCCGGAAGTATTGTCGTAAGACGCATTTCCCCATAAAACAGTGCCGGAGGGAATTTTCTGTACTTTGGTAAATGTATAAGTTCTTTGCCAATGAAAATCCCATTGCGGAATGGAAATAAATTTATTTGTATCGCCGGGTTTAACAACTCCAAACGCCTTGATTTTTTGTCCGATTAAATGCATATGCGGAGCCACTGCAAATATGGAAATATCAATAGGCACAGTGTATTTGGATGTAAAATCCTTTTTCTGATTTGCAGGAATATACAATGGTCCGTTTTGCAAACTGGGTGCTATGTGATTCAACGCTGGTGCAATTCCAACTTCGCGTAATGCACTGCTACTGTATTTGAGATATACCTTGGAACTGTCCGTAACATCCTGAATGTTTGCAGGATAATGCACCTGTAGAATGATATATCCATTTTTCTCCAATTTTATTCCCATACCGGGTGGCATTTGAAAAGGGTCTTGCCCCGGAACCCAAACCCCAATCATTTTGGAGGTGGAAGAGCCTGTACCTCCAAATCCCAGATAACCGGGATTTGGGTCTGCACTGTCCAATTGCAATGGCACTTTGCTGGTATCATGAAAAACCAATACATGGTGTACAACGGAATAATTTCCCGGTACTACTTCAATTTCAGTGAGAAATTTATCCGCAGAAAGCCCGGTTGGTAATACAAAACAACGGTATTCATCGTTGGATGTTTTCACTTTGTAATCGGGCATTTTTAGCTTCAGGTTCGCATTTAATATGCTGCTTCCGGTTTTTGGTGATGGTGCTGCCGGTGCTTTGGTTGTGTCTCCGGATGGCATGCCTGCATCCACCCAATCGGAGATGTCCTGAATTTCCTGAGCACTGAGCAATTTCTCATGTGCCATTCGCCTGTACTGTGGATCAGCGGGCCAGGGAGGCATAGATTTACTTTGTGTCGCGCCTTTTATGGAATAAGCGTATGTTTTGGCGGCCTCGTATCCCGTAAAGCTCATAGGCGCAATGCCTCCTTCTATATGGCAACCAGAGCAGTTGGTATAAAGAATGGGGGCGATTTTTTCAGCCCAATCAGGGCTTTGGGCTTGTATTTGTTTTCCCGTTACTGCCAATAAAATAAGGGTGAATAACCTCCGGAGATTCATGTTAAGATATACAAAGAAACGTTTGCAAACCCTTATATCGTTTAATTTGTTTACTTTTCAGATGCGTTCTAAACCGATTCGGTTTATTTTTGCCATTGATTTTTATGAACGAAAAACCAGAAATAAATCCCCAGCAACTCGATATTGAATTGGGGGAAGATGTAGCCGAAGGCACCTATAGTAATTTTGCTATCATCACACATAGCAATTCCGAATTTATTGTAGATTTTATTCGCCTGTTACCCGGAATTCCAAAAGGTCGTGTAAAATCCAGAATTATTCTGGCACCGCAGCATGCCAAGCGTTTGATGCTGGCACTTAATGATAATATTACGAAATTTGAAGAGGTATTTGGCGAGATCAGTCTCGATGAATTTTCTTCGGGCCCTGGTTTTCCGCTGAATTTTGGTGGACAAACCGGCCAGGCATAAACCTATGATGCAAATCCGCAGACCAGCCGATTTGAAATTTGAACATCGTTCTGTAGCTGTAGCCGGCCGCAAAAAATTTCTGCGCAGGGTTTTGTGGTATGCGATTACAGGTTTTCTGTTTATAATTTCCAGTTTGTTTTTGGGTGCACTGGGATACAGGATACTGGAAAACATTTCATGGGTGGATGCATTTTATAATGCTTCCATGATTCTAACAGGAATGGGTCCGGCAATAGAATTGCATACCGATAAATCCAAAATTTTTGTAACCCTGTATAGCATTTACAGCGGTGTAACATTCCTCACAGCAGTAGGAGTGATGCTCGCACCATTGTTTCACCGTGTATTACATAAACTGCTGGCTCCAATTGAACATAACCAATAAAATGACCATAAAATCTCAGGAATTGATAAGCGCTGCAATTACTGCGCAAAAAACCAGAACCTTTTATGCTTCCTGGCCGGAGAATCCGAAAGCGTATGCAGAAGATGCAAATGCAAAAGGATTGGAAGCTTTTCAAAAAATGCTGAATACCGATTTTAGTGAATTACACGAAAATCCGCATCGCGGGCGCATAGGTGAAGAAATAAGTCCTTATATGATGCTGGGCCTGGGAATCAAATATCCGCAGTACGGCGCCGAAGAACTTATACGTTACGCAAAGGAGGTGTCTTCTGTTTGGGCTAAAGTGAGTAAAGAGGAACGCGCTTCCATTCTTATTGAAAGCTTGGAAAACATCAGCAATCGTTTTTTCGAATTGGCTTATGCAACCATGCATACCACCGGACAGGCGTTTATGATGAGTTTTCAGGCCAGCGGCCCACACTCCAACGATAGAGCAATGGAAGTTATTTCTATGGCCTACGAGGAAATGTCGCGTTTTCAGGAAGAAGTAAACTGGGTAAAAAACATGGGGAAATTTGACCTCACTCTCAGAAAAACTTTTAAAACAATTCCCCGCGGTATCGGACTGGTAATTGGTTGCAGTACTTTCCCCACCTGGAATACAGTACCAGGTTTATATGCCAATTTAATGGCGGGAAATCCTGTAATTGTAAAACCGCATCCGAAAAGTATTTTGCCCATAGCAATTGTAGTTGCAGAAATTCAAAATGCATTAAAAAATGCAGGAATTTCTCCCAATGTAGTTCAGCTCGGTGCCGATACATCTAAACAACAAATTACCAAAGAACTTGCGGAACATAAAGATGTGAAACTCATCGATTACACTGGTGGTTCGGCATTCGGCGATTATTTGGAAAAAATTCCCGGTAAAATCACATTTACTGAAAAGGCCGGAGTGAATTCGGTAATTTTAGAAAGCGTAAAAAATCCGGAACCTATTTTTGGAAATATTGCTTTTTCAGCAAGTTTATATTCCGGACAAATGTGTACTGCACCCCAGAACATTTTCATTTCCGAAAGTGGAATTCAAACAGAAAACGGAAATTTGTCTTTTGATGAATGCGCCTCACAAATTGCAAATGCTGTAAAAGCTTTGGTTGAGAATCCAAAAGCTGGCCCGCACACTTTGGGAGCAATTCAAAATGACCTTACCATAAACAGGGTAGAAGCCGCGAAAAAAAGCGCAACCGTAATTCTGGACAGTATTGCAGTTGTAAATCCGGAATTTCCTGAAGCGAGAATAAAAAGTCCGGTAGTAATGGTTACCGATGCGGAGAATACGGATGCATGGAGGCATGAATGTTTTGGCCCCGCTATTTTTATTATTAAGACCAAAAGTGCTGCGCACAGTCTGGAACTCGCATCTAATGCCGCTTTAGAGTTGGGCGCAATTACCTGTTTGTGTTATTCCCAGGATGAAGAATTTATGAATCAAACAGCTGAAATCATGAATGGATCTTTCACCCCGGTGAGTTTTAATTTTAATGGTGCTGCATTTGTGAATCAACATGCTGCATTCAGCGATTTTCATGTAACCGGTGGTAATCCAAGCGGAAATGCGGGATTTACTAATCCTGAATATGTAAACCGCAGGTTTGTTTGGGTAGGGAATCGCTACGCCTGATTCCGCGTATTAGGGAATTATGTTTCTGAGTGGGAGGAATGAAAATCCCAGGTCAGCAATTCTTCAATTTTCTCTGTGGTAAGTGGTTTTTCAATGAAACCCCTTACCAGAGGGAAGGATTTAGCCTGTTCTATCAATTCTTCTTCAATGCTGGAAGAGAGCACGTACACATGTATATGATCAAATCCCGGATGAATAAAGGTAGAGAGTTCTTCCAGTACTTCAATACCATCCATTTCAGGCATTACCAAATCCACAAGTACTATCATCTCAGCACTTTTCTTTCGGTATTCTTTTCTTAAATAGGAAATAGCTTCCGGTGGATAGGTAAAACTGATGGTTTTGGAATTGGAATCTGCCTTTTTGATGTTGACTTCGCAAATCAGATTGTGAAGGCTCTCGTCATCAATAATGATGTAATGGTTTTTCATAGGTTTATTAAGTTAGTAAAAGTTTAACTTATGGATAGCAACCTAAGTAGAATCCATAAATAAAGTTTTATTCCATTCATGAATATACTTGTCGCTAAGACAGTATTTTTTCCTTAATGAATGAAATCCAGACTAGCGAATTTAGTAAAAATTCTGAATTTACCAAATCAATTTCGCGCTAATATCAATTGTTTAAGGGTTTTCGGGCAAACCTAGACAATGCTGCTTTCCACTTCTGAAAGTTTAGCATGGGTAAATGGGACTGCTTATTCTTTTATTTGAATGATTTGTTTCACTGCATTTTGCAGTTTCTCCCATTCAGATGCCGGCATAATTTCCGATTTCAAAACCGGATGTGTTTCGGCATATTCCAGCAAATATTTTGCTCGATCATCCGACGCCGGGTGGCTGGATATCCAGGCCGGTGCAGTTGGCATATCTTTGTCTGAAGCCAGCTTGAACATAAAATTAGCCAGTGGTGTTACAGAGATATTTGCATTGTACAAATAATCGGCTCCGGTTAAATCCGCTTCTTTTTCCATAGCCCTGCTAAAAGCTGCGGAACTCACCATTTGCGCTGCCTGCCGCAATACTTCGCCACCCGCTTTGCCACCGCTTATGGAAATTACAGCACCCAATCCCATTTCGGATATCAGTTTTTTGGTTACATGCCGTTTCTGAATATGTGCCAATTCATGCGCCATCACGCCACATAGTTCTGCGGAACTGTCGCAGGCGAGAATTAAACCTGTGTAAATTACAAGTTGCTTATTTGGCAGTGCAAAGGCATTTACCATACTGTTGTTCAATATGTAAATTTTATATTTGGATGGCTCCAGTTTGTTGTACAGACATATTCTGTTAAACAGTTGTTCAACCGGTTTATGAATATCCGGATTTTGAATTTCCTGTTCTGAATTCTTGAAAATATCCCAGAATATTTCGCCAAGTTTCTCTTCGGTTTTTTTAGATATTTTTTCAATTTTTAAAATTTCTATCCAGTTTAATTGTTTCAACCCAAACCAAAGCAGTCCAATAGGAACCAGCAATAAAATGAATTGTAGAAGGACGTTCTTTCTCATCTCAGGGTTTTACAATAATGTCGGTAATACTTCCATAAAACCACCAGGAAATATGTTTTCCTTTTCTGGTTTGAATTGCAGTGTAAATAGTGACAATAAACTCAGTTAGATTGACTACCAATAATGTGATCAGATAAGCAATGTATTCATTGCTAATACTTCGTTCTCCAAAAATCAGTGAAATGGTCCACCAAAATCCATAACTGTTCATAAAAAACAAAAGAAATTGCGACAACAATGCCTGCATGCAATGCCAACGAACAAAATATGTTGCACGCCGGTTTGCAAGCCAAAATACCAGTGTGGCAATTAAATTGATAATAGGCAGGGGCAATCCTGCAACTACAACTATCAAAGACATTAAATAGCTGTTTGATGCTTTTTCGGCTTCATGTTCGCCCGGTGTATACATTTTGTATCGCGTAATTTCCATGTTTAATAACCTTTGTAAATGTTCCATATCCAGTTAGCAATTACCAGAGTAATTGCCGGAATGGCATGTTGCTTTTTACGAATAAATTGTTCGAAAGTTAAATAAAATTCCAGCAGGGTTTCCCTTCTCTTAATCAGGTCGAAAAACAGCCATAAAGGTGCAACAATCAATACCAGAGCGCTAATAAGGCCAATAGGATTTGCTTTGGCTGCTCCCAAAAAATCACCTTGCATCAACATGAAAATTGACCTTGTGGAACCGCAGGAAGGACAGGGGACGCCTGTAACATTTTTTACAATGCACACCGTTTGCACATGTGAATTTTCTTCATCATGTGCATGGTTAAATAAAAACAACCATGCATAAGCAAGACTGCAAACTATTGCAATAATGGGATACAGGCGTCTCCTGGTCATATATTTTACAGGTATTGACTCAATTTCAGCATATTCTTTTGTCGGGTTGCATCCATTATCATAAACCAATCCACTATGGTCCAGATACCGAGACCACCACAGGTGAGCAACTTGCCCACACCCATTCCGGTGTCGCCTATGATAAACCTGTCAATTCCCAATCCACCGGCAAGCAAAGAAACAATAATGCTGGTTGTAGGGTCCTTGAATTGCAGCGTTTGTATCAGTGCCCATTTGGAGTCATCCATGGCCAATAATCTTTCACGAATTTGAGGAACCATATGGCTCTCAAAAAATTTGCTGTTAGACAGAATAAACATGTCTACTTTTTGTTCTTCCATTTTTTTGAAGTTTAAATTGAGTTTTTAATTTTTCCCTACTCTGTTGGATTTTCGGTTCCTCCCTGTTTGTGGGTGCAGCTCCCATTTTTTTAATTGTTAAAAGTTACCGAATGGATGCAATCATCTAGCAATTTTTTATCGCTTTCTGTTACATAACTCATTACCATACCAAGCGCAAAACCCTGGTCGAGCAAGGCAAAATAGGATTGTTGAATTTCCATTCCCATTACTGACAATGTCATGTTCATCCTGAAAAAATCTCTGCCTCCCAATTTTACTTTCTCGAACTTACTATCTGCAGAAGAAATCTGAATATTGGTTTTTTGAATAACTTGTTTGGTTACATATAAATAGTCTTCTCCGTTTTTAATTTTCGGATTGTTTTTTAAATTTTCTGCCATAATGATGAAATTACAATTGTATTCTTCCTCAGGATTTACCTCATAACGAAAAATAGATAAAAGATTTGCTGTATTGATTTCGGAAGCCTTAAAAGCATCCTTCATGCCTTCATTGCCTTGTGTAATATAATCACGTCCTTTTTCGCTCAGTTTCTTCTTTTCATCCTTGGAAAGCACTTTCCAACCATGTGGTACTTGAAGTTTAAATTGAAAAAAGTTGTTCTTGTAAATGTTATTTACAACATTACCATAATCAAAAGGTACCTGCTTTTTTGGGTTGCACGAAACTGCAACAAAAGCAAAAAAGCTTATCCATAAAAATAATTGTTTCAAATCTGAATTAGAATTAATTCTCGTATTCCAGGGTATATAGCGTTTTGTGGGCAGATTCGCATAAGGGAATTACTTTCTTATACAACTCATGCGCCTTTGGGTTTGTTTGCCATTGGTAGGCTTTAAAGCCCAGATCCTGAAATCCTCGCAGTTGCAGTTCCAGTACAATGGTATATGCAGGACCGGTAACATCGGTTAGTATCCGGATTCTTGGTTTGTCTTTCATATCCTGAAAGGAATCAAAAATTTCCTTCCACAGTGCCAGCGCTTCCTTCACGTGGCCAAATTTGATGCGGAATTCATTGCGTTCAATCAACATAAGCAGGGGTATTTGAAAAGTCAAATATAGACAGTGCCGTCAAAAATACAAGTGCCCCTTTATTTTGAAAGGGAAGCCGCACTGGTTCTGCGCATAGCTTTGTACGCTTCGCGCACACTGAGCGCTTGCAAAGTGTGGGTGTTGCAAAATTCAATAACTTCTTGCGGATCGTAATAGCTGAGTTCCCTCAATGCCCATCCGATAGCTTTTTTAAGGAAAAATTCTTTGGAAGTGCTAAACTGTTCAATAATTTCAAACAGCAATTTTTTGTCTATCGCCTCACCATATTTCAATTGAAAAATAAGGGTTGTTCTCTGCAGCCACATATTATCGCTGTTTCGCCATTTATTCATATATAAATTTCGTTTTCCGGGAAAAGTCTTCATGTACGGACCAATTAACTTTACTGCGATGGCATCCACGCTGTCCCACCAGCTTTTGTTTACCAACAGCCATTCCAACAATTCAATACTTTTTTTGGTTTTCCATACTTTGGCTTTGTCTAAAATCTGAATTGCCAGATACTGATATTCTCTTTCAGGTTGTTGCCAAAGTTCGCGTATCAGCGGATCCATTTGTTCAAAATTTAATTTGCTGCATACCGCTAAAAACGGTTGTTGAATCTCTACACGCAATGGTTTTTTTATTCCATGATAATCAAAGTGATTTTTCATGTATTTGCGCATTGCAGCAGCATTACTCGCATTGCCGGCCTGTTCAAATACATGTCGCAACTCCATAACCACGTCGTTAATTTCCTTATCCACTTTTTGGGGCAATTTATTAAATTATTTTTAATCCACCTTTTATTGAAAATGGTGGCGCACTTACGGAATGACACTGTCGGTCGTGCAGGCTTACACACTGGCTCCACTTCGCACATGTTTAACCGCTTTTTACACACGCCCCCGATCCTCTGCAGGCAGGATATTCCCAGATAAATCCGGGTGGCAACAAGAATTACTCTTTTACATCATTTCCATATTTTATTGTTTTAGTGATAAACAGAAATTCTAATAATAGAACATTTAAAAACTATTTTACAATAGTAGGATTGGCCTCCATGCGTTGGAGTTCCCAAGCGCAGGTTACATTACAAAAAAAAGGACCGGAAAAACTCCGATCCTTTTTTGAAAAAATATTACCCGAAAGATATAAAGATGAAAGAGATTAATTTTGAATCATTACCCTGCTGCTCATGTTTCCACTTGCAGATTGAACATGAATCAGGTAAAGGCCATTGTTCAGATTTTTTACATCCAGTTCAATGCGGTTTTCACCTGCATGCAATTCATGTTTTCTGGATTCTTGAATTGTTTTACCATTCAAATCCAGAATGCTGATGTTTACATTGGAATTATTCAACAGAAAAAGATCTGCATAAATAACGCTGTTTGCAGGATTTGGATAAATGGAATAAGAAACCAAATTATCAAATCCTTTTACATGGTTGTAAACTCCGTAATCCAATAATCTTTTAGTAGTCCATCCGGCGCCGGAAAGGGCAGGGGATGTGCTTACAGGTCTGAAATTAGGAGCAGTGGGATGATTCGGATCTTCCAGTACTGTTTTGCTGGTATATGCAACCGGATTGATATTATTTGCATTTGTGGATGCCTTTAACCAACCATCGAATTTGTTCAAATAAATGGCATTTGAAACTTCAACCAAACCATTTGCTGTGGAAGAAGCCGGAGTAAATGCTGCGCCACTGTTTACAATTAAATTATTTCTAAAAGCCATATTAGAAGGGAATGAACTGTCTGCTGCACCGCTAGCAACCATAGTACTGTCGCCATCGAAATAAACAAAGTTTCTGTATCCCATAAATATAGAGTTTACAATACTGATACGGCTATTTCTGCGAATTCGCACTCCGCGGCGGAACGCTGCTTTTTGAACAGAAGTAAGGTTTGCCCAGGTGTTACCTACATAAACAGGTCCTACCATGGTCATGTTACTGAAAACTGCATTGGTATAAGGCATTTTGCCAGATCCACCTGCATCGTTATCACTTTCAAATCCTTCAGACGTAGAGGCACCTGAAGCAGCATTATAAGAAAGGTCATAATATGCGGTATCTCGCACTCCAATACCATATTGTACTGCACCCTGATATCCGTAATCTGTATCGAAATCATCGTCGGTTGTTTTAAAGGAAATCAGGTGTTTGCATTGCACATTGCCACCAAACCATTCGTAAGAGTCATCACCACCAAAAGAAATCTGTATGTTGTCTATAGTTGTGCTTTTTCCTACAGAACCAAAGGTAAGTCCATTGATTTCTTTGTTTGCTTCAAATGCGAGCCCACCGAATTCAATTCTGCAATATTTAATAATTCCACTATTGTCGTTATTGTCTGACCCACCGCCATGTTTGGCAAGAGTTCCATCGAAACTTACATTGTTAAACCCTTCAATTTGAACATCGCTGCCCTGATTGTTGGTCGCTTTTCCGCACAAAACAATTCCACCCCAATCTCCACGATTGCGGCTTCCTGCGTTTTTATTGCTGGTGAAGATTACCGGATTAGATGAAGTTCCATTAATTTCAATTTGTCCGCCTCTTTCAACCACAATACTTGCATAGTTCTTTGGGGTTGTATTTAAATCCGCTTCTGCGCGAATTACAGTACCAGCAGGTATTACCAGTTTACCACCACTTTTTATTACTATGATCCCTTTGAGTAAATAAACTTTGGATGCATCCAGCGTTAAAGTACTGCTAATTTCCAATTTACCTGCGGAAGAAGCATCCAGAGTACTGGTTTCTGTAACAGCTGGATAGCTTTTTTGTTGCGGGTCCCACTCGGTCCATCCGGTGGTCCAATCTTTTGAAACATCGCTGCTAAGGGCTCCAACGTAATTATCTTGAGCAAAAAATTGTTGTGCATTTGTTTTGGTCAAAAACATGCCGGCTGCGATCAAAAGTAAGGCTGTATTTTTTTTCATTGTTTGGTCTTTATTCCGGCACAAAAGTGATGATAGCTGTTTATCGGAATTTAAAAGTAATGTTATGAATGGGTTATTTGATGTTATGCTACCTTTACCTGAATTTAACATTGACCCGGAATCGGTTTGGGCAATCCCCTGCTTTAGCCAAATCAGACTAGCCCTTGTAGTGAATAGTTAAGGATAACTTATGTGAATGATTTTCGGTGAAATGATTTAATCTTGCATCCGTATGGGCATGAAAATCTATACCAAAACCGGTGATGATGGAACCACCGGATTAATTGGCGGATTGCGCGTTCCAAAATATCATTTACGCGTGGAGAGTTATGGCAATGTAGATGAATTGAACAGTGCAATTGGAATTGTAAGAAGCACCACTTCGGATACACAAATACTGGAAAGCCTTGCTTTGATCCAGGACAGGCTTTTTACTATTGGATCTTATCTCGCTGCCGCACCTGGCAATAAAATGGTGTTGCCCCAATTACATGAAGAAGATATAACAATGATGGAAAAGGAAATAGACAGAATGACTACCCTTTTACCTGAATTGAAAAATTTTATTCTTCCAGGTGCTACTACGCCCGGAGCATATGCGCATTTGGCCAGATGTATTTGCAGAAGGGCGGAACGCTGGGTGGTACATCTTACGGAAACAGAAACCATTGAACCATTGGTCATTCATTTTTTAAACCGTTTGAGCGATTATCTTTTTACACTCGCCAGATTTTTGGATATGCAAAACGGTGGTGTTGAAATTGCATGGAGACCGAGAGTTAAATGAATACTTTTAATTCGGAAATATGCAGATATAATTGGATTTAATTCGTAGAATTAAAATAGCAAATGCCAGCAAGAAATAGGATGCGCAGTTAAAATCAAAATAAATTACAAAAAATGAAAGCTCAGGAATTGTTTGATGAAATATGCAGTTCGCTTGAAAGCCGCGCTGCACGAAGTAAAATGTTTGGTGCCCCTTGCATGAAAACACCAAATGGTAAAGCCGCATTTTGTTTGTACAAAGAATTTTTGGTTGTAAAACTGGATACACAAACGCAGAATGAAACACTTGCTTTGGATGGTGTGGGAATGTTCAGTCCCATGGATGGAAGGCCCATGAATGGCTGGGTTCAGGTGGGAATGGAATATGCAGATAAATGGAAATTTCTGGCGGAAAAATCCATCGATTTTGTGGAAAAACTGGAGGCAAATGTGCCGAAAGCGTCGAAGAAAAAGTGAAAATTCCACCCTTCGCTGTTGGTCCTCGCGCCATCGTGACTTGTTGGTGGTTTGTCCGCTTCGCATGGACAAACAAGAGCACCAATAAGGGAAATAATGGTAATCCGCCGCTCCTGGCGCTGTTGGTCCTCATGCCATGCCGGCGCAACGCATGGCGACCAACAGCATCATATCTGAAAATTAATACGAGATAATTCAGGCCTGATTTTTGCAAACAAAATATGGATGAAATGGAAATTTTCCCTTTTGATTTTACTCAATTTCGCAGCGTCTGATACATTCGCGAATGCCCGGTTCACCGGTGATTCCAGTAAATTACAATATAAAACCGATACTTTTCAAATATCGTATCCTGAAGGGTGGACGCTGAACACCAGCGGTTTTGGCGGAACCAGGTTGTATCTCCTATCACCGCGTTTCAACGGCCAACGATCCACTGTAGCGCTTTCCATTCAAGCGGAAAATAATTGCAATGTTTCGGCAGATTCCATGCTTAAAATAAATCTGGAACAATTGCCATTGGCCATTGACAATTTTTCCCTACTTACATCGCGTGTAGTAGAACAAAATGGAAATTCCGGATTTGAAGTAATTTTTACCGGCACCCAAAGCGGCAATCCCAGACAATGGAAACAACGCGGATTTTGTTCCCGCGGCAGTACATTTGTTGTTACATTCACAGCAACACCGGATAGCTTCGACAGTTTTATAAAAGAGGCTGATGGTATTATTTCCTCACTTTCCTTTAAGCCTTAAAATATTTGGTGCAATTTTGTACAACGCATGCCACTTAAAAAAGGGAAACCTGCTCCACCTGTTCAACTTCCGGATCAATCAGGAAAACTAGTAGATCTGGAGAAATTTCGAGGGAAAAAAATCGTATTGTATTTCTATCCACAAGACAACACACCTACCTGCACAGAAGAAGCCTGTAATCTCAGAGACAATTACAAAGCGCTGATGAAAGCCGGTTATATGGTTTTTGGAATTTCACCGGATTCTGTAAAAAAGCATGCCAATTTTATTGCAAAATTTAATTTGCCTTTTTCGCTTCTTGCGGATCCGGAATTAAAAGCAATCAAAGCTTTTAAAGTTTGGGCAATGAAAAAAACATTTGGTCATGAGCATATGGGTGTTTTGCGCACCACTTATATTATTGATGAAAATGGGATCATTGAAGAAGTGATTGAAAAAGTAGTTTCCAAAGACCACGCTTCGCAGATCATGGGCAAATAAGCGGACACATTCAAGGTTTTTTGCCTTACAAACCGTTTTTTTGCAGGCACTATTGAATCCATTTTTTAAAAATATTGCAGTTCTGGGGAGTGGGAGTTGGGCCACAGCACTGGTAAAGATCATTTCAGAACACCCGGAAACCAATATTCAATGGTGGACCAGAAGCAGCGAAACTGCCGACCATATTCGTAAATTCAGACACAATCCGAATTATTTATCTTCTGTTGAAATTCGCACAGACAGGGTAAATCCTACCAATAACCTGCAGGACGCAATTAATCAGGCTGAGTTGATACTTATTGCCATACCTTCAGCTTTTCTTTCCGAAACCCTGCATCAAATCCATTTGCCGGCAGATAAAATTTACGTTTCAGCCGTAAAGGGTATTGACCCTAAAAGCAGGCAGGTAATTGCGCGCTATTTGGAAAATAATTATGGGATTCCATCGGCCAATATTGGGTTGATCACAGGTCCCTGTCATGCAGAAGAAGTGGCATTGGAGAAATTGAGTTATCTCACTATTTCTGCAATTGAAACAGAACTTGCGGAGCGCATAGAAAGTATCATTACTTGTCGATTTATAAATACCCGTGTGAATAATGATTTATATGGAGCAGAATATGCGGCAGTACTAAAAAACATTTATGCTATCGGCTCAGGAATCGCACATGGCTTGGGCTATGGCGATAACTTTCAGGCAGTATATGTAGGTGCCGCTTTAAGAGAAATGGAAGTATTTCTGGATGCCCTGCACGAAACACATAGGGATGTGAAAAATGCAGCCTACCTGGGAGACTTATTGGTAACCTGTTACAGCCAGTTTAGCAGAAATCGCACTTTCGGAAATATGCTGGGGAAAGGATACGGGGTAAAAAATGCACAACTGGAAATGAATATGATTGCAGAAGGTTATTATGCTACTGAAACTGTACATACCATGAGCGAAGAAATGGGATTAAAAATGGATATTATAGATGCAGTTTTTCAAGTAGTGTATGGAAACCGCAACGCCAAGCCAGTGTTCGAAAAGCTAGCATCTAATCTGAATTAATGCATGTCTTTTTGGTAAAGCCAATGTTACCAAAGCGTTAATATAAGTTTGATTTTTCTTAAATATCCCTTCACATTGGGATAACAGGCCGGCAGTTGTTTCGCAGCTGAAAAGCTGTTTATACATGAAAAAATTATTGATTGCCTCCTTGTTTCTGATATCCGGGTATACCCTCAGGGCCCAAACAGGCCGTGTTTCCGGTGTTGTTGGAACGGATGACGGAAAAAAAGTTTCGGGCGTTCGGGTATTTGCAATTGGAAGTTTGGATACATCCTGGACGGATCCGGATGGACATTATCATATATTGTTGCCTTTGGGGAGCCAGACTCTGGTGTTTTCGGGCAGAAATTATGAAGAAGAATTAGATTCTGTTGAGGTTGGTACAGAAGAATTGTTTTTGAATAAAACATTAATTCCAATTCAAACCGTTCGCGATGCAAGGATTAAGGTTGCACGAAAAATTAAAGATCAGAATACCATTATATGGTCTGTTGATGCCAAAGCAAAGGCTCCCGGCCTTATTGAAACAATTGGTTCTCAGGAAATTGGGAGAACAACAGCGCGAAGCACAGGTGATGTAATTAAAAGGATTCCGGGTGCAACCATTCAAGATGGAAAGTTTGCCAATATCAGGGGCATGTATGACCGTTACAACGCAAGTTATCTCAACGGTGCTCCATTGCCAAGCACGGAAAGCGACAGAAAAGCATTTTCATTTGATATTATTCCAGCGACTTTATTGGACAATATCATCATCATAAAATCCGGCACACCGGATATGACCGGTGATTTCGGTGGGGGAATTATTCGTATCAATACCAAAAATATTCCTGATAAGAAGGTGCAGAGTTTTAGCTTCGGTATACAGTATAACAGCCTTACTTCATTCAGGGAAATTCAGAGTTTTGGAATTTCAGGTAGTGAATATTTCGGTATACCGGGTAATCAAAGAAATATTCCGAATTTGAGCGGTACTTTATATGATCAAAGCAAACTAGAATTTAATTCAGAGGAAACTAAAAAATTCAATAACAATTGGAATATCAGCACTGTGCGCCCGGTACCATCGCCAAGATTTAATTATTCCATTGGAGTGCCATTTAAATTAAAAGGGCAAAAAGAAATTGGCTTGTTGGCGAGTTTAAATTATAGCATTACTCAAAAATATTCAGACGGAATAGTGCAGCGAAATGATTTGAGCGACAATCGTGCTTTGAGCAGTTACAACGACAAACTATTCAGTTCCAATGTGCAAAATGGAGGTATTCTGAATTTGTCTGTGAAGCTGAATAACAAAAATCGTGTAGACTGGAAAAATTTGATGACCATCAATTATGATGCATCCAGTACTTTTAGAAAAGGGGTAAGTGATTATGAAAATCAGGTAGACGCTGATGGTTATTCCAATCTGGTGAATTTCAACCGGCTGATGAGCACCCAGTTAAACGGAACGCATATTCTGGGTGAAAAGCAAAATACATTGACCTGGTTGGTGAATTACGGAAATACAAATCGCGAAATTCCGGATTTCAGAATTGCCCAATATGCAACCGTTGAAAAGACCGACCGCTATTTGGTTTTAAATGATTTTTTCAATGCAGGTTCCGGTCGTTTTTTTAGCAATCTTTCTGAGAATACCTGGAGTGCAAGTGTGGAAATGAAACACAATTTTAAACTCGGCCGCATGGTTTCCAATTTAAAATACGGAGCTTTTTATCAAAATCGCAATCGCAATTTTACCAGCAGGGAGTTTGTTTATGGACCTGTTGGAAAATCCATTCTAACGCAAAACACACCTTCACAGGATTTATCTAATGAAGGTATAAGCGGTCATGGAATATATTTGGTAGAGAAAACTGCAATTGACCTGGACAACTACAGCGGAAATGCTAAGCTCTACGCGGGTTTTGTGATGATGGAAAATAACTATCCTTTATTTTATTCCAATAAAAAACCGAATTATCTGAAATTGATTTATGGAGTGAGAATGGAACAATTTACACAAATTCTCACTAACGATATCTTTACCAAAATATATAAGAAAGATGTTTCGAATGCAGGAACAATAAATGATTTCTTGCCTTCCATAAATATGACTGCGCCAATTACCTCCAAAACCGGTTTGCGTCTGGCATATTATAAAACACTTAACAGACCTGAAATGCGTGAACTGGCTCCATTTTCTTTCTATAATTTCAATTTGAATTCCGAAGTAATAGGAAATCCCAATTTAAAACGCGCAGTATTGCACAACCTGGATGTGCGTTTTGAATTATTTCCCGGAAAAGAGGATATGCTAACTGTTGGTGCATTTGCGAAACGCATTATCAATCCCATAGAATTTTCTTTGGATCCAACTCAGGCAACCATACGCACCTTCACATACCGCAATGAAAAGAGTGCAGAAATACGCGGTGTGGAATTGGAAATGCGCAAAAAACTGGCATTTATTGGCAACCTGTTTGGCGATGCAATCTTCAAAAATTTAAGTCTGTACGGAAATTTTGCAATCATCCGATCTTCTGTTCAGTTTAATCAAAACAGCACCGGTGTGCAAAACAGACCATTGCAGGGACAGAGTCCTTATGTGGCAAACGTTAGCTTGTATTATGATCATGCAAAATCCGGTTTAAGCATGAGTTTGAATTATAACAAAATAGGATCCAGAATTGCATATATCGGAGTTTCGAAAGAAATACAACCTTATGGTGCAGATATCTACGAATACGGCCGTGGAATTGTAGACTTTCAGATTTCAAAACAGTTGGGCAAAAATGGCAAACATGGAAATATAAAATTAACTGCAGGAGATTTGCTGGCACAAAAGACCATTTACTATCAGGATCTGAATGCAAATGGTAAATATGAAAAAGGAACCGACAATATGTTGTTTGGTTTCACCAATGGAAGAACCTTAACAATTAGTTACGGATACTCGTTCTGAAAATGAACAGACTTTTCAAAAGAACCCGGGCAACCGGGTTTTTTTTATTTAAATTCAAAATTATAAGTGATGGAGTGTATAAGTGAGGAAGTTACCGTGTTACCGAGTTCTCAGTCTTAAGTATACAAGTGTTAGTTGTTATTTGCATGTAGCGACAAGTCATGACTTGTCGATTTGCATATGCAGTGGTTAGTTGATATTGGCATGTAGCGACAAGTCATGACTTGTCGAATTAACAGAATAAGTTATTAAAGTAGGATTTATGCTTGCACAGATGGGAAAAAATTGCAGATATAAATTAAGAAATTCAGGCACCAACAACAAAGCCTGAGGCTTGAGGCCTGTGGCTTGCGGCATTGTATTGAAGTTTGTAATCCGTAACACTAATTCCAACGAAAATTCAAAATACATATTCGTTCCCTTGCGTCTTTGAGCCTTCTTTGTGGCGCCTCAGGCGCTCGTGGTTAAAGATTACAGATTATCCAGAATATACTCCGTCATGCGGCGGTACAAATGGTATTGCGCTGCACGATCACCAATGCCGTGGTTTCGGTTTGGATAATATTCACTATCGAATTTTACACCTGCTTTAATCATTGCATTCACCATTTCCACTGAATTCTGAAAATGAACATTATCGTCTCCGGTGCCATGTATTAACAAATAATTTCCCTTTATACCGCTTACGAAATTAATGGGTGAGTTATTGTCGTATCCCTGCGGATTATCTTGTGGCTTGCGCAAAAAACGCTCTGTATAAATATTATCGTAATAACGCCAATTGGTTACAGGAGCCACAGCAATTGCGGTTTTAAAAACATCGGCACTTTTTGTGATACAAAGACTGCTCATATAACCGCCAAAACTCCAGCCCCAAATACCTATTCTACTCGCATCCACCCAGGGTTGTTTGCCAATCCACTTGGCAGCTAAAGTTTGATCCTGCAATTCCAATTTTCCCAGTTGTAAATAAGTGCTGTGTTTGAAATCCCTTCCTCTGCCACCGGTTCCTCTATTGTCTACACAAAAAATAATATAACCTTTTTGTGCGAGGTACTGGTGCCAAAAATAATTGCGTCCGCCAAAAGAATTGCGCACCATATTCACTCCGGGACCGCCGTACACAAACATCAATACGGGATATTTTTTGGATGCATCAAAATTGGCCGGTTTCATCATATAATAATTCAGATTGGCACCGCTGTCCGTAGTGAAATTTCCAAATTCCGTTGTTCCAAAGTTGTATTCGTGCATCACAGAATCCGCGATATGGTTGGTTTCCAATGCTCTTTGCCATTTATCTCCTGTTTTGCACAAATAAAATTGGTATGGTGCAGAAATACTGGAAACCATATCGGTGTAATATAAATTGCCATTCCCCATGGTAATTCTGTGATTACCACTTCCCTTGCTCAATTCCCGCTTGTTTTTTCCATTGAATTTTATCTCATAAAAATGATCTTCTGTTGCGGAAACTTCGCTACTGGTATAATATATTTTTTCTTTTTTTTCGTCTACCCCCTGTATGGTATTTACATCAAAATTACCTGTTGTAACCTGCTTCTCCGTCATTTTCCCAAAATCGAAACAATAGATATGGTTGTACCCGTTTTTTTCGCTGGTATACAAAAATTGCTTTGTATTTTGAATGAAAAATAAATTGTCTGAAATATCGATATAAGTCTTTGCTGAATCCGCGAGAATTAATTCGGGCTTTCCGCGCAATGCATGATAGAACAGCATTTCCCATTGATTTTGTGTTCTGTTTAATTTCTGAATACTCAGTAATTCCGGAATTTGGGTCCATTTAATTCTGGGTAAATACTGATCATGATCACTAAATGTATTACAAGTAATGGTTTTGGACGTTTCGAGGTTGTAAATCAATACATCCACTTTTGAATTGTCTTCTCCTGCTTTTGGATATTTCCAACTTTCCACCGCTGGATATAAACCGGAATACAAACTCATGGAAAATTCTTTCACCGCGTGTTCATCAAAACGATAAAAAGCGATGAATTTGCTTTCAGAGTTCCATTCAAAACCCCTGCTCATGCTGAATTCTTCTTCATAAACCCAATCTACGGCACCATTGATGATTTCATTGTGTTTCCCATCTGTGGTAATGGCAATTTCCTTTCCGTCAGAAATTTGAGCCATATATAAATTGTTATCTCTTACCCAGGCAATTTTTTTCCCATCGGGACTTAAAGTGGGATACATGACTTTTTCCGAAGAAATAGCGGTTGTTTTTCCTGTAGCAACTTCAATGACATATGCAAGGCTTTTGCTGCTGTGGCGGTAGATTTGCTCCCCGGCAGTGGTAATAAGCAATTGAGATTCATCCGCTGAAAACTCGTAAGATTCCGGCGCAATTTTCTCTGTCATTTTTTCAGATTGAAAAATGGCATGGATTAATTTTCCCGTTTGCAAATCATAACGATTGATATTCCAGCTTCCGGATTTATCATTCTCCAATACGCTGTAAGAAATGCCGTCCTTCATTACATTAAATGCCGGGGCAAATTGCATTCTGAATGTATTCTTTTTGAAAATATCATCCAGTGTAATTTCTCTTTTGGTTTGCGCCTGCAAGCCGGAAAAGGCCATAAATATGGCCACATATATGCAGAGGTTTTTCATTATTTTATTCGGGTTAATTTTACTTTGGACTGCGATTTAATTACCACAGGTACTAACTCCTTGCTAACCATACTCTCATCGAGTCCAAACCATTTGTCGGGGCTGCTGGCGAGTTTTTTGAGATTGCTGTATGCATTGAGAAGGAATTCATCATACAATGGCAATTCATTTTCATAACTGATTTCTTCTTCAATTAAAACAAATCGGAAATCTCCAATATAATTTTTATCTGTAAATGCATGGTAATATGGATCCAGATTGATCTCACCGTTACGCACCATATCTTCAATTACCAATTTCAAATAATAACTGATTTTCTGTTGTACCCGGAATCCGAGTTTTAACCTCACCCGGATAATATCATTTTTCTCAATAATATTCACCTTATATTCCATGGTAAAAGGTTCATCCGTTACATCTACATTCACAAACCAATAAAAGTCTGCACGTTTCGGTCGCTTCTGTAAAATGGAATATAGAATAATAGGCTCTACCTGATCATCTGCGCGAACCTTGGATAAATAAATGAGGTGTGTTGCATATTTAGGCAACGTGGTATCATTGCTCAATGCCTTGAGTTTATCGCGAAAATCCTGAATGCGCACGCTGTTTACCAGTCGGTTTTTAATTCGGCCACCCTGATAACAAACATACATGATCAACAAAATGATGCTTGCAATAATCATGGTTACATAACCACCATGCATGAATTTTGCCAGATTCGCAAAAAGGAAAGTACATTCTACCGTGAAAAATACAATCATTATCGACCATACCAAAAGCAAATTCCATCCTTTGGATTTGAGATAATAAAAGAGCAAAATGCTTGTCATCAACATGGTTACTGTAATTGCGAGCCCATATGCAGCGCCCATTCGGCTGGATTCCTGAAAATATAAAACCACTCCAATACAACCCAACATCAGGGAAGTATTAATTACAGGAATATAGATTTGACCTTTTACATTGCTTGGAAATTTAACTGTAAATTTTGGAAAAAAATGCAATCGGATTGCTTCCGAGGCGAGCGTAAAAGAACCACTTATAAGTGCCTGGCTGGCAATTACCGCTGCAGCTGTTGCAATTACAATTCCGAAAAGTAAAAACCATGGTGGCATAATTCCGAAAATCGGACGGAGATCACCAAGCACCGTTCCTTGTCTTTGAATCATCCAGGCACCCTGTCCGAAATAATTTAATAGCAAACATGTTTTTACAAATACCCAACTCACCCGTATATTTTTTTTACCGCAATGTCCGAGATCACTATACAAGGCTTCAGCACCTGTGGTGCAAAGGAAAACAGCTCCCAGTAATACAAATGACTCTTTACTCCCCATCAAAAATTCCACCATGTATTTTGGATTTACTGCTTTCAAAATTTCCGGGTAGTCCATAATTTGGTTAATTCCCAAAACGGCAAGCATGCTAAACCAAATCAGCATAATGGGACCAAAAGTTTTTCCAACAATATTGGTTCCCGCCCTTTGGATGATAAACAGAACTGCAATTATTCCGACGACAATAGGTACCGTGTCTATTTTTGGATTGATGAGCCTGAGACCTTCTACTGCTGCGGCAACGGAGATGGGTGGTGTTATAATTCCATCTGCCAAAAGCATAGCACCTCCTAGCATACTTCCAACAATTAAATATGGATATCGCCTTCGCAACAAACTGAAAAGGGAGAAAATTCCACCCTCACCTTTGTTATCTGCTTGCAGGGTTAGTACCACATATTTTATAGTGGTTTGCAATGTTAAAGTCCAGAAAACAGCGCTGATTCCACCGAGCACCATAATTTCGGAAATCGGGCTCTGGCCGGCAATTTCGCTCATTACATACAAGGGGGATGTTCCGATATCGCCGTAAATGATGCCTAGGGTAACTAATAAACCTGCCGCAGAAACCTTGTCGAGGCGCGAATGTGCCATTTTTTTTAATTGGTTGGCGAAAATACGTCCTTTTTGGTATTACAACCGTTAGACTTTCGCAATAAAACAACACTTTATGCACAAAGTCCGGGTGATTTAACCATTAGAATACACGTTTAAAAAAAATGGAAAAAAACACTTGGTTGGCTCGCAAAGATTGCATACATAATACGAACTTTGCCGCAACCATTTAATTCCAACTGAGAACAATGCCTTCCTCAGCAAATAAAGCCTCTGCAAACCGTTCCGCGGCAGGCTCGCCCACCAGAAAAAAAGACAACCAAGTGATAGAATCCAAGATCTCCAATTATTTCGGCGAAAATGTTTTCGGCCCGGAAAATCAAAAACAATTTTTAAGCAAAGCTGCGTGCAAAGCCATTGATGATGCCGCTAAAATCGGTAAATCCATTTCTCTGGAATTGGCACATGAAATTGCCCAGGGTATGAAGGAATGGGCGCTTACCAAAGGCTGCACCCACTACACGCACTGGTTTCAACCATTGCGTGGTACCACGGCAGAAAAACATGATAGTTTTTTTGAACCTTCTACACAAGATACCGGAGTGGATAAATTCAGCGGGAAAGCATTGGTACAGCAAGAACCAGATGCAAGCAGTTTTCCGAGTGGTGGTATTCGCAATACTTTTGAAGCCCGCGGATATACCGCCTGGGATCCGAGTTCTCCGGCATTTATTATGGAAAAAGCAGGTGTAAAAACCCTGTGCATTCCAACCATTTTTGTTAGCTACACCGGCGAAGCGCTGGATTACAAGGCGCCATTGCTGAAAGCCGTTGCTTTTATTCGAAAGGCAGCTACCGACGTTTGCCAATATTTCGATACCAATGTGAAAGATTGTACCATCAGTTTGGGTGTGGAACAGGAATATTTTTTGGTGGATTCAGAACATTATAACCGCCGCCCTGATCTGATGTTATCCGGTAGAACTTTGTTAGGACAAGTGCCTGCAAAAGGTCAACAATTGGAAGATCATTATTTTGGAAGTATTCCAAATCGCGTTCTCGCTTATATGGCAGATTTTGAAGAGCGCGCGCATAAACTGGGGATTCCACTGAGAACCAGACACAATGAAGTTGCTCCGGGGCAATTTGAATGTGCGCCACAATTTGAAGAAGCTAATCTTGCTGTTGATCACAACAGCCTGTTGATGGATGTGATGGAAAGCGTAGCGGAAGAACACAATTTAAAAGTTTTGTTACACGAAAAACCATTTAAAGGAATTAATGGAAGTGGAAAACACAACAACTGGAGCATCATTACCAACACCGGTGTAAACCTGCTTTCTCCAGGTAACAGCCCGGAACAAAATCTGCAGTTTTTGACATTTTTTGTGAATACCATTAAAGCCGTTTATGATCATGCCGATTTGCTGCGTGCAAGCATCGCCACGGCTGGCAATGACCATCGCCTGGGTGCAAATGAAGCACCTCCTGCAATTGTTTCTGTTTTTATAGGTGAATTGTTGGAGCATGTACTGGATGATTTCGGTGGAACAGGTACCGGAAAATCCAGACAGAAAAAGGGAAGCGACAGTATTAAAATTACACACGTTCCAGAAATTTTATTGGATAATACAGACAGAAACCGCACTTCTCCATTCGCATTTACCGGAAATAAATTTGAATTCCGCGCAGTGGGAAGCAGTGATAATTGTGCCAGTTCCATGGTTGTTTTAAATACCATTGTTGGAAATCAGTTAATCAAATTCAAAGCGGAAGTAGATGAATTTCTGAAAGAAAATAAAGGTGTAAAAAAAGACGAAGCCGTTAAAAAAGTTTTGGTGAGTTATTTGAAAGATTGCAAAAAGATAATTTTCGGTGGCAATGGATATAGTTCAGACTGGGTGAAAGATGCAAAACGCAGAGGTTTGAATAATATTACCAATACACCTGAAGCACTGGAAGCATATCTCTCAAAATCTGCGGTGAATTTGTTTGTGAAAAATGGCATTTTCAGCCATAAGGAACTGGAGGCCAGAACAGAAATTCGTTTTGAGAGCTATATCCTGCGTTTACAAATTGAAGGAAGGGTTTTAAATGAGCTCATACAAAACCATGTAATTCCAGCTGCAATCCGCTACCAGAAGCGTGTTGCAGAAAATATTGCCTCTTTGCTTTCCATTGGCCAATCCAAATCCAGCGTTAGGGCCCAGGTGGAAATTGTAACCAACATCAGCAAATACATCAACCAATTGCATTCCGACAATGAAAAGATGACGCAGGAACGCAGCAAAGCCAATAAAATTGGGGATGCTCACAAACGTGCGATGGTTTATTGTAATAAAGTAAAACCCTATTTCGACAGTATTCGCGATAGCAGCGACCGCCTGGAGCAATTGGTAGATGATTCCGAATGGCCATTGCCGAAATACACGGAAATGCTGTTTGTTCGCTAATTCTGAAATATTTCATAAAAAAGGGGCTCTAAAGGCCCTTTTTTGTTGTTAAATTGTTTTAACCATGTTATTGGACGGTTAAAAAATGATCCGTGACTCAGGGGCTCTAAAATCTACAGTATCGCGTTCTAAAATGACCTGTAGTCCCGTTTGGAAACCCTTTAGCAGCTTATTGTTCGGAGAAATAGTTTCAAAATGGTTGCAATAGAATAAATATTCAAAATTTGCCTCGTAGTATATTAAAAAAATGTGATTTCCCAAACTTTTTTTTGTTTTTTGACTTTTTTTTCTTTACTTCGGAATATCATTTAATCCCTCAGCCTATGGAAGACATGTACCTTTTCTTATTCATCGGTATAGTTGCCACCATTGGAGCCATCTTTGGACTGGTTCGCATTTTGGAAAGCAATAAAAACCAACACAGCTAAACAAGGTTTAGCAACATGAATAAAAAACCCTGAAACTGCAGATTGCAGTGCAGGGTTTTTTTTTGCACTTATAAAAGATTTTGTTTTGACAAATGTAGTCTGACCAAATATCTGAAATCCATTATTGGAGAGGGATAGATAATTGATCAGTTGGAAATATTAAAAGGTATTACTGATGATTTGGGTCCTTAAATACTCTTTCTCATTTCATAATCCGAAAGCTTGGTATTCGAATAGTATTACATTTTCCCCTTCACAATTTCTTCCACTATTTGCGGATCCAGCAGGGTAGTAGTATCCCCTAAATTCTCTGTTTCTCCTTCCGCAATTTTTCTCAAAATTCGCCGCATTATTTTGCCGCTTCGGGTTTTGGGCAAACCACTTACAAATTGAATTTTATCGGGCTTTGCAATGGGTCCAATAACTCTGGTAACTGTTTCTAATAAATCTCTCCGGGTTACTTCTTCATCAACATGCAGATGATTGAAAATTACATAAGCATATATTCCCTGTCCCTTGATGTCATGCGGATATCCAACTACCGCACTTTCTGTTACGCCGGTGTGCATATTTATGGCATTTTCCACTTCGGCGGTGCCAATTCTATGTCCACTTACATTCAGAACATCGTCTACACGACCTGTAATTCTGTAATTCCCCTGAGGATCCCGCATGGCGCCATCACCAGTGAAATACAAACCCGGATAAGTTGCAAAATAATTGGTTCGGCAACGCTCATGATCTCCCCAGGTAGTGCGCAGCATACCGGGCCAGGGGAAACGAATACATAAATTGCCACTTACGGTTTTTTCCGAATCCGCTGCAATTTCTTTACCCGATTCATCCACCAGCAAAGGAAATACGCCCGGCAAAGGCAAGGTTGCCATGGTTGGAATTGCGGGAGTGATATCAGCCAAATTGCTGATGAGAATTCCACCTGTTTCTGTTTGCCACCAGGTGTCAACTACCGGACATTCTTCCTTGCCTATATTCTTAAAATACCATTGCCATGCTTCCTCATTGATGGGTTCACCAACGGTTCCCAACACACGCAAACTGTCGAGATTATTTCGATGAATGTGATTTTTGTCAAATGCCATTAAACTGCGAATCGCTGTTGGTGCTGTATATAGAATATTGACCTGATGTTTTTCTACAATTTCCCAAAACCTTCCTGCGTCCGGATATGTAGGAATTCCTTCAAACATCAAACTGGTTGCACCCATACACAACGGGCCATAAACGATATAACTATGACCAGTAATCCAACCAATATCTGCAGTGCAAAAATGAATTTCACCGGGTTGGTATTGAAATACATTGGAAAATGAATAGGCGGTCCAAACCATATATCCCGCTGTTGTGTGCACCACGCCTTTTGGTTTTCCTGTACTTCCACTGGTGTAAAGAATAAATAATGGATCTTCGGCATCCATTATTTCTGCAGGGAAATCCTCTTCTGAAACTCCGGATAATTCTTCTTCCAGCCATACATCTCTGTCGCGAATCATACTCACAGGATTATTAGTTCTGGCCAACACAAAAACCTTTTTTACAAAATCGCAATTCACCAAAGCATCGTCCATCGTTGGTTTTAATGGAATTACTTTGGCACCGCGGTAAGTACCATCCTGGGTGATAATAAATTCTGATTTCGCATCGTGTAATCGGTCCGAAATACTCTGTGCACTGAATCCACCGAATACCACACTGTGTATGGCACCAATTCTGGCACAAGCCAATAGTGCCATGGCAAGCTCCGGCACCATACCCATATAAATTAAAACGCGATCCCCTTTTTTAACTCCGTTTTTTTGTAAAACCCAGGCAAATTTGCAAACATCATTATGCAATTCTTTGTAGGAAATAGTTCTGGTATTTTCACTCGGATTATTGGGTTCCCAGATAATTGCAGGCTGGTCGCTTTTGTCCGCTAAATGACGGTCTATACAATTCTCTGTAATATTTAATTTCCCTCCGGCAAACCATTTTATTTCAGGGGCATCAAAATTCCATTCCAGAGTCTTGTCCCATTTTTTTTGCCAATAAAATTCTTCAGCAATCCGTTTCCAGAAACCTTCCGGATCTAACCGACTTTGTTCGTAAATCCGATGATAATCCTCTTTGGAATGAATTTGAAAATTGGGCACCATGGAACAAAACTAGTTTTTGTAATGTCCGGCTCAAAACAAAATTCAAAAATACATACTATTATTCCGGTAGGGAACCCTTGTAACTCAGGATATAGCCTTCCCCATGGGCATTTAAAATTTCTATATCCGGTTCCACTTTCAAAATATTTCTGAGTTTATTGATATATACATTCATGCTGCGACCTTTGTAAATGTCGTTATCTCCCCAAATCTCCTGTAATGCACGGTCCCGGCTTAAAGTCCCGTTTAGGTTTGCGCATAAAAGGGATAATAATTTGTTTTCAATTGCTGTTAACCTGATGGTTTGATTGTCGGTGATAATTTCTCTGGATCCGGTATGGAAAATGATTTTACCGAATTGATAGGTATTCGGAATGTTATTTTTGGTTCCGGAATTTTTGTATCTTTTCATAATTGCAATGACGCGCAAATACAATTCTTCCATGCTGTAGGGTTTTAAAATATAATCATCTGCGCCCAGCATCAAACCGCGTATCCGGTCTTCTTTCATCGTTTGTCCGGTAAGAAATACTATAGGGATTTCCTTGTCTTTTTTTCGGATTTCTTCCGCAAGCGTAAATCCATCTATTTCGGGCATTTTAACATCCAGCAAACAAATATCAGAATGGTGGCGCTTTAATAAATCCAAGGCATTCGCAGGGTTGTTGCAAAGCAACACAGACAAATCCCTGGCTTCCAGATATTCCCTTGTAATCTCGCTCAGAGTGGGGTCATCGTCTACCAGCAAAATACGAAACATAGGATAGTTTTTATCAAATTTAAGGATTTTAATGGAAGAATAATTTTTAAATATTCAAGGTCATTTTCATTTCGGCAATTTCCGACAATAAAATATTTTCAAGGCTTTCAAATAATATATTCTGTTCATGCCCAATCTGCGATATGTTTTCCAGTTTTTCAGCCATCAATCGCGCTAGATCCAGACCCAGATAGGCGCATTGTGATTTGATACTATGTGCAGTAACCGATGCCAATTTAAAATCGGATTCATGCATATATTGTTTCAATTTGTTCAAATCCTGAGGAATGGCACTGCAAAAAAGCTGAAGAAATTTCTGCACCATTTTTTCATCATGGTTCAAATAATTTCGGAGGATTTCTAATTTAACGGGCATTTTTCAAGGCGTTAATTTTATTATTTTATCAAACAGTTCAGAGGCATTTACAGGTTTAGTCAGATAATCATTCATACCGGCAGCAAAGCATTCCTCCAATTGTTCCGGAATGGCATTTGCCGTAAGTCCCAATACAGGGATATTCTGAAATGTTGCACCATTGGCATTCCGTATCCATTTGGTTGCTTCTATTCCATCCATAACCGGCATTTTTACGTCCATCAGAATGAGATCATATCCATTACTTTGGATTTTTTCGATTGCAATTTTTCCATTTTCTGCAGTATCTACTATACTTCTGGGAAATTGTTCCGACAATAATTCCTGCGCAAGCAGAATATTAAAACGCGTATCATCCACCAATAAAATATGCAGCATTTTATCCGATTTGTTATGTTTTACTCCTGAATTTACAGCAACTGCAGTCTGCGTATCAATTTTAAAGGGCAGAGTAACGGTGAATGTTGAACCTGTATTTAATTCACTTTCCACCGAAATAGTTCCACCGAGTTGTTGGGTAAGTTCGCGTGCAATAGCAAGTCCAAGGCCTGTTCCGGAATGTGTGTTTTCATCCTGTATCAGTTGGTTAAAGGATTCAAAAATCTGGTCAATTTTTTCCCGGGGAATTCCAATTCCAGAATCTTTTACCATAAATCGCAAACTGGCTTCTTCTCTATTGCTGGATATGCTTTCTACAAATAAATGTACATATCCGGTTTGGGTGAATTTGATGGCATTTGCAACCAGGTTAGTAAGGATCTGATACAAACGAACCGGGTCTCCAACTAGTTTTACAGGGGCGTTGTTGTAAATTTCGACCTTAAATTCAATTCCTTTTTCTTTTGCTTTTATTTGAAGCAGGTTATGAATTTGTTTTAATATCACATCCAGTTGAAAAGGTTTATTTACGATGGTGTACTTTCCACTTTCAATTTTTGCCTGATCCAAAATGTCGTTCACAATCCATAACAGATTTTCTGAAGATTGTTGTACAGCTTCGGCATATTGTTTTTGCTTTTCATTTAGGTCCGTGTCAAGCAAAAGTCTGCTCAGACCTATGATTGCGTTCATTGGCGTACGAATTTCATGGCTCATATTGGTCAGGAATTTTGATTTATAAATCGAATTCTGTTCTGCTATGGCCTTTTGTTGTTCCAGCTTCCTTTTTTGATTTCTGTTTTTCCAAAATAACCAAATAATAACCCCAAATCCTGCCAAAATGAGTAAGCGAAACCACCAGGATTGATAATAAAGCGGGGTGATAATTACTTTGATTTTCAAAACATCTTTGCTCCAGATTCCCTCGGAATTGGTGCATTTTGCCAGAAAATAATAGGTACCCGGAGAAAGGTTAGTATAAGTGGCGCGGTGTTCATTTCCCGAATAAATCCAACCTGTATCAAATCCTTCCATTTGGTAGGCATATTCGTTTTTTTCCGGTGAGGCATATTCCTGTGCAATGAATTCGAAAGTGATGGCATTTTCCTGATATCCAACTTTTACTTCTTGTATAAATTCAGGAAACAAACCATAATGCCTTTCCTGGTTTCTTACCTGAAAATGGGTTAGTATAATTTTAGGAAATACCGGATTCGCCTGCAATTTTTCCGGGTTAAATGAAATAAAACCATTTATGCCTCCAAAAAGCACATTCCCATTTCGAAGTTCACATATACTCCATCGGTTAAATGTGGTAAATATCCCATTAGAACTGTTAAAATATTGAAATTTATTGGTAACAGGATCGTGGCGTATCAAATAACTATTGGTAACAAACCAGCAGGTTCCAAATTTATCCGCATGCATGGCGTAGATGATGTTTCCACCCTTCAATCCATTGTTGGTTGTGTAATTTAAATACTTACCGGTTGCGGGATTGAAATAGGTGAGTCCGGTTTCTGTACCCAGCCAATATGCTCCATTTTTTCCCATGGCAAAATCGCGAATCAAGCCGCTGTGAAACATGTTTTTCTTGTTGGCATCATACAGAAATAATTCCTGTTTATTGCTGGTTTCATCATAAAATCCATATCCCAATGGAGACAATAATATCCATCGCCCATCTTCCAATTGCCTGAACGAACGCAATTGAGTTTTTTTCCCGCCAAACCGAATCCAGCTGGTATCCCGGGTTTGCAAATCATAAATGCAAATACCTTCCAAAGTACCTATCCAAAGTTTATTTTTATTCTTTTTATCGATGTGAATTTGATATAAATTCATTTTGTCCAATCGCGCGTTTAATGGAAACTTTTCTATTCGATTGGCAGCTGAATTATATTGGTATATACCGTGACCCGGTGAACTGTATGCCATTAATATCAAAGGTTTGTTGTGATATTCTATCTCTAGAAAATACTCCAGAAAATAGGCGAATGGTGTTCCGGGAATTTTCTTCATTTCCTTTCCAATACCGGCGCTTCTCAACACCCCTCTGTGATTCCATGTCCAAATTCCTCCCAAATGGTCTTCAAATAATCTCGCAGTGTGGTTGTCGGCATCATTTAAAGGTAGTTGCGGATCAACAGTATAAAATGTAATAGGTTTGTATGCCGTTTGGAAAATGGCTGCATTCAGGGATGTTCCGGCCCAAATATTTCCATTATTGTCTTTTGCAATGGATTGAATATAACTGGTACTTAATCCCATGGGATTATTGGCCATATAGGAATATCCCTTATATGTATTTTGGCTTTGATCCCAATCTATTAATCCTATAGAAGATCCAATCCAGAGGTGGTTATCGGTTAGTAAAAATGAAGTTATCTTATTGTGGTTTAATAAGGTATCCGGAAAACCCGCGTGAATTAATTTATCGTTTTTGGAATCAAATTTAAAAATTCCCCTGTACGTACCAACCCAGGTGTTTCCTTTGTTATCTGTAATGGAACTGATTACAGGATATTTTTTATTACCTGTAATTGTTCTGGAAACAATTACGCGTTGTAAAACATTTTTCGTTTTATCGTAATAATAAAAATCACCATTTCCTGCAAACCAGGTTTTCCCTCCGGATTCAAAACTGGTATAACAAACAAAGGCCTGGCTGTCCGAAAGATGGATGCTTTCAAAAATTTCGTTATTCTCATGAAATTTTGCAATTCCTTTTTTGGTACTTACCCAAATCTGATTTTTAGAATCCTCAAAAATTCGAATCACAGAATTATCAGGCAGTTGTTTGTTTTTTCCCGGGAGGTTTAAAAATCTTTTGAACTTCCCCGTTTTGCGATCCATGCGATTCAGACCTACGCTTGTGCCTACCCAAATGGACCCCTGGTGGTCTTCTAAAATGGAGAATACCCTTTGGGAACTCAGGCTTGTGGTATCTTCTTTGCCCTGGCTATAGATTGGAACGCATTTGCCACCTGAGTAGCGGTATAAACCTTCATAACTGGCAATCCAGATAATTCCCTGTTTGTCGCTATGAATGGCATGTACAACTCCTTCAGGCAAGCCTTCGCGGGTTCCCACCTGCCTGAAATTGGGCAACTCTGTTTGCGCCCGCAATTGGTTGGAAATGGCCGTGATAAGCAGCAAAAGGAATTGCCTGAAATACATTGTATTGCGAATTTGCGCAATGCGGGATGGGAATACAAGTTTTTCAACCCATAATCCCAAAGGTTTAATACTTTTTAATTTTCTGCGATTGTTCTTTAGGCCGGAGATTAATTATTCCTGTAATTCCCAAACCATTCTTTTTGCGGGATTGTAATAACCCAATTTGCTCTGACTGCGAATGCAGAGTAAGCCATTTGTGAAATGCATGCCATCAATCTTTTCTTCATTTATTTTTTCGCCTTTTTCATTGAAAATATCATACTCGTAGTTTACGCGGTACGCAAAAACACTGTCGTTAATTCGTTTCATACTGCCATATTCCGGTGCCAAAATCCAGAATCCCTGGGCATTTAAAATTCCGGAATTACCGTTTTTTAAAGTGCAAATGCTAACTCCGGCATGCATGGGTTCTGCAGCAGAAAAATAATCGTTCATCACATTTTCGCCATTCCCATTTACAAAGCTTGCACCCAAAACGGTAGTTACCTGGTATAAATCGTTCTGATATGCTTCAAACAAATAATTTTTTTGCAGGTAAATATCCCTGGAGATTGCAAGAGGAATAACCAACTCATTCCACGGGGAATCCAGTCCAAATGCACGCAACTGTGCGGGTGAGAATTTTAAAATGGTATATGCCTCAAAATCTTTTATCTTTATTTTTAAAGCGTTTTGGAAAGTAAATTGTGCGCCTTTAAATTTTGGCAAGGATTTCATCGTTGCAAATTTTTTACCTTCCAACGTGTAAAAATTTACCTTTCCTGTTTTGCAGCCAATAATATTTTCCTGAAAAAGTATAGGACATTCAGAAAAACTGAATCCACTTAATTTTTTCCCATTTCCGTCATACATGGCATATCTGGAGCGTTTGTTGTTAAAGTATATAAAAACACCCGGAGAAATTTCTGAATAGGCATCCGCCCTTTTCGGACCTTGGATTCTTTCCCCTTCCCTGTTTACAAAAATCCAACGAATATTTTTTTCAAATATTCCCGCAGTATGCTGAAAAGATTTGGCATTGCTGTATTTGAATTTTACTGTTGTTCTTCCATTTTCATCCACCATACCCCAGCGTCCTGCTTTATTTACAGGAGCATATCCGTTATGAAAATATTTGACATTTTGGAAAAGGGGATCCAATGAAGAATTTCCGAGGTCGTTTGTGATTTTATATCCGCCTCTGGCACGCAGAAATCCGGTTTCATTTTCAAATATTACCGGTCTGCTTTTGTGGTTAACCGAATTAAATATGCCGTTGGTATTGAAAATAAAACAACTGTCCTGAGTCCACCCGTAATAAGCATCTCCAGCGGGCAGTATTTTGTGGAATTGTGGCTGTAATAAAATATCACCATATTGGTTGGTCAAGCCCCAACGATTAAACTTTGAACCACAATAGAAATGCCCGGGAATATCACGTGAAAAATTGACGATATCATATTCTGCAGGAATAAAGGTATTTCCCAGCGAATCAATTACTCCGCATTTGAGTGTATGGAGCATCACAATCGCAAATCCATATCGAAATTCCCCCATAAATATGATTTTACCGGCACCGGCTATTGCTGGTTTTATCAGGTTACCATTGGCAAGAAGGAGGCGCCAGTCTCCGTTTCTAATGGAATAAGACGAAATTCTTCTATTGGTTCTTAACCCAAGCCCATTCAACAAATCATAATCCGTTAAATCTCTCATATTGTCGTTGAATTTCTCGGCTGCCAAAGCTCCGGTTATACAAACCTGTCTTACCCCGAATTTGCTTTTACTGATATAAAGTGCCGAGTTTATTAGTTTGAAATTTACTTTGGAAATCAAATGCATTTTCCCGTTGCGGTAAATTCGGAAAACAGAAGAATTTTTATTCTTAAAATCATCGATATCTATGTAATCAGAATAAGGAATAAGTGACTTTCCTGTCGATTCTTCCACAATGGTGAATTCCCCCGGGGAAATAACCTCACTGCAATACATCACAGGGATTTTTTTGTTTTTTGCTGATGGCATTCCGGCGTAACTCAGGTTGGTGTCGGGGAGAACAATTACCTGGTTAAAAACCGGTGTTCTGTACACTTCGAATTTGCCAGTTTTGGGATTCAGCCTTCGGAGACCATAGCGGTTGTAATTCTCCATTCTACCAACCGCAACTGAATTAACACTTCCCTGAAACCATGGTGTGTTTCTGTTGGCGCCTGTAAATTGGGAGATATTAATTGCCGGACGATTCCATGTCCATTGCGCATTGTTTTCGGTACGCAATTGTACATTTACCCGTTGTACATTGAAATAGGTTTGGGAAGATGAAATAAAGCCGGAATCGCTGAGTTTTATGTAATCCATTTCATTCCAAAGGGTATAAGCTTTAAAAAACCCTTTGTGAATGCTCCAGTCACTATACCATTTGCCATTTGTAAACTTTTGTTTATTTCCATCGTATAATTTATAATTAAATCCGGAATCCTGCACCATGAAATTATAATCATTGATACGTTGAATTTGAAAGAATTTAGGTTCTAAAAGAATTTTGTAGTCCTGGTTGATTAACCCATAATAACCATTGTTTTGAAAAATACTTATTTTTCCGCTTTCAAAGAATTGTACATTACTTATATCGCTGAGGTAGCCCAGATACCGATGAAAGATTTTAACTGCTTTTCCGCTATTATAAACCGAAAGTGTCTGGGGTAAAAGACTTGACGCAAATGTTCCTTTGAGGCTGTCAATAAATATACCGCGATTCATATCATAAATGCGCGATTTTTTATCTTGTTGCAACCAGTAGAAATCATTTCCCAATGCATCCCATTTGATTCGTTTTCCACGAGTAATCAGATTCCCGTTGGCGTCAAAAAACACAAAACTACCATCAGAAATAATGCCTTTGAATACCCTGTATTGGGGATTTATTATCTGAATATTTTTGAAACTGTCGGGCATCAGAAGATTGCCATTTTCATCCACGGCAAGTACAAATCCGGATATGGTGGTTACCGAATAAATATTTTCACACAGCGATTTCAACGTAAAATAATTCGATTTGAAAAGCACGCGGCCTGTACTATCCATCAACCCTGTATTGCCTTTTGAATTAAAAATAAATTTACCGGAAGTTTTTCCTGCAAACCAGATTCTGTCAAATCCTTCTTCTGATAAAAAATTACCATCCCTATCTGCAAGCCACCATTGGTGGTCTTTCTGTATTTTGTAAAAATTGCTCCCGGTTACCGGATCAAAGCGGGAACATCCTTCCAGTTTCAGGATACGTTTTTCGTTATAAATAACAATTAAATCTTGACCTGAAATTGCTTTTGCTATTCCATTTTCCATATCCCCGGCTTTTTGAAATTGTGGTGCAATTCGGATAATTCCGGCTGAATCCATATAACCCCACAAACCGTTTTGTAAAATGGGATACAGGTTTTGCGCACCGAGTTTAAATGACCCGATAAACACCAATGCAAGTGCAAGGGATATGAAAATCCGTTTGCGCATTTTAATCCTGTTAATTGTATTAGAGGTTGTCGATAGCTTCTTTCAAACTACCCAAATCTTTGATTTTGGTTTTTACATTTTCAAATACCAGATGGACCTTTCCACCATTCCCTTCCTTAATGGAATGTATCCCTGATGCATTTACTGCGGCAATGGTACCATTTGCAGCAACTACAAAAATGGCGTCCAACATACGAGGGTTAAATCTCATTTTGTAATATTTTGCTGTGTATTGAATTACCCCGGTTCTTCGGTCTGTTACGATATAGATCATTCTTTCCGGGTCCATGGCTTTGCCATCCAGTTCAAAACTGGCAGTATATTCCTTTGCATTTACATCGCTGTAAAATCTGTCGCAATTAAAAACACCCATTCTGCTCACCTGAAATGCATTGTATAAGTTTTTTGTAATTTGATCCGCACTGGCACCTTCGTTGAGGATTCTGGTTCTTTCCTTTTCTAAATTTACCAGTTGTTTTCCGTATTCTTCTTTAGCTTTTTCATAATCATTACCCTGCACTACCGGACGCACTACGGTATGAAAAGGCTTACCACCTGCATCCATACTTAAATTAAAAAAACCTGGTTTTTCTGCTATTGGCTCCAGTTTTACATTGTTCCAGGCAGTTTGAAAAATCCAGTTATTTCTCGCCGGATCTTCTGTCAGATCACTACCGGCAAATTGCCACATTAAACTGCTGTAACCCGCGAGTTCAGGATATAAAGCGAGGTTGAATTCCAAATCCAAAGTTAATTTTTTGGAATCGTATTTCCCCGGTATCATTTTATTCGGAGTAATGATTGTTCCATTTTCATTTGCAACAGTTTGAATCCCGTGATTGTTGCCGGAATACCATCTCCAGTTGGCACTCGTAATTCCTGTTTTGGAATTGATATTCATCAATGCCATTTCAGATTGAATATCGGTTTCATTTGCCAGAGTTTCACGAGTTCCTGTTTCTTCCCAAATGCCTTTGCTTTTATTGAAATACCAATATTGAAAAGTTGAATTTTTATCGCGGCTTTTTGTAAATACTTTCAGAACCTTTCCCGGTGCCACATTTAATTCTTCGCCTCTGGAACTGGCACTGATTTCAAACATACCATCGCTCACAAATTGTCCAATAGTGCCATTGTTATTTGCCTGCATTGGAATACCCGAAGCAACAATTTCAGCAATAGAATTCATCTCTTTATAACTCAGATCTATCGGGCCTGATACAGGTTCACCATTTTTAGTTACAAAACTTTCCGGAGCAATCAGAATTCTTGCTCCGCCGGTAGTTGTGATTTGTTCGCCTGTCGTAGCATTTATGGAATAATGCTCCGCATTTGCCGAAATAGAATTCAGTTCCTTTTGTATCGAAAAAGTTTCGGATTTGGCATCAATACTTATGTTGTCTTTTTTGAATTGGTTAGAATTGCATGCTCCAAAAAATAAAACTGCAACAACCGCATAAAAGTAATTCGATTTTTTCATGACCTTAAATATTCAATAAATTATAATAGCTTAAACGCGGTACCTGATCAAAAATTACAATTCGTGGTTTAAAAGTTGGCAACTCTTTGTGGCCTCAATTGTTCCTTCCTTAAATTTGCGCTCTGTTTATGAATCAGGAACCTGAACACATTGAATGTTTGATAATTGGAAGCGGCCCTGCCGGATATACCGCCGCAATTTATGCTGCTCGTGCAGATATGAAGCCCGTTTTATATGAGGGTCTTCAACCCGGGGGACAGCTAACCATTACTACAGAAGTTGAAAATTACCCGGGATACCCCGATGGTGTTATGGGGCCTGAAATGATGGACCTCTTTAAAAAACAAGCGGTAAGACTTGGTGCTGATGTGAGATTTGGAATGGTAACCGCAGTGGAGTTTAAAGATGGGGGACCTCAAAAGATAACTGTGGATTATAACAAAGAGATTATTGCAGAAACCGTGGTCATTTGTACCGGGGCATCGGCCAAATGGTTGGGGTTGCCAAGTGAAGAAAAATTAAATGGGGGTGGAGTAAGTGCCTGTGCGGTTTGCGATGGTTTCTTCTATCGTGGAATGGATGTGGCAATTGTTGGAGCGGGGGATACTGCCTGTGAAGAAGCAAGCTATCTGGCCAAAATCTGCAACAAGGTATATATGATTGTGCGCAAAGACCATTTCCGCGCATCGAAAGCCATGCAACATCGCGTTGAAAATACGAAAAACATAGAAATCCTGTATAATTCTGAAACAGATGAAATACTTGGTGACCATGTGGTAGAAGCAGTAAGGGTAGTTAATAATGTAACCGGTGAAAAAAGAGAATTTCCAATTAAGGGGTTTTTTGTGGCCATCGGTCACCAACCAAATACGGAGATTTTTAAAGATTATTTGGATATGGATGATCAGGGCTATATCATAACCAAATCCGATTCCACTTATACCAATATGGAAGGTGTTTTTTGCGCAGGCGATGCTCAGGATAAAGTATACAGGCAGGCTGTAACAGCTGCGGGATCCGGTTGTATGGCGGCATTGGATGCTGAGCGCTGGCTATCCCACAAACATAGCTTAGCCGGAATGCATTAAACCGGTATGAAATTCTTTCTGTGCCTGATAATTCTCGGATTTGGCCGTGTTTTCGGACAGATTCAACTGGTGCCCCTGCACCCGGATGGCGTAGAAACAAATGAACCCTGCATTGCAATAGACCCTAAATTTCCGGGTACCCAAATTTTAGGAAGCAATAACGATTTATTTTTCGGTAGTGAAGATGGCGGATATACCTGGACGCCTAAAAGGTTAAATCCTGCTGAGGGATTTTATGGAGACCCGGTAGTTTATATCAGCAGCTCCGGAATTCAATTCGTTTGTCATTTGTCAAAAAACAAAAACAAACCCTGGCCTTCCCATTTTGACAGAATTGTTGTGGAAAGAAGTGTGGATGGTGGAAAAACTTTCACTTCCACAGGGATTGGAAATAATGCCGGGAAGGTTCAGGATAAGCCCTGGATATTTGTGGATGAAGGTAAAAAAAGCAAATTCCGTAACAGGGTTTATATAAGCTGGACCGAATTTGATGTTTATGGAAGCAAAAGTCCACAGGATTCTTCCCGAATTCGCGTTGCATTTAGTGATGACGATGGTGCTACATTTCAAACACCTGTTACGGTGAATGATTCCAACGGAGATGCTTCAGATGATGACAATACTTTGGAAGGTGCAACTGTAACAGCCGGTCCGCATGGAGAATTATACGCAGTATGGGCAGGAAGAGGACAAATTTGGATGGACAAAAGCTCTGATGGCGGTAAAACCTGGGGTAAAGATATCATACTTGCAAAACAATCGGAAGGCTGGAATTTAAATGTGCATGCACTTTTGCGCAGTAACAGTATGCCTTTTGTAATCGCCGACAAAAAGGGCAAACTCTATGTGGTGTTTGGCGATTCCAGAAATGGGGATCAGGATGTTTTTTACCTTTTTTCTAAAGATAAGGGTACAACTTTTCAAGGGCCGATTCGAATCAATAGTGATGCCTTGCATAATGGCAGGGACCAGTATATGCCCAATGTTTGTCTGGATAGAAAGACGAATAAAATTTACACGATTTTTTACGATCGGAGAAATTCAGAATATAACAGATACACCGATGTATATGCTTGTAATATCAAGGAATTAAAGCCGGGACCGAACATTCGCCTAACCGATGCTCCATTTTGTGCACCGGGGAAAGGAGTGTTTTTTGGGGATTACATAAGTATTGCCGCTGCTCGTAAACAAGTGCGGACAGCTTTTACCGTATACGATCAGGAGAAATTATTTGCAACAGTAATGGTTGGAATTGCTACGGAAAAGAACTTCAAAAAACCACTGCAGGAAAATAAAATGCCAGGTGTACAATTTCTTCAATTGCGCGATACCAACTTGATTTACCTGCATATTTACATACCCAATTCCAAAAGTTGCACAGTAGAAATGACCAGGGGAAATCAGTTGTTTTTTAAGGAATTGATTAATCCTGTTTTAGTTCCCGACAATGAATTGATTTTGCCTGTAGAGAAATTTCCATCCGGAGTTTATGAACTGTCTTTGTCCTTTAAAGGTAAAAAAATTACCCGCGATGTATATATCGACCGCCATTAATTAGACTCTAACTGAAAATAGAGGAATTCTAAAGTTAGCAGAGAGCCTTTATTAAACACCTACTTCTGAGTCTTGTTGCGGGTTAGGTGTATCTGAATATCGGTATTATGCATTGTTCTGGTCATTTTCCCAACCGGGGAATCGCACGAATTATGGATTTCGTTGGTATTGGTACACTGAAAATGCTATTTTTGCCGTCATTTTTTTTGACGAAATATGGCTATAATTCAAAAGCTAAGAAATTCAGGAGCGGTAGTAATCGCGATAGTTGTGGCTCTGGTATTGTTTGTATTGGGTGATGTACTCACCGGAAGTAAATACACAGGGTTGTCCCGGGAAGATCAGGATGTTATTGGTGAAATATTTGGCGAAAAAGTCAAAATCAATGATTTGAATGAAATTTTCGCGGAACTTTTTAAACGCGAGAGCGAAAGCAATCCCGATTTTAAAGATGATGAAAAAACCAGAAAAGGTTTGATTGACCAGAGTTGGACAACTTTGATCAAGCGCCGCACCATGGAAAAGCAGATTAACATGGCGAATATTGGCATTTCCGATGAAGAGTTCAATGAAATGATTATGGGAGATTATCCCATTGAAACCGTAAAAGGAATTCAGGATTTTCAAACAGATGGCAATTATGATGTGAAAAAGGTTTCTGACCTGTTCAAAATGGCGAAGACCAATAAAACCCTTCAGAAAAACCTCTTGGATTTTGTGAAGAATGTGAAACAACAAGAGTTGGAAAAACACTATACCCAGTATATTTCCAAGGCTCAAATGAAATCCAAGGTTGAAAAGGAATATGCATATGTGGCAGCCAATCAGGGTGCTACTGGCAAAGCTGTAGCGGTAAACTACTCGGTTATTGCAGATAAAGATGTAAAAGTTACCGATGCGGATTTGGAAAAATATTTGAAGGAGCATCGCGAAGAATACAAACAGGCTTTTGCAACCAGAGATATTCAATATGTATATTGGGAAATCATTCCAAATTCTGAGGATACTGCATATTCCAAAAAACAAGCAGAAGAATTCTATACTTCATGGAGCAAAGAAACAAAGCCAGATACTGCCGGTGAAGGGGTAGAGAAATTTACTTCTTCCAGGGAATTAGGCCGCGATTCATTTGAAAAAGCGATGTATGCACCTTTAGCTTCATTGCCAAAAAATGCTATGCTGCCAATTATGACGATAGATGGCAAATACACCATTATTCAAAAACTGGATGAGCAAACAGATACAACAAACCCATATGTGAAAGTGGCGCATATCCTCATTCCGAACAATGGAGGTTTGCCTAATAAGATGAAAATTGCGGATTCGGCACAGGCAAAAGCACTTGCTTTTGAATTACTGGCCAAGCTTAAAGCCGGGGCAGATTTTGGTGCACTTGCAAAAGATTACAGTGGTGACCCCGGTTCTGCAATGGAAAAAGGAATTTACGACTGGGCCCCTGCCAGTAAATATGTTCCTGAATTTGGAAAATGGTGTGCAACCCATACCAAAGGGGATATGGATGTTGTGCATACACAATTTGGATTCCATGTAATGAAACAACTGGAGAATCCGGATAAGATTAAAATAAAATATCGCAAACATGCGGTGGAAGTAATGCCTGGTCCAGCCACCATAAAACTGGTAGATGAAGCAAGCAGGAAATTTAGAAACAGCATTACCGAAGGAGATATAAAAAGTTTTGAAGCTGCCCGTGATAAACTCGGTTTGCAGCCAAGAGTTAAAAAGGAAATTCGAACCGAAGACCGCGATATCCCCGGACTTACTCAAAATGAAGATGTTAAAACCCTGCTCTCCTGGTTGTTTGAAGCAGAGCGCAAGCAAAATGACGTAAGCGACGTATTTGCATTCAGCACCAGGCATATGGTTGTAATCGTTACCAACGCCAGATCCAGAGGGTATGCAGAAGTAAAAGATGTGCGCGAAAAAATTGAACCACTGGTTCGTAATGAGCTCAAAGCTGCCAAGATTGTAGAGAAATTTGAAAAGGCGCTTGCCGGGTCTAAAACTGCTGAAGAAATAGCTCAGAAATCAGGTGGAACTGTAATTCCTCTGGAGAGTGTGAAAATGAGTTCTAATTTTATTCCTCAATTATTCACGGAACCTAAAATTTTGGGTGCAATTTTTGGAGTTAAAGAGAAAGCATGGAGCAAGCCGGTAAAAGGTGCTAACGTTGTTGCTATCTTATGGATTGAGAGCAAGGACAAAATAGAAGCGCCAAAAACAGGATTTGAAAATCAGGAAGATTTTGCCAATAATCCACAATTTCTTTCCAGAAGACTGGAGGAGATTTTCCGCACCAAAGGAGAAATTCAGGACTACAGGTATAAATTCGGCTGGGATTAAATTCCGGCAGCTTATGATCTATCTTTATGACTATTTTAACCCACGAAACAGCCCTCAATAACTTTCATGAACAAGTGGCATATGTGTTGCGCAATTATGCTTCACATGGCCGAAAAGTGAATGAATTTGATCACGTTATAATAGGTGGACTTGGTGGATCGGGAATTGGAGGTAAGATTGCAAGACTAGCCTTTTATACGAGCTTTCCAATTCCTATTGAAGTAATTTCTGAATATAAATTACCTGCATTTGCAAATCAGAGAACACTGGTAATTTTAAATTCCTATAGTGGAAATACAGAGGAAACGCTTTCCATGTACGCTGATGCGAAGTCAAAAGGATGTACCATGATGGTGCTCACCAGCGGTGGAAGTCTTGCAGAAATGGCACAAAAAGACGGACTGCCGGTTTATTTTTCAGAAGCTGGATTTCAACCTAGAATGGCTTTGGGATATTCCCTTTGTACTTTGTTGATGATTTTGGCAGACCTTATTGAATATGACATGGGAAGCCAACTGGAAAAGGTTCGTGTAAATTTGGAAAACAACAAATCCATGCGCTTCCGTGCGGAAGAAATGTTGCATTATTTTATGCCACATGTTCATCACAAATATGTGTTGATTTGTGATTTGGCATTGGAAGCTGTTGCTACCAGATTTTGCCAACAAATTCAGGAGAATGCAAAAGGGGAGGCCTTTGTGAGCATATTGCCAGAGGCAAACCACAACATGATAGAAAGCTATTATTCCAGACATGATACCAATTTTATTCTTTTAAATAGTGGCGTGAACGAGCGGAACACGTTGCGTTTTCATTATTTGAAAAAAGTTTTGGAGCAACATGGGAATAAAATATTTGAATACCCTTTGGATCATTTTGGATTTGCTTCCATTTTCGAAATTATTCATACCATGGATTGGTTGAGTATATTGATCTCCAATGAAAAAGGCGTAAATAATCTGGTAGTAGAAAACATAAACGGATTAAAAGGTTTTCTGGAATCGAACGCCAGTTAATTCCATTGAAATTTCAGATTTTTTAATACAATTTTGATTTCGGCGACATTTCAAAGCTGAATGTCAATGGCTACATTTGTAAACCGTGAAGATCACATTTTTGGGTACAGGTACATCCCAGGGCGTTCCGCCGATAGGTTGTGACAGTCCGGTTTGTCTTTCAGAAAACCCCAAAGACAAAAGGCTTCGCTGTTCTGTTCATTTGCAAATTGGAGATTATAGCATTGTAATTGATGCAGGCCCCGATTTCCGCTACCAGTTAATTCGTGCAGGTATCAGCAGGTTGGATGCAATATTGTTTACCCATGAGCACAGGGATCACACTGCAGGGTTGGACGATATAAGGCCATTTAATTACCTTCATAACAAGCCGGTTGATGTTTACTTGTCTGAGCGTGTATTGCAGGCATTTCAATACCAATATCACTATATTTTTTCTGAAAAAAAGTATCCCGGAATTCCGGAAATTAATTTTCATCAGATAGAAAATAAACCTTTTAATTTATTTGGTATGGATATCATACCCATTGAAGTATTGCACTATAAATTGCCCGTTCTTGGTTTTAGAATTGGAGATTTTACCTATATCACCGATGCGAATTTTATTGCAGAAAATGAATTGCAAAAAGTAATGGGAAGTAAAGTTCTTGTTTTAAATGCATTGAGAAGAGAACACCATATTTCGCATTTTACTTTGGATGAAGCAGTTGCGGTTGCGGAAAAGGTTCAGGCAGACAAAACCTATTTTGTGCACATGAGTCATCAAATCGGATTTCATGATGAGGTGAATATGGAATTACCACCGAATGTGGAATTGGCATATGATGGTCTGGTTCTGGAATTGCCTGATCCTAAATAGGATTTGGTTTGTCGTAAATTATTATAGCGTCGTTGGTCCTCATGCCTTGCCGGCGCAGCGCAAGGCGACTAACGACAGGTGCCTATAAAATGAAGTAATTAGCTGGTGGTCGCCGCATGCTTCGCTGATGCGGCATGAGGACCAACAGCGCTGTGCAGTGGTATCGTCGTTGGTCCTCATGCCTTGCCTGCGTAGCGCAAGGCGACCAACGACATTAATTTATCAGGGGCAATAGATTGTAAGACAAGTAAATTCAGAATTTCCTTTTAAGTAACATTTAGCTGAACTCATCATATAATCTTCCGCATTTTCAACCAATTTCCAGTGTTCCTGCGTTGGGTTATCATGAATATATCTCAGCGTTTTCCAAAAACTCTCATCCGTTTGAATGGACTTCCATTTTGGATTCCGTTCCCAAAATTGGAATTTTCTGTCAGCTTGTGTTGATTTTATGGAATTCAATAATATCGATTTGTTATTTCTCCATTCACCAATAATAGTTTGTGCTGTAAACTTTAAGTAAGAATGTTGAAAGTAATTCCGCTGTTCATTATTTATTGCAATTATTAAGTGTATATGATTCGGCATAATTACAAATCCATAAATTCTGCAAATGGATTTTTCTGTATAATAATTCAAAGAGTTAATTAAAAATAATTTTGTAGAATCCTGATGGATCAAATGTTTCCAATTTAAACATGTTGCAGTAAAGAAAAATAAATTATTGATTTTCTCATTCATTTGGTAATAATAATTTGGACATAATTTGTATCCGGAAATAAACGGAAATAAACGGAAATAAACGAATAGGAAGCTGTTGGTCGCGGCATGCTTCGCTGATGTGGCACGAGGACCAACAGTGCCACTGCACGACTGAGCGTCGTTGGTCCTCATGCCTTGCCGGCGCAGCGCAAGGCGACCAACGACAAGTTCTTATACAATGAAGTGATTAGCTGTTGGTCGCCGCATGCTTCGCTAATGCGGCAAGAGGACCAACAGCGCTATGCTGTAATAGGTTTGAGTGAGGATGCCATTGGTCGCCGCATGCTTCGCTAATGCGGCAAGAGGACCAACAGCGCTATGCTGTAATAGGTTTGAGTGAGGATGCCATTGGTCGCCACATGCTTCGCTAATGTGGCAAGAGGACCAACAGCGTTGTATGTTTATTTTATAAAAACAAACTTCCCCATAGCAGTTTCTGTGCCTTCTTCATTGATGCCAAAAACATAAAGGACGCCACTTTCAGGTTTGCTGCCATCGAGTTTGGTGCATGGCCATGTAGCTGTGCCTCCATTTGCCTTGGTTTGATAAATTAGCATTCCTGCTGCATCGGTAATTCTGATTTCCGCATTTTTTGCGAGTCCTTCTATAGTTACCAAGCCATTATATCCTGGTCGTACCGGATTGGGATAAATTTTTATTTTTTTAAATGTTTCATCTGCATCGCTGGCGTCACTTCTATAGGATACAATTCCCGCATCGGTACCAAAAAATACTTCGCCGGAATTTGATACCTGCCCGATGCAATACACTCTGTTGTCCGGTAAGGGGCTATTATCCGCAGTGAATTTTAGCAGCACTTCCTGTCCGTTTGGTTCCACCAAAAACACTCCGTTATTCGTTGCAAACCATTTTCTGTTTCCACCATCGGTACAAATATCATTGATGGTTTCTTCCCCTAACAAATATCCTGTACTTCCATTTTGTTCAATAATAAACCTGTCGATTTTGGGCTTCACAAAAATGTCAGCAGTATTGGTTACCACATTTAATCCTTGTGTGGTTCCAATCCAAACATAACCATTCTGATCTACCTGAAGTGACAATACATCATTGGTTATTAAACCGTTTGAAGTTGTAAGTCTCGCAGATTTGTCATCCAAATCGTTGCCTGGTGTTTTATTGTCATCATAAACCAAAATACCATTGCCCTGAACAATCATCCATTTGTAGTCATTGTCGTCAATAACCAAGGCCTTTAAACTGGATGATTCCGTTACTTTAATTCCGGTCCAGGTGCCACCTTTATACACCAGCAGCGGTTTTTCTCCGCCATAATTGTTCACCCATAAGTTACCCTCCTTATCGTTTGCAACACCACTGATTCTAATAAATCCCGAACCCGGATCGCGAAAAAAAGGTGCATTGTTGTCATCAAATCTGTTGGTTGCAACACCACCGCTAAACTCCAGCATTCCATTGGTATGTGTAGCTAAATAATACTTATCTGTTACTGTATTGAAATGAACAAAAGTATAATCATACAAGCCTGTATTATAAACAGATGCAGGGTTGGAATTCCAGCGGAAATTATTATAAATATAAAATCCAGCCGGATTGTATGCGTTACCAAATGTATTGGTAACACCACCACCGGTAGTAAATAAATAATTTCCTTTTTTACTCATTGCAAAAACAGAATTAGAAGTTGGACCATTGGGTTCAAATGCAATTTCACTTCCGGGAATTAATTTAATTGCACCACCCCCAAAGCCGGTGCAATACCACAAAGAGCCCTCAGCATCCAATGTCCCGGAGGATAAGAGATTCATATTGGTAACGGTTCTGCTTGCATCTGATTTTTGATTCGTTATTGCTCCGGGTCTGAAAAAATAAATTCTGTTTTGAAAAACTTTTATTCTTTTTGTCGTGGATTTTCCAGGTATAAAACTATTCAAAACAACGCCATTTTTATAAGTTAAAACAATGCTGTCCGAATAAAAATAAATGCTGTCGCTAAAGCTGCAAAGTTGGTTTCCGGGCCCCTTGGAGTAAACTTTTTTCCAATTTAAAAAGTTCTTTAAATTAACGTTTACAGCATATTTTGCAGCAATAATTCCATCAGGAATACCGGCATAAATACTGTCTCCCAAAACAGCGGTGCTCCTTACCGGTTGGGTTTGTCCGTTGGTTCCAATATCTTTATAATTCTCCCTTATTTCATTCTTTTCGAGATCCAATACCAAAATTCCGAAATTGGTGGAAATCAAAGCATCATTGTCTTTAAAACTACAATGTAAAATACTTTTATCGCCCTGTAACATTTCATTGTAAAAACCGGGAATTGCAACAATTACGGTTTCATTTTTCAGCAATTCTAAAAATCCATCGGCATATCCAATTACCAGAATTTTTTTATCTGCCAGATAATCCAAAGATGTAATTTCTCTTCCGTGGAAACCATCCATTCCCGTTAATCTTTCAATGTCTGCACTTTGAATATTTACGCGAAAAAAGCCCTTGGAAGATGCACCATATACAAAATGTTCGGTTGCTTCACAAAGCCTGGTATCCAAAAAGGAAGGATGCATTTTCCATTGACCCAGGGGCAATTCCTGGGCAACAATAAACAATGGGAAAAGGAAAATAAATAGCGGAATTCTGAATAAAATACTTTTCACTTAATTCAGTATATAACGTACTTCAATGGCAAAATCTGTAAGCGCTGTGTAATACTGCTGCTGGATTTTTGGATCCATAATTACCTTGTTATACTTCAGCGCCACGTTGATTTTAGTATTTACCTGATAGGTGGCAGATGGGCGAATTTGTATGTTCCGCATACCTGCTGTATAGCGGTTAATATTTTCGTCAATTTTACGCAGAGTAGAGCTATTGTCGGCAATGGCAATAGTGAGGTCAAAGCGGAAATCATTGGGTAAATACAAACGGTGGCCGTTTCGTTTAAATGGTAAATTTAAACCTGTAACCCTGTATCCACCTGTAATTTGCCATTCATTACTTCTGATTTCAGTAATATTAAAACTGCCGGCAAATAATTTAATAATTCTGGAGCGCTTGTATTCCATACCCAGGGTCCAGTTACTTTTGGTTGCAACATTTAATCCAAATAAAGGAGAAAAGGATTCTGAAATGGTGGCATCGGCAATCAGGTTTTTGGGAATAAAGTCTTTACCGTCATCCGGTACTAGAGCATCGCTTTTATATGTCAGGTTGCGTGTGTAACTGCCTATCATATACCTGCCGTTGTAAGCATGTTTGAGGGTAATATTGGTGAATATTTTTCCCAGAGCTTTTATCTTAGTTAATCCATTGTAATTAATATTCCAGTTCGGAAGCGGTATTAGCGGCATTCCCTTCGCATCCGTTAAACTAAACCCGTTTTTGCTCGCGGCATTCCCGGAATATGTGCTGTAAAAGGAACCTATCAAAACGTCCTGGGAATTTTTGCTATATCCAATTGGGAACTTCGTAATGGTATCCTCGCGTTTTTCTGTTACCCTTTGATCGTTAAACATCAGTTTCTGTGCAACGGAATATCTGTTGTCAAGAAAATTTTTGAAGTTTTGATTCGGATGTTCTTCGCCAATATTTTGATCTTTCACAAAATGGGTACGCATAAAATTTGAAGTAATGGAATAGGAACCGTTTTCTGTCAATCCCTGATCTATCCACCTGGTGCCATCCCATCTATATTGGGTTTGCAAACCATTGGTTTTGCTTCTGTTGAAGTCCAATTGAATTCTAAATCCTTTAATAGGTTCAAGCGTAATGTTTCCGGAAATGTTTTCTGTGAAATTGCTGCGGTAAAAATTAGATTGTCTTACATCCTGATTAAGCGCATTTCTATTGGTCAGTTTGTAGCGAATTTCCTGATCCTGCCAACCCAAAATAAATGGAATGCCAGGTTCCTTGTGAAGGAAATTATAACCAAAATAATCCGGTCTGTAAATAAATCCCGGCAATTCTGTTCCTTCTTTTTTAGAATAATTCAGGCTGGCATTCTTAAACATCATGATAAAATTACCGGCAAAAATTTTAGCAGGGCTATTTTTAGGTTTTGGCGCTGGTTTTTCATCTTCATCTCCCTCTTTTTTAGGTTCCGGTTTCTTGGGCGATGGTTTTAATGGATTCCTTGTGGGAATAGGCTTTTCCAAATTTCTCAACCACGGAATTTTCATATACAATTGTTGAAAATTGAATGTGGTACTCAGGTTTATATCCCTGCCATTCTGAATGGTATTGCCGAGAAATGCCAAAGCTGGTGGAGCTTGCATCCATTGATAACTTCCTGTATACGTGATATTGGTAGTAATCCAGCTCAATCGTGCAAACTTGGCAAATGGCAATTGATAGCTTGCAGTAAATGTCTGATTAAAGGATTTGGGTCTTCCCAGTGAGAACAATTCAGTTTTTACGGAGTCTTTCTTGGCTTCTGAATTTAATGCACCATATGGCTCCTGTATGCGCGAAGTTGCAGTGGCATTGTATGAAATGTTGATTGAACTTGTTAATGGCAGGGTGAAATTATAAATCCTGTCCATAAAGAAATTCTTATCATACAATCTCGGATTTACTTGTCTGAAAGAATTATTATTTCTCGATTGTGTTTCGCTGTAATATCTGGAAACTTTCCAATTGGTACTAATATTGGACGGAAGTAAATTGAAATTGAATTCCCGCACCGGATTCAGCCATTTGGGTTTCAACTTTTTAAATGGCATAATAGATTTCGTGGGAATGGCGTAATTATATCCCAATTGCAGTACGGTTGTCTTGCTGAAAAATTCTTCGATTTGCTGGTTGCGCTTATAATTTTTCTGATAATTATAAGATGCATTGAAATTGCTCAATCTCCATGGCAGAGATTTTCTGCCCGGTGCAGCGGCTATTCGAACATTTGAAAAGTTGAGGCTGTAAAGCGAATTATAGTCTTCTGCAGCCTTTCGTATTTCTTTCTTTTTATCCGGGTCAGCAATGGAAGCTAAAAAGGTTTGCAATTCCAAATCGGGATTCAGGGGATAAAATTTTGGCCTTACATAACTTTCAGAATAACCAATATACATGGGTACAGAAACACCTTTTTTCTGGGGGAAAAATTTACCCAGTTCCAGGTTACTGGCGATATCATAATTCATGTTGGTGCTTAAACTGCGCTGGTTCAGCTTCTTATCTACATCTCCAAATCCAATGGTTCTGATGCTTCCAGCCAAATTTAATTGTCCAAAATCTGCGAGCTGTGCCTGAACATTTCCCAATGCGGCCCAGCCACCTTTATTCGCAATATCTTTTACGCGCAATTCATTAAACCATACTTCAAAACACTGGTTTGCAGAACTGTTGTTTTTAATTCCCACCATCATCACCCGAATATTTCCAACATCGGGTAACCCCATAACTGAAACAGTACCTCTGCCACCTGGCTTTTTATATGGAGCGGTCATTGGCCAGTTCGCATTCATTCTATCCATTTTCAGGTTGTAGAATGCTTCAAATGCGATATCAATAAAATTCTCATCAGGCCAAATTTCATGATCAGCTCCCGGTGTGTTTTTATTTATAAATCCCCTGGTGAGTTTCAGCGGAATTTCATATTCATAATAATTGGAAGTTAAGTCAGTTCCAAAACGCACAAATGCAGCAATTTCACCATCATTAATATTGGTATTGTTGGATGCTTCTGCGTGCACAAACATTTGCAGATTTTTATAGTTTCTTGCATCCATTTGAGTGGTTTTAAATGCAGCACGGCTATCGCCTGCTTTTAAATCACAAACTTTTAAGGACAGTGATTGCTCGTTTTCCAGCACGGTGCCCAAGCTCGCCATATTTTGCACACGAACAACACCGGGAGGCGTTACATAAGCAATAGGAGCGCGAAGGCTGTTTTCTTCCAGGTTCACTGTACTTACAATAAATTTAGTCCCATCATTAGGATCAGATGGAACAATAATTCCCGGATTTTTTAATGAATTGGTATATCTCCGCCAATCTGCACGAACCATGTTGATATATCCAACACGCATAACCGCTGTACCATTGAAATTAGTCATGAACATCCGCATAAAACGAATGCTCTTAAAATCACTGATATTTCCTACAGCTTTTTCATATTGGCGAATAGGAATTTTTAATTGGTACCATTTAATTTCAGAATTTTTACCATTGCGAAGCGTAACAGAATTATGAACAATATCTGCCACATAATTTTTTCCGATTTGCAAATCTGCTGCGCTGATTTTTATTCTATACTGGTAGTAATCCTCACTTTGGTTCATGGTGAAATCCCGGTTTACATCCTCATCATTGGGTTGGGTAGTGGAGGATTTCGGCATTCCCGTATATGGAGCGGTGTTGAATTTATCGGGGCTGGAATTTCCCTGAGGTCCCTGAAAATATTGATAACGTTGTATAACATCGTAATCCAGACCTACAAAACTATCTTCCAGATAATGGGCAAAATTATCTCCTGATGGATCGTTTTGCGCATTCACATAAAAACTGGAACCTGTGCCAAAATTGGAAGCAATTCTTTGCAAATAAAACGAGTCCAGAATGAGTCTTTCCTGGTCGTCATTCATCCCATCCAATCCCACATCCTGGGTTTTTACAGATGCCGGATCGTTATTAAATGCGTAATTGATTTGAGGAACTGATGGTACAATAGCTGATGCAGTAGTGTCTGTTTTGTCGGTAGAACCATCTGTTGGCAATCCATTTTCAAATGACTTCCTTCTATCGGGCAACACATCTTCGCTTATACTTCCTAAATTGATATAAAAATCACCTTTCAGATTCGGATTGTCGATAAGCGGATCCATCATCCATATTTCAATATAATCGATATTGGCAGCTTCGAAATCATTCTGATCCACACGCCGCATCATACCACCCCAGCTCTTGGTGAGTTCAGTCAGATTCCCATTTGCATCTACTTCACCAACATTGGAATTTAAATTGTATTGTCCTTTTCGTTCGGGGTGGAATACGATATCCAAAGTTGGTAAAATGGTAGGTGTTCCATTGGGAAACTGGCGCTGCGGAAATACTTCTCGCTGGTCAATCTGACGCATATAATGATTGCTCAGAATTTCATCCACTCTGCCTTTGATATTGGAAGGCATATCATTGTCCCGGAAGAATAGGGGGTCAATCGTATAAAAAGATAATTTGGCTTCGCGATTCAGCCAGGTTCGCTTGTCTTCATTGCCCACTTCCGGGAATAAATCCGGTTGTTTTAGAGGTACGCTGGCCAAAACCCAGTTCGAAACCATTTTAAAATCATTGGGCAATTCAGCATTTTCAAAATCATCGAGATTCGAAACCCCGCGTTGCCCGCCCTGGGATTTGTGATTGTGCGGAATAATCTTGGCAAATTCTGCATATGCCGTAATATTGGATACTTCCTTTGTTTCAAGAAATGGCAGTTTATCCACCATTCTGGTAATAAATCGGCTTTTGCTGCTATAAGCCAAATCCGCACCAAAAATGGTATTCAGAAGTGGTTCCTCATTGAAGTTCGTTTTGGAAGTAAGTGGTCTTTCATACATGTGGAGCATGGTGGCACCTACCAACAATTTGTTGTTGAATTTGTGATCCACCCTTCCGCCAATCAATGTTTTCTGTTGAATGTTAAAAAAAGACTGACCGTCAGCACTGGCGCGTATTTCCGCACCTCCCTGTAAGAGTCCCTGATTCAGAATCCGGACTCTGCCCAATGCATAGTCCACTTCATAATCCATACCCTCTGTAAGCGGTCGACCATTGGCAGTCACGCGTACAGAGCCCTTTTGCAGGTTGGTCGTTCCCAAAAATATTTCTGCCCCATTGGGGCTTTTATAGCTTCCTGTCAGAAAGTATTTGTTGTGTTTTACATCCTGAGCAGCAAGCCATTTCGTGCTGTCATAAAGGGCATCAAAAGCATAATAATCCGCCAAATCCGTATTACCGTCAAACTGACTTCTCAAATAATCTCCAAAAGGTTCTGTAACCGGAAAAATTATTCTGGCATACTGGGTTTGTACGGTCATCCCTTCAAAGGCATCAAAAATTCCATCGGGTTTCGCTTCCATCTGCCTGTTCAGCTTGTCCAATCCCAATACGCGAATCAACGGATTCCCATTTTTAAACGCGCCCACATCTTTCACCGGCAGATAGTTGTAATCCGCACCACTGGTATCATCGGCATAAATTACATTCAGTTTAAAATCTTCGAGAGACAGGCTATAACTGTTTAGGGAATAAATGTTTTTCATCATCAAATTCCACATGGGCAGTTTGGTTCTGATGGTGTTGCCTTTCAACATTTTAAGATACAAAAGTTTTTGATTTCCAGGGGGAATATCCCTTGAAAATTCACCTACCTGATACACTTTTCCATTATAGGAATATTCATAAGCCACGGCCAGAATCTCATCATTATTCAATGGCTGATTCAACGAAATATAACCGAGTTGGGGGCTGAATGTGAACTCTGTTTTGCTCAGCTGCCTGGCATAATTGAGCATATCAAAATCCACGGACTGTTCAAAATATGGAAATGCTTTGTATACTTCATCTATTGCGGTTCCAATATTTCTGGTTTTGGGGAATTGCCGCAACTTCTCAAATATGATATTGGAAGATGTATCCGGTAACGGATCTGCGTTGCCTCCCAATTGGGTGCGATAAGGTGACGATTCCCCTAGATCCTGAAAAGCCAGTATATCCCTTGGGGTTTCCACATTCGCATTTCGGTTTGTAATCCATACTTCTACACGATTCACAATCACATTACTGGGGATATTTGGCATATTCTCCAGTGACTTGTTGTAATTATCTCTAAAATATTGGGCCAGAAAATAGTGGCGATTTTGGTCGTAATTGTCAGCAGTAATGCGGAATTCATTCAACTGAGCACCACCTTTTAATACTGTTTCTGTGCTCTGCCCTTTATTTTGGGAGAACACGGATTTTATGGTAGTATTTCCAAAAACCAGAGTATTGGATATGCCGAAAAGGTTGTTGGTCGGTTTAATTAATTGGGTTGGAAGATTCAGACTTACATTTCCAATCTGAACATCTTTTAAAATGCCATCCGGTTTGCCTTTCCAGCCCAAATTTGTTTGATTGTCAAAGTCAAAAGCCGCCTCTGTGTCGTAATTGATTCCGAGTTTCACAAATTGACCGATGCTTCCATTGGCACTAATTTGAAGTTGCTGGTCAAAAACCGGTACAAAATATCGCTGTTGTCTTTTGGAGAAGCTTGGATTGCGGTTTACATTCCAGTTTCCTCCCAGCTTTATCATGGCAGATCCACTGAGTTGGAAATCCACCCCACCTTCACCAAATATTTTGGATATAGTGGGATTATTCAACTCCCCTTTCACATATTCGGTAATGCTGCCTTTTCCTTTGCTGTTAAGGCTGTAGCTGGTGTTTTGGGTCTTTTCACGCAGGTAGCCTTCCTGGTTTTCGCGATTTAATTTTTTATAAAAATCCATAACCGACATGCTGTTGCCGGTGGGATAGGAGATACCCCCGAATGTCTGGTATTCCTCGTATCTGTTGGTTTTGGGATTGTATTTCCACTCTTTCATGAGTGGATTTGACAGATCAATATTGGTAGCGGGTTTCGGCTTTTCCCATTTCTTGGTTGGGGAAATATTATATTTCAGCTTGGTACTATCCTCATCAGACTGTCCAAATATGTCTGTAGGAAAGAGGATTAACGCAATTACCGGTGCGCAAAAAAATAAAAATCCTGATGCGGAAATTTTTCTTTCTTTCAAAAATTTCGCTCTTAAAAAATGCATTATTAATTAACCGTTGTTGCGTATAGATTTTCTCAGATGGACTTATTTATGGGAAACTTGCAATTAAAGGATTTTAAGTGAATTTTTTATCAGTTCTTCAACAGATAACTGTAATTTTCCATTCTCCGTTACCTTGTTAAGTGCCTTTTCTGCGGCAGCTCTGTTGTATCCGAGCGTGGTTAATGCAGCCAGTGCTTCAGCTGTATAATCAGACATTCCCTGTGGCAAAAGCGTTGCCCCTTTGCGCGCTTTTCCTCCAAGCCTGTCCCGCAATTCCAATACAATCCTCTGGGCTGTCTTTTCTCCAATACCTTTGATACTCTTCAACAACCCAACATTGCCGTTGAGAATTGCGGATGACAAGGCTTCAGGATCCAGGCTGCTCAACATCAGAATTGCTGTGTTATTGCCTACCCCGCTTACAGAAGTAAGCCATTGGAACATCTCTCTTTCGTTTGGTTCGGCAAATCCAAACAGCAATGTGGCCACCGGACTTTGGTTTTCGATTTTGAAAACCTGTTCGGTAAAGAGCATAGCCTGCTTGGCAGATTTGATCTTTTCGTATGTGTAAATGCTGATGCTCATGAGGTAACCTACACCGTTGTTCTCCAATACAACGTGAGTTGGGCTAATTCTTTCAATGTTGCCGCGAATAAAATCGTACATGTAACCATGCGAAGATACAATAACGGGTTATGACATGTAATATTTCACCGGGATTGTCATTATTTGGTCAGTGGAGACAGCATTTACTGTAATCGATAAAATCAGCCATTATCAAATATGGCTTTCCACAGAATAATATTAAAAAAATACTGGGATTATTTCGATTGGGTATTAAAATACCGGAATGCACTTGTGGAAACCGCAGCTTACCTGGCGTATTTCCGTTTTCTTATCCAGAAATTAGTAGCGCCAAATAGGAGCACAATACCAATTGGCACCAGAATATTGACCTGCTGCCAGAATAATTTCTCCGTTTTGATTTTGGTTTTATCCAGCAAGCGGAGCCCGATTTCCTTACCTCGTATCTCTATCAGGCCATTATCATCAATCATGTAATCAATACAATTCAGCATGAATTTTTTATTGGCAAAAGTCATGCGGTTAAAACGGTCAAAACCAGTTGGATAATTTCCTCCTCTGGAACTCACCTGATTGCGTATTAAATCTCCGTCTGCAATAACTACCATTTTACTTTTACCCGATTTCTTAAATGGAATATCCGTAAAGCGTTTTTGATTGGCAAAAGCAGAATTAAAATTGCCTTCCAACAGCACCCCGGTTGTTTTTGGCCCGGCATTCATAGTAGCCAGATATTGTTGTAAATATTCGGGAGTTTGCTGCATAATTACCTTGGTCATTTCCACTGTTGCAGGTGTATTTACAACCTTACTTCGCGCAGAACTGGTAAGAAGTGGAATGGTATTGATTTCTTTTCTCGGTTTTATTTTTAATGTAGATGGAAATTGTGACCAGACCGCACCTACATTTTTGGTAATAATATGTGCCTCATTTTTATCGGTAAACAAAGGGAAATACCACCAGTTAATCATGCGCATTCTGCCTTGTTCCATATAGGGAATCCGGTTGCACATGGCATCCAGAAGCAAATCATTGTTAAACAATACGCCATAGGTATTGAGCATGCTGTTGATATTCTCCAGTCCATAATCCAATGCTACCTGAGATTCGTTGTTTTCAAAGCTGTCTATCTCTATATGCACAGGATCCACCATCCACAAAACACGTCCACCCTGCATCAGAAACTGGTCAATTAAAAACAATTCTGCCGGAGTATAATCGTGCAACGGTTTCACAATCATTAACAGATCTGCCAGATTTAATCTCCGCTGCAAACTGTTCATCAATATCAGCTCCGCACTGTCCGGATTGGCCATCATTTTTTGAAGAAATGGCTTGCCTGCATTGGTATCTGCAATATTTAAATTTACAGCTTCTATACTGTAATACTTCCGTAATTCTGCGGCAAAAGATTGTACGCGGTTATCAATCATTTCCCCATTTCCATCGGCTACAATAATTCTTTTGGTTTTTTCAGTAACGCACTGTCGCAGCGCATTTGCCATTTCATATTCAATGTTTTCAATGGCTCGTTGAAAATTCTCGTCAACACTCAACGCGGCATCATATTCAAAAAAATTGGCATAAAATGTATTGTTTTTATAGTTGAATTCTGCACCCGGAATCAATTCGCGAATTCTGGTTTCATCGCCGTTTTCATCTTCAATATCGCTTTTCGGTTCAATGCCTTTTTGAACAAATTCATTCAGGATTTTTGCCCTTTCTGAACCCTCTTTACCTTTCAATGGATCCAGTGCTTCAATTTCTATTTTACCACCTGAAGCTTCGCGAAATTCGTAAGCCATATCCTGAATTTCTGAGCGTAATTGTTTGAAATTCCCACTCATTTCTCCATTCAGATATAATTTAAAATATAATTTTTCCGAAAGTGCGGATGCCAGTTTTTTGCTGGTTTCACTAAGCGTAAATCGCTTTTCTGTTGTGAGGTCAAAGCGTTTGTAATAGAAACCAGCGAGGGTATTTAAAATCACCAATATTACCAGCATTACTGCCAGCTCTACCCAGGATTGTGTTTTGTAAATTCTCCTTTTTCCCATTACCATTTTCTGCTTTCGTACACCAATTTTGTAATCCAGATAAACAGCCCCGAGAAACTGATGAAATAGACAAGGTCACGGGTATCCAATACGCCACGGCTCAGGCTGTAATAATGAAAATCCAATCCGAACCAGTGTATGCTTTTTCCTATTCCTTCCAATGCTTTTATTTCACCAACCATGCCCAAAACTTCATAGGAAACCAGGCAAATCAGCATGCTTAAAATTAATGCCACTATTTGGTTTTCCGTAATTGCAGATGCAAACATTCCTATGGAAGTATACGCAGCGCCCAATAAAATTAAACCGAAATAAGAACCCCACATCGCACCGGTATCTATATTCCCGGTTGGATCACCGAGTTCGCTTATCGAGTAATAATAAATTAGTGTTGGCAACAATGCAAAAATGACCAAAGTTACATTTGCAAAATATTTGCCCAATATTACCCCCAGATCGGAAATGGGTCGGGTACTCAAAGTTTCCAATGTTCCCAATCTTTTTTCTTCACTGAAACTGCGCATGGTTACTGCAGATACCAGAAAAATAAATACATATGGTGCCAGATTAAACATTACCACCATGCTGGATATGCCGAGATCGAAGACAGTATTTCCACCGAAAACCCACATCAGCAAGCCGGTAATTATCAGAAAAACCACCATCACAATAAATGCAGTGAGTGAGCTTAAAAAGCTTCTGATTTCTTTTTTATAGATGACCCACATTTCCTGTTAATTTTCTAAAAATTTCTTCCAGTGTATTTTTCTCTGAAACCAATTCCAAAACTTCGTAATTGTTTTTGAGCGCGAATTGTGAAACCTGCTGTCTGAAAGCCGAATCGGCAGACTCCAATAACCAGGTATTATTTTCGGTTTCGGTTGCCTTGTCACAATTGGGAATGGATTTTATTTTTTCAGCATCCATTTTTTCTGCAAACTGTATCCGTATAATCACCTTGCCGGCCGCGCTGTTTCTCAAATTTTCAAGGGTATCATCAGCTACGATATTTCCTTTGTCAATAATAATTACGCGATCGCAAATGGCTTCCACTTCCTGCATAATATGGGTGGAAATCATAATGGTCTTTTCTTTTCCCAGGTTTTTAATCAGGTCGCGGATTTCAATTACCTGATTCGGATCCAGTCCGCTGGTTGGTTCATCCAAAATCAATACTTCTGGATCATGAATAATGGCTTGTGCAAGGCCAACCCTTTGGCGATAACCTTTACTCAATTGCCTGATTTTCTTGTGTTGTTCACTTTCAAGCCTTGTCAATGCAATCACTTCTTTTACACGTTGTGCCGGATTCTTTGTTTTTCCCAATTCTGCAGCAAAACGCAGGTATTCCTTCACATACATTTCCAGATATAGTGGGTTATGTTCCGGAAGATATCCCACATGTTTTCGCACCTCTATGCTCTTTTCGCCTATATCAAAACCACAAACTTTTGCGGTTCCTTCCGTTGGCGGAATAAAGCAGGTAAGTATTTTCATGGTGGTGCTTTTACCTGCACCGTTGGGGCCCAAAAAACCAACAATTTCGCCTTTCCCGGCTTGAAATGAAATATGGTTTACAGCGACTTGATCGCCATATTTTTTGGTGAGATTTGTAACTTCAATACTCAATCAGGCGCAAAAATAGGTTCACCCGTGGATTTCCCTAACGCGGTTTTTCAACCGGACGTGGATTTTACAGGATTCTGTAATAACCCCATATCTCAGAAAATATTGTAATGCCTGCTGTAGTTCTAATCTACAACTATTTTGAACCTGGGACCTGATTCCATTTGAATGGAATAAATTCCGGACTTTACTTCCGATGGAACCCAAATTCCTTTGGTTATTTCCGCCCTGCCGTGATAAATAATCTGGCCTGAAATCGATAGAATTTCGTATTTCCCTGAATATTCAGGTTGCAGTTGGATGAAATTACCGGAACTAACAGGCATTGGATAAATCCGAATTGCTGTCTTGCCCGATAATTTATTGGTACCGGTATTACATTGGTCTACATAAATTTTAAAGCCAACATAAGACTCACTTTTAATCGGACAATTTCTATCCACGGTATGGGCTGTAAATGTATAGGCATTGGCACGGGATGAACCAATTGGTGCAACCCAGCAAAATCTGGCTTCCTTATCCTTAGATTGTGGGTTCTTAATAGTGAAACTTGCACCCGGAATTCCATTGTTCCAATCCAGGGTTACAGTATCTCCTGAGGTAGAAGAGGTATCATTTCTGTCAATGGCTAAAATATCAAAACAAATAGAATCGCCTTCACACATCCTATGTGTTTTTTGACCGCTTATTTGTGGCGGCATATTATTTCCACAATCTTTAAATAAAACCTGAATATCTCGGCGGTTTTTTCCGAGCATTTTCCAGGTTCCGCTTACATTTCGCCACTCCGTGATTTCAACAACAATAATTCCAACTTCATCGCATTTTACAGGGGTAAATACCATATCTCCATTTGCAGAATCCAGAAAAAAGCCTTCAGGTATCGTCGCATTCGGATTGGGTGTACAGGTAATTCCTCCACCCGGACAATAAACGGAAAGCGGATGGTCAAAGCTAAATGGATTGGTATAGGTTACAGAAGCATTGGGTAAACTTCCAATTCCTCCCACCAGTTTGTATGAAAGGGAATCATTTTCTGCAGAATCCAATGCACCAATATTATAGCGGTAAGGAGTGTTGCAGCAATGAAAAATGATGGGAATATTGGTTAAAGAAGGACTCGAATTGCATTGGGTGGAATCCAGACTGCACAAATTAATTAAACAGGTAGTATAGAAATCATTGCCTGCAGGTCCGGTGGTAATTGCTCCATTCCTGCAGCATTGTCCTACATAAAAGGTAACATTGCAACAAGAAGAATTATTCCAGAAATTGCTAAGTGGAGTTGTTTTAAAATTAACGATGGCTTCATAAATATGTTCTTCCACACCTTCTTTGCTGGTGGTGTTCTGCGGATTACAGGGGGCAGAAAGTGAGTCGCAGATTGGCGTAACGTCTCTGATGGAAATTCGGTTAAAAATGAGCGAATAATTGCCACAGGAGTTGCCGCCGTTGTTTCCAGCGAACACACCAAAAGTAGGGCCGTTTAATGGAATTCCCCGGCAGTCTCGATAGAGTTTTGCTGTAATTTTATACATGCCATTTCCAAGGCATTTATATTGCATATCTGCCCCCATCATATGGCTTCCGTTTGCCTTAATGAATACTGCAAAAACGCAAAGCAAAATAAATTTTGGAATAAATCCGGAATTAAAATGTTTCATAAATAATGGAAGGTTATAAGGAAATTTTGGATTTGTAAACCATAATCTGACCATCAGGAGACTGGAAGTAAATGACATAGAAGTAAATACCACTTTTCAAATCGACACCCTCATTTTTCAAAAATGAATGAACCAATCTGCCACTTTCATCATATACATCGGTTTGTAAAACGCGATACTCGGGAGATAATACGCTTATTCTGGAATCTATTTTAAATTCTTTTCCTTCAATGGAACGGACGAAAATGTATTTTCCAGTACCTACAATAAGTACTTTATCAAAGGTATCCCTGCAACCGCTGGCGGTTAGTGCAATCATTCTCACCAGATAACCGGAATCCGTAAGAGGATAGGTGATTACAGGTTCAAATGCTGTGGATTTATCAGAAAGCGAAGGGAATTTGGTATACCATTCAAAAGTCATGTTTTCACCTGAAGCAATTTTTGTGGTGTTTTTTGTTACAAAATAAGGGAGATTTTTTGGAGCCGTATCTTTCGGATTGGTCGTGAATTCTGCTTGTGGCAGCGGTCGGATAAGAATATAATTCAGTGTTGAAGCATCGCAACCTGTGCTGCGGTTGGTGCACAAAACCGTATATTTTCCCCAGGGTACATTGGTAGGGAAAATATAACCATTTTTCAAAACAATATTTTTGTAAAAGGTGCTATTGGTGTCACCGTTAAATGCAGTAATTCTGAAATTACTTTCTCCAACTGTAACAGGATTTCCATTGGATTTAAATAATTTGGTTAAATCTACTGCGCTGCCATTTACACACACTCCTTTATGCGAAAAAGTATCCATTACCGGCTCTGAGAGCAGCGTTACTTTATTGGATTCACTATCTGTACAACCGGTTAATAAATCTACGATTTTTAAACGCAGAATATACTCTCCGGCAAAAGTATTTACCCCTTTAGAACCACCCTGAAAGTAATATTCATTCAAAGATGGATTGGTGAACACATCCTTTAAATTTACCCCTGATGGACAAGTAACAGCAGTCCATGTGTATTGGGCGCCAAATTTGATTTTAGGTTTAATGACAAATGAATCTGCAGTAATTTCTCCAAGCATATTCTGACAAAAAGTTTTATCTGTCAGTTCAATAATTGGATTCCCATTTATTTTTTGTTTTGTTGTTGCTGAATTCTCACAACCATTGGTATCTCTGAACCAGGCTGTTATTGTTTCCGTAACACTTTTACCTGAGCTTAATTCAAGGGCATTGTTGATTTTAGTAGTGCGGAAATAGTGTTCATCGGGTTTTATGGAATCCACCAAACCATAGGCTCCAAATTTGGTTAGGGAACCATAAATTCGGAAATTTGAATTGGTACGCAATCCTGAGAACGGTTCTATAAGCAATGGATCCAGATTGAAATCTCCATAATCATGGCATCTGGTATTTAATGGATCCGAAATCCATGCTATTTTTGGCAATTCCCAAACAATTACCGCAGCAGTATCTTTCATGATACATCCATTACTGTCTGTTGCCTGAATTCTTATAGTGGAAGTATCGGAATAAATTAAATTGTAATTGTCTTTGAAGCCGGTGGAGTCAATTCCTCCGGGGAAAGTCCATGTATATGTGATCGGATTTTTCGCATTGCTTGTTACTGCAAGGATATTAAATTTCTGTTGGGTACAAACCTGTATTCCTCTTTGCAAAGTCACTGTGGGCAAAGAATCCCTGATTGAAATATATTGTACTACATCGGGATAACAGAATTTTACGCTTGTAGTGCGCAGTGTAATTTTATACCCCCCTTTTTGTAAATAAGAAATAAATTCCGTGGATTTATTTCCACCGAATATTTTTTTACCTGTTAAAGAATCTGTTACTATCCATTCAAATGTTGGTGTGGATTCTTTGTAGCGCAAAGTAGAGGCCTGCAAGGTTATGTTGTTACACGGCTGAACAGGGGATACGGATATTTTTGCTTCATCCTTTTTTTGTACCTGAATGGTAAATGCACGGCTGCTTTCTCTGGAAACATTACAACTTCCATCATGCGCTATGATTTCAAATTGATAAGCAAAATCCTGTGTGTCAGCCGAGGTGGTTTGCCAGCAAAATTCCAGTTTTTCTTTATTGGGAAATGTATCGGATTGTACGGTAATAGTAGCATTGGGTATAGGTAAAATCCAGGAAGTATGAACAGTATCTGCTACAGATTGGTATGGTGTAAATTTATCATCTGTAACATCAATGGTTAAACATATTTTATCACCCGCGCAAATTTTTGAACTCGTAGTTCCGGTAATTTTTGGAATTTTATTATAGTCGCAATTGTCTTTAATAATCACCATCGTTTCATATAAAATGGAAGCGATCTTCACCCATTTGTTATTTTTGTCTTTGCGCCATTCAGTTGCCTGAACTGCAATTGTTGCGACGTCTGTACAATTGACCGGAGTAAAAACTATATCCCCGGTTTTATCATTGAGATACATTCCTCTGGGTGGATCTGCAGTGATGTTTGGAGTACAACCCAATCCGCCGCTTCCCGGACAATAAACCGTAATTGGTGTTTGATATTTAAATGGACTGGTATAACTCACACTATTTATCGGTATCCCTCTTTGAGCCGGCGCCATGCTATAAGAAATAGAATCACGGTCTGTGCTGTCGGTAAACCCAAAATTGTGAAATACGGGAGTGGCACAACAAATGATTGCAGGAAAATGATTTAACCATTTTCCTGAATTATTATTTTGATTGATGCATTTGGATAAATTTTCAGTGTGCAAGGTGGTAACCACATAAAAATCCTCACCATCATGCCCGGTGGTAATTGCACCACTTCGGCAACACTTATTGGCATAAAAAGTTATATCTCCGCAAGCACTACTCCCCACGTAAGATGAGAATTTGGAGCTGTTTAGATCTACAACTCTGGAATAGATTAGCAATTCAATTCCACTTCCTGTACTATTTGAATTATGCGGATAACATGGGTCAGATATACTGCTGCAGTACCTGGTAACCGTTTTCATGGAAGTGAGAACAAAACCCTGTATTGTGTCTTGCTTGCATCCATTTCCATAATTCGTTCCTGCATAAAAACCAAACGAAATTCCGGAAAGTGGAATTCCCCTGCAATCGCGTAAAACACCAAAATTCAACAAGTATTTGTTGTTGCCTAGATAACTGTATTCCCAATATCCGCCGGATGCATTGCTGCCTTTTAGTGAAGCTGAGTTAAAGAGAACGAAAAATAAAAAAAACAGGAATGGTAGTTTTAATCGCATAGAGAGGAGTTAGAATGAAGGACGTAGTTCAAATATAAAGTGTTGCCTGAAGTTGTAAGCTCCGGAAATGACATACTCAAAGATAAATCGAATCCATAAAAAACCCTAATGAATTTATCGGCCGGAAATTTAAATGTTCCAATTAAGACTCTTTGTTTGAGGTTCTATTTCGCAATAGTTTATCCAATTTCACTTAAGGTTTTATTCCTGATGGTGAATTATTCCCTTGTACATGGCCGTGTTCCCATTTTCAAATTCCACGAAAACACGGTAATAATAAATTCCGGCCGGCAATGTAATAGTTCCGTTGTTTACTAATGTTGCAACCTGTTTCCCGCTCGCATCAAAAATTCCGGTTTCCAGTTTTCTGAATGAAATTCCTTGCACCTGAAACTGATTGTTCATCCAGATTTTTGGAAGGTCGGTATTCGACATCCCATTGATAAAAGAGCCGACCTGCAAACGCATTACAGATGTATCTCTGCATTTTTTATCCGAGGTTGCAACCAACGTCACAAAATATTCCGCATTTTTAGCCGGATAGTTAATGGTTGGGCTTGCCTGTATGGACGTGTCCGCAGTATTTCCAGTACCGAAATTCCAGAAATAACTCAAATAACCTGCACTGATGGTACTGGTATTGCTCAGTACAAAATCAGGTTTGGAAATTGGTGTGGAATCTTTGGGATTGGAAGTAAACGATGCTACCGGAGCGGGTGAAACGGAGAAAGAAAAAGTGTCACTCATAGGGCAGCCATATGGCGCTGCATTTATTTTGAATGTCCAGTATCCCAAACCGGCTGATGAAGTCGGAAAAATATATCCCCCGGTTAAAGTTGTTCCGGTTACTTTCGGATCTGTTTTACTGTTGTTGAATGCTACAATCTGATAACTGCTGGAAGGTGGTACATCAATATTATTGTTATCCAGTAATCCGCTATTATTCAAACTATATGCACCGGCATCTTCACATAGCACACTTCTGGTTTTCTGAAATAACGCTTCGTTGGTTATCGTAACTTTATTGGTATCGCGCCCCATACATCCTGTAGTATTGTTTTTTACCAAATATTCAAACTGGTAGTTTCCACCATAAGTGGTTTGTGTTTTGGAACCAAAACCAAAAAGCAATTTTCCTCCGCTGGAATATATCAAACCGGCTTTATTCACTCCTGTTGGAGCAGAAATAGCTTTCCAAGTGCGTGTGATTCCAAATGTAATTTTAGGTTTTATAATAAATGAATCCAACACATAAGTTCCTATATCCTGGCAAAATGATCCATCAGAAATTTCTACAATGGGATTTCCATTTATTCGGATGACGCTGCTATCCCGGCTAAAACATTGGTGCCATTTGGAAGTAAATGCAGCATAAATTTTAAATTCTACGGATGCACTTTGCAGAAAAATATTGTCGCTTTTATTGGGTGAAAAATAATAATTACCTCCGGAATAACTCATGTATTTGGAGTCCTGACAATAAATATTGGTTGTAGTAGAATCTCCAATATTCACCAGTTTATTCAACAATACATTTAAACTGTCGTGACATACCTGATACAGGGATTTAGTCCATATTACGTGTGGGTCAGGAAGTTGTTTAATAATTTGTGTGTCCCGGGAACTACATCCACGTTGGTCTGTCACCTGCACTTCCAGCATTTTGTCGCTTTGATTTTGTTTCAGGGTAATAGTCTGTAATGTGTCCGGAAGGAGCGCAGAATTGAGCCACCACTTGAATGTAACATTACTTTGCAATCCTGAAATTTTAGCATAAGAATATGCATCCCCATTAAAACAAACTGCAGTATCTGCAGGCAATTGAACTGAAGGTGATGCATTTATAAAATGTTGGTATTTTACAATTTCAGGCATACAGAAATAGGGATTGTTGCAATTTAAACGGATGCGTAATGTGGCGGTTTTTAAAATCCCGGTTGTAATATTATTTCCGCTTCCGGTAAATAAAACCGAACCATCGGAACTATCTTCTACGACCCAGTTATAGGTAGTAGTTCCTGTTACTTTTTTACCAATAACTGCCGTAAGTTTTAATGTATTACAGTTTACAATTGAGCTGGAAAAATCCGGAGTATCTTTTGATTTTAAATAAATATTCACCGACCTGTGTGTGATAGTGGGATTGGTACATACACTATCTGTAGTACTGAATACAAAATGGTATTTATAATCTCTGGCATCTGTTGGTTTTGTTTTCCAGCTAAAAATGGCATGTTTTACACCTGCCGCAGTATCGTATTCTATTTTAAAATTTGCACCGGGTATTGCATTATTCCAGGTGATATAAATGGAATCCGGTTTGGTTTGATATGGGGTAAAAGCCTGATCTTTTAAGTTTAGCCTGATTTTTACATCCTCACCCGCACAAAAGCGATATTCATAGATGCTGTCAACTCTAACTGTTTTATTATATCCGCAGGCATCGGAAACCCGGAACAAAACATCTCTGCGCACTTTTCCAATCCATATATATTTTCCGCTTGTATCCTTGCGCCATTCTTTGGCTTCAAAATTTATTGTAGCTACTTCATCGCATTTTGTCGGAGTGTAAATAAAGTCACCATTTGTGGTATCAAAAAATGTTCCCCTTGGCGGCATTGCATATGGATTAGGTGAACATTTAATGGTAGTGGGTGGAACACAATAGCAGGTAACCGGATATTGATATGAAAAAGGACTGGAATAGGATACAGAATTTTGTGGCAGAGAAGCGAAAGCGGGAATTAATTTATAGGAAATAGAATCACCATCAATACTATCCATAAAACCATTATTATAATACGAAGATTGGTTACAGCAAAAATAATTGGGAGGCGCCAGGCTGGGTGCCGGACCAGATGAAACCGTGCTGGAGCATTTGGATAAATTGCAAATATTAATGGTGCAGGTAGCATAAAAATCATTGCCTGCACTTCCTGTGGTAACTGCTCCTGTTCTGCAGCACTGCCCAATGTAAAATGTCACCTCACAACAGGAACTTTTATTAACAAAATTATTTAAAGGTGTAGTGCTGAAATCTACATCCACAGTATAAACATGAAGTTCTATACCATCACCTGTCCCATATGTATTCTGCGGATTGCACAACTTGGAACCACCTTGGCAAACAGAAGATACATCATATATCGCAATCCTAGATGGAAATAAATTATAGTTTCCACAGCCATTTCCTCCATTTGTTCCCCCAAATACTCCTGCACTGGGGCCGCTAAAAGATATTCCCCGGCAATCCCTGTACACATTCATGATAATTTTATATTTGGTACCGCCTAAACTTTTGTAGGTAACATCTGCACCAAACATATGGGAGGCCTGGGATTTGTCAAAGCAAAAAAACAATACAATCCATCCTAAATATTTAAATATATGCATAACAATAATTTGAAGTTCAGTCAAACATACAAAATAATTCGGAGAATAAAGCCATCAATTAAGGAACTAACAATTTCCCTTTATAGATGCGCACTTTGCCCTTCATATCAGTTGCCTGTATCTGGTAAAAATAAATTCCGGAAACTGGGTTGAATGGTTGGTTGTTCAGACCGGAAAACACTCTGGCACCTGCTGCATTAAATACCATGGTTTCCAGTTTTTCATATTCCATTCCATGGAGAACAAAATTTCCATCGAACCAGGTATGTTCCGGTATGTCGTCCTGAATGGAATTTGTTTTTTTACCGACCTGTAAAATACGCATAGCAGAATCTTTACAGCCTTTGGAACTGGTGGCAATCATCAAAACAGTGTAAATGCCGTATGAATTCGGGTAAGTAATTGTGGGTGCATCCGCGGTGCTTTTATAGACCGGATTAGGATATCTGTAATACCAGACATAACTCAAATTGTCTGAGGAAGCGATGCTCGTTTTATTGCTAACAGTGAAATAGGGCAAATTTTCCGGAGCGCTGTCAGCAGGGCTTGTGGTGAAATTTACTTTGGGAGTGGCATAAATCTGAAGGGTATTCAAACTTGTATTTATGCAGCTGGTAGACCAATTTTTGATTTGGATTTGGTAATTACCATAATTACTGGAATAGGGAAATAAATATCCGTTTTTTAAATGAATATTTTTCCAAAGTGATGAATCTGTAATTCCATTATAGGAATAAATGTTAAAGCTGCTGCTGGCAGAGTCGGCCGGTTGCCCGTTACTATCAAACAATTGGAGCAAATTAGCATAACTTAAATTCACACATTGTCCTGAAATATTATTGGTAGTTAATTCTGGTTGTGGTTTTAAGTTGATTATGGCATTATCCGTTACTGCACAATCATTGTCTTTATCTATAACCGTTAATCCAAGGGCATATTTTCCTGCAAATTTATTTAATCCTTTCGAACCAAGTTGAAACCAATATTGGTGAATTCCATTGAAATCTCTTTCTTTTATTACATCACTAAATGGGATGCCGGAAGGTGCTGACAGGACAGACCAGTATTTGGATTTATCTCCCCACCAATCTGGTTTGATTATTAAGGAATCCAGATTGAATTCTCCTCCCCGATTTTGACAAATATCCTTATTTATTATTTTAAGTTCAGGGCTTTTTAGAATTTTTATGAAATTGTCGGATTTACTGGAACAACCAAAACTATCCTTCCACAATAGGCTTAATATTTCAGTATGTGTTTTAGCGGAATTGAAGTCAGAATCATTCGTTAGTTTTCCGGGATTCAGGACGAATTTATTCGCACCGATACTATCAACAATACCAAATTTGCCATAAGTCAGGGAACTGCTTTGAATGATGAATTTACCTGTTCTTCGCAGAGAATCTGCAGGGGAATCTACGAATTCAGAAAGTGAAAAAACCGGAGTATTTCTACATATAGAATCCAAAGGGATTTTAGACCATTTAGCACGAGAAGCCGGGAACAAATTGACATTGTAATCATCTCGGAGTATACATCCACGCGCATCAGATACCATAAGTGAAACAGCCTGATTTGAAATAATATTTGATAAAATAAGGATTTTGAGAGTGTCTTTTGAATTCGTAGCGGAATTTACAGTCCAATGGTAATGTACTGGACTATAAAAATTCGCGGTATTACCTAGGATACTTACATTTTTCCCATAACAAATATTGGTATCATTTGGCAGAGATAAGGTTGGAGCTACGGAGTCAATGTGAAAGAAGGTATAAATTTCCTGGTAACAATAAGTTTTATTCGTGCAAAATAATGATGCCTTGTATGTGCCTTTACTTAAAATACCTGTGGTAGTACTTGTTCCAGTACCTTTAAAAACAATGTTTCCGGTGAAACTATCCACAACTATCCAGGTATAAATGCTATTGCCATTAACAGACTTGGATAATGTTGCCGATAGCTTTGTTTTGTTGCAATTGATATAAGTGGTATTTATCTCAAGATTGTCTGGTTTTTTCAGGTAAATATTCACAGCTCTATGCGTAACTGTGGGATGGTCACATACGCTATCGGTAGTTGAGAATACAAAATGATATTTATAATCTGAAGTGTCCTGTAACTTCGTTTGCCAAGTAAAAACAGCATGTTTTTTACCTTGAGCTTTATCATATTCAATTTCAAATTTACCTTTGGGGATTCCCCTATTCCACGAAAGGAATATCGAATCAGGGCCTGATTGGTACGGAGCAAATGCTTCATCAACTAAGTTCAAACGAATTTTTAACAAATCTCCCGCGCAAAAATCATATTCATAAGTAGAGTCGAGCCGGACGGTATTGTTATTACCACAGGAATTGGAAATCCGGATGACAATATCCCTGTGTACTTTTCCTATCCACAAATATTTACCCGATGTATCCTTGCGCCATTCATTTGCTTCAAAATTTACTACACCAACTTCAGTGCAATTGGTTGGTACGAAAATAAAATCACCATTCGCTGTATCAAAAAATAAACCTCGCGGAAAAGGTATATAAGGCTGGGGTGCACACTTTATTGTTGAGGAAGGAATGCAATATGGAGTAATTGGATATTTATTGGAATATGGAGTTGAATAAATAACACTGGATTGTGGTAAGCCATTTAAAGCTTGCGTCAACTTGTATGATATACTATCATTTTCAAATGTATCCATAAAGCCATTATTAAAATATGCGCTTTGGTTACAACAAAAATAAGTCGGAGGGACCCTACTGGCTGCAGGACCATTTGTTATGGTGTCAGTACATTTTTTTAAATTACATATTTGTATTGTGCATGTGGCATATAAATCACCCGAAGCACCGGTTGTAATAGCGCCGATTCTGCAACAATCTCCAATATAAAAGGTTACCTCGCAACAAGAGCTTTTGTTTGCAAAATTGCTCAATGGGGTAGCGCTGAAATCTACATCAGCTTCATAGAGTTGCCTTTCAATTCCATAACCGGTTGTTACCACTGCGTTTGGAAAACTGCACATCGGTTTTCCACCTTTGCATATGGTGCTAACCTCGGTAATTGAAGTTCTTGTAAAGTTGATATTATATGTGCCACATCCATTGCCCCCGTTGGTTCCTGCGAAAACCCCACTTTGAGGAGTGGAAATTCCCTGTTGTCTGCAATCCCTATATAAATTTGCAGAAATTCGATATTTTGAACCACCCAAACTTTTGTACGTAATATCCGCCCCGAAAATGTGAGATGCAAAAACCCCGGAGGTTTGACCAGCGATTAAAAAAAGAAGAACAATTCCTGGAATTTTCAAAAATATTTAATTATTTTATCTGTCAAATGTACACTTTTGTTTCAAAAAATGTATCTATATTTTCATTTCGAATTGGTGCGTATTTTATAGCTTTAAATTAACGGGTTATTGTAATCTTTCCTTTTAACATCTGGTGTGCTGCCAGATGCGTGTTATATTCAATTTGATAATAATAAACCCCTTCAGGCAATTCATTTTTCTTTTCCCTGATTCCGGAATTGGAGTGGGTCTCAAATATTCGCCGGCCTATGGCATCGAACAAAATCAATTGGTAATTTACAATTTCAGTACTCAAAATTTGCAAATCCGAATTGATGATCAGCCTGTTATTCTGCACCGAATTTACATCCAGAATAATATTCAGTAATTTTTGAATAGAATCTACACATCCCATGCCTGTTGTAACTACCAACTTGGGGCGATAACCTGCGCTCACAGATGGAAAATGTATTAAAGAGTCCACTACAAAATGTAACACATCCCCGGGAAATCTATCCATATACCAATCGAAATATAATGGAGTTTTATCTGCATTCGTTGTTCGGTTTTGGAATAAAATATCCAATTGATCATATACAAACAAATCAGATGGATCTGTATTAAACAGGGCAGTAGGATTGCTGGAAGTGCGCAGTTGAATGGTATCGGATAAATCCGGACAACCGGATACATGAAAATGATAAGGGATTTTCCAGTAACCAAAATAGCCTAGATTGATATTTAAAAAATGCCCGTTGTAAATATTTAAATTATACTTGTCTGTATAAGCATTGTCATAACTCGCAGATCCATTTGTAATATCATTTCCGTTCTCCAATAAATGGTGGTTCAGGTCAATCTGCAAAGGATTCCCTTTTTTGCAATACAAACTATCTGTGGTAGTAATATTTGGTTTGGGAACGAACATTAGTTCAACGGAATCCATTGCATCACAATAACCAGGGGCATTTACGGATAATAAATATTTTCCTGATTTGTTCACCTGAATTTGCGAAGTTGTATCTCCGGTATTCCATTTGTATTTGAACGAATTCAAAGGGTCAGGACCAATGAAAATATTATTTTCATAACACACATTTTTATCCGTTCCTAGATCCAGATTAATATCATTTAATATGGAAATTGTTTTAGGCTTGGTTTGATAAAAACAACCATTATTGTCTTTGATTGCCAGTGTCACATTCTGATTGGACTGTATATTATTTAATTTCAGAATGGGATCAGAACTGGTTAAAATTGTTGAACCTCCAGCTTTAACAGTCCATAAATATTGCAGCGGTGGATGGGTTTCGAATAAAGTTGCTGAAATATCCAGACTTGAATTGGAGCAAAGAATTTCAGGTCCGCCAATATCTGCATGATAATATTTTCCATCGAGATAAATTGTTTTTGTAGTATCTCTAAAAAAGTAAAAACCGTTCAATGATTGTAATTTTAATTGATATTTTCCCTGGAGTCCAATTGAAGGAATAATACTGTTTCCACCATATTGCGCAATAGTATCTTTTCCCGTAGAATCATACAAGGTCCATAAGTAATTCGCATCATCCAACGGGTTCGATACCGCGTTGAAAACGGTATTCCCACAAGTATCTTTTGATGTATTAAAATCAATATTTACACCTTCCTTTTGAATGCGAATGGGAATTGCAGCAAATCCATACACTTGCTTTGGACAATGAAAATCGGAGAATTTATTGCGGAAATAATAATTAAAGAACCTTGCATCACCAACTTTGGTTGGCCATATCAGATCGTATATTTTCTCTCTGTCTTGAGGGTTGGTGAGAATCAGATAAAAATGGGCAAAAGTATCGTATGCCAAAATTAAAGGTGTGTCTGGAATGGTTTGATAAGGCGTAAATGTTTCATCCATTACATGCAATTGAATTTTCAATGTATCGCCTTCTTTAACCGCAAAATTGCTGGAATAAAGTTCTTCAGTTGGAGTTTTATTGTAATCGCAATCATCTTTTACCAGAAATAAATAATCCTGAATGCTTCTGGCAATGGGTAAATATTTACCTGAAGTATCTTTTCTGTATTCAATTCCTTCCACAGCAACTACTGCAGCCTCATCACATTTGGTAGGTGTAAAAACAAATTGACCGCTGTTGGAATCTAAATAAATTCCACGTGGTGGATTTGTTGTTGTGTTTGGATTGCATTTGATTGTTGTGGGTGGAACACAATAACATGTTAAAGGATATAAATACGAAAATGGAGAGGAATAATTTACCGTGGAATTGGGAATTCCGGAAAGGGCAGAAGTGAGTTTATACTTTATTTTATCCCCATCCGGATCTTCAGCGCCAAAATTAAAACTGCTTGCCTGGTTGCAACATAACATCTGAATTCCGTTAACTGGAAATTCGGGAGGATTTGATACCTTGTTTTTACATTTTTTTAAATTACAAAAATTAATGGTAAGAACATTTACATAATAATTACCAGCCGGCCCGGTAGTAATTACACCAGGCCTTGAACTTATTTTGGTATAAAATGTAATTTCACAGCAGGTAGATTTGGCAATATTCTCTGCAAATGGTGATTTGGAAATATCTATGGTATAGGTATACACATGGGATTCGAATCCTTCCCCGGAAGGTGTATTTTGTGGCTTGCAAGGAGCATTGGATGTGCTGCAGCGTGGGGAAATGTCTGTAATAGAGATTCTGTTTCCATTTAATTTGGTTTGAAAACAGCTGTTGCCTCCGTTGGTTCCTCCATATACACCTAATTCCGGGCTGTCTAATCCAATTCCCCGGCAATCACGAATGATGGTCCAGTATATCTGATATTGGTTATTTCCCAGATATTTATAACTGATATTTCCGCCGGCAACATGAGAAGATTTTGCCTGTGAAAAAGAGAAAAATAATAAAAATAAACTAAGGTACTTTTGAAACATAGGCAAAAAATTTTAAATGGTTACCAGATCAATGCAAGTTAAATGCAGTCCTTCATTTTTGCGTCATGGCAATGTAAGCCTATGGTCAGAATCTGATAATTGGAATTCTCAACAGTAAAATTGAGAAATTAGGAAAGGTTGTTTTAAGCACCATCTGCAGCGGAAACGCCAATAACAGGACCCGCGAGTTTTCCCAATTCATTGTCTAATAAATACAATCCGGGCCCGTCGTTCCCAATAATTTTCAATTTGTTTAAAATGGTTTTAACCTGCTTTTCCTCTTCTATTTGTTCAAATACATACCATTGCAAAAAATTATTAGCGGCATGGTCTTTCTCTGTGAGAGACATATTTACCAGACTGTGAATACTGGCGGTTACAGATTGTTCCTGTTCCAGAATGCGCTGAAAACAATTGTGGTAATTTTCAAAAGTAACGGGAGGGGCGTCCATTTGTGGTACCACAGCGTGCCCGTCATTATCATTGATAAAGTGAAGAATCTTCAACATATGCATTCGTTCTTCATCGCTCTGCTTGTATAAAAATGCTGCTGTTCCCTCAAAACCTTCAACATCCATCCAACTGGCCATGGAGAGGTAATAGGCGCTGGAATAAGCCTCTAGCGCAATTTGCTGTTGCAATGCCTTTTCAATATTCTTGGAAATCATGTTTTCTTTTACAAAAGAAACCAATTTCCCGGGAAAAGGGAAGATTGCATGGTGTAAGATATCTTAATTTAGGTTCAACAAAAACAAAAAAGTCCTTTGCCGGTGTAGCAAAGGACTCTTTTGAATACTTCGTTTTATTTACCTGAAATCTCTTTCAGCTTGGCTTCCAGTTCGTCTTCCGCACCGGGTGTATATCCCTGATGGCTCCAAACCTGTTTGCCATCCCCGTCATAGATAAAGGTCATAGGAGGGTTGTTTACATTCATAACCCTGGCCAGATCGCTGTTTTCGTCGAGCAATACCTGATATGTCCAACCGTAACCCAATACTTTTGGTTTTACTTTTTTGGAATTTCTTGCGTCATCCATACTTACTGCAACCAGCTTCATGTTATAGGTGGTTTGCCAATCGGCATATTTTTCGTTAATGGCTTCCAGTTCTTTCAGGCATGGTGTGCACCAGGTTGCCCAGAAGGAGATCACGGTGATTTTTCCTTTTTCCGCAACAGTACTGAAATTGACTGTATTTCCATCCATGTCTTTCACATCCACGGAGGGTAGAGAGTCATTTACGGCAAAAGATACCATAGTTAGCATCGCTGCTAAACCGGCGATAAACAGTTTCATTTTCATTTGGTACAAATATAAATTCAAATGGCATGCCAAACCCAATGTCGGCTTTTAAAATAAGTCGGTCGAAAAGGGGAAAATCCATAGCAGAGTTGTTTCTACTTTGCTTCTTCTGAACTTAATTCGCTTTGTAAATGAAATGGATTATACCCATCACTGTCCTGTTTGTTGTATCGTGTAAATTGATTAAACCCCCGGTAGTGATTTCGGACCCCGGAGGGAACCCAAAGTATTTTAATATTCAAAATCATCCGGAATTGCACCAAACATTGGCAGCTGAATATATGGTTACCAAAGCTGATGGCGAATCTGAGCTTTCCATTTATCCCTTATCTGAAAATGGGTATGAATTTGATTTTGTACAACCAGGGGTAAAAGGATATGCCAAAATGGATCAATGGGCCATGGACAGCGCCAGGATTTATGACAACCAATATCCGGATAGCAGCGTTTTTCATCATATGTCGTCCATATGGCTGAGCAAAGTAAATTTTGAGGAATTGAGAAATACCGGAAAAACCAAAATGGCATTTCGATATGATTCGCTGGTGGAGTTTCATGTGAAAGGTATTACCGCTCAAAAAATAATATTGCAAGACACGGCTTATGTAATTCAAGCTGTAGAAGTAGTTTCCCAAAATCCGCTGTATTATTTCAGTTTTGTACCGGATGCCGGATATCCATTGATTTTAAAACAGGATTGGGTGGATAAAATGGAATTATTCAGCGTGCAAAACAGAGCTCCGGTTTATAATGATTTTACACCCGGTGCCGGTTGTGTAATTCATTATAATATTTTAGAACATTTTACCGAAGAATACAATGTGAAACTCTCCAATACCGAATGGTCTGATTCAGTTGTGCGTTTCAGAATGTTTGGGAATTTCAGAGGTTCCGAGATGAATTATAATTTTGATTATCATGTGAAATTTCGGGGATCAGCATTGCAAAAACCCAAGTTTGCAATGCCTGTTTTTTCAGCAATTAAAGGCGAAAAAATGGAAGATACTTTCAATTGGATTTGGCTAAGAGGTAATGAAATTCAGGATATTATTCAAGGGAAATCCAATTTTCTTTCCATTCCACATTTCGCAGAGTACCCCGGAAATCCGGGCGATTACGAGGATACTGCTTCCTATAGTGAAGCTGTGATTGCGTACAATAATAGTGGAAAAACGAAATTTGAATATCAAAAATATGGTCGTTTTTATTCCACCAATTATATGTTTTACGGTGAAGATGCGAATGATGAACAATTCCTTCCCAGTTGGAGATTTTATTCTCCGGAAGAGAGAATTACCATAGAAGTTTTAGCCAATTACAGATATCCGATTTTATTGTTTTATGGAGATGAAAATGTAGACATCAATTTGGTGTATGCGAGAAGGAATGGTGAGTGAGGGGGAGATGCTTGCCCGAGCCGATAGGACGGGTGAGAAGTGGGATGTTTGATGTGAGAAGTTAGATGTTAGGGTGGGAGTGATAAATATGATGTTTGAAGACCGGTCTTGTTGTCGGTACACGCTTTCAGCCGGTTTGGTTATCCGCGAAGATGTTTTTCAGATGAAAGCTACCGACAACAAATGTATAATTTCAAGACGTTGATTTATCCGCGAAGATGTTTTTAGGCTGAAAGCTACCGACAACAAATATGACTTCTACAAAAACAAATATTCCGGCATATTCTTCACGCCCAATTCTCTTGCTTTTATAGCATCGTTTTTCATTTCCGTTTTGTTCCCCAGCGATTTATTTACTTCGGATCGTAAATAATAGTAATCCCCTTTAGTTTGTCCTTTGGAAATAAGAAAGTCAAGGTCTTTTTTAGCCAAATCAAATTTTAATAATTTGTAATAACAGATGGCACGCTCATAATACATGTTCCATTTATCAGGTGCGTTTTTGATATACGTGCTGAGATCTACAATTGCCTTTTCATTTTGATTGGTTTTGATGTATGCCAGGGCCCGGCTTTCTATCAACTGGGGGTCAAGCGGAAAGTATTTCGCGGCCTCGTTATAATCCTGAATGGCGCGAAAAGGCTGGTTCAAATAAAAATAGCATCCGCCCCGGTTTCTCAGATATTTCGAAAAAGTGATGGAATCCTTCATCTTGTTTTCGGATTCCTTTTTTACAATAATCTCAAATTGCTGAAGGGCAGAATCATACCACACAAATCTTCTTTCAATATCTTTTTGTGCGCGCAACGGAATTTTTGCAGCGAGATCCATATAAGCAGTTCCCAAATTATTCCGGTATTCCACATTGCTGGGATCTAGTTTTACGGTATTGATAAAATAAGGTTTCGCACCTTCCAGATCTTTTTCCTGATCTCTTAAATAAATTCCGGTATACAAATACCCAATAGGATTCAGCGGATTTACCTCAATAACTCTGGACCAAAGTGTTTTGGAATTTTGCCATAACTGCATTTGTTGTCCTGTTGTAATTGCCAGAACAAGCAGATAGGCCGCCATTCCTGTGTAAATAATTTTTCGAAATGGCATCAAAACACTTTCAAGTTTTTGCAGACCATACGCAGCGAGATAAAAGAAGCCAATGTATGCAATATAAGTGAAGCGATCGGCGAGAAAACCTTGTCCCACGGTAACTATCTGTAGCAGGAACATCACATTGAAGGTGAAAAAAGCAAAGGCAAATAAGAGATGTTTGTATTTCTTTTTAAATCCGAGATAAATGACAGCAATTGCAATTACCGGAATCAGAAAAAGGGCTATATAATAATAACTTGGCAGGATTGTGGGATATACATATAAAGGTGAAATCTGATATGGATAAATGAATTTAACCATATAAATAACATAGGTATATAAGCCAATGGTGAGTTGTCGGATCAAATCGAAATTTTGCGTGGATTCATTGGATATAGTTCCAACGTTGCGCAGCATGTAAACGTTCAACAATCCGAATGCCAGTGACATCATCCACCAGGGTAGTTTTTCCAGAATCAGAATTTTAAAGCTGTACCATTTTCTGCTCGACAGAAAATCAATACAAACCATGGAAAGCGGCAAAATTACTGCCTGTACTTTGGCAAAAAGAGAAATAATGGTGAAAATAATAGCCAGAAGGTAAAGCCATACTTTGTGAGGTGAACCTCGGGAAATAAATGTGTATATGTAAAGTGTTGCTACAAAAAATAACCCGTATAGTACATCTTTTCGTTCCGTAACCCAGGCAACGGATTCAATTCGCATGGGATGTATTGCAAAAAGCAACCCGGCAAAAAATGCATAGGGCTTTTTTAAGCCGAGCCGCAGCATCAACAAAAATACCAGCATAGTGCAAACGGCATGCATCCATACATTGTTGAAATGAAAAATGCCGGGATTTTCAACCGGATCCGATGCAAAAAAATAAATTTCACATGCAAAAGTGAAAATAGGTAAGGGGTTATAACTTCCTCCTACATCTGAAGTAAATATGGTTTTCACATTTTTCCAGTTCCATTCTTTCGCAAATGGTTCCAGCGTTTTGTTATCATAAATATTCAGGTTGTCATCCCAATTTACCAAATCATAATTTACTGTGGGATAAAACTGAACTGCCGCAATGAGCAGAACCAAAACAGATAAATTTCTCACATTCCAAAAACCAGGCTTTTTTGAAATATCATGTTCTTCCAAGGGTTTATTTGGGATGTGTTTTTTGGGTTGATTTTTTTTAGACATAGTTTGGTGTGAAGTCTTGATTTACAAATATATCACAGTCCTGATTTGTGGCAAAACCACCCCCTAAAGTGCATTGGTAATTGGACAATGTGCAAGCTTTTAAGTCTGATTCATGGCTTTTTATGTAAGATTCCGGGGCTTCGGTCTTTTTCGCGGAACCATTTGGCAAAATCGAATCCCAAACAAACCCCAAGTATTTTATCTCGCTGAGACATTTTGAATTCCGAGGAATGATAACTTAAAGGTATTAATCCTTTAAAAGATTTTACATAATTGATTTCAAACGGGGCAATTCGAAAATAACCATTGAGATAGAAGTATGGATTCAAACGAATTCCAGCCTCCAGCCCGGTGAAAAAATTGAGCATTTGCGCATTGCTTCTGCTCCCCTGGCTAGCGGATTCCGGGTGAAATTGATATCCATAAGCATATATACCAAAGCCATATCGAAATTTGCTTTCTGCTTTTTGCAATGGTTCAATAGTAATTCCACCTCCAAAAATATTTTGCCTGTAATTTTGCGTGCGAAAAATATTCCCCATATTTTCTTTAAAGTCTATATAAAAATTTCCGGTGATATAGGTGAATTCCAATAAAAAGGGAAATTCTCCCTTGGAATAATAAAATTGCGCATTGAACATATTTGCAAACTGGGGCGAGGTAGTATAGGAGAATGGCGTTATCTGTCCATTGTTAACCTGGCACTTCACATGCATGGCACCAGTTGAAATGGATGCTGCACCTATATTTAAATTAAGACCTATTTGTCCAAAAACAGGAAAAATCCAAAGCCATATGAATATGAGAATTATCTTTTTACCCAAAGCTGCTAACAAACTGTAAAATTAATACAGTTCAGGTAGTAAAGGGAAATGGATCTGTTTAAATAATGTCAGAAGAATTTGTGAATCTCTACCAGACCAGGATTGAATACCCCAATATGAAAAAGCACTTCTCTCAGAAGTGCTTTTTCATATTTTACCAATCGAAAGATTGGTTAATTGAATAATGGGATTTGGAAATAATCCGGAAATGCTAATAACATGGGAATGTTTCTAATCGGATTTCACATGTATGATGATCCAAATAAATAGGTTTTCTACTTTTCACAATACTTTTTAAAATTATCCAAAATGGCCTGCCAGCCGGCTCTTTGCATTTCTGCCGGATTCTCTTTTTCAGGGTCAAAAGTTTCGGTAATTTTTGTAACATTATTTTCTCCGTCGAAGTTTACCAGAACTTTTCTGCCATCACCCATGGTATAATTGATGGTTTCGTGGATAATAACATGATCGTAAGTTCCTCCGAAATCAAAGCCCATGGTGCCATCTTTGGATTCCATCCTGATGATAAAGTCACCGCCATCTCTCAGATCGTTTTTAGCATGTGGAGTGTGCCAATCATCGGAAGCATTGTTCCAATTCTGAATATGTTCAGGTGCTGTCCAATATTCCCAGACCAAATCAACTGGTTTATTGATAATGGTTTCAACAGTTATTTTTTCTGTGCTTTCAGTACTCATGATTTTTTTGTGTATCAAATATGCGAATAATTTATGAATATTTTAATGTTTTCATGGATTTTGAACTGCCTGTTTTGGCATTTTCCCCATATCCATATAAAGTACATTCCATTTGTGTCCATCGGGATCTGAAAATACGCAACCATACATCCAGCCGGTCATTTCATAAGGCTTGTGGTTGGATATTCCACCCGCGGCAATGGCCTTTTGAGCAAATGTATCCACTTCCTCTTTGGAAAATGCATCTATGGAAAGTAATACCTCATTGCTTTTTTTAGCATCGCTTATTTCATTTCCGCAAAATCCCCTGAACATGCTTTCTTCAAATAACATTACTACTGTTCCATGCTCCCCAAGCATCAGCGATGCACTTTGTTCCGTTTCCGGATAATTGGTATTGAATTCAAATCCCATTTTGGTAAAAAAAGCTTTGGATATTTTCACATCTTTTACCGGTAAACTAAGCCAGAATTGTCTTTTCATTTTTTTTATAAATTAAGAATTACTTACCTGGGATTTTAACATTTGATCCAATCGTTCAAATCCCTCGTTGATTCCGCGTTCCATGCCGGACATGATCATTCCGTCGCGATCCGAAACAGAGCGAAAAACGGATTGAATCGTTAATTTGGTTCTGTTGCCTGGAAGTTCCTCAAAAATGGATGTGTCCATACTTACATGTCCTCTTTCCGGTAAACCTTCAAATTCAAAGGTTTGAATCATTCTGAGGGGCGATGAAACTTCATGCACGGAACCATGAAATGCGAACTGGTTTCCGTGTTCATCCATATGGATGTAACGATAGGATCCACCAGAACGCATATCGTAGTGCTCTATTTCCATTTTCATATTTTTTGGACCCAAAAACTGAACGATTAAATCTTTTTCAGTAAATGCTCTGAATACCAATTCTCTGGGTGCATCAAATTCCCTTTCTATAAACAAATCCTGTTTCCCGGGTTCTGCTTTAATGCTTGTTTTATTTGTCATAATTTAAATTATTTATTTGCCTCCAGCCATTCATCCAAACCTTCCATTGCAAGTGTAAGCCCTTCTTTAAAGCCCATCTGAATGGTAGCTTCGAGTTGCGCCAGGTCGCCAAATTCTATATGATATGCTACCAGTGTTTTGTGGTCCTGCGCTTTAAAATGTACATCCCAGGTGGATTGTGGCATTGCCGGGTTTATTACTCCGTCGGCATCTGAAAATGCATCCAATCCTGTATACCGTTTTTGGGGTTCAATTGTCTGAAAATCTGCACGGGCCCAATGCTCTTCTCCTTCAGGACCTACCATTGCATAAATCCAATGGCCACCTTCCCTGAAATCCATTACTTTGGTTCTGGCTTTCCAGGGCTTCGGAGCCCACCACTGATCTAAGATCTCGGGTTTCGTAAAGGCATCCCAAATTATCGCCACATCTGCAGCGAATTCGCGTTTCACCAAAATGGTGTTGTTCTCTTTGTCGACAGTGAAGTCGAATAATAATGCGTTTCTCATGATTGCTTATTTTTTAAGGTTAATAATACTTTGTCGAGTTCGTTAAAGCGGTTCTCCCAAATCATTCTGAATTGTTCGAGCCATTGGTCTACTTCTTTCATTTTGTTTACCTCCAATTGGTAATAGATTTCTCTTCCTTGTTGTACCTGCCTTACCAATTGGCATTCTGTAAGAATTCGCAAGTGTTTGGAAACTGCCTGACGGCTGGTATCAAAGTGTTCTGCCAGTGCATTCGGAGTCATTGATTGCAGTGCCACCAGCCCAATGATCGCCCTGCGGGTCGGATCTGCAATTGCCTGAAACACGTCTCGTCTGGTATTGTTTTTAGAATTTGCTACCATTTGGTTGCAAATATATATGCAACTTTTCGGTTGCACAAGTTTTTTTGTATTTTTTTTTTTGAATACCCCGGCGAAGCCAGATTCCTTGTAGTGTTTACCCCTTTCCTTTACTTTTGCCCCGTGGAAAAACCGGGTCTTCCTTCGGGTACCAGAGATTTTGCTCCGGATGTGATGCTAAAGCGCAAATACATTATGGGAGCTATTGAAAGTGTATTTCGCCTGTACGGGTTTTTGCCATTGGAAACACCGGCAATGGAAAACCTTCGCACTTTACAGGGAAAATATGGAGACGAAGGGGATCAGTTGTTGTTTAAAATTCTGAATAACGGAGATTTTTTGTCTAAGGCCGATGTTGACGCATTGGAAAAACGGGATAGTAAAAAAGTGCTCCAAAGTATTTCAGATCGCGGTTTGCGTTACGATTTAACCGTTCCACTGGCACGCTTTGTGGTGATGAATCGCGATAAAATTACCTTTCCCTTTAAAAGGTATCAGATGCAACAGGTTTGGCGTGCAGACAGGCCACAAAAAGGGCGGTATCGCGAATTTTGGCAATGTGATGCTGACGTGGTGGGTAGTGATTCTGTTTTGAATGAAGTGGATTTGGTGAAAATTTATGATGAAGTTTTTTCCATTTTACAATTACCAGTTACGATTCGAATAAACCATAGAATATTGTTTGATGCATTTGCAGATTATTTGGGTGGTGGAAATGCCCTTCAAAGATTAATGCAATTGGTAGATAAAAACGACAAAATCGGATTTGAAGGTGTGAAGAAGGAAATGGAAAGTAGCGGAATTCAACATGCTGTTTCCTTCTGGCAATTTTTATTTGAAACCAATGCCCTTCATAGCAATCATGCAAAATTGGATGCCATCCGATCCCATCCTGGCGGTGACTCCGGCTTGCTGGAGGATGCCTGTGCAGATTTAGAAAGAATATTTTCGCTGGTTAAAACCAAACAAAATTTTATATTGGATCTCACTTTAGCTCGGGGATTGTCTTATTACACCGGCGCGGTTTTCGAGGTGGTGCCAAGTGCAGAATCATTACCGGAAAATTTTCAAATTGGGAGTATTGGCGGCGGTGGTCGGTACGATAATTTAACCGGAGTTTTCGGGTTAAAAGATGTGCCGGGAGTGGGAATTTCATTTGGTCTGGATCGCATTTATGATATTTTAGATGCCGCAAAATTATTTCCTGAGATTTCGGGAAATGATGTTCGCGTATTGATTTGTCCTATGCTGGAAACCTGTATCCCAATGGCGTTTGAACTCGTTAACATACTGCGTGAAGGGAATATTTCCGCCGAAGTTTATCCGGGTGCAGTAAAAATAAAAAAACAATTGGATTATGCCAATCAAAGAAAAATTCCATTTGCTGCAATTATTGGAGAAGAAGAATTGAAAAACAGAAACATATCCCTCAAAAATTTAAACAGCGGAGAACAGCATAATTACCCGATTATTCAAATTCCGGAACACCTGCATTTATGGCAATTCTGAAAAATACCTATACTTTAAAAGAAATTACTGAATTCTGGTTGAGCGGTAATTCTGCCGAATTAAGTGATGAGAACAAAAAAAGCATTCAAAAATCTGCGACATTTTTAACGAAATATTTGAAGGAATCCAAAACCCCTGTTTATGGAATTAATACTGGATTTGGAAGCCTGCAAAATGTGGCTGTTCCTGAAAATGAATTACATGAACTACAGCGGAATTTACTGATCACACACGCCGCAGGTACCGGTAATTATTTGCCGGATAATTTGGTGCGATTAATGCTGCTGCTGAAAATATTAAATATTGCGAAATCACACTCTGCTGTGCGGTTAGAAGTAGTAGAAAGATTGCTGTTTTTTTACAACTATCAATATACACCCAAAGTACATGAACAGGGTTCGTTGGGAGCTTCCGGTGATCTGGCGCCGCTGTCTGAAATGTGTTTGCCATTATTAGGAATAGGAGAGATGCACCATCCGGATTTGGGAAATATTTCTGCAGCAGATGTTTTGCAAAAACACGGATTGGAAAAATTGGTTTTAGAACCAAAAGAGGCTTTGGCATTGATCAATGGTACCCAATTTATGCTGGCACATGCCATCGAATTATATCGAATATCACAAAATATTCTGGATAAATTATCTGTTATTTCTGCATTTTCAGCAGATGTTTATTTGTGCCGAAATGAGCCTCATTTCCCGCAACTGCACAGCGTTCGCAGTCATACAGGGCAAATAAAAATAGCAGCAGAAATGTTGGAATTTTTAAAGCAAAGTCCGATGCAAAAAGTAAACAGGCCAGCCGTTCAGGATCCTTATAGTTTTCGCTGTATACCGCAAGTACATGGTGCCAGTTATGATGCATTTCAATATTGTTTTTCTGTTTGGGAAACGGAATTAAATAGTGTTACAGACAATCCCACGGTTTTCGAAGATGATAACCTCATTTTAAGCGGAGGGAATTTTCATGGTCAACCATTGGCACTTACTTTGGATTATGCAGCAATGGCACTTTCCGAGTTGGGTAGTATTTCTGAAAGGAGAATTTATCTGTTAATTAGTGGCCAACGTGGATTACCTGCGTTTTTATCACCAAATCCCGGAACAGACAGCGGCTATATGATTGCGCAATATTCAGCGGCGAGTATGGCCAGTCAGAATAAACAACTTTGTACTCCTGCATCTGTGGATACTATCATGAGTTCAAACGGACAGGAAGACCATGTGAGCATGGGGGCAAATGCCGCAATTAAATCTTTAAAGGTTGCGGAAAATGTGACTTCCATTTTGGGTATTGAACTTCTTTGTGCCTGCCAGGCGGCTAATTTCAGAAAAGAAAATTCATTTCCGAAAGCTGAATTGGTGAATCAGGAAATGGGAGTTTCAGCTACTTTACATATGCATGTTCCCATGCACGAGTTGATTGCCAAAGCTGCAACCTGGATTAAAGCTTAACTATTCCGGTTTAAACCATTCCACACCGGTCATCCAGAAATTTATCAAGTCCGGATCGTTGCAAAGCGAAAAGGAAACAATGGGGGATTTAGCTTTTAAACTCGTGTGCTTTACCATCATTAAGGCTGTTTTTACTGTGTCCAGATAATAGGTTTCCACACCGTTGGCGCCAATTTTATGTGCAGCAAAACCGGAGAAATTATTTTTTAGATAATCTGCAATCAGGATATCCGTAATAGATGAATCTAATGTTCCAATGGTGAGTGCTACAGCAATGGAATCTTTGTTGTACATGATTTGGGTAATTTCCTGTTTTCCGGTTCTAAATTCCTGTGTAAAGTAATCCCCTTCCACATGTTCACTAAAAATTTGTTTTTTGCCTAAATATGCCTCGATAACGCTTCGTTTGGCACCAATCTGACCGCTGCAGACATTAAAAACGGATATGAAAATTAAACCGAAAACCAGGATGGATTTGTGCATGTTTTAAATGTAGACGAATGAAGATCGCAAAAGTTGTTCCATATTAGAGTTGGGATACCGGTTACAAAGAAACTACATGTATTACGGATTATGCAGAATCACTGTCATATTCAAATGGATGTTTGAAAATCCGTGAACTGATTTTCAGACAAACTGGGCAAGAGAAGAAGAATTGTATATTCATTTCCGGCAAATATGAATCTAAATACTACTATGTTTTGCACACCAATAAAATTTTCCTTTTTCATGGATATTACGTCCATTTACAAGAAATTAGAAATGAAGATTTTTGAAATTTGAATTTTTTTCAGGATAGTTATTTCATGCAGGATGCAATGAATTTCAAAACATCATCCCGGCCTGTTTTGTCTTCGCTGCTGGTAGCGTAAAATTTGGGTAATTCATCCCAGGTTTCGGAAAGTTTTTCTCCGAAAATATTCATTTGTTCCTGCCTTTTGCCTGCGGAAAGTTTATCGCACTTGGTTCCCAAAATCACAAATGGAATGGCATTCTCTCCGCACCAGTTAATAAAATCAATATCAATATTCTGTGGAGGAATTCGCATATCCACCAAAACGAAAAGGCACATCAGGTTTTCCCTTTTTTGCAGATAAAATTGTATCATTTTGGAAAATTTATACCTGCGCTCTTTGGAAACTTTGGCATATCCATATCCGGGCAAATCTGTAATGGCCCACACTTTGTCTATTTCAAACAAATTCAGAGTTTGTGTTTTGCCGGGCTGTGCGCTGGTTTTAGCCAGCCCTTTGTGGTTGCAAAGCATGTTAATCAAACTGCTTTTGCCAACGTTACTCCTGCCAATAAAGGCGAATTCCGGCATTTTGATTGCTGGCATCTGATCGGCACGCTCCCAGCTTCCTTTAAATATGGCTCTTTGAATTTCCAATGTAATTGCGGCCCTGAGCCGATTTTGTGCAAAAATAGAGAATTGGATCAGCTTTGCATCATTGCCGGCAACTCCACAGTTTTCCGGAAGTGCCTTCAGGCTTGGTGTTTCAGCGCATTCAGCCATTTTGCTTATATTTGCGGGCCTAAGTTTTGACCGCCATAGTAAAGCCAAATCCGGATTCCTCCCTTTCCAAGCGACAACAGGTGGAAGAAATGTTTGATGACATTTCCGGTAAATACGACTTCTTAAATCACTTGCTTTCGTTTGGGATTGATAAAGCCTGGCGTAAAAAAGTGAGGCGCACAATTGAGAAATTTCAGCCCAAAATGATATTGGATGTTGCCACAGGAACGGGAGATCTAGCATTGGAACTGAGTAAAATCCCTGAGGTAAATATTCTGGGAGTGGATATCAGTAAGGGAATGCTGGATGTTGGCAGAGCAAAGATTCAAAAGAAAAACCTTCAAAATAGAATTGAGCTGCAGCAGGCAGATTCTGAAAAACTTCCTTTATCAGACAATAGTTTTGACGTTGTTACCGTTTCTTTTGGAGTGAGGAATTTTGAAAATCTGGAAAATGGATTGAAGGAAATTAACCGTGTTTTAAAGCCCGGAGCACATTTGGTGGTGCTGGAATTCAGCAAGCCCAAAAACAAACTGGTAAGCGCATTGTATTGGTTTTATTTTAAAAATATTTTACCTGCAGTAGGGAAATTATTTTCAAAAAGCAATCGTGCTTATTCGTATTTACCGGAGAGTGTGAATCAATTTCCTGAAGGCGAAAAATTTGCTGAAATAGCACGCAGTTGTGGGTTTGAAAGTGCAATTGCCCACCCGCTTACTTTTGGAATTAGCACCATGTATGTATGCAAAAAATAATATTTTTTTTCATAGCATTTTGTTATTTCAGTCTGTCATTTGGGCAGAAGGTGGATCCAACCCGGGATTTTCGAAAGCAGATTTATTGGGGAATTGCATTTTCCGGAACTAATGCGAAAATGAAAATGGAATTGGATCCTTCATTTTGGGCACGAAATGATTCCTTGTTGGCGGTTCGTCCATTAGCTGGTGCCGGAGGGGCATTTGGCGGTACAATTGCCCATAAATTTGGGGCGGAAAAGCGATTTGAAGTGAAAGCACAAACCATGTTGCATTTGCACCAGCGAAGTATACAATACACCTGGAAAAGCAAACCGGTACAGACTTTGCGAATAGAAACCATTTCTTTTGATGTCCCAATAAATTTGAAATATTATAGTGTGATGCCCAAAAATTCACGCTTTTACGTAATGTCCGGACTGCGTTGGTCTCATGATTTTCAAAGCAATGAAGATGTAGTAATTGGTGCGTCCAAACCACTTGTGGCCATTAAGGCAAATACGTATTATTATGAACTTGGGGCCGGATTTGAATTTCGTTTGCAATATGTAGATTTATGCGTGGAATTACGCGCGGCAAATGGCATAAATAATGCGTTGGTGAAGGTGCCGGATAGTTATTATTCTGGTTCCATGAGGGCATTATACCCTAAATTATTTTGCCTCACCCTGATGGCTCAGAATTGAAATTCAGTATTTCACATAAAGCAGGAGAAAGCCATGCCAGAGCCGGAGAAATCACTACGGATCATGGTGTAGTGCGAACCCCCATATTTATGCCGGTTGGTACCGCAGGTACCGTAAAATCCCTCCATCGCAATTTTTTATTGGATGATATAAATGCAGATATTATTTTGGGAAATACCTACCATTTGTACTTGCGTCCCGGAAATGAAATTATGCATAAAGCGGGAGGTATACATGCCTTTAGCAATTGGCCCAGACCAGTGTTGACAGATAGTGGGGGGTATCAGGTTTACAGCCTTTCCGGTGCGCGAAAAATGAAAGAGGAAGGGGTAGTTTTTCAAAGTCATATTGATGGTTCCCGGCATTTATTTACCCCGGAAAACGTAATTGATACACAGCGAATTATCGGGGCGGATTTTATCATGGCATTTGATGAATGTACACCGTATCCCTGTGATTATTCGTATGCAAAAAAAAGCATGGAACTCACGCATCGCTGGCTTGCCAGGTGTTTTGAACAGTTCCATAAAACGAAATCCTTATATGGATACGAACAAACTTTGATGCCGATTGTACAGGGAAGTGTATACAGTGACTTGAGAAAAAAGAGTGCCGAATTTGTACAAACCATGAATGCGGAGGCCTATGCCATTGGTGGTTTAAGTGTAGGGGAACCCGTGGAAGATATGTATAGGATGACGGATGAAGTAACGGCAATTTTACCAATAGATAAACCCAGGTATTTGATGGGTGTTGGAACTCCGGCAAATATTCTGGAGTGTATAGATAGGGGTATTGATATGTTTGATTGTGTTATGCCTACGAGAAATGGTAGGAACGGTGCCATTTTTACAGAAAATGGAATCATGAATATCCGCAACAAGAAATGGGCGGAGAGCTTTGACTCGCTTGATCCTTTGACTCCGGAATACAGCAAGGCATATGTTCGGCATTTGTTTATGTCCGGAGAAATGCTTGGCCCGGTTGTTGCAAGTTTGCAGAACCTGCGGTTTTACTTGTGGTTGGTTCGCCAGGCACGAGAACATATTATTGCAGGTGACTTTGCGCAATGGAAGAAGGAAATGGTAATTAAAGTAAGTGCAAAACGTTAATTGAAAAAACTGGACTGGTATATCGCAAAGAAATTTCTAACCACATTTGTGGTTACCATCCTGCTTTTTGTAATCATCATTATCGTATTTGATATCGCTGAAAAACTCGATGATTTTTTTGAACATAACGCTCCAATTAAGGGAATAATATTCACTTATTACGCCAATTTTATTCCTAATTTAATTAATACATTCAGCCCGATATTTATATTTATAACGGTACTTTATTTCACTTCCAGGCTTGCGGGCAGGTCAGAATTTATTTCCATGCTGGCGGGCGGGATGTCATTAAAAAGAATACTACTTCCATATTTTGTGGTATCGGGTGTAATTGCGTTTAGCAGTTATTTATTAAATGCATGGATTATTCCGAGAAGCGATAAAAAACGGGTGCGGTTTGAAAATATGTATTTACGCGATTATTGGAGCCAGGCAAAGGGCGGCATATACAGACAATTAAAACCGGGTGTAATTCTGTACATGGAATATTTCAACAATAATGACAGCACCGGTGTTGGAATCAATATAGAAAATTATGACGGTACACGCCTGCAAAGCAACACATTCGGCAAGTTTCTGAAATGGAATAAGCAGGCACATAAATGGCGGTTGGAAATGGTAATGAGCAGGGAATTCCTGCCCAATGGCAATCAGAAAATCAGTCAAAAAAAATGGCTGGATACTGCCATACAATTTGATCCAAGAGATTTCTTTTTTCGGATTGAAGATGTGCAAAGTCTGAACCAAAGTGAGTTGCGGAGTTTTATCAATAAAGAAGAAGCAAGAGGATCGGAAAATATTTACTTTTTGAAAACCGAATTGCAAAGAAGATATGCATCTCCGTTCAGTACCTTTATTTTAGTTACGATTGGAGTGTGTGTGGCCGGTAGAAAAACCAGAGGTGGATTGGGATTCTCTTTGGCAGTGGGGATATTTGTAATCATTTTCTTTCTATTCTTTAGTAAATATTTTATGTCCATGGGACAAACGGGGGTATTGCCGCCTTGGCTTGCAGTTTGGCTTTTGAATATTACCTTTGTTCCAGTCGCTTGGGTCTTTTACAGATTTGCACAAAAATGAATTTCAATTTCATCCGCGGAAAACAATATTTTTTTATTCTTTCCGGAATCGTATTTCTGATTTCATGTTCCAAAACAGAAGAAGACAAACGCCCGTTTGACGCGGCAAAGTATTACACATACAAATCCGGAAATATTCGGGAATATTACCTGGATTCTTTTGCATATGACCAGAGTACAGGAACGGTAAAAACCTATCATTTTCTAATTAAGGAAAATGTGATGGATTCATTTACAGACCTAAGCGGCAAACCTGCTGTGAGAATTGAGCAATATATTTCCCGCGACAGCGGAAAGAACTATGAATTTTATGCACTTTCTGTTGTGAGTAACGATAATTTTGGACATCAGCGAGTGGAGAATAACCAGCGGTATTTGAAGATTGCATTGCCCCTGGTAAATAAGAAAACCTGGAATGGAAATATATTCAATAATCTGGGTGAAACAGAATATGAATTTACCGGAATATTTGAACCCTTTCAATCCAAAATACGCAGGTATTCCAATAGCATAATTGTAACTGAATTAAATGACAGTTCTGTAATCAATGCAGATAAAATCATGAGTGTTTATTTACGTGATACCGGATTGGCATACAAGCTGGACAAGCATTTGAAATATTATCCGGGAGATAAAGTGGGCGGATTCATCATGGAGTGGAACCTGCTTCGCTATTGGCCAAAATAATTCCATTCAGGGATTTACTTTCTTCGGCCGCATGGTATATATCGGTAACAAAATGAAACTAATGAGAAAATTACCATGGGTACTGTTATCGATATTAAATTGTATTGCAAATTCCTCTGTTGCAGGAACTACTGGCAGGATATTTAAATTTAAAGTAGATCTGGAAGACAAAAGGGGGAGCACATTTACCATTCTTCGCCCCTGGGATTTTTTATCTGAGCGGTCTTTAGCACGTAGAACCAAAGCAGGTTTTGGCGTAACTATGGATGATTTGCCGGTGGTAAATACCTATATCATGTCAGTACAAGGAACAGGTGTAAAAGTGTTGCTGGCATCGCGCTGGATGAATTCCCTTTTAATCAGCACAACAGACAGTTCGCTTATTCATCAGGTGCGGGATTTACATTGTGTAAAATCTGTTAGTCTGATGGGGGTGTTTAACAGAAAACGCAACATTGCAGCCGATGAGCCGGAAGCTGCAGGCGAAATGAGCAGTCTGGAAATGATGGAATCGGAACGAATTGCGGTAGGGAATAAAGTGCAGGCAGAAGACTTTAATGAAGGGTACGGATTGGGTTGGACGCAAATCAGCATGATTCGCGCACAACAATTGCATAAAGCCGGATTTAAAGGGGATGGCATTTACATCGCAATATTGGATGCAGGTTTTTACAGAGCCAATCGCATGCAGGCATTTGACAGTATATTCCTGACCAAACGTTTTCTGGGTTCTGTTGACTTAATTGACCGTGGTACCGGAGTGTTTGAAGATGATGATCATGGCACTCAGGTTTTAAGTTGTATGGCATCCAATGTGTCCGGAATTATGATAGGCACTGCTCCCAATGCATCCTATTTGTTAATTCGCACAGAAGATGCAGGCACAGAAGTTCCTGCGGAGGAATTTCAATGGCTTTGCGGTGCGGAATACGCGGATAGTTGTGGTGTGGATTTGATAAGTTCATCTTTGGGGTATACAGAATTCGATGATGTGAGAATGGGACATTCTTATTCTGAACTGGACGGGCATACAACCCTGGTAACACGCGCAGCAAATATGGCATGGGACAGAGGCCTGGTAATCGTTAATTCCGCAGGAAATGAAGGGGATGAGAAATGGCAGCATATTGGTGCCCCGGCAGATGCAGATGGTGTAATTGCAATTGGTGCAGTAGATGAATATGGAGAACGCGCTGACTTTAGCAGCATGGGCCCTACTGCAGATGGCAGAATAAAGCCGGATGCTATGGCTTTGGGCAAAAGAACAACTGTGATCAATAGCAATGGATATTATATCCGATCCAACGGTACCAGTTATTCAGCCCCGGTCTTTGCCGGTGCGATGGCTTGTTTCTTGCAGGCAGGATACTACAACAGTCCTGCAACGATGCGGAAAATAATGATGTTGAGTACATCTGAATTTTTAACCGGAGATTCCCTCAATGGACATGGCATCCCAAATTTTGAACTTGCAATGCAAATGGTTCAAGGAAAGAACCAGCCTGACAGCGCTTCACAACCGTTTATTTATTGGCCGGATAATGACAGTATTTCCGCAGGTTTTGATTTGAAATCTGTGGTAAAACCCAATTCAGGATATTTTTATGAATTGAAGAATGAACGTGGGAAAACCATTTCTCAGGGCTCCTTGTATTGCTACGAAAATGTACTTTGTGCTTCCAGAATTACACCTGCAGAAAGTGGCTGGTATCAATTGAGCGTAAAAGATCGGGATAAACTATGGACTTGCCGGTTTTACTTTGCAAGGAATTCAAAGAAAAAACGAAAATGAAAAACTTGTTCCTCGCGATTCTAACTTTGTTATTCGCATTGCGAATTCAAGCTCAGGTTTATTATAAATCTGCAACCTTTGATATTATTCAGGCAGTAAAATCCACGCAATTTCCGGGTGTAATGGGATCGCCGATTGTAACCACTGTAAATTTTAAAATGATATTGAAGAAATGCACCAGACTAAGTATGGATAGTTTTTGGATGGATGGCTTCAGCGACAGGATAAATATTTCTTATGCCAATGGAGAACATTGGGATAGCAAGCCATTGAAAGGAGATACGCTGAATATTTCACTGGTTTATTATCGTTTGACAACCCAGGAAGGATATCCGCAAAACGAACTCGGAATTAATGGAAGTCCGCAAAATGCAGCACCGGTAAAACATAGCGGGGAAGCGCTATTCCGGTATTCCATGAGTGGAAAACAATATTATTTCAGTATCAAAAAAATAAAACAGGGTGAGAATATTTATGCTCCTTGATTTAATTTAATCTATTTGTAATACCAGCCCTTTTAAATAATGTCCTTCCGGGTGATACAAATTCACCGGATGGTCCGGTCCCTGGCCCAGTCTGTATAGAATTCTGGCATTTCTACCACTTTCAATTCCTGCAGCAGTAATGGTGTTTTCAAAAAGACTTTGGTCAATAACCTGGCTGCAGGAAAATGTAAATAACAATCCACCCGGAGCAACTTTACTCATTCCCAGAGCGTTTAATCGCTTGTAACCCATTACCGCACTGTGTTTTTTCTTTAAATTTTTGGCATAGGCAGGAGGATCCAAAATTACTATATCCCAATTTTTATCCTGGGATTTTAAATATTCGCTAACATCCGCCACAACTGCAACATGGTTGGGGTTTTTGAAATTCTGCATGGCCACATTTTGTTCTGCCATTCGAATTGCCTTTTCACTAACATCTACACTGGTTACCTCTATTGCGCCACCTTTTAATGCAAAAACGGAAAATCCGCCGGTGTAACAAAAAGTGTTCAAAACGCTTTTACCTGCTGCAAAATGCGATAACAAATTCCTGTTATCTCTTTGATCCAAAAAGAAACCGGTTTTTTGTCCCTCAGTCCAGTCAACCTGAAAAGGGACACCGTTTTCATGTGCAATGGTGCTGCTTTCATTTCCCAGAAAAAATTGGTCTTCGATGGAAGTATCGTGCATGCTGGCCCTGCTTTTAGAGTAAATGGAAGTTAATTTTCCATCAAATACTTGTTCCAGTGCTTTGGCAATTTCGGGCAATGCATGAAACATTCCATAGCTGTGTGCCTGGAGTATGGCACAGGTACCGTAAATGTCGCAAATCAAGCCCGGAAGGCCGTCTCCTTCGCCATGTACCAACCGGTAGGTATTGGTGTTTTGACCTTCCCCTAAGCCCAGCATTTTGCGCACATTCAAACAATTTTGAAGTTTTGAGCTCCAAAATGTAGCATCCGGAATAATCTGTTCTCTGGACAAAATACGAATCGCGATAGATCCATCCGACCAGTGACCGGCGGCGAGAAATTCATTTCTCGAAGTAAAAACCTCTATCCATTCACCGGGTGTTTTGGCATCATGACTGGCAATGGCGCCGCTAAATATCCAGGGATGTCCTCTTAGAACTGAATGTTCTTTTCCGGTTTTCAGAATGGCTTTTTTTGTCATGAAGTGCGGCAAAGTTCCATCAATTCCCGGAAATTTGAAGCATAGATGCGAATACAGGAAATTATCGCGGAGCTGGAGAAAATTGCTCCATCATCCTTGCAGGAAAGCTACGACAACAGTGGTTTGATTGTGGGTTCACCGGATACAGAAGTAAAATCTGCGTTACTTTGTTTGGACAGCACCGAAGCGGTGGTGGAGGAAGCCATAGCGGCGGGATGCGGATTGATTATAGCGCATCATCCAATTATTTTTAAAGGGATTAAAAAATTGAATGGTAAAAATTACGTGGAACGCGCAGTGATAAAGGCCGTTCAACATAATATTGCCATTTATGCCTGCCATACCAACCTCGACAATGTGTTGCACCTTGGCGTGAATAGCAAAATAGCGGGCAAACTCGGTTTAAAGGATACCAGCGTTTTGAAACCGCTACAGACAGGACTGCAAAAATTGGTTGTATTTGTACCACATGCTCAGGCTGAAGCGGTTTTAAATGCTTTGTTCGCGGCTGGTGCAGGGAACATTGGCCAATACTCCGAATGTAGTTTTAGTTTAGAAGGTAGTGGAACTTTTAAAGCGGGATTGAATACAAATCCTTATGTGGGAGAGAAAGGGGAGCGGCATTTCGAAAAAGAGACCCGGCTGGAAGTAATTCTTCCATCACATTTACAGCACCATGTTGTTACAGCAATGATTGACGTCCATCCCTACGAAGAAGTGGCTTATGACATTTATAAACTGGAAAATTCATGGAGTAATACAGGTTCCGGAATCATTGGAAAATTGGATGGTAAAATGGATTCTGAGGCATTTCTAAAACACTTGAAATCCACGATGGGACTGGAGTTTCTTCGATATTCGGGTAAGGCAAAAAATGGAATAGAAACGGTGGCAATTTGTGGGGGTGCGGGTAGTTTTCTCACGTCAGCTGCGATTGCAAATAGGGCTGATGTATTTATTACCTCGGATATCAAATACCACGAGTTTTTTGATGCCGAAGACCGGCTCCTGCTGTGCGATATAGGTCATTTTGAAAGCGAAAGGTTCACAATAGATTTATTTGCCGAAATTATATCGAAAAAATTCCCTAATTTTGCAACCATTTTTGCAAAAACCCTAACCAATCCGGTAAATTACTACTTTTAAAAGAACATGGACGTAACAATAGAAAAGAAACTCCAAGACCTGTGGAAGCTTCAACAAATCGATTCCAAATTAGACAATGTTCATGCCCTGATGGGGGAACTTCCAATGGAAGTTGCCGATCTGGAAGATGAAATTGTGGGGCTTCAGACACGTGTGGATCACATAGCCGTGGAAGTGAAATCCGTGGAAGACGAAATTTCCGCCAAGAAAAACGCGATCAAGGATTTCAACAAGCTCATAGAAAAATATGATGACCAGCTGAACAATATCAAGAACAGCAGGGAGTTTGAAGCAATTACCAAAGAAAAGGAAATTGCAGGACTTGAAATTCTGGGAGCAGAGAAAAAGATTCGCGAACTCGGAAAAATGCTGGAAGCCAAAGCGGAGATTCAGACCAAAACCAAAGAAGATCTGGAAAGCCGTAAAAAGGATCTGGAATTCAAAAAAACTGAACTCACAGAGATTGAGAAAGAGAATGAGGAAGAGATGAATAAACTGCGTAAGGAAAGTGAAAAAGCAATGACGGCCTTGGATAAAAGGCTTGCAAGGGCTTATTCGCGCATACGCAAGAACATGAAAAATGGTGTTTCTGTAGCTCCTATTCTACGTGGAAGCTGCGGTGGCTGCTTTTCTAAAATCCCACCTCAGCGCCAGAGTGACATTCGCGCCCATTTCAGAATAATCGATTGTGAACATTGCGGTCGTATTTTGGTGGATCAAAGTGTTACCGGTATGGAAGCTCAGGTTGAACCAAAAGAACCAAAAACTACACGCCGTAAGGTGCGTTTGACAGCAAAGGCAGAGTAATTCTGTTTTATTAAAGAATATGAAAAACCCGGGCAGCCGGGTTTTTTTTGCAACCTATTTGATTTAATGTCGTCTTGACTAAAAGACCAGGAAATACATGAAGAAGTTTATTGGTATATTTTGTATTATTTTTATTTATAAAACCGCATTTGCTCAATGTAATGCCCCAATAATAAATCTGGCAAGCCGGGTATATTGTCAGGATATGGGTGCAGCCAAAATGGATTCATCTGTAATTACCCCCAATAGCAAGTTTGGAATAAAACAGGTTTGGAGAATTCTGGGCACACCGAATAGCGTGGATTCCTCTAAGGTGTTAGTAGATGAGAGTAACGGTTCGGGATTGGATTGGGTATTATATTTTGGAAAAACAACAGAAGATTTTTATTCCGGAGATTATGTATTGGAGTATAAAGTTACAAATCTGTTAACCGGGTGTTATGCATTGGATACTACCACCGTTACCATAGTTACGGAACCAAAAGTAAAAATAATTCAACCCGATCCTGTGTGTATGAATGCAGATACTATCGATTTGAGAAAATATGTGGAACTCAACGGAGTTTCACCGGACATCAATAACTACAATAAGTTCAAAATAGTTGCATATAAAAATAGCAGAACAGATCCAAAGGTAATCAGCACCAAACTAAACCATGGCTATCAGTTTACACCTCTAAATAGTGCCGGAAGTTGGTTAATTAAATTCAGTTCTCTGGAAACAGGTTGTATCAAAGAGGATAGTTTTTATCTGGAAATTCTGGATACTCCAAATGTGATTTTAAAACAGGCGATTACCATTTGCAGTAGTGATAAACCATTAGATCTCAGCAGCAGAATTGACAAAATTAATCCTACAAATGCTACCATAATTTGGTCGGGATTTAATGTAATAAATGGGATATTTACACCCGTTTCCAAAGATATTTCAACATTGGAAGGCCCTTACGCAATCCAATGCAAGTCCGTAGATAATAATGGTTGCAAAGGGATTCATATTTATTCCATAACTGTGCAATCTGCACCACAGATAGAATTCAATAAACAATGGAACACCTTTACATGCGCCTCTGCGCCTGTGCAGGTTGAGGCAATTCCCAAATATTCGTATTTGAACCAGGTGAACTGGAGTTTGGATTCCAATACCGATGGAACATTGGATTATCCGAATAATAGGGCGTGTAAATATTTTCCGGGCCCAAATTCCAATGCAAGCGGAAGGGCAATCTTAATTGCGAAGACAATTGCAGTTCCAAACGGAGTATGTGCAGCAATAAGTGATACTTTGGAAATCACAATTTATGGATATCCAAAGATTCAGTTGTCCCAATCGGCAGCGCAATGCGTGCCATTTAAAGCGGATTTTGAAGCTTTGGAAACATCAGGGTTACCCGACAGTAATTTAATCTGGCGTTGGAATTTTGGAAAGGGAGATACTGTATTGCAAAATAAAGTGCAGGGAATCCTCTATGACCAACAGGGAAAATATGATGTAATTGTTTCCGTATCGAATAAACTTGGACCTTGTGTTACTACTGCAACTTACAAAGAGTTTGTCCTCGCATATCCCAATCCGGAAGCGGATTTTAGTGTTGATCCATCGGCGCAGGATGTAAGTTTCCCGATTTTTCAAATGAAAAATAATTCCAAAATAGACAAGCATATTTTTAATTCTGGCTTGCATTATTTGTGGGTTTTTGGAGATTCTGTTTCCCATCCGTATGATACCAGCACAGCATTTGAACCGCGGGCTGCATATAGTCAAGATACAGGTACTTATCAAATTCAATTAATTGCGGTATCTGATTTTGGTTGCAGGGATACTGCATATGGAAAAGCTATTGTTTTTGCGACTACACCACCGCCATTAATACCAAATGCATTTTCACCGGAAGATGATGGGCCTGTTTCCAACAATGTTTTTCTTCCAATCGTATTCAGCAATAAAGAATATCAACTATCCGTAATGAATAGAAATGGCGATGTGGTGTTTATTTCAAGAGATATTAAAAAAGGCTGGGACGGAAGAATCAATGGTGAGATTGCTCCCGCCACGGTATATTTTTATAGATTGCAATATAAAAATGTCAACAACCAAATAGCAAAGTACAAGGGTACTTTACTCTTACTGCATTAATGGGTTTGTCTATTTTGCTTTAACCCGGAACATTTTCCAGATTTGGAGTTAACCAAAGCGTCCTGATATAAAGTTAACCCTGATTTCGCCCCAAAATTGAATATTCGTTTTTATTCTGCATTTCTATTATTTTTGAGATTATTTATGAAATCTTTTACTCTTCACTATTTTACTTTATTGATTCTATCCATAGGTTTATTTTCCTGTGCCACCAGAAACAAAGTGGCGGTTGGATATGGTGGGAAATGGGAGGAAAAAACGGGTGTTACATTAAATAAACATCCATCAAAAATCAGCTCGGATAATTCATATTATCAGGCAGGTATGTCTGTGTTTAATGCGGAAATCAAATCTGAAAAAATAGAGAATACCAAGCTTGAAAAAGTATCCAATAATTTCAAAGGTCAAGGCAAATCAAATGCATTCGTTATCTCACCTGTGGTTTCAAAAACAACTTGCGGGAATGCAAATCTGACAACAAAAATTAATGATAGCAAAGAGATTAAGAAAAGCAATGAAAATCCTCCAAAAGGGAAAAGTCAATTGGCTGCACTGTTGCTTTGCATTTTTCTGGGCGATATTGGGGTACATCGCTTTTACCTTGGCTATCCTTTAATCGGGATATTACAGATTTTAACCCTTGGTGGGTTGGGTGTTTGGACTTTAATCGATTTGGTATTTATAATTACCGGAGATCTGAAGCCGAAGAATGGGGAGTATACCGAAACTTTGCAGAGTTTAAAGAAGAAAAAAGACAATCCGACACAGATATAAGTCGTCGGATACTTGAATGAATAATTATTACTGGGCCAATACGCCAGCTTCTTTATCCAGAATAAACCGAACCAGATCCGGCATTACCTGAATGACAATTTCTCTGGGCAAACCAGTAACATCCAGAAAATAAACCTGTTTTCCATCGATGCTTGCCTGTCCACCCAGCCAGCGCTCATCATATCCCTTTTTACCACCAATAGTTCTGAAGCTGCGTACAGGCATCAGGCAATACCAGCCTGTGGAATATCCCTGGTCATCTACAGCCGGTGCAATACGCCTGGCTGGTCCACAAATGATGCGGTCGTAAAGAATAGCGTTTGCATCCTTTTGTTTTAATCTGGCGATATAGTTGTCTTTCCCTTTATAGGTTTTGGAAATTATTTCCGGAGGTACAAATGATGCTATACTGTTATAGTCTTTGTCTTTTTCTGCACGCATCAATCGGTTTGCTTCGCGTTGAAAGAGATTCGCAAATTTGATGCTGTCTTTACCCAATTCGTCTTTACCCAGTGTATCAGCAAGGCTTATAGGCGTAATGCTGTCAGAGATTAATGGATCACTTTGAACCACAACAGGACTGTCATCTTTATTTTCCGTTGTGGAATTATTACATCCGTTTTTACAGGAAAACAAAAGTACAGGAATGAAAAGACACCAGATAAATCGCACAGTTGAATTAACGTTTGAGAATTTAATTTCATGCAATATTAATTGCAGACAATCAAATAAAAACAAAAGGCCGGCGATTTATGCCGGCCTTTTTTCAATTTAATTTTTAATTATTTCACTTCTTCAAAATCCACATCTTCCACTTTGCTATCGCTTCCCGTGCCGGTATTGCCATTGTCAGCCGGATTTTCGTTGGCATTGGCCTCGTTTTGTGTGGCGTTGTACATGTCCTGGCTCGCTGCCTGCCATGCTGTATTCAATTCTGCAGACGCAGTTTCGATTGCGTCAAAATCGCGAACTTCCAAAGCTGTTTTCAATTTGGCTGCTGCTTCTTCAATCGCTGTTTTCTTTTCAGCCGGAATTTTATCTCCGTATTCTTTCAACTGTTTTTCAGTACTGAATACCAACGCATCCGCGCTGTTGATCTTATCCGCTTCTTCTTTGCGTTTTTTGTCGCTTTCAGCATTGGCCTGAGCTTCTTGTTTCATCTTTTCAATTTCTTCTTTGCTCAAACCACTGGATGCTTCAATTCGAATCTTTTGTTCTTTACCGGTAGCCTTATCTTTTGCATGAACATGCAAAATACCGTTGGCATCTATATCGAAGGTTACTTCAATTTGAGGAACACCGCGTGGTGCAGGGGGAATTCCATCCAGAATAAATCTTCCAATGGTTTTGTTATCTGCTGCCATCGGACGTTCTCCCTGAAGAATATGAATTTGCACTTCAGGCTGGTTGTCGCTGGCTGTGCTGAATGTTTCTGTTTTTTTGGTAGGAATGGTGGTGTTAGACTCAATCATTTTGGTCATTACACTTCCCATGGTTTCAATTCCCAATGAAAGTGGGGTTACATCCAACAGAAGAATGTCTTTTACTTCACCGGTGAGCACACCACCCTGAATGGCAGCACCAATTGCTACTACCTCATCCGGATTTACTCCTTTGCTCGGAGATTTTCCAAAGAAATCTTCCACCAGTTTTTGTATGGCTGGAATTCTGGTAGATCCGCCAACCAAAATCACTTCATTGATATCGGAAGGATTCAATCCGGCATCTTTCAAAGCTTTTTTACAAGGCTCCAATGTGCGTTGAATCAGTCCCGATGCCAATTGTTCAAATTTAGAACGGGTGAGTTTTCTCACCAGGTGTCTTGGCACATTATCTTTAACGGTAATATAAGGCAGGTTGATATCGGTTTCCGTGCTGCTGCTAAGTTCGATTTTCGCTTTTTCCGCAGCTTCTTTCAAACGTTGAAGTGCCATTGGATCTTTTCTCAGATCCATGTTTTCTTCAGCATTGAATTCATCTGCCAGCCAGTCAATTACCACCTGATCAAAATCATCTCCACCGAGGTGGGTATCTCCATTGGTGGATTTTACTTCAAAAACACCATCGCCCAATTCCAGAACAGAAATATCGAATGTACCACCACCCAGGTCGTAAACCGCAATTTTCATGTCTTTATGGGTTTTATCAAGGCCGTAAGCAAGCGCTGCTGCTGTAGGTTCATTGATGATACGCTCCACTTTTAATCCTGCGATCTCACCAGCTTCTTTGGTTGCCTGGCGGGATGCATCGTCGAAATATGCCGGAACGGTAATTACTGCGCGAGTGACTTCATGTCCCAGAAAATCTTCCGCAGTTTTCTTCATTTTCTGAAGCACCATGGCGCTAATCTCCTGAGGAGTGTAGCTGCGGTCGCCAATTTTTACCCTTGGGGTATCGTTATCGCCTTTTACTACTTCGTATGGCACACGGGCAATCTCTTTGCTTACATTGCTGAATTTTTCACCCATGAACCTTTTAATGGATTGAACAGTATGGCGGGGGTTGGTAATTGCCTGCCTTTTAGCAGGGTCGCCAACTTTTCTTTCTCCATTGCCGTTGTCCATAAAAGCAACAATAGAAGGCGTGGTTCTTCTTCCTTCACTGTTAGCAATAACTACGGGCTCGTTCCCTTCTAGAACGGCCACGCAACTGTTGGTTGTTCCTAAGTCTATGCCTATTATTTTGCTCATATCTTTTCCCCACTTTCGGCAATTGAAGTGCCAACCTGATTTTGGACCGGATTTATGACGTATTGTCAGTTTTTATGAACAGGGAATTGCTCGGAAAATGCCGTAAATACAGGAATCCGATAAATAGTCAGTCTATTGAATAAAGTTCAAATGCTTTGTTTCCGGGTGGTTAATAATATAATTAACCGAGGAAAGGTCCATTTTGATTTTGCGAATGGGTTGCACACAACGGCTTGCAAAAATGCCGTAACCACCTTCTATATTGGTGTATTCCGCAGTTTTTTGAACAATTCCGATAGATGGCTGGTTTACAGAAATAAAATCTGCCAAAATCTGATTGCCGCCAAAAAATGTAATGTTCACGTATTTTACTCTGCGATATACATTGGAATCGCCTTTAATAGAGGCCGCCATAAATTGGAGGAATGCCAGTTTCGGCACCTGATTTCTGCTTAAAGTAAAAGGAGTAACAGGCACTCCGGTAATCACATTCCAATTTGCGATTTTGGTGATTTTATTGCTGGTATCGGTTTTCAAAAATTCATCATAAACCAGTTCCAGTTTAACATCATATGCGTAACTGTTAGATTTTGGCGTGAATTCAAAGGTGATATATTCGGCGAATAGGGTGAATGTTCCATTTGCATTTTTGACCGGTGCTGAAATGGAGGCTGGACTTACAGTTCTGGTATTGCTACGTATTTTGTTACCTGTGCGGAGATTGGTTATTTCCAGCGTATAATTCCTGTCGACATCAATATGTTCCGATGTTTTCCATAAAGGATTGTAATCATTGCCAAATATTCCCGAATCTTTGGTGACTTCCAATGTGCGATATAAGATTATCTCAGGTCCATTGTCAGGTTTCAATACTGCCAAAACGGAATCCATATATAAAGAATCGGTAATTTTTGCTGTTATCAGAGCACTATTCTTTTCGTCCAAAAATGCTTTTTCAATTCGAATAAACTGAACTGTATCGGTGGGGTCCAAAACCCCGTAAACCACAATGGTTTCTTTCCAGTCAGCGTTAATATCCACATCGTTTTTGCAGGAAACAAGTGCTATTACAGCAAAGAAGAGCAGGTAAATTGAATGGAATCGTGACATGTAATGGCTGAAACTGAGAAATTTGGTCTAATTTTGTCGCTTTGGCCTGCAAATATGAAGAAATTTTTCGGCCTCACGGCACTCTTCCTTTTTTTTTACCCGGCGCAAACACAACAGGTTACTAAAGAATTTAACCGGATGCTTGTGGACGACGATTTTAGTCGCTTGTCCGGAAAATGGGACCAGCAATCCAATTCTGAAAACGTTTTTGTAGGCTTGGACAGAGGATTTCAAACATGGAGGAAAAATTCCAAATCCGGATTTTTTTTACTTCCACAACAAGCAATGCAGTTTTCTGTATTCGAAGCTTATGTGAATTTTACCTTTGATTCCAAAGGAAATAAAAATCAAAGCGCTGGCATTGTATTACAAGCGCAGGCGGACGGAAGCGGAGCATTGGTGGTGGAGGTAAATAAGAAAAAACAATTTCGGATTTTACGTGCCGTGAATAATCGGATGATTGCTGTTTCTGGTCAGGGCGAAGGTTGGGTAAAAAACAAAAAAGCCATTACCAGCGGAGAGAATATGATTCTTATTCGCACATATGATAAAATTTACGACCTCTTTATCAATGGGATATTTGTGATTTCTTTTACAGAAATTGAATATTCCAAAGGGCAGATTGGTTTGTATATCGGGGCACAGAGCAAAGTAGTTTTTCATAGACTAACAGTAAAAACGGATGATGATCATGTGAATTCGGAAGGACCTAAAAACGGAAATCCGGATGAAGAAAAAACACTTTCTCAGGTGATTGTTAAATTAAAGGAAACCATTAACAAAAAGGATAAGCGAATTGCAGATTTGGAAGCAGAAGTTCGTTCGTTAGCCGGTAGAAATGTAGCTGATACCACTGTTGTACGGCAAAAACAAGACCTTGAAAACCGTTTATTGGTGTGTAACAGAGAGATGGAAAGTGCAAAATCGGAAAGAGAATATTTGCAAACCAAATTGAAATCATTGGAAGATTTTAAGCAATTAATTCGCGAAAATGAAAATGGGGATATTATCATAAATTTATCCAATTTAACTGCGAGTCAAAAAGCACAAATCGAAAGTCTGCAATCCGAAATAAAATCCAAAACTTCAAGCATGGAGCAATTAAAAGGGGAGAAGGAAGATTTGGAAAAAGCCCTTCAGAAAAGATATGTGGAATTGGGAAATTTGCAAAATGAAAAAGTGGATGTATTGCAGCGTATGATTGAAAAAGACAGTATTATTCAAGTACTTGAAGAAAAGAATAAATTGCTGGATGAAGCCTATCAGCAATGTAGAAGAAGCACCCCAACATTTAAAGAACCAAAGCCTAAAAAAGAAGGTAGACGAAGAAAAAAACAAAATGATAATGTTTTGTTTGATGAATAAATAAAATCTATGAGCAGCATTTCAAAAGAATTCAAAAGAATTACCACGCATTCACTTGCAGAAATGAAGGAGCGGGGCGAAAAAATCAGCATGTTGACTGCCTATGATTTTTCAATGGCTAGAATTATTGATGGTGGCGGTATCGATGTCATATTGGTAGGCGACAGTGCCAGTAATGTGATGGCGGGCCATGAAACTACATTGCCCATAACGCTGGATCAAATGATTTACCATGCCAGCAGTGTGGTGCGAGGTGTACAGCGGGCATTGGTAGTGGTGGATCTGCCATTTGGAAGCTACCAGGGAAACAGCAAAGAAGCGCTGGTGAGTACCATTCGAATCATGAAAGAAAGTGGTGCCCATGCGATTAAAATGGAAGGTGGTGAAGAAATTCTGGAGAGCATTCGAAGAATTCTTACTGCCGGTGTTCCTGTTATGGGCCATTTGGGCTTAACCCCACAAAGCATATATAAATTCGGTACCTATGCGGTTCGTGCCACAGAAGATTGGGAAGCAGAGAAACTTTTGCAGGACAGTAAACTGCTGGAAGAAGCTGGCTGCTTTGCGTTAGTACTTGAAAAAATACCTTCAGATTTGGCTAAAAAGGTTGCCGAAAATCTCCAAATTCCTGTAATTGGGATAGGAGCCGGCAGGCATGTGGATGGCCAGGTTTTGGTTAGCCATGACATGCTGGGTATTAATACTGAATTTAAACCCCGCTTTTTGCGCAAATATGCAGATCTGCATGGAGTAATGACGGATGCAGTCCACCATTTTGTTCAGGATGTAAAAGCCCGGGATTTCCCGAACGAAAAAGAGCAATATTAATTCGAAGCGTTTGCTTTGCGGTGGTCTGCAAGAAATTGCTCGAGACCAATATCGGTAAGAGGATGTTTCAACAATCCCAGAATTGCACTCAACGGACATGTTACAACATGTGCACCGGCTTCAGCACATTTTACAATATGCAAAGAATTGCGAATACTGGCAGCAAGAATTTGGGTTTCATACCCCTGAATGCCGTAAATATTGGAAATCTGATGGATCAATTCTAAACCATCCCAGCTGATATCATCTACTCTGCCAATAAAAGGGGACAAATAGGTTGCACCTGCTTTGGCCGCTAAAATGGCTTGTCCTGCGCTAAAAACCAGAGTACAATTGGTGCGAATTCCATGTTTGGTAAACCATGAAATTGCTTTTATGCCATCCTTTATCATAGGAACTTTTACCACAATATTGGGATGAAGAGCCGCGAGTTTTTCACCTTCTTCAACAATTCCCTTGAAGTCAGTGGATATTACCTCCGCACTTACATCACCTTTAACAATATCGCATATGTCCAGGTAATGTTTGATAATATTATCATGACCGGTAATTCCCTCTTTTGCCATCAAAGACGGATTGGTAGTTACACCATCCAGAATTCCCAGTTCACTGGCCTCTTTTATCTGCTCCAGATTTGCAGTATCAATAAAGAATTTCATTCGCTTGCAAAATTAATTAAATAGGGCCTAGCAATTGCCTGTTTTGTGAAAATAATCACCAGCTTTTGAGCTTATAACAGAAACTTAAACCTGCAAAAAATTGGTTGAATGTATAATCATAACCCACAGGGTTGTAAAAAGACAGGCGAAACCCGGCATTAGGTTGAATGGTCCATTTCTTTTTCCAGGTATACTCATAATTAATTCCAATGCGGGGCATAAAGCGGGTATGTGGCCAGGTAGCAACCCCTTCCTGCCCCAATGACCAAATTTCTCTCTTATACTCTAAAGTTAAAAATTCCCCTCCAAGAAAGACCCTTGCTCCGCGAAATTCATTTTGTCCCAGTTTTAATTCACCCCAAAAATTCACCTGCCACAAACGCAAGTTCACATTCCATAATGTATTATTTCCAAATGCCATATTTGGGGTATAGCTGGATTCGCTCATTCCCAAACTTGCACCTACGTTAAAAAGGTAGTTGACAGATGCATGCAACATGGCTCCGGCAGAATAACCATTGGAAACCCTTTGGGTATAAAAATTACCTTTGGAAAGGTAGTTGTAATAGCGGTAAATATTTTGTTCCGTACGTCCGTATAATCCAAATTTTATATTCTCTATCCCGCCTGCAATTGCAGATTGTAAACCAATAATAAAAAGTATCACAAAATAATTCAGGCAGCGCTTCATATAATTTGGGCTCAGGCAATATTCGCACATAGCAACAATAAATCAATAGTTTTTCCGTAAGCGTAAGGTAAAATCAAATCTGACATATTGCTTAAATCATCGAATTCTCAACCAATTTAAAACTATTTTTGTGGCGAATCGTTGTAATTGCATCGAAATCGAAAGAAAAAGATGTATGTCTGAAAAAGTTTCCATAATCCGAACAGCACACTTTAATGCGGCTCACAGACTGCATGTTGCTGCTTGGTCAGATGAAAAGAACAAGAAAGTATTTGGACTTTGTAATAACCCATCGTATCACGGCCACAATTATGAATTGCATGTTAAAGTAACAGGTGATGTGGACCCGGTAACAGGATTTGTGATGGATTTATTGGAATTAAAAGAAATTATGGAATCTGAAATTCTGGATCGATTTGACCATCGAAATTTGAATTTAGATGCCGAGGATTTTAAGGAGCTTAATCCGACTGCAGAAAATATTGCAATTGTGATATGGAGGAGATTGAGAGAAAAAATAAATAACCAGTTTGAGTTAAACATCAGGCTTTATGAAACCCCGAGAAACTACGTTGAATTTAATGGATAAAAAATTGCTGAGCGAATTGGAAGCACTGGGTGATGAACACCTGGGAAGCAAATTGAATATACCCATGCGCACCGATGCGTTCGATATGGATGACCAGCTGAAAATTGAACTGATTCAAAAACATTTCAGTGATATCATGCACATTCTTGGTTTGGATCTTAGCGATGACAGTCTTAAAGGCACTCCTTACAGGGTAGCTAAAATGTTTGTTAAGGAGCAGTTTAAAGGTTTGGATCCAAGAAATAAACCCATTCCAACCTTATTTGAAAACAGTTTTCAATATCGGGAAATGCTGGTGGAAAAGGATATCCATTTTTTTAGTACTTGCGAACATCATTTTGTACCAATTTATGGTATGGCGCACGTTGCATATATCAGCAGTGGTAAAGTAATTGGCCTTTCCAAGTTAAACCGTATAGTAGATTATTATTCCAAACGCCCTCAGGTGCAGGAAAGACTTACAATTGAAATTGCGAAAGAATTGATGGATGTTTTGAATACCCAGGACGTTGCGGTAATTTTAGATGCAAAGCATCTCTGTGTTGCGAGCAGAGGAATCAAGGACACCAGCAGCACCACTGTAACTGCCAGTTATAATGGCAAATTCAATGACATGCAAACAAGAAACGAATTATTCCAATATATCGGAATGGAACCTGATCTGTAAGCAGATTACAAACCAATACCAATACTTAATCCGACTTTAGGCAATACACCACCGCTAAAAATACCAAAATAACGGGTATCCGGATTGGTGCTTCTGTTGGTACTGATATCGGTACTTACTTTGTGCATTCCCGCACCGGCGTAAATATCTATGAAAAGGCCATCTCTAATTCTCTGTTCAAATCCGAGTACAAAACCCGGATAAAAAGTAACGGCCTTCATTTCTGATTTGTAGGTAATACTTCCGGTGGTTGTGGTCGTTTCAGATTGCGTGTAACTGCCCGCCTGACAAAAGAAAGCTCCATACAGCCCTTTCGTAACTTCATGCGGCTCTACAAAACGTTTCATCTTATTTGGAAAATAGCGCAACATATATTCAGCAGTATAGCCGCTCATTTTCTCTTTACCGTTGCGGTTGTAGGGTTCAGCATATACACCTTCCAAACTCAATTGGTGCGAAATTCTGAAGTCGGAATTAAAGAATTCCCCTGATATCCAAAGCCCGTTGCGGATCAAATGCTGCGGACTAAATTTTAAAATCACTTTTGGTGGACCTGAGGCATTGGCTACAGGAATAAAAACTATAAATGAAATCAAAAAACTAATAATACAAGCGTAATGTTTTCTCATGGTGAAAATATTACAAGTTAAAAGGTTACCACCCTTATAACCCAAAGTAAAATAAAGGGAAACCAGAAAATTACTTCACCTCTATTTCCACTGTGGCACTCATTTTTTGGCCATAACTGCGGTGGACCCCGTCTGCAAATTGTAAGGAAATTTTGTGTTTTCCTTTACTTAATTCCACTGGTTTGGACTCGGTTTGTCCTTTGCCGAAATGGACAATTCGGTTTTCGATAACCGGGATGGGTTGGCCGGCCGGAATGTATGCCATGGTATCAATCAACAAATGGTGGTGGCCTTTATTGGACTGAATGCCGCTATCAATACTCTGAACCTGCATCCCCCTTACCTGGAATTTAAATACCACCGGACCTTTTACCACATCACCAGATTTAAGGTTGGCAAAATTCACCGATTGCCCCTCAGCAATAACTACCGTATCCGAAGTTGCCGTGGTGGCGTGTTCATGTTCTTCATGGGATTCGGTTTTGGTTTCCTGAGTACCGCTGTTGCAAGAAAATAAAACAGCGGCGAGTATTGCCGCTGTGCTGTAAAATTGAATTTTTTTCATGGTTTAAAACCTTTGGGGCGATCGACCGGGTTCGAACCGGCGACCCTCGGTACCACAAACCGATGCTCTAACCAACTGAGCTACGACCGCCGTATAAAATTGAATTTGGGGCTGCAAATATAATTATTGGTATTTAAAATATCACTTCCCGGCCTTCCTTTTTTTGATTTTTCATTTTTGATGCCCGGGCATAAATTGCGTGTGAATTTGTCTCAACGCCCACACATACTTTTTTTACCGAGTTGGTATCCCGTTCAGGGAAATGAACTCAACGGGATTTTTAACCGGGAGTTGGCATGTCTCCTGCAGGAAGGAGCGGATATAAGTTTGTTGCACTTGCATTTTACGGATCACCCGGGGAAAACCAGGGTATTGCATTTTAGAGAAAATGCGGATGTTTCTGAAACCATCGTTTATCTGAATCCGGGAGGCGGAATGGTATTCCGCCAGTGGAGATATTTCAGACATTTCTTTAAATCTGTTAGGGAAATAACTGAGAAATGGGGAAATATAGACGCCATTCATGTGCAGGTAGCCTGGAAAATGGGATTGCCAGCCATGTATTATTCATGGAAATATAAAATTCCACTTCTGGTCACAGAGCATTATACCGGATATTTAAAAAAAGATGGAAGTTTAAGGGGTTGGAAAAAATGGATGTGCAGGTGGATTCTGCGACGTGCAAATGTCGTTACAGCGGTTTCACCTGGTCTGGCTATGGCCATTCAGGAATTGGGTGTGAAACATGTAGAGGTAATTCCAAATTTTCCGGATCCGGTATTTTTGCTTGGAAATGTTGCCAATAATAAATCGCAAAATGAATTTTATTTTCTGCATATTTCTAATTTTGATGACAGACAAAAACAAACTTCATGGATTATCAGGGAATTTATTTATTTAAAAAAAATACACCCACATATACGGCTGATGCTGGTTGTACCCGAACTGAAGCTCGAAGATTTTTTTGCAGAACATCCAAATTTGTCATCAGAAGGAATTGTTTTTTGTGAACCAACCGATAATAAAAATATTTATCGGAGCAGATTCGAAAATGCAAATGCCGTGGTCAGTTTCAGCAAGTTTGAAACCTTCGGAATTACTTTGTTGGAATCGTTGTGCTGTGGGGTACCTGTAATTTACACAACATGCGGTGGCCCGGAAAATTTTGTGGAACCTGATATGGGTATTGAGGCCAATGCGGAGGATCCGGATTCCCTCTATAAAGCTATGGAGGACATGATCCAACGTGGGAATTGGGATTCTCAGTCCATTGCAACGCGAACCAGAAATAAATTCAAATCCGATACAATACGCAACCGATATATGGAGTTATACCGGTCCATCATGAAAAAATAATGTGCGGAATTGCAGGGATTTGGAGTAAAAAGGAAATTTCCGCAGATGAAATCATTCGGATTTGCCTGCAGTTTTCTGAAAACCTGAAACACAGAGGCCCTGACGATGAGGGTTTTGTATTGTTTGATATCCATGGAAATGCACTGGAATTTGGAGGAAATAATTCAGAAAAATCTTTGCCATTAAAGCCTATTCAGGAGGCAAAAGGATTTTTTTTAGGAGCCTTAATTCATCGCAGACTCAGTATCATTTCTCCGGGTCCAAAAGGACATCAGCCCATGCACTCAGCGGATGGAAATTTCTGGCTTGTATATAATGGCGAAACCTTTAATTATCGCGATCTGGATCCAAAATTCGGGTTTGAAAACCGCAGCAATACAGATTCTGAAACTGTTCTGAATGCAATGGCGGCAAACGTAGAAAATCACCAATATTTGGATGGTTTTCATGCATTCGCATTGCATTCCATAAAAGAAAATAAATTGCATTTATTTCGGGATTCAACAGGGGTTAAACCCCTGTATTACCTACAGGATCAAGAGCGTTTTGTATTTGCTTCCGAGACAAAAGCGTTGAGAAAATTTGCACAATTAACGCAATTAAACCACAAAGCGGTATTTCATTTTCTTACCGAGGGAATTCAAATACCGGGATTGGAATTGGTAAAGGAAATTGCAGAAGTAAAATCCCGTTTGGTAGTGGATTTAAAAACCATGATTTGCAGGGAAAAAGAATTTTTACCTACAAATGAATATCCAACTCATACCCTGGAAGAGTCTCTGGAAAGAGTGGTTGAAAGCAGATTGTTGTCTGATGTTCCTTTGGGTTTTGCACTCAGTGGAGGATTGGATAGTGCCATTGTTGCCGGTATTGCAAGAAAGAAAATTAAAACAGCGGAGAATTTGAAATTGTTTTCCGTAATCTCCAATGATGTGGATACCGATGAAAGTTATTGGCAGAAATTGCTTGCAAAAGAGTGGAATGGGCAATGGAATTCAGTAAATACAGATTCATTTCAATCCACAGATTTGGAGAAAATCATTCGGTTAACTGATTTGCCTCCTGTGGCATGGAATAATATTGCACAATTCGAATTAGCAGCACTTGTAAAGCAGCATGGAGTAACGGTGTTTTTGAACGGGCAAGGCGCCGATGAGATATTTGGAGGTTATCCGGATTATTGGATTCGTTATTTTCGAAATCACCCCATGCAGTTTATTTCCAACCGGAAATTGCCTATGAGCAAACCGGAATTGATGAAGGAAGTTTTCAAATCGATGATGAAAAATGTTGCGGGAAAAACAAATCGCAGAAATCAATTTATTAAAAAGCAAAATGGCTGGTTAGGGGAAGCTCTGATTGAAAATGAATCCTGGCATTGGAACAGAAATACTTTGGATGCAGATACTGCCATGCGCGGTGATTATTATGGGCAGAGGCTACGCCAGATGTTGCGTTGGGAAGACCTCAACGGAATGGCAAACCAGCTTGAAAGCAGAAATCCTTTTGCAGACAGCCAGCAGCTGGCACAATGGTTAAATGTTCCTTTAAAGCAAAAATTCACAAATGGATATTCCAAGGGAATTTTGCGCGATGCGGTAACCGCATTTGTTCCGGATGAAGTTCGAATGCGCATAGATAAAAAAGGATTTTCAGTACCGGATGGAAAACTCACTTTAAAACATATGCACCAATGGAAAGACGCATATTTCAGTGAAACACTTAATATTTTTTCTCCTATGGCAAAACGGGAACAGGCGTTTAAAAGTGTCAATAATTCTTCCGACGTGAATTTAAAATGGATTTTCAGACTTGCATCTTTATCCTATTTCATGGAACAAATTAAAAGTGAGTAAAAATCATCCCATACGCGCATTTGTAATGCAATTTTCCCGGGCAATTTTTGCCGCATTAACTGTGGTACTTATTAGCCGATGGATAGGTGCAGAGGGTAGGGGAGAATTGAGTCTGGTATTGTTTGCCGTAAATCTCATAATGCTGGCAAATGAATTTGTAGGTGGAAGTAATCTGGCAAATTTAATTGTTACACATCCGGCGAACAGATTAATCCCATTTAGCAAATTATGGGCTTTGGCAGTTTGTATGATTGGTTGTTTTATGTATTACTTATTTACCACCAATTTATTTTTTTCCATCACTCTGTTTTCTATTGCACTACCGCTTTCCTGGCTTACCATCCATTATAACCTGTATCATGGATTGCAAAAAATAAATACCAGAAATATACTTCAATTGTTGCTGGAAGTGTTTCGTTTATTTGCAGTCATTGGTATGGTGTATTGGACCGCGAGTCATACACTGCCTGAGCCTGAAAACTATTTCAGTGCAGGCGAAAGTCTGCAATCCCCTGAAATTTTGATGATGTATGCCATTACCGTTTCGATTATTTTTTTAATTTCTACTGTGATATTATGGCCTAAGATTATTGCATCTTTTTACGGTACAAAAAAGCCTTTAAAAGAGTTGCTCACTTTTGGATTTTGGAACCAGAACGGCCAATTGGTACAATTCCTGAATTACAGATTAAATCTGGTATTACTTACGTTTTTCCTGGGAGAAAAAATGCATGCGGGCATCTATTCCAATGCCCTGTTGATTGCGGATTCCATATGGATTTTTGGAAATAGTTTCGCTTCCATTGCACATATGCGCATGATACAATCAGGTAATGCCATTTTCAGAGCCGATATTACATTACGCTATGCGGTAATTGCGACAATCGGAACGGTCTTTGGCTGTGCAATCATTCCATTAATTCCCAATTCAGTTTATATTCAGGTTTTCGGTATCGATTTTGTGAATCTGAGATATAGTGCCATACTTTTAATTCCGGCAATACTGGCACTGGGAGCAAGTACTTTGTTCAGCCATTATCTGCATGCCACCAATCAATTTAAATATTTACTATTTGCCAATTTATCCGGATTGATTTTACAGGTGATACTGGCATGTGTTTTAATTCCTGTCAAGGGGTTGGCAGGCGCGTGTTTATCAGCCGATGCCGGATTTATTCTGATCCTGATTTTGGTGTTCCGGAAATTCAGAAAGCAAAATCCGGATGCACATTTGCATGGCAGATTCCATCTGAAGAGTATATGGCAAACCCTTACCAGATCTGAATTTAACTAACGATCGAAGCCGGGTCTTTTAACAAAAGGAGCTTGTGGAAATTCTTTTAAACTTTCCTTTTTTATTTGATCCAATAAACTCAATGCGTGAAATATAGCCTGATCCTGTTCTCTGGAATAAAACAAATCCCAGATATCAATTACTGCTCGTCTGCATTTATCCACGCAAATCATTCCAATTTTAGCAGATGCTTCACTGTCAGTGGGATAATTGGGTTCAAATCTCACTTCATCGCCACTGATTTTTCCTGATAGTGCCCTATAAAATTTTGCTTCAAAAAAGAACAGATAATAACGCAATGTATCCAAATGTTCTTGTATCAATTGAAATTTATTTTCGCTATTTTCTGTCTTGAGAATAAAGGTATGAATTCTTTCCGGAATGAGAATATCCAGAAATGGTTTCATCAGTTCGCGGTACAAGCCACATAGTTGCAACAACTGTGATTTGCGCACCTGAGAGCCTACATCTTCATCGTCATTGGCTTTGGGATGAAATATTTCATCATCCGGTGCCAGTTCCTCGTAATCGCTGTTGTACTCTTCTATTTCTTCATTTTGATTTTCCAACAAAGAATCCAATTCATCCAAAAAATGATTCTCCGCAGCTTCCAGGTCATTTACTCCGGAACCTGCTTCCAATTGTTGCAGAAATAGCAAACAGCGGTGAGATAAAGGACATTTTTCACACCAGCGGTCGCAATAATTGTAAATTCCAGGTATGGTATGATTCATGTTTATTTGCTTTTTTCTGTAGTGCCTAAAGTCCAAACGGCCACATGTCCATCGAAGAATTCGTATTCCATTACAAATTGTTCGCTGGCTTTTCCCTTATGAAAACGTGCTTGAAATCTGCCTCTGTGATGCACTTCAAACGAATCAACAGTCATGTCTTTTTTAAAATCGACTTCTTTCTTCCCATAAACTTTATACATACTTTCTTTCGCTGCCCAAATAAGTAAAAGACTTTCAGTATGGTAAGATATATGAATATTATTTTTATCTGTTTCGTTACAAAACTTGTCTTCAATGCGCCGGATACGGTTGCTCACCATTTCAATGTCAATGCCAACCGGCATGGATTCTGAACTGATAAAGGCTGCATAGTTTCCTGAATGGCTCCAGCTGATGTGGTCGTTGTGATCCACCAAAAAAGGCTTTCCATTTTCATCTTTTGAAATGGAATGCTCCGGATAGAAGTGTTGTCCGAGGAGCCTGCCGGACAGGGCATGAACCTGCCTGGAAGGAACCATAGCCTGAATGGTATTGTATTCTGCGCCACCATTGTACATTTGTGCCAGCGTTTCCGGAGATTCGGTAATTTTCCAGAATCCAACCCGAATTCCAGGCGCAGGAATAACCAAACGATCCATCGGCATGAATGCGAAAATAACAATAAATCTCATTCGACAACTATCCGGACACAGGCAAGGTTTATACGGGCTTGCAGGGAAAGACCATGGCAGTTTTTATTCTTGTGGTGGAGACGGACTTTTGGTGCAATGGTGGCCTCTGGAATCCGATCAGGGAAAATTGATCGCAAATTTGGATGAACCGGTTTATTCTATGGCTTTTGATACTGGCATCGGAGTTCTTTGTGGCACGCAAAGCGGGATTTTGGTAGTACTGGACCCGGATTTTAATGCACGTAAACTGGAAAAACACAAAGGCGGAATTTTTCATATTTCGGTGTTGGAAAATGAAAATTTCATCACATGCGGTGGGGATGGTAAGGTAGTACTATGGAACAAACAACTGGAAATATTGCAGGAAAAACAACTCAGCCAAAAGAGTATTCGGTGTGCGGTTCATATAGATAACGGATGGGCATTTGGGTCCAGTGACAGCGATATATATATCACAGATAGTGAATTTCGGGTGAGGCAGATTTTACGTGGACACAAGGAATCCGTATTTGCTTTGGAATATGTAAATGGAAAATTGATTTCCGGTGGAAGAGATGCATTGATTCATATTTGGGATATACCGGAAGGCAGGCAGGAATTGCCGGTGCAGGCACATTGGTTCCATGTAAATGATTTAAAATTAAATGCGGAAAATTCCATCCTTGCTTCAGCCAGTATGGATAAAACTATTAAATTGTGGTATGCAGGAAATTTGGAGTTAATGAAGGTGTTGAATTCCGAAAAATATGGCATTCATAAATCATCGGTAAACAGATTGTTGTGGCTGAATGAGACTGTTTTAATCAGTGCTTCTGACGACCGTGAAATTGGGGTTTGGGAAATAAAATTGGAATAAATATTCCCGCAACTTTATTTTTTTCTTTCCGTTAATCGACTCTTGTTTTCAGCCTTAGTTTTTTCTATCCATAATAAAAGTTCCAATGCCTCATTAAAACTAAATGAAACTGTACAATTTTTGGTTTGAAAATAGGTGCGAAAGGTGATTTTATTGGATTGATAAATCAATTCTTCGGATTGGTTACTAAACATGACCTTTTGTTTTATGGTGGTATCTTTTTGGAATGAGTCACTTTCCTCGATATACTGTTGAACCAGGCCAACAAATGAATCCAGTTCATTTCCAAATTTTAAATCCCGGTAAAACATGCCTTTATTTTTTCCGCAATATATTCGGGCTGTGTAGCTTGGATTTTCTTCATTCCAGACACCGTCAACCAAATATTCATATATATGTGTTTCAACAGTATCTGTTTTTATCTCATCTTGCCAACCCCATTGGGAAAATAAATGCATTGGGGCAATGCTCAATAAAAGAAAAAAGTATTTCATAATTGCCGGGTAAATATAAACAAAATATAAATTAGTCGCCTTCTTCAACCAGCCGGATCCCGTTTTCAAACAATTGCAGTTTTCTTTTTTTATATAAATGTCCTACCAGTTTTTTCCAGTTTTTCTTGCTCATTCCAAAAGTTGAATAAATTTCTTCCGGAGTGGATTTGTCGGTAATTTCTACAAACCCGCCTTTGGATTTTAGAGCAGAAATAAATTCTTTTTCACCCTCCATCAAAGCCTTGAAACCAGAGCGTTGCAAGCTCAAATCGGTTTTGCCATCCTCACGGATTTTTTGAATATAACCTTTCATTACATCTCCGGGTTGGATGGCCTGAAAAATTTCGTTTGCATAAATTAATCCGGTATGGGAATTGTTAATTACCGCCACATATCCTTTATCTGTTTTCCGCGCAATAAAAAGGGAAACTTCATCCCCTTCGGCAAAATCTATTGGTGTTTTATTCAGGTGTTTGTCCAGTTTGGCACTGCCCACAATACGATTGCTTACCTTATCCAAATAAACATATACCGAATAAGCCTTTCCATCTTCCATGGGGAGATTTTGTTCGCGAAAAGGTACCAACAAATCTTTGGCAAGGCCCCAGTCCAAAAAAGCTCCAAATTTGGTGGTGGCAACACAATCTAATCTGGCGCAGGTTCCAACCGTGGCAAGGGGACTTTCAGTAGTTGCAACCAGTCGGTCTTCCGAGTCGTAATAAACAAAACAATGCACGGAGTCACCTACCTGAACATCGGCGGGAACGTATTTCAGCGGCATCAGAATTTCCAGACCATCGCCACCATCCAGATAAATCCCAAAATCGGTGGATTTCACCATTTCCAAATCATTGAATTTACCGGGAACCACGTTCATACTGCAAAGGTATCAAATATTACAGGGAATCTTCGGGTATTTTAGCGCCCGCTTTCAAGCCTGTTGCGGGTAATCTTTCCACAACAACTCCACCATGTTTTATTCAGCCGCAGACAGGTGTATTTTCGCGGCAGATATGATTCTTTCCGATACCAGAATTCTTGAAGAGATTGCTTCAGGCACAATCAAAATAGAGCCCTATAACCGCGAATGTTTAGGTAGCAACAGCTATGACGTGCATTTGGGAAAAGTGCTGGCCACTTATCGTGAGCATATTCTGGATGCCAAAAAACACAATGAAATTGAGTATTTCGAAATCCCTGATGACGGATTCGTGTTGTACCCGCATATTTTTTATTTGGGGGTGACTATGGAATATACCGAAACCCATGCCCACGTGCCTTTTTTGGAAGGAAAATCTTCAACAGGTAGATTGGGAATTGATATACATGCAACAGCAGGAAAAGGGGATGTGGGTTTTTGTGGTAACTGGACACTGGAAATTTCTGTAAAACAACCTGTAAAAGTGTATAAGGGAATGCCTATCGGGCAATTGATTTATTTTCCTGTTGAAGGGGATATTGAAATTGCGTACAATAAAAAAGCGAATGCAAAATATTCCCAGCAACCCGATCGGCCCATCGAAAGCATGATGTGGAAGAATGAATTCTGAGGGATTTAATTCACGGTAAAACTGAGTTCTGAGGTGAAACTGCTTACTTGTGGTGGCGCAGAACAACTTTTGTATCCTTTGATGGAATCATTTACATATATCAGCAAATTATAATAAATCGTTGTATTATTTGGATTGGTAAGTGTGGTTTGAATTTTTGCATCAAATGGTTTGTTAGAAATACTTATAGTTCTTTCACCATTGGTAAATTTTTCCCAATCCAATTCATCCGCTATATTGCCACTGGCATCTCTGTATGAGATTTTCACAAACGTGTTGTTCATTGGATCAATTTTGTATTTAATGGCCGTTGTTTGTACAGCCGGGTCCTGATTTTTATATTTCTTGCAGGAAGTGAATGAAAGTAAGAAAAACATGCTCGCCAAAGGCAGTATAAAGTATCGAAAGACATGAATCTTCATCTATCAAAAATACTGAGAATTATGTTTTATTCCAAGAGCGGATTGGCTGCGAGCTGCGAGCCACGAGCCTCGAGCTCGGATATCGAAAATTTGTACGATTGTATTTCACTTAAAAACTTATCACTTCTGCACTTTTTCATTTATCATTTCTTCACTTATCACCACGGTTCCGTCGTCGGAACTCGCTTTCTAACTCTTTGATTATCTGTGATTTTGTTATTCGGTTGAAGGCAACCCTTTGCTTATTTTCTATTCAAAGACCTCTTCGCCACGAATTTCACGAATGAACACGAATAAAAACCAATATCGAATACTCGCCTTGAGCCACGAGCTTCGAGCATGGACATTGAAAATTTGCACGTTTGTATTTCACTTAAAATCTTATCACTTCTGCACTTTTTTATCTATTACTTGGTAAACGACAAGTCATGACTTGTCGCTACATGCGACTGACAACTAATGACCGTAATTTAAATTCATTTTGAATTTCCCCTGAAAATCATAACTTTGATAATCTCTATGAATAAATTTATATCCTTCCTTTTTGTATGCATGATTTTTGGGGCTATACAAGCTCAACCCAAGCTCAACTGGCTCAAAGAAATTCAGGGAGTGACGTTTAGCTATAATGAGGCTCTGGCAGTAGCTGCGGATACTTCAGGAAACGTATATTACGGCGGCTATCTGATGGATTCTGCAGATTTGGATCCAAGCACAGGTACCAACTATTACAGAAGTAAAGGTTTGGAAGATATGTTTCTGACCAAACTGGACAAAAATGGAGACCTTTTGTGGACTTTCGCAACGGGTAGTGCCGGCACGGATGCAATTGTTGGAATGACATTGGATCTTTCTGGAAATGTATATCTCACCGGAACATTTAGCGATACCCTGGATTTTGATCCGGACACCGGAATTTATCATTTAATTTCCAATGGGGTATTTGATGTATTTGTAGCAAAATATCTTTCAAATGGGCAATTGGCCTGGGCTAAAAATATTGGTGGTTCGGGATATGATATTGGTTATGGAATTGCACGCGATAATTCAGGTAATATAATTGCGACAGGGTTCTTTGAGGATGTAACTGATTTTGATCCCGGTTCAAACACCAATAATTTATCCGCAACGGGATATGAAGATATTTTTGTATTGAAATTGGATGGCTCAGGCAATTATGTATGGGCAAAACAATTCAAAGGTGTGCAGGGAAGCAATTACGGATCGGGTAATTCCTTGCAGTGTGATGCGAATGGAAATATATTTATTACGGGTTTTTTTAATGACACTTTTGATTTTAATCCCGGCACAGGAGTAAATAATTTAATTAGTGATGGAAGCGATGATATTTTTGTAGTAAAATTAACTTCAGCCGGTGCATTAACCTGGGCAAAACAAATTGGCGGAACGGATGATGAATCCGGTCAAAGTCTGGTTTTGGATGCTTCCAACTATTCATACATCACAGGTTATTTTGGAGATATAGTAGATTTTAATCCGGGTACATCCACCTTTAATTTAACCAGTGCCGGGAGTACGGATATTTTTGTGATGCGTCTGGATCAAAACGGAAATTATGGTTGGGCAAAACGAATTGGAAATGCCGGTGATGATGTGAGTTACAGCATTTCTTTGGATGCTACAAATTATGTGTATATAGCTACATCTTTTGTTGGAACCGTGGATTTTGATCCGGGTTCTTCCACTAACAATTTAACAGCATTGGGAAATCAGGATTTGGGATTGTTGAAGCTCAATTCCTCCGGGCAATATCAGTATGCGCAACAATTTGGAGGATCCAGTGCGTATGTATATGGGGGACATATTTCCGTGAATAAGTCAGGGGCAATTTTTATGGGTGGTTCGTACAACGGAGTTGTAGATTTTGATCCGGGTTCCGGAACCAACAACCATTCATCCGTTGACAGATTGAACGCCTATTTCATGCGTTTGGGCGAGTGCCAACCAACAGCCAATACCATTACTGCATCAGCATGCAAAGAATATACTTTAAACAGCCAGAAATATACCAGCAGTGGCACCTATACACAGAAATTAACCAATGCAGCAGGATGCGATAGCAATCTTACATTAAAACTGACGATATTGAATAACGGAACGACTATCAATGCATCAGTTTGTAAAGATTATACCTTGAATTCACAGACTTATGATAAAACAGGTGTTTATACGCAGACCTTAACCAATTACAGAAATTGCGATTCAGTAATTACATTAAACCTCATCATTAAAAATAGTTATGATACCATTGTGGCATCTGCATGTAACATTTATACCCTCAACAGCCAGTCATACACCAGTTCAGGTATTTATTATCAAACTCTGAAAAATTACGCAAATTGCGACAGTTTTATTACGCTGTTTCTCACCATTGGTTCACAAGCTACATCTTCCACGGTTACAAAAACAACCTGTGACTCTTTCACCATGAATGGGCAAACATTTAAATCATCAGGAACCTACAATCAGAAAATAAAAAATGTGAGTGGTTGCGACAGCAATATTACATTGAATTTAACCATAAAAAAGAGCAGCTCTTCTTCTCTTACAACCACGCAATGCAGGGGATATGTGTTGGACGGCAATACTTATAATTCCAGTGGAACTTACACCCAAACGCTGGTTAATAAAGCGGGTTGCGATAGTATTTTAACATTAAATCTCACCATTTTTCAAGTGGTAAAAACCGTAACCAAAACTGGAAATACTTTAACTGCAAATGCAACAGGTGCATCCTATCGCTGGTTGGATTGTATCACAAAGGCTGCGATTCCCGGAGAAACTAATCAAAGTTTTAATGTAACCAAAGATGGATTTTACCAGGTTGAGGTTACCCAAAATACATGCAAAGACACTTCAGTATGCATTCCTATGAATGGCGTGGGAGTGGATGATTTGGCGAATAATGGAATTAAAGTGTATCCCAATCCTGTACAGAATTTTATTCAAATTGAATTGGTAAATGAAGGAGAAGTCGTTATTCGTGTTTATGCTTTTGATGGTGCCCAGATATACGGTACGAAAGGCATTGCCAAAACATATCTAATAAATTCTACTAATTATGCTCCGGGAATTTATACGGTTGAAATGATACAGAATTCGGTTGTAAATCGGGTTCAAATAATGAAAGCGGATTAAATTTAAATTTATTATCATTGTTTATGATTGCAAATGGCAAAGCCACTGTTGTTGAAGGTATTGGTGAAATACAGATTTCAATTCCATCCAAAAAGAATTGGTTTGCATTGTTATTTGGAACTGCCTGGCTGGGCGGGTGGTATTTCGGATTAAAATCGGTTGGAAATATGTTCAGCCATGATATTACAAATTCAGAAGCTTCAGGGTTTATTATATTCTGGACCATTGGTTGGACTATTGGTGGTCTTGCCATCATATTTTTGTTGCTCTGGGGGTATTTTGGTAAAGAGCAATTTGATTATAAAAACGGAAATGTACGATTTTCAAAAACTGTTTTTGGATTGGGGGTTACGCGCAACTTAAAGGCTACAGAAATTGAAAATATACACTCCCAGGATGGCAGTGATGGTTGGTCTGAAGGGAATCGCTGGGCTTTTTGGGGACTTGGAAAAGGCAAAATAGTTTTTGATTATGGATTAAAAACTTTTTCATTTGGATTGGCTGTAGATGACGCCGAAGCAACTTTTCTGGTAAATAAAATGGTGGATGTGATGTCTGCAGATCAAGCTTATGAATCTAAATGGAGAAATGGAATTGAGGTGTGATGCTTATGATTTGTTGAATTCGTTATTTCCAAATTGCATATTTTAGTATCACATAGTAAGGCTGCAATATAAAATGGGAATTTCCATTTTGTTTGGTACTTTTGGTTTCCTCATTTACCAGTTTTTATTTCTAATTTTTAACCGTTAAAATGAATATTATTATATCGCTGCTGTTTCTCATTCACGGAATGCTGCACATCATAGGTTATTGGGTGGCATTCGGAAAAATAAAGCCTGTGATTTTCAAAAAGAAGATAACCCCCACCTTTGGTTATCTATGGCTGTCGGCAGGTTTGGCGTTTATTTTCGTTGCCACGGTGCATTATTTTCAAAATGAAACCTGGCCCGGACTTGCAATTTTTTGTATTTTATATTCGCAGTTTCTTATAATAATATTTTGGAAAGATGCCAGATTCGGAACTGTTTTGAATGTAATTCTGTTGTGTATTTCCATTGTTGGATTCAGCAGCTTTCGTTTTTATAATTTGTACAAAAATGATGCAATTGCAGAATGGAGAAAACCAATGATTGTTTCTCATACCATTACCAATGAAGACATTCAAAATTTGCCAAAACCGGTGCAGAAATATATGCGTTACACAGGATGCATTGGGAAACCTGCAGTTAATAAAGTGGCTATAAATCTGCATGCACGCATGAGGAGAAATTCTCGCAGTCCGTGGATGGAAATGATGTGTGAACAACAGGATTATATTTTCAACTCCGCACGTTTGTTTTTTCTAAGGGCAAACATGAATGGTATGCCTGTTGCCGGTTATCACCGTTACCAATATGGAAAAGCGACCATGGATATACGCCTTTTTTCACTTTTTAAAGAGCAGTATTTCGATGGTCCAAAAATGGATACTTCAGAAACGGTTACTTTTTTCAACGATATGTGCTGTTTTGCGCCCGCCTCTTTAACAGATAAAAGAATCAACTGGCATTATACAAATGGCAATGAGGTATATGCGGGGTTTACAAACTATGGAATTACAGTAAACGCATATTTACAATTTAACGATACCGGAGAACTGGTGAATTTTATTTCTTATGACCGCTATGAAATAAATGAGGGGAAAAAAAGACCCTGGGCAACTCTGTTAAGAGAATACCAGAATTTCAACGGATTTCGATTGGCCTCCTTTGCAGAAGCGTACTACCAGTATGGAAGCAAATTCGAACCCTATGGAATATTCCAAATCTTGAATGTGGAATACAATAGAAAAGTTTCTTATTCACAAAATGGAAATTCAAGTGATGATTGATGCTTTTTGGATGTGAGTGGAACCTTTGAAAATGGGAGAGCAAGGCCACTGGCCTCAAGCCGCAAGCTAAAAGCATTGGAAATATTTTGTCTTTGTTCTGTGATTTCTGTGGTTTCTGTGCGCTTTTTTAAAACCCGTAACTCGTAAGCACTTATTATATTTGCGGCCCCGATGAACGAAGATCTGTTTAAAAAGGTTATTTCCCATTGCAAAGAGTATGGCTTTGTGTTCCCTTCCTCCGAAATCTATGATGGCCTAGCTGCGGTTTATGATTATGGACAAAACGGGGTGGAGCTGCGCAACAATATCCGGCGTTACTGGTGGGAAGCCATGACCCGGTTAAACAACAATATTGTGGGTTTGGATTCGGCCATTTTTATGCATCCGAAAATCTGGAAAGCCAGCGGTCACGTAGACGGATTTAACGATCCCATGATCGATAACAAAGACAGCAAAAAGCGATATCGCGCCGATGTTTTATTGGAAGAGCACCAGGAAAAACTTCGTCTGAAAATAGATAAAGAGGTAGAAAAAGCGAAGGGCAGATTCGGAGATAGTTTTGATGAGGCAATGTACCGCAGCACCAATCCGCGTGTAACAGAAAACCAGCAGATAATGGACCGAATTGACAACACTCTAAAAGAAGGGTTGGAATCGGGGAATCTGGAATTGATTCGGGATCTTATTATTGATCTCGGAATTGTTTGTCCGGTAAGTGGCACCAAAAACTGGACAGAGGTCCGCCAATTCAACCTCATGTACAGCACGCAGATGAGTGCAACGGATGCAGATGAAAGTTTGTATTTAAGGCCAGAAACTGCCCAAGGTATTTTTGTGAATTTTTTGAATGTTCAAAAAACCGGAAGAATGAAATTACCGTTTGGAATTGCCCAAACAGGAAAGGCATTCCGCAATGAAATTGTTGCACGCCAATTCATCATGCGAATGAAAGAATTTGAGCAAATGGAAATGCAGTTTTTTTGTAAGCCAGGAACAGAGTTGGAATGGTACCAGTATTGGAAAGAAAAAAGAATGAACTGGCATTATTCTCTCGGATTTCCTAAAGAATATTACCGCTATCACGACCATGTAAAATTGGCGCATTATGCCAATGCTGCAGTGGATATCGAATTTGACTTTCCTTTTGGTTTTAAGGAAGTGGAAGGTATACATAGCAGAACGGATTTTGATTTGGGAAGACATGAAGAATTCAGTGGAAAAAAACTGCGTTATTTCGATGCGGAATCCAATGAGAATTTTATTCCCTATGTAGTAGAAACATCTGTAGGTTTGGATCGTCTGTTTTTGGTGGTATTGTGTGCATCCTATGCAGAAGAACAAGTGGAAAATGAAATCCGCACGGTGTTGCGAATTCCTCCGGCACTGGCACCGGTAAAAGCGGCAATTTTACCATTGGTGAAAAAAGACGGTTTACCGGAACTGGCACAAAAAGTTTATGACGATCTCAAATTCAATTTCAATTTATACATTGAAGACAAGGATACCATCGGCAAGCGTTACAGAAGAATGGATGCAATAGGAACGCCTTTTTGCATTACTTTGGATTACGACAGTATTTCCAATAACGATTGCACCATTCGCTACCGCGATACGATGGAGCAAAAACGAATTCCACTTTCTGAAATTAAATCTGTTTTGGACGCTGAAACGTCATTTGCATCGTTGTTAAAAACGCTTTAAAAAAGCAGTTGCTGGCTTCTGGCTGGCTTGTCAGTAATTTTGATGTTTGTATTTAACTTAAAATTTTATCCCTTCTGCACCTTTTCGATTATTAATTCTTCCCTAATCTTCTAATATTTTAATGAGAAATCGACAAGTCAAGACTTGTCGCTACAGACAAATAACCACTGACAACTGCTTCTGCGAATTCGATAAGTCAAGACTTGTCGCTACATACAACTAACAACTAATCTTTTAAGACTCGGTCACTCATTCACTCGGTCACTCGGTAACTAATAAAAAAGGAAGAGGGCGCCTATACGCCCTCTTTGATACCAAAATCCAATAACCTATATGATATAATCAATTACCTATACTGCTTAGACGCATGAAAGTTACATTCGTTGCTTTCTTTATTGTTTTTTTTTGAAATCCAAGAGCATTAAACATTTGGTAATATGCCGAAATGTGCATCTGGCAAGGGTATGCCGCAATTTCAATCAAAAAAAACTACCTTTGCATCCCCAAAAATTAACATTAAAATGATCAGCATAAACAACTTTCGTTTTCACAATGAAAAAGTCTTGATTCGTGTGGATTTCAATGTGCCATTAAATGCAGAATTTCAGATTACGGATGATAGCAGAATGACTGCTGCGGTGCCAACCATTCAGAAAATCCTGGATGAGGGTGGCTCAGTTATACTGATGTCTCATCTTGGAAGGCCGAAAGAAGGTCCAACAGAAAAATACTCCCTGAAACATCTCGTAGCGCATTTGTCGAATCTGTTGGGCAAACCTGTGAAATTTTCCACTGATTGTATTGGAGCGGAGGCTTCCGCAATGTCAGCAAACCTGCAACCCGGAGAAATCTTGTTATTGGAAAACCTAAGGTTTTATAAAGAAGAGGAAAAAGGGGATCGCGATTTTGCAGGCAAACTGGCGTCATTAGGCACATTTTATGTAAACGATGCATTTGGAACCGCACATCGGGCCCATGCGAGCACAGCAATTATTGCTGAATTTTTTCCGGGCAAACGCGCATTTGGATATATCATGGCTGCAGAAGTTGAAAATGCAGATAAGGTGATGAAAGCACCACAGCGCCCATTAACTGCAATTGTTGGCGGCGCTAAGGTTTCAGATAAAATTCTGATAGTAGAAAATTTATTGAATGTAGCAGACAATATTATAATCGGAGGTGGAATGGCATATACCTTTTTCAAGGCGCAAGGCGGAGAAATCGGAAATTCGCTTTGTGAAACGGAAAGGCTTCAAACCTGTTTGGATATTTTGAAAAAGGCAGATGAAAAAGGTGTAAAAATATATTTGCCGGAAGACAGCACTTGTGCTGATGCTTTTTCTGCAGATGCGAATACCCAAATCTTTGAAAGTAGTGCAATAGCTCCGGGCTGGATGGGTCTGGATATAGGTGAAAAAGCAATTGTTGCGAATAAACACGTGCTTTTAAATTCCAAAACTATTTTGTGGAATGGTCCCATGGGTGTTTTTGAAATGGACAAATTCTCAGCAGGTACCAAAGCTGTTGCAGAGGCTGTTGCAGAAGCAACAGAGAACGGTGCATTTAGTTTAATCGGTGGAGGTGATAGTGCAGCTGCCGTAAATAAATTCGGGTTTAACGACAAGGTGAGCTACGTGAGTACAGGTGGTGGCGCTTTGCTGGAATACTTTGAAGGGAAAATGTTACCCGGTATTGCTGCAATTATTGGTCAGCGCTCTGAACCCTGATTACATGCCATTGGGTAAAACCCATTGAAAAGGGACGGAAACGTAATTTTCTTTCATTCGGTCCACTATTTTTTGCAACCTCTGGGGAAGAGCCATCAGGTAATCCCTTGCTTGTTCTGCGGCATCGTTTGTAAAACGCAAATGATCAATTTGCCAATGTGCCAAAAGGGTTCTCAGTATTTGAATATAATCCGCAGAGGTATATACCCCAAGTCGTTGTGCAGCATTTGAAAATGCAGCAAAGGAAGCCCCAATTTTTTCACCCTTTTGCCTCAAGTGCAATGCAGGCATCACAATTTTGTATTTCATCATATGGGCAAATGCAATAACGAGTTCAGCAGGATCCTGCATTGAAATTTGTTTTACAAACTCGCGATATGCCAGATGATGTCGCATTTCATCACCGGCAATGGTGCGGCACATTCTTGCCAATCGATTGTTTCCGCGCTTTTGTGCAATTTCTGAAACCCTTTTGTGTGAAATATGGGTGGCCAGTTCCTGAAAACTGGTATAAACAAAATTCTTGTATGGATCCTTGCCTGCACCATTGGCCACACCGTCCTGCAGCAAATATTGAATGGAATATTCCACTTCGCGCATATTTACCCTTCCGCTTAAATAAATGTATTTATTGAGCACATCTCCATGCCGGTTTTCCTCAGCGGTCCATTGGCGAACCCAACTCGCCCATCCTTCCGCGCCGCTTTGTTCGATTCCATCTACGTCCATTAACCAGCTCTCATAGGTAGGCAATGCCTCTTCCGTAATCATATCACCAATGAGTACAACCCAAAAATCATGTTCTAATTCTTTTGCCTCACCCTGAATGGTTTTTATTTCTTCTAAAAAATTATCAGAAGCGGAGTCAGGTAAAAACTCAGAAGGTTGCCAAATTTGCTCTACCGGTACCAGATATTTTTCAGTAAAGCCCGGTACTCCCTTCTCTATTTCGCGCATCACATCAAACCTGTCGGCAATTTTTTCTGCAGATAGCATTAACCCGCAATTACGCGTATATCTCTCAATAATAAAGTAACATTAATGGAAAATCTTGCGCATGGTTATGTGAATTGGGCAAGAAGTTTAAAGTAATGGAGGGCTACCGTGATAAAATTCGACTAGATTTAGGTTTATAAACACCTGACAGGGTTGAAACTGTCGCGGAGCAACAAAGGCATTTGTTGTGAATTCTATTTAGAAATTATGCACTGGAAAACATCCCATCTATACAAGTCGGTAATGGCAAAGTTTGCAGAAACAATTAATCTTAAAATAAAAATGGTTTTTCATTTCATGCAATAAAAATAGGGTTAAAATCAGCCAAACAGGATCAAACTGGTAGCCAGAGAAAATAACCGACAGTCATTACATTTCAACTTCTTATAACTTCTTCTTTTCCGCCTCTGTCAATTGATCACAACTTTTCAAAAATGATTTCATGGTATTCCACATGGCGTGTTTTACATCTTTGTTTTTCAGAATATATAATTTGTCTTCTTGTACATGAGAGGATAAATTTAAAAATGCAGGCATATTGCATTCCACGCTGAATCTCAAAAAACGAATTTCCAAATCATTCGGCGATTTATTTATTGCAGCATTTAATTCTTCTGATGCTTTTTGCGCAAGTGATAATTTACTGCCCGGATTCCAGGAATGTTTGGCCTGCAGGGCATGTCCGGCCCCAAGATATGCCTGATAAACTGCAACATTTTTGTTTTCATTTGCCAATTTTACCAGCATATCTGCCTTTTTGCTGTCCTCCACAGCCTGTGTGTAAGTGCTTCTTAATTCAGCAAGATTGACAACGAGTGCAATTCCTGCAATAATCCAATGCATGCTGAAAAAACATGCGATCTAAATATATGTTTGTATTCCAAATTTATCTTGGAAAATATTTAAAATTTTAGGTTTAAAAATTAAACGATTCTCAAAGCCAATTGCGGCGTTTGAAAAAATACAGCGTAGCGCTGGAAGAGAGAACCATTAAACCAACAGCAAATAAAAAACCATATTTCCAATGGAATTCTGCGGTGTTGTCGAAATTCATCCCATATATGCTGGCAATCAATGTTGGCGGCATAAAAACCACAGAGGCAACTGTGAATATTTTAATAATTTTATTTTGTTCAATGTTGATCAAACCCATGAAAGTATTTTGCAAATATTCCAGTCTTTCAAAATTGAAATTGGTATGGTCGATCAGTGAATTAATATCTTTGATAACCACGCGTAGCCTTTCGTACTCCTCGCCTTCAAACTCTCTGCTCTTAATGATTGCAGAAAGCACGCGTTGTTTGTCAATTACATTTTGCCTTAAGGTCATGGTAAGTTCCTGCAGACGGTTAATTTGCAGAATTAGTTCCTCATTCGGATTTCTGTCGAAACTCATTTCTCTGCTCATGGCACCAACCTGTCTTCCCAAACTTTCCAAAAGATCTGCATCATTGTCAACATCCGTTTCCAAAACCGTGGCAAAAATTTGCTTACCTGTATGAAAAAATCTTCCGCTGGCTTTGATTTTTTTGACACATTCTGCAAAACTTCCCAGATCGCTCTCGCGATAGGTAAACAAAATATCGTCCTGTAAAATAAAAGATACTGCACTGCTCATGAAGGATTCTCCAGAGCTGTCGAATTTCAGGAAATTGGAGTTCGCAATAATTTCATCATCGGTTTCGAAATAGCGGGAAGAACTTTCAATCTCCAGCTGTTCCTGTCTGCTTTGAAATTTGAATTCAAAGTGTGCTTCTACATCTTTAATTTCTGAAGGACTTGGGTTTTGAAGGTCAATCCAAATAAGATTCTCGAGGCTCTCCAGTTCAGAGAGCGCCGCAACTTTGTGAACGCGGTTCTGCCGTTTGAAGTATACCCTCAGCATATGTTCTTTTTATCTGTCGACTATCGCCTTCCATTTTGAAACGCTGCGCGAAAATAATGAAATCAGATTAAAAAAGCATGTGATGACATGAAAATCAATTGTTTTCTATATTCCATACGAATTCAACAGGAATCTAAGCGTGTTTTTTATTTTGATAAAAAATATAAATTATTCCCAAAATGGAGGGCAAAAACCAACCCCACAAACCGGGCAAAAATCCATTAACCACCACAAATGCGGTAGTTGCAGAAATCAACGCTCCGGTCATTTTGCCGATATGCATGAATATTCGTTTGCCTTTCAACTTTTCCGGATTTCGGATTAATCGAAAGTCCATTACGGAAAGTAAAATTCCAACACTACCAAATGCGAGCATTACGATATTTATTTTTCCATGCAGCAAATAGGGAATACCTACCATTCCAATTCCTGTGATAAACATAGCAAATGCCAATATTTTTTCCCGAATTTGAGTACCCTTATACCCATTCCAGGCTAGAAATCCACCGGTGGTCAGGTAAATGGTGAATATGCCAATTGCTGTCAGAAAAGGACTTTTGTGATTTGGAAGATTGGCTACGATAAGAGAAACTGCGGCCGAAAAAAGCATCAAGCTAACAAAACATTTTCCAAAAAACCGATGCCATTTTTGACCTTTAGGCAAAGAAGCTGCTACCAACCCACACAACCATGCCATGCCGCCGGTTGTTGCGTGTATACCTATAAGCCAGTAATCCATTCGGGAAGTATATACGCAAGATACGTGGAGACTGTAATTTTGTTACAGCTTTCCGTTTTTTTAACGAAATTCGCAGGGTTGCTCACCGACTCTTTTCATCGTACCCACGACTATCTCCGCATTTCTCTCACCGATAATTGCAACCTTCGATGCTTTTATTGCATGCCGGAAGAAGATGTTTCGTTCGCGAGAAATCACGAGCTCATGTCGCCCGCAGAAATGGAGACACTGGCAAAAATATTTGTAGGTCTGGGGGTGAAAAAAATAAGACTTACGGGTGGAGAACCTTTGGTACGAAAAGAAGCAGCAGAAATCATAGCGCGTTTGTCGCAGTTGCCTGTGGAACTTACCTTAACCACCAACGGATTGCGATTGCATGAATTTTTACCGGCTATTCAAAAGGCAGGAATTCATTCCCTTAATATCAGTCTGGATACTTTAAATGCAGATACATTTCAATTGATTACGCGCCGAACTGGTTTTGAAAAGGTGATGCAAAATATTCAACTGGCTATTTCTGAGGGTATCCATGTAAAGGTAAATGTGGTAGCAATGAAGGGAATTAATGATGCAGAACTGGTGGATTTTGCTGCATGGACTTTGGCTGAACCTGTACATGTTCGTTTTATCGAATTTATGCCTTTCGATGGCAACCATTGGAATGGAAATAAGGTAATTTCCATGCAGGAAATTCTGGATAAAATTGGAGAAAAATATGAAATCATTCCCTTGGGAAAAGAGCCACATGCAACAGCGAATAAATTTTTTATTCCCGGTGCTAAAGGATCCTTTGCAGTAATAAGCACCATGTCGCATCCCTTTTGTTCGGATTGCAACCGTTTGCGTTTAACCGCAGATGGTAAAATGAAGAATTGTTTGTTTTCCGAATCAGAAACCGATTTGCTCGGAGCGCTGAGAAATGGAGAGGAATTAGAACCACTGATTGTAAAAAATCTGATGTTAAAAAAAGAAAAACTGGGTGGACAGTGGGAGGAGAAATTTGAAGAACTGGATGCGGAAAAAATCCATAACCGCAGTATGATTCGCATAGGAGGCTAATATGATCACTGTAGGAGAAGCGCAAAAAAGATTGTCTGATAATTTTCGTTTTTTCAATGCAAAAATGGTTTCAATCCAAAATGCCTACGACAGAATATTGGCAGAGGATATTACGGCAAAATTCGATGTCCCGGCATTTAATAATTCGGCTATGGATGGTTATGCATTTTCATTTGAAAATTGGGATGGCGCTGCATTGAATTTAGTTGGCGAATCCGCAGCCGGAGCACCTTTTAATGGAGGATTAAAAGCAGGTGAAGCAGTGAGGATTTTTACCGGTGCACCAATTCCGAAAGGTGCAGATACTGTAGAAATGCAGGAAAAAGCCAAAGTGGAAAACGGGCAATTATTTTTGGAAAAAGAAAAAATTCAGAAGGGAAACCATATTAGAAAAATTGCATCTCAAAATAAAACAGGAGATGTGGTTGCAAATGTGGGGGAGAAGGTTACAGCGGGAATGGCCGGTTTTCTGGCCGGAATGGGAGTGTCTGAAGTTCCCGTTTTTGAAATGCCGAAAGTACATGTAATTATTACAGGAAATGAAATTGTAAAACCGGGTGAAGAACTGAATGAGGGAATGATATTTGAAAGCAATTCTTATGCGTTAGCTGCTGCGTTTCAGAAATTCGGGATTGTACCCGAAATTGTTTACTGCAAAGATGAATTAAATGCAATTTCCAGGGCAATTGGCGACCGTTTAATGGAATGCGATGTGCTATGCATAACAGGTGGTGTTTCCGTAGGGGATTATGATTATGTGATTCCGGCATTAGAAACAAATGGCGTAGAAACTGTTTTTCATCGGGTTGCGCAAAAACCTGCAAAGCCACTTTTTTTGGGTAAAAAAGAAAATAAAATTATTTTCGGGTTACCTGGAAATCCTGCCTCTGTACTTACCAGTTTTTATGTTTATATACAGGCTTATTTGCGGGCTGGAACCAGACAACAAAATATCTGGAATACGATAGAATTGAAATGCAAAAACGAGTTCAAAAGAAAAGCGGGGCTTAGACAATTTGTAAAAGCAAAACAAGAGGGGATGAAAGTGGAAATTCTAGATGGACAGGAGAGTTACAGAATGGATGGATTTGCCAGAGCAAATTGTCTGATTGAAATTGCCGAGGAAATAGATCTGATTATGAAAGATCAGGTTGTGCCTGTAATTGTATTTTAACGGATTCATGGAGTATATATATATACTAACCGGATTTCTTATTATTTCATTTCTTTACAGTTCCGTTGGACATGGTGGTGCAAGCGGATATATCGCATTAATGGTTATTCTCGAATTTACCGATAATTCAAGGGTATTGAGACAACACGCCCTGATGTTAAATCTTGCGGTTTCCGCCCTTGCATTTTATCAGTTTTGGAGTTTCGGATATTTTCGATGGAAAATATTTTTACCGCTTGCCATCGGTTCGATTCCCATGGCATATCTCGGCTCGCGAATGGCATTAGACGGAGATTGGTACAATTTGTTGTTGGGTGTTATGCTATTGATCCCTGCATTTCTTTTTTTATTTCCAATTAAAGGGTGGACGCAAGCTTCACGGAAATTGCCAGTTTGGCTTGCAGTAATTATTGGGTTGGTGTTGGGACTTTTGAGTGGTCTTACGGGTATTGGCGGTGGCGTTTTGTTATCGCCATTGCTTTTGCTTGGGAAATTTACCGGACAGAAAGAAACTGCGGCATTGAGCGCGCCATTTATTCTGGTGAATTCTGCCTCCGGATTATTTGGACTGGCGCATGATGGTTTAGAAATAGATTTCCTGATCATCATTAGCCTCATTGTGGTTGTGCTTGGTGGTATGTTGGGCTCTTATCTGGGTGCAGGAAAATTCAACAATGTTGTTTTAAAGAGAATACTTGGGGTTGTTTTGATGATAGCAGCGGTGAAATTGTTGTTTATGTAACACAAAACATATGAAAAATCTGACGTAGAAAATGAAATTCAAAAGTACTTATTTTTGCGAAACAAGCCAGCAGCCAGTAGCCAGAGGCCAGCAGCCCTCATCATGATTTTCATTCTTTCATTACCTTCATTCTAATTTATCTTTGCCATATGCTCAGGGTCTTGTTTTTCGGAGAATTGGCGGAAGTTGCAGGGATGAGGGAGTGCGAATTTCCTTTGACGAACCACACCGGATCTCTGATGGCCGATTTACAAGAAAAATGGCCCGGTTTGAAACAAAAAACCATTTCTATGGCCGTAAACCATAAAATAGTGAATGCGGAATTCAGGTTGAAGGAAGGAGATGAAATCGCTTTATTGCCACCATTTTCAGGGGGATGAGTTTAAAAGATTCCATATCAAATCGATTTGCCCGACAAATCCGGATGCCTGAAATAGGGCAGGAAGGACAACAAAAATTAATTCAATCATCGGTTCTTGTTATTGGTGCCGGCGGACTGGGTTGCCCGGCCTTATCTTATCTGGCAGCTACCGGAGTTGGCAAAATTGGAATCGTGGATTTTGATCAGGTGGAAATGAGTAATTTACACAGACAATTGCTCTATGACGAATCGGATATTGGAAAAAATAAGGCATTGCAAAGTGATACAAAATTAGCAGCCCAATTTCCGGATTGTAAGGTTGTTTCTTATCCAAAAGAACTCGACAATAAACTGGCAATGGAGATTTTTCCGGAATACAACATCCTTCTGGATTGTACCGATCAAATTCACACCAGATATTTGATTAACGACGCCTGTCGTGTTTTAAACAAGCCCTGGATATTTGGGGCTATTCAGGGCTTTGAATCGCAGTTTGCACTTTTGAATGCATCAAAAGAGGCTGCTGATTTCAGAGATATTTTTCCAATTCCTGCCAATCCATTAACAGCGCCCAACTGTGAAAACGATGGAACTATTGGTGTGATTCCGGGAATTACCGGAATGTTTCAGGCAATGGAATGTGTGAAATGGATTTTGGGATTAGGTGAAAGTTCAACTGTTCTGCATTTTTTTAATTATATGGATTATCAGAAATATGAAATGGAAATTATTCCATCCAAAGAGCGTGTGAATATTACTGAACTTGAATTTATGCAAACAGATTACAGGGAATATGTAATGGCATGTCATTATAAAAAAATGTAATGGAAAAGAAGATGAAAAAAGTTTTTGTAGCAGGTGCAATTTCTCCTTCATTTATTGGGGAGAGCATTGCTAAACATGCAACCAAAGATGAAATTGGAGCCCACAGTATTTTTCTGGGTCAGGTACGCGCAGATATAATCGAAGGTGAGAAAGTTACTGCAATTGTATATGAAGCTTTTGAAGAAATGGCGAATGAAAAATTCCATGAAATTCGCGAAACCGCATTTGAAAAATATCCGCTAACCTGCATGCATATTTACCACAGCCTCGGTGAAGTAAAGTCCGGTGAAATCAGTTTGTTTGTTTTTACATCTTCGGCACATAGGACAGCAGCCATAGATGCTTGCAGCGAAATTGTGGAACGAATAAAATTCGAGGTTCCGGTGTGGGGAAAAGAAGTTCTGGAATCCGGAAAAATAGTATGGAAAGAAAATAAAAAATAGTCATGAATGATATTACCCATAAAATAAAAAGTATACGCACGGCAATAGCTTCCGCTATTGTGAAAGTGAGTGCAGCTCAGACGATAGAAAGAATAAAAAATAACGATGTTCCGAAGGGAAATATATTTGAATTTTCGCGTGCTGCCGCATTACTGGCAGTGAAGAATACCAGTAATGTAATTCCGGATTGCCATCCGTTACCCGTGGAAAGTTGTTCCATTACTTCTGAAATTCTGGAAGATACCATTAAAATAACTGTGGAAGTAAAAACCATTTACCGCACCGGTGTGGAAGTGGAAGCCATGCATGGAGCGAGTATTGCTGCTCTTACGATGTATGATATGTTGAAGCCAATTGACAAAGGAGTGGAAATTCAAAATATTAAACTGGAATATAAAAAAGGCGGTAAATCCGATTATACCGATATACCAAAACGCGAAGTAACTGCAGCGGTGATAGCATGTTCAGACAGCATTAGTGCAGGGAAAAAACAAGACAAAGCAGGTAAAGCTATCATTGCAATTTTGGAAAAATACGGAATTAAAATTGTGGAGTATTCTATTATTCCGGATGAAATGGAAATGATTCAGGAAAAGGTAAAAACCTTTTGCAAACCTGGAATGGACATGCTCATTTTTACGGGCGGAACAGGCCTTTCTCCAAGAGATGTTACTCCGGAATCTGTATTGCCTTTGTTAGAGCGTGAGGTGCCAGGAATTATGGAAGCAGCGAGAACTTATGGCCAAGAGCGAATGCCTTATGCTATGGTTTCACGTGGGGTGGCCGGTTTTAGGGGAAATACACTGGTAATTACAACACCTGGTTCTACCCGTGGTGCTGAAGAAACCATGGAAGCGTTATTTCCATATGTTCTGCATTTGTTCCGCGTTGCAGATGGTGCAAGACATTCGTGAGTGAGAAGTTAGTTGTCCGCCCGTGCCGGTTCGGATGGGTGGGAAGTTAGAAGTTTTTCACTTCATGTAATTTAATTGTATCGCCTTTAATACGGTGGTTGAGCGAAGCCGAAAACACCGCTATTCGCGAAACTGAAAATACCTCATTATAAAACGGTGGTTGAGCGAAGTCGAAAACACCGCTATACGCGAAGCCGAAAACACTTCATTATAAAACGGTGGTTGAGCGAAGCCGAAAACACCGCTATACGCGAAACTGAAAACACCTCATTTTTTATAAAATTATACTGTATCCAAATATTTTCGGATAGTATAAATTGCCGCTGAACCTTCTCCAACAGCAGCTGCAACTCTTCTATTCGCACCATGTCTGATATCGCCGGCAGCGAAAATACCGGGAACATTGGTTTCGAATAGAAATGGATCTCTTTTCAATGGCCAGTTTAAAACTCCATGGGCATTTCTGGGCAAATCTGTTCCGGTATAAATAAAACCACCGTCATCTATTTCAATAATATCAGAAACCATTTCAGAACGTGGAGATGCGCCGATAAATATAAACATGGCATCTGCTTCCATTTCGGAAATTTCACCTGTATTTACATTGCGAATTTTGAGCATTTCCAATTTATCTTTTCCCATTACCTCTGTAACTTCCACAAATGGAATAACTTCAATATTTTTTGTTTTTTCAATACGTGCAATCAGATAGTGCGACATGGATTTGTGCAGATTATCTGCATGAATTAATATTTTTACATGACTGGAATAGCGGGCAAAAAACAAGGCTCCCTGTCCGGCAGAATTTGCCCCGCCAATAATGCAAATAACTTTGTCTTTGTATGTGGAAGCTTCGGTCATTGCAGCACCATAATACACGCCTATTCCAATCAGAGAATCAATTCCTGTTGCTTCTAATTTTCTTACGGTCATACCAGTTGTGATTAATACCGTATAGCCGGCAATGGTACTTCCATTGGAGAGTTTTACTTTTCTGTAAGGGCCATCAGTTTCAATTCCTACAACTTCACTGGCAGTAAGAATTTCCGCACCAAATCGAGTGGCTTGTGCAGTTGCTCTCTGCGCAAGATCTGCCCCGGTGATGCCCATTGGAAATCCGAGATAATTCTCAATTCTGGAACTGGTACCGGCTTGTCCACCCGGAGCGCTTTGCTCCACCAAAATAGTTTTTAATCCTTCACTTGCACCATATACAGCATTGGCCAATCCTGCAGGGCCACCACCGACAATGATGAGATCATAAAAAGGTTTGCTGGCTGAAATATGAAGCCCAACTTTTTCAGCGAGTTCATGTATTTCGGGCTTAATTAAATAACTACCGTCTTCAAACAATACCAATGGAATGGAATGTTCATCACCGGCAGTTTGAATTACAAGTTCGCGCATAGAGGCATCCTGATCCATATCAACCCATTGGTATGGAACATGATTCCTGGAAAGGAATTCTTTTAATGGATAGCATTCCGGAGTCCAACGAGTGCCGATAATTCGGATTCCTTCATGATGCATTTTGTATTTCGCATGCCATTTCTTTAGTAATTCATCTATTACAGGGTATAATTTTTGTTCCGGCGGAGAGAATGGTTTAATCATGTATTGATCCAGCAACAGGTTGTTGATGCTATGAATCGCGGCTTCGGAATCTCTATGGGAAGTCAATAATACTTTTATCGCATCCGGATATAATTTCGATGCTTCCATCAGAAAATCAGTACCGATAATTTGCGGCATTTTCTGCTCGCTTAAAATCATACAAAGATGTTCACCCAGTAATTTGAGATTTTTGATCAACTCCAAAGCAGCAACAGGGGAATCGGACTTAAGAATTTTGTAATGTTTCTTATACCCGTTTTGCAGGGCATTTTCAATTTTGTCTAAATCTTCGGAATGGTTATCAACTGCTAAGATTACCGGCTTTTTCATACGACCAATTTAATTCGGGCGCATCAAAATTATGGTACCTTCCCTAAAGAATTTTCTTTGGGTAACCATGTTTTTTAAGGTTAAGGTATAAATATATACCCCTTCCTGGCATGGCTTGCCCATAAAGTTTCCATCCCAACCGGGTTCGCCTGCCGGACCTTCATATATTTTTTCGCCCCAACGATTAAATATTTTTATTTCATTGAAATAAAATGGAGGAAAATAAATCTGGTAATTATCATTTAAACCATCGCCATTTGGTGTGAAAATTTCCGGAATTTCAAACCAGGTAATATCTTCCACGTCTACCACTCTGCTCATGGTATCTTTGCAGCCGGTGGCGCTGTTTTCGGCGATAAGCATTGCATTGCGTTTTCCGCTAATCTGATACACATGAAATGGATTCATGTCATTTGAAATTTCTGAATTGGTACCAAAATCCCATGTGAATTTATTGGCATCGTTACTTTCATTTCTAAAATAAACTGTATCGTACATAGCGATAGCTGCATTAGACATACTAAAGCCGGCATGCGGTTTGGCTGTGACTTCTACTGATGTGGAAACGAAAGAGTCACATCCGCGATAATTAGAAAATGTATCCAAATAAACACCTGCATTTTTATAAGTATGGTTGTTGAAGGAAAACGATTGCCCCTCGCAAATGATAACGCTTTGCTTGCCGAAACTGCTTTGAATGACATTTAATTCAATGGTAAGCACAGAATCACAACCTCGGTAATTTTGCAGGTATTGGAAATAAGTTCCGGGCTCAGAATAATTTTGAGAATTCAATGTAAATATGCGATTCTCACAAATGGTGCTCTCTAATTTTCCCTGGCTATCCGGATAGTTCGAAATAAAAATACTAACTATAGAATCGCATCCTTTGTAATTGGCAATAGTATCCAGATATTTTCCGGGAGCACTATAAGTTTTACTATAATATTTTACAGATTCACGGCTGCACTTGCTCACAGTAATAGTGCCATGTGAAGCGGATAAATAAGCCAGTGTTGCATAAACAACAGAATCATAACCCTTGGAATCTTTTAAGGTGAAACTATAATTCCCGGCTTTGTATTCGTATTTATTTCCAATTAATGCAGAATCACCAGGACAAATTTCTTTGCGTATGTAAACAGGTTTTATGGATTTTGGACTGCATAAATTCATTGGAGCAATATTGGGCTCAATTCTGGTAAATGTATAACGCATTGTGTTGTCTAAATCCATCCAAATGGATGCTCCTAATTGGGAGTATCCGGATGCCCATAGTGAATTATCTGCTTTGATAATGTAGGAGAAATTTTCTCCGGCGAGAATATCTGCTGTATTGGTTGCAACTTGTACAGGAAACAATACCGGAGTTCCAATTCCGCTTCCAACCTGACCCTTATTATTAGTCCCCCAGCCAAAAACTGTACCTAAAGAATCCAATGCAAGGAAATGATCACCATCATTCATTCCCGAAATTGCAATGATGTTTTTTAATCCTGCTATTTTATTTACAGTTTGTGAATTTACAATAGAGCCATTTCCCAGACTTCCTTTGCCACCACCACCCCAGGCATATACATATCCATTTTTATCCAATGCTACAATCGCATCGGTATTTGCTTTTATATCTACAATATCCTTCAGCCCCGGAATTACTACCGGAGTTTTTGCAAATCCATTAATCGGAATATCCGCGCCGATACAACCCACCGTGTTTTTACCGGCTGCCATCACAGTACCATCTTTTAGAAGAACGATAGTTCCCCATTGGCAATTTGCTACCCTCGCGGCATCGGTAATTTTATCCATTTTTACAGGTATTTTGGATTCATTTCCGGAGGTTCCGTTTCCGAAAGAACCATAGGTGTTTTTTCCTACGGACCAAACTGTACCATCATTTTTAATAAATACTGCGATATCCATTCCGGCATCTGTGAAAATCACATTTTCAATCACCTTTTCTGCAAATGGTTTTGCGCCGTTTCCCCAAATCCAACCACTGTTATCTTTTTTAATGGCCGCACTGAGATAACCGGCAGTATAAAAATGGACATTGTTCATACCCTGGCATAATACAGGGATATCTGAGTTTTTATTGGAATTGTTTCCAAGCTGGCTGTAGTTATTTCTACCCCATGCAAGCAATTGACCAGAGTCTCCGCAAACGGTATAACCGGAATAGGAGCCAACTGAATAATTGTGAGGAGTGTACCACAACCTGCCGCCGAAGCCGTCGCCTACCATGCTGTTTTGCGCATACGCGAACAGAGGCATCAAAAAAATGATGGTTCTGAAGAGGGTTTTCATAACATGTTGTCCGGAAATTTGGGTAGATCAGGACATTGTGTAACAAATATAACATAAGGCTTCAAGTGGTACGGCGCCGTTTTACCAAATGCCGTTTTCAATTGAAGAAAGTAGGAGGGAGGTACTTTCATGACAATTAATTATTTACGTGGCAAATAAGAGTACAACGAATGTATGCGAAACCCTTAAAATATAGTCTTGGGTTTTGTCATATTTGGTTGGCACGAATTCAACCACCGGTTGAATTCGTGCCAACCAACCGCAACGTAAGCACTTCTAGATCCGGTCGTATTCTATATCATTTCACCTTCATTTAAAAGTGGTTGGGGTTTCGCCGCGATGCGAGCGAAACGAAGAATACCACCCATGAGGTTGCGCTCAATGGACCAAGGCATACCACCAGGGTATACGCGGTTGGTGTTCATGTCGCATAAGCGAAGCATGCGACCACCAACCGCTTTTATGCCAGATAAATAATCGATTAATTTAAATCAAAAATGTAAATCAATGTTGTGAAATTTTAATTTTGATGGATGAGGGAATTTATTCAAGGATTGTATTTTTATACAGCCACTTGTAACACATGGAAGAAAATATTATTGGGAAAGAATGAGCATGAAATTATTATGAATAGCATGAGGTATTTTACAAGACAAAAAATATGCAAGATTTATGGTTTTGTGATTATGCCAAATCACATTCACATGATAGTTGCCATTCATGATGAAAATCTAAAATCCTTCCAACAACGTTTTTTGAAATTTACTGCGCATCAAATTGTTATGCTTTTTAAAAAAGAAAAAAATAATTTATTGAAGGAGTTACATTCTACACAGTCAGATAGAAGATTTCATATATGGGAAAGGAGATCGAAATGGAAAGCAATTTACAATAGTGATGAATTTTATAACGCATTGAATTACACACACAATAATCCTTTACAAAAACATTGGAAGCTTGTAGCGAATCCAGCGGATTATATTTCAAGTTCTGCATTGAGTTATAAAATAGGAGTTACACAATTTGATTTTCTTACAATTTATGAGTGGTAAGTGCAAAAAGAAGTGGTTGGTAGTTTCATCGCTTCGCGAATGAAACAAGGAATACCAACCACGCGCTGACGCGCTGTGAGAATAAGAATGTATGGTAGATATGTTCTTCGTTCCGCGAATGAAACAAGGAATACCACCCACGCGCTGACGCGCAATTTACCCAGGCATGCTGTACACGGCATGCTCGGTTGGTGTTCATGTCGCATTGGCGTAGCATGCGACCACCAACCGATTATATTCTTTTAGTTTAAAACAACTTACCAAACATCCATTTCAAACGGAGTTCTATAACACCGAAAAGCGCCTCTCGGATAATGCTGGTGCTCATTTTGCTTGTACCCAAAGTGCGGTCTGTAAAAATAATTGGAATTTCTTCTAACTTATATCCTTTTCTGAATGTACGAAATTTCATTTCAATTTGAAACGCATAACCTTTAAAATGGATGCGATCAATTCCTACATTTTCCAGAACTTTTCTATGGTAACAAATAAATCCTGCAGTAGCATCCGAAGCTTTTAATCCGGTAATGATACGCACATATTTACTCGCATAATAACTCAACAAAACCCTTCCCATCGGCCAGTTAACCACGTTTACAACACCACCTACATATCTGGAACCGATAGTTGCATCTGCACCTTTTTCACAATTGGCAATCAACCTTGGCAAATCATCCGGATTGTGCGAAAAATCGCAATCCATTTCACAGATGTACTCATAATTTCTTTCCAAACACCAGTGAAATCCAGCTATATACGCAGTTCCCAATCCGTTCTTTCCGGCGCGTTCCATCAGGTGCAACTGTTCGCCGTATTCGGGTTGTAATTTTTTTACCAACGCCGCTGTGCCATCAGGCGAGTTGTCATCAACTACCAGAAGATCTATGGCAGGCTGAAGGCTCATCACCTTCCGAACCATAGCCTCGATGTTCTCAATTTCGTTGTACGTGGGGATAATTACAATTCGCGTATTCAAATGAATGGGCGAAAATAATTTATTTCGCTGCAATGCGGAAGGCAATATTGGAAAAGCTCATTTTTCTCGATAGAGACGGTGTGATTAATTATGAACCTGGAACTTACACCTGGGATCCGGAAAAATTTCAGGTGCTGCCGGGAGTAATGGACACATTGAAATATTGGAAAAATCAGGGTTATGGATTGGTGGTCATTACCAATCAGGGAGGTGTTGCCCGCGGATTGTACAGTAAAAATGATGTGTTTGCCGTACACCATTATTTTCAGGGACTTTGTAATCTGCAGGGTTTTAACATTGATGCATTCTACTATTGTCCGCACCATGAAAATTACTCGGGTCGCTGCCTATGCAGAAAACCCGGACATTTAATGCTGGATAAAGCCCTGCATCATTTTGGAGCACTACCCGGCGATTGTGTATTCATCGGTGACAATGAACGGGATATGGCGGCCGCCGCAGGTGCAGGAGTGAAAGGAGTTTTGGTGGAAACCAATATTGGATTGTCCGCAGAAATTATTCACGCATAAATTGAAATTAAATTCCAAATGCACTGTCTACAGGTTCCCAAAGTTCCATGCGTATTCCATTGCAGTCTTCAATCCAGGCAAATTTCCCGTAATCCATAATTTCCATTTCTTTAACAGGCAATATGCCCTTTTCCGATAATTCCTTCAAAAGCAATTCCAAATCCCGCACCCTGTAGTTGATCATGTATGCCTGATTGGTGCTGCCAAAATAATCCGTTTCATTTTTAAATGGACCCCATGTGGTGCTACCTGGATTTGATGGGTTTTCATAATCTCTCCACTTAAAAATACAACCCCAGCTTTCCATTTTTAAACCAAAGGTTTCCTGATACCAATTTCTGGTTTTGTCCGGATCTGAGGTGCGGAAAAACACTCCGCCAATGCCGGTAATGTGCGAATTCATGCCCAATCTTAAACATTTAAGGCCAATCTGACATAGATTTGATTCAGTTTTTTAAGTTTGACATAAAAGTAAATCAGGTATAATATTTGTTTAAACAAATGTATGAAACATATATTTCACCCCGCAAATGAGCGCGGACACAATAAATTCAGCTGGCTCGACAGCTACCACAGTTTCAGTTTCGGGCATTATTACGATGAGAAAAAAGTGCATTTCGGCGCTTTGCGCGTGCTGAATGATGATTTGGTTGCTCCCGGAGGAGGTTTTGGAACCCACCCGCACGACAATATGGAGATAGTGAGTATTCCACTTTCCGGAGCGCTGGAACACCGGGACAGTATGAGCAGCCATGGCATAATTAAAAGTGGAGATGTTCAAATTATGAGTGCTGGAACCGGAATTTCACATTCTGAGTTTAACCACAGCCAGAGTGAAGAGGTGCGTTTTCTTCAAATTTGGGTATTCCCAAGACGGCGTCAATTGAAACCGAGATACGACCAAAAAACTTTCGAATTTGCTACTGGTAAATGGCAGGTAGTTGTGGATCCGGAAGGAGAGAATGGCGTTGGCATCATGCAGGATTCCTGGTTTTCTCTGTTTGAAACAACTGAGATTTCAGATGCAAATTATCAAATGCACAAATCGGGAAATGGGGTGTATTTTTTTGTTTTGGAAGGACATGTAAAAGTTGAGGAATTAGAATTGGGAAGGAGAGACGCCGCAGGATTTTGGGAAACCGACAATGTGCAGATCAACGCAAAGGCGGGAAGCAGAATTCTGGCAATTGAAGTTCCAATGGAGTTGCCTTAAAAATAGGTTCCAACAAAAGACACGGAAATATTAGTTTCTCTTACTTTTTGTAACCGGTGCTTTTTCTTGCAGGGCTGTAGCTGCGGCGATAAGATGAAGAGCGATAATACGAACGTTTGTATGGTTTTCTGTAATACACCACAGGTGGAGGTGTACTAAAGGAATTGGTATCAAACACCAAAGTATCCTTCAACAGAGAATCCAATTGAAAATCGATGAGATTTTGAGGATTAAAGGGTTTGCCCATAAAACGAGTTTCAAAGTGCAAATGCGGTCCGGTGCTATGTCCTGTTGACCCTCCCAAACCTATAATCTGGCCGGCATTTACCAATTCACCCACATTTACCATTCTTTTGCTCAGGTGTCCGTATAAGGTTTCAATTCCATTGTGGTGGCGAACAACTACACAATTCCCATAACCATAGTACCACATGCTCATTCGAACAACTCCATCAAAAGCGGCATTAACCGTATCCCCGGTTTTCAGCGAAAGATCCACCCCGGCATGTTGCCTTCCCCAACGATAGCCGAAAGGAGAAGTAATTCCACCCAAAACCGGCAAAGCAAATCCGCAATCGCTTTGTAATACCGGCAATTCTATGGAACCGCCCATGGATTTAATATCAAATTTATATGGATCCAAAGTTGCAGTATCCCAATAACAATAGATATCGAAATAGGGATAAAAGCCGGGAATCACGGCACTGTGAACCACGTCGCCTCCTGAAAATCCATCGGTATCGTGGAAAAAACGGAGGTCATGGCCTGCGAAAGCTTGTAACTGGACACTAAAAAACAGGATTCCGGCAAGACACAGCAGCTTAAAAAGTGCTGAAAACCGCTTTGGTTGCGGAGATGTCTTTATCAATCTGTTCCCGGAGCGCATCTAGATTGCTGAACTTCTCTTCATTGCGCAAAAACCGGACCAATTCAATGGAAATTTGCTGCCCATAGATATCTTCATGGAAGTCTATAATATGAACTTCAATGCTAAACCCTTTGCCTTCTATGGTAGGGTTCCAGCCAATATTTGCCGCACCCGGATAAGAATTCCCATTCCAATTCACCTTTACTGCGTATACCCCGGTTTTGGGAATCAGTTTATAGGAATCTGTCATTTCCAGATTTGCTGTAGGAATTCCTATACTTCTACCCAACTTTTGTCCATGAACTACTTTTCCGGATAGGGAATAATTTCTACCCAATAATTCATTCGCCAGTTGCAGGTCACCTTCAGCAAGTGCTTTTCGTGCACGGGTGCTGCTAATTGCAATATGTTCAATTTCGGATGCCGGAATTTCATGCACTTTAAAACCAAACATTTCACCAAATTGCATCAGATCCTGAAAACTGCCTTCGCGGTTTTTCCCAAATCTGTGATCATGGCCAATAACCATCCTTTTAACATGTAACTTTTGAACGAGAATATCGCGCACAAAAACCAGAGGTTCCAGGGATGCAATTTCGTCGGTAAAAGGCAAAATCAGCATGTGGTCGATGCCGCATTCTCTTACCAGTTCCACTTTTTCGTCAATGGAGTTCAGCAAACGCAAGTTGTTGTCGTTTGGATACAAAACCAACCTGGGGTGCGGGAAAAAAGTGAGTAACATACTTTCTCCGCCGCTGTTTTTTGCGAGACGAACTACATTCTGCAATACTTCTTTATGTCCGCGATGAACTCCGTCAAAAGTGCCTTGAGTAAGCACAAGGTCTTGAATTTCAGGGACTTCTTCCAGGCTGTGGTATACTTTCATGCAGGCTGCGAATTTCCGAAAAGGAAAGGACACCAAAAAAAATTGTTTCGGTCACATATTTGTAAGCACTTGCATTTCACAGAATTTACACAGCAATTATACCGTTAACCTGCTGTTTGATTCGCGCGAGTCTCAATATATTTGCCAGATTGAAAAAGGGAATTCCTGTATTATTTGCATTATTTAGTTTTTCCGTATCCAAGGCTCAAGTTGGAGGCACTGGTGTATTTTCAGTTTTAAAAATGCCGGCAAATGGCAGAACCCTTGGCTGGGGCGGATATAGCAGCGCATATAGAAACGGAGATGCCACTTTCATGTTAAACAATCCTGCACTTTTGGGAAATTCCAATCACAACATGGCGAGCATGAATTTCAACACCCAGTTTCCGGGTGTATGGAGCGGTAATGGCGCGTATGCCATGAAATACAAGGATGTGGGATATTTTGGAATGTCTGTAAGTTATATTGATTATGGAACCATGGACGCTTACGATGCGGGTGGCAATGCAGAAGGGCAGGTACAGGCAAATGAAACCAGTATTGCTTTGGGGTATGCAAAACCGCTGAATAACCAGATTTCTTATGGTGTGAATATTAAAATGGCTTATTCCATTTTGGCCGGATATGTCGCTAATGGTATTGCACTGGATGCCGGAGTGCTTTATTCCTCGGCAGACAGTATTCTCTCAGCAGCTCTGGTATTTAAAAATGCAGGATTTATGTTACAGCATTACAGAAACGGAGAAAGGGAAAAACTCCCTTTTCAGGTAGAATTGGGGTTGAATTTCAAACCCAGACATATGCCTTTTCGATTTAATATTACTGCGCATGATTTGCAAAAAGCGGATATAACTTACAACCAATACCTGAAAACCAACAATACTATTGACCTCAGCGGCAATACCGTTGTTGCCAAAGAGGCGAATTTGGGAGAAAAAGTAATGCGCCATTTTACCATTGGTACCGAATTGGTATTGGGCAAAAATTTTGGAATCCTGTTTGGTTATAACCACCAGCGGAGAAAGGAAATGGCCCCCGATATACTCAGCAGGGTAACCGGCTTCAGTTGGGGTTTGCATTTTAAAGTTTCTAAAATTCAGATTACATACAGCAGCGCAGCATATTTTCCCGGATATAATATGAATTTGTTCACCTTTAGTGCGCGCATATCTGATTTCAGCAGAAAAAATGGAAATTCGCGATCAAATTGATCACAGAAAAAATCAACATCGCTATTGACGGATTTAGCAGTTGCGGGAAAGGCACTCTTGCACGCTATCTCGCATCGGAACTGGGTTACATATTTATAGATACTGGTTCTATGTACAGAGCAGTTGCATGGTATTTTATGGAAAACCATTTGAATCCTGATGATGAAAATGATGTAAAAAACGCTCTGTCCGAAATTCAATTGTCTTTTATTCAGGCATCCAATGATTTTTCACATATTTCTTTAAATGGAAGAGATATAGAAAAAGAAATTCGGAACAATGAAGTTGCCTCTGTTGCAAGTAAAGTTGCAGCAATTCCGGCAATCCGGAAATTTCTTGTTATTCAGCAACAGGAAATTGCTGCGCAAAAAGGTGTGGTTATGGATGGTCGCGATATCGGTACTGTTGTAATTCCAAATGCTGAAGTCAAAATATTTATGACTGCATTGCCGGAAATTCGAGCTCAAAGGCGATATGAAGAATTGGAACGTGCCGGAGTAAAAACAACATATGAAGATGTGCGGAGAAATATTCAGGAAAGAGATGAGCGCGACAGCAAAAGAGATGATAGTCCGCTCACTTTTGGAAAAGATTATCACCTGCTGGATAATTCTTATCTTTCCGTGGAGCAACAAAATGAAATTGCAATGGCTTGGGTGAAATCTTCCAGACCATTGTATTAATCTTGTTCTCCTTATTTCTAAATTTCATATGCGATTCATTTTTATATGTATTTTGTTGTGTTTTTATTTTGAAGGTACTGCTCAAATTCATTTTTTTGAAAGGAAAGAACTCGCTCCAACATTAGAAATTCCCTGGGATATTGAGTTTGGCCCGGATGGAAATTTATGGTTGTCAGAATCTCAGGGAAGAATTTCCAAAGTAAATCCCAATACCGGAGAATACCATTTGGTTTGGAAAGCTCCCGATTATCGGGATCCATCCATTTCTGAACAATGGCCTTTGTGTTACAAACCCATGCCGGGTAGCGGTTGTCTGGGTCTGGCTTTAGATCCGGATTTCCAGAAATCACATGAATTATATTTGTTATATTCTTATTGGGATTCTTCTAACCTGCCTGTAAAAACTGCATTTAAAATTGTTTTGCTGCGTTTAGATGAAAAAAATGATACAGTAATTTTTTCAAAGAATATGGTGTTGCAAATTCCAACAGGATTTGATCACCTTGGTGGAAGAATGTTGTGCGTGAATTCAAATGGTAAAAAATATTTATTTGTGAGCACCGGGGATAATGGCATCAGTGAAACCTCTCAACCATCCTGTTATTCCCCGCAAAGTACAAATCCCAATAACCAGGCATGGAATCCGCTTACCAAAAACGGTAAAATTCTGAGATATTATGCCGATGGAAGTATTCCCAATGACAATCCATTAGCCGGAAATCCTTTCTATACCAGAGGACATCGAAATCCACAAGGGCTTGCCTGGAATTCAGAACAACACATTTTATATGAAACGGAACATGGCGATCGCACGGATGATGAAATCAATATTTTACAGAGCGGAATGAATTATGGCTGGAAATGGGTGAGAGGCTGGCATGCCGATAATAACTGGTCTGGAGAAGAGGATTCTGTAAATCAATATCAGCCGTATCCGGGAATAACCGGTGATCATTTGGTAGAGCCAATTTATGTATGGTGTGCAGATCCACAACCATTATCGAATAGCAATGCAGATTGGTGCACCGTTGCACCGAGTGGTGCATGTTGGTATGGACAAGGAGCAATTTCAATTTTGCAAAATAGTTTATTGGTAACAACCTTAAAAAATGGTGATTTCGCAAAGCAGGAAGTGTATGCTTTTCGAATGAATAAAGATGGAAAATCTTTAATTCCTTCCAATTCTACCATTCCCAATCCGTTGCATTTGTTTACAGAAGATGCCAATATTAATGGGCGAATCCGGGATATAGCATTATCACCGGATGGCAGAAAAATATTTATAATAAACAACGGAGGATTTGGAAGTGGCAGAGATAAAATTACGGTATACACTTATGTAAAAAAAGGTTTTCAACTCCATCCCAATCCCGCGGAACGCGTCAGTTATATCCAGTGGGATTCTCCAATAATGGATGTGAAAATAACGGATGTTTGTGGCAGGGAAGCCACAGAATTTACCTGGCAAAACAATGCACTGGAATTCAATCCGGGTTTGCATGGAATCTATTTTGTAAAAGTGAAAGATGAATGGGGTAATGAGCAAACAGGAAAATTGATGTTGCGATAATTCTCATTTTGATTTATGCGCCTGTCATTTTGTTGAAATCCCGTGTCTTACTTATCAGAAATTCCCTTTTATAGATGAATGAAATAACCGAATTTCGCGGCCGTTTATGACCAGACTCAAAATCGTTGCAGGAAATTGGAAGATGCACAAAACACTGGAGGAAAGCCAGTCACTAATTACAGAAATTCGCGGAATAGTACGCGATGAGATTCGCAGCAATACCAAGGTAATCGTCTGCCCGCCTTATATTGCTCTTGCAGCAGCCACGCGTTTATTGGAAGGTACCGGTATTGGACTCGGCGCGCAAAATTGCCATTTCGAAGAACAGGGTGCCTTTACCGGAGAAATTTCTGCCGGGATGATCAAATCTACAGGAGCAGAATATGTAATCATCGGGCATAGCGAACGCCGTCAGTATTTTGGAGAGACGAATGAAACCACAGCACTAAAATCGAAAACGGCCATCAGGCATGGCTTACATGTGATATTTTGCGTAGGTGAAACCTTAAGTCAGAGAGAAGATAAAAGTTATTTCCGCGTGGTTGAAGCGCAGTTGCAAGAGGGTTTATTCCATTTGGATCGCAAGGAATTCAGCCATATTGTGATTGCATATGAACCTGTTTGGGCAATAGGGACAGGCCTTACCGCTTCTCCGGAGCAGGCGCAGGAAATGCATGCTTATATCCGTAAAGTAGTTGGGATGCACTATACCGACGAAATCGCAAACAATACCAGCATCTTATATGGAGGTTCTGTAAAGCCGGATAATGCGCAAACATTGTTCAGCCAAGGCGACATAGATGGAGGATTGATAGGCGGAGCAGCACTAAAAGCAAGAGATTTTGTGGATATCGTGAAAGGAATGCATTGATTTTGCGTTTTTTTGGTATGGTTTTTATACCACAATAAGTAACCTTTGATAAACGTTAATCCTTATTTCATGCGCATTCTGAAAAAACTTCTTCTGATAGGGCTGTTGTTATGTCCCCTTTTTGCCAAAGCGCAAATCAAAAGTTTTAGTACAGATCCGCTTTTGTTTATTGATGAATTTGAGAAATTCATCCAAACAGCAGAGGAGAAAAAATTGAATGAGGATGTAAAATTATTTGCAGAAAATTGGAAACTCGGTAAATTTTCTCCGCTTCAGCAAAAGAGCATTATCAAAATATGCAACGATATGTTGTTGGAGCAGATGAATGTGCAACCCTATTTCGGTCTGATGATTAATTCTCTGGCTACATTATTGGAAAAGAAATTACCGGATAAAATTTTACAACAATGGCAAAAAGTTACGGAATCCCTGATTGGGCAGGGAAATGCAGAATATCTGGATTTCCTGAAAATAACTGCCAGGCTGTTTGCAGAAAATATTGTTTTTGAAGATGACAATAAAAAATGGTTTGCAGATAATTCTGATTATGATATTCTGTATGAACGCGGAAAAATCATAATTAAATTTAAAACGTTAAACCTCACCTGCCAGGGTCCTCTGGATAGAATGGTGGTGTACAATACCGGAGGTTTTTATGTCCCTTCGGAAAAAATGTGGTACGGTGTAAGCGGAAAATGCAATTTCGACAGGGTAATGCCAGAGGAAAAAGTGGAAGTGGAATTCGGAAAATACCGCATACCATTAAACGAATCCAACTTTACAATAGACTCTGCGAATCTCATTTTTTCAAAGTACTTTACAGGGGAAAAGGTTATTGGAAAATTCAGCGAAAGAATGTCGTATGCGAACGACAGTTTGTCTATTCGAAAAACCGGATTTCCAAAATTCGCATCTTATGCAAATACGCTGCAGATCAAAGGGATTGTAGGTCCCAATGCGAGTTTTAGAGGTGGACTTACCATCAACGGAAAAGAAATAAATACCCAAACTGCCAATGGCGAAAAATCGCTTATCAGTATTTATTATAAAGGAAAAGTTAAAGCTACATTAGAGGCGGCAGCATTTAAAATTGAGGATGGTGTGGCAGCCAGTCCGGGGGCCAATGTTACCATCATATTGGATAGCGCAAATATTTACCATCCCAATGCAATTGTAAATTTTATTTTTAAAGAAAATAAATTAGTAGTAAACCGCGGAGAAAAAGGATTACAAAGGGTGCCATTTACCTCGGATTATCACAAAGTAGATATTGATGTGCAACAGGTTCGTTGGAAAATAGATGAACCCTTTATTGATTTTGATAACATCAATAATGATTTGGAAGCGAAAATTGCGTCGGGTGATTTCTTTAAAGAAATGATTTATGCACGCATGCAGGGCGCATTGTCTTTTAACCCGCTGGAAGCGGTAATGCGTTATTATGCCAAATACATGCGTGGTACTAAAACTACCAAATTTGCAGTAGCGGATTTCGCACAATTTTTAAAAACGCAACCACAATACCTCACTTCTTCTTTTATTGATATGCACGATGCCGGTTTTGTAACCTATTTTGAAAAAGAAGACAGCGTTAAAATAAAACCAAAATTATTCAATTACGTAATAGCACATGAAGGGCATAGAGATTATGATGTAATACGACTTTCGTCCCTGATATCCAAGAGACCCAATGCTTCTTTGAATTTGCTGAGCAATGAACTGGTAGTAGAAGGCGTATTGAAGTTCTTTTTCTCGGATAGCCAGAATGTAATTGCATTGCCTTACGATCAAAAAGTAATTTTAAGAAAGAACAGGCGCATTGTATTTGGAGGTATGGTACGTGCCGGCCGGTTTGATTTTTTTGGAAAACAATTTGAATTTGATTACGCTAATTTTCAGATTTATAATCCAAATATCGATTCCATGAAAATGTATTTCCCGGATTCAACGGGATACAAGGTAATTCCAATTAAAACAGTTTTGCGGAATATTGATGGGACTATTTTTATTGATAAACCAAATAACAAATCGGGAGTTGTAAGTTATCCGGAATATCCAATATTTAAATCGGGAAAAGGTTCAGAAGTATTGTACGATAACCCGAAGATCCACGGCGGAGCTTATAAGGCGGACAAATTTAAATTCGTGGTAGATCCATTTACCATTGACAGTTTGGATAATTTTACCATAGCAGGGTTGCAATTTGGTGGAACATTTATCAGCGATGGAATTTTTCCGGAATTCCGACATTATGTTTACATTCAACCCGATTATTCTTTAGGATTTATTAAAGCAACTCCTCCCGGCGGATTCCCGATGTATCGCGGAAAAGGACAGGGAGAAATGATCATGGCTTTGAGTAATGATGGTTTTTATGGATTGAAAGGAGACATTGGTTATAATGGAAGCAGTACCAAATTTGACAAGATTTTATTGTTGCCGGATAAGGCAGTGGGGCAAATTTCCAGTTACGATCTTGCAATCAATTCAAAATACCCTCAGGTACATGCCAGCGATGCAAATTTGGAATGGAAACCCTACGAAGATAAATTGACTATTGCCCAGGGTGAAACACCAATTAAAGTGTTTAAAATGGGCTATGATTTTTATGGAAGTATTACACAAACCCCTGCCAAATTAATTGGAAATGGAACGCTTGCCTGGGATCAGGCGAGATTCAATTCCAATGATATGACCCTTGGGCCTAACAAGGCAACAGCAGAAAAAGCTTCCCTAAGAATTTATGCTGCAGATTCCACCAAAATTGCTTTTGAAACCAATGATATAAAAGGTAATATGGATTTCGATAAACGATTGGGGACCTTTACCACCAATCAGAAAGATGCCACGACCAATTTCCCGTTCAATAGTTTTACCACCAACCTGAACGATTACAAATGGAATATGGATCAGAAAACCATTGAAGCGAATGTGGGTGCAAATCTGGCGGGAACCACTCCCTATTTTATGAGTACCAATCCTTTGCAGGATAGTCTGAAATTTGAAGCGAAACATTCCATTTATGATCTGAATAATTATACTTTAAAAATTGAACAAATTCCATACATCGATATCGCAGATTCCAGAATTTTTCTCAAAGATGGAAGCATCACTGTGCGTGAAGCCGGGGATATTGATATTGTGGAAGGAGCAAAAATTGCGGCAAACAGAACCGATAAATTCCACGAAATTTATAATACCAGAGCAAAAATATATGGTCGTTTGAAAATGCGCGGAAGCGGAAAATACCAGTATGTGAGCAACCTTGGCGTGCGCCAGGAATTTACTTTGGACAGCATTATTGTGAATGCAGATAAACATGTGGAAGGGGTTGGAAAAATTAATGAGGAGCAGAATTTTACATTAGAAACCAAAATTGGTTACAAGGGATTTGCGCAGGTTTTAAGTACAGAGAAAAATATTCTTTTTACCGGTTATGTAAAACCATTACATACATTTAAAAACATAATTCCATCAGCATGGATTCGATATAACGATCGACTGGATCCGAAAAATGTGGTGATCAATATGATGGATCCGCGGGACAAAGACAACAAAAAACAGTATGTGGGATTGTTTATTGCCAATGATTCCAGCCACGTTTATCCGTTGATGTATAGCTGGAAACGCAGGTACAGCGACCCGGATGTTACCAATGATACCGGTATTTTATATTACGACAACGAAAAGCAAAGCTTTTTTGCAGGAAGTAAAGCGAAATTAATCGACGGCTCATTAAAGGGAAGTTACTTGCAGGTAAATGAAGGCAACCATTCCATACATGCAGAAGGTCCTTTGGATTTTGGTATGGAAACCAACCACATTCATTTTAAAAATGCGGGAACAGCAGACCTGCTTCCTGGCGATTCCTCCTTTCAATTTAATATGGCTATGATGCTGGACTTTCCGCTGCATAAAGATGTTGCAGAGAAAATAAAAGCAAAAGCTGCAGCGAGCAGTGGGGCATCGGTAGATATCAATACCGAATTTTTTGAAAAGGCTTTGGGTGAAATGATCAGCGATGATAAAAATGCGCGCAAGGCCATGGACGAAGTGATTAAAACAGGTAAATTAAGTGGTAAGGATGAAGTGGATTATAAACTGGTGATGAGCGATGCCATTTTCCGCTGGGACAGCAAACGCCGTGGAATGTATTGCCATGATGCAGTAACCCTTGTGAATTTTGCGGGAACATCTGTAAATAAAACAGTAGATGCAACCATTTTACTGGAGCACAAACGCAGTGGCGAAAACATGTATATTTATCTGGAATTTGGAACCAACGACTGGATTTATATCAACCTGCAAAAGAATGTTTCTTACATGCTCAGCAGCGATCCCCTACTCAACGAAACCATGATCAACACAGCCGACAAACTCGGTCTAGACGATTTCTATAGCCGTATGGCAACACAGCGCCAGGTGGACAGGTTTTTGGCGAAGTTTGATTGAGAGAATGAAAGCTTTGTCGTAGTATGATTATTGGAGTTAAAAAATTATATATCTAAGGAACTAAACATATGTTTTAGTTTAGATCGCTTTTATACCTTCACTCCAAATAGAGTGCTTTCAATCTATTATGAATATAATTATTTTGTTCCTAAGACAAGCAAAATAGGTTTCTTCTCAAAAGATGCGATTGAATGGATTATGGCTAATAACGGCGTTTCTGTAACTTGCATTGCTATTTGGATTATTAACATTTAATGGGAATTTGTTTCCTTTTTTATTATCGTATAATTTACCAAAGCGACCAGAATTCCACTCGGATGTAACGAACAAATCTCCTGAATACAATCGAAAGAATGGAGTGTTTTTCACAATGAATCTTCGCATTTCCTGTCATCAAAGGTTTTAAACTTAAGCCCGGATTTGGAATATAGGATCTTACAATTAAATAATGATCATTTTGCCATTCATTTAACTTTTCAACCACTGGAGATATGGAATACACTTTGCCGGTAAATGTTTGGCCTGGAAAGGCTCTGGCTTTTAATGTAATTTTTTGACCCTGTTTGATATCCCCGATTTCTTTTTCCGGAATTTGTATTTCTGCCATTAAATAATTTATCTGGTTTATTTCAAGCAACAGGTCACCTTTTTTTACATTTTCGCCAATTTTTTCATTGGTTTTTTTTGTAATTACTGTTCCATTTATGGGACAAACCAATGTTAATTCGGAGATTTTCTTTTCGAGATATTTTTTCTGAGTGGTAAGCCGTCTGATATCAGCTTGCAACCACTGAATTTCTTCAGGTCTGTTACCGGTAAGCAAAAGGTTCAGTCGTTCTTTCATTTCCCTGAATTCACTTTCACTTTTGCTTCGGTCTTCCAGAGATTGTTCATATTCCTTAGGTGAGATAACCTGATTCGTTAGTAGAAATTTGCTCCTTTGTTCGTTTATATTCGCGAAGTAAGCCTGATCTTTAGCCTTGGTTACCATAATCCTGGCGAGTTCGATTTCTTCATTGCGCGGCCCGGATTTAGATAAATGCAATTTGGCGTTTGCTGCTTCAATTTCAGCATTTATTTTATTTAATTCCAGTCTGTAATCAGAATCAACCAATTTGGCTATCATGGAATTTTTCTTTACACTTTCACCTTCTTTCACATAAATACTGTCAATTATTCCTTCCGCCGGGGCATGTATTTTTGCAATTTGAACGGGGATGATAGTAAAGGAACCGGAAATCCGCAGTTCTTTTTTTATTACTGACATCAAAAGAAGAATAGTTGTAATTATCATGATAATTTTAAACTTTCCCCTTTTAAAAAATGTTTTGATTTGCATATTTTGAATGTATGTTTTTAGTGAGACTAAATGGTTTTTTAATGGATATCTGAAGTAGATAATCAGACATGTCATAAAAATAATGAAACCCCAGGCCTGGAATCTGGTAACCATAAAACCTCCAAACCAGGTTGCGGTTTTGTAGAGTAGCGTGTAACTATAAATTGCCGATAGGAATGCGTATGAAATTAATAAGTTCCTATTTTTTCTGTCGGGTTTGAGCAATGCGGTTGCGGATTTGGACCATATAGATCGAACACTGTTATTCAGATAATGGAATGCTTTTTTTCTAAGGTTTGGAATATTTAGCCAATCGCTCAGCAAATAGTACCCGTCTAATTTAATAAGTGGGTTAAGATTGAAGAAAGACTTAATGGCGGATGTACATGTGATGATTAAAGCAAAATAATGAATGTTCGTGCCGGGTTCTGTTAAACGCCATATTAGTGTTGCTATGGCCCATATAAATACTTCAAAATATGCACCGGCAAATGTTACCCAGAGCCTTTTGTGTTTTTCCGGAAATAACCACGCATCGCTGACATTACAATAAAAAGCAGGTTGAAAATAAATCAGAAGAAAACCGATTTCCTTGACTTTTCCGCCAAAATAACTGCAAGTCATTCCATGTGCGAATTCATGAAGCGTAACAACAACCAGAATTACCAGCCAGGCGGTAAGGATAGTGCCCCAATGAAAAGTATTTTTAAAGTCTGTGATAATTTCACGCCAATGCCCAAATGTTACTAAAGTGGCAATTAGTAAAAGTGATATGGAAAATAAAATAAACCCAGCTGTAAAAAATATGCGGGTTCTTGGAAGCAACCACCGGAACAGATTTTCAGGGTTGAATAATTTAAATCTGAGATATAGAATATCTCCCTTTATTATTTTTTTTCTGGGATGTGTTTTAGACCCAGGGTCAGAATTTTCTAAAAGACTGGTTCGGAGCAGGCCGTCCAAAAAATCTTTCAATTCGGATTCACTGATTGTGATGTCAAATTGGGAATGAATTAACTCTATAATGGACACATGGGAATTACTTCCATCTAATTGCGAAATAATATAAAATTCAATCTCCTGAAAACGGAAATATCTCTCATTTAGAGGATCTTTGATTACATAGGATGTGTTTTCCCCGGAATTATCAATTTGTTTACTGATGATAATATCCTGCCTGATTCTGGGAAATATTTGTACTTCTGATTCGTTGGCCATCTTTCAAATCATAATGAAAGCCCACTCAACATTATGTTGAATGGGCTTTGACACTTGTTACATCAATCTTATTGGAATTGATCATTTTTTAGGCTGGTCACCAGGCTGATTGGTGTTGTTTTCACCCGGATTATTATTGCCGGGATTACCGCCACCACCAGATCCATCACCAGGTTGATTGCCCTCCAGATTGGTATTGTTTTCACCAGGATTGTTGTTGTCAGAATTATCGCCGGTTAAACCGCTGGGAGCAATACGAGCTTCAAGTTCCTCAAGATTCAAGAGATATTTTGCTCTATTTTTCATAAAATTTTAAAATTATTTATAGAAATACCAACATTTATTTGTCGTCGCCAAGTCCAGGATTGCCCCCGGCTTGTCCACCTCCGCCAGTGTCATTTCCTCCATTTTGATCTCCACTGCCGGAATTCCCTGGACCTCCGCCCCAGTTTCCCTGTCCAGGAGGGCCGTCATGTGGATCATTGATGCCACCTGTGTCTGGTGCAATTCTCTCTTCAAGTACTTCGAAAGAAAGAGAAATTTTTGGTGCAAAAATTGAATTTTTCATCATTTATTTGGGTTGTGGTGAACTTCCATTAGAAACTTCGTTGCCTGGGTTTCCGTTGCTTTCTCCATTTGAACCACCGCCACCACCTCCGGAGGGTTCAGGTGATGATCCATTTGAAACTTCATTGCCGGAGTTACCATTGTCTGATGGGCCCCAACCGCTTGGTGCAATCCTTGCTTCAAGCTCTTCTAAATTTAATTTTTTCATGATTTTTTTAATTTTGAAATTAAATTGTTTAATGAATGACTTTAGCTTCCAGTCGGACCTTGAAAGGGCCTATGAAGGTTACTTTAAGTCTTTTTTTGGGTCTTGATTAATTGAAACAAAATAAGTTGCCCATAGTTATTTGACGCAACCTGTTTTCAAGTATTTCACCGACCTATTTGTTTTCATTTCCATTCTTTAATTAACAAAGATTATTATTTGTCTTATTCTTTATTTTCCACCGGAATTTTCAGGATTGGCAGTTCCCTCGGGGTTTGCGCTTCCGGAAGGGTTGTGGTCACTGGAACTCTGATTACCAGGTTGTCCATCATAACCTCCGGTTCCGGTTACGCTGGGAGCGACGCGTTCCTCCAGTTCTTCTAAAAGGAGAGAAGCCGGAGAATGTTTGATTTCATTTTTCATTGTTTTTTTATTTATTTAATTACCTGTACAGCCTTGAATATAACGGACTATTTCGGAACTTTTAAGTGTGTTTTTAATTACTTTATTTCCTCAAGCCGGCCTTATTTATACGTGGACTATAGTTAGGTTTTTTTTAAGATTTGCTTTACAGTTCTTTTTTGTTAAACTATTTATTTAAGTGGAAAGTAAAAAAACACAAATTATTTAACCGGTTGTTTTGATCAAGTTAAGAAATACCTCATCCATTCTAAATCAAAAAATTCAGACAAAATAGTTTTTAATATTTCTATTGAAATTTTACCAACTATTAAAATAGATATTTACCAGTTTTCCATTCAATATTAATTTTCCTTCCAATCTAATAAGAATATTATCTTAAAAAGTCCATCATATTTTACTTAGAAATTAAAAAATATATGTAAAGAACAGAAATACAATAACATACGGGATCATTGAAGGTTGGATTTTAGTAGCCTGGTGTATAATCCGATATTTTATCCTTTGAAAAACCTGTTAGTTTAGTGAATTATTATTCAAATAAATCTGAATAAAAGTATAAAAGATTAAGTATGCGTTTAAAATTATTTTCCTCATATCAGGACTCTTGAGGGGCCCGATAATTCATGTGTACGCGGAGAGCAAGTTTAGCCTTCGATATCAGATTATAAGCGCTCTTGAGACTAATATTCATGATGGTAGAAATTTCTTCAGGAGTTAAATTGAAATAAAACTTGAGTATAATAATTTTCTTTTGCCTATCGGAAAGCTTGTTGATGTTTTTCAGTATTTGAATTGCATTATGGTTGAATTCCTGCACATAAATGAAGGTTTCCTCAACCGATGGTAGAGTCTGGTGCAAGTAACTTTCTGGCAGTGAATAAGATTGTAATTTAGTTAGAGTTCTTATCAGCCGTCTTCGGAGGCAGGTCTTTAGATATGCAGAAATGTTATTCGTTGTTCCAAGATGATCGCGGTGATTCCAGAGTTCAATAAATAAATCATGTGTTTCATCCTCTATAAGACAATAATCGTTGGTGATGGTACTGCCGTACGCTAGTAATTTGGATGAATATTTCTCATAAATAGCCTGAAGCGCACTTTCATCGCCATTTCTAAAGGATTGCCATAACTCATATTCATAATTTGGCGACTCCGCTTCAGCAAACTTTTGCTGAAGCTCAGTCATAGAGCCCATATTTGATGGTGATATCGGATTTTGATCTTTATTCCGTTTTGTTGCCATAAACAACTCTTTAGATAATTATTTACGGGCCTAAATGCTAAATGGCCATGAAAACTGCAAGTCATAACCGAAAGACCTGAAATGGCTTTTCGATGCATGACAAAATGATTCTTTTTTGGATCATTGCATGTTTGTCTGGACAACTATCATATAAGTATGTCTACAGACGCAAAGCGGTGTAATAATGGTGTTACTCGATCATTGGATAATATTAAGATTAATGAACCCTCTTAACATGCTAAGATATATTAAAAAAATTAAATAATCAAGGGGAAAATCAATTTTAAAGATGTTTGAACAACTTATAAGTATCCTGAGAATCGCAAGGTTACACTTCGACTTTATGCCTTTAATCTATCTGACTGAATTAAAAAAAGATTTACAGAGCGTTAATTTACAAAACCTCCCAATGAGGAAGAAAAACAGTAAATACGCTGCATATATTGAAGTGAAATAAGTGTAAACAAATAGATTTTTTATAATTGGGAAAAAGAATAGATAGGTTATCGAACTTTAATAAAACGATTTTGTAAAAAATTCAATTGTAATTTATATTTTTTAGATTGACTCGATGGTCTTATCCGATTATTTAAATTTTCAAATTACAACTATATATTCCGCAGAAAACCGTGAATATGACCTTGTCCAAAAGACTACAAATTGCTATTCCTGCATAGTGAAGTGTAATCAAAGAATGAAATTAGTTATTGTCCGGATTTACATGTGAAAAAAAATACCAATTAATTTGTGAAAATTCAATACACGACTTCTTCCAACACCAGCCCCTTGGCAGGCACACTCTCCCCAGCGTCACTCCTGGTTCCATTTTGAAGAATACCCTCGAATTCAGTAACTGATAATTTGCCATTTCCAACTTCTATCAGTGAACCAACAATCGCCCTCACCATATTCCTTAAAAAACGATTGGCGCGAATGGTGAAAACCGCTCCGTTTTCATCAAATTCCCATTGTGCAAATGTAACATCACAAACATAATTATTATTTGGTGCTTCGCCCTTGCAAAAACAAATGAATTCCTTTTGTCCAATCAGCATATCTGCGGCCCTGTTCATCATTCCGAAATCCAAAACACCATAACGGAACCAACTAATTCCTTCTAAAAATGGATTTTTTTTGAAATGAATATAATATTTATATTCCCTGCTTTTTGCATCAAAGCGAGCATGGAACGAATCCGCTGTCTGAGCGGAGTCGAAGACAGCGATATCCCTTGGCAATAGCCCGTTTAATCTGAAAACAAAATTATCTGGTAGCGGTTTTTCTGAATCAAAATGTGCAACAAAATGTTTTGCATGCACTCCGGTATCCGTCCTTCCACAGCCTGTTAATGCAACTTTATTTTGAAATAATATTTCTATTTTTTCTTCAATCACCTGTTGAACACCAATGGCATTGATCTGCCGCTGCCATCCATTATAGGCTGTTCCGCGATAACAAAGATTTAACCTGTACCTCAAAAGGCAAAAATACAAAACTGCTATTAACCTCAAGGGCTTGCAGTCTCACAAAGTACTAACAGCCCAAAGTGCACAAGGAAAAGCCCAAAGCTCACTCCATAACCAATTCTTAAACCCCTGAGAAACAAGCAATTAATGAATAAATGAGAAGACACGGTGGACAGCGAGGAATTTTCTGTGTAATCCTAAAATCCGTCAAATCTGCGTTTCTGCATTTTGGTATTTACAACCTTAGCGGTTTACAAATTCTCGTATACAATCGCACAACCCTGGCCAACACCAATGCACATGGTAGCTAGTCCATATCGAACATTTCCTCTGCGTTTCATTTCGTGCAACAATGTGGCACTTATCCGCGTACCACTCGCACCTAATGGATGCCCAATTGCTATACTTCCACCATTTACATTTACAATTTCTCTTGGTATTTGCAACTCCTGCATGCTGGCGATTACCTGCACTGCAAAAGCTTCGTTTAATTCTGCCAAACCCAGATCATTTGCTGTAATTCCCGCATTTTTCATCGCCTTTTGGCTGGAAGGTACGGGACCCATGCCCATAATTTCCGGAGGAACACCTGCCGCAGCAAACCCTGCAATTCGCGCCATCGGTTTCAGATTATAGCGCTTTACAGCTTCTGCAGATGCCAAAATTACACAAGCAGAGCCATCATTAATTCCGCTGGAATTACCGGCTGTAACAGTGCCATCTTTTCTGAAAGCGGCTTTCAAACCGGCTAAAGTTTCTACACTGCTCAATCTTGGATGTTCGTCTTTTGCAAAAATCACCGGTTCTCCTTTTCGTTGGGGAATAGAAACCGGCAACAACTGGCTGGCGAAATACCCGGCTTCATGCGCCTTTTGGTAATTGGTTTGTGTTTCCGCAGAAAAAATATCCTGTGCTTCCCGGCTGATTTTATATTTTTCTGCAACATTTTCCGCAGTTTCCCCCATGCTGTAAGGATGGTACATTGCAGAAAGTGCAGGATTGGTGAAGCGCCAGCCAATGGTGGTATCATGTATCTCCACATGCCGTTGAAATCCGGCCTCTGCTTTTGCCATCACAAAAGGCGCTCTGGTCATGCTTTCTGAACCACCTGCAAGAATCAAATCGGATTGCCCGCTTCCAATAGCCATTGCGCCATTCATGATACTTTGCAAACCCGAGGCGCACAAACGGTTTACCGTATAACCCGGTACTGAAACCGGTAAACCAGCGAGCAATAATGCCATTCGCGCTACATTCCGGTTGTCTTCCCCGGCCTGATTGGCGGCACCAAAAATCACATCATCGGTTTCTGAAAAGTCTATGGTTGGGTTTCTGGCCATTATCCCTTTGATAACATGTGCAGCCAAATCATCGGGTCGTACAGTTGCCAGGGCACCTCCAAATTTGCCCACCGGAGTGCGCAAAGCGTCAATCACGAATACGTCATTCATTCCACCGCAAAAATAAGCGTTGTCAACGCTACTCTGGAACTTACAGTATTGTGCCTAAATAAATTTGGCATTCCAAGCAACGTTTTGTATTCTTGTATGTCAAAATAAGCAGGAGGGGCTTATGATGTATAGACCTATTTTCAATTCTAAAAAACGCAATCTGTTCAGGTTCAGTGCATTGGCGCTCGCCTTAACTTCTACCCAAATTTCTTTCGGGCAATTTGAATTAATCGCCACTGCAGGAACCAGCCATTTTCTTGGTGACCTGGGAGGAAAACCCACTCTGGGGTCCAATAATGTATCAGATCTGAATTGGCAAAGCACGCGTTATATGGCCGGGCTTGGAGCAAGAATCAACATGGGACACAGGTTTGCACTCAGGGCTTCCGGTTATTACACCCGCGTTTCAGCTAACGATGAATTCACCAATAACCGGGAACGTCACATGCGTAACCTGGATTTTTTTAGCAACATATATGGGGCAGATGCAGTCCTTGAATTTCATTTTCGCAGCAGAAACTCCCGTTTTGCAGATAAACATTGGTATATTTTCGGAGGCGGCGGGTATTTTCGTTTCAACCCTAAAACCCATTACAATGGGCAAGTAGTTGCATTACAACCTTTGGGAACTGAAGGACAATTTTTTCTTCCCGGCAGGTCTCCATACAAACTTTCCAGCTTCACCATACCATTTGGAATCGGATACAAATTCAAAGTTTTCTCCTCCGGATATCTTACACTTCAGGTGGATGCCAGAAAAACATTTACCGATTATATCGATGATGCCAGTACCCAATTTGTAGATAAAACCCAACTGCTCGCCAGTAATGGTCCGGTAGCCGTGGCTTTATCTGACCGAAGCAATCCGGATGGGCGTATCATTGGATTTAGTGAGCCGGGTGCCATTCGTGCAAACCCCAATAACAACGATAATTTCTTTTTCCTTTCAGTCTCCTATAACCTGGTTATCGGCGCAACTCAAAAAGAAGTATCTTTTTCCAAAAAGGGTGGAAAGCATTTGGGTGCCGGTAAAAACAAGTGTTATTCTTTTTAACACGCTGTTTACATATACAAGCTCTCATCAGGACGTTTCTAAAAAGTAATTTTCAAGTCAATTTCGAGATTTTTATTGCAAGACATGGCGCATTTTGCATTTCAGGCTGGGGGCCTGTAAAAGAGTTACAATGCCGTATTGCAATAAAAAGCGATGTATATAGCCGCGGTCAATAATTTGAATAGTACGGACAAAAAGAATTTTTGACATATGTTCTATTCAAACATTAATTATTTTTGCAGTTCAGGTATGGCGAATTACCAAGGTACCGGGCTAAATCCAGAAACAAATAAACCTGCTTTTTCATCCACTTTGGTATTAGTACTGTTGTTGGGCTGTTTGTCTATACAACAGGCTAAGGCACAACTGGAATTTGTTTCGTTTTTCGGAACTTCACATTATTCCGGTGATTTGGGTGGTGGTTTCTCATTTTCCGAAATGAACACTTCTGAACTGAGCTTTGGAAGTACTCGTTTCGCGTTGGGTGCGGGAGTGCGCGCATATGCCACCAGAAGGCTGGCTTTTCGCGGCAATTTGTTTTATGGCAAAATAAGTGGAGATGATAAATACACAGACAACATTCCACGCCGCAACCGTAACCTGAATTTTTACTCGCCGATTGTTGGAATTACAGGATACATGGAGTTTCACTTTGGTTTTGGCAGCAAGGGCGTGGATCAGTTTTACCTCATGGGAGGAGCGGATTATTTTCATTTTAATCCCAAAACCAAATACAAAGGCTCAGTAGTGGAGTTGCAACCTCTTGGTACAGAGGGCCAGTATTTTATTCAGGATAAAGCACCATACAATCTCAATTCCGGAGCAATGGTGTTGGGAATGGGCGCTAATTTGTTCTATTCTCCCAGAGCCACTTTAAGTTTGGAGATTACCGGACACAGAACTTTCACCGATTATCTGGATGACGTTTCTACCACTTATGTAGACAAAAGCCAACTGCTTACCAGCAATGGACAGGATGCTGTGGCGCTTGCAGACAGAAGTCTGGGGCTCATTCCAAACTCTTCGGATCCCGGTGCAATTCGCGGCAACCCCGGTGTTAAGGATAATTTCTATTTCGTATCCGTTGTCTATAGTTACAGAATCGGAAATTCTAAACGAAATTCATCCGTTTATAATCAACCGGGAGGCGTGAGAAGAGGAACCAAAAAACGTTGTTTCGACTTTTAATGAAACTGCACTCCGGAAATAGAAAATTCGATATTTTTCAGGGTTTTAAATTCCTTTTAATTGCAATATTAATTCTGGTAGTAGGCGCAGGTCCCATTTGGAAAACATTTACCATAGTTATAGGTAAAATCAATATTGAAAAATCTATTGGGAAATTAGAAAAAGATCTTCCTACTTCAAAAATCTTATTAAACAAAAAGGAATATTCTAAATTATTTCCCGGGGACGAGATTTATTTCCAACAAAAAAAATACGATATATTTCAGGTACTCGATAAAGGTGATTTTTGGGAAGCCGTAGCATATTGTGATGTTTTGGAAACCAATCTGGAGGCTGATTTATTGAATAACAAGACCAAAGACTCCAATCATCAGAAAACGAATATTACATACGAAACTGTTTTGTGGTTTATTGAATATATGAATTTCGAATATCTTTATAACACAAAAGTATTAAAAGGAAATTCAGAAATTGCAGCGGCACTTCTAACAGGCTTTCCTGATAAGGTTTTTCAGCCACCGGTCTGAACTTTTTTTTTAAAAAAAAGAACAGATTTCTACCTACAAAACTTTATAATAAAATGAAAAAATTACAACTCTGCATGGGGCTGTTGGTCTTGTGCTTATATCCATTAATGGGACAAAATGAAGAAAAGGATTCTGCAGAAATAGAATCTATGAATGAAGTACTGATTTCATCTCAAAGAATGGGTGAAACCAGATTAAATACCACGCGTCAGATCGAATCAATAAATAGTAGACAAATAGAATTGATCCAACAGGGTACAATGGGTGATGTATTGCAACAAAGCGGTCAGGTTTTGGTACAAAAAAGCCAGATGGGCGGCGGCAGCCCTATCATTCGCGGTTTTGAGGCGAGCCGTGTGCTGATGGTAGTAGATGGTGTTCGGATGAACAATGCTACTTATCGTGCCGGGCATTTGCAGGATATCATTTCACTGGACCAATTTATGCTGGAACGAACAGAAATTTATTTTGGCAGTGGTTCCACTTTATACGGCAGCGATGCATTGGGTGGTGTTATGTATTTTAAGAGCAGGGATCCCAAATTGCGCAATCAGAAATTTGGATTTGCCGGAGCTAATGTAAATCTGCGTTATATGAGTGCTTCTAATTCTAAAATCGGAAATTTGAATTTCGAATTTTCCGGTAAAAATATAGCATGGTTATTCAATTTTACCAGCAATGATTTTGGGGATTTAAGAATGGGCATGCAGCGCAATTTTAGCAACAATGATACATTCGGGTACCGCCGTTATTATATCTCCCAAGTAAATGGTATCGATACACAAATGATTAACAACGATCCATTTGTGCAAAAAGGTACTGGTTATAAACAGAACGATTTGTTTACCAAAGTTTTATTTCAAACCGGAAAATGGAAACATATGGTAAATTTTCAAATGTCTTTGAGTGAAAATATTCCGCGATATGATCGCATGACTGATGTGCGCAATGGGGCTTTGCGTTATGCAACCTGGGCCTATTCACCTCAAAACAGAAGGTTTTTCTCTTATACTTTGACTTTACCGGAAACCAAAAAATTAAAACATCGGGTAATACTTTCCAACCAGTTTTCTGAAGTAGGAAGAGTTACCAGAGGTTTCAAAAACAAAAATGAAAAAACGCAATTGGATAAGGTAAATATGTCTGCTTTAAATTATGATTTAAATTACCTGTTGAACGAAAAATTTAAAATTTCCGGAGGTGCTGAAATAGTTTTTAATGATGTAAAAAGCACAGCGAAAAATATCGATGTTTCTAACCATTCAAGTACAGAAATACACGAAACCAGATATGCTGATGGTGGGTCTAAAACCACCGCTGCTGGCTTGTTTGCAAACGCCATTTACACAATCAAACCAAATGATTTTATTTTAGAAGCCGGAGCCCGTTTTACCTATTATTCCCTGAAAGCAAATTATACCGCAGATAATTTTTTGAAACTTCCGTATTCCAATGCAGGTTTTTCGAATATTGCTCCGGTTTTTAACATTGGTGTTACCAAAAATATGGGTATGGAAGGCCTCTTTTTCAAATCCAGCTATAGCACAGGTTTTCGCAATCCAAATGTGGATGATATGACCAAATTATTTGAATCCGTTTCAGGTACAAAACTAGAAATTCCAAATAAAAATCTAAAGTCTGAAAAAACAGGCACCATGGATGTTGCGCTGTATTACAATGCCAAAAAAGCGCGTTTTGAAATGGGCACTTATTATACCAAAATCTCCAATTTGTTAATTGACCAGCGAGCCATATACAATGGAAGCGACTCGTTTTTTTACGATGGGAAAATGACTCCGGTTTACCAAATGGCAAATACTGCCGGCGGATTTGTTACCGGTGCCTGGATTTCTGCAAAATTGCAATTGGCGAATCACTTGTATCTGGATGTAAATTACAATACAACTTATGGCCGCTATCGTGCCACAGAAAATAGCGATTGGGTTCCATTGGATCACGTGGCACCGGATTTTGGAAGGGTTGCCCTGCGCTGGGCTTCCGGTGAATGGCAAATGGAAGGTTATATGCTTTTTAACGGGATGAAACGCGCCAGAGATTACAGCCCCAGCGGAGAAGACAATGTGCAATATGCGGCAGGAGGACAAAGTCCAAATTGGGAAACCTATAATGTTCGTGCATTATGGAAATTAAATAAACACCTGCAAATGGGTTTTGTAATTGAAAATATTCTTGACCTCAGGTACCGTGTTTTCGCCAGTGGAATCAATGCTCCGGGCAGAAATCTGGTATTCTCTCTAAAAGCCTCTATTTAAGAAATTAGGGCAGGTACAATAACTTTTGTACCTGCCCTAATCATATTTGCTATACTAAATTTTGGCCTTTGGCCAATCAGCTTAAATTTGCGAACGAAATCACCATTATATGGGTCGCATATTTGAAAAGAGAAAACACAAAATGTTCGCGCGCTTTGACCGTATGGCAAAGCAGTTTACCAGAATAGGCAAGGAGATTGCCATAGCGGTGAGGCAGGCAGGTCCGAATCCGGATTATAACCCCCGCCTTCGTATGGCCATTCAGAATGCCAAAAGTGTTAACATGCCTAAAGACCGTATTGATGCAGCAATAAAACGCGCATCAGACAAGGATATGGCTGGTTATGAAGAGATAAAATATGAAGGCTATGCGCCACATGGTGTTGCAATTTTAATAGAAGCTGCAACGGATAACAATACCAGAACCGTAGCTAACGTGCGCATGCATTTTAATAAAGGTGGAGGCGCTTTGGGAAAAACAGGGTCATTGGATTTTGTTTTCGGCAGAAAAGGTGTTTTTAAAATTTCAAAATCCAAACTCTCTGGAAAAGACCTGGACGAGTTTGAATTGGAGTTAATCGACCATGGCTGTGAAGACATGGCGATTGATGATGAAGACGTTTATATCTACACAGGTTTTACAGAATTTGGAAGCATGCAAAAAGCATTGGAAGAAATGAAAGTGGAAGTAACCAATGCGGAATTACAATATCTACCCAGCACTTACGTAGATTTATCGGAAGAGCAGGCGCAGGAAGTATTGGATTTAATTGACCGTTTAGAAGGCGATGAAGATATCCAAACCGTGTATCACAATTTGAAATAATAAAGAACCTTTATTTTAACTGATAAGTGAAAATTGGGTTGTAAATAAATCTCTGAGGTTGTAATAAATTTCAATTCATCCATCTCGAATTCGCCTGGATAATCTACCATTGAAAGAATGTTAAATTGCATAAAAAAAGGAGCCCGAAAGCTCCTTTTTTATTTTATTATTTTGATTTATTGAACTACAATTTTTTCAGTTTTTTCGTAGGAACCGGTAGATATTTTAACGATATACGTTCCGGTGGAGAGTGCTGATGCAGAAAGGCTGTGAGAATGTTCACCATTGGTTTCGCGACCATCAAAAAGATCTAAAACTTTTTTACCCATTAAATCATAAACTGCAATTTTTACGTTGGTTTCCCCATTCAATGTATAGTTGATTTTGGATTCACCAAGTGTGCTAACAGGGTTTGGTTGAATGCTCGGTTTGCCATAGAAATAATTGTCAATTTCAGTTACACCTTGGGTGAAATCGGAAAACTTCACATTATCAATGCACAAAGTAGTGCCCTGGCTGGCTCCTGCATTCACTGTAGCAAAAAATGCCACCAAAGCAGTGTCCGGATTGTCTGGTAATTTATAATTGGCCAAATCCAGAGTGAATTCTCTCCATGGGTTTACAGTTCCTGGTGCAGCTGCGCCTATCCAACTACCTACAGTATCAATTTTATTGGTGGTGGTATTCTTTTTGGTAAATAAAACCAGCATCCCCAAAGTTTCTCCTGATTTTGCGGGAAAATAAGTTGCAATAAAGCGCAAAGCTGCGGGCCTGCCTGTAAAGGCGAACTTATCGGTATAAAATACTCCAACTGTAGAGGTGTTTTGAATAGCCGCAAAAGGAGAATTATCTTCCCCTTTTAATGTACCGGAAGTACCCAAACTCACAGAAGTTACGATTACGGCAGTTCCACCACCCTGATTCCAGTGCGTAGTTCCGGAAGTAGTAGTAAAATCACCATTTGGGAGCATTTGGGCATTTGCACCTGCCAATGCACCACACATAAAAATTCCAAGTAATACTTTTTTCATATTTCAAATGTACTTTTTTAATTGTCAGATTCTTGAAATACCAGTGATAATTATGCAATTATTACACGTATATGGAATTACTTACACGTAGGACAATGGTATTCTTTTTCGGGAAGTTGTGCCCGAATACTGATACGCATTTCATCTCTAGTTGGATCATTGCACACAATCCAAACACTTTGGTTACTGGTACCCTTTTTAGCTATGGAATCGTAGGTGAGTTGTATCGTCATGGATTCACCTGGCTTCAAAATATTCTTAGGATATTTTAAAGTCAGACAACTGCATTCCGGAAATATTTCATGAAAAATTAAATCGCTTTTACCCACATTGCTCACCACAAAATCTGTAGACATTAATTCTCCGGTTAAATGATTTCCAAAATTGTGAAACTCCTTATCCCACTTTGCCTTTGGTGCTTTGGCCAATTGTTTGGAATTCATTTTGGGAAAGAATTGCCTGCGTTGGTATGCCACAAATAATCCGATATCCGGACTCACGGGATTGTCGCAGGAAACAGGCACCTGGAATGCTCCGAATCCATATCCTTTTATGATTTTACCATTTAAAATTACCATGATTTGAACTGTTTCGCCGGGTTCCAGAGATTTGGGCAAACCTATGATGGTTAGATTTTCGGGTATTTTAACATCTGCAAAGGTGGTGGTAAACGGGGTTCCATTAACCAAACGCGCAAACTGGGTATCTACTTTATTATCAAATAACGGTCTGAAATCAATAGTTGCAGGCTCAAAATATACCTTACCATAGTCCGGAATTTCTATACCGTTTACTTGCGGCTTTTCACGATGCACATCTCCAATAATATTTAATTGTACAAAAGGTGAAGTAACAGCATTGGAATAAACAGTGATGCTTTTGCTGAAAGTACCAATACGATTGGTAGTTTCGTATTTGGCCTGAACAAAACCGGTATCCCCTGGATTAATAGAATCCTTTGTCCAGTCGGGGGTTGTGCAACCACAAGAGGTTGCAACATTGGTAATATGTAATTTTCTGTCTCCGGTATTTACAAATCTGAATTGATGAATGGCAAAGTTTATATCTTCATTCACCACACCAAAATCGTGAGTGGTTTTTAAAAACTGAATTTCTGCACCGTGCGAAGTCTTGTCCTTTACCTGGGCACTTATACCTCCGAAAAAGCAAAAGGCAATAACAATAATTAAAAATCTCATCAGTTTATTTTATCAAATACCATACCCAAAGCAGACGTAAGATCAATTTGTGCGGTTGTCCGGTGAATGAATAATATTTCAGGGATTGGTATTATGAATAAGGGAATGGCTATAAACCTGTAAATAAGCTTTCAAATAATGAAGCATATTTTCGTAAACCTCACCTTCTTTTTGCATATGCGTAACAGTTGTGCTGTTTCGGATTCTGGAATAAAAATCGGTTACTTTTCCGGCATCGTTCATTCCTAATGTATAAGGGTATTGAATGATGAAATTGATACCATTGTCGCGGTGAAAGGAGTAACCGGGATAGGTGGAGTCCAGCGCATTGCGGCCCATACCGGGAAAAGGTTTATGTTGATTCAGGTATCCCAATAAAGTTGGGATAATATCACACTGGGATACCGTTTTATTTATGATCGCCGGCTTTAATAAAGTGGAATAAAACAATAAAGGAATTTCATAATGCCCGGTTTGACTATAGAAATAAGGATTCTTGCTATGGCTGGTATGATCTCCCGTAATGATAAATATCGTATTGGAAAACCAGGGTTGTTTTTGGGCATATTGAAAAAAACTGCGTATTGCCTGATCGGTATATGCTATGGTTTTGTGAATGGGTAATGGTCCGGAAGGTAGATTCTTATAGGAGTCGGGTACTCTATATGGATGGTGAGAAGAGAGGGTAAACAGGGAAAAAAAGAAAGGTTCTTTAGATTTTGTGAGTTGCTGCCCGAAGTATTGCAGGTAAGGTTCATCATAAATTCCCCAACTTCCATCATAGTCAATTGATGTATTGGGATATTCATCAATTCCGAAATAATTTTGGAGCCCGGTGCTTTTTAAAAAGCTCTGAAACCGCATGGTACCATTGTTTGCCCCATGGTAAAAGGCAGTTGCATAACCCTGCTTTTCAAAATAACTAAAAGCATTTTCGCGGTGGTTACTGGCGTAAGCAGAATTTAGGTATTGCTGGTCCATAAGAGATGGAATACCACAGAAGATGGATGGCACCATTTCAATACTTCGTATGCCATTTGCATAACAATATGGGAATACCACAGACAATTTGCTGAGAGAATCGAGGAATGGGGTATAGGGTTGACCGTTTAAGAAACCGGTATAATCCCGGGCAAGACTTTCCACTACCAAAACCACCACATTGGTCTTGCGATTGGCAGGATTTTCAGCTGAAGGTGCCTGCAACACCAGCCGGCGTGCTTCTTCCGCATTCATAAACTTAAATTCGGTAATGTCTTTTTGCCCCCAGGTACTAATAAGTTGCATGGGTGTGCTGGAAATCAGCGGAGCAAATCTTCCATCGGCATATTGCCCTGAATCTACTGTGGATAAGGGTTTTAGCCTAAAACCACCTCTGGCTCCGATAATGAATAAGCTGAGTGCCAGGGTATATTTAATACCCCTATTCCACCATCTCCCTTTATATAAATATAAGGAGTAACCCTTATATGGCGCCAACAGATAAACCATTACCAGGGCCATCAATACTCCTGCAATTGCAAAAGGATATGCCTTTATATATGGGGCTATTTTATTGCCGGGATCGGCCAAAAGCGCAAACAATTCGTACCCGGTTCTTCGTGTGGTTATTTCTGAATAAATGGTGTCAATGCCATTGAGTAAAATGCAAATACCCGCGCTCAAAGCAAATAATCCGCGTGTAATGGCAGGTTGTAAAGCCGCTTTTTGGGGGAAAATGAGCATCCAGAGCCAAAGAGGAAGGAAAAAAAAGGCAACAACCGGCATATCAAAATAGATGCCCAGAAGAAGGCCTTGGAACAGTTGATGGAAATTCCACGGTTGTAACCAATATTGGTTAAACGAGAACCAAACAATGCGTGATAGTTCTAACAAAATGAAAGAAAAAATCAGTTGACGCACCAGAATGATTCTGGTAAAGTCGATAAGGTATGCTTTGAATTTCTGCACCAGTCCTAATGTTTCGACAAATTTGCGATAACATTTTGGTAAAGCGAAAATACCCCTCGATTTTTTTTCAAATCCCTGTTGATTTTGATAAAAAATAGGTGTAATTTTGCCGTCCTTTTTGGGAAAGATATGCCAACCATACAACAGTTAATTAGAAAGGGACGTCAGGAAACGGTTTTCAAGAGCAAATCGCCAGCCCTGGATTCCTGTCCTCAAAGACGCGGTGTTTGTACCCGTGTTTATACGACCACGCCTAAGAAGCCAAACTCTGCGCTGCGTAAGGTTGCGCGTGTACGTTTGACCAACGGAAAAGAGGTGAATGCTTATATCCCGGGTGAAGGTCACAACCTGCAAGAGCACAGTATCGTATTGGTACGTGGCGGCAGGGTGAAAGATTTACCTGGTGTTCGTTATCACATTGTGCGCGGAGCTCTTGATACCGCAGGTGTGGAAGGTAGAAACCAGCGCCGATCCAAGTATGGTACCAAAAAGCCCAAGAAAAAATAATTAACGAAGAACTGAGATGAGAAAATCCCGCCCTAAGAAACGCATATTGTTGCCTGACCCAAAGTTCAGCGAAACACTTGTTACCCGCTTTGTGAACGGTATGATGTACGATGGCAAAAAGTCATTGGCGTATAAGATTTTTTACGACGCACTGGAATTGGTAGAAAAGAAAGCTACTGAGGAGCCCGGTTTGGAAACCTGGCGCAAAGCGTTGAATAACGTAATGCCAACTGTGGAAGTAAAAGCACGCCGTGTTGGTGGTTCTACCTTCCAAATTCCTACAGAAGTTCCTGCGGCTCGCAGACTTGCAGTTGGAATTAAATGGATGGTAGGCTATGCCCGCAAACGCAATGAGAAATCCATGGCAGAGAAACTTGCAGGTGAAATTCTTGCTGCTGCGCGTGGTGAAGGTGCAAGTGTGAAGAAGAAAGAAGATGTACATAAAATGGCAGAAGCGAATAAAGCCTTCTCTCATTTCAGGGTTTAATAAACAGGAAAGCGAAAAGCACTAAATGTCACGCGACTTAAAATATACAAGAAACATAGGGATTGCAGCCCACATTGATGCCGGTAAGACAACAACTACCGAGCGAATATTATATTATTCCGGTGTAAACCATAAAATTGGTGAGGTGCACGATGGTGCAGCAACCATGGACTGGATGGTACAGGAGCAGGAGAGAGGTATTACCATCACATCTGCAGCTACCACAGTTATGTGGAACTATCCGATGATAGACGGAAAACCAACCCCTGATACCAACCAATACCATATTAATATTATTGATACTCCGGGTCACGTGGATTTTACCGTTGAAGTGAACCGTTCCCTGCGTGTATTGGATGGTCTTGTATTTTTGTTTAGTGCGGTTGATGGAGTTGAACCACAGTCAGAAACCAACTGGCGTCTGGCTAACAATTATAGCGTTGCACGTATTGGCTTTGTAAATAAAATGGACCGTGCAGGTGCCGATTTTCTTAACGTGGTAAAACAAGTAAAAGAAATGTTGGGCAGTGTTGCAATTCCTTTGCAATTGCCAATCGGTGCTGAAGAAAAATTCACAGGTGTGGTTGACTTGATCAACAACCGTGGAATGGTTTGGAACGAAACCGATAAAGGAATGACTTATCAGGTTGTTCCAATTCCGGCAGATATGGAAGCTGAAGCTGCGGAATGGCGCGAGAAACTTTTGGAAGCGGTATCTGAATATGATGATACCCTGATGGAGAAATTCTTTGAAGACCCTGCTTCTATTACCGAAAGAGAAATTTTGACAGCGTTGCGTAAAGCAACCATTGATATGAAAATCGTTCCTATGGTTTGTGGATCGTCCTTTAAAAACAAAGGTGTTCAAACCATGTTGGATTTGGTAATGGAATTGTTGCCTTCTCCTTTGGACCGTATGGATATTGTAGGTACTAACCCCGATACCGAAGAAGAAGTTCACCGCAAGCCTAGTTACACTGAGCCATTTTCTGCATTGGCATTTAAAATCGCCACCGATCCTTATGTTGGTCGTTTGGCATTTATGCGTGCTTATAGTGGTAAACTGGATGCAGGTTCTTATGTATTGAATACCCGCAGTGGTAACAAAGAACGTATATCCCGTATTTTCCAGATGCATGCCAATAAACAGAACCCCATTGAAATGTTGGGTGCCGGTGATATTGGAGCCGCAGTTGGATTTAAAGATATTAAAACAGGCGATACGCTTTGCGATGAAAAGAATCCTATCGTTCTGGAAGCGATGGATTTCCCTGATCCGGTAATTGGATTGGCTGTTGAACCTAAGACTCAGGCAGATAGCGATAAGCTTGGCGTTGCCTTGTCTAAACTTGCGGAAGAAGATCCTACTTTCAGAGTTCAAACCGATCAGGACACCGGACAAACCATTATTTCAGGTATGGGCGAACTGCACCTGGAAGTAATTGTAGACCGCCTGAAACGCGAATTCAAAGTAGAATGTAACCAGGGTGCGCCTCAGGTTGCATATAAAGAGGCAATTACCAAAAGCTTTACCCATCGCGAGGTGTATAAAAAGCAGACTGGTGGTCGCGGTAAATTTGCGGATATCCAGTTTGAACTGGGCCCTGCAGATGACTCGTATGAAAAAGATGGTTTGCAGTTTGTAAACGAAGTAGTGGGAGGTAATATCCCACGTGAATTTATTCCATCCGTGGAAAAAGGATTCAAAGCTTCTATGGCAAATGGTGTTTTGGCAGGATATCCAATCAGCCGCATGAAAGTGCGTTTGTTTGATGGTTCTTACCACAACGTGGACTCGGATTCACTGTCATTTGAAGTTGCAGCAAAAAGCGGTTACCGTGAAGCTGCCCGCAATTGCGGACCAGTATTGCTTGAACCTATAATGAAACTGGAAGTGGTTTGCCCTGCAGAAGCTACCGGTGATGTAATGGGTGACTTGAACCGCCGCCGTGGACAAATGGAAGGAATTGACGAACGTGCCGGTTCCCAGGTGGTAAAAGCAAAAGTGCCGTTGAGTGAAATGTTCGGATATGTTACAACTCTCCGTACTATCACCTCCGGACGTGCAAGTTCATCCATGGAATTCAGTCATTATGCTGAAACTCCAAAGAGCATTGCAGAAGAAGTATTGAAAAAAATTAACGGTGTTGCATCCAAATAAGAAATAAAATGGTTAGCCAGAAAATTCGTATAAAACTAAAATCCTTCGACCATAATCTGTTGGACAAATCAGCAGAAAAGATTGTGAAGGCTGTGCGTACCACAGGAGTAGTTGTTAGTGGACCTGTTCCGCTTCCAACACGCAAAAAGATTTTCACCGTTTTGCGCTCTCCCCACGTAAACAAAAAGGCAAGGGAGCAGTTCCAATACTGCACTTACCAGCGCCTGATTGACATATATAATGGATCTACCAAAACGGTTGATGCATTGATGAAAATTGAACTGCCAAGCGGCGTAGAAGTAGAAATTAAATTGTAAAAGAACCATGGAAGGCCTGATAGGTAAAAAAATAGGAATGACCAGCATTTTCGACCAGAATGGGAAGAAAGTGGCATGCACCGTGATTGAAGCGGGTCCATGCGTGGTTACCCAGGTTAAAACCGATAAATCTGACGGATACCGTGCTATTCAAATGGCATGGGGCGACAGCAAAGACAAGCATACCACAGCTGCGGTAAAAGGTCACTGCGCAAAAGCAAACACTGGTGCAAAATCCCATTTTGTGGAATTCCGCAATCCGGATGAAGCTGAAGAAGGTGCAAAAATCGGAGACAGTTTCGATGTTAGCATTTTCGAAATCGGTCAGTTTGTGGATGTGATTGGCAAATCAAAAGGTAAAGGCTTTCAGGGTGTTGTAAAACGCCATGGCTTTGCCGGTGTGGGTGAATCTACCCACGGTCAGCACAACCGCTTGCGTGCGCCAGGTTCCATCGGTGCCTGTTCTTTCCCTGCCCGTGTATTCAAAGGAATTCGCATGGCTGGAAGAACCGGTGGTGATAGAGTAATGGCGGTGAATTTGCAGGTATTGCAAATCCATCCTGATAAAAACCTTCTGGTTATCAAAGGAAATATCCCGGGTCATAATGGTTCCATCGTAGTAGTAGAGCGTTAATAAAGATGAAACTGAAAGTATTAAATAAGCAAGGCGCAGAAACAGGTAGAACCGTTGATCTTTCTACCGGCGTATTTGGCATCGAACCAAACGATCATGCCATTTATCTTGACGTAAAACAATACCTGGCCAACCAAAGGCAGGGTACACATAAAACCAAAGACCGCACTGAGATTTCCCGCAGTACCAGAAAAGTTTTCAGACAAAAAGGTACAGGCGGAGCACGTCACGGTAGCTTGAAGTCTGGTATTTATGTTGGTGGTGCAAGAATCCACGGACCACGTCCAAGGGATTATTCTTTTAAACTGAATAAAAAACTTAAACAACTGGCACGTTTGTCTGCTTTGTCTTATAAGGCAAAAGGAGATAGCATCATCGTTGTGGAAGACTTTGATTTCAGCACACCAAAAACTTCGGAATTTGTAGGAGTATTGAAGGCTTTGAACATTACAGGAAGAAGCCTGTTTATCACTCCTGAAATCAATAAAAATGTTTACCTCAGCGGACGTAACATACCTGGAAACAAGGTGATGCGTGCCAATGACATCAATACTTATGAAGTAATGAAAGCTGGTAAACTGATTTTGACAGAGAAAGCTGTAGCAACCATTCAAGACAACTCAGAAAAATGATACTGAAGAAGCCGTTGATTACCGAAAAAATGACCGCTATCATGGATAAGCGTGGCCAATATGGTTTTGTGGTAGATAAGAAAGCTACCAAAGACGAAATCAAAAAAGCTATCGAAGATTTCTATGGCGTGGAAGTGAATACGGTAAACACCATGATTTCACGGGGGAAAGCGCGTCGTAACAGACGCTCTGGCCAAATCTCCGGTTATACCAATGCGTATAAGAAGGCCATTGTGACATTAAAAGAAGGATTTAACATAGACTTTTACGAGAACATCTGATCATGGCAGTTAGAAGATTAAAACCAACCACACCGGGACAGCGATTCAGAATCGCGAACACCTTTGTTGAGTTGACAACGGATACTCCAGAAAAATCATTGCTGGTTCCAATGAAAAGAACCGGCGGACGTAATAACCAGGGACGCACTACCATTCATTACCGCGGTGGCGGGCACAAACGTCGTTATCGTTTGATAGATTTCAAACGCAACAATGCAGGTGTTGAAGGTGTTGTGAAAACTGTAGAATACGATCCAAACCGCACCAGCTGGATTTCATTGGTAGAATTTAGTGATGGCGACAAACGCTACATTATTGCACCAAACGGAATAAAAGTAGGGCAAAAAATCAATCAGGGCAGTGGTGCACCGGCAGAAGTCGGAAATGCATTGCCACTGAGCGAAATTCCATTGGGTTCTTTGATTCACAATATTGAATTACAACCTGCACAAGGTGCGAAAATTTGCAGAAGTGCAGGTTCTTACGCACAGTTGTTGGGCCGCGAAGGAAACTACGCTTCTGTGAAATTGCCATCCGGTGAGTCTCGCAGAGTATTGGTGAACTGCATGGCTACCATAGGCAGCGTTTCCAATAGCGATCACAGCCTTGAAAATAAAGGTAAAGCAGGACGCAGTCGTTGGTTGGGTATTCGCCCACACAACAGACCTTCTGCAAGGAACCCTGTGGATCACCCAATGGGTGGTGGTGAAGGCCGTAACAAAGGTGGACAGCCAAGATCCAAAAACCTGATCTACTCACAAGGTCAGAAAACTAGAGCACCCAAAAAAGCGAGCTCCAAAATGATCATTGAACGCAGAAAAAGCATTAGGAATAAATAATTAGCACGAACAGATGGCAAGATCGATTAAAAAAGGACCATACGTAGACCACAAACTGTCGCGCAAGGTTGATGTAATGAACGATAACAACAAGAAATCAGTGATCAAAACCTGGTCTCGTCGCAGTATGATTATTCCGGATATGGTGGGACACACTTTTGCAGTACATAACGGGAATAAATTTATTCCGGTTTACGTAACTGAAAATATGGTGGGACACAAACTGGGAGAATTTGCACCAACAAGAACATTTAAGGGTCACTCAAAATAAAAATATTCATGGAAGCTAAAGCAATATTGAGAAACTGTCCTCTGCCACCACGCAAAATGCGTTTGCTGGCAGATCAGGTTCGCGGTCAGAAAGTGGAACGCGCCCTGAATATACTTCAGTGGAACCAGCGTCCGGCTTATGCACTTTATCTGCATAAACTGATTCGCAGCGCGGTTGCAAACTGGAGTCAGAAGAACAGCGGAGCCCGCATAGAAGAAAATGAATTGTATGTAAAAACAATTATGGTTGATGGTGGATTCACCGTTAAACGCCTGCGCACCGCTCCTCAGGGTAGAGGTTACCGCCAGCTGAAAAGAACCAACCACGTAACGGTGGTGATTGATACAGTTCCAGTTAAAGAAAACGCTAACACAGAGGTAGAAAATTAAAAAATGGGACAAAAAGTAAACCCTATAGGTCTTAGATTGGGAATTATCCGCGGATGGGATTCCAACTGGTATGGTGGAAAAGATTACGGAGATAAACTCCAGGAGGATGCCAAAATCCGCAAATACCTTCGCATTCGTATTCCCAAAGGTGGAATTGCGAAAGTGATGATTGAGCGCACTTTGAAGCGCATCACCATCACTATCAATACTTCACGTCCGGGTATCGTAATTGGTAAAGGTGGACAGGAAGTAGACACCATTCGCGAAGAGATAAAAAGAATCACCGGTAAAGATGTTCAGATCAATATCAATGAGATCAAACGTCCGGAACTGGATGCCTTTTTGGTAGCAGAAAATATTGCGCAGCAGATTGAAAATCGTTTTTCATACAAGCGTGCAGTAAAAAATGCGATTCAAAGCACGATGAAAATGGGTGCTGAAGGAATCAAGGTTCGTGTTGGTGGCCGATTGAACGGAAAAGAAATAGCGCGTTCAGAGGTTTACAAAGAGGGAAGAACTCCATTGCATACCTTGCGTTCCAATATCGATTACGCCTTGTGCGAAGCACAAACCGTTTACGGAAAAATAGGTGTAAAAGTGTGGCTGTGCAAAGGTGAAATCTATGGAAAAGTAGATCTGGCACCACAAGCAGAATCAGAGAGAAAAAGAGACAATAACCAGCGTCAAGGCAACCGTGGCGATGACCGCAGAGATCGCGGTGACCGTGGAGGCAGAGGTGGAGGAGATCGCCGCAAACGCAACAAATAAGCATAAAAAGAATTAGAGATGTTAAGTCCAAAAAGAACCAAATTCAGGAAACAGCAAAAAGGGCGCGTTAAAGGTATCGCATCCCGCGGACATCGTGTGGTGTTTGGGAGCTTTGGCCTCAAAACCCTGGAGCCCCATTGGATCACCTCCAGACAAATAGAAGCCGCTCGTATCGCGTTAACCCGCCATTTGAAGCGTGAAGGACAGGTTTGGATCCGTATTTTCCCGGATAAACCAGTTACCAAAAAACCTGCAGAAGTGCGTATGGGTAAAGGTAAAGGTGCGCCAGAATATTGGGTAGCAACTGTAAAACCAGGAACTATTATGTTTGAGGTTGGAGGTGTACCTATGCAGATAGCGCAGGAAGGCATTCGCCTGGCTGCACAAAAACTGCCGGTTAAAGCTGTATTTGTTGTAAGACCTGATTATCAGGAGGAGGCTTAATTATGAAAAATGAAGAATTGAAATCCATGCCGAACAAAGAACTGGTAGATGCCTATAAAGAAGAAAGAAAGCGCTATCAGAAAATGAAGTTTCAGAATACTGTGTCGCAGATCGACCAACCTCATAAGCTGAAAGCTACCCGCAAGAATATTGCACGTTTGCTTACAGAATTGAACGATCGCCGCATTACCTCCGAGACCAATGCATATCTGAAAAAAATAAACGAGGAAAACAACTAATGGAAAACGAACGCAATTCCAGAAAAGAAATTATAGGTACTGTTACCAGCGCAAAAATGGACAAAACTGTGGTTGTGTCTGTGGTTAGGCGTATGAAACACCCTAAATATGGAAAGTACTTCAAAAGAACCAAGAAGTACACTGCACATGATGAGAAAAATGAGTGTGGCGAAAACGATATCGTGCGCATCATGGAAACCCGTCCGATGAGCAAAACCAAACGTTGGAGACTTGTAGAAATAGTAGAAAAAGCTAAATAAACCATGGTACAGCAGGAATCAAGATTAAAGGTAGCAGATAACAGCGGTGCACGCGAAGTGTTGTGCATACGCGTTCTGGGTGGCTCAGGCCGCCGTTATGCCAGCGTTGGCGATAAAATCGTGGTGAGCGTAAAAGATGCCCTTCCCGGAAGTGGCATGAAAAAAGGCGCAGTATCCAAAGCAGTAGTTGTTCGCGTGAAAAAAGAAGTTCGTCGTCCGGACGGTTCTTATATCCGCTTTGATGAAAACAGCTGCGTGCTGTTAAACGCTGCCGACGAACCTCGTGGAACCCGTATTTTCGGCCCCGTGGCAAGAGAGCTCCGTGATAAGCAGTTCATGAAAATTGTTTCACTGGCACCTGAAGTATTATAAAAAAGATGGCAACGAAAAAAGAGACCAAAGTAAAATTGCACGTTAAAAAGGGCGATCAGGTGAAAGTGCTTGCCGGTGATGACAAAGGCAAAACCGGAAAAGTGCTGAAAGTGTTCCCCGCAGAAAATCGTGCATTGGTAGAAGGCGTTAACGTGGTTACTAAACATAGAAAACCAAGTGCGCAAAATACCAGTGGTAAAATTGAGAAAATGGAAGCATCCGTGCACCTTTCCAACCTGATGGTTGTTATTGGTGGAGCTCCAACACGCATTGGCCGCAAGCTGAATGAAGAAGGCAAACTGCAGCGCGTGGCAAAACGCACCGGAGATTTTATTAAATAAGAAAAACAGAAATGAGTTACATACCAAGGCTTAAAACCGTTTACACCGAGGAAGTGATTCCCGGAATGAAAGCCAAATTCGGATATAAGAATGTGATGGAAATTCCCCGTGTGGAGAAAATATGCCTCAACCAGGGAGTAGGTGCTGCAGTAAACGACAAAAAGATTGTAGATGCTGCAGTAGATGAGATGACAAAAATCTCTGGCCAAAAGGCTCAGGCTACTTTTTCCCGCAAAGCGATTTCTAACTTCAAATTGCGTGAAAACATGCCTATCGGGGCAAAGGTGACCCTAAGGAAAGAGAACATGTACGACTTTATGGATAGATTGATTTCCATCGCTCTTCCTCGTGTACGTGACTTTCAGGGATTAAATGTAAAAGGCTTTGATGGCCGTGGTAACTTTACCATGGGTGTAACCGAGCAGATCATTTTCCCGGAGATCGACATTGATAAAGTAAACAGAATTTCAGGGATGGATATTACCATCGTTACAAACGCCAAAACGGATGAAGAGTGCCTGGAATTGTTGAAGTTGTTCGGTTTCCCATTTAAAAGCAATTAATTAAGAAATGGCAAAAGAATCCATAAAAGCCAGACAGCGCAAACGCGAGAGAATGGTTGCACAGTATGCCGATAAAAGGGCAGCTTTGAAGGCGGCAGGAAACTACGAAGCACTGCAGCGTATTCCGCGCAATGCATCTCCGGTTCGCCTGCGCAACCGCTGCAAACTCACCGGCCGCCCAAGAGGCTATATCAGAACCTTCGGTATTTGCCGCAATCAGTTTCGCCAATTGGCAAGTGATGGCAAAATCCCGGGTGTAACAAAGTCCAGTTGGTAAAATAATAAAGAAAAAAATGACCGATTCCATAGCAGATTTCCTTACCAGAGTTCGCAATGCCGCTAAGGCACGCCACAGAATTGTGGAAATTCCGGCAAGTAACCTCAAAAAAGAAATAACCCGCGTGTTGTACGAAAAAGGGTATATCCTCAAATACAAATTCGAGGAATCCGAAAACGGACAGGGCGTGATTAAAATTGCACTGAAATACAACCCACAAACCAAAGAAAGCGCTTTCCGCGATCTTCACAGAGTAAGTACTCCTGGTTTGCGCAGATATGCAGGCTCAGACAGATTACCACGTGTATTGAATGGTCTTGGCGTTGCAATTCTCAGCACTTCCAAAGGTGTAATGACCGATAAAGAAGCACGCCAGCTTGGTGTGGGCGGAGAAGTATTGTGTTACGTATCGTAAAAAAAGAATAAGAATATAAAATGTCACGCGTAGGAAAAGCACCCGTTCAAATCCCTTCAGGAGTAACAGTTACCACCAATGGTAATGTAGTTACTGCAAAAGGACCAAAAGGAGAAGTGTCGCAGGTCATCAGCCCGGATATGCAAATATCTGTGGATGGTGGTGTGCTGACAGTAAATCGCCCAAGCGACAGCAAATCACACAAAGCCCTTCATGGTTTAACCCGTTCACTCATTAACAATATGGTTATTGGTGTAAGCACCGGGCATAAAGTAAGCCAGGAGTTGGTAGGTGTAGGTTATAAAGTTTCCAATCAAGGTCAGTTGCTCGACTTTACTCTGGGATACTCACACCGCATTATGCTGGAAGTACCCGCAGAAATTAAAGTAACTACCGAAACTGTAAAGGGTAAAAACCCAACCATTATTATGGAAAGCGCAGATAAGCAATTACTCGGTCAGATTGCAGCAAAAATCCGCTCATTCCGCAAACCTGAACCATACAAAGGAAAAGGTATTCGTTTCACAGGTGAAGTGCTTCGCAAGAAGGCAGGTAAATCAGCAGCTAAGTAATTATAGAAGCAATGGCAAAAACTAAAGTTCAAAGAAGAAGTAAAATCCGCAAAGGAATTCGCGGAAAAATTGAGGGAAACACCAGCCGTCCAAGGCTTAGCGTTTTCCGCAGCAATAAAGATATTTATGCTCAGATTATTGACGACAGCAAAGGCATGACCATTTGTTCCGCATCGTCCAGAGATAAAGATCTTGTGCAGGATAAAGTAAATAAAGTGGAAGCTGCTTCCGTTGTAGGAAAGAAACTGGCTGAAAAGGCAATTGCTGCCGGCATTTCAGCAGTAGTTTTCGACCGCGGTGGATACCTCTATCACGGACGTGTGAAAAGTCTGGCTGAGGGAGCTCGCGAAGGAGGGCTTAAATTCTAAAATCATAAAAATGTCTAACATTAACAATAAAAGAATAAGACCGGGTGAAATCACCCTCGCTGAAAAAGTAGTTTCCATTAACCGTGTTGCCAAGGTAACAAAAGGTGGACGTACATTCAGCTTTACTGCCCTTGTGGTAGTTGGTGATGGCAAAGGTGTTGTTGGGCACGGCCTGGGCAAAAGCAATGAAGTTATTGATGCTATCAATAAAGGCATTGAAGATGCGAAGAAAAACCTGATCAAAGTTCCAATAATCAATGGAACTGTTCCACATGAGCAGATCGGGAAATTCGGTGGCGGCAATATCTTTTTGAAACCAGCAGCACACGGTACCGGCGTAATTGCAGGTGGTGCCATGCGTGCAGTTTTGGAAAGTGCCGGTGTTACCGATGTACTGGCAAAATCAAAAGGATCCTCTAACCCCCACAATGTGGTAAAAGCAACTTTTGATGCACTGTTAAAAATGCGCGATCCGTTTACTATTGCCGGAACCCGCGGAATTGATATGAAGAAAGTATTTAACGGCTAAGATTATGGCAAAAGTGAAATTAACACTGGTAAAGAGCGGAATTGGCCGTCCGAAAAATCAAAAGGCTACCCTGGAAGCGCTGGGATTGAGAAAACTGCACGCATCACGCGTAGTAGAAGTAAATCCGCAGGTTCAGGGAATGATTGATGTAGTTAACCATTTATTAAAAGTAGAAAACCAGGATTAATATGGATCTGAGTAATCTGAAACCAGCCAAAGGCTCGGTTAAAAAAAGTAAAAGAATTGGCCGTGGTCAAGGCTCCGGAAAAGGAGGCACTTCCACAAAAGGTCACAAAGGTGCGCAATCACGCACAGGATATAGCCGCAAAATCGGTTTTGAAGGTGGACAGATGCCACTGCAACGCCGTATTCCAAAAGGTGGATTTAAAAACATCAACCGAGTGGAATATGCAGCTATTAACCTGGATGTGATTCAAAGCCTGGCTGAGGCAATGAATGTGAACAAAATCGATCATGCAACCCTGGTTCAAAAACACCTCGTTGGAAAAAGGGAATTGGTGAAAGTTTTGGGCCGCGGTGAAATTAAAACAGCCGTGGAAGTGCATGCACATAAGTTCAGCGATACAGCGAAAAAAGCTATCGAAAATGCAGGCGGATCAGCTAACCTGATCGCATAAGGAAATGAAAAAAATCCTAGAAAAACTTAAAAACATCTGGTCCATCGAGGAACTGAGAAGAAGAATAATGTATACGATTATTCTTCTTGTCGTTTATCGTCTTGGCTCCTTTGTAATCCTTCCGGGTGTTGATTCAGAATTACTGGAAGGGTTGAACAAACAAACCAAGAACAACATCCTTGGTCTGGTTAATACTTTCGCCGGAGGCGCATTTGCCCGTGGTGCAATCTTCGCTCTGGGAATTATGCCTTATATTTCGGCTTCCATTTTTATGCAGTTGGTTTCCATTGCCATTCCGGCATTCCAGCGCATACAAAAAGAAGGGGAAGAGGGCAGAAGAAAAATTAACCAATATACCCGAATTCTCACCATAGCATTTACTGCAGTGCAGGCATATGCTTATCTGAATAATATCATTGGAAGTCCGGGAAATGAAGGGGCACTTTTGTTTAAGGTACATCCGGAAATTCTTACGGAAGGTATGTTTATCATCACCAGTATTATTTTGCTAACAGCCGGTACCATGTTTACCATGTGGATGGGTGAGAGAATCACCGATCGCGGTTTGGGTAATGGTATCTCCCTTTTGATAATGGTGGGTATTATTGCCCGTCTCCCAAACTCGCTCCTAACAGAATTCCTTTTTAAAGTTCAGAATAAAGGGATCATTCTGTTCCTGGTAGAAATTGTAATCTGGTTCCTGGTAATTCTTGGTGTAATTCTGTTAACTCAGGGTACACGAAAAATAACAATAAACTACGCCAAGCGTGTGGTGGGAAACCGCCAATATGGTGGGGTTCGCCAATACTTGCCGATTAAAATTCTGGCAGCTGGTGTAATGCCAATCATTTTCGCTCAGGCTATTATGTTCCTGCCTGCAACTATTGGTTCCTTTTATACACAAGAGAATGCACCAAACTGGTTGGTAAGCATGATGAATCCAAACGGAATTTGGCATAATGCATTGCTTATTTTCCTGATTGTAATTTTCACTTACTTCTATACGGCAATTATTTTTAACCCGGTGCAAATGGCGGATGATATGAAACGCAACAACGGTTTCATCCCCGGCATTAAACCTGGAAAACAAACGGCCAACTTCATCGACGATGTAATTTCCAAAATCACTTTCCCCGGAGCTGTATTTATTTCCCTTGTGGCAATACTTCCGGTATTTGCTGTAAAAATGGGAGTGAACCAGGAGTTTAGCCAGTTTTTTGGAGGTACCAGTTTATTGATTTTGGTAGGCGTGGTGCTGGATACACTTCAACAAATAGACAGTTATTTGCTGATGCGTAAATATGATGGTTTGATGAGCAGTGGCGGCAAGCTCAAGGGAAGGATGACAAGTCAATATAGTCAGGTTGATTTATAAGAAAAAAAACACTAATTTTGCAGCCCTTTTAAAATGTCGAAGCAAGATGCAATAAAACAAGATGGAGTTATCAAAGAAGCCCTGTCGAACGCAATGTTCCGGGTGGTACTTGAAAACGGCCACGAAATTATTGCAACAATCTCCGGCAAAATGAGAATGCATTACATCAGGATACTACCTGGTGATAAGGTTCAGGTGGAGATTTCTCCATATGATCTTACCCGCGGAAGAATATCCTACAGATATAAGTAATAAAGAAATGAAAGTCAGAACCGCAGTAAAGAAGCGCAGTGTAGACTGCAAAATCGTACGCCGCAAAGGGAAGGTGTATGTTATTAACAAAAAGAACCCCAAATACAAGCAAAGACAAGGTTAATTTATGGCAAGGATAGCAGGTATAGATTTACCAAAAAACAAGCGCGGCATTATAGGCCTTACCTATATTTATGGTATTGGTCGCAGCAAAGCACAAACCATTCTGGAGAGCTCCGGAATCGATGTAAATAAAAAGGTAAACGACTGGGATGATGACGATTTGTCAAAAATTCGCGGATTTATCACAGAAAACCTCAAAACAGAAGGTGAACTGCGCAGTGAGACCCAGCTGAACATCAAGCGATTGATGGATATCGGTTGCTATCGCGGATTGCGTCACCGTAAAGGTTTGCCGGTTCGCGGACAGCGCACCAGCACCAATGCACGTACCCGAAAAGGAAAACGCAAAACTGTTGCAGGTAAGAAGAAGGTTACCAAATAATAATTAGAGAGAAGCAATAAAATGGCGAATCAAAAAAAGGTTCAAAAGAAAAAAGTAAAAGTTGATCCACAGGGCCAGGTTCACATCCGGGCTACTTTCAACAATATTATAGTGAGCGTAACCAATATTGAAGGACAGGTTATTTCCTGGTCTTCAGCTGGTAAGATGGGGTTCCGGGGTTCTAAAAAGAACACTCCCTATGCAGCTCAAATGGCATCTTTGGATTGTGCTAAAGTGGCATTTGATGCCGGTTTGCGCAAGGTAGAAGTGTTTGTTAAAGGTCCGGGAGGCGGGCGCGACAGCGCAATCCGTAACCTCCAAACCGTTGGATTGGAAGTGATTTCTATTACAGATACAACTCCATTACCACATAACGGATGTCGTCCTCCAAAGCGCCGCAGGGTTTAACGCAATCAAATAAGAAAAGTACATGGCAAGATATACAGGCCCCAAATCCAAAGTAGCACGTCGTTTCCGCGAACCAATCTTCGGACGCGATAAAGCATTGGAGAAAAAGAACTACGGACCAGGCATTCATGGCAATTCACGCCGTAGGCCAAAGCTTTCCGAATATGCTGTTCAGCTTGCTGAAAAGCAGAAAGCAAAATATACATACGGATTGCTGGAACGCCAGTTCCGCAATACCTTCAAACGCGCTGCTGCGAAAAAAGGAATCACTGGTGAGAACCTGTTGAAATTCCTCGAAGCTCGTTTGGATAACACCGTATTCCGCCTCGGAATTGCACCTACCCGCCGTGCTGCACGCCAGTTGGTTGGACATTGCCACATCACTGTTAACGGTGAAGTTGTAAATATCCCCAGCTACGCTTTGCGCCCAGGAGATGTGGTTGCTGTTCGCGAAAAGTCAAAATCACTGGAAGTAATTTCCGACAGTGTGAGCAATGTGCGCAAGCGCTTTAACTGGCTCGATTGGAATGGCGATGCATTTAGCGGAACTTTCCTGACCTATCCGGAAAGAGATGAGATTCCTGAGAACATCAAGGAACAACTGATTGTAGAATTGTACAGCAAATAATTAATTAAAGAGAAAAAAACATGGGAGTTATACCATTTCAAAAACCGAATAAAGTGGTAATGAACAAAGCCACAGATTTTCATGGTGTGTTCGAATTTTCACCATTGGAAAAAGGCTACGGAGTTACTATTGGCAATGCCATGAGGCGCATTCTCCTTTCCTCATTGGAAGGGCATGCAATTACCTCTGTAAAAATTCAGGGTGTAGATCACGAATTCAGCTCTATTAAAGGAGTAGTTGAAGATGTGGTTGAAGTGGTTTTGAATTTGAAACAAGTGCGTTTCAAAGCCAATTCCTCCACTGAAGATTCAGAAAAGATTTATATCTCCATCAAAGGCAAAGACCAGTTTCTGGCCGGCGATATCGGACGTTATACCAACGCTTTCAATGTATTGAATCCGGAATTGGTTATCTGCAATCTGGAGCCAACTATCAATCTGGAATTGGAACTCACCATTGGCAAAGGCCGTGGTTATGTTCCTGCTGAAGAAAATAAGGTAAAAGATTCACCTATTGGATTGATTCCAATCGACTCTATTTACACTCCAATCCGAAATGTAAAATACACCATTGAAGATTTTCGTGTGGAGCAGCGTACTGACTTTGAAAAACTCGTAATGGAAGTTTCTACCGATGGTAGCATTCATCCGGAAGAGGCATTGAAAGAGGCTGCTAAAATCCTGATTCAGCACTTTGTATTGTTCAGCGATGAAAACATTATGCCTGAGTCAAAAGCGAGCAAAGCTGTAGAAGAAGTGGATGAAGGATTCCTGCAAATGCGCAAAATCCTCAAAACACCTCTGGCAGACCTCGATTTGTCTGTAAGAGCATACAATTGCCTGAAAGCAGCAGAGATCCGCACCTTGGGTGAATTGGTGAATTACCAGATAGATGACTTGTTGAAGTTCAGAAACTTCGGTAAGAAATCCCTTTCTGAATTAGAAGAATTTGTAAGAGAAAAAGGCCTGCATTTCGGTATGGATGTATCGAAGTACAACCTGAATGAAGATTAATTAAAAATGAGACACGGAAAGAAAGTTAATCATCTTGGAAGAACCGCTCCCCATAGAAGGGCGCTGATGGCCAACATGGCATCTTCTCTGATTAAGCACAAGAAAATTACCACTACTGTGGCAAAAGCCAAAGCTTTGCGCGTTTATGTGGAGCCCCTGATTACCAAAGGCAAAGAAAACAACACACACAACCACCGTACGGTGTTCTCTTATCTTCAGGATAAAGAAGCTGTGCATGAGCTGTTTACAGTTGTAGGTGAAAAAGTAGCTTCCAGGCCTGGTGGTTATACCCGCATTTTAAAAATCGGCAACAGAGCCGGAGATAATGCAGATATGGCAATGATTGAGCTGGTAGATTTCAACGAATATTTCGAAGGGTATGGAACTGCGAAAAAAGCTGCATCCAAACGCACTCGTCGTGGAAAAGCAAAAACCAGCACTGCAAAAACTGAAACTACAGCTGCAGTGGTTGAAACTGTTGCTCCTGCTGAAGTAATTGACGTAGTGGAAACTGAAGTGGAAGAAACCGAAGCACCGGTTGTAGAAGAAGCTGCTGCTGAAGTAGCCGCTGAAACTACTGAAACTGCTGAAGAAACTCCCGCAAGTGAAGATGCACCTGCTGAAGGTTCAGAAGAAGATAACAAAGCATAATTCAAATTGTATTTTATAGAAAAGCGCATTATTGCGCTTTTTTTTTGCCTAAAACGGAATCTGAAATTTTTGGGCAATACCCGGACCCGCGATCATTCGCAAATTTGGGGTAAATAAGTGAAACGAAATTTTAGTTGTTCATCAGCTGGTTCAGGTCTTGCCATGAACCACCGTCATAAACATTGGAAAACCCATTTCCGCGCAGCAATTGTTCTGCTTTGCTGCTGCTTTCTCCAGATGAAGAACATATAAATACGGCGTCGTTTTCGCCGGAAATTTCGCGCATTCGCTGTGGAAGTTCATTGAAGGGAATATTCAATGCGCCATTCATATGGTTTGCATTAAAATCATCCTGATTTCTTACATCAATTACCGTTACTTTTTTCGTTGACATATTCTTTTGTATTTGCTTTTTATTAGAACGAACGGCAAAACAAGTGATTTGCCGCGTGAATTCATATGACTTATGTTACAGAGCCTCGGTCAGTTCTATTTTATTTCTGCCGAGTTTGATCAATCCGCGGTTTTCCAAAGACTTTAAAAGTCTTGAGATTACCACTCGGTTAGTGGCCAGATCGGTAGCCATGTTCTGATGCGTAATAGCAACCACAGATTGTCCAACCACATTCTTTCGCTGTTTGAGATATCGCATGATCCTGGTTTCCAGTTTCTCTGCGGATGCGCTGTTAAACGCCTTTATCACTTCATTGAAACGCTTATAATAGGTGGTCATCATAAATTCCAGCCATTCCGGATACTGTTGCATCCAGGTGCGGGATTTTTCAAGTGGAACAAACATGATTTCCGCATCGCGGTCCACCCGGGCAACAATGCTGCTGGGTTGGTCTACTTCCGACTCCAGCATTGAGATTACGCAGGTTTCTCCGGGTTGCACATAGTATAAAAATTTATGGTGACCGGATTCATCAATTTGCATCACTTTTAAAACTCCGGTTTTTACAATAGGCAGGGCTTTTAAATTTCCCGAACTCAGGGTAGTTCCGGCAGGGTAGAAGGCAGTGAGAGTGTGCTTTCCAATCTCTCCCATTAATTCAAGGTTGTTCTCCAGTCTTTTCATTTCTTTTTTTTGGAAGGCCGGAATTTGGCAAGAACTCCGGCCATCACAGGGTTTATTAGCTATTTATTTTATGCGTTTTTCAATCCGCAATAAAATGAATATTCATTCAGTTGCCTTATACAACCCAAACCGCCAGCAAAAGCATCGACCATTAAGCACAAAGAATTTCCGCCAATACAATCCATTGCGGGCTTCCTGTTTAATGGTAGATTTAATGGGTAGGAAGGGATTGTTATATACAAACTAATGCAATTGACGCCATGGAACTTCAAACGCTTTGTAAACGAAGTATATCAGTTTACAAAATTGGAGTCTTAATTTAGGGTTGCGAATTCCTTATGTAATAAAAGTAGCAAATCAGGGGAATACCTTGAATACTGGACTGAATCCTTCCTCAACATAAGTTTCAAATGTTGCAATCACCTTTATTTGACGCCATTCCCCAGGGTCCGGAAGAACTGAAATAGAAAATACATCTCCAAACCATCCGTTATGTTCATTAAATATCTTAACAAATTCTAAAGGGCTCCAATTTCTTATGCGAATAAAACTATCTAAGGTATCACCGGCTTTAATAACATTGTTCCATGCATTGGTACTAATGAAGTGAAGTGATTTTAAATCTTCATCTAGCAAGAATGTCGCTTTATCAGAACATTTAGTTGCAAGTGCTTCGTTAAAAAAGCTAAAAGTTTTTTTTGTGCTTCTACAACTTAGACTAATTCTGTTAAATGAAAATGACCATGAAAGGCTATCATAATGTATAGTTGCGCTGTCTTTAACAGATCGATATTTGCTTGGAGTTTGAATCAATTCCGCCATATTTATTATCAATGATTCAGGATGTCGTCTATATGTGACATTTTGGGGTTTGCAACAACTCTGGACAATAAAACCCAATACCTCAGCAATGAAAATGATAATTGGAATTATCAGAACTCGTTGAAAGAGGAGGTTAGATTTCATATTCCCGTATTTTAATTTTGTTAGAACATCAACGAATTCTGTTTCGTTTTCAATATGTGAAAGTTCGCTAAATGCAATTCAAATTGTGATTTTGCGTATCAAGGTATAAGCCAAAAAACGCCAGATTCCGCAATCAGACTGTGTTTTTCGAATTTTATCTCCACCCGCAGCCTTTGCCAGGTTTCCATATCCGGCATTTGGGTTAGGGTGATTTTTTGTTTCATCATGTAAAACTGGTCGTTTTCCTTATTCCAATCCACAATAAAATCCGGAATGGTACTGCCATTAAACCGTACCAGAGAATTTATGGTATCGCTGGCAGAAAAGGTACTGCTATATGCATTTACCGTTACAAATTGCACAGAAACCAATTTCTCGTCGCTCCCTTCATCGCCATTCATTCTGCAATCACATGCCATTGCATGGTTGAAAACGGAAAATTGAAAAGGGCGATCATTGGAACTGTGATAACTATAATTAAAGTTCAGTTTTAAAAGGAATTCGGCCACACTCACTTTTCCGGAATCCGACACCTCCTGAATTACCACATCAGGTTTTGCATATTCCCTGTATATACCTAAATCCGCTTTTTCTGTGCGGAATAATCTTTCAGTTTTGGCACATTTACATGGATTACATGCCTCGGAAATAATACTTGCTGTTAGGAAAAATGAAATCCAAAGAAAACTTATGGTTGCTTTTCTCCGTGAAGTCTGATTTAACATAATTATTTTTTATGGTTTGATTTTAAAAACCGGAGAAAGCGCTTCCAGATGATAGGTTTCAAATTGCACTACAATCTTAATTTGTTGCCAATTGCCTGGATCTGGATCTGCAGAAATTACCAAATGATAGTCGTATGAATGTCCGTGATTAAATTCTTCCATATATTGAACGGAGTTTAATGAGTTTATCAGAACAAATTTTGTCAATGTATCTCCGCTTAGTAAAAATGAATTCCAGGGGTTTACGGAGATAACCTGGAAATCCTTCATGTTTTCGAACAATCGCCTGTTAAGTGGTTGGCATTTATGCGCATTTGCAGCATAAAATAGATCCGGGATAGAATATGATGGTGTATTTTGTGCTATTGTAACCAGACTTTTAAACTTAAAATCTAAAATCATCGAATTCCATTGGAGATGGGCCGAATCACCAGCATCTTTTATTGTGCGTGAAGGGTTGGTTATTTCGTAAATATCGAATAAAATTTCATTGGGTTTAATGGTTTCCGTTTTATCCGGGTTAGGACAACAACTTTGTACAATCGGAGAAATACATTCCATGATTGCGACAAAAAGCACTATCCATATTAGTTTTCTATTGTGATAATTTTCTCGCATTGCATGGTTTTTTCAGTTCTTACACATAGGAAATAAGTTCCCGGGATTAGATTTATCAATGAAATTTCATATGTCTGCAATATGTTCTCTATCTGGCCACAGATAAAGGTTTTGCCATCCATACCTGTTAGAATGTATGTAGCAGATTTGCCGTAAAATTCGGGTGAAAATGCAATCGTCACGTTTTTGGAAGCTGCATTTGGATAAATTCTGAATTCAGGTTTTTCATTATTAATTATGGAACCGGAACTACAATTTGTAGCCGGATTATTTCCGGAATTTTGAATACGCGCTGAAAAAAACTGAGCGACATCAGAACACCTCAACGGAACATTGTCTGTTCCATGGCAATTGTCTGAAGTATTACAGCTATACGCGCCTTTTGCCGTTAAAAGGGTATAACTGATTCTTGGTTTGTGAAAGCCTGCCGTATCCAAATACCCTTTGATGCTGGTACTTCCGTAAGACACAGGACCGGTAGAATGCGGCTGGCATAAATTCACAGGATCATAACAATAGTAATAAACTTTCCAAAAAATTCTTCCTGTATTATTGTCAACCACCACATCGCAGGTTTGATGGTACAGATACAAATCGGGGGTATCAGAAGAACTTGAATTTTTAAAGATTTTGGGATCGAATGTTCCTCCGAAAAAAGATGCAACTCCTTTCACCCGATAATCGTGGTTCCCCAAATTTAATCGTCCATAATAGGGACCTAAATCCGGGCGTTTTTTGGAGGCAGTACCGGAAACACAGGATTGTACATCGGCATCAGGGGTAGGTGCATCTGCAAGAGTGTTACATGGTTCAGGTTTTTCCAAATCTGAATCCATAAATGCAGCATAATTGCACGTAAATGCGCCCGCGCTTTCTCCGAGTAGATAAACATTTTCAACATCTGTAGAATCCGTTGCGGACCTGTTTTTCATAAATCGGATTGCTCCTTTTACATCTTGCTGTGCGCGGTATAATGCCCTGTAAAACTCTGCAGAATCTGCTACATAACTGCATTTTGGCTGAACACAAAGCGCATATGGCACATAATAAGCCGAAGGATGCATACCCATTCTGTAATTTACAGACGCAACTACATAACCCCTTGCGGCGAATTCTTTACAAATATTAACAATTCCCCCATCCGCTTTATCTCCAGCGAGCCATGACCCTCCATGAACTACAAGCATAATCGGTCTTTTGCAATTGGTGTCGTTGTTGGGTTTGTAGATATCCAGTTTCAAAGACTGTTCTGTGCCTTCAAATGTGGTATCCTTTCCATATTCTATGTTAGTCGCAATAGAAAAAGTGTAAGATTTTGACTGATAAAATTGCGCAGATGCAGATGCGATAAAAAACAGTGCAATAAAAGAACAATGAATTGCTTTAGATTTCAATGCCAATTTCTTCCAGAATATGGTCTGCTTTTCCAATATACTTGATAATATATACAACATATCGTATGTCTACCCCAATGCTTCTGCTGTATTTGTCGTTCCAGGCATAATCATTAATAGTTGCGGTAAAGCTGCGGTCGAAATTTACACCAATCAGGTCGCCATTGGCATCCAATACAGGGCTTCCACTATTTCCACCTGTGGTGTCCAGGTTATATAAAAAACAAACCACCACTTCGCCGGTTGCCGGATCCTTAAAAAAGGCCGGTACATTTTTAACGCTGAGATTATCGGCCATTAATTGTGGGAGGCGATAATCCGGAGCAGAATTTGCTTTTTCAAAAACACCTTTTAATGAAGTATACGGGGTGTGAATTTCTGCATCATTTGGACTAAATCGTTTGATATATCCATACGTTAATCGCAAGGTACTGTTAGCGTCAGGAATAAATTGACCGGATTTAAAACTCTCTTTTAAATCCAAATATCGGGGCATTAATGCCTTTAATTTCAAATCCAGATCATTCCATTCCTTAAATACGGCATCCATATCTTCTTCCAAAAATTCCACAAGACTTACAACGGGTCCATCATAATCTGCAAGTTTTGCTGTTTTTGTATTTGCGTTTATTGAAACCCAATTCGTATCCAATAATTTTTCTTTTTTCTCCAGGTCATTCACCCATTTATCCATACTGGATTTTCCAATTAAAGTATTTAAATTCCTGAATTTGGAAATGCGCTGTAAAAGTTCCCGGAGTATTGCTTTTTCATATTCTTTATCAATAAGCAAAAAATCATTTTTTACATAATCTCTTAATTTTTGAAAAACCGCATTTTTAGTGTTTGCATCCTTTGCGTTTTCCAATGCATTTTCTGCGGATTCTATTTCTCTGGAGAGCGCAAAACTTTCGCTTTGCGAGGATAAAAATAAATAGGTAAATCTCTTTTCTGCAAGCTCTTTTTTGCGTTTCCAAATACTGCGTATTTCGGGTATGTGATTAGCGTTAATTCCCTTGTCTGTGGCGAATGATAGCATTGCATCCTCGTCCATATATTTTTGATTTACCAAATCTGTTCGGCGCAAACCTTGTATTTTTCCACGATAATTTTTTTCTACATTTTCCATGGATTGAATATTGCCTGCAAAAGCCAAATATTTATTTTCATTATCTCTGGATATTTCGCGCATTTTATCAATGCACCATTTGTACCATTTCTGTATTTCAGGTAATTGATAATTCTGTTGAAAATCCATATAACCTGCACTCTCATGTCGGAATGTTCTGCCCGGATAACCCATAATAAAAACGAAATCTCCTTCCTTGGTTCCCTTCGCATTTATTTTCAAATGTTTTTCGGGCTTATACGGAATATTGTCTTTGCTATATTTCGCAGGTTTCCCGTTTTTGCCAACATAAGCGCGCACCAGACCAAAATCGCCATTGTGTCTGGGCCATTCCCAATTGTCCAGATCACCGCCAAATTGACCAATGGTTACCGGTGGTGCAAAAACAAGTCGTACATCTGTAATTAATAAGTAGCGAAACAAGGTATAACTTTTACCTACAAACATTTCACTCACTTCTATAGAAAGTTCGGGAAATTTGGAAGATTCTTCAGTTCGTATTTGTTTGATGTTTGCTGCAATCGCAGCAGCTCTGGTTTCCGGAGTTGCTGATGCATCAATTCCACGCAGAACTTTGTCAGTTACATCTTCGTAACTCTGGGTAATCCTGCAGGGCATATCAATGGGTAATTCTTCGGAATTTTCTTTTGCCACAAATCCATTTTCCAGATAATTGTGATCGGAATTACTCAAGCCGGCAACCCCACCATACACGCAATGGTGGTTGGTTATAATCAAGCCCTTATCAGAAATAAATGAACCGGTGCAGCCTCCAACTTTGACCAAAGCATTGGTTAATGCCACCCCATCCGGATTGAAAATTTCAGAAGCATTCAGTTTCAATCCCGCCTCTTTCAGGTTTTTTTCATTGAGGTAGTTTAATGGAAACATACCCTCTTCGTGGGTATGAGAAGTTCCTGCAATCAGTATGAATATTATAGTTATAAATCCCAAAAAGCGGTTAACTGGTTTCGCCATCATATTTTACAAATTTAAGCAATTCCGGTATTGGACTTTGAAGCTGTGTAGTGCTTTTTCAAACTTTAAAACCTTGAGTTAGAGGTCTACCTATCCGGATAAATGGTTGGAAAAGATGCTCTTTTTTGTTAACTTGCAATATATTGCTCCCGTTTTTTGATATAAAAATACCCCTAAGCAATGTATCAGAACTTAAAAGCAAAATCACATAAGACTCCCAATTCTATTGCGGAAACGGAAATGCACGCCTTGTTTTTTGATGCGGCCGATCAAATGTTCGTGCTTTGTGACGACCAGCTTACCATTCTTTATGTAAATCAAACTACTTGTGACAAGTTTAAAGTAAAGAAAGAGCTCCTTGTGGGCAGGAATATTTCGGAGTTTGGACTGGATCCTGTGGAAAATGCACGCATAGAGTTATATCAGAGCGCTTTGCTGAGCGGGAAACCCATTACTTTAGATGTCAATATTACCCATCCGGAACTAAGTCATCTCTATACACGTATAAAGGCTGTAAAAAGTGGGAATAACATTGCGCTTTTTATCACTGATATTACAGAGTTAAAACTGATGCGAGATGAACATAAGTTTCTGACCAACCTGGCCGCATCTGAAATTAAACATCCGCTCACCCGATTAATGTATCTCACCAATGAAGCGTTAAAAAGCGATATTGTAAATCAGGAAGGGAAAAATTATTTCAAGGAAATAAATCGCGAAATGATCAATCTGGATGGCACCCTGCACCACGTGATGGATGTTACCGGAACCACGCTTCAAAATGTGGTTTTTCAAACGGTGGATCTGGATAATGTACTCGAAAATGTATTGCTGATGTTTTCTATGAACCCTAGTGTAGAGGAGGTGGAATTTCAACGTGAAGTAAATATCCAGAACGAATTTATCAGCGATGTAAACGCCATTTTTTATGTGCTGTATGAATTAATTGAAAATGCTATTTTCTTTCGCAAACCCAAAGAATTTAAACCTTTGGTCAAGGTAAAATTTGTAGAAAAAGAAGAGAATTTCGTACTCACAGTTCAGGATAACGGAATTGGTATTGCACCACAAAAGCTCGATAATTTATTTGTATTCAAAACAGAAATGGAATCCAAACCAAAAATGATCGGCTTTGGATTATTTACAGTGTACAAACTGGTGAATAAATTAAATGGTGTTATTAAAGTAAAAAGTAAGCCCAGAAAGGGAACCACCATTGATATTTATTTGCCGAAAATAAATTCCTGATTAGAGGAAACAGAGCAGAATTTTAATAAAATATTAAAATTCCAAATACCACTAACTACAAATTCAACCTTGTATTTATGCGGTTTTTCGGGAAAAAATGGGATGGGCATATTGCAATTTGAAAATTGCAACGAAAACAATATAATGCATTAGAGGCGACAAGTCATGACTTGTCGCTACTCAATTTTCTTTGCCGTGGCAATTTTTAAATTTCTTGCCACTTCCACAAGGACAAGGATCGTTTCTTCCAACCTTTACTTCATTGCGGATTGGTTCCTGAATAATACGCTCGGAAGGATCGTTGGGTTGCATTGGATTTGCTCCTGGCATTACAGGTGAACCAGCCAGCTCTTCACGTCCTGTTTTGATTTTGCTGTTTTCCCTTTTCAATGGTCTGCGCGCTTCCTCTACCTGATCTCCTCCATCTATATGACTGCGGAACAACAATCCCAATACACGGTTATTCAGTCTGTGCAGCATTTGGCCATACATTTCAAAGCTCTCAATTTTATAAATTAATAGAGGATCTTTTTGTTCATATTGTGCGTTACCAGTGCTTTGTTTTAATTCATCCAACTCGCGCAAATGTTCTTTCCATTCATCGTCAATTACCTGCAAAGTGGTGAGTTTTTCAAATTCATGAACCAGTTCCCTGCATTCGTTTTGCAAAGATTTATTCATGTTTACCACTATCTCAAATTTGTGAAAACCATCCGTCATTGGAACCACAACATTTTCAATTCTTTCACCTTGCTCCTGACGAATTTGTCTGAAAACCGGAGTTGCCTGCAAACGCATCTCTTCGGTTTTTTGCGTGTACTTTCCTGTTAATTCAAAAAACAATTTCTCTGTAAGTTTTTCTGCGCTGGTTGATTTAAATTCTTCCTCATTAAATGGAAGGGAAGCAGCAAGCGATTTCAATAATTCTACTTCCAGTTCAAAATAATTATCAGAATCTTTTGCATTGGATACCTGTTGCTCACACCAGTTGTACAGCATATTTCTAAGATCGATGCTCAGCCTGTCTCCATACAGAGCATTGCGTCTCATGCGATAAATACTGGTTCGCTGTTTGTTCATTACATCATCGTATTCCAGCAATCTTTTTCTAATACCGAAATTGTTTTGCTCCATACGTTTTTGGTTTCTTTCGATGGTTTTCGACATCCATTTGTGTTCGATTACATCACCTTCTTTATAACCAAAACGATCCATGAATTTGCTCACTCTTTCTGCACCAAAAATGCGCATTAAATCATCTTCCAGTGACACATAAAACCTGCTGGTTCCAGGGTCTCCCTGGCGACCTGCACGACCGCGCAACTGGCGATCCACGCGTCTGCTGTCATGCCTTTCTGTACCAATAATCGCAAGTCCGCCTGCAGCTTTTACTTCTTCTCCAATTTTAATATCGGTACCACGTCCTGCCATGTTGGTTGCAATGGTTACAGCACTTGGTTTACCTGCTTCTGCTACAATTTCTGCTTCACGCTGGTGTTGTTTTGCATTTAAAACATTGTGCTTTATACCACGCAATTTTAACATGCGGCTTAATACTTCACTAATTTCAACGGATGTCGTACCAACCAGTACCGGTCTGCCTGCAGCAGTTAGATTGTTAATCTCCTCAATTACGGCATTGAATTTTTCACGTACTGTTTTATACACCAGATCTTCCATATCCTTACGCACAATATTGCGGTTGGTTGGAATTACCATTACGGGTAATTTATAAATATCCCATAATTCCTGAGCTTCTGTTTCCGCAGTACCGGTCATCCCCGCAAGTTTGTGGTACATGCGGAAATAATTCTGTAATGTAATGGTAGCATAAGTTTGGGTAGCTGCTTCCACATTTACATTTTCTTTTGCTTCAATTGCCTGGTGTAAACCGTCGGAATACCTGCGCCCGTCCAGAACGCGTCCGGTTTGTTCATCCACAATCATTACCTTATTATTCTGCACAATATATTCCACATCGCGTTCAAATAAGGTATATGCTTTTAACAATTGTTGTACGGAGTGTATGCGATCGCTTTTTACAGCAAAATCGCTCATCAATGCTTCTTTTTTCTTGCGTTTTTCTTCCTCATTTCCGGCACTTTTTTCAATCTCTGCCATTTCACTTCCCACATCGGGCATAATAAAGAAATGGGGATCTTCCCCTTCACCTGTAATTAATTCAATTCCTTTTTCGGTAAGGTCAACAGAATTTGTTTTTTCTTCAATGGTAAAATATAATGCGGCATCTGCTTTTGGCATTTCCTTTTGTTGGTCCTGCAAATAGTGATTTTCCGTTTTGGTTAAAATACCACGCAATCCGGATTCTCCCAAGAATTTAATTAAAGCTTTATTCCTTGGTAGGCCTCTGTGGGCGCGGAAAAGAGCCAGTCCGCCTTCCCCTTCTTTATGGCCTGTATTACCTTCTGTAATTAATTTTTTTGCATCATTTAAAACCGTATTGATGTATTTTTTTTGTGCATCTACTAATTTTTGAATTCTGGGTTTCAGAAATTCAAATTGTTGATCATCTCCATGCGGTGTTGGACCACTGATAATTAATGGAGTTCGGGCATCGTCAATCAACACGCTGTCGACCTCATCCACCATAGCGAAATGGTGTTTGCGCTGTACTTGTTCTTCCGGACTATGCGCCATATTGTCGCGCAAATAATCGAAACCAAATTCATTGTTGGTTCCATAGGTAATATCGGCCAGGTATGCGTTTCGGCGCTCTTTACTGTTTGGCTGGTGGTATTCCAGACAGTCAACGGTAAGTCCTAAAAAATTAAATATCGGGGCATTCCACTCTGCATCGCGTCGTGCCAGATAATCGTTAACGGTTACTAAGTGCACACCGCGTTTGCCAAGCGCATTTAAGTAAGAAGGAAGTGTAGAAACCAGGGTTTTACCTTCACCTGTAGCCATCTCTGCAATTTTACCCTTGTGTAGTGCCCAACCACCAATAAGTTGCACATCATAATGCACCATATTCCATTCAATTAATCCACCTGCAGCCTGCCATTCGTTGGCATAATAAACGGTATCATTTTTTATGGTAATATGGGGGTGCTTGATTGCCAAATCTCTATCCAAACTAGTGGCGGATGCTTCCAAAACCTTGTTGGAAGAAAAACGGTGTGCGGTTTCTTTTACAACGGCAAACGCTTCCGGAAGAAGTTCATCCAGTATTTCTTCCAACTTCGTATCTCTGCTTTTTTCCAGTTCATCTACCTGATGAAAAAGAGCATCACGAACGTCAGTTTCTGTTTCTGGTGTTTCGTCCAAACGCTTTTTGGCATCGTTTATTTCATTGTCTATGTCAGCGAGAAAACTGTTGATGCGTTGAATAAACTCATCGGTTTTAGCCCGCAATTGGTCATTGGTTAAAGATTGGTATTCGTCAAAATATCTGTTAACAGATTCTACAATGGGAGACACCTCTCGCAAATCGCGGTCGGATTTATTTCCACCGAAGATTTTGGAGACGCCTTTAATGATTCCGCCTATCATAATTACAAGTTTGCGAATTTAGGGCAAATAGCGGTCCGCGCGAAAAAATGCCGACACATGGTCAGGGAATTGGATATTGGGTGACAAAAAGGCGGAAGGTAAAGTTCAATATTAGACGTTGGATGTGGGATGTGAGAAGTGGGATGTTTGCGCGTTCTGGTGTGGATGTGAGGTAATACTGCCTCAAGCTAAAACACTGCTGGTAAGTTTCGTCTTTGATCTGTGTGATCTGTGGTATCTGTGCGCTTTTTAAATTACTGCCTCAGGCCTCAAGCTGCAGGCTGTTTGCGAGTGAAACGAGCCCTTGTGTCGAACTGCTGTGTTGAGTAATTTGCTATAATTGAGTTGCTAAAAAAATCTTCGTGTTCTTAGTGATGAGCGCAGCGCCTTTGTGGTGAAAAATGGCTGCTGGCCACATGCTTCTGGCCGCTGGCTCGATTCGTTTTTTCTTTGGGTTCTGTGGTTTCTGTGCGCTTTTTCTAAAATAGCCTCAAGCTTCAAGCCACAAGCTCGATGCGGTTTTTTTTGGAGTTTCTGCCGCCCGTGCCGGTAAGGAAGTGTGCGCTTTTTAAATTACAGACTCAGGCATCAAGCTGCAGGCCGCATGCGAGTGAAACGAGCTATTGTGTCAAGCTGTTGCGATGAGTTAATTTATGTAAATGAGTATTTAATAAAATATTTGTGTCCATTGTGATAAGCACAGCGCCTTAGTGTACGTTGTGTTAAAAAAATCCCTACTGAACCACCTTATTCGCGCAATTACTGCTGGCGAATGCTTCGGGTTTGGCTTTGAACTGAAAACCCATTCCGAGTATATAGCCCATTGCTTCTTTTAACGCAACATTGCTGTCGAAATGCGGGTCGGTGTTGATATCTGCATGCACTTCCATTGGAATATCATACCGATCCAGCAATGCACAAAGTTCGTAAGCAATGGAAATAGAACGGCTCACTTCGTCCAGCATACGCTGTTTCAGACTGCCTTTGTATTTTTTTATATCATCCTTATTAACGAAAATAAATCCACCTCTTTTTTTGCGCAGAAAAACAATTACAGTAGCAAATTCTGCGGTGGTGCTGTGCATTTGGCTATCGGTGCCAATACAAATTTGAATGGAATTTCCTTCAGCAATTTCCTTGATAATAGTACTTTCCACAGCATCCATGATGTTGGGAAGCAATTCTCCGTTAAGTTTTCTCCAAGACATATTTACTGTGTTTATTCAAATTTAACGAATCTTAAATGTATTTGTTGCTTAACGAGGATTAAGCTTGTGTTTTGTTTACACAATGAATTCACAAAACGATGTGGGATGTTCGATGTGAGAAATGGGATGTTGTATACAATGTTTTAGAGTATTCTTGTATGCACTTCCTGCTTGAAGCGCGCACAACACAAAGTCTGCAAGTACGTTTTGTATACGCTTCCAGCAGGAAGCGTATTTTTTTTCTTGACTTTTTATTCCGTCTTCTCTTATCTTTGCACCCGCGTTCTGTTACACACTTATCCAGAAAGACTGAGGGAATGGCCCTATGACGTCTTGACAACCTGTCGCGAGCATGCCTCGAGATAAGGTGCCAACTCCAACCTGAAGCGCAAGCCAAGGGGAGATAAGTTAGAATCAAGCTTTGAAATTATCATCTGAAAATGATGCGACAAAAAGCTCTTCTGACTTACCGGAAGAGCTTTTTTTATGCAATAAAATTGCGTAAAAAGCTTGTCGGTAAGGTTTTTCCGGATAACTGTGCCAGTTCCAAAACAACAGTTAAACCTAAAAAATCTTACAAAAATGAACAACACAGAAATCATTCATTCCATTCCCGTAGATCCACTTACCGGTTCTATTTCAGTTCCCATTTATCAAACTTCCACATTTGTGCAGGATGCTCCGGGGGTGCACAAAGGCTTTGATTATGCCCGCTCCAACAATCCTACCAGACAAGTATTGGAAAATCTCGCTGCCAAACTCGAAAATGGCCATGCCGGATTTGCATTTGCAAGTGGCCTGGCCGCTATTGATGCAGTATTAAAATTGTTAAAATCCGGTGATGAAATTATTGCAGTAGATGATATATATGGCGGAGCTTTTAGATTATTTACCCATGTATATCAGAAATTCGGAATCGATGTAACCTATGTAGATAGCACGAACCCGGAGAATATTGCAAAAAATATAACTGCAAAAACAAAATTAATCTGGATTGAGAGTCCCACCAATCCCACATTAAAAATATCGGATATTCAAAGCATTGCATCCATAGCAAAGAGTTGCGGGGCCTGGCTTTGTGTAGACAATACTTTTGCAACACCTGTTGCTCAAAAACCTATTAATTTGGGGGCCGATATTGTGGTGCACAGCGCCACCAAATATCTCGGTGGACATAGTGATCTCATTAGTGGTCTCGTAATTACCACTAACGAAATACTCTCTGAAAAAATCAAATTTATTCAAAATGCCAGTGGTGGAATTTTAGCTCCTTTTGACAGCTTTTTGGTAATACGCGGAATTGAAACTCTTGGATTGCGATTCCAAAAACATAGTGAAAATGCACAAAAAATTGCGGAATATTTACAGACAAAAACTGAAGTCGATCATGTGTATTACCCAGGACTGGCGGACCACGCTAACCATAATGTCGCTAAAAAACAGATGAAATATTTTGGAGGCGTTATCAGCTTTGACTTCAAAATAAATGATGAAAATGTAGCTTCAGAATTTATCAAAAATCTCCGTTTTTTTAAACTCGCAGAGAGTTTGGGTGGTGTAAAAAGTTTGTGTTGCCTGCCCTCTCAAATGACCCATAAAAGCATACCGGAAGCAACCAGAATCGCAAGTGGGGTAAGTAACAGCCTCATCCGATTGTCTGTAGGACTTGAAGAAGCAGAAGACCTGATCCATGATCTGGAAAATGCTTTTTTACAATTGGAATTCCATAATAACCAGGATAAGAATCCTAATCGTGCAACAATTAATTAAATAAAAAAATGAAACAACAAAAAGAATTTAGAATAGGCCTGTTTGGCTTTGGATGTGTGGGTTATGGACTTTACCAGGTATTGCAAAAAACTCCCGGTTTAAAAGCAGATATTGTCAAAATATGTGTGAAACAACCGAATATACCGAGACCCATTCCGGAAGAAAATTTCTGTTACGATAAATATCAAATTCTCGATGATGATACTTTGGACATTATAGTGGAATTGATTGACGATGCAGATGCAGCATATGACATTGTAAAATATGCTTTGAAAAAAGGCAAATCCGTAGTTACAGCGAATAAAAAAATGGTAGCTGAGCATTTCGCGGAATTTGTTCAGTTGCAACAAGAATTTAATGCCACATTACTGTATGAAGCCAGTTGCTGTGCAAGTATTCCCATCATTCGTAACCTGGAAGAATATTACGATAACGATATGCTTCAGAGTATTGAAGGAATTGTGAATGGAAGTACCAATTATATTCTCACAAAAACAGCAACCGAAAATCTGAGTTACGCCAATGCCTTGAAAGAAGCACAGGAACTTGGATATGCAGAAAGTAATCCGCTTTTAGATACCGGTGGTTTTGATGCGAAATACAAGCTGTTGATTTTGCTTGCTCACGCATTTGGAGTGGTGTCTGAGCCAAAAGATATCCTAAATGTAGGCATTAACCGACTTGGGGATTTGGAATTGCAATATGCCCGCGAAAAAGGCTTGAAAATCAAATTGGTTGCCGGCGCATGGAAAGATGAAAATGATTCTATCGCCGCATGGGTTGCTCCCCGATTTGTAAAACCCGGTGAAAAATTGTTCGATGTGGATGGGATTTATAATGGTGTAATTACACATACGGCGTTTGCAGAAAATCAGTTTTTTGTGGGCAAGGGAGCAGGAGCATATCCCACTGCTTCGGCGGTACTTTCCGATATTTCAGCACTTACTTACCAATACAAATACGAATACAAAAAAATGAATCAGAACCAGAACAATATTTTAAAGGAAGATGTTTCGGTAAAAATATTATTGAGACATGAAAAGGGTCAGGAAGATGAATTGCGCGGATATTTTACCCATATCGATGAATCCTTTCTCAACCAAACACACGGATATATCATTGGCAACACGGTTTTATCAGGCCTTAGGGAATTAAGTGCGTTGGAAAACATCTCTGTAGTTTTGTTTTAATTTGAATCCTTTACTATGCACTATCAGTATTATCTCGAATTGGCAGGCACCGCATTTTTTGCAATTTCAGGCGCACTTGCTGCTGCACGAAAAGCTAGTCCTGACTGGTTTGGTGTAACCTTTATCAGTTTTATTACTGCAACTGGAGGAGGTAGTTTGCGTGATATTTTATTAGGTGCATATCCATTGGGTTGGATATCGGATGTCAATGTCATTCTCGCGGTTTTTGCAGGGATATTGATTGCATCACTCTTTTTCAGGAATTTATTAAAACTGCCAAAATTGTTTTTTGTATTTGATTCTTTGGGCATTGCTATGTTTACCACCCTTGGGGTTGAAAAAGCGCTGGCTTATGACGTTCATCCTTTGGTGGCCGCCATGTTGGGGATGTTTTCTGCAGTAATGGGCGGGGTAATTCGGGATGTATTGAGCAATGAAATTCCGGTAATTTTCCGCAAGGAAATATATGCCACTGCATGCCTTTCCGGAGCCATTCTTTATTTGATCTTAAACCATTATGGATTGGAGAGAAGGCTCTGTATTTCCGCTGCAGCTTTGTTTATTTTTGGTCTGAGATATTTAGCAGTGAAATACCATTGGAGTTTGCCACAATTTGGCAGACAAAAAGAGCAATAAAAAAAGGCGGGATTTTCCCGCCTTTTTTATTTTATTTAAATAATTAATAGTCGTATGTAAACCCTGTATCGTGCGGATGGATGCACATAACCGGGATGTTCTCGCTGCGGTTCACCAATTGCTGTGTAAGAGTTCCTATTACCATTTCAGTAAGTCCGCGTTCTGTATGCGTCATTACTAGCAACAAATCAGCTTTTACGTTTTCAGCATAGGTAAGTACTTCTGTGGCAAAATTCTCCAGCATTTTATCTTCAATTTCAGTGGAAACAAATTTCACACCTTCATTGCTTAAATCATGTTCCACGTGCTTGATAGTTGCATTGATTCGGTTGGCATTAAATTCATCACTGCTACCGGTATAAACTACGTGAATTTCGGAATCGAATTGTTTGGCGAGATGAATGGCCCAATCCACCTTTTGGCGCGATTCGATGCTGAGATCAATAGGCATAATGATTTTTTTATACCCTTCGCGAATGGGTTGGTTTTTGACCACCACTACCGGAACTTTTGCATATTGAATGGTTCTGGAAGCATTGCTGCCAATAACTCTTTCCAAGCCGCTGGCACCATGGCTTCCCATAATTACAGAATCAAAATTTTCACTGTTGGCTATTTCTGAAATGGTTTTATAAACCCTTCCGGTTTCAATTCTGGTGCTGATTTCCAGATTATATGTCTGGCGAATTTGAGCAGCTAACTTTTCCAGGCGATTTTCTACGGCTTCCTTTACCAGATCTTTTTGTCCGGAAGAAAATATTCCTCCTAAAAATCCTTCGTCGATAATGTTCAATAAAACAATTCCATTTTTGTAGGCCTTGGCAACAGCAACCGCATGGTTGAGTGCATTGGTGGCTACTTCTGAAAAGTCGGTGGGAACCAGAATTAAATTATTCGTTTGGCGTTGCATAAATGTTTTCCGCCGCAAAGTTACTCCAATTTTCTGCTTCCGATGAAAGTAAAAGGCACAAAAAAGCCGCTTATCATCGATAAGCGGCTTCTAAATGAGAGTTTAATAAAGTGGTCTTGTGCCCGCCTTATTGTCTTACCACAACCAGTCGGGTTGTGTTCTGTGTACCGTTGGCCCTGGTTTTAATCAGGTAAATACCTTCAGCCCAACTTTGGGTAGACACAGTTGTTTCGTTTTGGACTGTACCATTTTGGATTACTTGTCCCTGTAAATTCAACACCTCGTATTCCGCTTTCATTCCGGCTACACTTATATTGAAATAATCAGAAGCCGGGTTCGGGAATATGCTCACGTTTGGCATTACATTGACGTTTGCAACCGATGCAGAATTTCTGCTCTTCACAATTTGGACTGTTACACAATAAGTAGTGCTGCAGGTTTTCAAACTATCATAAACGGTGAGGCAAATTTTTCTGGTACTGCTGTTAGAATATGCATGTTTTCCCGGGTTTTGCAGGTAGCTGTAAGTGCTGTCACCAAAATCCCAAACATAATAGTATCCGCCTGTGCTGCCATTGGTCAGATAAACCACACCGGACTTGCTTACGCTGTCTATTGTGAATTTCGCTGTTGCACTGCAAGGGTTGCAATCTACTTTAATGTACTGACAAATTACAGTATCGCATTTGTTGCAGGTATCTATCATTTTCAGGCAGACATAATAGGTTCCGGTTTTGCTGAACGAGTGGGTCATCAATCTTCCGGTACCTGCTAGTGTGCCGGCGATGCTCCATGAATATTTCACACAGCCATTGTAAAGGTTATTTGCTTCGAATGTGTAATCCCTGCATTTGTTGGAACTGCCAAATCCTGCTTTGCTCCAATCGCATTTGGTTGGGAGACAACTGATGGTTACTGATGTGCAAAGTACCGTATCGCAATTGTGACAGGTATCCTGAATCTTCACGCAGATGGTGTATGTTCCTTTAGTAGTAAAGGTATATTTCGCATACCTGTTGTCTGAAGTAGAACCACTGGTGTTACCCAATGTATAGGTGTATTTGTAGCAACCTGCATTACTGGACGGGGCACTCACTCCAAGACCAACCACATTACAGGAAATGGAGGAGTATAATTTGGCCCAACTCCAGTCGCACTTACTACTGTCTGCACATTCAACTTTGATTTCTCTGCAGATTATGGTATCGCATTTCAGGCAAGTATCAATCACTTTCATGCAAACCTTGTAAATACCGGTTTTTGCATAGCTGTGTGTTACATATTTTCCTGAACCGTAAGTGCCGTCACCAAAACTCCAGGAGTATTTGTGACAAGGGTTGGAATAGGTGGTTCCGTTTTTATCTATTACACTATTTCCACTAAAGGTAAAATCTCTGCATTTGTTGCTTTGGGTCCAGCCACCTGGCAGGTTGCATTTATCATTGCAGTTGATGGTAATGGTTTTGCAAATTACGGTATCGCATTTGTGGCATGAATCCACCAATTTCAGGCACACATTATATGTTCCATTGCTGGAGAATGTGATACCCTGAACACGTCCGGTGAAATAAGTTGTTTGGTTGGTATTTGCAGGTGTAATTCCCCAATAGTATTTGATACAGTTGGAACCATTATCCAGATTTTTAGCTTCTAAATAGAGTTTCGGACAAACTATGGAATAACCCCAACCTGCACCTTTAGCTGCCCAGTTGCATCTGCTACTTGTACCGCCACCTACTTTTACAGATTTGCAAATGGTTGTTTTACATTTTCCGCTTTTAGAATATACGGTAAGGCAAACTTTGTACGTACCTGGTTTGGAATAGGTGTGGTCGCTGTACTGGCCGCTGCCGGTAGAACCATCCCCATAATCCCAAACATATTTATAACCGCCATAACTTAGTGCACCAAATTTCACATTTCCGCCTGAACCTTCCAGCCAGGTGAAGGTTGCACGAACGCTGCACGGCTCTTCAATCACAATAGTTTTGCAGATTTTAATACTGCATTTTTTCGATTTGTCGTAGATCTTCACACATACGGTATAAGTACCGGGTTTTTTGTACTGGTGGTAAGGGTCTTTACCTACTCCGTAAGTACCGTCACCAAAACTCCACTCGTAATAATAACCGGTATTGCTGTAGGCATAAAATTTCGCATATCCACCGCTGGTGGTGTATTTGAAGTCGCCTTTCAGGTCGCATCCGCTTCCACAACTAACTTTTATTTCTTTACAAACTTCTTTTTTACATTCATCACCGGTATGGGGATCTTTCCATTTCATTACCAGACAGATTTTGTAAACTCCGTTTTTCAGGTAGGTATGGGTTGCATCAACACCACTGCCTGTTGAACCATCGCCAAAACTCCAGTAATAAGTAGCTCCTGAAATGGTATTGGTAGCTACAAATTTGTATTTGAAGCAATCGTATTTGAAAGTAAATTCAGGGTTTAAACTGCATGGATTGCAATCCACTTTAACATATTGATAAATTGCAGTATCACATTTGTTACAGGTATCCTGCACAACCATTTTTACATAATAACTTCCACTGGTACTGTAAGTATAGGTAGCAACCCTTCCTGCTTTTAAAGTAACTACAGAACCGTTTACCATGGTGTAAAACTGGTATTTCAGGCAACCGTTGGAGTTGTTTCCTTCAAAAGTGTATGCCCGGCATTTGTTGGAATAGGAAAATCCGATTCCGGACCAATTACAGCAATTCTTTACAGTGATGGTTTTGCAAACCGAAGTATCCCACTTTTTACAGGTGTCTAAAATCTTCATGCAAACCGTATAGGTTCCTGCACTAGGGAATGTGTAACTGGCCTTAGCGCCCATAACATAAGTGTTGTTTAAGGTGTATTTCACCATTGCGCAACTGTCATACGCGCGCTTATCTGTTGCCCAAAGGGAAACAGTGAGGCATTTGGCGGAAAACTCAAACCCGTTATAATTGGTTTGGGCTTTCACCTGCGAACCGGCCGCTGTGGCTGCCACCATAATAATCGCCAGTAAAAATTTGTATATTCTTTTCATAGTAATTTTAGTCCTTTTAGTATTTGTCTTGTAAATCTTCAATTAGTTGCATTGGTTTTTTATTTTTTTGATACCAGGCCGGAAAATACTTCTCCGCTTCTGGTTCTGCTGGTCCACATGTAAATTCCTGAAGTAAGATTCAGATTCTCCAGATCAATTTTATTGTCACTTACCACAGATTCCACCAATTTCTTTCCCTGCATATCATACAATGAGAATATTTCACCTGCTTCACTGCCTTCAAAGTATAGCGTATTGTCAAACGGATTGGGATATATATTCTTGGTTTGCTTATGGGTGATATTCTTGATTCCAAGCGTAGCAACTTTGGCATTCACTGTTTTTGTCATAATGGGTTCTTCTGTACCCAGATATATGCAAGCCCGATTGGCTAAATCAGTACCAGAGGCTAGCATGGGTTTTAATCCAAGACGGAAACCAATATAGCCAGAGCTGGTCAGTAACTCGGAGTTGCCCAGAGGATTGGGAGTTAATGTCAGATTGGAAAATGTATATGCCACAATCACTTTGTTTGGCAAATATGGGGTGGTGTAAACCAGTCTGGAATAAGGGTGACTGGCACCGGTTTCCTGAATATATGTAACGTAATCCGGTGTGGAAATGGTGTCCCGAACTACTACAGTTCCAATGGTATCTGTAGTAATATTGGTAAACCGTATGATATATTCGATTTTTCCTGCGTTGGGATCCAGCCATGCAAAATTCTCACCGCTTGGAATTTCCGGATACTGAAATTTAGAATTGGCATCTAAAGAGGAGATTACAGTTTGTTGTAAGGTGTCAGTATTATCTGCAGGATAATTATCCGTAAAATTGGCAATTCCGGCATTGAAATCCAGATGGTCATTATTGGTGAAATCTGTAGAAGGGGCAGTTAATTTTACCATAATGGAACTTTCCTCTCCCGGTAAAATGGCTTTGCTTAATTTCCAGGTAAGTTTGGTACTTTGTCCGGGGTCAATTTGAAATGGCGCAGGATCGGATTGTATGGCCTGAATTTTTCCATTTACCGAAAGGGTAATATCCGGTTGTGCGGCAACCAGTCCGGTATTCACCACGCGTATCACATATAATTCGCTGGTATCTTTACGAATTTGCCAGCCTGCGGCCGCTGTTACTCTTACACGTACATTGTTGTAGCTGCTGCTTAAATATTGCACCGGAAAATCAACAACACGTTCGTTAAAAGTATCGGAACGGAACATATAGTTGGATATGGTTTTTAATTCAGGGGTTTTCTCAACAATCGCCTTAAAAACTATAGCATTTTTAGTGGGAATAATAAATGAAAAGTATCCATTTTTTTCTACCGGAATGGTAAACTGAAAACTACCATTGGCATATACATTAACGCTATTTCCGCCTGCGAGTTTGTCCGTAGAAGCCTGGTATTTTCCATCGGGGCTATTATCCTGAAATACCCGTCCATAAAAGCGCTTGAAATTGTCTTCAATTCTGGCGAGATTAAAATTTTCTGCAATACTTGCATTTGTGAATAACCGCACAAAATATCCATATACATATATATTTCCTTCAAAACCTTCGGCTTTAAAAACTTTATAGAATTGCCTGTATAATCTCTCAGTTTTGTTGATAGTGGAAATTCTAAATATGCCGTATGCCCTGACATCCAACTCCGCCTGTGCTTCTCCGCTGAAATAATAATTGCCTTTATTGCTGAAAATATTCGTAACAGAATATAAACTATCAATACCTGCTGCTCTGGTTAACACAGAATTATTTTCCATAAAAAATATCTTCTTTTCTTTATTAGAAGAATCCTCGGAATAGAACAAAAGTTTCGATCCGATATTGCGCATGCGAATAACCAAAGTACCACTGCTTACTGGCGATGTTAAAAATGTGGAATCCTGCGGTCTGTATATGGAAAATCCGGTGGATGTCATTCCGAGAATATTTCTGAATATTCCGGATATATAAATAACTTTTTGGGTGGAATCGGATTCCATTGCAATTACAGGTGCATTTGCTCCAACAGAAGTTTTAATTTTTACAGGGAAGAGATCATTTTTAATAATTTTCGCTAAAAAATTAGCTTTCGTTGCGCCCGCCATAATAAAATTTCCTCCCATAAAAAGGGCATCATTTGCGAGTGTAAGAGATGTAATGGTAGTAACAGTTGATCCGCCGCCAGCATAATATAACCGGTCTGAATGCCAGGTTTGGGTTGTAATATCAAATACCATCAAACAATTGTTTTTGGTATTGGGATCTGTAAAATTTCCCGACAAATAAATGCGATTATTATACAATTCAATATCTGTAAATTCAATGCTTTTTGAATTGATTTGCGCCACCAGTTTAAAAGCAGGTAATCTTTTCCATACGCCACTGAGTTTATAAGCAAGTGAATAGGTAATTACACCGGAGTTTTCTGCTACCGGTTGTACCACCCAAAGTCTGTTTCCCGCGGATTGCAATAATGTAAGATTGCTTGCAGCCTGCAATTCTTCCGGTATCAATATCTGCGACTTCAGCGGCAAGGCAGCGCAGATAAAGATTCCCAGGGACGCAATATTTCGTAAAATTCCTCTCATTTTTTTAGATCTTGAAGCCCAACCGTAAATTTATACCATACTGTAATGTATTCTGTTTAATAGGTACCCCTGTTTTCCAAACAGGAGTAAAATAATATCTGGTTTGCGCCTGAATGGCCCAGTTCCAATAGCCCATTTCCTTTTCAATTCCCAGTTGGATTCCGCTACCTAACCGGTATTTATTCAAATAAGGGTTTGCAGCAATTACCATAGTTGTGGTATCTGCATTTTTAATTCCATGCACATAATCCCATTCACTGCCAGCCCGGTAAACAAATGGACTTGAAATATTTCCAGAGCCATTGAGCATTATGCCGGGATTAAAAGTAAAACCAAAGTTTATTTTTAAATCTTTTTGATATTGGAATGAACGATTAAATCCAATTGGCAATTCCGCCCATATCATTTTTGGCCCATTATTGATATAGATAACAGAATCATGCCAGCGTATTGCAAGATAATATAAGGTGGTGCCATGCGTGTCTTGATATGATAAGAAACGGTCTGCTACCTGGATTACAATGGAATCTCGTTTTTTATCTTGTAAAGCAGTGCCTTCAAATGCTCCGCCTACTGTAAATTTCCAATCCTGATTGCCAAACATCACACCAGCGTCTAGCCTGAGGTTTACCGCAGAGAATTTGCCGTTTACATCCTTCACATTGGTCCATAACACATTGCTATTTCCCAATTTTAAATTACCCGGCGCATAAGTAGTTTGCAGGCCCACATAAAATGGAAGCGTCACCGGTGGGGTAGGAGGTTTGATTTTATTCTTCACCACAGGGTCAATCAACATGGGCAGCACCACCAAATCTGAGGTGTTGTATGCCAATTCTTCCACTTTTAATCCTTTACCCGGAAGCCATTGAAAATCCGGAGCAATTTCAACGCCGTTGGTATTTGCAGACGGATTTTGAACTGTTCCCTGAGATCCGCTGCTTCCTTCGGGATTTGCCGGATTTGTATTTGGGTTCCCGTCGCCCGGATTGTCATTGGCGATATGGATTGGATTTACCCCACCCGAATTCTGGCGGTTTTGCCTTCCGGTTTTATTCGGTTGGTCACTGCCGGCATCTGTATTTGGAGACTGAATAGCGGTGGATGGTCCGGAAGGATTGCCACCGGTTACCTCCCCTTCAGTGACATTCCTTTCCTTGCCATTTTCTCCGGAAGCTGCAGGTGCCTGCCTTTCCACGCCTTTATCTTTTTCCACTCTTTGCATCTCATTGGTATGGATGTTTTTGGTGGTGTTTTCGTTGCTTAACCAATAAATGATACCTGAAATAAATAACAGTAAAATACCGGCAGTCAACAAACGTTTGTTGGTTTTCCGCTTCCACCATACTACTGGTTTCACAGAAGCGCCTTTTTCCATAGCAGCTGCAATACGCGACCAGTCGGTATCCGAAACCGGCAACTCAAAGCCATCAAAGCCTTTGCGTATTGAATCTTCTATATGGTCAAATTCGTTTTCCAACTATGGTTTTATTAGCTACCAGTGCGTCGTAAATAAATTTCTTCGCTCTGGCATACTGGGATTTTGATGTTCCTTCTGAAATGCCCAAAAGTTCCGCAATCTGCCTGTGGGTGTAACTTTCCAGGCAGTATAAGTTGAATATTACGCGGTAGCCTTCGGGCATGGTGTCCATGATTCTAAGGATATCAGTAGCCTTACAGGGAAAAGAATCTTCATCATATACTTCGTCTTCCCGTTCTACTTCATCCGGAAGGCTGGCAAACATGTTTCCATAAGTTTGACCTTTTTTATATTGGTCTATTGCGGTATTTATGAAAATACGGCTCATCCAGGTCTCGGGAGCGCTGTCGCCCCTGTATTTTTCCAAACTATGAAACACTTTGATAAATCCTTCCTGAAGTGCATCGTGAGCATCGTCGTCCGACTTGCAATAGCGCCTGCAAAAAGCCAGCATTTTCGGGCCTGTAAGCCTGAAAAGCTCTTGCTGGGCATGCCTGTCCCCGGCTTTGCATTTCGCTATGATTTCGTGTATTATGCTCACTCACAACACCTTTTAGTCGTGCCCCCTGAATAATGGTTGCACAGTCTCCGGTATTTTCTTCACAAAGAAAATGAATTCATCCCTCATAGGCTTGTCCTCTGTCTTCAAATCATCAAGTCTGTGGTAAGTGTATCGCAGATTAGACGGCCTTTGAGCGAAAGGGATACCCTGTTTGCATCTTCTTGGAGGTACCCCAGGCTTCGCCATTCAGAAAAAATTGCCTGAAAATTTTTTGGAGCCAAAATCTTGAATGAGTCCAATTCCTCTAATCCAAAACCTTCCGACATGCGCAATCGGGTCATTACAAATTCATTGTACAAGTCCTTCTCAGTAAGTATCTCAGATTCCAATGGCAATTCACCCCGATCCAATGCCTCTACATATTTTTTATTGTCCCGAACATTCCAACTTCTTTGCTTTCCTGTGAAACTATGTGCAGATGGGCCCAAACCCAAATAGGGTTTATTTTTCCAGTAATTGGAATTGTGCTTTGCCCTATGGCCCGGCTTACTCAGATTGCTGATCTCATAAAAGTCCCACCCCTGTTGCAATGCCGTGTGATATAAAATTTCATACTGACTTGCTTGTATGTTTTCATCCACATCAGGTAACACGGCCTTTTGCACCTTTTTGTATAATAAAGTACCGGGTTCCACGGTAAGCCCGTATGCCGAAATATGGTCGGCCCCGCATCCAAAAGCCCAGTCCAGATTTAATTTCCAGTCATGATTGTCCAATAGGGGAGAGCCATAAATTAAATCCACGTTTACAGATCGGATACCCGCTTTTAGCGCATCTTCCACGCAGTTTCTTGCCCTTTCTGCGTGGTGGTTGCGGTTCATCCATTGCAATTCCTTATCCTGCAGGCTTTGAATGCCAATGCTTAGCCTGTTGACTCCTGATTTTGCCCAGGCATCCAGGTTTTCGGTAGTTACATCTTCCGGATTGGCTTCCAGCGTAATTTCGGCATTGTCCTGAATGTCAAAATTGCCCCGCATTTTTCGAATCAGATAATCAATATCCTGGTGTGGAACTGCAGAAGGCGTTCCTCCTCCGAAGTATAATGTCTCCAATGCTTCGCCTTCAAAGAAATTGCTGCGCAGATCACTTTCTTTCGCAATGGCAGCAGTCATTTCAGGCATCCCGCGATGTTGAATTGTAAAATGAAAATTACAATAAACGCAGGCCTTTCTGCAAAAGGGAATGTGAATATACAGTCCTGCCATTTGGGCTCAAAATTCGTTATTTGCAGACAGATTCGTGTTGCGCCATACAGTCTTATTTTTGTTGCTTTTGCCCTTGGCAGTCGCGCTATACGCGCAACAAAATCCCATTTCATCCAATGACAGTCTGGTTCTACACAATCAAAAAAACAAGCAGATTTCCGCTTTGCAATGGCGAAAAAATCTGGCTGTTTCTTATCAGGAAAAAGGCTTTTTACTTGCCTGGGCAGATAGTATAGCCCCGGATCAGGCTTTGGTGCATAAAGGAAAGTACTTTGATAGTATTCATGTGGTTTGGAATGACTGGAATGGAAGAAAAACCTTAAACTTGAATGTTTCCGATTATCTGCATTATGCTTCAGAATGGCTCATTCAGATGGAAAATAGCGGGTATCCATTTTCATATATTAAGTTAATGCCCGGCATTCAGGATTCAGCGGGAATTCAATTAGAAGCCTTTGCTGAACGGGGAGATGCTTATACATTCGATACTTTTGTTTTTAAAGGTTTTGAACTCAGTCCTGTATTTATGAAATGGGCTGCAGGAATTCAAGTGGGCAAACCTTATAACCACAAAGCCGTTCTCGTGTTGCAAAACAAACTGGGAGCGGCAGATGGATTTTATATTTTCGGAGATCCTCAACTGGCGGCAATTGACGGGCACCTGTTCACTTTTGTTCAGGCTGGAAAGGCAATGCGGGACCAATTGAGCGGACTTGCCGGATTGGCCACCGTTCCGGGGGGCCGGCCGGTGATTACCGGTGAACTTTCCGGTAAGTTCTACAATATGTTTCGTTCAGGCGTGTATGGGGCGCTGGAGTGGCGGAGTTTTAAAGCCAGATCCCAGGAACTACGGATACAAACTTCTGTTCCTTATTTGTTCGGAATGCCTTTCAATACCAGACTTAATCTGGCTTATGAAAAATATGATACTCTTTATTCTGCATTCACACGTGGACTTTCACTCAAATTTCCGTTGAAGAAGAACCTGGGAATATGGATTGGTGCTAACTATACGGATAGATACAGAATTTATGCGGATTTGAGCACGGTGAGTAACTTCAGGCAGCTTCCGGAAAATCCGCCGAGTCGTAACAGTATGTATCAGATTGGTCTGGAGTTTAGCAATCTGCAATCAGGAGTTCTCCCTGTAAAGGGTTTGGAAATTGCGCTGTCAGCCGGAGCCGGTACCAGAAAATTAGTAAGTGATCCGGAAATTGGAGCCATAACCTGGTTAAATGGCCAGGGTATAACAGAAAACATTTATGACAGTTTAAAACGAGTAGGTCAGATGCAGGTTTCCAGATATAAGCTTCAAACTAAAATTCAATCGTTTGTTCCCTTGAAATCCTGGATGGTACTGCGCACAAGCCTTGATGCATCATTATATCGTGCGCCACAGATTTATTTTAATGAACTGGAGCGTTTTGGGGGAATAAAAAACCTCAGAGGCTTTAACGAACAGAGTATTTTTGCAAACGAATTTTACATGGCAACCGCCGAATTGAGATTTGTAACCGGAAATCAAGGCTATATAGGCCCTTTTTACCATTTGGCATGGTTTAACGATGCCAGCAAATCGAGAATTACATATTCTGGTTGGTTGCAGGGAACCGGTATCCAAACCGGATTTCGCACGGCGGCCGGCATATTGAATTTAGCCTGGGCTATTAGTAAAACCGGTACTTTGCCATTTTCACTCAATCAAAGTCGTTTCCACGCAGGTATCAGCGCCACATTTTGATGAAATATCTGCTGTTATTTGTTTGTACATTGTTTATCAGTGCTCTATCAGGGCAGGAAATAGACAGTATTCCTCAGGATAGTATCGCAAAAATCAATCATGGTCGAATACCATTTATAGATAGTCTCAGAAATGACAGCCTGAGCCAATACCTGGAGGCTCCTTTTCTGATGAAAGTCCCAACTTCTAAAGTGGGCAGAATTATTGACCCGTTCGATCCATTTAACAAAGAGAATTTTCTGAGGCATGGCTTGGGTAAATTCTGGTTTTTTATTGTGAGTATGCTTATTGTCGGACTCATGTTGTATTTCCGGTCTGCTTTTCCAAATCAGCTGGTTTTGCGGGTGCGCAGTTTGTTCAACGGATATTATTTCAGGGAATTGATTTCTGAATTTGGTATCAGCTTTACCTCAGGTTCCGTGGTTGCCGGTATAATTTCCACTTTGGTACTGGCACAGGCCGTGGTAGTTGTGGTGGTTTATTCAGGTTATGTGAACCTGAATTCCATTATCTTTTATTTGCTGGTGGTACTGGTGGTGGTTATTTGGAAGGTTATGCTGCTGTTTGTTCAACGACTCCAGGCGTATGTACTGGATCTGTCTGAAGTGAGCAGAAACCAGACCCAGCGGCAGATTAACATCGATTTTGGTGTATCCATGTTGATTTTTCCTTTTGTAACCCTGGCTTATTTTAATGCTTCCAGATTGGCCGGTGTAGATGTGGCTTTGATAATGGTAGTAATGATTACAGTGTGGTTTACCTTGAGGGTCATATTGGAGTTTATCGGCTTATTTCGAGAATCAGGTTTAAGTTTCTCAGGTATTTTGTATTTTTGCGGCTTTGAAATTATACCCCACGCAGTATTGTTAACCGCATTGTTCAGGATGTACACCGCATGAATTCAGACAGAGTAAAGAAAGTAAAGAGCATTTTAATTACGCAACCCGCTCCCGAGCCGGGTAAAAACATTTATGAAGAATTTGCAAAGAAGCACAAACTAAAAATTGACTTCAGGGCTTTTATTCATATTGACCCACTTGCTCCGCGCGACATTCGCAAGCAAAAAGTAAATTTTCTGGATTTTACTGCTATTATTTTTAATAGCAAGAATGCAGTAGATAATTTTTTCAATATCGCTTCAGAAATGAAAGTGGAAATGCCCGCTGATACCAAATATTTTAGTATCAATGAAAGTGTTTCCAATTATGTTCAGAAGTACATTGTGCCCAGAAAAAGGAAAATGTTTAACGGAAAAGGGACTGAAAAAGATTTTCTGGCCTTGTGTAAAAACCATCCCAAAGAAAAATTCCTTTTCCCTTGCAGTGATATAAGAAAATCTACCATTCCGGATTTTTTCAATAAGAACAAACTCAATTTTACGGAATGCATTATTTACAGAACGGTGAGCAGCGACCTCAGCGATTTGAAAGATGTATTCTACGATATTCTGGTATTTTTCAGCCCTGCGGATATCAAGTCCTTGTACGATAACTTTCCGGATTTTATTCAGAACGATACCCGCCTGGCAGGCTTTGGAACCAGCACACAGCAAGCCATTGATGAGCATAAGCTGATATTGGACATCCCTGCACCTACTGTGGATTCTCCAAGTATGCTCAATGCATTGGAGCGTTATGTTGCACGAGCCAATTCCGAAAAGAAGAGTTAATTTTTTTTACCCCGGTTTTTGGGTCACGTAACATACTTTTTTTTCTTTTCCCGTAAAGAACAAGTACGTTTCACCGCCATCTTTTATTCCCAGTTTTTTCCTGGTGTTTTCTGCGTCTAAAATAAATTCCCTTGCGCTGATATTGGCCTGAGTTATTCCCATTATTTTCAATTCTTTTTGAATCTCCCGCATACTTCCTTCCAGTGTTTTAAGCAGCTTAAAATTTCTGGCAACATGGTTGGGTAGAATGGAATGAGACAAAAAATAAGTATGTTGGGCATTTAGATTTTGCATGCCGTAATCGTTCGCCAAGGTTTTGTTATAACCACATTTTATGGTACCCGAGGTAGCTTCAGAAAAAACATCGAAAGTTACTTTTTCCGGCTGTAGAATCTCGCCGTGCCAACTCCGATTGTTGTCAGTTTCCAGGGAAACCAAAGTAGTTTTTTCGGCAACTTTTGCATGCACATCGCACAAAACTTCTTTTACCTCGCCTTGCTGGCTAAGTATATAAATATCCATTGGAAAACCCTGATTTCGCAGCCATAGCAAATCGGTAAGCGGGCTTAATTTTATGATCCACCGTGGAGCGATTTGGGGATAATTGCGCATGAGTTGAAATACATCCGGGGAGTATTCCGAAACCCTGCCATATTGTTTGTCTCCCTTTGGCCGCCTGTCAGGGTCTGCGAAGATAATGTTATATAAAGAGGGATTTGTTGCCAGAAAATCCTCAGCAGTTGTAGTGAGTCTATCTATACCTTCTATGTGCAGTTTACGAAAATTATACAGAACCAATGCATTCAAGCAGGCGTCAGGGTCAAGACTGGTAACCTTACACCCGGCTTGAAAAAATGCGAGGTCATCTACTCCCAGTCCACCTGTAATGCTCAAAACTGAGTTTTTATGGGCAAGGCTTGCATGAAATTTAGCTACAGCCTCAGAACTGCTTTGTTCGTAAGGTGTTTTGGCAAATAAACATTCTGCCTGCACCATGTTTGGCAGCTTTTTCATGGCTTTGGCCAGGCAGGCCAAATGTTCTGTAACAATGGGGGTAGCCTCTTCAAAAATGGTATGTAAAGAAGAGATATCTGTCCTGATTTGTAATCTGTTTGTAACTAATAAGTCCTGCAACAGACGAAATTTGGCATGATATTCGTTAATTTTGCAATAGACACTGTGTAACATGAAAAAAGCAAATGTAATATGGATCCTGGTTATGGCGGTAGCCTCCATGACGAGCTGTTTTGTACAGAAAAAAGATCGATGTCCTCAGGTAGGACAGGCTAAGCCCGGTTTGGTAGAACACAAATAAGCCAAACCTATTTAACCGAAAATAAATTGCGCCTGTCTGTACAGGCGTTATTTTTTTTCAAATTCCGGCAGAAACGCAGCGCACATTGGTGAATACTGTGTTGTATCATAGTACAGCTCCATGCGATTATTTGTATTTTCGAGGCATCAAACAGCTATTTAAAATAGGAGACACAATTAGCATAAACCACCTGGTGGGACGCGAGGATATTGCGGAATTTACCACAGGAGTGGTACATCCTTTTTATGCTACTTTTGCTCTTGGACGCGATGCAGAATGGGCTTGCAGACAGTTTGTTCTGGAAATGAAAGAGGAAGACGAAGAGGGTATAGGTACATTTTTAAATATTGAGCACCGCTCCCCTGCAATGCTCGGTGAAACCGTAACAATTACTGCAAAAATTTCATCGCTGGAGCACCACAGCATTGTGTGTTCCTATGAAGCAAAAGTTGGCGACAGGCTGATTGCTGTTGGATCCGCGGGTCAAAAAATATTAAAAAAGGAAAAGGTAGAAAGATTGATTCAGAGTATCCAAAGTGGCAAGTAACAAACGCATAGAAATAGCGAATAAAAAAGCCGGTTTTCAATTTCATGTAGAAGAGAAATACCAGGCCGGCATGGCGCTTACGGGCTCAGAAGTGAAGTCTGTGCGGGCGTCTCATGTAAATATGGGGGATGCGTATTGTTATTTTTCCTCGGGCGAATTATGGATAAAAAATTTGCATATTTCTGAATTTAAAAATGCGGGATTTGTGCAACATGAACCTTTGCGGGAGAGAAAATTATTGCTGACATCCAAAGAATTAAAAAAATTATCCCAAAAAGCCAAAACCAAGGGATATACCATTTTCCCAATCCGATTATTCGAAAATGAACGCGGGTTTTTTAAACTGGAAATTGGAATCGGACAAGGGAAAAAACAATTCGATAAAAGAGAAGATATTAAGGAACGCGATGTAAAACGCGATCTGGAAAGATTTAAATAATTCTATTTTTCCGGGTAAATAATCTCAAGAATTGCCGCTGAAGGGAGGTTTAAAAAATCTTCAATTGCCTCATTGGTAATAGAGTTTTGAAATGACAAATACGTTAACCCATATTGCGCTGCAATCAGGGAAGCAGTCATCTTATGATTTGTTTGGACAAAAGGTTTCAATTCTTTTATCCGGTTTGGCCCTTCAATAAATTCAAATATTTTTCCGCCAAAATTATTATTGATAATAATCCTCAAATTGTTGGGTATTAAAGTTGTCCATAAAGCATTAGCGTCATAAAAAAATCCAATATCTCCGGTAACACAAATTACTTTTTGCTCCGGTCTTTTTAATGCATACCCAATTGCCGTACTCATTGTTCCATCTATACCGCTGGTACCGCGGTTGCAATAGATTTCTGAAGTTGAATTTCCCGCCCACCCTGCATATCTCACTGTCATGCTATTGGCCAAATGCAAGGCATGTTCTTTACCGGTGAGGTGCAAAATGTGTTTTACATTGAGGAATTCATTTAAGAACTGTTTCTTTAAAAAAATAGGATTTTCGGTATCTGTTTTCATGCAATGCTGCTTCCATAAATTGCAATAATTTTGGTGAGATTCATTGCCACATTCGATCAAAGATTCCAAAAACAGTGCGGGATCATTTCGTATGATTCTCGGATTGCTTTGAAATGGATCTCCGACAAATCCCGCAGGAGATATATGCCAGTGCTCAAATTCCAATCCTTGTAGATATTTTTTTAATGATTTAGATGTAATGGAAAGGCCAAAACTGATGACCAAATCCGGTTCAAATTCTTCCGGTACCTGAGAACCGGATAAAGCGCATTCCCAATTTTTAACAGAAAAAGTTTGCAGATTGCTACACACATCCGCAAACACCGGAAATGCATTTTGCAGGTTTCTAACCGCATTTTCTACATGGATATTCGGTACCTCCTGTCCGAATAAAAGTAATATTTTATTGTATTGGGATAAATCAGATTTTAAAACCGAAAAATCCGGGATTTTCTTTTCAGAAACAAATGGAATAAAATCGGGAAGGTCAGAATGAAATTCAAATTCTTCTTCAATACCGGAATAAATAGGGTCGCGAAGCGGAATGTTGATATGAACAGGGCCGGGTATAGGGCCGCAGGCTATGTTCACTGCTTCATAAATCAATGTTTCTAATTCCGGCATGCTGAAATCATCATCCAGATCCGGAACTTCATAAGATGCCAGAATATGTTTTTCGAAAATATCTTTTTGGTGAATGGTTTGACCGTCCCATTGGTCAATGAGTTCTTTTGGCCTGTCAGCAGTAATCACCAGCATTGGAACTCTTTGGTAAAATGCCTCACAAATTGCCGGATACAAATTCAAAACGGCAGTTCCGCTGGTGCAAATTACCCCTGCAGGATATTTTTCGGCGAGTGACATTCCCAGAGCCGCGAAACCTGCGCAACGCTCATCGGGGAAGCTGTGTAGCTTAAAATCACCACGTCTCAGCATCCCTGCAACAATAGGCGCATTGCGGGAACCCGGGCTTACTGCCCAACTCACAACTCCGGCCTGCTGTAGCAATTCTGCAATAAAATCGAGATTTTGGCGAAGGTTAGACATCATGCAAATGTATTATAGAGAGTTTTACTTATCCGACACATTAATTGTAATTTATATCAGATTTAAGGGGTAACATTAAAAAAAATGTAATTTGCAGTAATTTGAATTTTATGAAGTTAAAGTTTGTAAATTTAATTTGTGTTTTACTCATTTCGTTCATTTTAACTTTTCCATCATGTTCAGATAAACCTATAGAACGTAACTATACACCAATAGACTCCAGGATGTTTGGGGTGTTGTTCGATATAGGTAGCTACTGGACTTATAAGGATTCATTTGGAATAACGGATACAGTTGTAGTAACCGGAACAAATGAAACAGGTAGGTCATTCGGACATAGTGCCGGAGGTTGGGTTAGTTATCAAATGACATTGTCGAACCATAAGAGAAATGAAATATATCAATCTGAAGTCGCCAGCCACTATTGGTTTTTGAACTGGATGGATCTTTTTTATTCATGCGAAGTTCCTGCACAGACTTGGGTAACCGGATCAACATATACGGATAATTGGACAAAAGACAGTATTTATGTTGAAGGAAAATGGTACAAAAATGTGAGAGTCTCCATCATATCTAAAAACAACAAGATTGATTCTGGAGCTCAGGAGTATTACTATGTCGCAGATAGCATTGGAGTTGTAAGAAGGGAGTTTTACAATGATCATAAATTATTAAATACAAGAAATTTAGTATCTTATGATGTTAAATATCATATTTTAAAAAAGAATCATTGATTACAGAGCTTTCTAAAGGAACGGCTTACTGGAATCAGGAAAGTTCTTCAACACCAGATATTATCCTATAAAGTTCTCTAACCAAATATTTACAATTTTCATTTAGGGTAAAATACACTTTTGTTGTATTATCCTTATGCGTTTTATGATGGGTTGTTTTCTCCTCCTTTTTGTTTGCGCTTGTGAAAACCGCAGCAGACATGCTGGAAGTATACCCATTGACTCCTCTATGTACGGGTTTTTGTTTGAAAAAGGAAGCTGTTGGAAATACCGAAGTTCAGATGGTACAATAGATTCAGTAAAGATTTACGCAACATCGGAGTCCGAAGTGATTTCAGGGAAACCGGAAAATCCGGTTAGTATGGTTGCTTATTTAATGAAAATGCGGAATAAGGTTCGTTCTGAAGATTATTGCCAGATGGTCAATTTTACGGATTGCTGGAAAAACTGGCCCAATGCGCTTATTTATATTGGATTCAAAACCAGAGATTCCATATCTACCTATAACAATTACAGATATTTAGGATTTTATGACAGTTTTCGTGTTGGAGATCGCATTTTTAATAAGGTAATGAAGTGCAGAAATTATGAAAATTATTATGCCGATTCAGGCAAATATGTGCAGATTTATGTGGCCGACAGCATAGGGATTGTTAAGTCTGAGTGGTATTACCAGAATGGTTTATACGAAACCAGAGATCTGGTAGACTACCATGTACGCTACCACAAAATGACGCAATAAAAGTTAGCAGTTTCTCTAAAAAAAATCTAACAGGTTATTCGAATTAGCTTCTAGAAAAATGGATTGTGATTTCTTTCAAATCCGATGTTTGTTTCAGGTCCATGGCCACTATAAACCAAATAATCATCGGGAAGTGTAAACATTTCTTCGCGGATTTTTTCCAGCAATAATTCGTGATCACCTCCAGGTAAATCGGTGCGTCCAATGCTCCCTTTAAATAAAGTATCTCCGCCAATCACCCAACGATCGCTATGATTAACAAAAATCACATGTCCCGGTGCATGTCCGGGTACCAGGCGGATTTCTAATTCCGTGTTTCCAATATTTAATTTTTGACGGTGTTCAAGTGGTAAATCCGGCATGGGAGATGGGGTGTAATTGAGCCCCCAGAGCGCAGCCATTTGCTCACTTCTGTGAAACATTGGCAATCCGTCGGAATGTAACAAATAGGAAATATTCCAGTGGTGTTTTACAAACCAATTCCCAAAAATATGGTCTATATGTGCATGCGTGCCAAGCAGAAACACCGGATTTAAATTCTGATTTAAAATAAAATCTCGCAGAATTTGATTTTCGGTACTGTTGTAATTTCCCGGATCTACAATTGCGCATTCCATACTGTTTTCATCCCAGATTACATAAGTGTTTTCCTGCAAAGGATTGAATGTGAAAACATGCAATTGCATATGCAAATTTAAGACATTCAAAACTGTTTAGATAAATATTGCATTTTGCAGAATGAAAAGGTAACTTCCTGTCTTTTAGATCTTCTGATGGGATTCAATCATCTGTAATGGACAAAAAGAAAATGGATAAATCCTATTCGGGTTCTTGTTGCCTGTGTTCATGAAAATAACTGTAAAGTTCAGGTGCACGGCATATCTGCTGCAATGTGGTTTGAGCCGTCAACAAAATCAGCATCAGAAATAGATCCTAATCTGCCCATGTCAATTTTGGTCATTAAAGCCCGGGAAAGGAGGCACAAATTTCCGAAAAAGGTTGGATCAAATTTTGAGCCGTATTCCCTTCCTCTGCAAAAACAGTCCAATAAACTTTGAAATGCAGGCATATCCGGGTTTTTCGATCGAAAAGAAAAAAGGCTTTAGATGCTTCATAACAAGTTCGCTCTGTTTTATATTCGCGCCTGTTATTGCAATCAGTGGAAGCCGTTAAACAAACAACCGAATTTACTCCCGAAATGCTCGCGGAAGTAGATCGAATCATAAAGCTTTTTCCGGAGGGAAAACAAAAGAGTGCATTATTGCGGGTGCTGCATATTGCCCAGGCCCATTATGGCTGGCTGGACGTGCCTGTGATGGATTACATCGCCAGATTGCTGCATATTCAGCCAATTGAAGTGTATGAGGTAGCTACGTTTTACAGCATGTACGATACCGTGCCCGTTGGGAAAGTAAAACTGGAAGTTTGCCGTACCGGACCTTGTGCAATTGAAGGAGCAGAAAAAATTATCAGCTATATCGAAAACAAACTCGGTATTAAAGATGGTGAAACAACGGCAGATGGAATATTCACTTTAAAAAGTGTAGAATGTTTGGGTGCATGCGGTTATGCACCAATGTTGCAATGCGGAGAGAAATACCACGAACACCTTACGGAAGAGAAAGTGGATGCCCTGATAGAGGCATATAGGAAGAATCCGAAGGCAAATTATATGGGGATGTAAGCAATGGGAAGACAGTTGTTATTGGATAAAGTTAACGTTGCAGGAATAAATACCTACGATGTTTATCGCAAAGAAGGCGGATATAGAAGTGTTGAAAAAGCACTTAAAAAAATGACTCCCGAGGAAGTGCTGGAAGAAGTAAAAACCAGTGGTTTGCGGGGAAGGGGAGGCGCTGGATTTCCCACTGGAATGAAATGGAGTTTCATTGCAAAACCCGAAGGTGTTCCCAGATTTCTGCTGTGTAATGCAGATGAAAGTGAGCCCGGAACTTTTAAAGACCGTTACCTGATGGAAAAAATTCCACACCTTTTGGTGGAAGGGATGGTTACCAGTAGTTATGCGTTGGGTGCAAATCAGGGCTATATTTATATACGTGGCGAATACATGTATGTGCTGCGTATTCTGGAAAAAGCGATTGCAGAAGCTTACCAAAACGGATGGCTTGGTAAAAACATTTTGGGATCGGGATATGATTTTGATTTGGCTGTCACCTGCGGCGCAGGTGCCTATATCTGTGGAGAAGAAACGGCATTGATTGAAAGTCTGGAAGGAGAGCGTGGTAACCCCAGAATTAAACCTCCATTTCCGGCAGTAAAAGGTTTATGGCAAAATCCAACAGTGGTGAATAATGTAGAAACCATTGCAGCGGTTGTTCCAATTATTAATGATGGTGGAGCCGAGTATGCGAAAATTGGCATTGGGCGTTCTACGGGAACCAAATTAATTTCTGCAAGTGGAAATATTAATAAGCCCGGAGTATTCGAAATTGAAATGAATATTACGGTGGAAGAATTCATTTACAGCGATCAATATTGTGGCGGAATAAAAAATGGCAAAAAATTAAAGGCCTGTGTTCCGGGTGGTTCTTCAGTTCCGATTTTACCCCATTATCTGGTTTGTAAAACAGCTGCAGGGCAAGACCGTTTAATGTCTTATGAAAGTCTTGCTGATGGCGGCTTTGCAACAGGAAGTATGTTGGGGTCAGGCGGCTTTGTTGTGTACGATGAAGACCAGTGCATCGTAAGAAATACCTGGAATTTCACCAGATTTTACCACCACGAAAGTTGTGGTCAGTGCAGCCCTTGCAGAGAAGGTACCGGTTGGATGGAAAAAGTACTGCACAGATTGGAATATGGCCACGGTAAAATGGAAGATATTGATTTGTTGTGGGACATTCAAAGAAAGATTGAAGGCAATACCATTTGTCCTTTGGGAGATGCGGCAGCCTGGCCGGTTGCAGCGGCCATACGCCATTTCAGAGAAGAGTTTGAATGGCATGTAAATGAACCGGTTCGCTGTTTGGAAAAGAATTACGGACTAGTTGCAGAAAAGGTATTTGAACCGGTAACCGCCTGATAAAAACCTAATTGTTGCATATTGAAAAAAGCAATTCTTGCGACAATTGACCTGCTAAAAATTTTAACCAAGTCTGGAATTTCTTTGCAGGTAAAACTGCAGGTATTTTATGCCGTATTGCAGCTGAAACTGCGCAGAAAAAAACAATCAGACGGCTCGGTTTTTATTCGCTTTTTTGGCAAGGAATTTCACGTTTGTAATCCTGCCGATACCCAATTTATGATTAAGGAAATATGGCTGGAGAAACCCTATGAATTGTATCCAAAAAAAGGTATTGGTAAAATAGCGGATGTTGGCGCCAATCAAGGATTTTCACTGTTTTATTTTTATCAGAATTTTGGAGATATACGATATACCGCAATGGAACCCGATGAAAGAAATTTTGAATTATTGAAAGAAAATATTTCTGCAATTCCATTTTCCGAAAATAACAAACCCGAATTGTTGAAATTTGCGGCATGGAATAAGAACACAGAACTTTATTTTTCCGGAGATAATTCGACTTCAACAACCAATCGCAATTTTTCAGAATCCGGCAATTCCGCAATAAAAATTTCCGCAATAGATTTCGGAAAATGGTTATTGGAAAATCCATGTGATTTGGTAAAACTGGATGTGGAAGGGGCGGAAGCTGAAGTGATGGATTCTGTGATTCAAAATAACTCTCTGACCTGTGCAGGACACTGGTTAATTGAGTTTCACACTGAGCGATTTGGAGATAAAGTGTTTCAAAAAGTGAAATCCGCATTTGATGTTGTTGGATATACATATGAAAAAAGAGGGATCATCGGATATTTCTATAACCTTAAAATGTCTGAGAGTGTGGATTGACGAGCGTTTTAACTCATTTGTTTTATGCATAAAAAAAATCCAATTTCATGGTTTGGTTTAACTATTTTTGCACGGAATAAAGCCAATTTCTTTAACGAAAATGCCATTAGTTACCATAGACGGAAAACAGATTGAAGTGCCGGAGGGCACCACCATTCTGAATGCCGCCCGAATGATAGGCGGTGATGTTGTTCCGCCGGCCATGTGTTATTACAGTTCCCTGAAAGGTAGCGGTGGTAAATGCCGCACTTGCCTGGTGGAAGTGAGCAAGGGAAGCGAAAAAGATCCGAGACCCATGCCTAAGCTGGTTGCAAGTTGCAGCACTACAGTGATGGATGGAATGGAGGTGAAAAATAAAACCAGTGACAGAACTTTGGATGCGCGAAAAGGAGTTGTGGAGTTTTTGCTCATCAACCATCCTTTGGATTGTCCTATTTGTGATCAGGCCGGTGAATGTGACCTGCAAAATTTGGCATTTGAACACGGTATGGAACACAGCCGTTATGAATTTGAGCGTCGCGAATTTGACAAAATTGATATTGGCGAATATATCAAATTGCACATGACACGCTGTATTCTGTGTTATCGTTGTGTTTACACCGCGGACCAGCTTACGGAAAAAAGAGAACATGGAATTATAAAAAGAGGAGACCAATCGGAAATTAGCACTTACATCCAGAATGCGCTGGATAATGATTTTATTGGAAATGTAATTGATGTTTGTCCGGTAGGTGCATTAACAGATAAAACATTTCGGTTTAAAAGCCGTGTTTGGTATACCAAACCAATGGATGCGCATCGCAATTGCAGCAAATGCAGCGGAAATGCCGTGGTTTGGATGATTGGCAATGACATTGCCAGGGTAACTGCGAGAAAAGACCAGTATGGTGAAGTGAAAGAATTTATTTGCAACGAATGCCGTTTTGAAAAGAAAGAAATGTCTGACTGGACTATTGAAGGGCCAAGACATATCAATCGACATTCGGTAATTTCTGCAAATAAATATGAGACTCCGATTCCCGAACACACCACCTTATTGAATAAAGCCTGATGGAATTTTCATTGATATTGGAAAAAAGTATTTTGGTATTAATACTCACTGCAATTACACTTGGAATTGCAACGTATCTTACCTATGGTGAAAGGAAGGTTGCAGCATTTTTGCAAGACAGGCTTGGTCCAAATCGCGCCGGAATTTTTGGAATTTTTCAACCTTTGGCAGATGCCGGTAAAATGTTTTTTAAGGAAGAACTTATTCCCAAAAATGCCGAAAAATGGTTGTTTATTTTAGGTCCCGGAATTGCCATGGTTACTGCTTGCATTACCAGTGCAGTAATTCCATGGGGAGGAGATTTGATACTGGGCGGTCGCACCATATCGCTGCAGGTTGCAGATGTGGATATCGGGATTCTGTATATCATGGGAATTGTGAGTGTTGGTGTATATGGAATTATGATCGGAGGATGGGCTTCCAATAATAAATATTCACTTTATGGTGCAATTCGCGCCAGCTCGCAAATGATAAGCTATGAGTTGGCAATGGGACTTGCCTTGATTGCAGTAATCATGATGAGCGGCGATTTGAGTCTTCGCCATATTGTTGATGAACAAAGTGGCTGGCATGGAATGAAATGGAATATCTTTTTTCAGCCACTTGGATTTATTATATTTTTTACCTGTGCATTGGCAGAAACCAACCGCGCACCTTTTGATTTGCCTGAATGTGAAACAGAGTTGATAGGAGGTTACCATACCGAATATTCTTCTATGAAATTGGGATTTTATTTGTTTGCGGAATATATCAATATGTTTATTTCTTCCGCAGTAATGGCATGTATTTATCTTGGCGGATACAATTTTCCGGGAATGGATGCAGCCTGGTTTTCCACGCATCCCAATTGGCTATCCATGATTGAAGTGGGAGTGATGTTTGCAAAAGTATCTTTCTTTATTTTCTGCTTTATGTGGATTCGTTGGACATTGCCTCGTTTTCGTTACGACCAACTTATGCATTTGGGCTGGAAAGGCCTTATTCCACTGGCCATTGCCAATATGGTGATTACCGGTGGATGGATGCTGTTATTTGGGAAATAAGGAATTAAAATAATATAAAAAAAAGCGGAATTTATTCCGCTTTTTTTATGGAAGAATATAATACATCCCACTTCTCACTTCTGACTTCCCACATAAAAACCCGTAGCTCGTACCCGTCCCTCGTAACCTTTAGGGTTCCATTTCCCAATATACATTACCACCTGAAAATGGACTGACAAATGTGACAATAAAACTCTTTGCGGTGAGTTTTTTTACTGTCCATGTTGTTTTGAATTTTGGTTCGTCTTTGTCTATTAGAATTTTGGAATAATTCTCGATGAATTCCCATGTTCCCTTGTACCCGGTTGTGGTTAAATCATAGGTGCCATCTTTGTGAAAATCCATATTCAATCCAATGGTACCCGGGTCAGGATCCCCGTTGTGCGTGGATTTGGTAACAGTCCAGCTTCTGCATAAGGTATCCTCAGGAATATTTCTGGGTTTTACAATGGTGTCCTTTTGGTTGTCATTGGTATTGGTTCCGGATTCTTTTTTACACGCGCAAAAAAGTATTCCAAAAACTGTCAATACCATTACAATTTGTTTTGTTTTTACAATTTCCATTACTCAAAGACGGAAGTATGGAATTGGCGTTTATAAAATGGAGAATTTGTTGGTTAATGGTGAGAATTCGATGACCAATGGACAATTTAAATGGGTGTTTAATTGACAGAATATGTTGTGAAATGAAAGTAATCGGTTAATTTCAGGAATAGTTATGGAGTGGTAAATTATTCTGATAAAATTTGCGGTAAATTAAAGGTTTGGATCGGGATTTACAGGAACTTAAGATTAACGAGATTAAAAATAAAAATGGAGTTAGACGAGATTACATTTAAGATTATTGGTTGTGCGATGAAGGTGCACAATACACTTGGCGGCGGTTTTCAGGAGGTTATTTATCAGAGATGTTTGGCTATTGAGTTGCATAAAGCGCGTTTGGATTTCGCCAGAGAAAAGTCCCACAAAATATTTTATGATGGCATTCATATTGGCACGAGAAGAGCTGATTTTATTGTCGATGGAAGAGTGATGATCGAACTCAAAGCAGTTATTGAATTGAATGAGGTTCATTTAGCCCAGGCAAAAAATTATGTAATCGCATACGATCTCCCCATTGGCCTGCTCATCAATTTTGGAAGTAAAAGCTTGCAATACAAAAGAATCTATAAACCAAAACGCTTTGGTGAAGATAATCCCGATAATTCAACAATGTCCTAATCCTGCCAATCCTCTAATCCGGAAAATCCTGCTGCCGGAGGCACAGTGAAATAATTTATAAATAGATGTGTTCTTTACTTCCGTAGTTGAATTTACTTTTCAATTTCAGATGCCCATTAAAGTGCTTTTCCTTTATGTATCAGATATCTTGCCTGTATATTTAATTTATAATATGCGTAATGCCCCGAGATTAGATAGTCCGGATTATAGGCATCATCATCCATTTTTGCTCCGCGAAGCACACCGGTAATGAAATTTGACCCGAAGGAAATCCGATACCATCTTGGGAAATGAAAATCCAGTCCCAATCCGCAACCTGCACTCCAGCCAAAATCCTTATATAAGAATCGTGAGTAATAGCCGTCCCAGGATTCTGTTTTTAATTGGCGAAAAACCCAGAGTCCATTTTCTGCGTGGAAGGAGTAAATAAATCTATTTTTTGTATTGAACAATGCAGTATAATTTAGGCCAATTTGCTGCGCACTGTTGCGAATTTTTAGCAGATAATTTGTCCTTGTTTTGATGCTACTAAAAATATCGTAATCTGTTTTTTTGATTCTTGCATAAGATACACCGAAAATATGATGACCTCTGTGTAAAATGTTATAACGGAATTCGGGAAAAATCGTAAAGCTTCGAGGATTGTCAATTGGTGCAAATGAAAATGTACCAAGACCAAAGGACTGTCCAAATGAAAAGTTGTAGAAGGCAATGTGAAAAATAAATAAAATAAAAATGCGCATATTATATACGAATATAAGAAATAGGGTAAAAAGATAAAAAAAATTAAAAAATCTATTCTGAATTGCCTCGCTATTCTCTCTAACGCTCTTACGCTCTCCTCCCGCTATCGCTCTAACACACTCCACAAAAAAAGGCCACACCATTCAAATGCGGCCTTCTTTGCTTAAAGTAATTTACCGTGTGTAATTGTAATTAAACTTCTTCCCATTCGCATTAAATTCCGTGTTGTAGTTATGGTCGTCTAATTTTTTGATATACCACCAATAACTCATGCTGGCGCCGGTGAACAAAACAGAAATGGAATTGGAGTCAGTGTCATTCCATTGGTAAGTACCAACTACGGTCCAGTTTCCATTGTATAAATACTGAAATTGCCCGTCCGTAAATTTGTACTGCCCGGTTCCGTTTTGTGTTTTTTGTACATCGTCTTCGTAAGTCTCACTTAGCACCCATGTGTTTTCCAAAAGCGATTTCTGGCTTACTCTGGTTGTGTTGTTATTGCCACCACCGGATGTAGGTTTGTCTTTTTTGCATGCCGTAGATCCCATGACAATAATGGATGTGGCGATAATTAAATGGTTTAATTTCATGCCTGAATGACAATTTCCCAATATTTTCTGTTGCCAGGTGCAAGCGGTGTATCACAGCATCATTGATGGACTGCAATGAATCAGTTTTGAAATGTGAAAAAACACTGACAAACCGATGGGCAATTTCAGGCATCTCTTTATAGTCGATTGGCGTCTATTTAAATGCTACATTGTATGACAAACAGTTTAAAAGCGTTGACCATCGGGGATACTTTTTTTTCCCGAAACTCGAAATTTGTAAGCATGTTATGGCGCAACCCGAATTGGAAACTCCTTTTATCCTGCACCCTGATTTGGCTCGCATTTTTTGCCTATCGTACCTATTTCTGGCAAGATATACGCATACATAGCCGGCAAATTGTACTCAATACCCTGGCCGATGCATTTTTATCCTGCGCATGCGGATTTCTGATTTATTACCTGCAAATCAGAAAAATATTCGGTCGAATTTTCTTACCGGTTGTATTGGCTTTGATTGCAACCTGTTCTTTTATTTTATATCAGTCACATATTTTGGTTTATGGTTCATTTGGCTTGTTAACACCGGAATTCCGAGGGTTATTTGATTCGGTTTGTTTTCAATTATTGGATTCTGTTGCAATTGTTATTTCCGGTGCATTGGTGGTTATTGTTCAAAAACAACATTATGATCGAAATCAAATTGAACGCGCAATGGAAATTATGGAACTTGAAAACCAGAGAGTGGAATTAAAATATTTGAAAAGTCAAATGGATCCTCACTTTGTTTTTAACGGGTTGAATATGATATACCACCAGGTTCCGGAAAATAACGCTGCAGCGAGAGAAAGTTTGTTACAATTTTCCGGAATATTGAGATACCATCTGCAATATGCGGCGGGAGACAAAGTATCTCTAAAGGAAGAAATGGACTATTTGAAATGCTATGTTTCATTTCAGAAGAAGCGCACCCGGGATTTTATGGATATTCAGGCAGAATTCAGAGCATCTGGTGAAGATATGGGTATTGAACCGCTACTGTTATTACCACTGGTAGAGAACGCAGTTAAATTTTGCAATGGCAACCAATTGGGAAAAGGTAAAATGAAATTGATCATGCGTTGTGAAAATAAAAAATTGGAAATTTTTGTGCAAAATACGTATTCACCCAAAACAATTTTGAAGAGGCAAGGCAGTAATATAGGACTTCGGAATTTAAAAAGACGTTTGGATATACTTTATCCTGGAAGACATTTTCTGGAGTTGGTAAATCAGCCGGAAAAATCATTATTCACTTGTGAATTAAAAATATGGTAATGCAAAAAATGCGTTGTTTGATAGTGGAAGATGAGTTTGTTGCCAGGAAGGGCCTTCAGGAAATGTTGCAGAAATATTCCAATTTGCAGGTAATAGGGGAAGCGTATCATGCAGCTTCATTTGTAAGTGCTATGCAGAAATTAAATCCGGATTTGGTATTTCTGGATATTATGCTTCGCGATGAAAATGTTTTGGAAAGCATGCAGGAATGGCAGAATAATGTGGAAATTGTATTTACAACAGCCTATGCGGAATATGCGATAAAAAGCTATGAATTTCCGGCAATTGATTATTTGTTGAAGCCAATAGAACCGGCCTTGCTGGAGCGTGCAGTGAGCAGGGCTTACCATAAATTTCTTCATAAAAACCTAAACCGCAAAGAAATTTACCTGCGCTGCGATGGAAAATACCACAGAATTGCATTCAATGATATTTTATTTTTGGAAGGCATGGAAAATTATGTGATTATTCAAACCATAAACAAAAAACTCATCTGTAAATGCACCATGCGTTGGATTGAAAATCAATTGCCAACCGAACATTTCCTGCGCATTCATCGCTCCTATATCATCCATAAAGACAAAGTGGATTTGATAGATAAACTCACCATACGAATATCAGATTTTAGGCTTCCCATTTCTCGGGAAAACCGCAACAAAGTTTATGCAGCATTGATACCGGATTTAAATTTGAATCCGGAATAGATTGAAGATAAATTCTCTTCTTACTGTACCCCATTGATCGTGAATAACTTGAATATAAGTTGAACCTGTATTATTATAGTTTTGGGCGACAATGAAACTTTTTCGGAATCTGCTGTTATATCTGGTTATTATTGGTATTGCAATTGGAATTGTGATCGCACTTGATAAAAGTGGCGCTGATTTGGTGAGCACCGGACATGATCAAACAGAAGTAAATTATGTGGACAAACCGATTAAAGATGCAAGTACATTGGCGGACAGAGATTGGGACAAATATTTTCATGACGCCAATAAACCATTTATTCTGGTGTTGTTACAGTTGGTGGTAATTATTACTGTTTCCAAGCTGTTCGGCTTTTTAGCGAGGTTGGTTGGACAGCAGAGGGTAATTGGTGAAGTAATTGCAGGTCTGGTTCTTGGCCCTTCTCTATTAGGGTTGATTTGGCCTGAATATTATAATTTTTTATTTCCTGCTTATTCTCACACCAGTTTGTATGTTTTAAGCCAATTAGGCCTCATCCTTTTCATGTTTGTAGTCGGTATGGAAGTCGATATTTCTGTATTCAATAAAAAAGGGAATCAGGCGGTATTTATTTCACATACCACCATTGCCTTTTGTGTAATTCTGGGTTTTGTTTTAAGCCTGATTTTATTTCCATCAAATTCACCACCGGATGCAAATTTTACAGAATTCGCATTATTTATTTCAGTGAGTTTGAGTATAACCGCATTTCCGGTATTGGCGAGAATTTTACAAGAACGCAATCTCATGAAAACACCGTTGGGCAGTTTAATGATGGCCATTGCAGCTGTGGATGACGTTACTGCCTGGTTTTTACTTGCAGCACTGGTGGGTGTGGTAAGCGCAAGCAGTATTTCGGCAGCATTGATTACAGGGGCGTTAATGGGCTTGTATTTGTTGCTGATGTTTTTTGTAGTGAAGCCTGTGTTGAAAAGATATATTGGAACAAATAAAAAATTATTTGGCATAAATCTATCTCAGACCGGTGTGGCATTTATGCTGTTACTTTGTTCTTCTTTTTTGGCAAGATTTATCGGAATACATGCATTGTTTGGTGCTTTTATTGCCGGAATTGTAATGCCTGATATCAAAGAAATGCGGGAATCGGTAAGTGAAAAAGTCAGGGATGTGGGATCCCGGTTATTATTGCCGGTATTTTTTACGCTCGCTGGTTTGCGTGCGCATGTGGAATTTTTAAACGATCCCAAATTGATATGGCTCGGTATTATAGTTTTGTGTTTTGCAATATTTGGAAAATTGTTGGGAGGATTTGTGTTTTCCAAAATAAGTGGTCAGGGAATGGGCGATTCCCTGCGCATTGGCGCACTTATGAATACACGTGGATTAATGGAGATTATTGTATTGAACATTGGGTTGGATCTCAAAATAATTGGGGCGGAATTGTACACCATATTCTTGCTGATGGCATTGATAACTACCTTTTTGTCTACCCCTTTGCTCAATCTCATCAACCGATTGATTCCGGGTTCAGATAAATAAAATTAAAATAGCACCTTTCGCGGTTTGTCATTTTTTTTGCCTGCTTTCGCCGCAAAAAAATCGCCAAACCCCTTCAAAACATATTGCCATCCCCGGGTTGAAACCCGGGGCTAGCAATATGTGACCCCTACAGGGTCGAATACTATGATCGTGCATTGTTAGCGATATTTATTCCCTGAGCGACTATGAAAACGGAGAAAATTTGGTCAATTGAAATGCGATCAAACGAATCCGAAGGATTCGAATATTCTTGGAAAAATTAAAATAGCACAATTTGTAGTTTGTCATTTTTTTTGCCTGCTTTCGCCGCAAAAAAATCGCCAAACCCCTTCAAAACATATTGCCATCCCCGGGTTGAAACCCGGGGCTAGCAATATGCGACCCCTACAGGGTCGAATACTATAATTGTGCATTGTTAGCGATATTTTTTCCCTGAGCGATTATGAAAACGGAGAAAATTTGGGCAATTGGAATAAGAACATTCGAATCCGAAGGATTCGAATGTTCTTAATAATACAACCTCTGCTGAATACGACCCCCTCGGGGTCGAATAGCCTTTTATTATGTTTTTTAAGAACATATAATCCCTTCAGGATTAAAAAAACAGTTTTATCTGATTGTTTCGAGATTTGTGAAAATAGCACAATAGCGATCCCTTAAAAATGAATAACAATTTTGCTATTTGAAATGCAATCAAAGAATCCGAAGGATTCAAATGTTCTTAAAAAATCACCTTCCTTTGAATGCGACCCTGAAGGGGTCGAATATAAAAACCCTTTAATTTAATGCGAGCATATAATCTCTCGATGATAAATGTTGGTACGTATTAAAGACATCCAACTGACGTCCCCTAATTATTAGGACTACCCGGAGGTATAATTTCCGGATGGTTTTTTTTACAAATAACTGATAACGAAACAGGAATTGGATGCATCTATCAAATACATAGTTTATGGCAGAAAAATCTGAATTTATTAAAGACCAGAATGGCATCTGGATATGGAATCCAAATCCTATGGAAGGGGAGTCTGTGTTGTGGCATGGCCCGGTGAAAAATGGATTTGCTGAAGGAAAAGGACATTTAACCTGGTATTATTTTAAGAGAGTAATTTCTACATATAAAGGGGAAATGCGATTGGGGAAACCCCATGGTCATGGCGTATACCGATTTGCCGATGGCGATATCTATGAAGGTTCCTGGGAAAATGGCGTGCGACAAGGCTTTGGGAGGCATTGGTATTCCGATGGAACGAGTTATGTGGGGGAGTGGATTGCAGATTTGCCGGTTCAAAAATTGCAGGATTCCTGAAAATCCTTTCACCGGATCTGGCAACAGAACATTTTTTTTGGTCTAACTTTGTTTGGTGCTCGCCCATTACAAACTTTTACTCTTCTTCATTTCCAGCTTTTTATTTCAGGGACTGTTTGCGCAGAATAATGAGGTGTATGTAAAAGTAAGGGATACCTGGCAGGTAGATTTGCAACATTATGATTATTCCTGGTCCGGAATTAATAAAGCCTTTAACAAATACGGTGTTCAGGTATCGGAAATTGAAAGGCCATTTCCGGATTCTGCATTTGATTTTTCATTGAGTAAAATTTACAAATTAAAATTCGCCAGTAATCTCAGTGCAGATTCATTGAGTGCAGACTTAAACAAAATTCCATTAATTGATTTTGCAGAACCGGTGCAGCATATTTATTTGCATTATACACCCAACGATTTAAAACCGATGCAATGGTATCTGCCAAAAATAAATGCGCTCGGAGCCTGGGATTTTGGCAAAAGTACCTACCAATGCAGAATTGCTTTGCTGGATAATTCTGTACTCATCACACATACAGATTTAAGTAGTAATATCTGGACCAATTCTGCCGAAATAAGCGGTAATTTTTTGGATGACGACAGCAATGGATATGTGGATGATTCCCATGGATTTGACGTAGCTGATTGGGATGCTGATGTGAATCCACCTTCAGGAATTTCCGACAGTTCTTTTTGGAACCATGGTACGCATTGCGCAGGAATATGTTGTGGCGTTACAGATAATGGAAAGGGAATTTCCAGCATCGGATTTAAAACAAATCTGATACCCGTAAAATGCAGCAGAGATGCTGATACTACCGCAGGATTGCCTTTTGCGGCAGGTGGTTTGTATTATGCATTAAAATTAAAACCCAATGTAATTTGTATGCCTTTTGGTTTCCGGAATTTTTCCAAAACCTGGGAAATGCTGGTGCAAAAAGCGCATGGCATGCATATTTTTCTGGTAGCTTCTTCTGGAAATGACAGTGCAGATATCCTCGCATATCCTGCTGCATACGGAAATGTATTTTCTGTTGGAGCAACGGACCAAAATGACAAACTCAGCTCTTTCAGCAATTACAATAAAAACCTGGATGCGGTTGCCCCCGGAGTGATGATGTACAGTTGTCTGGCATCAGGAAATAACAATTATGGATATAGGAGCGGAACTTCGCAAGCGGCAGCGCTTACAGCGGGATTGGCTGCATTGATCAAATCGCAGAATTTCAGTTATACCACCGACTATGTGGAAGCAAGCCTAAAGAAAGCATGTGACGATGTAACGGCATCCAATGCAGGCAAAACCGACAAACTGGGAGCTGGTAGAATTAATGCATACAAAGCGGTAAATCCCACTGCTGCGAATGTGAATTTTTTGCAAAATGAAGATTTTTATCTCTTTCCAAATCCCACACATTCGGGCTTTACTATCAAAAGTAAAGTATCGGAAACTCCTGTATTTTCCGTGCAAATTACTGACGCAAACGGTAAAATTATTTTAAATGAAAACAACATACCACCGGGTTTGTATTCCGGTTTTTATGTACCGGTAGATAGTTTTGTGCCTGGAATTTATTTCGCTCGAATTACATCCAAAAACAAGTTGTTGCAATTGCCGCTGATGGTGAAGTGATTAAATTGGAACGCGCCCAGCGCACGTGTTTCACAAATTTATAGAATATCAACACAAAATGTTGAGTCATCTTTTTTGCGTAACTCTATCGAAACTATTTTTGAATTGATGTTTGGGAATTCGATTACCTAATTAAATTCAAAGTTCCAGTCCTGATTTCAAAAGGTATGCTTTCTAAAAATGCATGTTCGAATTTTATACGATAGATATAAACGCCTTCCGGACATGCCTTATTGTTAAACGTCCCATTCCATGCGGTTTCCCCGCTATATATTATTTGACCCCACCTGTCATAAATACGCAAATCTGCCAACTTCCAGTTTTTAGAAACAGGATAAAACATATCATTCAAATTACTTTCATTTGGAGTAAAAGCATTAGGTATGAATATTTCATCCAATTCATTGGTTCCACAAATTGACCCGGTTATCTTTACAGTATCTTGCTGGATACATTGCCCAATAGTCTTTAATATTAAGAAATCCAGTTTCTTTGGGTTATAAGATAAATTTGAATTGGATGAAATTAACTGACCATTCCTATACCATTCTGATGGTACATAACCACTATTTAATTCGTATGTAGAATCCATACATAATTCATATGATTTATTTATGGCAATATAATTTTTTGGGAATTCAAATATTTCAATCGTATCCTTAACTATACAACCACTATCCTGTACCACCAGGGAATATCGGCCTTTTGTAGTTATAGTGATTTTTGAAGTTATTTCTCCCGTATTCCATACATAATTCGCTGTTGAACTTATTGGATTACTTCCAATTAAATAGTTTTGACCAAAGCAAATGGTATCATCTATTCCTGCCGGGTTAACAGGAAGGATTTTCTGTGCAATATTTATTGTATCTCTGCCAATACATCCCATATTGTTGGTTTCTACCCAATAAACTCCGGGTTTATAGATTGTAATCTGATTTGAGCTCTCTCCTGTACTCCAACGATGCGCAGCATTCGGAAAATTAGTTAATAATACTCCAGTTTTGCCATTGAAACAATTTGAACTATCGCTTATTATTGTTGTTAAGCAATTGATTTTAAAGCTTTCCAAGACAATATTACCAGAATAAACCTTAACCTGGTAACAATCAAATTGATTGCGCGGTATGGGTTTGGGTTTTGTAATAGTGCGTTTATTGTTACAGACGAATCTAAATGTAAGGTATTTTGATTCAGTTAAGGGTTTAAATTTAATCTTTAACAAATATGCCGGATTATTTATGGTGTCATATATATCTCCTTTGACTGGATTATTGAAGCCAAAATTTTGATAATCTAAAATTCCAATACTGTCACCCTCAATTAAAGGATTGTCTGAAATACCAACCCTCAGATATGTGTTATACATGGCCATAGGTTCAAAGAAGTAATCCGTACCATTCCAAGCTTTTTTAAAATACGTTTTTAACTGTAATTCATAGCTGAGATTTTTGCTCAAAATGGAATTTAGTTCTAAACTCCAGCCGAAATTCCGAAGTGTATCGAAATTGATATCTGCCGCAAGTGCGGATTTCGATACTGGTGCATAAGGATTGCGATCAAACCAAAAGCCATAACCTTCACCGTATGATTCTAATAAATTAAAGCCAGAAACATTTCCATTAATGTAATTTCCCCATGCAAATCCGCTGTTTAAACAAGGTATTGCCAAACTGGTATCCAGATATGGAATAAATAATTTTTGATATTTTAAGGAATTTTTTGAATAGGTCAATTCTAAATTCCCATTAACAAATTGTTGAGCGTTCAGATTTAAAAAAAACAGCAGGCAGCCCAACATAAAAGTTGGGCGCCTGCCAATTATTTTATTTTTTAAATCAAGTATCAAAATTCTCTAGTCAACTACAAATTTTACAGTTTTCACTTTTGAATCTTGCAATATTCTCAAGTAATAAAGCCCGGGAGATACATTGTCAACAGTTACCTGAGAAACATTGTTTTCACCCCTTCTTACGAATTTACCATCTATTGTATTAAGTTCAAAGTAAAATGGCAATTTGTTGTCAATTTTGATAGAAAGTTGTCCTTTCGAACAGCTTAAATCCACTTTTGCCATTAAGTTGTCGCGATTGTTTCCTTCATCCAGCGGTTTTGGTATGGATACTCCGGATTCCTCAGTTACATTTCCTGAACCCCCATCAGATCCCGCTCCACCACCACCACCTGTTTGGTCATATTGAATCAGCACATCATCTTCATCTGCATCACCGGCGCTTCCACCTGGTCCTGCCCCATAGCCACCATGAGTAATATCGTAATAAGTTCCACAACCACCGGCCTGAACATAGGGTTCATTTGGATCGTCATAATCCGTAAGAATGTGATAGCTTGGATCGTATTCCATAATCATATAGGATCCGGTCTTTAGTTGGGTTTTTCCACTGCTCATTGCGGCGCCATCTATTCCGGGGGATCCGCTACCCTGAATTAAGGCAGTCTGTGCGAATAGAATATCCATGAAGTCTTTAAATTGTGTGGTATGGATCATTTTACAATCGATACGGGTAGAACATGTAGTTCCATTTACAATGCTTGTTTGCCAATAATAGAGTTTATCCACTTTATTCCAATAAACCGAAGCCTGACCTGTTTTAGAAAAGCTCCAGTCACCTGGAGGGGTGTTGAGTGTAATTCCACTTCCTATATCTGAGCCCAGATGTCTGAATAATTCATCGCAATCGCATTTGGATGGAATGCAAACGCGAATGGGGCTGCAAGCTTGAAGATCTCCTTTGCAAGGCATATTGTCCAAACTGCCCAATGTATAGTGTCGTGCATTTGGTGTGTTTTGATAAGTTGGGGTGTAACCGCCTTGTCCGCCTGCACCACCTGGTCCGGCTGAAGCTGAAATAAATCCACTAAATGTAAAATGGGTACCACCGCTTTTCTTTAGTATCCAAACAGATCCACCTCCACCACCATTGCCACCATCGCCGCCTTCACCACCGATACCTCCTTCACCGAAGCCACCCCAGCCACCTGGAGTATACAAGTTGGAGCCATCGCATCCACCAAAACCACCTTTTCCGCCCATTCCGCCATATCCGCCATTACCTCCAATTTCGCCATGACCGCCTTGGCTGCCTTGAGCATAAAATCTTTTTGGAGCTGCACCAACACTGCTATATGAGTTGGCAACTTTTAAATATAAAATTCCACCGCCTATGCCTCCAAGAGCGGCGTCTCCACCATCATAGCCCACTGTGCCACCTGATCCTCCGAAAACCGGAGTATTTAGCCTGCTATTGCCGCCATTTCCTCCATATCCACCTCCACCTGCGCCATCTCCACCACTTGCGCCGGAAGCACCACTTGCTCCTAACACAATAGTTGATGCGTAGCTGGAAGCTGCACCACTGCTATGTGTGGTTTCTCCTGTGGTTGGATTACCCGGATTTAAATTATTATCGGCCGAACCACCGGGAAGTCCATCATCACCTCCGTACATTGGTGTTACTGGAGAGCCAAAATTTGAGCAAATAGGTCCATTGGGTTGGCCATATTTTGTAAGTACTGTTAAGCTATGACTTGGTGTATACCCAACATAATTATTGCTGTTTACATTTCCACCATGCCCACCAGCGGATCCAACATATGGAGAAAGCCAGGAAGAAGCCGCATTTTTGCCCATTCCACCAGCTCCCGGTGTTGGTGAACCTGACCAGGTGCTTTTAAATCCTTTTTTTGACACATTCATAAATCCCCCGTTTAAATTGAAATCATGTCCTACCATCACAGCCAGGATTCCACCTGTTCCTTTTGAAGCATCGTATGCAGGACAAGTTACTACTCCACTATTTAAGGTGAGATCCCAGAACCTGGCAATTTTTACCAGTTGTACTTTTCCAGTATATGTCCATGTTAACCAACTGTTCGAATAACCACCGCCAGAATATGGATTGACCGAAATATTGCCGCTTGAAGGCGCTGAAGGACCAGTTGTTACTTCAACTAGTGTGTATTGGCCCGCGGAAGTACCTTCCATTTGCACCATCATACACCAATCACCTACTGCAAGTGTTCCTTCATAATTGTCATACGAGACCGTATATGGACCCGATCCTGAAACTAAACCTGTAACGTGGCAACGATCCAAACACCAGGTTTCATTGCTGTTTACAGTGTAACTTCCTGTACCACTTACAGGCCAACCATTCATTTGACCATGTAAATTGAAATAACCCAGGAAAGCAATTAAAAGTAAAATGCCATTCTTAAATAATCCCAAATTCACCAATCTAAAATAATTTTGATTGCGTCTCAATTGTTCATTAAGTTCTAATCGACAATTTTGTTTTGTTTTCATATTAATAAGTTTTATACAGTAAACTGTAAGAAGATCCTACTCGTTATCGTATTTCGGACACACGCCCCCCAGTGCACTCTGAAGGAGAACAGTTTGAATTAAAAATAATTCTGGAATAAAAACGCTATTCAATTTTGTACCGGTCCAAAATAACAGCTCAACCTTTTTCTCAATAAATATTCTAGAAGGGTTAATACAATGTAGCTCCGGATAAATGGTGGGAGCCACAAGGCCATAAAAATCATGGTCTTCTAGCAGATTTAATTTCAAATAGTAACTAAAATTCCAATAAATTGAAAATAGTCCTTAAATTATTGAGGTTGGGAAAGGAACTCCATTCAATTTACAATTTTCAAACGTATACAACTAAGGTGTTATTTTCATTTCCTAATTGCTAATTAATAATTAAGTACTATTATTTATGTGTAGAACATAAAATAATAGTCCATTTGAACATTCATACGAATGAATTAGGTGGGATTTGATTTTGTACATACAAAAGTTATTAAATTCAATAAAAGGAATGACATAATGATAATTAATACGGAGTATAATCTAATAACAAATGAATATGTTCCATTTGATTTTATCAATAGGTGAAATCACCTATGTTCAGAATCATCAGAATATGCTATGTCAAAAGAACCCACATTTAATCTAATAAGTTTATTGGAATTAAGGGAAATTCAAATAAATCAAATCAATTTCGGAATTGTCATAAAATTCTAACTATTGTTTATTCAACAGCCCAAGTTTTCTTGCATATACGATTAAATTGCTCCTACCATGAATGTCTAATTTATCACAAATGTGGTCCCTATATGTATTAAGTGTTTTTATACTTACATTCATTATTTCAGCAATATCCTTATATCTTAGACCAGTGCTATAGTGCATCAGGAACTCAATCTCCCTTCGTGTTAAAAGTGTTTCCGACCCTTTATTACTTTGCTCAGGTGTACTTATATTATTTATTGGATATTCATAGGAAAGAAGTGAATTATGATAATACAAATCACTTTTTATAACACGGTCTAAAGCTACTACCAACTCCTCAATTGCATTTTCTTTAAGTACAAATGCTTTTGCACCAGCTTCTTTCGCTTTAGTAAGTGTTTCTGAGCTATTGTCCATAGATATGGCAATGCAATCAATACCAGGATAATTTTTGGATATTTCATTCATCACATCAATACCATTCATTAATGGCATAAATATGTCAACAATGCATAACCGGGGAAGTTCAGAAGCGTTTTTTAACGCTTCCAGCAACTCGATACCATTAGATGCTTCAATGGTTACATTATATTTTTTTGTGTCGTTAAGCAGTGATTTTAATCCCTGTCTCACCATTACATGATCTTCGGAAATGGCAATTTTGCAAATCATAAGAAATTAAGAATTTAAGTGCAAATAATAGCGAATGTATTTGTTTTTCTGGAATTCTGCAAATTATCATTTCAAGCCATTCAAGTTTGAATAATCTTGTATAAATTCATCAAATAGTAATTTCAAAATTTAAATCAGTAGTTATTGATTCGATGGAAAAACTAGACTAAAGCATACAATTCTCCATTCCCTCACCTCGTAATTTCTCATTGGGCTTTTTACTAACCACTAATTACTAACAACTGACAACTGACAACTAACGAATGTTACCGCATCAAAGTCACATCTTCGCTAAACACATATCTTTTTCCATCTGCGCCAATGGCGTTTACCAAATAAGCGTAAACGCCATTTGGTGCTAAGGTTCCATTGTAATAACCATTCCAGGAATTGTCGCATTCGCCGCCTTCATAAACTTTTTCTCCTCTGGTTGGTCTTTTGAATTCACCTAAATACAATAAACATAGCACAAATATCCAGGAATTCATGAGACCAACCAGTAATTAGGACAGAATGAAATTGAAGGATGGTTGGTTATGCTCTGTAGGGATTTCGGTTGGTCTCGCTCCACCTGGCTGCGCAGAGACTAACCGCAGGAGAAAATATGATCACAAGATTTTAATCTAAAAATTGACACCCAAACCCAATCTCAGCGAAACCGACATATCTGGCAATGAGGATGCTTTTGCAGCAATGGTTGTGAAAAATAGGAAGTGGTTTTTGTTGTGCATATAAGTAATGAAAACTTCCGGAAAAAGAAGATTTTTATTCTTCAATTTTTCCATATTCCCAAATAGTTCTGTTGACTTTATTGGGTACGAATTATTGTGAGATGATGTTCTGTCAATTCCTGTTGAATTGAACCGAACATAGTTTAATTCAATTCCCGGAATAAAATAGGATGACTTGCCAGTAACAATTTTAAATGATGTCTGGCCAGAAATAATTTCAAATTCTGAATTAAAACGTATTCTATACCATGGTTCTGTATGGTCATGTTCCATATAATTTGCAAAATAGTATGTACTGCCAAATCCACCACCCAAATTCACAAATACAGAATTGCCATGAGAACCTATTTTTTTTGTTAATCCATAATAAATGCCGGAAGATTGATAAAAACTTGTCCAACCATATTCAGATCCTGGAAGGGAAACGGAACCTTTCAAATGATAATCCCCTGAAATGGTAATAAAATGTTTTTGCTTTGCCAATATTTGTAACTGGAGATTTCCGCCTGTTGAAGAAACAGAAAATCGATTTGCAGAATCAGTAATTGGCAGAATTGGATTATTGCCAATAAATGCAGTTTTGCAGGATGTAAAATAAACAATAAATAGTATAACACAAACCAGACTTCCCATTTGTGAAAGTTTGATTTTGGAGAAAATGAAATACATTTATTCGGGATATTTTGCTTTAGCGCATCAACGTCACATCCCCGCTAAACACATATCTCTTTCCATCTGCGCCAATTGCGTTTACTAAATATGCATAAACGCCATTTGGTGCCAATGATCCATTGTAATAACCATTCCAGGAATTGTCACACTCACTGCCTTCATAAACCTTTTCGCCCCAGCGGGTGTAAATTTTCATGGTGTAAGATGCAATGTAAATTCCAATTGGTTTAAAAACGTCATTTAAATGATTGGCATCCGGCGTGTACGCATTTGGAATAAAAATCTTGGTTTCGATTGGAGGGCCATCCACATTGCTATAGCTTCTTATTTCGGCTGCAAATGGCAAATGCGGGGTATTGTTGCGTATGGCATATACCCGGTATTCAAATACAGGAATACAATTCAATCCGCTGATGTTGTCGATGTAAAAAGTATCTTCCGGAACGGTTCTGCCCACTTCCTCAAAATTGCCAGTGCCACTGCGCTTTTCCACCACATATTGCTTTACGCCTTCCGGCCATTCCCTGTATGCAGTCCAATTTAGCACAGGGCGGTAATCTTTATTCACATCGGTTTGGAGCAAAATACTTTTCGCCGGATTGGAATAATCGCTTTTGTCTCCGCATACATCTACCGCTCGCAACTGGTACAAATAACTGTAATCATCTACCTGCGTGTTCAGGTCTTTGTATACAAATGAATCTGCAAACGGGGAGGTAAATAACCATTGAAATTTGCCCTGAGCATTCGCTTTTTCTATTTCATAAAAATCAATGGGCTGTCTGTTCTTTTTAATTTCGTCCCATTCTAAACGAACATATTTATCATTCACTACAGTTGCCCTGCGAATTTCCGGTGCCGGAACAATATTCAAATAAATGGGTTTCACATGGCAGGTATCACTCCAGCTTCTCTCCAAATTGCCATTGCTCTCATTCGCTTTGATTACATATACATGATTGATATAACAAGCGATAGACGAGTCGTTATACCATGTTGTATTTCCATCGGTTGTTCCAATGCTGTCAAACGTGCCCGGATTCTGCAGATTTTCTCTGTAAACATCATATTGTTTTACGGGCCATCCGGTGTAATTGTTCCATTTCAATAACGATACATTGGTATCCGGTTTTCCGCTTACTTCCACCGTACAATGCACAGGCAAAATTTGAATATCCTGCGTAAATCCGCACAGATTTCTTGTGCTCACTTTATAGCAATAACTCTGGTGTAATGCATCTACCCCATACAAATAATGCAGGGTATCAGCGCGACCCGAAACATTCAAAACCGGTGTAAAAATTCCACCTTCTTCTCTTAAAACAGAATATCCACTAAAATCAAATGTGGGGAATTTTCTGAATTTAATATCGTGCACCATGTCCTCTACCACACTTACGCGGAGCAGCGGTACCATTGGCGGAATTACCGTGTCACCCACACTGATCGGATGCGGTTTTGAAAAAGTATCCCAACAACCTGCAACATCTTCTACCCGAAATACAAAACGATATTGGCCCGATTTATTTGCAGTAAATTGAATATTATCTGCAGCACTGTAATAATTATTATTCAACAACCAAACTTTGCTTTGTAGTGCGGTATCCAATTTGTATTTACCATAACCTTTCCAGGTATTTCCCAGACACAAGGTATCTTTAAATGAGAGATAACTTACCTGTGGTTGTTTTAAAGGAACTATTTTATCCATGGTATCTGAACAACCTTTGGTAGTAGTAACAATATGTCTAACCTGGGTATTTCTGGAACCAAATAAATAACGAAATGCAACTTTATCTACCGTGCTATTTCCTTCTAAAATCCATTCCCATTTTGCCAATGGTTCATCTCTGGTATAAGAGGTACTTTGCAGGGAAACAGAATCGCGCAGACAAATTCCGGCATAGGTAAAATCCGCCTGCGGATAATCATAAACGTAAATGGTATCCACTGGTGGCAGAGGAATTTTGCAACCAAAAGAATCACTCAAAATAACTGCAGGAATATATCTTCCTGGTTTGGTATACGCGTGTTTTGGTGTTTTGTTTGTGCCCACAATACCATCGCCAAAATCCCATTCTGTTTTAAAAGTATTGGAACTGAAACTGTCTTCAAATTGCACCGATAAAGGATAGCAACCTTCGGTTTTATCGAATTTAAATTTGCCGTAAGGCCCGGAAATAACAATAAAATCCGGAAATATTTTGGTGCGCGTGCAACCCAGTGCATCTACAATTTTTAATTTCACTGTAAATCTTCCGGGAATTAAATACTGGTGCTGGGGATTTTTTAAGGTGCTGTAAGACCCATCTCCGAAATCCCATTCCCAGCTTTTGATAGCGGTTCCAAGAGCTGTGCTGATATCCTGAAAATTCACATACAATGGCGGACATCCCGAGCCAAAAGTATCGGAAGTGATTTTTACATCCAGGCGAAATTCAGGTATATAAATTCTCTTTATATCTGTTGCCTTACAACCATTGGCATCCGTTACGGTAACCGATACTGTATACCAACCTGTATCCTGATATTTATAGGAAACAAACTGGCTGCCAAATGTGCTGCCATCTCCCATATTCCAGGAAAAACTAAATGGCTTCACCCCTTTATTGGGATTGGCATCTGCGTTGGCAATAAATGTACTGGTGGAGCATGTATTTTGCCAGGCATAGCTCAGGCGAACACCGGGTCCATTGGTAGGGATATAAAATATTTTTACAGGCTTACACAATCCTACATTCGGTTCATTAGTCAATCGAATTTCCAGTGTATCTGTATATGAATTTTGTAATACATAATTCACTACTTGCGAAGTTGCAAGTACCACATCTCCATTGCTCATGCGCCAGGCATGTTTCACCGGACCGGGAGCCCAGCCGCTGTCAATAAGCTGAATGGTCGCCGGCATGCAGGTTGCAGGTTTTGTAACAGAACCTTTTAATACTCCATTGGTAACCGTAACGGTTTCGGAAAATGTTTTGTAACAATTTAATCCCTGGCGCAAATGAAAAGTAAGTATATATTTTCCTGCAGTATCCAAATTGTATTTCACCGGTCCCGCGGTCCAAACGGTATCTGTTCCGTTTAATGTCCAGAAACCCTGCGTTACATCATTTGCTTCTTTGAGGCAATTTGTCAATACTGCGGGTGTGCAATTGGAACTCAGTTTTGCACCACATAATTCCACTTTATCGGGGGATGGTAAATAATCTATTTTGGCGGTATCATAACAACCTGCGGTATCATTCCACAATCGAAGTATGATGGTGTGTGCGCTATTTACATCGAGTAACAGAGAATCATCTGTATATTTTATTTTGTCAACAATCCATTCAAAACGCGTGTATAATTTAGATATATTTTTAACAATTAATTTATTGGAATAACATGGGTCCGGGGTGATTTCAATTTTTGCAAATGGTGGTTTAATATAAATGGTATCCCGCATGGTCATGGTATCGGGACAGCCATGGTGGTAGCTGATAAGCTGAAGGGTGAGCCATCCGGTATCCCTGTCATAAGTGGCCCACACATCTGTGCTTTTATAACTTTTTTGCGACAGTGGAATTTTTAATCTGGTTCTGTCTAAAACAGAATCATAAACCCATCGAAAACTATCAATATTAAATCCCGGATATTTGGTTGTATTGTAAAAATGAATTGTATCTGAATTGTTACAAATTTCAAGAGCAGATAATATCTTAAATGAAGGAGATGTTTTATATCCGGCGTTCACCATTTTAACTACCGAATCTTTACATCCATGTTCTGTAATTACAATTAATTTTACTTTAAATCTTCCTGAATCCAAATATAATTTGGATGCGGTTTTGTTATAAGATTTTGTGCCGTCATGAAAAGTCCAGTCCCAGGATTTTACTTTGTAATCCGAAACACTTTGGTCTTTAAACCTTGCCAGAATAGGTTGGCATCCGGAAGTGTCCCCTGAAAAATCAGCCACAACGGAATCCGCTTTTACAGCCCAATCCAAAGTAATGGTATCCTTGCAGCCTTCTTTATTTTCAACAAGAGCCTTGTACTTTCTGCTTTTGTAATCATTGATAAGCAAATTCAGGGTTTGGCTACTACCACCGGAATAGACTTTGCCATCCAGTTCATACATCCAGTTTATGGTTTTAAAACCTTTTGGATCGTTATATTTTAGTTGTACAGCAAATGGAGGTTCACAGGGAAAACTGTCGCTCACTGAAATCGTTCCTTTAGGCAAAGGATTTACGGTTATTAGGTTTTTCTTTTCAACTACAGTTGTGCAATTGCGGTATAATGCCCTTGCAGTTAATTTAACTGTGTATTTCCCTTCTTTGGAATAATAATGACTTGGCGAAGCTTTTGTTGCAGTACCGCCATCTCCAAAATCCCATTCATAAATAACGGAACCAACCAATTTGCCGGTTAAGTTAAAGTCCACATTTCCGGGGCCACATAAAGTGGTTTTGGATGCTGTAAAATCTGCGGTAATTGGCCCTAAAAATACGCCTCCGGTAACTGTATACGTATAGCTGCATCCGTTGGTATCTGTAACAGTTAGAGTGGGAGCGTAGCTGCCGTAATTGGTGTATTTGTGGCTTGGGTTTTGGGCAGTTGATTTTGCACCATCTCCAAAATCCCAATTGTATGTGAGATTTCCACCTTTGCTTTTGTTGGTGAAATGGATGGTGGTAGGAATTTCGCAATTGTATCCGGAATCGATGAGGAAACTTGCAGTTGGTGTGGGTTTCACTCGAACGTAGCCGTTTTTTAGCAATTTATCCTGGCAGCCATGTCCGTCAATAACTACCAAAGAAACATTGTAGGTTCCTGCGGATTTATACGCATAGCCGGGTGTAACCTGATTGACTAATGTGCCATCTCCCATATCCCAGCTGTATTTCACAATTCCGGTATCACCGGGTGTGCTGTTGCTGGTGAAAGTCATTTTCTCACCCACGCAAACTACCCTGGGATTCGCAGTAAATGCTGCAACAGGATTTTTAAATGCGCGGATGACATTGGTTTTGGTAATGCTGGTTTTGTTGCCGGTATTGTCCCAGGTGGTTAGGGTTACGGTAAATTTCCCGCTGTTGTAGTAAATGGCTGAAGCATTTTTTAAAGTGGATTTGTTGCCATTTCCAAAGTCCCATTCCCATTGAACAGCGCCAACAGTAAGGTCTGTAAAACTAACATTAAGAGGAACACAACCCTGGGTAGGAGATGCCTTGAAATTAGTCTGGCCATTGGCCTGGCCAACCGCAAAAAGGAATAAAACAGAATAAAAAAAGAAACGATAAGTTTTCAATCGATATAAGGGGGGTTATAACAAAGACTGATAATTTCAAAAAACGTTGTTCGAAAGTACAAAAATATCCAAAAAATCCTAAGTGAGTATCATTCCTTTTGGAACGACTGTAATACCGTTTCCATTTTCATCCCTCTGCTTCCCTTGATTAAAATATAGTCTGCGTTGGTGGGGTGCGCTGAAAGCCAATGGTAAAGTTCAGCGGATTGCTCAAATTTTTGAGGGAATGCACCCGCTACTTTTCCGAATTCATTTCCGCAGAGATATATTTCATCCAGGTTCAGGGATTTACACAAATCGAAAATTTGGAGATGCTCCAACTCCGATGCAGTTCCTAACTCCAACATGTCTCCCAACATCACTGCTTTTGTTCCGGGTAATTTGGCAAACTCTTCCAAAGCCGCGCTCATACTGCTTGGATTGGCATTGTAGGCATCCAGTAAAATTTGATACTTCCCCAATTTCAGCCATTCGGAACGATTGTTCGTAGGATGATATGCCGCAACCGCAGCACCGATGGCATCCGGCTGCATACCCAATTGAAATCCCAATGCGAATGCCGACAAAATATTATAAAAATTATATACGCCACCGATTTGCGCATCAAACGGTCCATAGGTTTTCTGCCTGAACGAAATTTCGTATTTCAGGGTGGGCATGGATTGAAGCACACGACCTTGAACATCAGCAGCATTTTCAATTCCATATGTAATGGAATGATTCATTCTTTTCGACATGGATCCAAGCCAGGCATCATCTACATTTACAAACCCAATTCCCCGGTTTTGAATCAAATTCAGAAACAATTCACTCTCTTCCCTTGCAACACCTTCCAGATCACCAAATCCCTCTAAATGTTCTTTGCCTACATTGGTTACAATTCCGAAATCCGGATTGGTAATATCACAAAGCACCTTCATTTCTCCCGGATGGTTGGTGCCCATTTCCACAATTGCCAAATCTTCATTTCCGGTTAATTCCAGAATGGTCATCGGCACACCTATGTGGTTGTTGAGATTTGCTGTGGTTGCGTGGGTTTTAAATGCTGAGGAAACTACTGCAAAGCATAATTCTTTGGTTGTGGTTTTTCCATTGCTACCTCCAATTCCCAGGATTTGAACCGGGATACTCTTTCTGTGTAATGCGGCAAGCTCCTGCAGTGTTTTCAGGCAATCTCCAACCAATAATATTTTCGGATCTGTTACATATTCCTTTTCGTCTGAGATTACATATTTAGCACCTTTTTGTAAGGCTTCAGTTGCAAATCGGTTGCCATTAAAACTCGGCCCCTTCAAGCAAATAAACAGGGATCCGTTTTGGATATTTCTACTGTCGGTGCAAACTTTATTCCCGCATTGCAGGTAAATTTCATAGATGTTTTCGATGGTGGCAAAGGGCATTCCGTTGCCAAATTTAAAGACTCCATGTGAGACTGCCGTTGCGGGGGGATAATTTTTAGAAAATGTTAACTATTGGCAATCCTTATATTTGTCTCTTTGGCAACTGCAATTTTCAAAAACAAAGCGCTTTTTTCATTGCCTGTCGCATCAAAATGGGCAAGGCTTTTTTTATGGTTTTTTGTTTCAGCTTTGGCTGCAACTCAGGTTGGCCGGTATGTTCAAAAGGGCTTTCATGCGGAACAAGCTGTTGATTTCCGGAATATTTATGTGGGATCCGAAATTTGGAAAGAAGGTGGCAATGCATATTCGGATTCCGAATTAAAATCACATTGGAAAAAAATTGCAGAAAAGGAAAAATTACCTCCAAACAAAGCACCGGGATTACCGGATCTTGCACTGTTATATCCACCTCAGGCACTGATTTTCTTTTCTATATTCACCTCATTGGATTATTCCAATGCGGTTATCCTTTTTCAAATAATATTGGCTTTACAAATTCCTGTAATGGCGTTTATTTTGATGAAGATAACAACCAAACTTAGTTATAAAACCGGTTGTGTTTTCTGGGTTTTAACCATTTTGTCCTGCAAGATGGTGTGCAATTCTATTGAAGTTGGGCAGCCTTCTCTGATACTAATTAATTTGGTATTCATGGCATTATATTTTACCATAAATAATTACAAACAGTCTTTAACTTTTATACTTTTCTTTTTTGCCATGATAAAGCCAACCGTAGGTCTGTTGTGTGGTTCTGGCTTTGTTTTTAACAGGAAATATTTTCTTTTAGCGGGAATGATTGTGCTACTGAGTTTATCGCTTTTTATCGCAATGGGACAACGATCCATTACATATTTTAGCGAACAATTGGATGGACTTCAACATGCTTATTCTACCGGCACAGAAGGGTTCCCGTTTACATTCGATGCGATGAGCAATACCAATCTGGAGAGCTTGTATGTACATGTTGTGCCGGAATTAAGTGGAATAAATTGGTTGAAGATTTCATTTGTAATTCTGGCTATCGTTTTATTTGTATTACACCGCAATTATTTTCGGAATAACAAAATAATGAACCTGGGATTCTGGGCTGCCTGTTCTCTGGTATTTGTATATCACAAATATTACGATCTTCTTATTTTAATTCCGGTGGCATTTTTATTCATCGTTCAGGATCAGCGCTTATTGAAATTTGCCGGTTACTGGTTTTGGTTCCACCTGATTTTGCCGTATAACGCATTGGGGGAATTTGGAATATCTGACAACTTAAAGGATTCGCTACAAATGCAAAACAGTCTCATTCCCTTCGTGTTCTTCATACTGATCTGCAGTTCTGCTGCAGGATTCTTGCCTTTAAAATCAGGGAAGAAACAAAGCAACATTACGCAAGGTTCTTACGTCCATATTACATAAAGTTGCCTGTAACTGTTTAAATTTGAATAAATCCATGACCAAACACCTTTTACCTGTTTTTTGCTTTTTATCCCTTTTCAGTAGTGCGAAGGCCCAGATTGCGCCTGTTCAGAAATATTATACCGAAGGATTTCTGACCATAAAGAGTGGGCCATTTACTTTTGACCAACCATTTTTGGGAGGCCTGAATAGTCCGCAGTTTCAGAATATGGATTTGAACAATGACGGAACCAACGATTTGTTGATTTTTGACAAAAGTGACGGTAGGTTCCTTACTTTTTTGCGCAAAAATAAAAACGAACATGTTTACGCACCCAGATATGAATCTACCATTCCTAAATGCTTGTTCTTTTGCAAAACTGCCGACCTGAATGCAGATGGGAAACAGGATATTTTTACGCTGGATGAAACCCGCAACCTGTTTATTTATAAAAATATTACAGCATCAACAGATAGTTTTCCGAAATTTCAAAACCTTGGAGCGCAGCAATATCGCAATCAATATGACACATCGTTTTGGATTCTCTTTAATGCATTTACCCTCGCGAGTACTGATTTGCCGGATATTAGTGATGTAGATGGAGACGGGGATTTGGATATTGTAGCCTATGACCAGTTTTATAATATTTATACCATGTACAAAGATGTGCGTGTAGAAAAGGGCTGGACTGCGGATACTTTCGAATTTCAAAAATGGGATGTTTGTTTTGGATATTTTAATGATTTTAACAATTCCATTAATCTGGGACAATGCCCCTATAAACAAAAATTAAAATTGCGGCATTCAGGTGGTTCTGCTTGTCTGCTATTTGATGCGGACGAAGACGGGGATAAGGAAATGGTGTTGTCGAATATTGGCCAGAAATCCATGTTTATTGTTTACAACGGAAAGAGCGATGTAACTCATGAATATGACACCATGACACACTGGGACAGCATTTTTCCTGCAAATACCACCCGTGCTACGGATTATGAATTTCCAGCCGGATTTTTATTTGATGTGGATGGAGATGGAATTATGGATTTGGTAACTGCACCCAATGGGGTTTCAGATGTAAAAGAAACCTATCAAACCTGGTATTACAGGAATTTTGGAAAGAATAACAAACCGGATTTTAAGTTTATTAAAAATAATTTTATTTCCGATAAAACTTTGGATTTAGGAGCAGCCTCATCGCCGGCATTTTGTGATGCAGACGGAGATGGAGATCAGGATTTATTTGTTGCATCCAATGGCGATTTTGTAAATACTTTGGGAGTAAAAGATCGCATTGCCTATTTTAAAAATACAGGTACTTCCAAAGTCCCGATTTTCGAATTAATGGAAAGCGATTATTATGATATTTCAAATCTGGGGTTGTCCGATATTGTGATTCGTTTTGGAGATGTGGATGGAGATGGTGATCAGGATTTGGTCATTGGCGATCGAATGGGTTATGTGCGCTGGTTTAAAAATTCAGCCGGTGCCGGTCAATCATTAAATCTCACCTTAGCTAGTACAGATTTAGTAGGAGGTAATTTCACCACTGGAGAAACCAATGCCGCACCGCTGGTATTTGATTACAACCATGATTCGCTGCCGGATATGCTTGTAGGTTATTACCATGGGGCTGTTATTCTGTATCAAAATACAGGCTCTGTTGCAGCACCTGCTTATACCAGAATTTCCGGCAATGCCTGGGGAATGCATGCAAATGAATGGCTGAGCAATATTTCCAATCCCGGTTTTTCTTCCTATGGATATGCCGTACCCGAATTATTGGATATCAACAGGGATGGAATTCAGGAATTGCTGGTTGGTTGTGCATCCGGTATCGTTCGTTTGTATCATTATGCGGGTCATTCCGTAACCGACTCTTTAATTGCCGATACAAGCTGGCTCTGGAAGAAATCATTTGCTGATAGTATTGTACCAGATTTTGGTTATAGAATTACACTTTCAGGAGCAGATATAACAGGCGATTCAATACCGGAAATTCTGATAGGATGCAGCAGGGGAGGCCTTCATATGGCCAGTTCTCTCGGAACAGTTTTGGGCGTAAAGCATTTTCAGAAAATTGCCAAACTCGGAGATTATGATTTGTTTCCAAATCCTGCCAATAACTATTTCGAAATCACCAGAGATAATTCTCTGGAAAATTGGAATATTATCATCAGGGATATTTCCGGTAAAGTGGTTTTAGAATCGGAAATAAATCGGAATGAAAATCACAAACGAATTTCTGTAAGTCGCATTCCTGTTGGCGTGTATGTGGTGGAATTACACGGTAAGAATGCAGTTTCTACCGAAAAATTAGTGATTCAAAACGACGGAACCATCCGCTAAAATTTGCAGGGTTTTATCGCAGAATTCATATTCGTCTTTTCTGTTTGAGGCAATAATTACCAGTCGGTTTTTGCAATAATTATCAATAATATTTTGATAAACTCTTTTCCCATTTTCATCCAGATTGGTAAGCGGTTCATCGAGCAATAATACAGGTGTGTCGCTCATTCCGGCAATGCAGAGTTTAACCCGTTGCTTCATTCCGCTACTGAAATTAACAATTGGTTTTTCCAGTATGTTTTTAGAAAACTGACATAAATCTGCAATGGATGTCAGTGCATTTTGCACTAAAAAAGGTTTGATTTTTCCATGCATTTGAATGAGTTCTTTTACCGAAAATTCTTCGGGCAATTCCATAGCCGGAGAGGCCAATGAAATATAACTGAAAATATGCCCTGCGTCCGGTTTTTCTCCATCAATATCCCAGGTGATTTTACCTTCTGTAGGCCATACCTGTCCTGCAAATAAAAGGCTCAAGGTGCTTTTCCCTGATCCGTTCGCTCCAAGGAATGCCCATTTTTCACCGCTCTTAAAATCGCTGTTAACGTTTCGAAAAAGCCATTTTCGGTTGTAGGATTTTCCGCAGTTTTCTAGTGTGATTTTCATGCCGGAATGGCAAAAAATATTATTTATTTGCTGATAAAACCTTTCATGATTCCGCGGTCTGATTCTTTTAAAAACAAAAGAATTTCATCCCTTTCCGGGGTAGGCGAAAATTCGGTCTCAATAATTGTTATAGCTTTTGCAGTATTGTGTCCCTTTACAAAGAGAGTGCGATAAATATCCTGAATCTCAGAAATTTTTTCAGTATTAAAATTGCGCCTGCGCAGGCCAATACTGTTTACACCTTCATAACTCAGTGGCTCACGTGCTGCTTTTGTATATGGTGGTACATCTTTACGCACAAGGGAACCACCGCTTACCATGGCATGCCTTCCTATTTTTACAAACTGGTGCACCAATGCGGCACCGCCGAGTATGGCCCATTCTCCAATATGAACATGCCCTGCAACCTGTACGCTGTTCGCAAGAATGCAATTGTCTTCCACAATACAATCGTGCGCCAGGTGTACGTAGGCCATTAAAAGAACATCAGATCCAACTTTGGTATGGCCAAGAGCTTTCGTGCCTTTGTTAATGGTAACATATTCCCTCACAGTTGTATTGTTTCCAATAATGGTAAGGGTTTCTTCTCCATCGAATTTTAAATCTTGTGGAATTGCACCAATAGATGCTCCGGGAAATATCCTGCAATTCTTGCCAATGCGGGTTCCTTCAAATATGGTTACATTGGGTCCGATCCAGGTTCCTTCATCAATTTCTACATTTTTATGAATAGTAACAAATGGGTCAATAGTAACATTATCGGCAATCTTAGCCGAGGGATGTACATATGCTAAAGGCTGGATCATTCAGGATTCTTTCTTTTTTCAAATAAAATGATAATTGGCTTGTTAAACAATTTTAACAATTTGAGCCATCATTTCCGCTTCACTTACAAGTTTGTCACCAACCCATGCTCTTGCGCGCATTACACAAATACCGCGGCGCACAGGTTCAGTGAGTTCCATTTTCATTACCAGCGTATCACCCGGAACTACTTTGTCTTTGAATTTTGCATTGTCAATTTTCAAAAATAAAGTTCCATAATTCTCCGGATCCGGAACTGTACTTAAAATGAGTACACCACCGGCCTGCGCCATTGCTTCCAATTGCAAAACCCCGGGCATAATTGGGTCACCCGGAAAATGGCCATTAAAAAATGGTTCATCAAAAGTTACATTTTTTACAGCAGTTACAGATCGCTCATCTTTGGCAATAATTTTATCTACCAACAAAAAGGGATGTTTGTGTGGCAGAAGTTTTATTATATCTTTTGTACTGTAAATGGGCTTTTCATTAGGGTCATAGTGCGGAACTCCATCCTGTTTTTTGCGGAGTTCCTTTTTCATAACCTGTTTTATTTTTTTAGCAAAAGCTACATTGCTTGCATGTCCTGGTCTTGCAGCCATAATTTGTCCTTTTAACGGCATTCCCACCAAAGCGAGATCGCCTACCATATCCAACAACTTGTGTCTGGCCGGTTCATTTTGAAAACGCAGATCCAGATTATTTAATATGCCTTCCTTTTTAACTTCAACGGTTGGTTTTTTAAATACAGTTGCCAACCTGTCCAGTTCATCCTGAGTTACCGGCCTGTCTACAACCACTATCGCATTATTCAGGTCACCTCCTTTTATCAGGTTGTTATCTAGTAAAAATTCCAATTCGTGCAAAAAGCAAAAGGTTCTGCATGATGCTATTTCATCGCGAAACTCACTGATGTTGGTAATTGCGGCATGCTGGCTGCCCAATACCTGAGAATTATAATCAACCATAACGGTTAACCGGTATTCATCTACCGGCATACCAATTATTTCAACGCCGTGGGCATCATCTGTATAATGGATATTATAGGGAATTTCAAAATACTCACGGTCTGCTTCCTGTTCCAAAATACCTGCCTGTAGCAGCGCATCCATAAAAGGTTTGCTGCTGCCATCCAGAATGGGCATTTCAGGACCATTTACTTCCATCAGTACATTGTCTATTTCGGAACCAACCAGTGCAGCGAGCACGTGTTCTACAGTACTTACTTTGGCACCTTTTTTTTCCAATGTGGTACCGCGGCTTGTGTCAGTTACCAGATCGCAATCTGCTTCTATTTCGGGAGTGCCGGGTAAATCGGTTCTGCGAAATTTATAACCGTGGTTTTCCGGTGCCGGGTGAAATACCAGGGTTACTGGTTCACCGGTGTGAAGCCCCACTCCGGAAAGTGTCACAGACTCCTTCAGTGTGGTTTGTTTTGGATTCATTTTACTCATTTACGCGTATACTCTTCTTAAGAATTTAATTTTTTTTCCAGGGCATTTACCCTGCTCTGCAATTCGGGAAGGTTTTTAAAAACCGCCTGAGATTTGAAGAACTCCTTCAATGGCAAAGCCGGTGTACCTATCCAGTTAGTACCGGATTCTTCAATGGCTTTACTCACGCCGGCCTGAGCACCAATTCCGGTTTTATCGGCAATAGTGATATGGCCAACAAATCCGGTCTGGCCACCAATCTGGCAGTTTTTGCCAATTTTGGTGCTTCCTGAAATACCGGCCTGTGCTGCGATTACCGTATTTGCTCCTATCTCCGCATTATGTGCCACCTGAATTAAATTATCCAGTTTAACACCCTGACGAATATAGGTACTTCCCATGGTTGCCCTGTCAATGGAACAGTTGGAACCAATTTCTACATAGTCTTCTATGATCACATTTCCTACCTGGGGAATTTTGGCATATACATCTCCAATTGGAGCAAAGCCAAATCCATCTGACCCAATAACGGTTCCGGCATGTATGATGCAATTCGCGCCAACTGTGCAACCATCGTAAATCTTTACACCCGGAAATAAAATGGTATTCGCACCGACTTTACTTCCTTTTCCAATGAAAACCTGCGGATATACTTTGCAGCCTTTGCCCACAACGGCATCATCGTCAATATAGGCTGTTGCCCCAACATACACTTCTTCTCCAACGTTTGCGGATGCAGAAATAAAACTCCCTGCTTCTATACCGGTTTTATGTTTGTTCGGGTTGAAATACTTGTCCAGAACCACACAAAACGCATAATATGGATTGGCATGGCGAACCATGGTAAATGCCACATTTTGAGAGGTGGTAAAATCCTGGGGGACAATTACAATTCCTGCTTTGGATGAATAAAAAGCTTGTTCATATTTGGGATTGGAAAAGAAACACAGACTTTGTCCATCTGCTTCTTCCAGTTTTGAAACTGTTGAGATTTCCGCTTCAGGATTCCCTTCAACACTTCCACCTGTAAGGTCTGCAATGTTCTGCGCAGAAAGTTTCATAAACCCGGCAAAGTTAAGGCTTATTCAATAGAAGGTAAGTCAAAAGTATATTTTAAGGTATTTCATGTAGTTTACTTTCAGCCAATGCGCTTTATAAAGGGCATACCTGAAAGGTGTCTGTTCATAGAAAAGCAAAGACGGATGAAGGTAAAAGACGCAGCATTCAATTTCACAAATTGCTTGGTGCATTTTTGTTTCACTTATTAAAGTACCTAAAAGAGAGTTTTGATATTGTTTCTAATCCAGGCAATTCTGCGTTATTTGCATCATGCCTATTCGAATGGTGGAAGACCCGAATGACCGCGATTCCGGTACAGGTGGAGGAGGCCGTGGAGGAAGGGGCGGTGGAAATCTGATTGGAATTTTACTCGGCCTGGTTTTTCGCTATCCCAAATTACTTATCCCAATTCTAATTATCGGGGGAATAATGGTATGGAAAGGTGGCTGTATTGGAGGAATTCCAGGAACAGACAATTCAACCAACTCCGCATTTGCAACCGGTGGGACCTTAGATCCTGAGCAATATGCCAAAGCGGATATTTTCAATTTTTTATACGAAGACAATAAAACGAATCCCTTGCCGGAAAGTGTCTCTTTGCTGGATTATTGCCCGCAACGGATGAATCAGGGAGCGCAGGGTAGCTGTGTTGCCTGGAGTAATGCCTATTCGGCAAGAACTATTTTATACGCCAGGCAAACCGGACAAAATCCGGATCAGGTGGCATTCAGTCCTTCATATTTGTTCAACAATATTAAATTGAATGAAAATTGCCAGGGCAGCTATATTGTAAATGCAGTAAAATGGATGTCTGAAACCGGTGCGGTACCACTCCGGGATTTCACCTATGATCCAAATTCCTGTTCCAGAGATATTCCTGACGGATTGAACGATAAAGCAGCGAATTTTAAAATAAAAGGGGCTCAGAGGCTTGGAGAAAATCCAAATGCCGGATTAAAACTTCAGGATATTTTACAGATTAAGCAGTCCTTAAAAGCCGGTTCTCCGGTGGTTATTGGAATGATGGTGGGTGGCAGTTTTATGCAGGATATGATGGGCAAAAAAGTATGGCATCCAAATTCAGATGACAGAGACCAGAATGGATTTGGCGGACATGCAATGACGGTTATCGGGTACGATGATAATCTGGAAGGTGGTGCATTACAGTTGATGAATTCCTGGGGCCCGGAATGGGGAGAAAATGGAATTGCATGGGTAAGATATGCGGACTTTGTTGATTTTGTAAAAGAAGCATATGCGTATGCACCAATGGGAAAATACGATGAGGTAAAACCAGAAAAATTCGAAGTCGTTTTTTCATTGATGAACAACAATACCAAATCAGATATTCCTTTGACTGAAGCAAACGGACGATTTGTTACAAAAAATAAAGTTGCCCCGGGTACTCCGTTTAAAATTAAAATAAAAAACAATGTAGAATGTTATTCCTACATTTTTGGCCAGGATACCAATGCCTCTTCCTACGTTTTATATCCATATACAGCAAAGCACAGTCCTTATTGCGGTGTATCAGGTACCAGAGTGTTTCCAAGGTATTTTAATATGCAACCAGATAATATTGGCACATCAGATTTCATTGCAATTTATATCACCAGAAAACCGGTAAATTTTGAAGAAATAAATCAAAAAATTAATAGAAATATTAACCGCGATTATGGATTTGCGGTGCACAGTGCTTTGAGGGGAGAATTAGCTACAGATGTAAAGTTTACAGTGAATGATGCCATTCAATTTCGCACTCCTTACAATGAAGAAAAAGGGGTTGTTGCGATAATAGAAATCAGGAAATAATTTTTCGCTGCAAGATATTTGTTCAACACAAAAACACAAGGGAGCTGCGCTCATCGCAATGGACACCCGTCCGTACCGGCACGGGCGGGCAAAGCTTTTATAGTAACTCACTTATAGGTTTAAACACATCGCAGCAGTTCGACACAATAGCTCGTTTCACTCGCAAACTCCAATGGCCGTATTCCATTTTTTCATTAGCTTCATTCTTTCATTTTTTTCATTTTATAGGGCGCACCCGTCCGTACCGGCACGGGCGGGCAGAAACCACAGAACCCACAGATCAAAGACCTGAACTGGCCAACAGCCAGAAGCCAGTGGCCAGCAGCTGTTCCCATTTTTTCATTAGCTTCATTCTTTCATTTTTTTCATTTTATGGGGCACACCCGTCCGTACCGGCACGGGCGGGCAGAAACCACAGAAACCACGAGCTTGTGGCTTGAGGCCTGCAGCTATTTTAGAAAATCAACGCAACAGCGTAATCACGCCATTCATTTCATAGCGTTTGTTGTAGCTGCTGAAATTGGCTTTCCATACATATACGCCATCATTCACGCTCAATCCGCTAAAAGTTCCATCCCATTTTCCATTCGGATCATTGGTGAAAAATACTTCTTGTCCCCAACGATTGTAAATATGAAAACGCAAATTTTCTACGTCTTTGGAAACAGGACCAAACATATCATTTACTCCATCATGGTTAGGGGTAAAGGATGCCGGTACATAAAATATTAAATTACAGAATGCAGTAATTTCTATTTCATCAGAACCTTTACAACCATGTTGGTCCGTAACGGTTACACTGTATTTTCCAAATTCTTTCAACTTCAAATACTGACCGGTAGAGCCGTTATTCCATAAATAAGATGCAAAGCCGATTCCGGCATCAAAAGTGATATCAGGCAATCCGCAATAGCTGGAATCCAAACCGAGATCTACAACCGGAGAAATATATAAATCCACTAGTGTTGTATCGGCATCTGTTCCACATGCGTTTGTAGATTTATAAATATAGGTTCCGGAAGTATTCACAGGTAAAATTAAATTGGTACTGCCATCATTCCATGCGCCGGTGGCAAGGCCTCCGCCAAGTGTTGCGTCAATGGTAAACCCGGAAGTAACCGCATCGCAAAACAGTGCATCCTGGCTTGTATTTACAGTTGGTTTTTCGAGGAATTTAATTTCAATATCGTCTATGGCAGTTCCACAACTGCTCATTGCGTGCAAACTGTAAATGCCCGGCTGGGTAATATTTAATGTGTTGGTTTTAATGCCATTGTTCCAATAAATGGAATCGAAATTCTTTAATGTTACCGGTTGAATTAAAAAGGTTTTTTGATCGCAAACCAGTGTATCTTTTCCAAGTAATACTACCGGAGTATATTTTGCAATTACATTAAAAGTATCTGAGGCACTTCCACATAAATTTATGGCTTTCCCAATTACCATTCCTGTTTTATCAATGTTAAAAACATGTCCGGTATCGCCTGTGCTCCAATAAATGGTAGTATTTAAATTGTCATTAATTTTAAATGATGCAAATATGGAATCACACCAGGTATAATCTGGTATAGTAAAGGCTTTTGGTGTGGTTTCAAATACCAGTTTTACTGTATCGGTTCGTGTAGCACATTGGTTTTTAATCTCCACAGTCCAATTACCTGATTGATGAAAAGTCCGTACCAGACTATCCGCTCCATCGCTCCATTTTAATGCGGTATATGAAGATTTATTTCCAGTTGGAGTAATGTATGCACTCTTATCACATAAAAGGGAATCAACGGTATAGGAAATCGTTGGAACTGTATCAGAAGTGATTTCTGTTTGTGAAGAAATAATGCCACAGATATTGTTAATTTTTACTTCATAAATCCCCGCTTTTTGAATCGTAATATTTCTGGTGGTATCTCCGGTATTCCAGAGATACGCTGCTTTGATTGTGTCACTGCCGGAATACAGGTCTAAATTGAATGGCATGCATACCGTTGTATCTCTTGGAGTAATTCCGGTTTTAGGGGAATATTGTTTATCCAGGTTGATGGTATCATATCTCACTCCGCATACCGGCGTTTGCATTTCCAAATAATAAATTCCGCTTTTTGTGACTTTCGTTGTTTGCGTGGTATCCCCTGTACTCCATAAATAGCGTATACCTTTTATCGTATCATTTCTCGCATCCAGTACTACTGTATATTGATCGCAAACCAAAGTATCCGAAGGCAAATATAATTTTGCGGACGGTGTTGTTTTATACACTGCTGTATCGGAAACATATCCGCAACCATAGGAGGCGGTTACCCAATATTTACCTGGTTGTTTTGCTATGATACTTCTTACAGTATCTCCGGTGCTCCATTTGTAACTGGCACCTTTATTCCCGGCATCCAGAATGCGATACACACGGTCGCAAATCACCTGATCCGGTCCAATTTCAATTGGGTCTACACGCAAGGTGTCCCTCCATTTGCATACGGCCCCCGACCAGAATCCTGTACCACTTGGTGCTGATTTCCAGGGATTTTTCAAAGGCCAGTCCTTAGAGGCACTGTATCCACCCATGATCAATTGCGTTACGCAACCAATTCGTTTGGTTTGTACTGCAAATAAATATTCATAATTACTTCCCCCGTAATAGGATAGATAGTTGATTTGACCCAAAGTGCCTAGTTTTCCAAGATACCCGTCAGGTGCGGATTTTAATGTCTTTTGATAAGCATCGGAAGTAGTAGGAAGGTTATTAGCCCAGGTAGTTCCTGCAAATAATACTTCGTCTTTTGCATTAACAGAAATTCTCTGGCGCCATGCCCAGGTATTGTTAATGATGTATGTGGTCCACATGGGATAAAGGCCGCTCTTCTGAATTTTCATAATGAATGAAGCGCCGCCCCAACCGGTAGTAGATCCACCACCGGGGTAGGAATTGGTTGCTACAGGTAATTCTGCCGCGCCTGCAATTCCTTCAATGAATATTTCCTCCAGATCATTAACTGTAATGGCAGATATGTAATCATATCCCGTAGTTCCAATGTATTTGGAGATAAGGTATTTGGTAAAACCGGAATCAATTTTAAACAAAAAACCATCATAAGAACCGCCCTTAAAGGCGCCTCCGAAATTCTTTAAACCGGAAGTAACCGGAAGGTTGTCACTATTGGTTGCACCTGCAACGTAAACCTGATTCTTAGCATCAACAGTTAATGCATATACATATTCAGCATAATCTCCTTTCAATGTAACACAATCCAAAATCTTACTTCCGGCTGAATTTAAGCGTATAACATTTGCTTCCGGGTTGCCGCCAACCTGACCTACAGGGTTAATGTTTGCAGTTTCTGTATATGGCGCATCTCCATATGGTGCAATGTAAACCTGGCCTTGTTCATTCACATCCACTACCCAGCTCCAGCCACGGATATAGGAAGAATAAATCAAAGTAGAACCATCCGATTTGATGGCAAAAACAAAACTGGTATAGGTACTTGAGGAAGGTCTGGAGGGTTCCAGTACCCCGCTGGTAGTAGGGAAATCCGTAGACATTGTATAACCGGTAACATAACAATCCCCGTTTGCTGTAGCAGCCATGGCATAAGCATATTCCCACTGGCTACCCCCAATGTAAATGATATACAATGGTGTACCTCCGGCAATCGGCATTTTCGCCAAAAAACCGTCTGTGTTATTCAAAATGGTATCATAAGTACCGGGAGTTCCGTCAAATTTGTCGTTGGTATAACCAACCAAATAAGAATAATTATTTTTATCTACTTCTACATCGTAAATATAATTTCCACCATTATTTAATTTCCCATAAAAATAGGTACTGTAATCCAAATATAAAGGATCCACCACCAATGGCAAATCGCCGTCCGGTTGGGATTCCAATGCAAATCCAAAATAATTTTCAGACAGTTGAATGTATTTGGCTGTTACAGAAATTTTATTATTTCCAACTTGTAAATAACTCATTGGAATACTGTCAGTAATTTCATTATACTTTCCACTGAGTACCAGGTTCCCATTGCTGTTCACGCTGGTTTTCTGCCAGCCATTTATTTGAATTCGAATGTTCGAAATCTTATTTTGATTATCAAACAAATAATTGATTTTTAATTGTCCGTTTTCTATAACAAATTGAGCATCTACACCATTGTAAAGCCCTCGGATAGTGAGTGTTTTATATGCATTCGGATATAGAATTTTGGAATTTGTATTTTGATTGACAAATCCCATGTAAGATTTTTCCTGTTCGGAGGCTTCAATTCGGAAATCAGAAGCATTTGCATAAATCAAATCCCAGACCTGCGCCTGAACGCGGCTTTCTTCCGTTTTTCTCTGAATTCGCTCCCCTTTAACTTCTGTAAACTCTCCCGGATGTTTGTGTTCAGAGATACGCACCATTGCAAATCTCACTCGGTCCTTAAAAAAGGTGGCCTGTATATCCCCGTTGGCAAAGTAAAACAAGCTGCCATCGCTCCATTGTCCGGCATTTTGAATAAAGACTGCATCCTGTTCCAATGCGGCCTTTGCCCCATCCTGAGACCAAACTGCGTTTGAATAAAAGAAAAACAGGATAAAGAAGAACCTTGTAATTTTTGACATAGGCTGAATGAAAGTATTACAAAATAAACGCATTAAAAGCAAAAGGTTGCACTCCCGGTACCTTGTTATTATGCAATGCTTGTTAACCTTTTTGCTATATCCATGACACCGAATGGTTTATGATAAAATTACTTTGTCATTACTTTGTCACAATTCTTTTCTGAGCAAGTCCAGCGCTGCATTACAAACGCGTTCCATGAACAAATCTCGGCTGCCCGGGAAGTTGAATTTTTTAACGAATGTTCTTTCGGGAGTACTAATGCCTACATAAACCAATCCGACCGGTTTTTCATCTGTTGCCCCACCTGGTCCGGCAATGCCCGTAGTTGAAATAGCTATGTCGGAATCGAATTTGCGTTTTACGCCCTCTACCATAGCGAGGGCGCAGGCTTCGCTCACTGCGCCAACAGTTTGAAAAATATTGGCAGGAACCCCTAATTCACGCATTTTAATTTCATTTGCATAAGTCACTAACCCGCCGAGCATTACTTCAGAAATTCCGGGTACCCGCACCAATTGGTTGGTAATATATCCACCGGTACAACTTTCAGCCAGTGCAATTTTCAATTTCTTTTGTATTAGCAGATTTCCTGTAAAAACCGGCATAGTGGTGTCTTCCTTCGTAACTAAAAACTCTCCGCATAATTCAGCCAATTGATCAAACAATTCCTGAATTCGATTTTCTGAAATTACATCTGCATTTCCTTCGGCGGTGAGGCGCAATCGGATACTGTTATAAGCAGGCAAATAAGCGAGCTTTACAAATTCAGGTAAATTATTTTCAAAATCGGTGAGAATATCTGCCAGCATACTTTCCGGAATTCCGCTGGTAAGTAATGTTTTATGGATGATTACCGGAAGCGGAAACCATTGGCTTAATTTTGGAAATACTTCATTTTCCAAAATGTGTTTCATTTCGGCAGGTACACCCGGAAGTGAAATTAAGGTTAAACCTTCTACACGAAAAAGCATGCCGGGAGCGGTTCCGAGTTCATTGAACAATGTGGTGCAATTTTCCGGAACGCTGGCTTGCATTTTATTTATTTCCAATAATTTTCTTCCGCGTTTTTCAAAAATTTGTTCCAAATGGCGCATCACATTTTCATCCGTTCTAAATCCGGATCGGAAATATTGGGCCAGCGTATTTTTCGTAATATCATCTCTGGTTGGACCAAGTCCACCGGTTAAAATGAGTAAGGAAGTTCTATTGCGTGCTTCGCTTACTGCACGAATAATTTCAGATGCCACATCCCCAACTGCAGTTCTTCTGCTAACCATAATTCCATGCTCTGCCAATCTCAGCCCTATCCAGGCTGAGTTTGTATCCACAACCTGACCAAGTAAAAGTTCATCACCAATGGTTAAGATTTCCGCATTCATTTCGCTGCAAAGGAAGGTGCAAATCCATAAAAAAAAGCCACTGAATTTCAGTGGCTTTTCATTTTTTTAAGTATTTAATTTATTCGCCTCCACCCGTAATTAGGTAAGCGAATCCCAAATTAAATGGAATATTACCGGTGCTGAAACTCAGGCCAAAATTGGAACCTTTATTGGTGTCATATTGGTCTCCGGCAGAATTAATATCAAATTTAGAGGTCGTAGAGGTCCAACCAAGCAAACCAATATTTCCCTGAAACATTAACTTATCAGTGGCCATCCATGCAATTCCTGCACCCAACCCAACATTAGTGTTTTTCACCTCGTAAGTTGTTTTTACAGTATTTCCACTTTGACCGTCATAACTCTCCATTTCTCCCTTGCTAGGGTTCATTCCGAATCCCAACTGACCAAACAAGTAAAAGTCATCGGCACAATTCCAATATTTGCGAAGGTTTAAACCGATAAAGGTGTTTTTGTCCAAGGTGCTAATTTTATCTTTCGAGGTCGGATCTTCATTCTCCCATCTGCTTTGACCAATACCAAAGGACAAGCCTACCGACATGTTATCCATAAAAAAATACTGAGCAGAAGGTCCAAAATTCCAGGATGAACTTTTCACCTTATCTGTAATGGTTGTTGTACCACCCGATGTTACTGAAAACTCGGATTTCGCGGAGGAAAAATTCAAATCCAGCCCCAAAAACAATGAACCTTTTCCAATTTGGGCCATGGATGGGGTGAGCGCTGCAAAAGCAACGGCGAATAGTGTGAGTTTTTTCATATTTTTATTGTAGATGTTTATTCAAAAATAAACCATGCAAAAAGGGGATGGGCAAATGTCAAATTTTAATTATGAACAAACGCAGAAAGTGTATACAAAAAACCCTCTGCCGATAGGTGAGGGTCTTTTGTCTTCGAAATTTACCTTTGAGGTCTTTTGAGCCAACTTTCGTTGGGGTATACAACAATAGAAACAATCTGTTATTGGTTATTCACCTTTTTGCTGCATTTTTAAACAATCTTTGTGCATAACCCTATTGGGGATTTAATTCGCAAGATTGGCGGGTAAAATTGTGATTTATACAGATGGTTCATCGATGGGTAATCCTGGCCCCGGGGGCTATGGTGCTGTCTTGATGTATGGTGGTCACCGAAAGGAAATTTCAGCAGGGTATATGTTAACCACCAATAACCGAATGGAATTAATGGCCGTAATACGCGCACTAGGCAAAATAAATCAGCGTGGAATTCCAGTAGAGGTTTATACGGATAGCCAATATGTATGCAATGCTATTGAAAAAGGCTGGTTATTTGGCTGGAAAAAAAAGGGGTGGACCAAAGTGAAAAATGTAGATTTATGGAAGGAATTTTTGCCGCTTTATGATATTTTCAAACCTAAATTTATTTGGGTAAAAGGGCATGCAGGTAATAAGGAAAATGAGCGCTGTGATCAGCTAGCTACTGCTGCCGCAGCTGCTTCAGACAAAAAAACGGATTTCGGTTATCTGGAAGTATTAAAAAAAGACGGAAATAATTTGCTTTAATCTCCAAAATTAATTTGGAATATTTTTATTTAAAAAAATATAGGAGTCACTTTTTGCCTTGATGCAAAAAGTAACCAAAAAAATCAAGGCTGCCATGCATTGAAGTCCCACGCTTGGTTCCAGAGGAAAGTCTGTCCGTCCCGGCACGGACAAGCAGATAATTGCCACTTCCTCGATACCCAAAAAATGTATTTATTTCCCATTTCAGTGTTTGTATTTAAACCATACATATGCATGTGCCATGCAACAAATCTTTGGATAAATGTATTTGATGAACATTGATTTATTAATGTGTCGTGCTATCTCAAATAAATCATAATATTTCAAGATATTTTATTTTTTTTTAATCCACCTTTTTACCGAAAAAGGTGGAGCCAAAACTCTTAGCTGGCAAAGGCGTCAATTCGGACCGAAGTCAGCTCAGGCCGCTCCCAAGCTTTCGCCCTTACTCCGCTTCGCTTCGCACGGGTTTCGCGCCCTTTCGCACGCTGCTGCCAGCTAAAGCCGGGTTGCAACACTTATTTAAGACTTTAGTATATAAACAGATTTTAACTTTTATTATACAAAGTTAAAATCTGTAATCATTTCAAATATTATATAAAAGCGTTGCAACCCGGTGATGGCCCTTCCGAAAAAAAAGCGTTGAAAAACAAGATGCAGGATTTGTGCGAGGGGGCGGCCCGGCGATAGCAAGGGCGCGGGAAGCCGCTGCAGTTTTTGTCAATAAGTCAGGATTTAATTGTTGCATCCCCTCGACAAAAACCTTAGCGGCGTGGTAAATCCAAATCGTAGTTTTTTAGCTTTTTATTCGAGGGCCTAGCCTTTGGTCCAACCTTTGGGCAATGCCAAAGGTTGAAAAAAAAATTAAATTCCTAATAATTCTTTAGCCGCTGCCAGCGCCGCCTCACCCGGATCATGGCCGCTGAGCATGGTTGCAATATTGCCGATTTTTTCCGCCTCATTTAATTTGCGAATATGGGTGTGACTCGCATCTCCCTTCTCGGTTTTATATACTTCAAAATGGGTTTTCCCTTTGGCTGCAACCTGCGGCAGATGGGTAATTGCAATGATCTGGTGGTATTTTCCAAGATCGGCCATCATTTCTCCAAAACGCAACGCAATTTCCCCTGATACACCGGTATCTGTTTCATCAAAAATAATAGTGCCCAGGGATTTTTTTCCCGCCAATATGGATTTAAAGCAAAAATTCAAACGCGAAACTTCACCACCACTTGCAACTTTTTCCAAAGGCAATTCTTTACTGCCATTGGCATTGAAAAGCAATTGCACTTTTGTGGCACCATTTACATTTAAAAATTCATTCTGAAATTCGGTTTTTGCCACTAATTTGGCTTTCGGCATGCCGAGTTTGGAAAGGTCTTTTATGGCTTTGGCACATAATTCTTCTGCCAGTTTTACCCGAATTTGGTGTAGATTTTTTGCAGATTTTAAACATTCTTTATAATTTTCTTCAACCGCATTTTTGATCTTTTTTATTTCTTCTTCTGCATGATCTGCAATATTCAAACGTTCCCGAAAATTATTTTGTAATGCAATTAATTCTGTGGAATTTTCTGCATGGTGTTTTCTCAATAACATTTGCAAAGTTGCAATGCGATTTTGTATGGCGTCCAGTTCAGTAGGGTTGTATTCCGTAGACTGAGATGGCTTTTGCAGGTCTCTGCTCAACTCCCGTATCTCTTCCATGGAATTCTCCAATCTCGCATATATTTCGGATAATTGCGGATGAAAACCTGCAACCCCTTTCAATGCATTTCGCACTTGTTGCAATTGGGAATACACAGAATTTTCGTGTTCTGTGAGCAAGTCAATTGCCAAATTGCCTGATTCTGTAATATCTGCTGCATGAGCTAAAAGATTCGCTTTTTCTTCTAATATGGAATCTTCATTTTCAACTGGTAAAAATGCATCCAGTTCGTCCAGTTGAAATCTCAGGAATTCCCGCTCTGCTAGCGCCCTTTCTATCTGAATTTCCAACTCCTGTAATTTTGTTTTGCTTCCCACATAATTATTCCATAATTCACGGTGGTGATACAGCAATTCTTTTGGTGTTCCAAAATCGTCTACAAGAAGCAATTGTTCATTGTTATCCCGTATCAGAAGATTGGTATTTTGCGTGTGTATTTCCATCAGCAGGCTTCCCAATTCTTTCAAATCAGTTAGCGTTACGGGAGTATCATTAATAAATGCCCTGCTTTTACCTGAAACTGCAATTTCTCTGCGCAAAATAATTTCGCGATCCAGGTCCAGTTCCTTCATTTTAAAGAAAGCCTCCACTTCCATATTTTCAGAAGAAAATACTGCTTCCACAATGCATTTTTCGGTGAGATTATAAAGTGCCGCAGTCTCTGCTCTGTTGCCCAAAACCAAGCCCAGTGCGCCCAGAATAATACTTTTTCCCGCACCGGTTTCCCCGGTAATTACATTCAATCCGGTTTCGGGTTGAAAATGCAATTCTTCAATTAATGCGAAATTTTTAACAAAAAGCGATAACAACATAATATTTAATGACTCAATAATTCATTGATGGCCCAAATGTCCAAAGGAACATCTTTTTTCTTTTGAATAGTTTCCTGTAATGGTGTCATTTGGATTTGATTTCCAATAATTCCGGCTGCCATATTTTTTCCGCCTTTCAATAGAAATTGTACGGCCTCACATCCCAGTCTGGTGGCCAAAATACGATCTTCCGGAACAGGACTTCCTCCTCTTTGGATATAGCCCAAAACACTCACTCTGGTTTCGGTTTCCGGAAAGGATTTTTGAAATTCATTCGCAATTTCAAATGCGCGTCCTTCCTCATCGCCTTCGGCAACAATAAATATACTGAATGCTTTTTTTCTCTTTCTGTTTTTTAAACGTTGCACAATCAACTGCATTTCATTGGTTTTTTCGGGAATAAAAATCCCCTCTGCACCGGATGCAAGTCCTGCCTGCAACGCCAGATGGCCGCTGTGCCTTCCCATCACTTCTATGAAAAAAACACGGGCATGGGATTCTGCGGTGTCGCGAATTCTGTCTATTGCTTCCATAGCAGTATTTACGGCTGTGTGAAAACCTATGGTATAGTCCGTACCAAAAAGGTCGTTATCTATTGTTCCGGGACAACCAATACAGGGAATTCCATGTTCGGCTTCAAATAACATGGCACCTGTATATGTGCCGTCGCCGCCGATACAAATGAGCCCTTCTATTCCCTCTTCTCGCAATTTTTTTGCGGCTTTGGCCCTTCCTTCTTTCTGTAAAAAATCTTTGCATCTGGAGGTTTTTAGGATGGTACCACCCACTTGAATAATATTGGAAACGCTGCCCGAATTTAAACGGATAAAATCTCCATCGAGCATTCCCTGGTATCCGTTTCGTATGCCAATTACTTCTGCATCCAATGCAATTCCTGTCCGCACCACTGCGCGGATGCAGGCATTCATTCCGGGGGAATCTCCTCCGCTGCAGAAAACACCTATTCGTTTCATCAATTGCAAATCAAACCAAAATTCTGTTATAGGTATCAACAAAAAACCCCGCAATTGCGGGGTTTTTAAAAATATTTTTCTCGAAATTAATTTTGTTCCTTGCGGTAAGTAAATTCGATGTAGTCGTTGTTGTTGGTAGTGGTTTCGAAAACCTTGTCAATTTTTATCATGTAAATATTGAAAGAAATATTCGTTTGACCGGTTTTTGCCAAAACTATATCGCCAACAGCAAGATTGGTAACAGTAGATTGTGCGTTTGCACCGTGCGTAGTCCAAAGGTCATACAATGACTCCGTATTGGTAGCATTGTTCCAATCATTGGTAGTGATTTTTACAAATTTGGTTCCGTTACCACTGGTCCATGCTTTGGAAAATACGCCACTGCTAATGGTGGTCATGTCTTTCAAATCTTTTATTTCTTCAGGATCAGAAGATATTTTGGTGAAGCCGGTATTCAGGTCATAAGCACCGGGATCAGGGCCAATAATGTTGGCAATCAACTGACCACCAATTTGATCCAGCGGATGTGCTACTTTCTTAATGTTGATTTTCAGAGTTGCTACAGCCATTTCACCGTTGTCGTCAACAACTTCAACTTCAAGAGTTTGTACGTCGCCGGCACTACCTTTTACTTTATATGGGAAATCGTAGCTGAAAATTCCTTTGTTGGTTGCGGTATCCAAAATAACACCTTTGGCACTTCCATTGGTAGACAGATAAACTTTGATGGTATTTAACTGTTTGTCTGCAGTAGTAGCGCGAATTCCGATAACCAGAACTGAATCGAAAACAGCAGTTGCCTCAGAAAAAGTGTAACCTGCACCGGTTTGAAAAGACAGACCTGGTTTTGGTTTGGTTTGCGTTGGATCATCTCCGCCACAGGAAGTTAAGAAGGCAGCAGCCGGAACTGCAATGGCCATTAAAATATGTGTAAATTTCATAGTTGTAGATACTTAATCGGCACAAATTTCGAAAATTATGCGGATATAACAAGCATTTGCGAAGATAAAAATCAGAGTTACCGGACTTAGCGCGAAAAACGGCCATGGCTAAAACTGACAACTTGGCCGAATTGCAGGGATTTGGTGACAAATACTGCAGAAAATGGAACCTATTTGCCTCGGATTCTGAATAGAAAGGTTTAAATTGCAATTGGCACAGGCGTTGCTATTTTTCAGAAGCATGTTTCAAAAAGAACCGTTTTTCAGTTTTCAGAGTGATTTAGAATTTGAAGAAGATAGTCCGGAATTTTTACCGCTGTTTTCCAAACAGGAAGAGGATGAAATTAACAAACTGCGGGTACCGGATGAGTTGCCATTGCTTACCCTTCGCAATACGGTTCTGTTTCCCGGGGTGATTTTCCCAATTACAGTTGGGAGAGACAAAAGTATCAGGCTTATTCGTGAAGCCAATAAAAAGGATAAAATCATTGCAGTTGTTTCTCAGCGAAACCCGGATATTGAAGATCCGGAATTCGACGATTTATATAAAATTGGTACGCTGGCGCAAATAGTACGCATGATGCGCATGCCCGACGGGAGCACTACTGTTATCATTCAGGGCAAACGCAGAATTGAAATTCAGGAACTTACCCAATCCAATCCATATCTGAAGGCCAGAGTAAAAGCGATGCCCGATGATAAATTTAAGGAGGATAAGGAATACAAGGCGCTGATTGAATCCATTCGCGAGATTAGCCAGCAAATTATCAATCTGGCACCCAATATTCCGAGTGAAGCTGCGGTAGCAATTAAAAATATTGATAGCAGTAGTTTTCTCATTCATTTTGTTGCAAGCAATCTGAATATTTCTGTTTCCGAAAAGCAACTTTTACTGGAAACAAAAAATGCACAAAAACGCGCAGAAAAAGTACTGGAATATCTGACCAAGGAATTGCAGATGCTGGAATTAAAGGATCAGATCCAGAACAGGGTTCGCACGGATATTGACAAACAACAGAAAGAATATTTTCTGCAACAACAAATTCGCGCAATTCAGGAAGAATTAGGCGGAGAATCACCGGATAAAGAAATTCAAAATCTGCGTGAAAAAGGGAATGAAAAAAAATGGCCGGAAAGTGTTCATACCCATTTCAATAAAGAATTAGACAGGTTGTTGCGCGTAAATCCTGCAGCACCGGATTACAGCGTTGGTTTGAACTATGTACAACTGTTGCTGGATCTGCCTTTTGAAACTTATACCAAAGACAATTTTGATCTGAAACATGCAGAAAAAGTATTGGATGAAGACCATTTTGGTTTGGATAAAGTGAAAAAAAGAATTCTGGAATATTTGGCGGTATTAAAATTAAAAGGGGATATGAAGAGCCCGATTATTTGTTTGTACGGCCCTCCGGGTGTGGGTAAAACCAGCCTGGGAAAAAGTATTGCCAGAGCGCTGGATCGCAAATATGTGCGCATGAGTTTGGGTGGTTTGCATGATGAATCGGAAATCCGCGGACATAGAAGAACATACATTGGTGCAATGCCGGGAAGAATTATCCAGAATCTCAAAAAAGTGGGTTCCGGCAATCCTGTTTATGTGCTGGATGAAATAGATAAAATGGGAAGGGATTTTCGCGGAGATCCGAGTTCTGCCATGTTGGAAGTGCTGGATCCGGAGCAGAATTCCACCTTTTATGATAATTATCTGGAATTGGATTATGATCTCAGCAAAGTGCTTTTTATAGCAACAGCAAACTCACTGGATTCCATTCAACCCGCACTTCTGGACAGGATGGAAATCATCGAAATCAGCGGCTATAGCATGGAAGAAAAAATTGAAATTGCGAAAAAATATCTGGTGCCAAAACAAAGAAAAGCACATGGATTAAAAAGCACCGATTTTACCCTTACCGATAAAGCTGTAGAAATGATTGTGGAGCAATACACCCGCGAAAGTGGTGTGCGTGGTCTGGATAAACGCATTGCAAGTCTTGCAAGAAATATTGCAAAAAATAAAGCAATGGGCGATGCATATGTAAAAAAATTACAACCTGCAGAAGTAGAAAAAATATTGGGTGCAGAAAAAATTGAACCAGAAGTTTACGAGAATAATGATGTACCTGGCGTAGTTACAGGCCTTGCATGGAGCCCGATGGGCGGCAGTGTATTGTTTGTGGAAAGCACGCTGGCACAGGGCAAAGGGAATATGCTGGTTACCGGACAATTGGGAGATGTGATGAAGGAAAGTGTGAGCCTGGCCAAAACATTTTTAAAAGCACATTCCGATTATCTGGATATTGACAATCGCGTGTTCGATGAGTGGGATTTACATGTGCATTTTCCTGCCGGAGCAATTCCAAAAGACGGACCATCCGCAGGTATTACCATTTTAACCTCTCTTGCTTCTTTATTTACCCAACGCAAAGTGAAAAGCCATTTGGCCATGACCGGGGAAATAACACTGCGCGGAAAGGTATTGCCCGTTGGTGGAATTAAAGAAAAAATTCTTGCTGCAAAACGCGCCGGAATTAAAGAAGTAATTATGTGCGATGCCAATCAGAAAGATGTCGAAGATATCAACCCCGGATATTTGAAAGGAATGAAATTTCATTATGTTTCCAATATGCTTCAGGTTTTGGATCTCGCACTTACCGATGAGTTCGCCGGCAATCCAATAGACTTGATGGAACCTGTGCGCAAAAAACAACGCCAGGAGGAAAAGGAAGCCAAAACCCCGAAAGTTTCATAAATTTGTTAGGATGATTATTCAGAAGTTTTGGAGTTATCTCACCTTTCAAAAACAGAAAGGGCCAAAGACTACCAATATCCGCATCATGCATGGAATTAACAGAATTACGATTTTTGTTTTTCTCGGTGGCATGATATTTTTGTTTATAAAGAACTGTAGTTAAGTTAGGCATGCGGAAATACCTTTTTGCAGTACTGATCTTTTTTACCCTGCAGAATATTTCATTTTCGCAAAATTTAAAATTGCCACTAAATCTTCGTGTGGAAGATGGTCAATTCAGCAAATTAATTTTAAGCGCTCCGGTATTTTATTTTCGGGGAGACAGTGTCGCAAATCCCATCGATATTTCTGCTGCAGAACCGAATGATGAGGTATATTGGAAAAAGTGTAAACTACCTGAATTTTTAAATGGCACCACAAAGGGATTTACCTGGATTTATGATGGCAGTTCCGCTCTGGATTTTGCGCCGAGTTATACTCTGGTTGCCATTGAAAATGTAAGACTCACCTTTTATGATTCCCGCGTGTGGGTAGATAAAAATCACAATTTTGATTTTACCGACGATGGTGATTTTTTCACCATAACCAAAGAACATGGAATTGAAGTGCCGTTGGGAAGCAATGCAAACGGATATCATGTTTTTCTGGAGCGCTTTCCACATGGTAAATTTAATTCGTTGAAAAGGATGAATGATTCCACTATTGTGAAGCTAAAAGGCAATCGCATTTTTCATGGAACCGAATATTCCCTGCGTGAAAAAAGACTGAATGTCATTGCTTCGAAATGGACCAATGGCGTGGATTCTTTCTGCATTGGGGTGAAGGATGTAAACTGCAATGGAATTTATGATGATGAAAATTTAGATGCCGTGATGATTACTTCCTATAACGGCGTTTTTGACAATTTGCAGTCTGTAAAACTGGATGATAAAGGAATGGCGTATCTCGAATGGCATAATGCAGCTTATACCATCAAAAAAGTAAATTCCCAAGGTGCTTTTCTGGAAGTGAGGAGAGATACGGTTTCCAAATTAAAATACAGCTTGAACAAAGGCGATAAAATTCCGAGATTCAAGTATTGCACGGCGACCAAACCTGCCAAGCACAAAAGCATTAGAAAATTAAAAGGCAATTATGTTTTTGTATATGTATGGCGCGATGGTGAAGAGACCTTTATTCAGGATAGTGTCTCGTGGCACGCTCTGGGAAGACAGAAGAGAAAAGACCTGGTAGTTTTGGGTTTGAATTATGGCGCCAGTGCCCGCTATGTTTACCAATACAACAACTATTACGCAACTGCAATTAAGCAGGGATACAGCTCCAATGACATTAACCGGAAGCTATTGATACGGCAGATTCCAACCGGGATTTTACTGGACAAAAAGCAGCGCATTGTGGCAGTTGGAATCACACCTGCGCAGGCCATTGCCATGCTGGAAGGTAAAAATTAATTCGCCTTTGCACTAATTTGTTAAATTTGCCAATACGTAATTCATGAACAGAGGAGCATTAGGAGGTATATTGGGAGTATTGCTGGCCGTATCCATCGGTGGCAACGTTTGGTTGTATTTGAGCAATTCCAAAAGCGCAAAAGCGACAAAAGATGTGGCGGATGTTTCCGTATTGAAGGATTCCCTCATGCAACAGGTGGCGAAGTTGGATTCCATGCAAAATTTGCTTGCCGGAACGCAAACCGAAAGGCAAAATCTGGCCGACAAAGTGGATGAATTAGAATCCGGTGGAGATGCGAATTTGAAAACGCAGATTGCGGATTTGCAGAATAAAATTGCCTATTACCAAAACATGGCTTCACAATCCGGTGCTGCGGTGCAAAGTGCCGCTTCAGACGGAAAAATAACGCGAAAAGAAGCTGGTAAAATTGCAAAAATAAAAGCCGAACTGGAAGAGAAATTAAAAGAAATTGAGGCATTAAACGCCCAAATTGCGACATTAACTGCAGAGCGAAACACAGCTATTGCAGAAAGAGATATTGCATTAGGTGATAAATCCAGACTGGATGCGGAAAATAATGGATTGAAGGAAAAGGTAAAATACGGGGCAGTTCCGCTTTACGGTTCTTTTATTGCCATTGGAATTTCGCATAAAAACAATGCAGTGGTAGAGAGTTACAAATTAAAAGGGTTAGAGAAATTCAAGCTCACTTTTGATCTTTTGGAAAACGAAATGGTAAGCAAAGACATGCCTGTTTCAGAAGAAGTTACCATTCGCATTCTCGGTCCTGCAGGGGAAGTTCTTTCTACAGAGAATAAAAATATGGAAGATGTAGACAAGGTTTATTCTCTGAAACATACCATTACATTTAACGGAGAAAAACAGAAGGTAGAATTATCTTATCCCAAATCCGGAAAGCTGGATGTAAAACTCCGCAAAGGCAGATACAGCGCAGAGTTGTGGTCACGCGGAAAATTACAGCAAAAGAATATTTTCGATTTGATGTAATAGGAATTTTTTGGAATTTTGAAATTCCAAATTTGTTCTGACTTACACTCATTTAACACAACCTTTTCGATATCAGGGAAAATTTAAAAAAGAAAAATATTCTCCTGGTTGGTCTTCTCGCCAAATAAGCAAAGCGTTTGGCGACCAACCTGTGAAATATGCGGTTGGTGGTCTTACGCTTCGCCAGTAAAACGCGAACAGCAACCGCGGGAGAAATTTTGTAATTCTTAAGGCTCTGATTTTGAAATAAATACCAGAATCCATAAATTGCCCATTAAATATTATTAAAATTTTGAATATGAAAAGCAAAAAATCACCACTTCTCATGCTTTCGGGTATCGTAGGTGTATCCGTAATGTCTTTGTCCAGTTGCAAAAAAGACAGCAATAACAACAATAATACAAATACGACCCAAACGAAAACTGAGATTTTGATTTCAGGAACAGGGAAATGGTATATTAGCAGTTGGAAAGAAAAGGAATCAGGACAAGCTACAATTGAATATATCGATAGATCGAAAGCATGTACTAAAGATGATGGTTATACATTCACTGCTACAAGTAATACTGCAACCATAGGCGATTTCTTTACAATAAATCCTGTTACCTGCACTACTGGAGAGGATCCCGATGGCGACAAGGACGGATTTGGTTGGTTCTTTAAGTCTGATGGAGTAACATTTAACTGGAGTGGATTAGATTATGTGATGCAAAAATGGACCAAAGACGAAATTCGTTTGTATAAAGCAATTGAAGATACCATCAATGGGGATTCATCTCGTTTGTGGTTTGTGTTCAATCCGATTAAATAAATAAACAATTTGAATAATTAAAGGCCACGTCATAGTGGCCTTTTTTGTGTTTTCTCCAGGTTGGCCTTCTCACTAAACAAACAAAGCGTTTGGCGACTAACCAGTAAAAAATCCTAAGCCTTCAACTCTTTCGCTAAAAATTTTCCGGTATAGCTTTTTTTGATTTTGGCTACCTGCTCCGGTGTGCCGGTTGCAATGATTTCTCCGCCCCCACTGCCGCCCTCCGGGCCAAGGTCTATGATATAATCCGCAACTTTAATTACATCCAGATTGTGCTCAATTACAATTACGGAATTGCCGCGTTCCACCAATTCCTGCAATACATGCAACAAGTGACGGATATCTTCAAAGTGCAAACCTGTAGTGGGTTCATCCAACAAATACATGGTGCTGCCTGTGTCCCTTTTACTCAATTCCGTGGCCAGTTTTACTCGCTGTGCCTCGCCGCCGGAAAGGGTAGTACTGCTTTGTCCTAAAGTGATATAACCTAGTCCCACATCCAGCATCGTTTTAATTTTGCGCTGGATATGCGGCATGTTTTCGAAAAAAGTAACCGCATGTTCTATGCTCATTTCCAGCACATCATAAATGCTTTTTCCCCTGTAACGCACTTCCAGAGTTTCGCGATTGTATCTTTTGCCCTGGCATACATCACATTCCACTTCCACGTTTGGCAGAAAATTCATTTCTACCACTTTGCGTCCGCCACCACCGCATCCTTCGCACCTGCCACCTTTTACATTAAAACTAAAACGTCCGGGTTTGTATCCTCTGATTTTTGCTTCAGGCAATTCTGCATAAAGCGAACGGATATCGGTAAACACTCCAACATAAGTTGCAGGATTGCTGCGCGGTGTTCTGCCAATGGGAGACTGATCAATGCGAATTACCTTGTCAAAATGATTTAATCCTGTAATGGATTTGTGTTCCAATGGCCGGTAATGTGTGCGATAAATATGGTTTTGCAACAGCGGAAACAGGGTCTCGTTCATCAAAGATGATTTACCACTTCCGCTTACTCCGGTAACGCATGTAAATACCCCTTTGGGGAAAAACACATCCACATTTTTCAGGTTATGTCCCGAACAATTTTTTAAGTGAATTCCTTCCTTGCCAATTTTTCTTCGTTTCGCTGGAATTTCTATCTTTTTTGTTCCTGCCAGATACATGGCAGTTTCTGTTTGGCTTTTTTGAAAATCTTTCAGCACACCCGAAGCCACAATTTTGCCACCATGCATTCCCGCGCCCGGGCCAATTTCCACCAGCCAGTCGCTCTCCATCATCATGTCTTTGTCGTGCTCCACCACCAAAACGGTATTGCCCAAATCGCGCAATTCTTTCAAACTTTCAATCAGTTTTTCATTGTCTCTTTGGTGCAAACCTATGCTGGGTTCATCCAAAATATACAAAACATTTACCAGTTTGGATCCAATTTGTGTTGCAAGGCGAATACGCTGTGCCTCGCCTCCACTGAGGGTTCTGGCCGGACTGTTAAGGGTTAAATATCCCAAACCAACTCCGGTTAAAAAAGACAATCGCGCACGAATTTCTTTTAATAATTCTGTGGCAATAATTTTTTGTCTTTCAGTAAGAGTTTCTTCTACATTTTCAAACCATCCATACAACAGATCGATATTGGTATTTGCCAGTTCTGCAATGTTTTTATTTCCAAAGCGATACCAGGATGCTTCCTTTTTTAACCTACTTCCCTGGCATACAGGACAGGTTTGCTGGTGCATAAATTCCTCTGCCCATTGCCGCAATTTATCGTCTTCGCTTTCGTAATAATTTTCGCTGATGTATTTAATTACACCTTTGTAATGCGTATTGTATTTTACTTTTTTTCCGCTGCTGTCTGTATATTCTACCGGAATGGTTTCATCCGTTCCATATAGCACTACATTCAATGCATCTTTTGGAATTTTTGTAATAGGATCAGCTAGTGAGAATTTATAAAATCTCGCAATGGCGCGCAGTTGGGTAAAGGTCCAGTTATCTCGCAATTCACCAATAGGAATGATGCCACCCTTGTTGATGCTTTTGCTTTTATCCGGAATAATATAATCCAGATTTACTTCTGCAATTTCTCCGAGTCCCTCACATTCCGGACATGCGCCATAAGGTGAGTTAAATGAAAAAGTATTTGGCTGCGGTTCATCATAACTGAGACCTGTTGCCGGATCCATCAAAAATTTAGAAAAGGGCTGTGCTTTTTCTCCTTTTAAAATCAGAATATTTCCTTCTCCCAGTTTTAATGCAGTTTTAATGCTTTCGCCCAATCTTCTGGTATCCAGAGGATTGGCTTCCAGCTTGTCTATCACCACCTCAATGTCGTGAATTTTATACCTGTCGGTTTGCAGTCCGCCGGTTATTTCCGTAATGGTTCCATCAATACGAACTTTATTATAACCGCGTTTTCTGGTGAGTTCAAATAATTCCCTGTAATGTCCTTTTCTGGCTTTTACAATGGGAGCTAGAACGGTAATTTTTTCGTTTTGAAATTTTTGTGCAACTGCCTCAACTATTTGTTCTTCGGTAAATCGCACCATTTTTTCTCCGCTGATATAGCTGAAAGCTTCGCCTGCCCTGGCAAATAAAAGTCGAAGAAAATCATAGAGTTCGGTAACGGTGCCAACGGTACTTCTGGGATTTCGGCTTACGGTTTTTTGTTCTATGGAAATTACAGGACTAAGACCACTGATTTTATCTACATCCGGTCTTTTCATATCGCCGATAAACTGGCGGGCATATGCACTGAAACTCTCCAGATACCGGCGTTGTCCTTCTGCAAAAATGGTATCAAATGCCAGACTGCTTTTACCGCTACCGGAAATTCCGGTAAAAACCACAAGTTTGTTGCGTGGAATTACCAGATCAATATTTTGAAGATTATGCTCTCTGGCTCCGGTGATTTCTATTTCACCGGTATCAATATATGCGGCTTCGGAACTCAATAGCGATTGGGGAAACTAATAAACCGCGAAATTACTCAGAAAGTTTTGGTAACGCTATACTTCGGTTACAAATTTGGCAAATACGAATTACATGCCGGGTATTTTCCAGTTGCCTGGTACGTATAACCCGATTTCTATGGCGAATAAAACAACACCAACCCGACTTTCTGCACCGGATTTCAAAAATACAGAATCGCGGTAGCCATCTACCGTTCTTGGGCTCACATTCATTTTATCTGCAATTTCCTTATTTGAATATTCTGTGCAACTCAGACGTATGTATTCTTTTTCGCGATCGCTTAAATTGTCATACATTTTTTTCACTGCAGTTTCTTTGGTGTTTTTTTGATGTTCGAGCAATTTCTCTACTACAAAACTGCTGTAACAGGCTCCCTTTTCCATCACTTCTTTGAGCGTTGCAACCATTAGGTCTTTGCTGCAATCTTTTAACAGGTATGCCTTGGCTCCAGCGTCAATCATTTGAAAAATATTCTTAAAATCATCGTGCAGCGAAAGTGCAACACATGGAATCTGAGGCCATTTTTGTGAAATTTCACGGACTGCCTGAATGCCATCCATTACCGGCATACTGATATCTGCGACGACCATATCCGGATGGTTTTCTGCCAGCTCCAGACAATCAATCAATTCGCGGCCGTTCGAGGATTCGGAAATGATTTTAAATTCGCCACCGGATTCCAACATGGCCCTGATGCCTTCACGTATCAATTTGTGGTCATCGGCTAAACTTATGCGAATCATGTTACAAAGGTATATTTGCGGTTAACTGAAAACCCTTTCCGGGTTCTGAAAAAATCCGATAATCTGCACGAAGAATTTCCAGGCGTTTTTGAATGCTTGCCATTCCAAGGCCATCGCTTTTGGATTTCAAATCAAATCCCTTTCCATTGTCTCGATACTCCAAATTTATTTGCTTATTTCCGCTATTGCATACAATTTCAATTTCTGTTGCAGATGCGTGTTTCAAAGTATTTTGAATGATTTCCTGCACTACTCTTAACAGCAGCAATTCCAGAGATTTTGAAAAAGAATCGGGCAGTGGTTCAACCTGAATTTTCATTTGAATGGTCCCGGTTTTTTGGATATTGGAAGCAATTCTTTCCAGAGCATGGGAAAAATCCAGATTTTCCATCAAATCTCCCGCGAGTTGGTGAGACAATTGTCGCACTTCCTTCATGGTAGATTTTAATAATTCTGCAGTTTGATTTAACAGCGGATCACTTGAAGTAATTCGATTTAGTTGCATCATGGAAACCGTAAGATTTTGCCCGATATTGTCGTGCAATTCCTGCCCTATATCCCGCATTACCTGTTGGGTGGCTTCCGTTTTAGCTTCATGAATTTCTTTCACAAACCGCGTTTCCATTTCAATGATTTTGTTGCGGTTTTTTATTTGTTTCATGCGGTATAACATGAAAATATCCACCGCAATAAAAAGCAGAAAAGCTACTGCAACTGCAGAAACAATTACGATGAATAAGAGGTATTGGTTACTATTTTCCATATTAAACCTATGGTTAAAAAGACGTTAAACGAAAATCCGGCAATACCTTCTATGATAAACATTTTAGCTGAAATATGCACATCCACTTGATTCATATACGGTTCTAAGGCAATTTGCGATACAGGTAAAATAAAATTAATCAAAGATGCAATCATAAACCAAAAATGGATATTGGAAAATTGAATTGTGTCTTGTTGAATCCATTTTCTCAAAGATATATAACTCAAAAAGGCGATGGAAAGATACAATGGCACTGATGTTAACGTATTAACAGTTTCAAAACCTTGTCCGAAAAATAAGTTAATCAATTGCGCGACTAAGAATAATATAAGTAAATATAGAAATATCCGATTTCTATTTGGTTTCGATAAATAAAAATAAGTAAAATAAGTAATGCCTATTATAATATCACTGATATTGATGAGCAAAAGATTATTTATTCCCGCTCTATAAAAAAAGAGACTAAATAAATAATATAAAAAGTAATTTAGACAAACAAGAACAATGAGTTTTTCATGTTTTACCAATTTACCGATACAGCTTAATGCTAGAATAAATTGGAAAAAACCAGTATAATGATATACAGTGATTTGATGGGATTGAAAGTTGTCTATTAACTTTTGAATTATTAACAAAGAGGTGGGCATCGGCATCCATGTTCAAGGGCTTTATCCATAAACAATTTATTTACATCCGCATTTCCCTCAGTCAACAATTCACTTGCTCCATTTCTATATACCAGGGAAACCGATTGTGCTTTCATTTCCTGTGGCAAAGGAGTGGAGGTAACGTCAGTGTACGAGGCCACATTGTAAATCATTATTTCTGTTGCAGCATTAATTTGGGCATTGTTGTCATCAAAAAATTTCCAAATTGCCTCTGCACTTGCAAAGCATTTCAGCGGATGGTTTGGCAAAGTGGAAATTGGAATGCTTAATCCGGCAATTAAATCCGGAATATTTCTGGTTTGCAGGGTGGTGTATGCAGCGATACAAGCATTCATTGCCGCAATTTCTGCTGGAGTAGTATAGGTTTTAATTCCTCCGCCGGGTAAGAGCGAAATCCAGGTTGCACCCGCTTTGGGTTGAAAAATCCCCATTCCATCGCGGTCTGCTTCCACGATAGCATAAGAATAATAAGGCCCGGTAATATCATTTTCGACCATATAATAAAAGAGAACTCCGTCTCCATTAGCGGAAGCCCAACCAGGACCGATGTTCAGTGCGGTTTTCACATTCTGCCAGTTTGCAAATAATGGCAGATTTTGAACGGCATTGCATGTTTCATACATCCAGTAAAAATTTTGTTTCATATCGGACAGGGCTGATGCAGAAACAGGAAGTCCATAAATTGGGTAGCTCATGATATTTGATTTGTGCTTTTTGATAATTGCAAATCTAACAAGTTATCCCATTCACCACAATGGCGTATTGAAAATCAATGAACTGGAATATTGCTTTAGATGTATTTGCGGTTTAGGCGCAGTAAAAAAAGGTGATTTGCGCAAAAAAATACCGTGAAATCACCCCCTTTGGATTCCTGTGCCCATACTTGATTTGTACGACACTTTTATGGGAGTTAGACAACAATCTTATTTCAATTTTGTGAAACCTCAGAGGGTTTTGTCGCAACTTGTCGGCTTACCGTCTGACTCCCTCTTTGTATTTGATGATATCCCGGAGATTTCTGCTTGTGGAAGTCTCCGGGCTCTGTCAACCCCAAAAACGACCTTTGACCTGGAAGGAATTACGAAAATCTTACACCACTCGAAACTACCTGTATTGGCGTGCCTGGCACGTGAAGAACATCCCTGCTGCCGAAAACTTAACGTAAATTCTCAAACACGGTTGATTAAGTGTTCAAAAAAGCTCCTGAGACCTCAGGAGCTTTTTTTACATTTGTGTTAACAAATTTTTATGCTATGAACAACACTATTATGATCGATTTAAACAAACCCGAATTAGGCACCCTGGAAGATCTGGTGGTGGCTTTGCGCGAAGAACAATTTGGAGATACTTCTGATATTATTGCTGCTACCCTGGTTATGGATGATTATTTGGATTTGGCACTCGAAGTGAGCGGACAAAAAAACAATTCCAAAATCCTTCGCCACTAAGCCTTAGCGCAACTGCTTTTTTCGCCCTTTCCAACAATTTTTTCAAACCCTTGATGATTTGATGAATATTCTATTATTTGCCGTTTTACCTCTTTAACGGCCATATAGAAATTCTCCATGAATCCTACCAACACCAAAGACCCCGAATATTACCACAAGGTAGTGGATTGTCAGTACGCCTGTCCTGCACATACCCCCGTTCCGGAATATATACGCCTTATAGCCGCCGGATTATATAGCGAAGCATACATGGTGAATTGGGAATCCAATGTATTTCCGGGAGTGCTTGGCAGAACCTGTGACCGGCCATGCGAACCTGCATGCAGAAGGGGCAGGGTGGAAGATGAGCCTGTCGCTATTTGCCGCCTCAAACGCGTGGCAGCTGATTTTAAAGACGATGTAAAACACAGAATGCCACAAGGACCATTTGCATCGAATGGTAAAAAAATAGCATTGATTGGCGGTGGTCCCGCCTCCCTCACAGTTGCCAGAGATCTGGCACCGTTGGGATATGAAATTCATTTGTTTGATGAACAATTTGCCGGAGGTGGTATGATGCGCAGTCAGATTCCTTCCTTTCGCCTGCCTGAAACTGTTTTAAACGAAGAAGTCGGATATATTATTGACCTTGGAATTCATACCCATTATAAAACGTATGTAAACAGTTTAAAAGAAATTCTGGATCAAAACTACGATGCTATTTTTGTTGGAACAGGAGCACCAAGAGGCCGGGATCTTTCCAGCCTGCCGGGCAGAAAAGAAGCTTCGGCCAATGTTCATATTGGAATAGAGTGGTTAGCAAGTGTGGCGTTTGAGCATACCAATAAAATTGGTAAAAAAGTAATTGTACTTGGAGGTGGAAATACCGCCATGGATTGTTGCCGCACTTCCCGCCGGCTGGGTGGAGAAGAAGTAAAGGTTTTGGTGCGCAGTCCCTTTTCAGAAATGAAAGCTTCTCCCTGGGAAAAAGAAGATGCCATGCATGAGGATATTCCGATTATGGAAAATCATGTGCCATTGGAATTTGTGTTGGAAAATGGAAAATTGGTGGGCATGAAATTTGAAAAAGTTCACCCGGTTTATGATGAAAAAGGGAAACGGCAATTGTTGCCTACCGGTGAGCAGGATGTATTTGTAGAAGCCGATGATGTGTTGATTGCAATTGGTCAGGAAAATAGTTTTCCATGGATAGAAAGAGATTTGGGTTTAGATTTTGATGGCCATGGCATGCCAGTGGTAAATGATGTCACTTTTCAAAGTACATTGAAAAATGTATTTTTTGGTGGTGATGCCTCATTTGGTCCGAAGAATGTAATTACCGCTGTTGCACAAGGGCATCATGCTGCTGTTTCCATTGATTTGTTTTGCAGAGATTTGGATGTATTAAAACGCCCCGATCCGATGACGAATTTAATGAGTACCAAAATGGGAATTCATGAATGGAGTTATGATAGCATTGTAGCTACGGATAAGCGTTTTATTGTTCCTCAGGCAGAAAAGAAAATTACACTTTCAGATAGAAAAAAAGAGGTGGAATTGGGGTTTGATTTGACTACTGCATTTCAGGAAGCACAGCGTTGTTTAAATTGTGATGTACAAACTGTTTTTACAGAAGATCGCTGTATAGAATGTGATGCATGTATGGATATTTGTCCCACTTCCTGTATCACTTTTACTCCGAATGAAGATGAGAAAGATTTGCGTTTGCATTTGTCGGCACCGGCGCACAACCTCACACAGGATTTACTGGTTTCCGATACACTAAAAACCGGCCGTGTAATGGTAAAAGACGAAGACGTTTGCCTCCACTGCGGCCTCTGCGCCGAACGCTGCCCCACCAGCGCCTGGGACATGCAGAAGTATTTGTATTCCACCACCAAAGCGTCTAAAATACTTTAACCACAAAGGCACTTAACCACAAAGACACGAGGAAGGCACAAAGACACGAGGAAAATTCAAAACAACAATATCAACAAGTTCAGAAAAATTTGAATGTATAATACATATGACTGAGAATCAAATAGCGAAAATTGTTTTTGAATGTGGTCTTAAAGTCCATAAAGAAATTGGACCCGGACTATTGGAAAATGCATATAAGGAATTTTTATTTCATGAATTAAAAAAAACCGGGTTAAAGGTTGAAAAGGAGAAGCCCATGCCGGTTATATATGATGGTGTTCGGGTTGATATCGGTTACAGATTGGATCTTTTAATTGAAGACTTGGTCATTGTTGAATTAAAGGCAGTAGACAAAATTAATGAAACGCATTTCGCTCAAATTTTAACTTATCTAAAAATTAGTGAATGTAAATTAGGACTGTTGATTAATTTCAATGTGAATTTATTTAAGAATGGAGTAAAACGTGTAATTAATGGCATTTTGCTCGATCAATTCGACAAACAAGAGTCTAATTTTAAAGATAATAACTAAGAATAAATTAAAAATCAGAATGAATAAATCAGATCAGAATATGAATAAAAAACCTTGTGTCTTTGTGCAAAAAAACTTTGTGTCTATAGTGGTAAAATTCTATGCCGGTAAATGATTTTGTAATCCGGTTTGCGAATGTGAATGGTACGGGTTCGGCCAGTGCGAATTATTTGTTCGCAAAGTCCATTTTCAGAATGGGAATACCCGTTTCGCCAAAGAATATTTTTCCATCCAACATTCAGGGCTTACCAACCTGGTACGAGGTTCGGGTAAGTGAAAAAGGACATTTGGGACGCAGAGAGGGCATCGACCTCATGGTTTCTGTAAATCCCCAAAGCATGAAGGAAGATGTAGCCTCCGTAAAATCAGGAGGATATTTCGTATACGACAATACCAAAAAACTCCATGATGAATTCATCCGCCCCGATTTAAATTATTTAGGAATACCACTCATGGAAATGGCCAATCGGGAATTCACCGATCCGCGCCAGAGGCAATTGTTTAAAAATATTATTTATGTAGGTGCATTGTCGGCATTGTTAAATATTGAATTTCCCGTTTTAGAACAATTGTTGGCAGAACAATTTACAGGAAAAGAAAAACTCATTGCCCCCAATATTAAATCTCTGGAATTGGGAATAAATTATGTGAAGGAAAATTTCCAGTTTCCACTGGAATTTCATTTAGAGAGAAGAGATTTGGTGAAAGATAAAATTTTGCTCGAAGGCAACGCTGCATGCGGACTGGGCGCGGTTTACGGAGGTGCGACAGTTTGTGCCTGGTACCCAATTACACCATCTACTTCCGTAGCAGAGGCATTTGAAAATTATGCATCTGAATATCGCGTGGATCCGGAAACAGGGAAAAACAATTTCGCTATTGTTCAGGCAGAAGACGAACTCGCTGCTTTAGGAATGGTAATAGGTGCCAACTGGAATGGAGCACGATCTTTTACCGCAACCAGTGGTCCAGGAGTTTCATTGATGAATGAATTTTTAGGGCTCGCATATTTCGCTGAAGTGCCGGCTGTTTTGATTGACGTGCAGCGCACGGGTCCAAGTACAGGAATGCCAACGCGTACCCAACAATCCGATATTCTGGAGGCCGCATATGCATCTCATGGAGATACCAAACATGTTTTATTAATTCCCTCAGACCCAAAAGAGTGTTTTGAAATGACCGCAGAAAGTTTTGACCTCGCTGAGGAATTACAAACACCGGTAATATTGCTCACCGATCTGGATCTTGGAATGAATGACCACATGTGTGAACCCCTGGTATGGGATGAGAATAGAAAATACAAAAGAGGGAAAGTATTGCATGCAAAAGAACTGGAAAATATGGGCAGGTTCGGAAGGTATCTGGATGTGGATGGCGATGGAATTCCATACAGAACTTATCCTGGAACACACCCCACCAAAGGTGCATATTTTACCAGAGGAACTTCCCGTGATGAATATGCGGCGTATACAGAAAACGGAGAAGCGTATAAACGAAATATGGATCGTTTAATGGTGAAATGGGAAACTGCGAAAAATATGGTGCCCAAACCACAATTTTATCAGGAAAAAAATGAGAGTGAAATTGGAATATTGTTTTTTGGAACAAGCACCCATTCTGCATTGGAGGCAAAGGAATGGATGGAAAAAGACGGTATCAAAACCGACGCCATCCGAATTCTTTCTTTTCCCTTTCATTCTTCAGTAGATGCATTTATTCAATCGCATAAATCCGTGTTTGTAATTGAGCAAAATCGCGATGCACAAATGCGAAGTTTGCTCATGATTGAATTGGGTATTTCACCTGAAAAATTAATTTCAGTATTAAATTACAATGGCATGCCAATTACCGCTGCCGACATCGTTTCCAAAATCAAGTCAAACCTTCAGTTACCTGCATAAAATGACATACCTGAGACCCCAGTTTCACCACCCGGAATTACCGAAAAATAATATTGGTTATACCAAAAAAGAATATGAAGGATCGCTGAGCACCTTATGCGCGGGCTGCGGCCACGACAGCATTAGTGCTGCAATTGCGCAGGCCTGTTTCGAAATGAATATTGAACCACATCGGGTAGCAAAACTTTCCGGAATAGGATGTTCCTCGAAAACACCTGCATATTTTTTGGGAAATTCGCATGGATTTAATTCGGTGCATGGACGCATGCCATCTGTTGCAACAGGGGCAAATCTGGCAAATAAAAATCTGCAATATTTTGGAGTTTCCGGTGATGGAGATAGCGCATCCATTGGCATGGGACAATTTGTACATGCCATTCGACGCAATCTCAATATGGTGTATATTGTGATGAACAATGGCTGTTATGGTTTGACCAAAGGACAAGATTCCGCAACTGCAGACGAAGGAAGCAAAAGCAAATCAGGCTCTGTAAACCCTTTTCAGGCCATTGATTTGGCGAGCATGGCAGTGGAATTGGGCGCTACTTTTGTAGCCCAAAGTTTTAGCGGAGACAAGCAACAATTAATTCCGTTAATTAAAGCTGCCATGCACCATGGTGGTTTTGCCTTTATCAATGTGATTTCTCCATGTGTAACGTTTAATAATAACGTTGGTAGCACCAAAAGTTACGACTATGTTCGTGAGCATGTGGAGGCCACCGGAACCATAGATTTTGTACCTACTCACAGCGAAATAACAACTTCGTATGCAGCGGGAACCGATACCACGGTAACCATGCATGATGGCAGCAAAATTCAATTGCACAAACTGGCAAATGACTGGAATCCGGAAGACAGAATTGCCGCAGCTTCATCCCTTCAAAAAGCGAGGGCCAAAGGAGAAATTCTAACAGGATTGTTGTACATTAATTCCGGGTATCACGATTTGCATGCAACTTTGAATACCACAGATATTTCGCTGAATACCTTGGATGAAAAAGTGCTTTGTCCGGGAAATGCGGTGTTAGCGGAAATCAATGCGGGGTTGAGGTAATACCAACTTCTTTTTGTATTTGGGATTTATTTAAACCTGAATCCCCATATGCGCAGCTAAAAGTAATAAGACTAAAGTCGTATTGCGGGAAATTTAATTATCCCGCATTTTTGATTCATAAATCGTACTTTGTTAGAAATGCTTGAAAAGAAGCCCGGACAAAGTATTTTAATACCTTTGTGTTGTGGTTGGATTCCTATATATTTGAATAGCTTACCCAAGTTGCCATGTTTGGGTTTTTTCATATTGAAATAAAAATTATCAATTTCCAATTTAGGAAGAGGATAAAAAAACCAACGGTTAAATCCGCAGGTTTAATTTCAAATAAGAGGTTGGTAATTCAATGTCTCTTCTTGCTTTTTATCCTTTTAAAAGTATTAAATCTGAGTGCCCAAGTTAGCGGCAGTATGGAACTGGATTCCTTATTGAAAGTCTTCAGGAACAATAAAGTGGAGGATGAAGCAAAGAGACGGTTAATGTTAGACATTTCAAGAATTTATCTCGATTTAAATTCATTTGGGGAAGCCAGAAATTATGCGGACCTAAGTTGTAAGGTTGCTGACAAATTAAAGGATGAAAAGAAAAAAGCCAATTCATTAAATGGATTGGCATTGGTACTCAATTATACAGGGAAATTCCAATCTGCTGATTCCGTAATTAGCCTTGCCATGGATCTGAGTGAAAAAATAAAGGATGAGAATGGGATGGCTGAAAGTTATCATTCGTTGGGCAGACTTTATCTGGCAACCAGAGCATTTGAGAAATCCAGAGAAATGTATGAAAAAGCTATTGCTATCAATAAACGAAATTCAAATTATAAGTTATTGGCCGCAAATTACATGGGTATTGGATCATTTTTCTATGCGAAAAAAGAATTGGATAAATGCATTGAATACAATTTGCAGGCTTTGCAATTGTATAAAAAAATAAATGACATAAATAACCTCTCAAAATGTTGTTTAAATTTAATTATTTATTTCGCCATAAAAAATGAAATAAACACAAGTGAATACTATACCAATTTAGCGGTAGTGAATTTCAAAAAAACCGGTAATTCCTGGGGACAGACAATTGCCTATTCCCAATGTGTTTATGTATATTTTCAGCGTGGTGAATATGAGAAATCCTTAAGTTTATGCCTTAAGATGATCGAAATTGGAGAAATGGGAAATTATCCTTATGCAGCCGCATTGGGAAATGAACGCATTGGAATGAGCTACCACCGCCTCGGAAAATTTAATTTGGCAATTGATTCCAGATTAAAAGCTGCAGAAATTTATGAAAAATCAGGGGATTGGGTAAATGCCGGAAAATTAAATCTGCAAGCCGGAGAAAGTTACCTGGCAATTTCTGATTTTGACAAGGCACTTGAAGGTTATAAAAAAGGGTATCAGTTGAGCTTAAAAGCTGGAAGCCAAAAGGATATTGGGATTGCATTAGAATATATTGGTCAGGCTTATCATCGGAAAGGAGAATACCAGTTGGCGTTGGATTATCAATTCAAAGGGCTGGAAATTTTGGAAAAAATTGGAGAAAATTCTTCAAGTGCATTTGCATACGAATCTATTGCCACCACATATAAGGAACTGGCTGATTATAAAAAGGCACAGGAATATTATATAAAAACAGTTCAATCTGCCGAGAAATTTGGTGATAAACATCAGATTGCTTCCGCCTATATAAATATTGGAAATAATTATCTGGAACAATCTCTGTACAATGATGCCTTAGACTATCTGAATAAGGCTGCTGAATTGTTTCAAATTCTGAATGTTAAAGAAGGCCTGGCCGCATCTTATGGAACATTGGGAACTATTTACCGGAATATTGGTGAATATCAAAAATCTCTCGACTATTATGAAAAGGCAATGAACATATATGAGTCCATAGGTGGAATGATTGGAAAGGCAAGGCAATTACAAGGTATGGCAATTTTATATAAGGAGTGGTCAGACTACAACAAATCGTTGGAGTTGTTGCAAAAAGGTTATAATATTTCTGAACAGGCAGGTGATGAGGTTGGTATGTCCACCAATTTGCATGCTATTGGAAGTATTTATCATAAAATAGAGGATAATCAAAAAGCATTGGAATACTTTCAAAAAGCACTTTCCATTGAATTTGTTCTGAACAATAAAAAGAGAATTGCGGTTGATTACAGCAGTATAGGTTCAGTGTACGTAGAAATGAAGGAGTACGCAAAAGCAAAGGAATATTACGAAAAATCCATTAAATATCAGGATTCTGTGGGTGACAAAAACGGAATTGCCATGAATTATAGGGATCTGGCCCTATTGTATATCGCTCAGGAAGAATACCAAACAGCTGAAGAATTCTTACGAACAGCAGAATTAACATATAAAGAAATTGGCACGAAAAGCAATTTAGCACTTATATGGAAATGGTACGCGATAATTGAAAAAAACAAGAGAAATTATTCACGTTCTCTGGATTATTTGAAATTGGCGGAAAAAGAGAGTCGTCCATTTAACAATCTGAATGAGCGTTCTACAATATTCCAGTTGTTAAGTGAGGTTTATGAAAAAACAGGTAGGTACGATAGTGCGTATTATAATTACATAGAACATGTGCAATTGAGGGATAGTATTTTAAATGTAGATGTAAAGAATAAAATAGCAAAAAAGGAATTTGAATTTCAGTTTGCAAAAAAGGAATTAAAATATAAAGCGGATGAACAATTGGCTTCAGAGAAGTTGTCTAGAAAAGAAGAACAGCTGTTGCTAAGCAAACAGGAGATACTCTTGCGCAATAATGAGTTGATGCTCAGTAATAAAGAAAAGGATCTGCAACGTCTTGAGTTTCTTCACTCCCAGGCGGAGTTGCACAACCAAACCATCATCACCGAAAAACAACTGGTTGAAAACAAAATTAAGGAGTCGAGAATACGATTGTTAAACGAACAAAGATCGCTACAAAGCGCAACTTTAAGTTCTAAAATATTTCAAAAAAATGTAATTATCGCTGCATTGATTTCTCTGGCAATATTTACATTCTTCATATCCCGAAATTATATAAACCAGCGAAAAAAGAACCTGATCATTGCAGGTCAAAATACTGAATTAAACAACACCCTAAATAATTTACAACGTACTCAGGATCAGTTAATATTGGTTGAAAATCAAAGAAAAGTAGCCTTTGAAAAAACCAGAATTGCAAGAGACATGCACGATGAAATAGGCAGTGGACTTACGAAAATAGCCATACTCTCAGAATTACTAAAGAATAAGGCGACAGACAAAGCGGATACGAAAAAGATCGAGGAGATTTCACAAACGGCCAATGAATTGGTGGATAACATGAGCCAGATTATTTGGGCTATGAATCCTGAAAATGACAAACTTGAAAACCTATTTGGTTATCTGAGGAAATACAGTCTGGATTTTTTTGAAAACAGCAATATCCAATGCAAATTGCAAATACCTGAAGCAGCAAAATCCCTAAATATGTCTCAGGCTGTACGCAGGAATTTATTTCTCGTAATCAAGGAAACATTTCATAATATTATGAAACATTCCCAGGCAACAGAAGTTGCTGTAAGTGTTCAATTCAGAGGTCAGGAATTGGAAGTTCAAATAGAAGATAATGGAAAAGGATTTAATTTGGAAGATCATAAATTTACCGGAAACGGTTTGTCGAACATGCGAAGGAGAATAGAGGAAATAGAAGGCAGATATGAGTTAACCTCTGAGCCGGGAAAAGGGAGCAAAACCATTATTGGTTTAAATATGGTGTAAGTATAAAGTATGATTGAAACGGAATTATTGTAAAACTACATTTACAGACAGGAATGGAAAAAGTTAGGGTTTGCATAGTGGAAGACAATCAGGACATCCGTTCCGGACTGCAAATGATCATAGATAGCAGCAATGAAATTTATTGTGAAAGGACATTTTCAAATGCCGAAGATGCTATTGAATCCCTTGTGAATGAGCCAACAGATGTGGTTTTAATGGACATTAACCTGCCGGGAATGAATGGGATCGAGGCCATTATTAAACTGCGGGAATCATGTCCGCAAACACAATTTATGATGCTCACGGTTTATGAAGATGATGACATGATATTTAAATCTCTGCAGGCTGGTGCCACAGGCTATTTGTTGAAGAAAAGTTCCGTTACACAAATTGCCCAATCTATTATGGATTTGTACAATGGAGGTTCACCAATGTCGCCCGGAATTGCCAGAAAAATATTAAATACCTTTCGCGAAGGACCACAGAAACCAATTCCGGATTATCAGGATCTTTCTGAACGCGAAAAGGAGTTGGTGAACAGCCTTGCACAAGGCTACAGATATAAGGAAATAGCAGATCAGTTAAATATTAGTCCTGCCACTGTTAGAACCCATATTCAGAATATTTATAAAAAACTGCATGTGCAATCCCGGACAGACGCAATTAATAAAATTTTTAAATAAATTTAAGACAAAAGTCGTATTGTCCGGAACCTGATATCCTGCTTGGTTTGAAATGTAAAATTTCAAGCCATGAAAACAAACAGAAAAATAAATTGGATTCGCAATAAAAATGCGAATTTTATTTCAGCAACTTCAAAATTGCTTTTCGGAGTCCTTTGTAACTTGTACTTTTTTAACCTTACTGCTCAAACCTGGACGAGTACAGGTAGTATGGCCACAGAGCGAAACTATCATTGTCTCACCCTAATGTCGAACAATCAGGTTATGGCATCCGGTGGTGCAGGGGCATATTTCAGCGGTATTTCTTCCTGTGAAATATACATTCCTGATTCAGGTACCTGGCATAGTACCGGATCATTTACCGCGAGATGGGGACACACTGTCACCTTGTTAAATAACGGTAATTTACTGGCGGTAGGAGGTGCTGTAGATGAAAGTGGTCACGGACTTTGTGATATTTACGATACGTCAACAGGAACCTGGTCCTCCACAGGTACTCTTTCAATTGACCGAATATTGCACACTGCAATTAAATTATCAAATGGAAAAATATTAGTTACAGGTGGTTATTATTTTGATGGGGGAATAGGGGATTTTGCAGAAAGAAAAAGTTGTGAAATTTACGATCCCTCTTCTGCAACCTGGAGTGGTACAGGTGAAATGAACTATACCCACCACGTAGAAAATGCCATTTTATTGCCAAATGGTAATGTGTTTATTGCCGGAGGTGGAAATGCAAAAAGCGAAATTTATGATACGTCAACAGGTACATGGTCGCTTTCAGGAGATCTGCCGTTTAATACCGAACAAACCAGTTTGGTGAATTTGAATAATGGGAAAATACTTACAGGTGATGGTACAAATTATTGCATTTATAATATTGTATCCGGCACATGGAGTACAACAGGTACTAGTGGCATTAGTGCGTATGTTTATTCTCCGTTGGTGACAGTAGGAAATGGTAAAATTTTGCTGGTGGGAAACAGCGGGTATGGTTATAAAGATTGTGAGTTGTACAATCCTTTGTCAGGTACCTGGGATACTACGGGTGATATGTTAACCGAAAGATTCAATCACAGGGCAATCGGATTACCTAATGGAAATGTACTTGTTACCGGAGGCAATGGATTAAATGAATGTGAAATTTATCATTCTCCTTGCGGAATATCGAATGTGACTATTCGGGCGGAATTTGAAAATGGAACTTTGCTGCAAAACAACACCATTTATTTTGGTGCATCCGGATTGAACTGTGCGGTTTTAACTGTAGAAGACAAGCCATCAAGTGCAACTGCAAATTGGTATCTCGGCTCGGATTTGTTAAGCCCGCTTTCAGATTCCAGTGTGAAAGTTTGCCCGGAAACCAACACCGAATACAAGTTGGAATTGAAAGATGGTTTCTGTAAAAATACATCCACCATTTCCATTATTGCAGAGGATGTGAGGTGTGGAAATAACAATACGAAAGTTAAAATATGCCATTCAGGTAAAACAATATGCGTGGATACAAATTCTCTTCCGGGTCATATCAACCACGGGGATGACATTGGTGCATGTAGCCAAACAGTTTTTGAATGGTTCGGAAATAGCGGAGATCATCATGAACAGGAATTGCCAATAAATATTTCAGGCTTAAAAGAAATGAGTCAGGTTGAAATTTCTCCAAATCCATTTTCGGATAATTTGACGTTGAATATCAAGGCTTCCGTTGAAATTGATTTGCTTCAAATGGATGGGAAAGTTGCATATCATTTATACAAAGGGGATGTTGAAAATCCAGAACCAAGACAAATAGTTTACGATGCCTCTTTTTTAAAACCAGGTGTTTATTTGTTGCGTATACAGGCCAAAGAATACACAAAATATATTCAATGTATTCATTTAAATAATTGAAATTTTAAAAAATAACAAACCAAATACCATGAAAAACAAAATAATAAAAAATGGATTCATTTTTATGCTCGTGGGAATGATGGGCGTGAATGCATATTCCCAAACCATTAATTTCGACTGGGCTGTAAAGGCAGGAAATTCTGGCCAGGATGGAGCAACAGACATCATATCGGATGCTTCCGGAAATGTATATGTCATTGGTAATTTTACAGGTACCGTTGATTTTGATCCTTCAACTTCCGTATATAATTTAACCTCTGCCGGCGATACAGATGTGTTTGTTTTAAAACTGGATAATGCTGGTGCATTGGCATGGGCAGTTAGAGTTGGCGGAACAAAAAGGGATTTTGGAAATGCAATTACTCTGGATGGAAACGGAAATGTTTTTATTACCGGGGGGTTTAGTGGTATTGCAGATTTTGATCCCTCTTCCGGTGTTTTTGAAATGACATCTATTCCGCATAAAACGCTGGTTTACAAAACCATTTTATCGGATAAATCAGACGCATTTATTTTAAAATTGGATAATTCCGGACTATTTAGTTGGGCAGCACAGGTTGGCGCTTCCGGATATGATTTTGGTTCGGATCTGGTTGCAGATGGAAATGGAAATATATGGATTACCGGAGAATATGCAGACTATAACCAGATTACAACAGATACAGGAGATTTTGATCCAAGTTCCGGAATTTATCTGTTAACAGGGGGAGGAATGTTTTTGTTGAATTTGGATAATTACGGAACATTTATTTCTGCTTCTCAATTTGGCAAAGTGACTTCCGGTAGTTCAGTGGGTGCCGGATCTGACAACTTTATTTACAGCAAAACGTTTAGTGCGCAATCTTCCGGGATTACCAGAGATGCAGATAACAATATTTATTTAACCGGAAAATTCAACTTCCCAACCGACTTTGATCCGGAAGCTGGTACCAATAGTTTGACGAATTTAGGGGAAGATGGATTTGTGCTGAAGCTCAATTCATCCGCTCAATTTTTATTTGTAAAACGATTTGGCGGATCCAACCAGCAATGCAATCCTGCCGCAATAGGAATTGACCAAAGTGGGAATATTATTACAACCGGAATGTTTAAAGGAGCTATAGATTTTGATCCCGGTTCTTCGAGCACTGTACTGACATCCAATGCATACAACAGTCGCAAATCCTTGTCAAACAACACCTCTGATATTTTTATTTCGAAATTGAATAATGTCGGTAACTATTCGTGGGTAAAACAAATTGGTGTTTCCGGAAATGATTGGGGGATGGATTTGGCAATCCATGCGAATGGCGATATTTATTCCACCGGATTTTTTAGTGGTAAACCTGATTTTGATCCTGCATCAGGGAAAGCACAATATTATCAAACTTCAAAAGGAAATTCAGACGTATACATCATGAAGCTGCTTGCAAGCGGCACCTTTGTCTGGGCAAGACAATTGGGCGGAACCGGTGAAGATATTGGTAAGGGAATTTCAATTTTGGAATCGGAAAACACAAGCATTTATACCTGCGGAGATTTCAATTCCACCGTGGATTTTGATCAGGGTTCCGGAACATTTAATTTGACTTCAGCGGGAATGAGAGATGCCTTTGTTCATAGTATGGATGAAATCATTGGAAGTTCGCCTGCACCACTTTCTTCATTATCGGAACCCTTATCAGCTGAATTCAAAATATACCCAAATCCCGCAATGGAGATGCTGAATTTCTATATCCCTGAATTTGAAGGAACAGGCAAAATAACCTTGCGCAATTTTTCCGGTTCGATGGTGAAGGAATTAACAACTATTCATTCAGGATATATGGAATATCCGGTTGCTGAACTTTCCACAGGCGTATATTTTATCACCTTAGAAACCAATAATTATTCTAAAACCATTTCAATACTCAAAAAATAAGATGGTATAATCTAAAAAAGGCGCCTGAATTCAGGCGCCTTTTTTGTTAATTCTATTCGGTGTCCATCCATTTCCAAACACATACTGTAAAGGATAGAAATATTATTCTTTTATTACAATATCCTTAAAAATTCCATCAGTGGTATTTATCTGTAGAATGTACGTTCCATTAGGCAGTGATTCCAGGGGAAAAGAAATCGTATTTGCATTCTGGAACGCATGGTAATTCTTGTGTAAAACACATTTACCAGCGAAATCATAGAGAAAAATATCCTGAATTACTTTTTCATTTATATTTTCTATATTTAACATATTTGTGGATGGTATTGGGAAAATATAAAATACCTTTTTCAGGATAAAATCCGGAGAGTTATTAAATATAAATTGGAAAGTATCCGACCAGGCCGACCAGCAATTCCCATTGTAAATGCGCAAATTGTAATTCCCTTCCTGTGCTACTTTCAGAAATTTTCCGGAACCGGCTGTATTGCTATTGAATAACCAGTTATAGCCATTTCCTGTTTCCACTGAGAACAATGTATCGTATCCCGATTGTTGAATGTGTGGTTTCGCCGGCAATGCATTTACCTGAATTTTTACTGAATCGGACCAGGGGCCAAAACAACCATATTTGTTTTTTCCACGCACCAAAAAGTTGCCATTTGTTTTTACTACCAGAATTTGCTTGTTATACAAATTGTTCCACTCATATCCGGTAAAACCAGCAGATGCGTTTAAAAGCAGACTGTCACCACTACAAAAATTGGTAGAACCGGTAAAGAATATACCTGGTTTTATCGGAGTGGGAAATTGAACTACATTTACGGCATTGGAGTTATTGCTTCTGCATCCGTTGCTGTCTTCCACAGCTACATAATAATTGCCAATGGAATTAATAATTCTTATGGAATCCCCCGGTCCATCCTGCCAGATATATTTTTGAAATCCATGTTTTACGTGTAATACCACGGATTTGTTTTCACAAAAACCGGTGTCATTGTATTGATTTAAAATAATTTGTTTGGGCTTTGCATGCGCTGTAGTAATAACGCTGTCAGAGGTTTCGCTGCTGCATCCATTTCCATCTTCTATACGGAGTTTCCAACTACCACTATTGCGTATATAAATGTCCTGTGTAAGTTCTGTTTCGTTCCAGAAATATTTGCTATATCCATTTGGAGCACTGAGTTTTAAACTGTCATATTCGCAAAATTCGGTTTTCCCGTAATTCTGTATAGTGGGTTTTGGAGGGGTGGCATTCACCTGCAGTTCTACAGTATCCATGGATTTGCAACCTGTAGTATTGGTCACAGTTACAGTATATTTTCCTGTTGAATCTGCTATTAAATGATTTTTGGTTGAAATAATATTAATACCCGGCAATTTGCGCCATTGATAATTTAAAGTGGTATCAGCATTGGCGATAAAATCCACAAAATTTCCGGAACAAACTGAGGTATCAGATCCCGCATTGGCCAGAGGTAAGGGTACAAAAGTGAGGATCATGGTATCCGTACCTTCGCAATTGTTCATATCGGTAACTTTTACCCAAACGGTATTTTTGCCAATTTTTAATCTGTTCAAATCCAAAGCTGCGGAAGCGGATTTTGCACCGGTACTCCAACTGTATTTTGCATATCCGTTTCCTGCATTTTTAACTATGGATGTGCCAGCACAAAGAACTGTGTCGGATCCCAATTTTGGTTTCGGTGGATAGGCGATGCATGGTTCAATAGTACCGATTGCAGCTATCTGGGCACTGCTCAAACAGGTATCAAACATGGCAAGGGATGCAATGTCAATGGTATCGTCTTCCTGATTTTCATCCGCAAAAAATAATATTTGAGTACCCAAAGAAAATCTGCCATCGATGTCTTGCGTATCCCCTTCCAGTATCAATTGTCCATTGAGATAATAGCGATAAAAATTTCCATTATTGACAGAAATTACCAGGCGGTACCATTGTTTGGGGTTGATGGAATCATTGGTGTAAGAAGTTGCAGCCACCCCGATTCTACCTGGCCCGCTGCCTGTTTTCGGACGAATAAAACATTCACCGTCATTTTTATTGGTACTGTCCAATTGAAAAAAGGTATGCCATTTATTAAAATTCAAAACTTTAAAATCGAACATTAATGTATATTGATTTACCAGGGCTCCTCCGCCATTTGCCTTTATTTTGTGGTCGAAGGTATAATAACTGCCGATCCCAATTCTGATTGCCGTATCACCGTAAGAAGCGCCGTTGACCATATCGTGTTTGCCGGTAAGAATCAAATTATTTCCAACCGTTGCTTTGGTGAGATTGTTTTTATCCTGAAATTTCCAATATCCAATGAGATGGGTTTGGTTGGCAGGTACGAGGTCCTGCGATTGCAAGGATGTAAAAGAAAAATAAAAGAAAACCCATAATAGTTGGTTCTTAAAATGCATGTTACGAATATATTGAAGTTTGTCTGTTGTGTATCGAAAAAGGTATTAAACCTTAACGGTTTTCCATTTTCCTTTTTTGAAAAAATACAGTGCAACCAGAGCAATTAAAGTTTCTGCTACCGGAATGGCAATAAAAACACCGGTTGTTTTCCATGCATTATCAGAAGATAAAAAATAGGCAAGAGGTATCTGAATCAACCAAAAACAAAACAGATAAATCAGTGTGGGTGTTCTCGTATCTCCGGCTCCGTTCAAAGCCTGCGTCATAACCATGGAAATACCATAGAATATAAATGCAGAACCCACAATCTGAATCGCTTTTGCACCGTATGCCACAACGGCCGGATCATTGGTGAAAAAAGAAATAATGGCTTCGTTAAAAAACAAAAAAAGCAACATCACAAATGCCATAAATATTGCATTGTATTTCGTGGTAATCCAAACACTTTTTTCAGCCCTGTCAATTTGACCAGCCCCCAGATTTTGTCCCACCAATGTGGCAACAGCATTGCTTAATCCCCAGGCCGGCAGAATAAAAAATATAATATTTCGAATGGCAATCTGATAACCTGCCAAAGCAGTTGTACCGCCTATTTCCGAAACACGTCTGGAAAGTAAAATCCAACTCCCACTGGCTATTATAAATTGCAATGCAGCAGGCCAGGCTACTTTGATAAGACCCCCAATTACCGGCCAGTCATTTTTGAAATGGGCCAGACGCAACCTGAAACCTCTATCACTGAAAAACAAAAAATAACATTGGTATAAAACACCACAGGATCTTCCGCAAACTGTAGCTATTGCAGCTCCTTTTAATCCAAACCAATGAATAAATAAAGGGCAGAGAATAATATTAATCAAACTGGCAAGCCAAAGACTTTTCATTGCCATGGCGGCATTTCCCGCACCGCGAACACACCGTTGATCAAAAATAAAAGCATAATGGACAAACTGCCGCCCATCATAATTCTTGTAAAAATGGCCCCTTCTTTTATTACAGAAGGACTTGCTTTCATGGTTTGAAGTATTTCCGGAGCATAGTACATGCCAAATGCACTGATAATAACACTTAAAATAACAGTAATTCGAATGCTCTGGGCGCCTGCATGTGCTGCAGCTTCCGGATCTTTTTCTCCTGTACGTCTTGCTACTACAGCGGTTGCAGCGGTGCTCAATCCAATTGCAATGGAATAAACAATGGTTATTACCGATTCTGTTAATCCAACAGTAGCAATGGCGTTTTCACCCAATTTGCTTACAAAAAATATATCCACTACTGCAAATACACTTTCCAAACTCAATTCCAGAATCATTGGAATTGCAAGTAAAAAAACGGCTTTTTGAAGGCTGCCGCTGGTGTAATCGTGTTCTTCTCCACGCAGGGATTGGCGCAGAAGAGATGTGAATTTTTTGAAAGTTGTGTGGGAAGAATTAGCCATATAAGAAAAATATTAAGTTTTGATATACAATTTTACAAAGTAATTAAATATAGTATTTAGTAATTGTCTTACGCATTACTATTTTTAATAAAGGTGGTTAATTTTTCGGCAATTCCAAAAGCCTCAGGAGAAACCATTTGTTCATTATTCCCAATGCAGGATACTGCAAATTTAGCCAATTTCAATTTTTCTTTTATTGTACCCGAATTGGTTGCAAATGTTCCTACATCTTGATCCAAGGTTTTATCAAGATATTTTCCCAATGGTTCATGTAAATATTCTATTCCAATAATTTTGTTAACTTTGCTTTGTCCTATCCCTCTGCTAAGAGCATATTCTTTGAGAATTACATCGCTTAAAAGATTCTCGATTTCCCTTGCTTCTAGACAAAGATACCGATTTCCAAGAATTTTTTTTAATTGCTCACGCCGCTTATCTTTTGCGGAAGGTTTCGAACTCTCCGAGTCAGAACTATCTCTATCCGTTATAAGAAATAATTTACTGCATAGTTGTTCTACATTAATATTTGGATGATCTTGGTCTTCAGAATCTAGAAAAGACCAATGTGTAATATTTGAACCCCCATATTCAACGAAAGAATAATGTATATCTTCTTTATAATGTAGGTCTTCTCTTTCAAAATACAATTCTAAATATTTTCTAATATAAATTCTATCTGTTATTCCCTCCACCCAAATAGTACAATTCGATAAAAAGACTGAAGAATTCTTTACACCTAACTCTTCTAGAACATGTAAGGAAGCATTTTCAACATTAGTTATTGAAAAAGAATTCATTGATAATTGGTTAAATTTAAATACTGAAATTAATGAAGTATCAAGAGTCATATCAAGCAGGTGATTTGAATGCGTTGTTAGAAAGACTTGGGTATTTTTAAAAGAATCGCTGGTAAGAACATCGATAAATAGTCGTTGAAAACCGGGATGTAAAAAAATATCGGGCTCTTCATAATATATGATAGATTCTGAGTCTTTATACATAAAGACTGGGAATAAGAGAATTATTATTGCTTGAATACCATCGCCTAAATCATATATTGGAAAATCCGGGGCAGAATCAATTTTAATATATAGTGTTTTGCCTCCTTTTCTCGGAATTATAGTAAATTCCTTTCCTTGAAAGAACGAGTTACTTATGAATTTCTCAAATTCTTTTATTAATTGCCTTTGATCTGAATCTCCTAATAACATTGATTCAAATTGATCAAACAAATTAAGACCAGTTATAATTCTTGGTAATTTGTCATTTCCATAGTTTGATTCGAAATAGTCTTTATTAGTTCTAGCGGCAAATTGGTCAATACCATGATTGCTTGAAAACTCATCAATATTCCTTAAGCCGCGCATAACAGGAATATAGAATTTCTTAATGGGTTTTAGAGAAACATCAAGTGAAAGTAATTTCTCAAGTTGTGGTAATTGACTTTGGACTATTTTATTTACTTCTCTTGTGAAAGCCCCTGCATTTACTTTTATATTATTTTGTTTGTAGGAGAATCCTGAAAGAGAGTTCACTGTTGCTAAATAGCTGATATGATCGTGTATGGTTTTGAACTCCTGTGTTGGATTAATAAAATCAATGTTTTCCAAAAGACTGAAATTTATTTCATCTATGCTCCTTATGTGATTTTTGGTCATTATTTCAGAAATTTTATTTCTGATAATAGTTAAATCGTGGTTTATTTCTGAAAAGTCCAACTCCGCTAGTTGAAACTTTAAATTATCATTCATGAATAAGCTTCTTAGAAATCGACTTTTTCCTGAGTTATTTGGACCGACAAAAATGTTGATCTTATTTAAGGGCTCTAAAGAAAAATCATTAGATGTTGAATACGTGTTCTGAAAGTCATCTGGAATCTTAAGTTTTACCTGCATTTTTTGTTGCTGTAATTGAATTTGCAACAAAGGTATATTTAGGTCTTCATTCTTCTTCCTTATTTTTGCAGCCCTTTATGTCCATTTCAATCACACTTCCGGATGGTTCTGTACGCCAGTATGACAGCGGCGTTACTCCTCTGGATATTGCAAAAAGTATTAGTGAAGGGCTGGCACGTAATGTGCTGGCCGCAAAAGTCAATGGTAATGTGGTGGATGCCACACGCACACTTACTACCGATGCTACTTTGCAATTGCTCACCTGGAATGACAGTGATGGAAAAAAGACCTTCTGGCACAGCTCAGCGCACTTGCTTGCTGAGGCTCTGGAAGCTTTGTATCCCGGAGTGAAATTTGGCATTGGTCCGCCAATTGAAAATGGGTTTTATTATGATATCGACTTTGGCGATTACAAATTTGGAAGCGAAGATTTTGAAAAGCTGGAAGCCAAAATGCAGGAATTGGCAAAGAAAAGCAGCATGTATCTGCGCACTGAAGTTTCTAAAGCCGATGCGGAAAAATATTTTACCGAAAAAGGAGACCAGTATAAATTAGAGCTGATTTCAGAATTGAATGATGGTGAAATAACCTTTTATCAGCAGGGTAATTTTGTAGATCTATGTCGTGGACCACATATTCCGGATACCGGATTTATCAAGGCAATTAAGGTTATCAATACTGCTGGTGCATATTGGCGCGGAAGCGAAAAAAATAAACAACTCACCAGAATTTATGCCATAACATTTCCGAAGAAAAGTGAACTGGATGAATACCTGGCTATGTTGGAAGAAGCCAAAAAACGCGACCATAGAAAACTGGGTAAGGATCTGGAAATATTTACGTTTGATGATGACGTAGGACCGGGATTGCCATTGTGGCTTCCCAACGGTGCCGCCATGATTGAAACCCTGGAGAATTTTGCGAAGAAAACAGAACGGGAAGCCGGGTATTTACGTGTAAAATCGCCGCATATTGCCAAGGAAAGTATGTATATCAAAAGCGGACATTTACCGTATTACAAGGAAAGTATGTTTCCTCCAATGGAAATGGATGGTGAACGATACTACCTGAAGGCGATGAACTGTCCGCACCACCACAAAATATTTTCGGCCCAGCAGCACAGTTACAAAGACATGCCGCTCCGATATGCGGAATACGGCACCTGTTACCGATATGAACAAAGTGGTGAATTATTTGGCCTGATGCGTGTTCGAAGCCTTACCATGAACGATGCGCATATCTATTGCAGGGAAGACCAGTTTGAAGAGGAGTTTAAAGCGGTAAATGAACTCTACACACGCTATTTTAAGGTTTTTGGCATTGATAAATACGTGATGCGCTTTTCCAAACACGATCCGAAGAAATTAGGGGAGAAGTATATTGACAATGCGGAGATGTGGTTAAAAACCGAGGAAATGGTGCGCAAAGTGCTCATCAGCTCAGGAATTAACTATGTGGAAGTGGAAGACGAGGCGGCATTTTACGGCCCCAAGATTGACATACAGGTTTGGAGTGCCATTGGCCGGGAGTTTACGCTGGCAACCAATCAGGTGGATTTTGCCCAGGCGGAGCGCTTTGATTTATGGTATATCAATGAAAAAAGCGAAAAAGAACGTCCTTTGATTATTCACAGGGCCCCATTGAGCACCCACGAGAGGTTCATAGGGTTCCTTCTGGAGCACTACGCGGGCAACTTCCCGGTATGGCTTGCACCGAAACAGGTGGCTGTTCTGCCCATTAGTGATAAGTATGCAAACTATGCTCAGGAAGTTTGTAAATTCCTGAAAAAGTACGATATTCGCGCCTTCGTTGACGAAAGAGCGGAAAAAGCGGGTCGCAAGATTCGCGATGCCGAAGTAGCCAAAATACCTTACATGCTCATAGTAGGCGAGCGAGAAGCCGCAGACGGACAGGTATCGGTAAGACAGCACGGGGGCGCCGATCTGGGATCAATGAAGACAGAAGCATTTGCCGATAAAATAAAACAAGAAACAGAAATTTGACTACACCCCGCGTGAGCACGAACAATAGATTCGGACCCAGAAAAAATGAACCGCTCCATCGTATAAACGAATTGGTAGTTGCCCCTGAGGTAAGACTGGTTGGAGACAATGTAGAACAAGGTGTTTATGTTACGGCAAAAGCCCTGGAACTGGCCTACGAACAAGGCGTTGATCTGGTGGAGATATCTCCCCTGGCAGTGCCTCCGGTTTGCAAGCTGGTGGATTATAAGAAGTTTCTTTACGAGCAGAAGAAAAAGCAAAAGGAGATAAAAGCCAACGCCGTAAAGCAACTGATTAAAGAGATCCGTTTCGGCCCGAACACCAACGAACACGACGTGGCATTTAAGACCAAGCATGCCAGGGAGTTTTTGGAAGACGGGAATAAAGTACGTGCCTTTGTGTTTTTCCGCGGAAGAACCATCATGTACAAGGATCGTGGAATTAACCTGCTCATGGGCTTCGCTAATACATTGATTGACGAAGGCGTGGCCAAGTTGGAAATGGAACCCAAACACGAAGGCAAGAAAGTTGCTATTCTGTTGGCTCCAAAAGGAAAAAAAGGATAATAAAAGATATAGTATATGCCTAAGATGAAAACCAATTCCAGTGCTAAAAAAAGGTTCAAAGTAACCGGCACCGGAAAAGTGAAACGCGCAAAAGCATTTAAGAATCACATTCTTACCAAAAAAGCTACAAAGAGAAAACGCGCTTTGGGAAATGACGCCATCGTAAATGATGCCGACATGAGCAATGTGAAATTTATGTTGCGTTTGGGAAAATAAAAAAACTCTGGCCGTAGCACCTAAAGAGTCCGGGTGGAAACATTCGGAACGCTAAAGCCACTAAACTAAAATAAAATGCCTAGATCAGTAAACAATGTCGCGAGCAGGGCTCGCCGCAAAAAGACCCTCAAATTAGCCAAGGGCTATTTCGGTCGCAGAAAAAATGTATGGACCGTAGCGAAGAATGCGGTTGAAAAAGGATTGGGTTACGCTTACCGTGACCGTCGTGCTAAAAAACGCGAATTCCGCTCTTTGTGGATTGTGCGTATTAATGCAGCATGCCGCGATAACGGAGTAAGCTATAGCCAGTTTATGGGTAAGCTGGCCAACAGCGACCTGAACATCAACAGAAAAGTATTGGCCGACCTGGCCATGAACGATCCTGAAGCATTCAAAGCTGTTTTTGATACAGTGATGAATTCCAAAGGAAAAACTGCTGAAAAACCAGCTAAAAAATCACCTGCGAAAGCAGCTCCAAAAACCGAAGAAGTGGTGGCTGAAGTTGTTGCAGAAGTGGAAGAGAAATCGGAAGCAGAAGCAGGTAATTAATTCCAAAAAGAAACAATCAAAAACCGCTGCAAGGCGGTTTTTTTTGTGCCCTATGAGATTTTTATTCGCCGCAGATGAAGACACCACGTTGTTGGTCCTCATGCATTGCTAGCGCAGCGCAATGCGACCAACGACATAATACTCATGCGGTAGATATTCGTAAAAAGTTCAGTACTGCCATGCTGTTGGTCGCCACATGCTACGCTTATGTGACACGAGGACCAACAGCGCTAATGTTGCGGTAGATCGTTGTTGGTCCTCATGCATTGCCGGCGCAGCGCAATGCGACCAACGACATTAAACGCATAAGGTAATTTTTGGTCGAAAGCGGATTTGGATATATATCGGTTGATCGTTGCTGTTGGTCGCCACATGCTTCGCTTATGTGGCACGAGGACCAACAGCGGGTAAATCGAAGAAGATAAAGCCATCCCGTTGTTGGTCCTCATGCATTGCTAGCGCAGCGCAATGCGACCAACAACATTAGACGCATAAGGTAATTTTTTGTCGAAAGCGGATTTGGATATATATCGGTTGATCGTTGCTGTTGGTCGCCACATGCTTCGCTTATGTGGCACGAGGACCAACAGCGATTGAAAAATGACCATCAAAACAGGAAATTATCCAATGAAATGGATCGTATACATATGCAAAATTGAATTTCTGCAAGGCTCAAAAAAAACATTAATTTAACAGATATTTTAATCAAATTGTATGCATAATAATCGTCATAGAGAACGTTATTTTCAGAATAAAAATACAACGGAAAAGCTGGCCTTTTAAACCAGCTTTTCCATGTCTAAAAAAGGTTAACCTTTTTTACAGGATGAACCGCAATTGCAGCCCTGTGAATTGGAATCATTACAAGTGCAGTTTTCGCACAGGCAGGTTTCACAGTTGCATTTGGAATTCACATTGTTGGATACCAAAAAGCGAATTTCGCTTGGAATAAATACTGATTTGTTTTTCATATTATTTATAATTATTTGACCATACAAAAATAGATACCCCGGCAGGGCAGGGTATTATACTACTTTGGGTAAGTATTATGAAATTTTGGGTTTATATATTGTCCAGCGCTTTGCGCTTGGCCATACCCACTTCTTTAAAATGAGAAGGTGTAAGACCGGTAATTTTCTTAAACTGGGTAGAAAGATATGCGGTACTGCTGTAATCCAGTTCTGCGGCAATTTCCGAGAGCGTCATTTGGTCGTATATCAACAGTTCCTTCGCCTTTTCTATACGCTGTTCAATAAAGAAATTTTCAATGGTTCTGCCCTCAATAGTAGAAAAACTACTGCTTAAATGGGTGTATTCATAGTGCAGTTTATCCGAAAGATAGGCGGAAAGGTTCATGTGCAAATCTTTGGTATCCACCTCGTTGCGCGCTTTTTTCATCACAAGAAATTTAATTTTCTCAATTAATCCTGCAGTATGGCTGTCAATGAGTTCAAAACCTACTTTTCTCAATTCTTCGGATAACAATTCTTTTTGTGCTGCTGTAATTTCATTAACCAAATGAATTTCACCAAAACTGACATGGTGAAATGGGATGGAACTTTTCTTCAAAATATCCTCTACAGAAAGCACACAGCGATGGCAAACCATGTTTTTAATAAGAAGGGTAGGAGCAGTCATTTAAATATGTGAATGTAATCGTTGGTGTTAAAAGCGTACACGATTAAAACAAACAAAAGGTTTAAAAGATTTAATTCATGAAATAACAATTATGGAATTAATTATGTTGAATCATCACAGATTTTGTAATGCTGCCCTTGCCGGAAGTTACCCGAACAAAATAAACCCCATCTCTGAAATTCCCGCTTGAAACTTCAACCAATTTGGAATTGTTGTTTGTCAGCGAAAAAAGTTGTTTTCCAAGTGCATCGGTTATTTGAATTTCTTTAATTATATTTTCGCTTACTATTTGGATAATATTTTGTGCCGGGTTAGGCCAGATGCGAGTTTGAATGTCAAAATTTCTTGTGCTTAGAGTCGGTAATTGTTGACCGTTTTTCTGGTAATAGAAATTGGGAATCATCATTTGCCAGGTGCTGCCATTCCAACTATAAATCAATACCAATCTGGCAAGTGCTGCTTTATACAGAGGATGATACCATTCATACATAATGGTTCTTGATTTTCCAGCCTTATGGTCTGTTCCAAGTGCTTCTGAAGTCACCAATAATACTGTATCATAAATCTTGGCATTTGGCATTTTTATCATTCCCCATCCATTCACGTTAACTGAAATATTGCCGGTAATTTGGAGGCTATCTCCGGGGTTTACATCTTTTAGAACATATGCATCGTTCCAGGACATACTCTTTTTTAAAGGGAATTTAAGTGTATTCTGAGCATCGGAATATTGCTGTTTTACGGTTGGAAAAGTCATGTGATATCCCCAATAATTTCTGTTATTAATATCCAGAGAATACATCCGGTACATAACAGTGCCACTTTCTGTAACCATAGCAGCGGAAGAGGCAGAAGGATATAATGTACTGATAGAACTTGGCACATTTTGATATTCCCATATCGAACTGTCATTATTAATCTGGCCCCAGCCTCCAAAATTCCAATAAATGTCCGCACCTGTGTCTATGGTTGTAACAGGGTTTGCCTTGTAATATGCAATTCGATCCGCTTTTACCGGTAGTATGTTTTTATTTACCAAAGGTTGAGCATCCGCAACCTGAAACAAGCTGAAACAGATACCTAATGGGAGAATGAGATTTAAAAGTTTCATAGTACAATAATACAAAACAGCTTTCAAACAAATGGAAATATGGCTAAGGCTTAAGATTCTTTAATAATAATTTCAAATTCATAAGTAAACATTATTGAAGATAATATCCAATAAAAAAAAGCCTTGTTCATGATTAGAACAAGGCTTTAAAAAATGAAAAATCTATGCCTTCAATTATTTCCAACCTCCACCAAGTGCTCTGTAAACATTTACTCTAGCATTCATCTGCTGTAATCTTATCTCAACCAATTCCATTTTTGTTTGAAGGGCTTCACGCTGGGTAAGCAGCACTTCGATATAATCAGCCCTTGCAGATCTGAAAAGATCATTTGAAATTGTTACGGATTGCGTGAGAATTTCAGACTCTTTAAACTTGGTATCGTAGCTCATTACAAAATTTTTATTTCGCGATAGCTGATTGCTTACTTCCAAATATGCATTTAAAATGGTTTGCTCATAATGGTACACTGCCTGAATCTGTTTTGCATTGGCATTTTTATAGGTTGCCTTAATTGCATTTCTGTTCACCAATGGAGCCATAAGATCTCCGGCCATGGAGAACAGAAGCGATTCCGGATGGATCAAAAAAGCCGGATTAAACGCCTGAAATGCAGTGCCTGCCTGAATTTTGAATGAAGGGTAAAAGTTTGCTCTCGCGGATTTTACATCCAGTTTCGCCGCTTCCAGTTCCAATTCTGCCTGCTGAATATCCCTTCTATTCATTAACAACTGCGAGGGGATACCGGGTGCAATGGAATCCAATGAAACTATATCAAATTCCTCCGTACTTATTTTAATCGGTTTTGGAAATCTACCCGTTAAAAAATTAATTCGGTTTTCTGCTTCCACAATTCCCTGCTTCAATGCATATTGCAAATTTTGTGTATTCAACAAAAGCGCTTCAAACCTGTTCACGGCCAGTTGCGTGACCTTGGCACTTTCTTTTTGCAACTTTACAATCATCAATGCATTGCTTTGAATTTCAATGTTTTTTTGGACAATATCCAACTGTTTATCCAATGCAACCAATTCATAATAGGAATTTGCGATCTCCGCAACAAGGCCGGTAACCATATAATTCTTTCCTTCTACACCTGCCAGATACCTTTCAACTGCAGCCTGTTTCGCATTTCGCAATTTTTTCCAAACGTCCAGTTCCCAGGAAGCAAAAGCACCAATATAATAATCGGAATTGGAATGAATAATGGTGTTGTCCTGGTTGGTTTTTCCATCTGCATTTTCACTCAGTGCTTCGCGCCAGGTATACCTTCCATCTTTTTGGTAACCAGAGCCTCCGGCAATATTTACAAAGGGTAAATATTCTCCTTTTTTTGCCTGAATTTCATTTTTGCTCATCTCAATTTCCTGCAATATGATATTCAGTTCCTGATTGTTTTTGAGTGCGGTGTCTATTAATTCCACCAGATTGGGATCTGTAAAATATTCGCGCCAACGCATTTTAGCTATTCCTGCAGAATCCTGTGTATGATTCGCATAAGTCGCAGGAACCTTTTTGTTCTCCGATCTCACAGAAATATTCAGACTCTTGCATCTGCATAATAATGCCATACTCAATGGCAAAACAGACTTATAAACTACTGTTTTTATCATTTTCTTTTTTGTTTTTTAATAAGAGATTTCTAAGTTTTTTAGCTAAAGAATCTTCCGACATACTTTCTACAAAATCTTCACTCAGAGGGTTTTTATCTTCGTCTTTTATCAGACTTCTTCCTTCGGCCAGTTTGCCAAATATGTAATACAATCCCGGTACAATTAATACGCCGAAAATGGTACCAAACAGCATTCCTCCAAGTGCAGATGCGCCGATGGTTCTGTTGCCGATTGCTCCCGGACCGGTGGCAATTACCAATGGTATCAGTCCCGCGATAAATGCGAAAGAGGTCATCAGGATTGGACGAAACCTCACGCGTGCGCCTTCAATGGCGGCATCCGGTATAGATGCACCCTGCCTGTTTTTCTGCACCGCAAATTCTACAATCAACACCGCATTTTTTCCTAACAAACCAACGAGCATAATCAATCCAATCTGAGCGTAGATATCATTGGCCAGCCCCATCATTTTCAACAGAAAAAAGGATCCGAAAATTCCGGCAGGAAGTGAAAAAATCACTGCCAACGGAATAATAAAACTTTCATATTGTGCGGCCAGAACGAGATAAACAAAAATCAAAACCACAATAAAAATATACACAGCCTCATTTCCTCTTTTTACTTCGTCATAAGACAAACCTTCCCAGGCAATATCATAACCTCGAGGAAGGGTTTTTTTTGCAACTTCCTGAATCGCTTTAATGGCGTCAGCACTGGTATAACCCGCTGAAGGTACTCCCCGAATGGATGAAGACGTGTACATATTAAATCGGGTGATCTCATTGGGTCCCTGGGTTTTTTTCATTGTCATAAATGCTGAATAAGGAACCATTTCATCGCGATCATTTTTTACATAAAATTTCAAAATATCCGAAGGTTGTTTTCTGAATGTTGGATCCACTTGCGTATAAACTTTGTAAAAATTATTGAATCGAATAAATCCCTGTTCATAGGTGCTTCCGATTAATACATTCAGGTTTTCCATGGCCTTCCCTATACTCACCCCTTTCTGCATTGCCAACTGGTTGTCTATAATCAATTCATATTGCGGATAGTTTGCGGCATAAAAAGTAAACAACCCACTTAGCTCTTTTCGCTTGCGCAAATTCCCCATGAATTCAGTATTTATTTTATCAAATTCCTGATAATCCACATCGCTGCTTTTATCCAGCAAACGCAATGAAAAGCCCGCCGAGGAACCATATCCCGGAACTGCAGGAGGTTCAAAATATTCAATAATTGCACCTATATCCTTAGTTTTTTCCTCCAGTTCTTTTATTATTTCCTTTACAGAATGTTTCCGGTCCGACCAGTCTTTCAGATTGATCAAACAAGTACCGGCATTGGATCCGCGGCCTTCGGTTAAAATTTCATAACCGGCAAGTGATGTTACCGATTGAACCCCGTCAATTTTGGCTGCGATCTTCTGCAATTTTTGTGATACATCGTTGGTGATTTCCAGCGTAGTTCCCGGAGGTGTTTGAATTACCGCATAGATTTGTCCCTGGTCTTCACCCGGAATAAAACCTGCAGGAAGTATTTTATCTACGGAAAAAATACCAAATGCAAATACGATTAACATCCCAAAAGTCACCAGCCTGCGGTTCACAATTTTTGTGAGTACCTTGGTGTATTTTCCGGTGACTTTTTCAAATGTTCTGTTAAACCAACCAATAAATTTGTCTGCCGGAGTTTTCTTTTTGGGTTTGCCATGTGTGTTTTTTAATATCATTGCACACAGCACAGGAGTAAGTGTAAGAGCGACAACACCCGACAAAACAATTGCCGAAGCCATGGTAATGGCAAACTGCCGGTAAAAAACACCAACCGGTCCGGTCATAAATGCGACAGGAACAAATACGGCGGTCATAATTAATGTAATGGCGATAATGGCACCGCTTATTTCACCAAGTACTTTTTTAACCGCATTGTATGGTGATACGTGTTCCGACTCCATTTTTGCATGCACTGCTTCCACCACCACAATGGCATCATCCACCACAATTCCGATTGCAAGTACCAATGCAAATAAGGTGATCAGGTTAATACTCAATCCAAATAATTGCATAAAAACAAATGCACCGATGAGAGAAACGGGTACTGCAATAATTGGTATCAGTGTGGAACGCCAATCCCCAAGAAAAACAAATACTACAATGGAAACCAGAATAAATGCTTCAAAAATGGTATGCAGCACTTTTTCCATGGATGCATTTACGAATTTTGAAACATCGTAATTTATTTCATATCCCATTCCCGGAGGAAAATCTTTTTTTAATTCCTCCAATTTCTCTTTAATATTTCCAATTACTTCCGATGCGTTACTACCTGGAATTTGTTTTAATACAAGAGATGCAGAAGGATATCCGTCTTTATTGGAATAAATATCCACGAACTCACTACCCGATTCCACTTCGGCAACATCTTTCAGTTTTAAAATTTCACCGTTTGGATTTGCTTTAATAATGATATCATTATACTGTTCCGGTTTGTTATACCAACCTTTATATGTAAAAACATATTCCAGAGATTGAGCAACCCTGCCTGAACTTAGCCCGACCCTGCCGGGCCTTCCCAATACACTCTGTTCATCTATGGCCTTTAATACTTCATCTGCTGAAACATTATAGGCACGCATTCTGTCCGGATTTAACCAAACACGAATTGCAAATGCCCGGCTACCCAGTGCAATTGCACGACCCATTCCGTGGATTCTTTGCAATTCCGGCAACAAATAAGTTTGCGCATAATTGAACAGAAATTTCTCATCTGCTTTTTTGTCTGTGCTGTATAGGTTCACATACATCAGCATACTCGGTTGAATGGGAGTAATAATCACACCTTCGCGCTGAACCAGCGGAGGCAAATTACTCATCACCTGATCCACTCTGGTTTTTACATTCACCACCGCGGCATTCGCATCTGTTCCCGGCTCAAATACAACCTGTATGGTTGCTTCACTGGCACTGGTTGCATCTGAGATTATGTATTGCATTCCCTGTACACCATTAATCGCTCTCTCCAAAAGCGTAATGGTTGATTTCACCAATACATCAGCATTGGAACCGGGAAATTCGATAAAAATATTTACCCTGGGCGGCGCAATTTCCGGGAACTGCGCTACCGGGCGTGTGTTGATAGCCAGTATTCCCAGGAAGACAATCGCTATGGAAATCGACAGGGCAAATACAGGCCTTTTAATAAATTTAGTAAACACGATAAATGATTTTTAATTCCTGTTTATTCAGCATGTAATTGACCTAATTCACGCAAAACTTTCTTCGGGTCTTCAAATGAATATTTAATTTTTTCATTGTTTTTCACCTTACGCAATCCATCAATCAGGATCTTGTCTGTTTCATTCAAACCCTCGGTTATTACATACAAATGGGGCATTTCAGCGCCAATGGTAATTTGCTGAGACCTCACTACGTTGTCTTTTCCAACCACATAAACATATTTCTTATCCAGAACTTCAAATGTGGCTTTTTGTGGAATGATGATGGCATTTTTCAGATTTACAGGAACCAGAATATTTCCTGTTTCTCCATGTCGCAAAATTCTTTTTGGATTTGGAAAAGTTGCCCGAAAAGCAATGGTTCCGGTTTCATTGTTAAAATCTGCTTCAATGGTTTCCACGGTTCCCTGATAGTCAAACATCTCATGATTCGCCATTTCCAGATTTACTTTTATGTCTCGAATATTGGTTCTTGTGGTATAATTGAGATATTCTGCTTCAGGTACATTAAAATAAACCCACATTTTGCTGTTGTCAGAAAGTGTGGAGAGTAGTTCTCCTTCGTCTATTAAACTCCCCAATCGCACATTAAAGCGATCCATGATACCATCAAATGGGGCTCTTATTTCGGTGAATCCGAGATGTGCCTTTGAAAGCGCAAGTTCAGCCTGGGCCTTACTTAATTTCGCTTTAACCAGTGCAAGTTCATTCGGAGATACCACATTTTTATCTGCAAGTAATTTTGTGTTTTGATATTCAATTTCTGCAAACTCAACTTCTGCCTGTGCTTTTTGCATTTCCGCTGCGTAAATCACCGGTTTTATTTGAAACATGAGTTGTCCTTTTTTTACCATTTGTCCTTCATCTACATAAATGTCTTGCAGATATCCTTTTTCCAGAGCTCTGAGTTCAATATGCTGTATGGAGCGAATCTGACATACATATTCTTTGTATATAAAGGTATCCTTTAGCAGAGGGCTGCTAACTAAAAAAGTCGTATCCTCTTCCTTTTCAACTTCTTTATGGTTGCATGCCGTTATTAAGATTACAGCAGAAAGCATAAATATTATTTTATTTTTTTTCATATTTTTTTTGTATTTATTTTTATCCCATTCAAAAACTTTGAAATAAAAATTGCGCCGGGATAATGAACGCAATGATGGATTGACACCGAATTTTGGCGTCATTGCGTGGGAGAGACCTCAAAGCCTAAAAGGCTGGGCTCAGGGAATTAGGATAGGTAAAATTTCCAGGAATGGTGTAAAACCACCAGAGAGACTGTTTCGGGGAAATGTGAATCCACACACCCACAGGGAACGAAATTTTCTGTATGAAATGTCAGCGCATTATACAGGTTGTCAGGAGTAGATTCCCACACTCCGGAACCATGGTCAGAGTCTTCATCGGACTCTTCTTCTTCAAAAAAGTTGGTTTCGCTAAAATCACAAAAATGAAGTGGATTCGTATTGGTTTGTTGCGAAAAGGAAAGGCGCAGTTGCTTTGCAAACGGATGGCTGTAAGATTCTGATTTTCCCGAAAGCGTTGGGAACACCAAACCCAGAAGCACTGCATAGAGGAAAAGAAGGGTTTTAAATGCATGAAATCGCCTTACAGTTTGCCTCAACAGGCTGATCCACTGAAAAAGGAAAGAAACTTTCATTGCGATTCGTCCACTTGTTGCAATAATTGTGCCGTTCAATTATTCTTAAAAATCGGACGATTTAAAGGTGAAATTTCAGGAAATGAAAAACGGGATATAAACCATTGTCTTGAAATAGCTTGTTACAAGAACTTCTCATATTGCAAGGAGATTAAATGGATGACTTATTTAGGACTGTTTTTTATAGTCTTATAAGTTCCAATTATGTGTGAAGGGTCTACGTATTCTTTTCCTTTTACAGAAACAATAACTTCAAAATGGAGAATTTAGATTATTATTTTTAGCCCATTTGCTATACAGAAAGCGAATTCAAATCCTGCGGTTTAAATCCCGTTTCATTCATGAGATTCAGGAATTCATGGCCTTGCCTTTATTGTGACTTAACACACGTTCCAGTCATCCTTCATTTTTCTACATTTGTATATTATTTCTTGCAGCATTAAAGTCGGAAATTTAATTTGTATCGACTAGAATTATGGAACCCTCCCCCAAACACGAATTCTGGCTTCGCCTGGACAATGCTGCGAAGATTTATCCCGCCATACAGGATGATGAACTGACATCTGTGTTCCGGATCACAACCATCCTTAAATCTGCGGTAAAGGCGAAAGAATTACTGGAGGCTGTCAAAACCATTGAAGACAGGTTTCCGTATTACAAGGTTATTCTGAAAGCGGGTTTTTTTTGGTATTATCTGGAGCATCAGAACAAACCCATTCAGGTGGTTCCTGACGGCCTGCCACTGTGCCGGGCATTTAATAAGAATGACAACCTGTTCAGGATTCTGGTGAAGGATAACAAAATCAGCGTTGAATTTTCGCATATTCTTACCGATGGTACAGGTGGGTTGGAATTTCTGAAATCCCTTTTGTTTGCCTATTTCGAAAAATGCGGCATGCTGACAAACGATCCGGATCATCTGTATCACTTGCCCAAAACCTTGTCCAGAGAAGAATACGAAGATGCATTTAACCGTTATTTTCAAAAGATCGATGCCCCTGCATTAAAATCAACCAAAGCATTCCACCTCCAATACCCTCTAGGCGGGTATTTCAGAACCCTCACAGCTACAATTCCGCTACACAGCATCCTTCAACCGGCAAAAGAAGCCGGTGTGAGCCTGACAGTGTATTTAACAGCCATTTACCTGCAAACGCTTCAGGGCATTTACGAAAACCTTACCATTTTGGAAAAACGGCAGGCACATAAGTCTATCAGAATTCAGGTTCCTATAAATTTAAGAAAAGTGTTTCCGAGCAAGACCATGCGTAATTTTTCGCTTTATGCACTACCTGAGATCGACATGCGGTTGGGGCATTACAGTTTTGAGGAAATATTGAAAACTGTTTACCATCAATTGCAGTTACAAACGGATGTCAAACTCATTAATAAAACCATTTCCAGACATGTGAGCGGAGAAAGAAATCTTATGGTAAAGATTTTACCTCTACACATCAAATCCCTGATATTATCCGAGATGTATTCCCTTGGTACACGCAGGTACAGTGGTGTTGTTACCAATTTTGGTAAAATAGAACTTCCACAAAATGTGAGTGCCCAAATTGACAAAATTATTTTTGTTCCACCTCCACCCAATCGGCGCCTGAAAGTGAATCTAGGTGTATGCAGTTTTCAGGATCAGCTGATTCTGAATTTCGGCAGCATAACTGAATCCAGAGAACTGGAAAAGAATTTCTTCCGATTTATTACTTCACGCGGCATTCCTGTAAAAATTCTCAGTCATTCTGAATTATGAATATATTGTATTGTCCAAATTGTGGTGTTGAACTTGAAATCGGGTTAAAGAGCTGCCCCCTCTGCAATACAGACATTTCAACCGCATTAGAAAAAAAGACATCAGTATCAAAACATACGCATGCAGATAAAAACACATTAGCACAAGAACAATCTGCTACGAGAAAAGGAAAGCTTGCATTCGAAATCATTTCCATGTCCATTTTATCATCGGTAATAGTAACCATAGCTGTAGATGTCATTATCAACCGGAGAATCACCTGGTCTGAATTCCCGGTTGCTGTATGTCTGGTTATTTTCTCCTATGTGTCTTTGCTGGCATTCTGGAATCAGAGGCTTTTTTATGTAGTGGCTGGAGGACTCGTGACTTCATCCATGATGCTCTTTGCTCTGGATGCTTCCACAGGAGGTGTGTATTGGTCTGTAGGTCTTGGAATACCTATTTTGTTTTGCCTGAATCTGATCACCTTAGGATATATACTGGTCTATAAATATTCCAGATATAAAAGTATAAACCAAATCGCATACGGATTGATTTGTGTGACATTGTTCTGCTTGAGCATTGAGGCCATCTGGCAATTGTTCAGGTACAACGAATTGCGTCTGTTTTGGAGTCTCATCGTATCGGCTACACTACTACCTGTTTCCGCCGTGCTTATTTACATTCACCACAGGTTGAAAAAGGGTAATGTGCTGGAGAAAACATTTCATTTATGAATTGGCTTATATTTATTATTCAAATTGTCGAATTTAACCTGGTTTTAAAAGCGATGTAATTACATTGCACTTGCATAATTGACTATTATTATTTAAAAGGGCTTTCAATATCATTGATTATGACAATTTTTTTGTCCCGATAATTCCAATACTTTTGTTCAAATTGCTGATCCAGTGTTTGTGAATAACAGTCTAGAAACCCCACGAATAACAGGTAAAAAAGGGTAGATTTTCTTTTCACTTTAAATTTATTTAAGTTTAAATTCTTTTAGATTCCAATTAAAATTGAAAGGTATTTGTGTTCCGTCATATGCAGTTTCTATATAAAGTCTTATTAATCCTACTCCTTTTAGACTGAGCTAAATTTTAAAGGTAATAGACTGGATTATTTTTCAAATGATCCAACAAGAGGGAGATACTTACAAAAGCCTTTTTTCGCTGCGCGAAAAGTGGTCTTTTTAATGTGACACTTCGCTTAACTCTCCTTACGTCGAGTTAGACTCGTTGCGCGTTAAAAAGCCCTGGCTGCGCCAATGCTTTTGTTTGTCGGGATGACTGGATTATCTAACGATGATCCAAAAGGGGAGGGCGTTACAAGTCAAGCCTTATTCCGCTGCGCGGAATTGGTCTTTTTTATTCACATACTCGCTTAATCCTCCTTCCGCCGCGGCGGATCGGATTTGACTCGTAGCGCATAAAAAAGCCCTTTTCATCTTCGATGAAAAAGGCTTGACTTGTCGGGATGACTGGATTCGAACCAGCGACCCCCACGTCCCGAACGTGGTGCGCTACCTGGCTGCGCTACATCCCGAAAAATAGCAAATCTCTGATTTGCTTAATTTTTCGGGTCCTGAAGTGTTTGCGAAGCAATCTGCTTCAGGACCTCGCAAGCAAAATATCAAACCAGGATATTCCATACTTGCGTAATTTCTCGGTTCCTCGATACGATTGCAAAGCTTTCGCAATCGGGACCTATCGAACCAAATATCATTTCTGATATTCTATTACGATTTAATTTTTCGGGCCCTCGATGCGATTGCGAAGCATTCGCATTCAGACCCATTGATCCGGGGCAAATGTACAAAAATCATCCCTTTTTTATCAGGCCCCAAATACCTTGCTTTTCTCTTCCCAATCCACTAGCTTTGATTAACACATTCATGTAAAATTTCGCCAATACTCCCTCCATGAAGAAACTAAATTTACTACTCACAATTTTATTTGCCGGTTCAAACATCTACGCGCAAACCGCTCTCAACTTCGATGGTATCAACGACCATCTCCCCATTAAAGGAACTTCCAAGCTAAATAGTCTGGGTAAAATAACATTGGAAACTTGGATATATGTTACCAATTTTAGTACATCGCCTTGTGCAGATTGTGCCCCCATTATCTGGAACCAACAAAACTCATACAGGTTCGCTACAGGAAATACCAAAAAAGTAATTATTTCCATTTTGAACGGTTCATCTGCAGTGAGCGTTACCAGTAGCTCCACTCTCAATGCCAATACCTGGAACCACATTGCAGCGACATTTAACGGCACCAAACTCAAAATCTATATCAATGGGTTGGCAACTGATTCAGTAACCTATTCCAGCTTCAATATTTCTTACGGTTCAACAAGTTCCGATGTTTGGATTGTAGATCCGGTAACCGGATTTGGTGGTACCCTGGAAGAAACACGCATATGGGATTATGCACGTTCTCAGGCAGAAATAAAAGAAGGAATGATCAAACATTATCCATCCAACAAACCTGGAATGGTGTTGCAGTTGAGTTATGAAGATGGAAAAGCATATCAGGACAATACTGCAATCAGCACAGTAAAAGATGGTACCAATTATTATCACGATGGAACACTTACCAATTTTACCCTAATCGATAAAGACTCCATTTCCAATTTTGTTTTAGGAAGACAATATTGTGATACCATTGCATATGGCAAGTTTTCAGTTACCCAATGTGCCAAATACCAGCTTCCTTCCAAAAAGAAATTTGTATCCGTTTCAGGTACTTACCAGGATACAATAATCTCTTATCGGGGCTGCGATTCTGTAATGACAATTACAGTGAAAATTTTGAAAACATCATCGGCTTCTGTTGTGCTTGCAAATTGCGATTCGGTTCAAAATCCGATTACAAAAGTGTATTACAAAAAATCAGGAAAATACACCACCACTGTTCAGAATTACGTTGGTTGTGACAGTGTAATTTCATATTTTGTAACAGTGTATAACAAGGATACTTCCGTACTCATTTATGACGTTTGCAATTCCATTCAAATTGGTTCAAAAACATTTACTAGTACAGGAGTTTATGTGGATACGTTTCAAGGAATTCATGGTTGCGACAGTTTTGTTTACCGACAGATTAAAGTGAGAAAATCTACATATGAAAAACAAACATTAACCATGTGCAAATTTGTACTTTGTCCAACAGATGGATCTGTGGTATATCGCAAACCCGGAACCTATTATGATACCATTCCAAATAAGGCTTTATGCGACAGCATCATTGAATATGAGGTAATTTCCACCGCAAGTAATGGCATTCTGAATATTAAAACCTGCGGCAGTTACATGAGTCCATCTAAAAAGTACACATGGACAACTTCAGGGACATATTTTGATACTTTGTTTTTTGGAAACAAAGTGGGTTGTGATAGTTTTATGACTATCAATTTAACGCTGACTACCCCTGCAAAACAATCGTTTAATGTGGCACAGTGTGGTAGTTATCTGGTACCATCAGGAACAAAAGTGGTGTATAACAGTGGTACAGTTACAGATTTTCTAAAAGCGGAAAATGGTTGCGATAGTATTGAATATACCATAAACGTAACAATTAATCATGCCAATACGAATTTTACGAGATCCGAAAATACGCTGACTGCAAGTACAACTGCAAGTGGTGCAACATTCCAATGGTTAAATTGCAACAACCAGTTTGCAAAAATTAATGGAGAAACCAATAAGAGTTTTACACCTACGGCAGATGGAAGATTTGCGCTCGCCGTCACAGAAAACACATGTACCGATACTTCAGGTTGTGTGAATTTTATTTACAATGGCATTAGAGAATTAAATGGAAATGAAATTTCCGTATACCCGAATCCATCTTTTGGAGACTTGAATATTCAATCTGATATGGATTTACATTCGGTAAAAGTATCTCTGATAAATACCCTCGGGGAAACTGTAAAATTCTGGGATTTGGGAGATGTTTCCATTGCAAATCTTCATGCGGACCTCCACGCAGGTTGTTATGTAATACGAGTAGAATCCAGAGAAGGAATCCTGCAGAAATTTATCATTTTGGAATAGATTTCTATTTGAATTTCAAGTGAATTTTGGAGTTTTAATCCAAATTGTTTTAACCAATAAAAACACCCGGATTATTCTGGGTGTTTTTGTAATTTCTATTTTATTTGCCTCTTGCAGGCATGTAAAGGGAGATTGCGATGATCATTCAGACGATTTCTCGATTCAATTTTCTGATTCTTCCATATTCTATCAATTATATCCAAAAGATTCACTGGTTGAAGATTCTGCCAATAATGAGGGCCATACCCGACCATTAATTTATTATTGGGATAATGGGAAGCAAATATTTCTGAAATACACCGTTGTTGCAAAACTCTCTGATACATCGCCATTTTTGAGTATTGGTGGTACAAAAGAATTAAATCTGAGCAAAGGAATTCAGAATTATTTTATACGATGGCCCGCAGGAAAAACAGATTCACTTCTTGTAAATTATAAAATACGATTCAATGAACCAAAGCACACCGAATGCGGACATGAAATCAATCAAATACAGTTGAATCAAAAGGATGGGAAGAGGAATTTGAATGGAATATTTGTATTTGAGCACAAATAAAATCCATCGTTTATTACGAATAAAAATAACAGGCTATTTGATCCCCACCACAAATTTCAATTTATACTTTGCACCACTTTATTTGCAATTTCAATAAAAATGTTGGCAATGTGGCTGTTACAACCCCGAAGGGGTTGAATTTCAATAGCGCGCAATAGCGCGCGAACGGTTTGGCGATTATTTTGCGGCGTCTGCGCGCAAAATAAATGACAAACCGAAATGAATAAAATTTAGAACATCAAATATTGAAATTCAGAAATGAAATAAATTAAAATTGAGATTCTAAATGAATTATTAGAATAAGAATTCAGAAATGAAAATCAAATAAATAATCGGTAACCAACGTGGATTGAATTACCATCCACCATCTGCGCCGCCGCCGTCAAAACCGCCACCGCCGCCCATACCACCCCAGCCCGAGCCACCGCCGCCGCCACCAAATCCTCCGCCACCCCAGCTACCACCGCCCCAGGAACCGGGGAACCAAAAGGCGCCTCCACCACGGTAACCGCGTCCGAATCTTCTATTATTTATAAATCCGATGATAGAAATCACCAGAAAAACTATGAGAAAAAATACCCAACCTGGTACTAAATCTTTTCCTTTTTTCTTCCCTGGATGAAATTGTCCTGCAATGGCTAAGATTACTGCATCCGTTGCTTTGTCCAATGCCCCGTAAATATTTCCATTGCGCATTTCCGGCGCCATTATTTCGCGAATAATCGCTTCCGTTTCTGAACCGGTTAATCTTCCCATTACCTCATTGGAATTGCGTATGCTGATCTTTCTTTCATCCATGGCCAGATAAATAAGCACACCGTTGTTGTTCTCCTTGCTGCCCATTTTCCAACCTCGGGCAAAGTCCATACTGCGTTCAAACTGCGCACGTCCTTCCAAACTTTTTTCAATTACAATTACAATTTGGGTGCTCGTGCTGTCCTCATAATTTCGCAGTTTTTGTTCCAGATTTTGGCGGGAGGAATTATCCAAAACTTCCGCAAAATCATTTACCAAACCCACATAATTTGGTACCTCGCGTCGCGATACCTTGTCTTCCTGTTCTACATTCTGGGCTTGGAGTCCACAAGTGAAAAATAATAAGAATAATAAAAAATTAACTGCGCGAAATTTCATCTGATAATTCATTTGGATTTACATTTCCCGCAGGAAAATATTGCTTTAATTTCTCCCCTGCACGTTTCACTCCATGGCAAATAGCCTCGCCCGGGCCTTGATTTCGGAATAATTGTTCCATCTCACTTTTAACTTCATTCCAAAACGCATCTGTAACACATTGGTGAATGCCACTGTCTCCAACAATTGCAAATTGCCGGTCTTTAAGTGAGACAAATATTAATACGCCATTGCGCAATTCAGTAAGATGCATCCCTTGTTTTTTAAAGGTTAACTGCGCCATCTCTAGCGGAGTTTTACCTTTCAGAGGCCCGTTTAAATGTACACGAATCTCTGCACTGGTGCCACTTTCGGCTTCACGGATCTGTTGAATGATCTTTTGTTCTACATCCCTGGGAAGTTGCGGTTTTCTAAAGAAACCAAACATGGTTTAATCAGTTTTTACCTTTATCCCAAAGGTTGTCATAATTCGGTGCATTTTCTGAACCTTCTTTTGCTTTGAATTCGTCTTTTACTTTGAATCCAAACATTCCGGCGAAAATATTGCCCGGGAATTTGCGTACAGCTACGTTCAATTCTTTCACTGCAAGGTTATAGTCGCCACGTTTGGTGTAAATAATATTTTCAGTTTCTGTTAATGAACCCTGAAAACTCAGAAATGCTTCCGTACTTCTCACTTGTGGATATGCTTCTACTGCAATGGTTAAAGCACTATTTATTTTTTGATTTGCAGCTTCTATTTGCTGAGGAGTAGTTGCGTTTTCAATGTCTTTTTTTGCGTCTACAATTCCGGCGCGCGCTTTGGTCACGGCTTCCAAAATGCCTCTTTCGTTTTTAGCAGCTTCCTGTACGGTGCGTATTAATCCGGGAATCAGATCAGCCCGGCGCTGGTATGCAGCCTGCACATTCCCAAATGCCTGTTTTACATTTTCATCTTTTGAAACCAGCCCGTTATAACTGCCACAGCCCACGAAAAACAAAATTGCAATGAGCCCGGCGATCACGATCAGAATGATATTGTTGCGATTCATATTTAATATTTTAGTCCAAATATATGTGCAAATTGTTTGCCCATTTCATTTTTCACCACTTCCATGTCAATTTGTCGGTTTAACTCTTTTTTCATGCTCGTAACTTCTTTATCCGGTATGCCACAAGGCACAATATTTCCAAACATGGAAAGATCCGTATTTACGTTCATGGCCAACCCGTGCATGGTTACAAACCTGCTGCATTTAATTCCGATCGCTGCAATTTTTCGTTCTCTTTTTCCGCCAACATCCATCCATACCCCAATACGGTCATCGAGGGCTACCGCATCTATTTCAAACGTTTTTAAAGTTTGAATAATGCTCATTTCTACAGCCTGCACAAACGATTTTACGCCCATTTGCAGCTGTTCCAGGTCAAATATGGGGTAAACAACCAATTGCCCCGGTCCATGATAAGTGATATCTCCTCCGCGCTCAATTTCATAAACTTCGGCACCAATGTTTCGCAACATTTCCGGGGTTGCAAGCATATTGTTTTTTTCAGCACTCTTGCCAAAAGTGTAAACATGGGGATGTTCCACAAAAAGGAGATCATGCGTAACGGGAACTCCATTTTTCTTGTTTTCTATTTTTTGATGAAAGAGTTTCAACTGCCTGTCCCAGGCTTCCCTGTAAGGCATGGACCCTAAATCCTGCAACTTGCAATCCTGCATTTAAAGGTGCAAAATTAGGTGCTATTCTGGTGTAATATTGACAGAAATATTGGCAACTTTGTAGCGGTGGGTAAACGGGAAACCGGAATAGCAGGAGAAAATTATGCGCTTCAATGGTTGAAGTTGCAGGGATATGAAATTCTTGAAGTCAATTGGCGCCACCATCGCCTGGAAATAGACATCATTGCTACAATAAACCACAGGTTAATTTTTGTTGAAGTGAAAACCAGAAGTAACGAAGGTTATGCTTACCCCGAACTGGCTGTAGACCAACGCAAACAAAGGTTTATGCTGACCGCTGCCAGCGCATATATGGAAAAAATGCAAATCGACAGACCATTTAGATTTGATGTTATTGCTATTATGATGCAGCCCCATCTTCGGAAACTTATTCACATCCGCGATGCGTTTTTCCCGAATTCAGCGCTTTAGAATATCATATTCGTGTAAACAAGACTTAAGTCACTCCATCTAATAATGAAAAATCACGAACTTTGCAGAAATAATGAAATTAGCCAAAATAGCCGTTTTCGCCACAGTATTCCTGTTTCAAGTCAGGTTGTTTTCGCAGCATTCCTGCGGAACAGACTCTTATTATGCAGATCAGCTTAAAAAACACCCTGAGTATGCACAAAACGAAAAGGAATTTAACGAAAGGGCAAAACAATTTGCTACAACCCCTCAGTCCAGAGCCGCAGTTTATAACATTCCTGTTGTATTTCACGTAATCCATACCAATGGCGCGGAAAATATTAGCAGGGAGCAGTTGCTCGATCAAATTCGTGTGCTCAATGCGGATTTTAGCCTTCAAAACAGCAATAAATCTAAAATTCGCGCAGCCTTCACATCGATAGCTGCAGATTGCCAAATACAATTTGTACTCGCATCCATCGACCCGAACGGGAATTGCACAGAAGGAATCAACAGAGTTTACTCTCCTTTGGGAGTGGAAGTAGATCAGAGTTCCCAGGAAGTGAAAGCACTTATTCAATGGAATTACAGAAAATACCTGAATATATGGGTGGTTTCATCTATTAAAAGTTCGGGAAACGGCACTATCCTTGGATATGCCCAATTTCCGTGGATGGGGCAAACCTCCACAGATGGCATTGTAATTCGCCACGATCGCGTGGGTACAATTGGTACAGCTTCACAATCCGATAGCGGTCGCACGCTTACCCATGAAATTGGTCACTGGCTAGGTCTCTACCATACCTTTCAGGATGGTTGCAACGGCGGTGATTTATGTGATGATACCCCCCCGGTAGATGGTGCTTTTACCAATGCCAATTGTCCCGCAAACGGAAATTCCTGCCATAACGATGGTCCGGATTTGGCGGATATGTGGGAAGATTACATGGATTATTCCGATGGAAATTGTATGGCCATGTTTTCTTTAAACCAAAAAACCAGAATGCATGGCTTTTTGGCACAATTCCCAAGAAATGGAAATGTATCTGCGTCCAACCTGCTTGCAACTGGGGTTACACTGAGCAGCACAGCTCCAATTGCCAACTTTTCGTCCAGCCACAAAATAGTATGTGCCGGAATTCCCGTAACATTTTATGATATTAGTTGTAAAGCTGCTGTAACAGCAAGGAGTTGGACTTTAACAGGTGCTTCTATTCCAAGCAGCACAGATGCAAATCCGGTAGTAGTTTATCAAACACCCGGTAAGTACAAAGTTTCTTTATTGGTGCAGAACGGCACAGGCTCCAATACCAAGTCTGTAGATGAATATATCGAAGTAATTGCACCCAATGCCACCTTATATCCAAATTTTGAAGAGGGTTTTGAAGTTTCAGATCCGGCAGCGCGCGGATTTATCTCAGTCTCCCCTAAAACGTGGGTAGTAACCGAGCTTGCAGCGAGAACCGGAACTAGCTCCTTTAAAGCACCGGTTTCAATTGCAGATGCTATAGGCACCAATTATTCGTTTGTATTGCCACCGGTAAACCTTGCAGCCATGGCAAATGCCGGATTGAAGTTTACATTTTATGCGGCATACGCGCCTTCATCCACCGGATCCGGTGAAATACTAAGGGCATTCGTTTCTACAGATTGCGGAAATTCTTTTACACAAATTCTGGAGCGTTCTGGAACTGGTTTGGCTTATTCGGGTGCATCTGCAACTTCCAATTTTGTGCCATCTGGAAGTACCCAGTGGAAATTACTCGGAATTACATCGCTAAGCAGCCTTGGAATTACGAATTCCGCCAATGCTATTTTCCGAATAGATGTAATTAGCGGACAAGGCAACCCGGTATACGTTGACAATATTAATATCAGCCCATTTATGGCCGGCGTAAAAGACCTGAATTCCAGGCTGAACGCGGAAATATACCCCAATCCTGCTGGTGAAAAGGCAACATTGGAAATGGATTTGGCATTGCCCGGCAACGTGGAAATTGACCTTTATGATATGGCAGGGAGAAAAGTGGCGAATATTCATTCGGGTACACTTTCAGCCGGCATTCAAACCATGGATATCCACAGGCCGGAACAGGCAGTATCTGCTCTGTATTTTGTGAAAATTCAGACAGCCGAAGGTCAAATAACCAAACCGATTACCTTTGCACCCTGATTTTTATAAATGATTAAAAACCTGGTAATCGTAGAGTCGCCTGCCAAAGCAAAAACCATAGAGAAATATCTCGGCGCCGGATTCACTGTTAAATCCAGCATGGGTCACATACGTGACCTGAGCAAAGGCGATGGAGCTATTGACATCGAAAAAGGATTTATTCCGAAATATGAAATAGCTTCCGATAAAAAGGAACTGGTAAAGGAATTAAAAAAACTTGCTGCTCAGGCAGAGGTAGTGTGGTTAGCAACGGACGAAGACCGCGAGGGAGAGGCCATCAGTTGGCACCTTGCGGATGTTCTGGACTTGAAAAATACCCTTACCCACCGTATCGTTTTTAATGAAATTACCAAACCTGCAATTCTGAATGCCATTCAAAATCCCAGAAAAATTGATAATTTTCTGGTGGATGCACAGCAGGCCAGAAGAATTTTGGACAGGCTTGTGGGATATGAACTTTCTCCAGTTTTATGGAAAAAAGTGAAACCACAGCTATCTGCGGGTCGCGTTCAAAGTGTAGCTGTTAGACTTGTTGTGGATAGAGAAAGGGAAATCAATGATTTCCAATCCAAATCTGATTATCGTATTCATGGTGCTTTTCAGACTTTGGAAGGTAAAACCCTGAAAGCAGAAGCAAAGTCGCGCCCGGATAATGGAGATGGCGCACGTTCTTTTCTGGAAGCTTTGATTGGCGCCAACTTCACAGTGGGTAACATAGAAGTAAAACCAACCTTTCGCAATCCTTCTCCACCATTTACAACCAGCACCCTACAACAGGAAGCTAGCCGCAAACTGGGATATGATGTGAGCAGAACCATGCAACTCGCACAGAGACTGTATGAAAATGGACATATCACCTACATGCGTACCGATTCTGTGAACCTGAGCCAATTGGCAATCGGTTCCGCCAAAAATGAAATCACACGTATGTTTGGTGCGAATTACTCTTCCCCACGCAATTACAATACAAAATCCGAATCAGCGCAGGAAGCGCACGAAGCCATTCGTCCTACCTACTTTGAAAATCTGGAAGCCGGTGATGACGCGGCACAAAAGAAACTGTACGAATTGATCTGGAAGCGTGCGATGGCTTCTCAAATGAGCCGCGCTGAACTGGAGAAAACCACTATTGCCATTGGAAATGATAAGAATAAAGAACTCTTTGAGGCACAGGGTGAAGTGGTGAAATTTGATGGGTTTCTAAAACTCTATATGGAAAGCCGGGATGATGATGACGAAGAGGAAAACTCAGGATTATTGCCACGGGTGGCTTTAGGGGAATCGCTTAAAATGCAGCAGATTCAGGCAACTCAAAAATATAGCAGGCCCGCTGCCCGTTACACCGAAGCAAGTTTGGTAAAACAGTTGGAAGAACTGGGAATAGGCCGTCCATCCACATATGCACCAACAATCAGCACTGTTCAAAAACGTGGTTATGTGGTTAATGAATCCAGGGATGGGAAAAAGCGAAGTTTTGAAGTATTAACGCTGGAAAAAAACCAAATTCAATCCCAGACTAAAGAAGAAAATTACGGTTACGAAAAGAATAAACTATTTCCAACCGATATCGGAATGCTGGTAACGGATTTTCTGACGCAGAACTTTACGGATATCATGGATTATGGTTTTACGGCTAGTGTAGAAAAGGAATTCGACGAAATCGCAGAAGGACATAAGAGTTGGCAGAAAATGCTCGAAGGTTTTTACAAGCCATTTCATAAAATGGTGGAGCAAACCACGGAAACTGCAACCCGCGTGACAGGTGAGCGCATTTTGGGCAAAGATCCCAAAACAGGTAAAACAGTAAGTGTGCGCATTGGACGATTTGGTCCGTTGGTGCAGATAGGTTCCAAAGAAGAGGGCGATGAAACCCAGTTTGCAAGTTTGCAGCGTGGACAAAGCATTGAAACCATTTCTTTGGAAGAAGCACTTAAACTTTTTGGACTCCCGAAAGAAGTAGCCGTGCATGAAGGTGAACCAGTTGTTGCCGGAGCCGGTCGTTTTGGACCATATTTAAAATACAATGGTAAGTACTTCTCAGTTCCAAAAGGTACAGACTTGCTTTCTCTAAGCGAGGCAGAAGCTTTGGAAATGCTGAAAACAGCACTGAATGCGCCACAGTTCCCAATCGAACTTGGCACATTTGAAGGTGAAACATTATCTGTAAACAAAGGTCGTTTTGGACCATATATCAAGTTTGGTGCGGCTTTCGTATCCATTCCCCGTGGTACGGATGCAGCTTCGCTTACCTTGGCTCAGGCAATAGATCTGATAAAAGCCAAGCAGGAAAGTGATAAAAATGCAATTCTGAGAACCTTTGATGACAATGCAGATGTCCAGATTTTGAAAGGCAGATATGGCCCATATGTTTCTTACAAAAAGAAAAATATAGCCTTACCCAAAGATGCAGACCCGGAGAAACTTACTTTGGCTGAAATTTTGAGCATTATTGAAAAGGCCGGAGACAAAGCTGCACCCGCAAAGAAGGCGGCAGCGAAAAAACCGGGCACCAGAAAAAAATGAGATTTCCGGCTTCCGGATTGACTTTTTATCTCTTATCAACTTAATTTGAAAATACATGCTCAGTAAGTCTGAGATTGAAGCGATATTGTATCTTTTGGATGATTCTGATGAAGATATTATCCAAATGGTAGAGCAGAGGCTGTTTTCCGAAGGTCCGGAAATTGTACCGGTTTTGGAAGATTACTGGACCCTGAATAAAGATCCACTGAGGGCTTTTCGCATAGAAACCATCATTCACAATATTCAGAAACAACAACTGGAACAGGATTTTCTGGCCTGGTTGAATTCACCTGATCGGGATTTGTTTTTGGGATGTACATTGGTTTGCAGAATCCATTATCCGGGGCTCAATCAGGCATCCATGGATGCCTACCTGGAAAAAGTGCGATTAGATGCCTGGATGGCCATGTACAGCGCTCAAAATCCAATAGACAAAATCCAGATACTCAATCATATTTTGTTTGAAAGGCATGGTATAAGCGGCAATACAGAGAATTATCACTCACCTGAAAATTCTTTTTTGAATAAAGTAATTGATACCAGAAGAGGTAACCCGATAAGCTTGTGTAATTTGTATTGCATTATTGCGCAAAGAATGGGTATTCCGGTGTTCGGAGTGAATTTACCGCAACATTTTGTGCTCGCATATTGCGAAGAACTCAATCCGGAACAAAATATACCTTTCAATTCCAAAGGACAGTTAAATCGAAGCGATTATGGCAGGGTTTTGTTTTATGTAAATCCTTATTCGAAGGGTCAGGTGTTCCTGCAAAAAAACATTGATGAATTTCTTACTGCAATAAAAGTAGAGCCACAGGAAAGCTTTTATGAACCCTGTGATAATCTCGAAATTGTAAGACGTATGTTGCGCAATTTACATTTTTCATATTCGGAATTACAATCCATTGAAAAGCAAACTTTGGTACAGAATTATATGAAATTGCTCGGCATGACCGGAGATTCGGATTCATTTATCAGATAGTATCCTTTGCGTTAATTCGTTTGGTAGGCCCGTAAAAAAACACGATTTTTGCAGACTAAATTTATGGCTGAAAAACCAATTCTGATGCCCAAAATGGGTGAGAGTATCGCAGAAGCCACTATCATCCGGTGGTTGAAGAATGAAGGTGAAAGAGTGGAGAAAGATGAGCCACTGGTGGAGATTGCAACAGACAAGGTGGATAGTGAGATACCGAGCACTGAGGCCGGAATTCTGGTAAAAAAACTCTATGCGGATGGTGCTGTGGTGAAAGTGGGAGAACCCGTAGCCATGATTGAAAGCAGCGATTCTGCGGCCGTTGTAAAACCGGCTGAAATTCCTGTAGTTTCTGCTCCCGCACCTGAAGTTGCCGCGCAAGTTTTGGAAAAAGCAATTTCTCCGACAGCCCAGCCTGCCCAGGCAACCAACCATTCGGATCGTTTTTATTCTCCATTGGTAATGAACATTGCCAGAACAGAAGGCATTTCGATGGCGGAACTGGATAATATCCCCGGCACAGGAAAAGAAGGCAGAGTTACTAAAAGTGACATCCTGGAATATGTAAATAATCGCGGGAATAATTCCATTGCGCCAACCGCTATTCCTGCATCTGCACCTGTAGTTACCGAATCTAAATCGGTACAAAAAGTTGAAATTAAAGCTCCTGTTGTGAGCTTAAATGCAGGGGATGAAATTATGGAAATGGACAGGGTTCGCAAACTGATTGCGGATCATATGGTGATGAGTAAAAGCGTTAGCCCGCATGTAACCAGTTTTGTAGAAGCGGATGTTACCAATTTGGTGATGTGGCGCGAAAAAGTTAAAAATAATTTCAAAAAACGCGAGGGAGAAAATATTACGTTTACTCCAATTTTTATAGAGGCCATAGCCAAGGCCATCAAGGATTTTCCGATGATTAATATTTCGGTGGACGGGGATAAAATTGTGAAACGCAAGAATATTAATATTGGTATGGCAGCAGCGCAACCAAGCGGAAATCTGATTGTTCCGGTAATAAAAAATGCAGATTCCATGAACCTGCTGGGCTTGGCCAGAACGGTGAACGACCTTGCAAATCGGGCAAGATCAAACAAATTAACTCCGGATGAAATTCAGGGTGGAACTTATACGCTTACTAACGTTGGTTCTTTTGGAAATGTGATGGGAACGCCAATTATCAACCAGCCACAAGTTGCTATTATGGCCGTTGGTGCCATTCGCAAAAAACCGGCGGTTTTGGAAACTGAATATGGAGATGTTATTGCAATTCGCCACATGATGTTTCTAAGCCACAGCTACGACCACAGGGTGGTTGACGGAGCTTTGGGCGGCCAGTTTGTGCGTCGTGTTGCAGATTATCTGGAACAGTGGGATTTGAATCGCGAAATCTAACTACCTGTAATTTTTGACTTAATTTCTGGTTATCATTGCAGAAAGGCTTTCTGCATGGAAACCAGAATCAGATTACTCTCTAATTTTATGGCTTTTGCAGCGGCAGCATTCTGCCTGCTTCTGACTGTGGATGAACTTTTGCCAACGAGAGAAGTGGGGGAGACAGTTTTACGCAGATACGAAAACAGAACTACAGAAGGCACATCGCTTTATATCGATTACCATATAGAAACGAATCAATTGCGTGATATTGAAGTTCCAATCGAAATCTATGCTGCAATTCAATCTGGAGACTATCTCAGTTTGTATTTGACTCCAGTATTTAACCAATTAAAATCATTTGAAAGCACCAGTAAAAGTAATAGGGATATTACCAGAAAAGGGAATCCGGATTTGCCCAGGGAATTGCCGTTTATTGCTGGAATAGTTGCAATGATTTTGGGCTTAGTTTCTGTATTCGTAATTAAGAGATTCGAGCTAAAAGTTGCTCTTGCTTTTCTTACCATTGTTACCACCGCTGTTCGTTGGTGGTTTATCGGCTTATAAAAATGTTTGCGCAAATTTATTTATTGCTAAGGAAAAATATAAGTTACAGAATTTATTTTCTGTTGGTTTTTTTGGCATTAATAAAACAATGCATCAGTTTTTCTTCATTGGTGGATTGGAATGAATACCATGCATCAGCTGTGAATTTATTTGACAAATTTACTTGGGATTCATGTGTTATTGGTCGGGGAAATTGCGACCATATTCTTCATGAAACCAGGCGTACACCCGGATTTCCATTAATTATCATCATTACTTTCTATTCCAAATATTTGTTAATTGCCGCACAAATTATCCCCGCTATTTTGGTTCCCGTAATTGCCAAAAGAATTTTGCTGCTATTAAATTTGGACGACAAAGTTTTTAATAGATTTCTGATTTTTTTATTGCTGTTTCCACTTCAGTTTTTTTACAGCGCATTCCCTATGCCTGAAATATGGTGCCAGTATTTGTTGCTATTCGGATGGCTTTCTTTGCTGCAGAAAAACATAAGAATGCTGGCCTTTTCAGTTGCCGCTTTAGTGTTATTAAAACCTGTTTTTGTTATTTTGGCATTGCTCCTGGTAGTTTATGCCTGTTTTCAATTTAAAAAAAGGTGGATGTTATTTTTTCCAATTGCAATTGTTGGTTCCATTTCATTCGTCAACTATTCCCGGTATGATAAATTTCACTATAGTTCCATCTCTGTAGAAAATGCCTGGGAATATAATCTGGTAGCCTTGCACAACCGAACTCTGACAGAATCTGAAATTATTGATTTTAGAAAAAATGCATCTAAAGAAATTGAAGAAAATACATTTAAAAATAAATATAATTATTTGCGCAAAAATACGAAACTTGAAATAATAAAACACTGGCCGGAATATGTTTGGATTCACATCAAAGGTGCAGTTCTAGGCAGCATAGATCCTGGCAGGTATGATTTGATAGCCTTTTTTGATATCAAAGAAACACCAGGACTTTCCAATATAAAATCCAGGACGCAAAATGCTATTTTGTCCCAACCCTGGCCGGTGCTGATGTACATTATCCTATTTTTGCTGATGCAGATTTTTCGATGGATTCTGGTTTGCATCGCTTTGTTTCGCGCACCTGGAAAATGGATCGTTCCTTGTTTGATTATTGCCATTTTTGTCTTTATCCCCGGGCCTGTTGGAAGTGCCAGATATCTCGTTCCTCTGATGCCGGTAATTTGTATTATTGCTGCCACCGGTTTGAATTCCATACCTCACCGTGAAAAAAATATTTCTCTGCAGCGATAACCATGGATTCGTTGATGAAGCGATTCTGCACCATGCCAAACAGGCGGATGAAATATGGCATGCCGGTGATTGGCTAAATATGGATCTACTTTTAGAATTTGAAAAATTAAATAAGCCCATACGAGCAGTTTGGGGAAATGCCGATGGTCAGGAACTTCGCAGAATTTTTAAAGAGCATTTGTATTTCCAAGTGGAAGGAGTTAAGGTGTATATGACCCACATTGGTGGATATCCCGGACATTATAGTCCTGCTGCCAAAATCCGCATTAAGGAAGCAAAGCCGGATCTTTTTGTGTGTGGACATTCGCATATTTTACGTGTAATCAGAGACCCGGCAAACGGCAATTTGTTGAGCGTAAATCCGGGTGCCTGTGGGAAACAGGGTTTTCACAAAGTACGAACTGCTTTGCGCTTTCAAATGGAAAATGGTAAAATTTCTGAAATGGCTTTTATAGAATTTGGTACAAGAAATTCCATTTGAATGATTTGAATCCCGATTATTTTTTTATTTTTGCAGCCCCGTTTCCAATTCTCTTAAAAGAGAATGTTGATTATGCCCAGGTGGCGGAATCGGTAGACGCGCTGGTCTCAAACACCAGTGGGCTAACCCCCGTACCGGTTCGACTCCGGTCCTGGGCACCTCTTTTTCGATGACCGTATATCGCAATATTGCCGTTGGTCAGAGCAAATCCAAAACCCTGTATATCGATGCATATTTGCCAGAATCAGGCGGAGATTTTGACACGGCCGTTTTTTTTCATGGCACCAAAGGATTTAAAAACTGGGGTGCCTGGCCATTTATGGCTCCATTTTTCAATCATGAGAACATTGCTTTGGTCACGGTTGGTTTTTCCCATAACGGACTGGCTGCACCAGACGCTGATACTTTTGACGATCCCGCAGCTTATGCCTCAAATACCATTTCACTGGAATTGGCCGAAATGAAAATGGTAATTGATTGGTTGGAACAAAAGTCTGAAGAGTGGAAATTAAGCGGATTATTTCATTTGATTGGACATAGCAGGGCAGGAGGGGAGGTTCTGATTTATGCCTGCAGAGATCAGAGAATTGATAAAGTGATAACCTGGGCTACCATCGATAATTTTTTGCATGTATTTCGAGATTTTGATCGCGAAAAATGGAAAGAAGATGGTGCGGTAATTATTAAAAACCAGCGCACCGGACAAGAATTACCGGTCAATTATACTTTCCTCACCGATGTTGAAAAAAACCAACCTGAATTCAATATTCTAAAAGCCGCATCCATTATAACCAATCCGTTATTGCTTATTCATGGCAACAAGGATGATTCTGTATCCATACAATGCAGTAAAAATATTTATGAAAATTGCCTGCATTCCATATTGGTAGAAATTGAAAATGCCAATCATGTTTTTGGCCTAAAACACCCATGGGCCGAAAATGCAAAATTCCCAAGGGAATTTATTCAGGTTTTAGACAATACGGTTGATTTTATTAAAGGGTAATGATATACTTGAATTCATTTAGCGGCTGCGCGCTTTAACCTATCGTTAATCGCCCTTCCAAGGCCGGTTTCAGGTACCAGTTCAGCTACAATTCCCGAATATTTTTTCTGATCTAATATGCGCAAAAATTCAAATAAATGAATTGCTGCAGCTTTTGTATCTTCCTTTTCAGACAAAATATATTGATGCTCCTTTGGAAATCCTTTTGCGTATTGATGAAATCGCAATAAAGCTATATTACTATTTTCGAAATGCTTCGGAATTTCAGCTCCGTACTCAATTAAATAAATTTTGGTGTGGGGTGAATAATGCTTGTCTAATTGACCAGGCGCCGTTGGATCACTATTTTGATTCAGATTTTCTTTATAGTTTCCCAACAAATTTTTTATTACTTCTGGTGCCGTTCCTCCCAATCGCAATACCTCCGGAATTTCTTCCGTAAATCTTACAATCGTGCTTTCCAAACCAACTTTGCATGGCCCGCCATCCAAAATATAATCAATTTCATTGCCCAATTGCTGCTGTACATGCATGGCACTGGTCGGACTGATGTATCCAAATGGATTTGCGCTGGGTGCTGCTAACGGGAAATCTAATTCTCTAAGTAATTCCAAAGTCAGGGTATGATCCGGAACTCTTAATCCTACGGAATCATTCCCGGCAGTAACCAAATCTGGTACAATTTCCTTTTTGGGTAATACAATGGTGAGAGGACCCGGCCATAATTTTTCAGCGAGTTTTACAGCCGATTCCGGAATTGGTTCTGCGTATTTTTCACATTCAGAAATCGAATGAATATGTACAATTAATGGATCAAAAAAAGGGCGGTTTTTTGCTTTAAAAATTCCTGCAACTGCATCAGAATTTAAAGCATTTGCCGCAAGGCCATAAACCGTTTCGGTAGGAATGGCAACCAATCCGCCGCTTCTTAAAATAGCCGCAGCCTTAATTATATCCGTTCCAATTTCCGCCATTTTTTAGCGGCGTTTCAAAACATATTTTTCGATTTTGTTATACAAATGGCTGCGCTGAATATCTATCTCCTGTGCTGTTTTTGCCACATTCCAGCCATTTTGTATCAACTTTCGCTCAATAAAAATTTTCTCCGCCCAATCTCTGAAGTCTTGCAGGGTCTGGTATTTGTCGACCACACCAAATGGATCAGAACCGCGTTGAGCCGGATTGGAATAAATGTATACATCTTCTCCGGTAATCACATCCCCGCAAAGTATTACAAGCCTTTCAACCACATTGCGCAATTCGCGAATATTTCCGGTCCAATTCACTTCTTTCAAAGCATCATATCCATCCACAGAAAATTTCTTCAATGGCATGCCATTTTCATCGCACGCATCCTGCAGAAAATTATCAGCAATCAGGGTAATGTCATCTGCGCGTTCATTCAGCGTTGGAACATGAATGAGAATTACAGATAACCGATGGTAAAGGTCCATACGAAAATTACCCTTGTCTATTTCTGTGTGTAAATCCTTATTAGTTGCAGCAACTATGCGCACATCAACTTTTATTTCTTTATCTCCGCCAACTCTGGAAATTCTTCCTTCCTGTATAGCACGCAAAACTTTTGCCTGCGCCGCAAGACTCATATCTCCAATTTCATCCAGAAATAAAGTACCACCATGTGCCTGTTCAAATTTTCCAATTCTTTGCTTAATCGCCGAAGTAAAACTTCCTTTTTCATGGCCAAAAAGTTCGCTTTCTATCAGCTCTGTTGGAATACTGGCACAGTTTACTTCCACCAGGGGCATTCCGGCACGTGGGCTCTTTTCGTGTATCCATCGCGCCACCAATTCTTTTCCGGTACCATTTTCCCCGGTAATTAAAACCCGTGCTTCGGTGGGTGCCACTTTTTCTATGGTCTCTTTAATTTTTTGAATCGCTGGAGTTTCACCAATAATGTCGAATGTTTTGGTGACTTTGCGCTTCAATACTTTGGTTTCTGCAACCAGATTATTTCTATCAACTGCATTTCGCAGAGTGATAAGAAGGCGATTTAAATCCGGTGGTTTGGTAATAAAATCGTAGGCTCCTTTTTTAGTAGCTTCAATTGCCATATCTACAGTGCCATGTCCGGAAATCATAATGAACGGAACATCAGGAGAAAGAGCCATTGCTCTGTCCAAAAGTTCCATACCATCAATCCCCGGCATTTTTACATCGCATAAAACGGCATCAAATTCCTTCTTTTGAAGCAATTGCAAAGCTTTATTTCCGTCTTCGGCAAGTGTTACCCCAAAGTTTTCATATTCCAGAATATCCTTTAGGGTTTCTCGAATCGCTGCTTCGTCATCTACTACGAGTATTTCAGGCATGCATGTATAAATTAGTTTACAATTTTATGTTATAAAATTTGGACATAGACACTCAGTTTTCCTCTTGTTATCCACGGAATTTTATTTTAATTCATTCAGGTACTTGTCTTTCTATCCGAATGTAACAAAATTCAAATCCCACGTTACAATGCAACACTCCTGAAATGTTATGAATTATATCAAACCATTTATTTTTTTAATTCTGGGATTTGGCGGAATTTCTGAATTATGCGCCCAGCAGGAAACCTATCTCACTCATTTTGCTTTTAATAAACTGCTGTATAATTCCGCATATGCCGGTTTCGATGGAAATTACTGTGCGAATGCTGTACATCACCGACAATGGCTGGGATTGAAGGATTATACAGGCAGGTTTCCAACGGAGGATCACTTGCCACCTAACCCGGAATTTCCAACCAACATTGCTCCGGTAACCCAGGGTTTGGGAATTTCAATTCCGGTTAATTATCGTGTTGGTGGAGATAAAATAAATTTGGGTGGTGTTATGCTTGGATTCATAGATGATGTAATTGGTTATGAAAAAAATACCAGCATGAAAATCGGACTTGCATTTAATTTGAGAATAACCAATCATGCCTATATCAGGTTGGGAATGGATGTGAATTATATGACCAAGAGATTTGATGCCATGAAATTAAGGGCTTTACATAACCCGGATCCAATGGTGCCTGCAGGGTTAAGTCCTGCAGATTCCAAATGGTTACTGGGTTCGGCCATTTATTTTCATACCAAATGGAATTCACTTTTTTCGGGAATCAGTATTTCTTCCTGGAACCAACCAAATTTTTCGTATTTAAATTTAGGTGGAACAATTACGGATATTGCAGCTGCAAAGCATGTATACTGGGTGTCGGGTTTGAGTTTGCAACGACGTGGATATAAAATTCAGCCGGTGATGTTGCTTAAATCAGTGAACGAAAATAAAGGTTGGGTGAAGCCACAATTGGATGCACAATGCAATGTGGTTTTTCGCGAATTATTTTCAATCGGAACCGGAATCCGCGCACAGGTAGCAGGAGTGGATGCGTGTGATTTTTTATTGGGCTTTTATCCGGGCTCAATTTGGCCATCCCTGCAACCCAATGAAGGGTCGTTCCGCATCGGATATAGTTATGATATAACATTACAGTCTTTGCGGTTAAACAGCCGAAATAGTCATGAAATTCAGGTCAATTATTGTTTCGCAATTCCCTATGTAAACTATAAAATTCGCCATCCACGTGATTTGGAGTTTCATGAAAAAGCCAAAGGAAAGTCGCAAAAAACCAAATTGGTGAGGCACCACAAAAGATGAATTTGAAACCGCCAAAAACATTACATAACCACATCATTCACCTTTAATTTCATGTATTTGATAAAAAAATTTGTTCAATCACTAAGGAATCCGCAAATTTGTCGTTTAACTGTTTATCAACGGAGAATGATTAGAACGCTTACCAGAGTACTGGCCGCAGCCGCGGTATTAGCCCCGCTAGCAGCCAGTGCACAGCAAGATCCTTATTACACCCATTTTACTTACAATAAAGTATTGCTGAATCCGGCTTACGCGGGTGCATCGGGTAGTTTTTGCATCAATGCAATTACCCACCAGCAGTGGCGTAGCTTCGAGGATCAGACCCACGCTTATAAAACACAAAGTCAGGGTACATCCTTACTTTCGGATAATCTGCCTGCCAATATTGCTCCGAAAACCAGCGGATTTGCGTTTTACGCTCCAATCAACATAAAAAATAAAACTACCGAAGAAATTAAAAACTACGGTGGTGCATATATCGGATTCGTAAGTGATGTGGTGGCTTATGAAACAAATACATATTTACGAGGTGGTGTTGCGGGGGCATATACACTTTCAGATGGATCCGATATCCGCCTTGGTGTTGATTTTGTGAGCCTCACCAAACAACTGGATGGAGATAAACTTCGCGCACATGATCCAAATGATCCTAAAATTCCAACCGGAAAACCTGGAGATACCAAAACAACATTTGGAGCAGGTCTTTTTTATCACAATCCCAATTTTCACGAACTTTACGTAGGATTATCCACTTCACATCTTAAACCCCAGACATTTTCATATGGTACCAGTGGCGCCATTAATATCAGCACAGCCCGCCATTTTTATCTGATGGCAGGTGGTCGTTGGGAAAATTTCCTGGCCAACCCTTCGCTAACTTTAGATCCTGCAATTTTGATCAAAACAGTAAACGAAAAAGGTGGATTTGTTAAACCTCAGGTTGATTTGCAGGGCATGGTTACCTGGAATCAATTATATGCAGGTGGTGCAAATTTCAGATTCAATGCCTTTGGTGTAGATGCACTCTCATTAATGTTGGGATATTATCCTCCAATTAAAGGGAACGATCCGGGACCAAATGGCAAAAATTTATTGCGTGTTGGATACAGTTATGATATCACCCTTCAATCCCTGCGTCGCGCCAGCAATGGCACGCACGAACTGCAGGTAAACTATTGTTTCAGAATTACTTTGCCTGAGAGAATAGAACCTGTATACAGGCATCCAAGGTATATGCAACGTCCCGAAAACATTGAATAATTTAACCACCTGACACAATAATTACAATAAGACTGCGTTTATATACTGTGCATTTGCAAAAAAAGATGGAACTTTGGTTCGATTCGTATATTTTTGCAACTTCACAGAATTTACACATATTCGAAATTACCAAATGAAAAGAAAGTTGATGAGTTATTTCTCAGGAAACGGCATTGTGAAAGGATTCATTGGGGCCTTTGCGAACAAGCAGGTGCGCAATTTTTCTATTGTGGCTGTGATCGTACTACTGGCCTGTGGTCCGGCAGATACAGGTGATCTCACCGGAGTCCCTGGCAGAAGACCATGGTTTCACCCTCAGCCTCCCGGGACTATTTATGTACCCTCCGGTACTTTTCACACAGGTCAATCCGATCAGGACATTTTTCAGTCCTATATCGAGCCTAACAGGCAGATGACCATAGTTGCATTCTGGATGGATGAGACCGAAATCACCAATAACGAATACCGCCAGTTTGTAGATAACGTAGTGGACTCCATCGCCAGATTTATGATCGATGAAGATGAGCTGTTTTTCCCCGAAGATGATGACGGAAACCGTTACATCGATTACACCAAAGAAGTGGATTGGGAGAGATACAAAGAAGAATTGGAAGATATGTTCTATCAGCCTAGTGAGCGTTTCCGTGGCAAACACCAGCTGGATACCCGCAAACTGATGTTCAAATATCAATGGTTTGATTATGTTGCAGCTGCTAATCTGGACAGGGATAAATACAATCCTATGGACAGAAGCCGTTTCATTCACAATGAAGAAACCTTGATTTATCCGGATACTCTATGCTGGGTTAGGGATTTTACCTATTCTTATAATGAGCCTATGGCCAGAGTTTATTTCTGGCATCCAAAATACGATGATTATCCGGTTGTGGGTGTCAATTGGCACCAGGCCAATGCATTCTGCGCGTGGAGAACTACCCGCAAACAGAGTTATTGGGAACAGGCAGGACATTTGCCTAATACGGAGGAATTCAGATTACCAACGGAATACGAATGGGAATATGCCGCACGTGGCGGCAGAATTGGAAATAAATATCCTTGGGGTGGACCTTATGCCCGCAATAGCAAAGGATGTATGTTGGCGAACTTTAAACCTTTGCGCGGTAACTATGGCGTAGATGGTGGTGTTTATCCGGTACGGGCGGATTCTTACTTCCCGAATGACTGGGGTCTTTATAATATGTCCGGTAACGTTTCTGAATGGACTTCTTCAACCTGGGAAGTAGCAAATAATGCCATCGTTCATGATTTGAACGGTGAACACTATCGCCGCATACCCGAAAGAGGACCTGAAGCTCAGGCTGCACCTATTTCCCTAAAACGCAAAGTAATTCGCGGGGGCTCCTGGAAAGATGTGGCGTACTTTATCGAAAACGGTGCGAGAACCTATGAATATTCGGACACCAGTAAATCCTACGTTGGATTCCGCTGCGTGCAGACTTACATAGGCCGTTCGAATAAAGATAAAAAATAATATTATTCATTCTTTTCTGTAATGAATCAATATTGCCATAGTTAATATAAATATGTTAAACCTATAAAAAACCAAATATCAAAATGAGCAAAAGTTTCTTTGAATCAAAAAGGTGGAAGCAGACCATGAACATGATTTATGGTTTCGGTGCTGCAATTGTAATTGCCGGTGCTTTGTTTAAAATTATGCACTGGAAAGGTGCTGACTTGATGTTGATCATCGGGATGGCGACGGAAGCAGGCATTTTCTGTATTTCGGCGTTCGAGCCGGTACACATGGACCCAGACTGGTCTCTTGTTTATCCGGAGTTAGCAGGTGGGGAACCCACAACTAAAAAAGAGAAAAAAGGCGGAAGCATCTCCCAACAACTGGATGCAATGCTTGCTGAAGCCAAAATTGGTCCTGATTTGATCCAAAGCCTTGGAACAGGGCTGCAGTCATTAAGTACCAATGTAAAAGACATGGCTGAAATTTCTACCGCTGCAATTGCTACCAATGAGTATGCAAGTAGCGCTACCAAAGCTGCAAGAAATATGGAAGAAATTTCCAAAAGTACTGCTATGGTGTCAGACTCGTTGAGCTCCTTCACCGGTGGTCTCAGCAGTGTACTCAATAACCTGAATGCTTCCGAAAGCGCTACCAGCGACTTCAAGGAAGAAATGGGTAAATTGAACCGTAACCTGGGCAACTTGAACCAGATTTACGGCAATATGCTTAGCGCAATGGGTGGAAGCCGCTAAGAAGTTTTCTGTACCAAATAATATAAGGAGAACAGAAAATGTCTGGTGGTAAATTGTCTCCACGTCAGAAAATGATTAACATGATGTATCTTGTGTTAATTGCATTGCTGGCGTTGAACGTGTCCAAAGAAATTATTAAAGCTTTCAATTTGATGGAGAATTCACTGAATACTTCAACCAAAAATCTGGAAGCAAAAAATGATCTGACTTTAAAGGCAATTGTTTCTGAGGCAGCTGATAAACCCGATGCTCAGGCAGCGGCACAGTTTGCTAAAAAAGCAAAAGCTATTTCAGATAAATTCATCAAAAATATTGAAGACGTAAAGGCCGATTTGGAAGCGAATTCCGAAGGCCGTATGGAAGGCCCTGAACACATGCTGGTAAAAGGTGGTGTTGCAGAGCTTACCATGGGCGACAATATGGAGGTGCATTCTAACTACTTCCTGCTCGAGAAGAAACCAACGCGCAGAGATGGTAAACCTTATGCATTTAACCCCAGTAAAATGCGTGGTGATGCGGTAAAAGATCTGATTAACAATACACGTATCGATCTGCTCAAGGTTTTGGATGAAGCAATGAAAAATCCATATCTTGGAGGAAAAGACGATGCCGGCTATACCAAGAACCTTCTGAATAAAGCAGCATCTGACCTGACCAAGAAAACCTCTCTGATTGCCGAAGACCAAAAGAATACCGACGGCAAAACCACAGAGTGGGTGAGCATGTATCTGGAGCACAGCCCATTGGCTGGTGTATTTGCTCTTCTGAGCAAATACGAGAATGATGCGCGTGCACTGGAATCAGAGATTACAGCCAAATTGGCGGAATCTGTAAATGCTTCCAAAATCAAATTTGATAAAACCATGGCTGTGATTTCCACACCTTCCAGTGCGGTATTGCAGGGCCAGGTTTACGAGGCAGATTTGATTCTTGCTGCATATGACTCCAAATCCGATTTGAAAATGACCGCCGGCGGCTCTGCTGTTGAGGTTAAAGACGGTGTTGGTAAATACAAAGTAACTGGTGGAACCCCTGGTGAATTCAATTATAAGGTTCAAATCGCTGTACCTAAACCAGGTGGCGGAACCGAGTTGAAAGAAGCCGAAGGTAAGTATACCGTATTCCCTTCTATTGCTGCGATTTCCGCGGACGAACTCAACGTATTTTACGTTGGTTTGGATAACCCAATTTCAGTTGCTGTAGCAGGTGTGGATCCATCCAAAGTAAGAGTTGCTGCTTCTGCAGGAAATCTGGTTATGGTGGGAAAAGGAAAATACCAGGTGAGAATTCCGGTAAGACAGGGCAACGAATGTAACATAGCTGTACAGGCTCAAATTGGAGATCGCTTTATCCCTATGGGAAATAAGAGATTCCGTATTCGTAACGTGCCGAAACCTGTGTTCCGCGTGGGTGCAATTGCATTGGATAAACCGGTGCCATTGTCCAGCCTTAAAATTCAATCCAGAGCCAATGCAGTTTTAGAGAACTTTGTATATGAGGGTGTAAAATTCACCATACAAGGCTTCAAATTCATTGGAATTGGAAGAACAGGACCAAAACAGGTAGTTTGTAACGGGCCTTCCATGGCTCCTGCGCAGTCAATCCTGACAAATATGAGAAGCGGTGAGTTCATTATGTTCACCGATATCAGAGCTGTTGGTCCCGGAGGTCAGGTGGTATACCTTGAAAATGCCGCTACAACTATACAATAAACAGAGAAAAAACAAGTTATCTAGGATATGAAGAGGTTATTGTTCATTTTTAGCATCGGGCTCCTGAGTCTCTCTGCTACAGCCCAATGGGATTGGGGTGGCGGAGGTGGATCAGGTTCGGGTTCCGGCTCAGGCTCAGGAAGTAGTTCCGGTAGTGGATCGGGTAGTGGAAGTGGTTCCGGTTCGGGCTCAGGCTCAACTTCAGGTGCCGCACCTGCTGCTGCAAAAACACCTACTATCGCGGTACCAACCATTGGTACGCACTACGATGACGATCCGGTAGCACACTATGAACCACCACACGTTCCCAATGACGGAAGACCCGGCATGGATGAAGCTGTGATAGTTCCCTATCCTTACTTGCGTGAGGCAGATGTAAAATTCCGTCGCAGGGTTTGGAGAAGAATTGATGTGCGCCAGAAAATGAACAAATCCTTTACCTGGCCAAGAAACCCGGTAACCCAGATAATTTATGAATTGGGTGTAAAAGGGCAGGTTCCAATTTACTGGACCGACTCCCTGAACCGGATTATGACCGCTGAAGATGGCTTTAAACAAGGCGCAAAGCTGGTTGTAACCCAGATTCAGAATCCTTTAAACCCGGATGATCCGGATGATATGATAGATACCGCTTACTACGATATCTGGAAATATGATGCGATACAGAAGTTTGAGGTAATGGAAGACTGGATTTTTGATTACAAACATTCAGAATTGCGCCCTCGCATCATTGCAATTGCTCCAATGTATCAGGAGAAATACCCTAACGGTATTACTTATGACCTTCCGCTTTTCTGGATGAGGATGGACGATATTCGCCCAACCCTGGCCAAAAGTGAAGTTTACAACAGATACAATGACGCATTGCGTATCAGTTGGGATGATTTGTTTAACCATTACCGTTTGTTTGACAGTTATATTGTGAAACAAACAGATTGGGATGATTTGTACATTTCATTCAAACCCGAGTTTATGCAGGACGGTCTTGCTGCCCTGATAGAAGGAGAGAACATTAAAAATGATCTCTTCATCTTCGAACATGATCTTTGGGAATATTAAAAAAGTAAAAATGAAAAAGGCTGTCCATTGGGCAGCCTTTTTTTGTTACAAAAAGTCCGGATTTTAGGGCAATTGCCTAATTTTATCCATTCGAATGCTGCGAATAACAAATATGGTGTTCACTGTCTGTTTATCGGTTTTGGTACCGGTAAAAATGCAGGCACAGGTTGGAATTGCATCGGATACCACCGGATTTCGCACGCGATATGTTCCTGGGGCAGCCATGGATACTGTTACCAATTTCCGAGGTATGCCTGTACAACCGGCAATTCGGGAATCCGCAGTTAAATTTCAAAAGAATATTTGGCGCTGCCTGGATACCCGGCAAATTGGGAATAAAGCGTTCATAACGGGCAGCCCGGCCGTTTTGTCCTACATGTTCAACCTTGCAACCACCAAACTAATTACTTACGAAAATGCAGATCTGGATTCGATTTTAGCTGTATCAGAAATTAAAAAACGCCTTTTATATACCGTGCATACTCAGGTTTATGGCGGAGGTTCCAATCAGGTTGCTGATTTAAAAGACACTTCGTACGCAAAGTCCATTACTGCGAAGGATATACGCCGCTGGTACTTTTCAGAAGCGTTTTATTTTGACAATACTGCAGGGAAAATGCGAACACGTTTGGTGGCTATTGCACCGGTATTTGCATTTCAGGAGCAAGGATCGAAAGAAGGCCCATCTAAAGAGGCACCATTGTTTTGGCTTTCCGCGGATGCTATTTTACCTTTTTTACATACGCTGCCATTTAAGGATCCTTTGAATCCGGCTGTTGGATTGTTTTGGGATCGCATGATCGGCGAATTGCAGTATTTTGATACTTATGTTGTGAAATCCGTGAGTGAGGACATGCGCATGGCAGATAAATCAGCTTCCGCATTACAATCTTTGATTCAAAGTGAGAATTTGAAACAAGACCTGTTCATCTTTGAACACGACCTGTGGGAATACTGATTGGACAAAAGTGGGTAACAATACTACCTGATTCGGAAGTTTCCATGTCAACTTCTGTTTGAAATTCCATTGATTCTCACTATTTTTGCGCTTCGTTTTGAAAAACGCCTCTGAACTTTTGGCAGAATTCGATATTGAGTTTGTTAAGTTAAAAGACGGCAGGCATGATTTTCAATATGAGATTGACAAACAGTTCTTTGAAGCATTTGAAAACGAAGAAGTTGCATCGGCGGATGTCCGCGTGGAACTCCAATTAGACAAACAACATCACATGGTGCAGGCAGACCTTATTATGAAAGGTACTCTGGGAATGTCATGTGACCGCTGTTTGGAAACCTTAAACTGGCCAGTGGATTGTAAATATAAAGTGATTTACAAACTTCAGGATGAACACCAGTCCAGGGAATTGACTGAAGATCCAAATGTGGAGTTGGTAGTTGTACCGCACACCGCTTTTTCGTTCAATGTTGCACAGCCAATTTACGAATCGGTGTTGCTTGCAGTTCCCATGCTGCGCAATTGCGATGGATTGGATCAAAAACCCTGCAACAGGGAAATGCTTGAAAAACTGGAAAAACTGAATCAAAACGGGGAGGAAGGTACCGACCCGCGATGGGATAAATTAAAAGAACTATTAAAATAAAGACAAATGGCACATCCTAAGCGAAAAATATCCAAGACACGCCGCGACAAACGTCGTACGCACGACAAATTAGAAGTGCGTCCCATGATTGCTGATCCCGTAACCGGTGATGTTTCACTTTATCACAGAGTGAACCTGGAAACCGGCATGTACCGCGGGCAGAAGGTCATGAAGGGCAGAAACGAAGCTTAAAATGAAGCTGGGCTTAGATGCCATGGGCGGGGATTTTGCCCCGTTAGAAGCCGTTAAGGGGGCTGCTACGGCCGCAAGCCTGCACCCCGGGTATTCCATTGTATTATTTGGCGACAAGCATCTCATTGATGAAGTTTGCAGGGAAGAGAATATCTCCAAAGATCTCTTCGAAGTGGTTCATTGTACCGAAGTTATTGGCATGAGCGAGCATCCTGTAAAGGCTTTTGCATCAAAACCGGATTCCAGTTTGAATGTTGGCTTTGGCTGGTTAGCTGCAAGAAAAATCGACGCCTTTATCAGTGCCGGAAACACTGGTGCTATGTTAGTAGGTACCATGCAATCCGTGAAAGCTATAGAAGGTGTAATCCGACCTTGCCTTACCACCATCTTGCCACGTGAGAATATGCGACCCGGTTTGTTGATGGATGTAGGAGCCAATAGCGATGTAAAACCGGAACATTTGCAGCAATTTGCATTGCTGGGTTCTCTTTATTACAAAGCATTGTTCAAAGTGTCACATCCAAAAGTTGGATTGCTCAATATTGGGGAAGAAGCGGAAAAGGGAAGTTTACTTACCAAAGCTGCACATGCACTTTTAAAAGATACCCCGGGCATACAGTTTGAAGGCAATGTGGAAGGACGAGACTTGTTTAATGCAAATGCCGATGTGATCGTTACCGATGGATTTACCGGAAATGTGATAATCAAACTTTGTGAAGGAATTTATTATAAACTCGCCAAACGCGGCGTTCAGGACGAATTTCTGGATAAATTTAATTTCAAACATTACGGAGGAAGTGCAATTTTGGGTGTGAATGCACCGGCAATTGTCGGACATGGAATTTCCAAAAAAGATACATTTGTGAAGATGATAGAAATGGCAGCTGAATTGGTAGAAAGCAATCTGATCAGCGAAATGCAGCAATCTTTTGCCGGAACATCACAGATCAGCGAGCAGTAAAAAATGAACAGAATCACAGCAGCAATAACAGCAGTAGGTGGCTATGTGCCGGAAACGGTTTTAACCAACCAGGACCTGGAGAAAATGGTGGATACCTCAGATGAATGGATCACCACCAGAACCGGAATTAAAGAAAGACATATTCTTCGCGAACCTGGTAAATCTACCAGTGATATGGCGGTTAGGGCTATTTTACCCATGCTGGAGAAAAACAATATCGACCCGTTGGATATTGAAGTTATCATTTGCGGTACTATAACCGGTGATTATATTTTCCCGGCAACTGCGAATTTAATTGCAGATAAAATCGGAGCAAAAAATGCATGGGGATTCGACCTTGCTGCAGCATGTTCCGGATTTCTCTATGCATTTGAAACAGGAGCAAGACTTGTAGAATCCGGCAGATATAAAAAAGTATTGGTTTGTGGTATGGATAAAATGAGTACCATCGTCGATTATACAGACAGGAATACCTGCATTATATTTGGTGATGGGGCCGGATGTGTAATGCTGGAGCCCAATGCAGAAGGCTATGGAATGTTGGATTCCATTTTACATATGGATGGCTCAGGAAGAGAATTCCTGTACCAAAAAGCAGGCGGATCCATGAATCCTCCAACCATTGAAACCGTAACCAACAGAGAACATTATGTGTATCAGGAAGGTAAAACGGTTTTCAAATTTGCTGTTACCAATATGGCCGATGTTAGTTACCAGATTATGGAGCGCAATGGTTTGCAATCCGATGATGTTAACTGGCTGCTTGCACACCAGGCGAACCTGCGAATTATTGACGCAACTGCTGAACGAATGGGGCTCGACAAAGAAAAAGTATTGGTAAATATCAACCGATATGGAAATACAACTTCTGGTACTTTGCCTTTATTGATGTCCGATTTTGAATCGAAATTCAAAAAAGGAGACAATCTTATTTTCAGCACCTTTGGTGGTGGTTTTACCTGGGGCTCCATTTATGTAAAATGGGCTTACGATCCCAAATAAATTATCGTTTTTTTAATATGGCGCGATAGATGTAATCGCAGTCTGAATGCAGGCCTCCGGTATATTCTCTTGCACTGATTTCCAAATTATTTTCCTTCGCAATTCTTTGAATATTGGAATCATTTTCTGCATCAAATACAGAGCATGTAATGTAAATCAACTGACCTCCGGGCTTTAAATAGGGCAACGCATGTTTTACTATATTTTGTTGTTTTTCGGCGTAATAATTTATTTTTTCCGAATCAAAAAAATGTGCCATTTCCGGCGTGTGACGCCAGGTTCCGCTTCCACTACACGGAACATCGGCAACAATACAATCAAAAAATTCAGGTGAAATATCCATATCATTGAATTGCAAAATCATATGTTCGGATTCCAAATCCATGGTATGAATTTGTGGCAATGGAAGTTCACATTCCTGATATCTCAGTTTTAAATTTTCAAGAATATTATTTCTTTTATCTGTACAAAACAAATTTGCATTTTTGTAAAACTGAGAAATATATAGTGATTTGCCGCCAGCACCACAGCAGCAATCCCAAACATTGCCTTCCAGAGAAATATCCATTAAACTTCGGGCAGTTCCTTTATCCTGAATGCGACCAAGGCCCTTTTGAATCAAATTAGAAATCTCGGGGGATTGTGCAGTTTTAATACAAAATCCATCTTCAAATGCAATTTGATTTGTATTTAAAAAAGCAACCAAAGCATCGTGTTTATGCTCACTCGGAATTATATAAACGGGAGCAGGTGTACCGTACCATTCCTGATATTCATTCATCGGAATTCTCTTGTCCAGAAAGGATTCCATGAAAGTTAAAGCCGGTGAGATTATTGGATTAAAATTCTCAGGTTGGAATTCAGGTATGGATTCTAAAATCTCTTCCTTAAATAAATTTTGGGCGAATAATTCCAGACATAGTTGGTTAGAATTTGTTGGTCCGGGTTGACCAAATCTCCAGTGATTATAAGCAACTGTTTTATAAAAACGCCGGTCTGCAGAGCCAAAATGTTTGTGTTTTCTGAAATATTGTGCCAGATAAATATGAAATGCTTCCTTGCCGGAATATTCGTTCAGCATTTCTGCAGCAATTGCAATCTGGCGAATGAACTTTTTCAGCGTTCCAGCTCCACTCTTTCTTCTTCTATAATCTGTAAATAATTCAAACCGAGATTCACCATGCTATTGCTGGAGGGGTACAACTTGATTACATTGATCAAACCTCGAAATTCGGCATCAGGTAAATGCGTATAAAATCCCCTGCCAAAAGTCATCATCCCGTAACACAAATAAGTTGCCTGATCATATCCTATGTAAGCATATTTGGAAGGTTCTCCGGAATAAAGTTCAAAAAATTGCTCCCTGAAATGGATGGCAAAAGAATCGTGATAGGAAACAAAATTCACTTCCGGATAAATGGTTTGCGGTTCATCCATTTCAAAGGTGCTTCCAATTTTTTCATTCCAATCTAAATGTGCAAATAAATAGGATTCGTTTTTCTTTTTTATTGCCGTAAGCAATGCAGATTTTGTTTCTTTATTGCTGATTGTAGAAATAAGAATTACGCTGTCCAGGTGCGAAGGTATTGGATTTAATTTGCCATCGGTAAGTGTGGTTGTACGAACAAATGGCATTTGCATGGCTTTTAATTTTTTGCGAATAATTAAAGCCTCAGCGATGGAGTTTTTGCTTTTATCCTGCACAATATAAATCTTGTGTTTTGGATATTTCTTTGCGCATTTTTCTGCAATGGAAGAGAGCCTGAGTGAATCCGGCGCGAAAAAATTTATAACATTTTTAAAATCTGTTTTTGGAACAAAATATTTTAATGGACTTACCAGTAAAATGTTATATTTATTACAGAAATCTTCCATGGCACTCATGCTTTCCGCATATACCGGACCTACAATTATGTCCATGGTTTTCAAATCCGGATGTTTTAATATTCTGTTAAATTCAAAGGAATCTTTTTCAGAATCAAAAACATATAATTTCAAATTCAAACCTTCAGCCTCCAAATATTGCGCAGCCATTTTAAAACCCTCGTAATAATCGAGCATCGCTTCAGATAAGGTACTTTGGGTACCGGAGGAATGAAATGGCAATACCAGACCAACGCGATATTGTTTATTTACCGGTTGTGCCGATAACATTCCACCAAACAGAAAAATGGAGAAAAAAAGATATTTGAATTTTATTCCCATTCTATAGTTGCCGGTGGCTTGGAGCTGATATCATAAACAACACGGTTAATTCCGCGAACGCTGTTTATGATGGAATTGCTGATGTCAGCGAGTAGTTCATAAGGAATATGCACCCAGTCTGCTGTCATGCCATCCGTACTGGAAACAGCGCGCAATGCAAGTACATTTTCATAGGTTCTTTCATCGCCCATAACACCTACAGATTGCACAGGTAGCAATATTGCTCCCGCCTGCCAGATCTTATCATACCAGCCTGTTTCTTTGAGTTTGTTGATATAAACGGCGTCTGCATTTTGCAGCAATTGTACTTTTTCTGGTGTTATATCTCCAATGATTCGTATTCCCAAACCCGGACCAGGGAAGGGGTGGCGATTTAATATTTCTTCCGGAAGTTCCAGTTGTTTTCCAACGCGTCGCACTTCATCTTTAAACAAACTGCGCAATGGTTCCACAATGCCGAGATGCAGAGATTCCGGCAGTCCACCTACGTTATGGTGGCTTTTGATGGTTTGTGATGGTCCTTTCACGCTTACGCTTTCAATTACGTCTGGGTATATGGTGCCCTGAGCCAGCCATTTCGCATCCGGGATGCTTTTGGCCTCTTCCTGAAACACTTCTACAAACACCCTGCCAATGATTTTTCGCTTTTGCTCCGGATCGCTCACTCCTGCAAGCTGGCTATAGAATTTGTCTGATGCATCTATACCATGAACATTCAAATCCAGTTGTTTGTATGCCTCCTGAACCTGCGTAAATTCATCTTTACGCAAAAGACCATTGTTGATGAAAATACAATGCAGTTTTTTGCCAATTGCTTTGTTCAGCAAAAGCGCGGCTACTGAGCTGTCAACACCACCTGAAAGACCAAGTATTACAGTATCATTCCCAATTTTTTGTTTTAATGCTGCTACGCTTTCATCAATAAAATGTCCGGGAGTCCAATCGGCTTTACAACCACAAATTTTAAAGAGAAAATTCCCCAATATCTCTTTCCCTTCCAGGGTATGGTACACTTCAGGGTGAAATTGGATTCCATAAACATTTTCAAAATCTTCAAAACGAAATGCGGCAACAGGAATGGCGGTAGTAGTTGCAATTACAGTAGTGCCTTCAGGCATGCGTGTAATGGTATCGGCATGGCTCATCCAAACCTGGGTTTCATAATTTACCCCATCCAGTAATTTGTTATGTTCCCCATTTTGGGTCATCATAGCGCGGCCGTATTCGCGTTGTGTGCTTTTAGCAACTTCACCTCCCAGTTTTTTGGCCATGAGTTGTGCGCCATAGCAAACTCCCAAAACGGGAAATTTGGCCATAAACGCCTCCAATTCCACATCGGGGGCATCGGTATCGTTCACAGAGCACGGACTCCCTGAGAGGATTATACCTTTAATGGATGCATCTGGTTGCGGATAATGGTTATAGGGGTGAATTTCACAATAAACATTGTGTTCACGAATTCGGCGGGCAATAAGCTGTGTGTATTGGGAACCAAAATCGAGGATGAGGATTTTCTCGTGCATGATTTCCCCCGCGAAGATAGGGTGGACTTCTGGTTTTTCGTGAATGAAATTAAAGAAGAAAATCGCATTTCTTTCAGAATAGCCAATTTTTTCAATATAAACCGGTGTTGGTTTTATTTATTAGAATACTTGATCGAATGTGGTTATTGAAATATAATTGTGAAAAATAATGTTATGGCAGGAACATTTTCACAAATCAATATTCAGGTAGTATTTGCGGTTCGCAACAGACAATATTTGATTCAGCCATGGTGGGAGGAGGAATTGTATCGGTATATTACAGGAATCATTAAAAACAAAGGGCAGAAAGTTTTGGCAATAAATGGTATGCCAGACCACATTCATATTTTTATTGGAATAAGGCCATCATGCTGCTTGTCTGATTTGGTGCGGGAGGTTAAAAAATCATCAACTGAGTTTATTAAGGAAAAGAAATTTTCAAAATATCAGTTCAACTGGCAGGAAGGTTTTGGAGCATTTTCTTACAGTAATGCTTCAATTGAATCTGTGTGCAGGTATATCTGGGATCAAAAAAAGCATCACGAAAAGAGATCGTTTCGACAGGAATTTGTGGAATTTCTTAATGATTTTGAAATTGAATATAAGGATGCGTATTTATTTGAGTGGTTTGACTCTGAAAACTCTGATACCATATAAAAATGTATAATCGAATTTATACGACCCCTTCAGGGTCGCCAGCTTTGCAGTGTAGAGTTTTAAGAACATTCGAATCCTTCGGATTCGTTTCCAGAGTATAGATGATTGCCAATGGTAATTTGATCATTATCCTGCTAGGATTTTATGTTCATTTTAAAAACACTACGCAATTGGGCTGCTGTTGTAGCTTTCTTTCTCTTTATTTCTATGTGTGATCGAATCCTATAGATTCACACTTAAGGTTTAGAAGTTTGCTAATGTTTACAATATTCTAATACCAAAAATTTTTTAAGTTTACAAAAAAACACACACCACATTTTTAATCTCATTGGATGCCTTCCAATTCTTTTTTTGTTTTAAGTATTTCCGAATCCTTTGGTATCTTTTCCATTGCTATAGCGTTTGTATATGATTCCTATTTCTTAATCCCGAAGGGATTATATGTTCTTAAAAAACAAGCGAAATCGATATACGACCCCATCAAGGTCGCCATTATCGACGTGTAGACTTATTAAGAATATTCGAATCCTTCGGATTCGTTTCTATGGTAGAAATGTTTGTAAATGGTTCCTATTTCTTAATCCCGAAGGGATTATATGTTCTTAAAAAACAATCGATATAGTTATACGACCCTGAAGGGGTCGTATTTCTGTTTCTGACAGGTGAAATCAAATCTTTGCCGTTTGATTGCTCGAGACTAAAAACACTCACCATATCTCTTAATTGCGGCCATTAATAAAAGGAAATCAAACTGCATTTACCTTTTTCTTTTCCATGGTATCTATCGAAAGTATAACTTTCGATAGGTTTCGAAGACATCCATCGTTTGATTATATACCACATATTAAAATTGTCATTTAAACTTTAACCATCAATTAAAAACTGCCATGAAATCCAAATACATTCAACTTACCAATCCATGCAGCGAAAACTGGGACCTCATGAGCCCAAGTGAAAAAGGTCGCTTTTGTGAAAAATGTTCTAAAAATGTAATCGATTTCACCCGGTTAGATACATTCGAAATTTCAGAAGTGATGAAAAAATCCAAAGGAGAAGTTTGTGCGAGAATTAACAAACAACAATTGAACTTGCAATTGTTTGACATAAATAAATCCTGGAAATTCAATTTCCCCAATGCAGGTCTTGCGGCAGGTTTTGCTTTGGCATCTACAATTACATTGGCAAATGGCACAGATTCTGTCCGACAAAAACCCAAAACAGAAATGGTTCAAACAGCTGAATTATCGACTAACCAAGTGAAAGAGATCCAAAAGGAGTTGCTGAAGGCAACTGAGCCAACAATAGTTACCCTTCATGGTATGGTTCAAGGGGCAGAAGATAGGGAGCCAATAGAAAACGCAAAAGTCACCTTCTTCACCATCCACAAGACCATAAGCACATTAACTCAAAAAGATGGTACTTTTTCTTTGGAAATTCCGGAAGACCTAATATTGGAGAAAAATGTGTTTCGTGTCTCCTACGATAATGTGAGTTTTCCTGTGAACATGGACAGTAGTATTGAGAAAAAAGAAATCACTAATCTTACGAAAACACGTTTTCTTGGATACGAAACTCATGATTATATTTTTACAAAAAAAGCACTAGATACTGTTTTTTTAGTGAGGGCCGAACCAATCCAAATTGTTATGGGTGGAATTTCAATCTTGCGCACAAAAAAGAACCCATCGGTTGTGTTGGATGGCAAAGAAATCGCATGGGAGAAATATGAGAAGATTTGTAATAATAAAAATGGAGACAACGAAATTCTGAACTATACCATCTATTATTTTGACCCGGAATTTGCTATGACACTTTATGGGAATAAAGTGGAAATGGGTTTGCATTTGTTATTCTACAATTTCGACAAAAATAAATAAATTTCAGTTCCCTTTATTATATCTGGTTCTATATTCCACCGGTGAAATCCCTGTAACACGTGTAAAAACTTCCCGAAATGCTTTTGTATCATTATACCCAACTTCATACATCACTTCGTTCACTGTTTTGCGTGTGCTTTCCAATGATTTTTTTGCGGCCTCCACTTTTACACGCTGCAGATAGTCCAACGGGGTAAGCCCGGTTACTTTAATAAAACGACGATCGAAATTTCTTCTGCCCACATGATAACGATTGGAGAGTTCTTCCATGGATATTTTATCTTTAAAATGTTTTTCAATGAAAAGTTGCGCCTGCAATATCTCTTCATCTGAATGTGTTTTATGTCCATTAAATATGGAAAATTCCGATTGCATATTTCGGTCCATATCAATCTGAAATACCTTTGCACAATGGATTGCAATCTCCCGGTTAAATAATTTTTCTGTTAAATAAATAATCAAATTGAGAAAAGAAAACGCACCGCCGTTGGTGTAAATTCCGTTTTCATCTGTAATTAATTTATCCGACTGTAATTTCACCAACGGATATTTAATGCGAAAAGCATCCGCCGCAGACCAATGGGTGGAGCAATGCTTCCCATCAATGATTCCCGTTTCTGCCAGCATAAAAGCACCCGTGCAAATACTCGCTATCTCTGCACCATTTTTGTATTGATTTCTGATCCAATCGATCATGGTGCGGTTGCGCTTTATGGAATCTTCATACTGGTGATTTAAAGAGGGTATAATGATAAAATCCGTTTTTTTCAGGTTGGAAATAGTGATATGCGGTTTCACCTCAAATAATCCATCTAGAAAGCCCACCTTTTTGGAGGCACCCGCCAATTGAATTTGGTATAGTGATTTCCCATTTCTTTTTATCCATATTTCATTGGCTCTGGAAAGTATTTTATAAGTGCCTGCGATACTGCTTAAATTGTTCTCCCCTTCCGGAACCAGAATTGAAATATGCTTCATCAGAATTCAAAGTTAGCTAAAGCTATTGTCTAAATCAACCCGCAAGGATGTCTAAATGACACCTTTTGAAAGGTGGATATAGACAGTAGATTTGCTCTTGACTTTTATGAAAAAGAATTGGAAAGAAATGGCCCCTGCATGTGTGTTACTATTTGCTATTTTTACTTCCTGCCACCAAAATACAGCGCTGCATCCAATTGCATCCAATTCTGAATCAAATATCCATTCAAATAAAACTATGAATAATCAAAATAATTATACAACCAGTATTTCTGTAACACAGAGTCCGCAAACGGTTTTTGAAGCTATCATCAATGTTCGTGGCTGGTGGAGCGAAAATATTCAGGGCAGCACAGATGTGTTAAATTCCGAATTCATGTACGGATACAAAGATGTTCATGTGGCCAAAATGAAAATTGTAGAACTCATACCCAACAAAAAAGTAGTTTGGCTGGTATTGGAAAACCAATTCAATTTTACCAAAGATAAAAATGAGTGGAAGGGGAACAGGATCGTTTTTGATATTGCAGAAAAAGATGGAATGACGGAGTTGCATTTCACCCAGGAAGGCCTCGTGCCTGAATACGAATGTTACAACGTTTGCGAGGATGCCTGGACCAGCTATATACAAGGAAGTTTAAAGAATTTGATCATCCATGGCAAAGGGAATCCAAATTCAAGTGAAGGTGGTTTAAATGCGGAGTTGGTTGAAAAATGGGGTTTGCCAAATAAATAAAAATGAAAATGAATACAGCAAATAAAGATTACAGTTTTGAATTTACATCTTCACAAAACCGGGAATTGGTTTATGGATCGTTGCTTAATGTTAGACAGTGGTGGTCCGGCTTGTTTGGCGAAGAAATTGAAGGCAGCTCGGAGAAAATTAATGATGTATTTACATTTTGTGCGGGTGGGGGAGTGCATGAATCTGTTCAAAAATTAATTGAACTTGTACCCAATGAAAAGATTACCTGGCTGGTAACTGAAAGCAATTTGAATTTTTTGGAGAATCCTAATGAATGGGCAAATACCCGCATTGGTTTTGAGATCAGCGGAGTGCCTGGAAATATAAAAGTGAGGTTCACCCATTTCGGTTTACAACCGCAGATTGAATGCTACAGCCAATGTACGGATGCATGGACTCTGTATATGAGGAATTTGGAAAATCGATTGAAGTAGCACCCAAATTGCTTAAATCTATTTAAATTCTTAAGAGTTTTCCTTTCATTTTGACACTACTTTTTATAAACGATTTTGTAGTATTTAAATTAAACGCTTATTTTATTTAGATTTTAGTGAATCCTATTTTGCTTGTTTATTTTTACCTAAATTTAAATGGGTATTGGATATATGTATATTCTGGAGTGTTCAAATGGTGCCTATTATACTGTAAGTACCAAATATATGGAATTGCGTTTGAAGCAACATCAAAGCAGGGAAGGCGCAAATTTCACCAGAAAGCATCTTCCGGTAAAATTGGTATATCTCGAGATATTTGATAGAATAGACAAGGCATTTTATCGCGAGAAACAAGTACAAGGTTGGAGCAGAAGAAAAAAAGAAGCCCTGATTTACGGGAATAAAAATCTGTTACATGAATTGGCGGCGTGTAAAAATGAAACACATTTTAGGAATGTTTCCTTCGGCTCCGCTCAGGAAACAGGCTCCGCCAAGGAAACAAGCTCCTCTGAGGAAACAAGATCTGTTAAGGAAATAGAAACTGGAAAGGAAACAGATTCAAATTAAGAAATATGCTCTTCTAAATAAACTAAGGAAATCTGATCTATTTAATTCACAAAAAAATCTGTGAAACCTGAAGCAATTATTTGAGGCTATTATCGCCAAATAATTTAAATAACTAAACAACTATCTTCAATAGAATTCCAAATCCCAGGCCGTTGAGCGAAGTCGAAACGGCCGACAACAGAACGAGGGCCGTTTCGGCTCCGCTCAACGGTCAATTGGGCGGCGCAGGCGGTTGAGCGAAGCCGAAACCGCCGGCTACAGAGCGAAGCCGAAACAGCCGTTTTTCAAAACATCTCCAACTGCCGTTTTAACAACTGAAAACTCTGTCTGTGGTATTCGCAGGAACCGTGTTCGAGTATTGCTTGTCTGTGCATTTGGGTGGGATATCCTTTGTTTTTTTTCCAATGGTAAATAGGAAATTTCAAATCCAGTTGTTGCATTATTTCATCCCTATGGGTTTTGGCCAATATGCTGGCCGCCGCTATGGCGGTGAATTTTCCATCGCCTTTTACTACGCAGGTATGGGCAATGTTTTTATATTTTTTAAATCGGTTTCCATCCACCAAAATCATTTCCGGAATAACTGTTATTTGATCCAATGCGCGGTGCATGGCCAAAAAAGAGGCATTCAAAATATTGATCTGATCGATTTCTTCCGGCGTGCAAATTGCTACTGCCCAATGCATACTTTCCTTTTCAATAATCGGGCGCAAAAGCTCCCTGTTTTTTTCGCTTACCTGTTTGCTGTCGTTTAACAACGGGTGGTAAAAGTCTTTTGGCAATATAACTGCTGCAGCAACTACAGGCCCGGCCAGGCAGCCCCTGCCGGCTTCATCGCATCCAGCTTCAATTAAATCCCTATGCAAAAAATTTTGCAGAGCCACTGTATTATTTCAATTTTATTGCCCTGAAATATTTCAAATATACTTCTCGCGCCTGCTGGTAACAAACGTCAAAACCATCTTTCCCATATGCAATACCGGACTGAAAAAAATAGGTTTTGATAAACTTGAAAAAGCTGCTGAATACCATTTTACCTGTCAGATAAAAAATGGATCTATTTTTATTTTGTTCCGCAGAAATATTGGCAAACTTTTCTATTTGTTTGAGCATTGCTGCTTTATTGGCATAGGTAAAGTGCAAAATATCTCCATCTAAAAAACCGGTATTACCTGCAAACAATTCAAAGCGGTCATGCGGATTTTGCCCGCCCCATTTACCGGCATCTTTCTTCCATAAGCGCAATTTTGCATCCGGATACCAGCCGCAACCGCGAATGGGTTTTCCTTTGTAATGGTTCAGGCGATTCATGAAGTAACCATCTGCCTTCGGATTCTTCAGCACTTCTTCAATAGAATGCACCAGTTCCTCAGATAACCTCTCATCGGCATCCAGAGATAAAACCCAATTATTTTTTGCAAGGTCTTTGGCCCTGTTTTTCTGTTGAATATGTCCGTCAAATACGTGCGTGAAAACTTTGGCCCCTGCTGCTTCTGCCAGTTCTCTGGTATTGTCGGTAGAAAATGAATCCAACACCAATATTTCACTGCAAATATTTTTCACCGATTGAATACAGTCTTCAATATTTTTAGATTCATTAAAAGTAATGATCACCAGTGAAAAGGGCAACATTACTGCAAATAAAGTAGATTCATGCCATAAAAAAACCCGGAGGTTTTACTCCGGGTCCCTTATCATATAGGCTTATATACTTATCCTGCCTGGTTCAATTGAACCTCACAGAGGATACGAACCTCGTCGTTCAATAAAAATCCACCGGTTTCTAAAGCTGCATTCCAGTTCAGGTCCCAGTCTTTGCGATTGATTTTTCCGTCAATGCTGAAACCTGCCTTGATATTTCCCCAGGGATCTTTTGCAATGCCGTTGTTGGTTACATGCAGCGCTACTTCATTCGCAATGCCGCGGATGTTCAACAATCCGATCATTTTGTATTCGTTTTCATCCAGTTTTTCAAAACCGGTGCTTTCAAAGGTCATCTTTGGATGGTTGGCGATATCAAAGAAGTCAGCACTGTTTAAATGCCCGTCGCGGTTAGCATCGCCGGTGGTGATACTCGCCATGTCTGCACTGAATTGCACTTTTGCATCTTCAAAATTGCCTTCAAGTCCTTCCGCGCTGCCTTCAAAGGTGCCGATGGTACCTGTAACGGTAGAAATCATTAGATGCCTAACTTTAAAATGTATCTCGGAATGGGAGGCATCCAGCGCCCATTTTGTAGTTGATGCTGTTGAAGTGTTCATGTTTTTTATGATTTGGAGGTTCAAAGATACAATAAATAGTCGTTTAAACAAATATCGTGTAAACAATTCGTAATTTTCCTTGGATATTTTCGGTTTTGGTATGAAATTGGTTTTATTGCAGAAGCTATGAGGAGCACTATCTCCATCAATTCCAAATTTCCCGCCACCGGCACAACCATTTTTACTGTGATGTCTGCCCACGCCGCACAAGCCGGGGCATTAAATATGGCTCAGGGGTTTCCGGATTTCCAATGTCCTCCGGGGCTGGTAAAACTGGTAAACCATTATATGAAGGAAGGCAAGAACCAATATGCACCAATGCCGGGTGTTCCAGAACTGCGAAGAATGATATCTGCCAAAACCAGCTCCCTTTATTCTGCTGAGTATGATCCGGATTCCGAAGTTACAGTAGTAGGTGGTGCCACACTTGCACTTTTTTGTGCCATATGTGCCATTGTGCGGGAAAATGATGAGGTTATCGTAATTGAACCGGCTTATGACAGTTATATACCGGCAATTGAACTCAATGGAGGAAAAGCCGTTTTTGCAAAATTAAAATTTCCCGGTTTTCAGGTAGATTGGGGAGAGGTAAAAAAATTGATTAATTTTAAAACCAGGGCCATCATTATTAATTCGCCGCACAACCCAACCGGAATGGCATTTAGCGCGCAGGATATGCAACAGTTGGAAAAACTTGTTGAGGATACAGATATACTTATTATCAGCGATGAAGTTTATGAACATATATTATTCGACGGTCTCGAACATCAGAGTGTAGCGCGTTACCCAAAACTTGCAATGCGGAGTTTTGTTGTATCTTCTTTTGGAAAAACTTACCATAATACCGGTTGGAAAATGGGATATGTTTTAGCTCCTGAAAAACTAACTGCGGAATTCAGAAAGATTTACCAATACGCCGCTTTCTCTGCCAATACGCCCATTCAATATGCGCTTGCAGATTTTTTGGAAGACACCAAACATTATTTATCTCTGCCCGATTTTTATCAGGAAAAAAGAGATTTGTTTCGAAATTTGGTGAAGCATTCGAAGTTTAAAATATTGCCATGTCAGGGTACTTATTTTCAATTGCTGGGATATGACAAAATAAGCAGCAAAAGTGATTTAAATCTGGCAGTGGAACTCACTCATAACAGCGGAATAGCTTCCATTCCAATTTCCACTTTTTATCACGACAAAACAGACAATAAAGTTTTGCGTTTTTGTTTTGCAAAAAGTGGTGAAACATTGAAAAAAGCAGCAGAAATATTATGCAGCATTTAAAACTTTATTTGGTACAAGCCAATCTGACTTGGGAAAATTCTACTGAAAATTTGCGCCATTTGGGACATTTGATTTCCGGGATCCCAGAAAATTCTTTGATAATTTTACCCGAAATGTTTGCCACCGGTTTTACCATGAAACCGGAAAAATATGCACAAAAAATGGACGGTGAAGCAGTGAAATGGATGTGCGAAAATTCAACAAATAAAGCAATTTGTGGAAGCCTTTCCATTTCAGAAAATAACAGCTATTTCAATCGTTTTTTATGGGCAGAAAATGGCGAAATTAAAGCCGGTTATGACAAGCGGCATCTCTTTACCCATGGCAGTGAAATGAAACATTATACAGCCGGAACAGTAAAAATTACAGTGGAATATCAGGGTTGGAAAATACTTCCATTTGTCTGTTATGATTTGCGTTTTCCAGCCTGGTGCAGAAATACGGAACAGGCAGAATTAATGTTGTTTGTTGCCAACTGGCCACAAGTTCGCATTAAAGCATGGGAAAAATTATTGCAGGCAAGGGCTATTGAAAACCAGTGTTTTGTAGTAGGAGTGAACAGGGTAGGGGAAGACGGCAACGGAATTTACCACAATGGCAGCAGCATGGTTTGCGATGCATGGGGTGAAATTTTAGTAAACAAACATGACAATGAAGAGGTAATTCACATGGAATTAAATCCCGAAAAACTCATGGAATTCCGACGCAATTTTCCGGTACTGGAAGATGCGGATAGATTTGAAATTGGGGAGTAGGGAGTAGGGGAAAGATTGGGAAAGACATGACGAGAAAATAGCTGCATTAATTCCGGTTGAATTTTTTCAAAAGCGAATTAATTTATTGAAATAATTCAGATGCAAGAGGAATTCACAAACCAAAATAATATTTAATATCACTTCTAACGCTCTAACGCTCCAACGCTCTAATTCTTCAACGCAGATTTTCCCGCAGTCTCCAGCAAATAACTCTTAATAAAAGGCCACAAATCGCCATCCATTACGTTTTGTACATTGCTGGTTTCCACCCCGGTTCGCACATCCTTCACCAATTTATAAGGATGAAAAACATAGTTGCGAATTTGAGATCCCCATTCAATTTTCATCTTACTGTCTTCAATTTCAGCACGGGCAGCATTTCTTTTTTGAATCTCCAATTCGTATAACCGGCTTTTTAACATTTGCATGGCATGTTCTCTATTAGCCAATTGCGATCTTTCTATTTGGCATACCACAACAATTCCGGAAGGAACGTGGGTCAGCTGTACCTTGGTTTCTACCTTGTTTACATTCTGTCCGCCTGCTCCACCACTTCGGGAAGTTTGCAATTCCACATCTCCGGGTTTGATTTCAATTTCTATAGTATCATCTACTAATGGGTAAACATATACCGAAACAAAAGAAGTGTGTCTCCGCGCATTGCTGTCGAATGGCGAAATACGCACCATGCGATGCACACCGTTTTCCCCTTTTAAATATCCGAATGCGAAATCACCGACAAATTCTAGGGAAACGCTTTTAATTCCGGCAACCTCACCATCTGTTCTGTCGAGTTCATTAACGCGAAACCCGTTCTTTTCGCCCCACATTATATACATGCGCATAAGCATTTGCGCCCAGTCACAACTCTCCGTACCACCAGCACCAGCGTTGATTTCCAACACACATCCCAGGTGGTCTTCTTCATCCTGCAACATGTTTTTAAATTCCAGGTTTTCGACCTCAGTTTCTAGCGAACTATAATGGTTGTCTACATCATCCCAACTTCCTTCCCCGGCTTCCGCAAATTCAATCAGAACTTCCAGGTCGGAAATATTATTGGTGATGCTTTTATAAGCATCCGTCCAAACTTTTTTTTCCTTAATTTTTTTGAGATGTTGTTCCGCTTTTTTAGGATCATTCCAAAAAGACGGATCCAGTGTCTGTTCTTCTTCGTCGGCTATTTCAGCCAGTTTTCTATCGATGTCAAAGATACCTCCTCAGGGCTTCTGCACGTCCCTTTAAATCTTTAAAATGCTCGGTATTCACCCTGCAAAGATATTGCCGGATAAGGAGAGGTCAAAGAAAAAGAGATTAAAAGCCGGTGTAACTTTTAGCCTTAAAACCAGCGTTTTGCGAGAACCGGTATAGGTTTAGGTGGCTGTAAAATTTGCATTTTAAAAAATTTCTATCGATATTGCGAGTTATGCGGAGGGTATTGGGTATCATACTCATGTGGCCAGTTTTGTGTTTTGGCCAATATGCGGATACCATTAAAGGAAGGATTACAGTGAATTACAATAATCCTTACAAAATGAAAGTTTCTGTTCTGGCAGGCGGCGCTTTCGAAACACAAAGTATGGACGGGGGGGTAATGCTTCCTGTTGCATTTGCCGACATTCACATCAGGCCCAGTAAGTGGTTCACATTACACGGGGCTTATACGCACCAGTTTCAAATTGGCTGGCAGTATCAAACCGTTCAAAACACCAGCAATATAGAAGCCGGTGGAAGAATTATGCTGAAGCAGCACTTTATCGACAAAACCAAAACCTTTACGGCCGGAAACAAAATGTGGAACTACGATTTCCTTTTTCCTGTAAAAGTTTTGTGGAATGTGGGATTGAGTGGTAGCTACAGGTTTGGAACCGGTGTGTTTAATACGGGCACAGATCCAAATACAGCTATTCGTTTTAAAAATACCGAAACACTGAATGAGGAATTTTTGGAACGCGCAGCGGTGCCATATTCCTTTTCAGAGGTAAGCGGAGGTTTTGTGGTGAGTACCTCTACCAATATGAAGTTACAGGCGCATTTGCCAACTACGGGAATGAAAAAAATGCGCAGAATGAAAACCTACACCGAATTCCGTGTCGAAGGTATTTATGCCACCAGTATGAACATGGCACCAACCATAGACAGAAAAGTGGATAAATGGGCTGAAACCTATTCCCATTACGATGTGCAGGTTGGAAAAATCAACAATTGGGGATTTAAAATGCAGGGTGTGTTCCGCCGCAAATGGATAGGATTTAAAGTGGAAGCCGGTGTAAAGCCCGGGGTATATTATCGTTTTGCCGGTAATGAAAAGAACCTTTTAATGGACCGTTCCTATCTGCAATTGGGACTCGGTTTTGGCTGGATGTAAAATTTGGTAAACATTTTGCCTGTATTAGTCGTCTTAAAGGCAAAATGAAGCGCATTTTATCTGCATTAATATTTATAACTTCCATTACTGGGTTATGGGCACAGGAAGATTCCTCTGAAATTCTGATGCCGGAATTTCGATATAAAGACCTCAAATCTTTTACTTATCGTCTTATTTCACAGGAATATCTGTCTAATGAAAATGGATATATTCTCGGAGCCATTGTGGACACTTCTTACCTACAGTTCACCAGAATGGAAAGTGCAAATACCTTTAGAATGTTGCGCAGCAAAAAAGACAGGTCATATGTGCCAATAACCAGCACAGATACTACAAAAAAAATGCCTTTGGAAATTGAATTTTTTCCGAGCGGTAAGGTGAAAGAATTGCGCAACTGGAAATTATTTCGTGATATTTTCATGAGCAGCGCCTCAGCACAAGCCAGAAATGGGCTTATTTCCAATAGTGATTTTAATGATCTAAAAGAAAAGCTAAATCAGGAAGGCAATGTGCGACGCCTGGTAATGGAGGATATCAATTATTTGTTTTTGCAATATGGCGACACTTTTAATACTGCGATTGAATACCTGAGGCTCAAGGCAATACGCTCTCCTTTTTCAGGATTCGATTATTATTTTCAGGGTAACTTAAAGATAGAAAAACTTGCCGGCAGTAAATACTCCTATGTTTTTCAGGCAAAAAATGAAGCCGGGCCGAAGGAAAAGCCATTATTAATGGAAGAAGCGCAGGCTTATTTGAAAAAAACCGTACCGGCCGGAGAACCTGTTTCCGAAATTAAAAGGGTTGGCTTGAATAGTGAACAGAATTTTACCTACAACAATTACCAGAAAAGAATGATGTCTGCCATTTTTTCCGATGTGGTAGTGCTGGACATGAGTTCCAGAGGAAATATCCGGAATTATGACTTCTGGGATTCCTTTCCTCGCTGATGAATGAATGGTTACAATAATTAAAAATTATTAAAATGGCAATAGGGATTGCCTGATCTTATGTATTTGAATTTCAGCTGATTGAATGCGAAATCCGAATAGCATATGCATTCATTCAGCTTCATTGATGCCAATATTAAAGTTAGAAGATTTGTGTTTTCAATTGAAATGAGTTATTTCGAGTAAAACTTAATGCTATGATGAAAAATTCTTTTACTCTATTCTCCCTATTTATTATTGCCCATTTTTCGCAGGCCCAATCCGTGGAAAGATCGGTTATTGGCTCTGCCGGTGGTGTCGTTAATGCATCCGGGTCTATTGTTACCTGGACAGTTGGGGAAACCGTAATTCAAACGGCTTCCGGTGGAAGCGTAATTCTAACCCAAGGGTACCAACAACCCGAGCAAACAACCACCAGCGTAAAATCCATGAACACGCTGAATGGACTGAAGGTTTATCCAAACCCATCCAATGGGGTTTTTCAGCTTGAAGCGCAAAGTGCTACCATAGGAAATTTGAGTATTTCGGTAACAGATGCTTCCGGGAAATTGGCATACCAGAGTGGTATTTCAGGAAATTCACTTACAAATTCCATTGATCTGAGTAATTTGCCAGGTGGCATTTATCTGTTAAAAGTAGCAGATGCCAATCAATTAACTAACACATTTAAACTAACCATAATCAAATAAAAATACTATGAAAAAACTACTCTCTTTTTCTTTCGTTTTTATGGTTGTCGGGGCATTGTTGTCTCAGGCACCAAACAGGCTTTCTTACCAGGCTGTTGTTCGCAACAGCAGTGGAGTTATTGTCGCTTCCGGAACAAACGTAGGCATGCGTTTTACCATCCATGATGGTTCTTCCGGAGGTACCGTAATTTATCAGGAAACCACAACACAAACAGTAAATAACAATTTCGGTCAGGTTGCTTATTTTATCGGCTCAGGTTCAGTGCAGCAAGGCGCATTTCCAACTGCAACCCAATGGGCGTCAGGTGCAAAATTTTTGCAAATTGAAATTGACCCTGCAGGAGGTTCTTCTTATACCGATTTGGGAGCTGTTCAGCTGATGAGTGTTCCATATGCTCAATATGCAAATTCTGCGGGAAGCGCCAACACTTTTAATGGCAATATCAATCTTTCTCAGATCAACCAGGGTGGAGCTGGCACCGGTCAGGTTTTGCAGTGGAACGGAACAAACTGGGTTGCAGCAACTGTTAGTAGTGGCGGAGGTGGAGATATCACCGATGTAAATGCCGGAACAGGCATGACAGGTGGTGGCACCTCAGGATCGGTTACATTAAATGCAGACAATGCTAATGCACTTTGGAATGCCAATAAAATTCAGGGCATCAATGTTACAGCTGGTGCTACCAATGGATATGTACTTAAATTCAACGGTACCAACTGGGCTGCGGCTTCTGATGATAATACTACTTATACTGCAGGAACCGGTCTTTCTCTTTCCGGAACAACCCTTAACAGTGTCTGGACTGCAAGTGGAAATAATATTTATAACAACAATTCCGGCAATATTGGAATTAATACTACCAGTCCACAGGAGAAATTTCACTTAAAAGGAACCGGTAATTCCATGGGAAGATTGGAATGGACCAATGGCAACTGGTTGTCTTTTTACAGAAGAAATACGTATATCGGTTATATGGGTTTGTGGAATGACAGTAATGCAATTGACTTTGGAACATCCGGAGGCGGTGGAAATGTAAACCTGGTAACCCAGGCAACTCCCAGATTGGTGGTTATGAATACCGGAGAAGTTCATGTAAATGGTTCTAATGCAAATAGCAATAGTGGATATTTAACGGTGAATTATCCCACCTATAATTCCTTGAAGCCTGCAATGGAATTGAATGGTGATGGTGCATGGTTTGGTTTCAAAAATGGAACTACCATCAATGGATACCTGCAACAAAGCAGTACTACACTCACCATGACCTCTTTTAACGGCGATTTGAGATTTGCTTCTGATGCTACGCCACGTATGTATATTAAGAAAGATGGAGAAATAGGTGTGAATACTTCTACTCCTCAAGCCAGATTTCACGTAAATGGTTCTTCGGGAACCTCCATAACCAACTCCAATTCCGGTTATACCGTAGTTCCGACGATTTATGCAACTCCTGACACCAGTGGTGGATCTCCGGTTTCGGCTGCCGTTCTGGGGATAGGTAAGGGATCCTCTTTTTTAAATACAGGAATTCATGGATACAGTGGCAATTCTGCATCATTTAACTTTGGCGGATTGTTTGAGGCCAAAGGAGCTGCAGTTAGCGGAAGAAGAAACTATGGTATTTATTCTGAAGTTACTGCGGGCTATGTTTTCACGATTGGCAGTTATATGAGTGTTGGGGCGTCAACCAATTCTACCAATGGCGTATACGGACATTACACATCAGTCACAGGAAGCGCAGCGGCAAGTGTATATGGTGGTTATTTCAGTGCAGGAGCGTCAAATACTTCCACTAACTATGCCGTTTATGGTACTGCTTCCAGTGGAGCTACCAATTATGCGGGTTACTTTTCAGGTAACGTGTATGTTTCTGGTACATTATCTAAAGGTGGTGGAAGTTTCCAAATTGATCACCCGCAGGATCCGGAAAACAAATACCTGATTCACAGTTTTGTTGAAAGTCCTGACATGATGAATGTATACAATGGAAACACAACAACGGATGCTGAAGGAAATGCTATTGTTGCACTTCCCACATATTTTGAAGCGGAAAATGTGGATTTTAAATATCAATTAACTGTAATCGGACAATTTGCTCAGGCAATTGTTGCAACGGAAATTAGCGATAATAAATTCACCATAAAAACTGACAAGCCGAATGTAAAAGTAAGTTGGCAGGTAACTGGTGTTCGTAATGATAAGTGGGCAAATGCCAACAAAATTATTGCTGAAAAAGAAAAGGAACCAACAGCCAAAGGCAAATACTTACATCCTGAATTGTATGGCCAGCCTGTTGAAAAAGGCATTCATTATGTGAATGATAAAGACGTGGCAGTAAAAAAATAAAACGAAAATTGCAATTAAAAAAGCCTCGGAAACGGGGCTTTTTTTTATGATATTTTACTCCAAACTGTTCGGTGGGGAATCTTTGCCATTTCCATGCGTATCAGTTCATTTTCCGCCTTCATAAAAAGTGGATCAGATTCCAAAGTTGCTTCCGCAAATTTTCTTGCAAGCACCAGCCATTTTTCATCCCTTCGGATATCGGCAATTTTCAGATCCAGCAAACCGCTCTGTCTGGTTCCATCCATATCTCCGGGTCCACGCAATTCCAAATCCACCTGAGCAATTTTAAATCCATCGGTAGTTTCTGTCATGGTTTTTAAACGCTTTCTGGCAGGTGCCGATAATTTATTTCCACTTACCAGAACACAATAACTTTGCTCACCACCGCGCCCAACCCTGCCACGCAATTGGTGCAATTGAGACAGGCCAAATCTTTCTGCATTTTCGATTACCATTACCGTTGCATTCGGAACATTTACACCCACTTCAATTACAGTAGTGGCCACCATAATATCGGTTTGGTGATTTTTAAATTTCTGCATTTCAGAATCTTTTTCATCCGATTTAAGTCTGCCATGTAACATAGAATACTTGTATTGGGGTGGTGGTAAATATTCCGCAATAATATCATAACCCGTCATCAGGCTTTTTAATTCCAATTTGGCACTATCTTCAATCAAAGGAAATACGATATAAATCTGCCTGCCTTTATGAATTTCTTCTTTTAGAAATTGCATAATTAAAGGGCGTGTATTTTCATGTCGAAGTACCGTGGTAATTGGCTTTCTTCCCGCAGGTAATTTGTCAATAGTGCTTACATCCAAATCCCCATAAACGGTGAGTGCAAGAGTACGCGGAATGGGGGTTGCAGTCATTACCAAAACATGTGGGGTTATTTGTCCTTTTTGCCACAGTCGCGCCCGTTGCGCCACACCAAAACGGTGTTGTTCGTCTATTACAACGAACCCCAGATTTTGAAATTCCACGTCGGATTCCAACAACGCATGGGTGCCAATTAATATTTGTATTTCGCCGGATTTTAAATTTTCCAATATGGCATTACGTATTTTTTTTGTAGTACTACCGGTTAATAGCACCACAGAAATATTCATATGTTCCAACAATTCGCGCAGCACATAAAAATGTTGTGCAGCGAGAATTTCAGTTGGTGCCATCAGACAACTCTGGAACCCATTATCCGCTGCGATTAACATGGAAAGAAGGGCAACTATGGTTTTGCCGCTCCCCACATCTCCCTGTAACAAACGATTCATTTGCCGGCCGGTACCCATGTCTTTTCGAATTTCTTTTAATACCTTTTTTTGCGCATCTGTCAATTCAAAAGGAAGATGCTTTTCATAAAACCGATGAAAAAAATCGCCAACAATTTCAAATACCGGACCTCGGATATTTTTATTTCTATTATTTTTTAATTGTAAATATCTAAGCTGCAAATAAAAAAATTCTTCAAATTTAAACCGGTTTTCCGCGAGGTTTAAATTCGCCTCGTTGTCAGGCATATGAATGGTTTGCAGTGCCCATTTACGATCGGGAAATTTTAATTCTTTAATTAGAGGTTCCGGCAATGTTTCTTTGGGCTGAAAATCTTTGGATGTAATTGCATTGCGTACAATTTGATTCATGAATTTGTTATCCAGAAATCTCTTGCGCATGCCATCTGTTAATGGATAAACTGGAACCAGACCTTTTCCATTAATTTTTAATGGCCCATCTACCAAATCCATTTCCGGATGCGCCATATTCAATCTGCCCTTAAATTCGGAAATTCGTCCAAAAACCAAATAATTGTTTCCAGGTTTTAATGATTTTTCCAAATAGGATATTCCCTTAAACCAAATCAATTCCAATCTTCCGGTACTATCTGTAATATTCGCGGTGATGCGCCTCGCCTGCCCGGTACCATTGATTTCCAATCTGCCTAATTTGCCGCATACCTGAACGTAGACATCTGTTTCTTTTAATTCGCGAATGGTTTTAATTTCGGATCGATCTTCATAGCGAAAAGGAAAATGGCTGAGCAAATCTCCAATAGAAAAAACAGAGAGTTCTTTCTGTAGAATCTCAGCGCGTTGTGGTCCCACACCGCGAACAAATTCAATTGGAGTGCTGAAATATTCGACAGACAATCCCGGCGAAAATAAGCATGTACATCCGGAAATGACCCGTCATTCCCGGTAAATTCATTAAACCTTACTCAAACTGAGCATTCGAACCATCCAATCCGGCAAAGTTTTTTCGGTTCCCCGCTTTTTCAAATTGATGTACCAACCCAGTTTTTTAAGCACCGGAACCTTATGTGTTTCTACCATTTCAATGAGAGTGCCATCCGGATCTTCGCAATAAGTAAAATGGCCCCCGCTTTCCCCCATATCAAATGTATCACCGCTGTCCACAGTAAAGGGAAATCCGTGTTCTTCACATTTTCTGCGCAGTTCTTTCATGTTTAAAACATCGAAACAGAGGTGAATAAAACCGGCATCTCCCCAATGGCGGCCTTCAAATATTTTATTTGGTTTTCTATCCAGCGCCTGTACCAGTTCTATTTCAATTCCTCCTAGCAATTTGCTAAATGCACCAACTGCACGTGCCTGTTTGCGAATAACTACCCTGCGGTAATTTTCGCCGGAAACTTCCGCATCGGGAATGTCTTTAAAAACTCCGGATTGGTCTGAAATAATTTGATTTACCCCCATAACTGACGCGTATAATTTTAAGGCTTTATCTATGTCGGAAACGCCAATTACAACGCCATAAACACCACCTGTTGTAAGAATCTTTTTCTCATTGAACCAATCATGTCCCGCAACAATCTCAAAACGATTGCCCCAGGGATCATTCAACCAAAAATGTTGTCCACCCCCAATATAATTATATAACGGACCCGCTTCTTTATAGAATTTCTTATGTGCATGGGTAACATTATGACTTTTCATTTTTACAGCATAAATTCCAAGGTCTCCAAATTGGGGAGCCGCATGTGGTTTTACCGGCACTTTACTGGTATACTGCCAGATTTCCATGCCTCCGCCACCCGACATATTTAAGGATAAAACCGCATGCCTGCTATGCACAATGCCTCCCGTGTATTTGGTCATCAGTTTGGCCTCTGCCTCATCTCCAAATACTTTGGTAGTCATACCAAAATGATCTCGGTACCAGTTTTTAGCTGTATGAACATCGGGAATGCCAATTCCCACTTGTTGAATTCCAGTAATTAATTGCATTTTTTTTGTCAATTGGATTTTGCTTTTCGGGCGATTTTTATAAATAAAGAATATGAAATTTTCTTAAGCCAATATAGAATTTTTTCTTCTTTGGCGATAAGAATCAGGGATTTTTTGTTGTCAACAGCGCGGATAATTTTTTCGGAACATTTTTCAACTGAAATGCCATTTATATGTGCTTTGTCCATTATTCCATGTTTGCTGCCATCTGCGGATAAAGCGCTGAGTGATATATCGGTTTTCACCCTTCCAGGACAAACTAGTAGTACATGTACCCCTGGTTCTTCAATATTTAAAGTTTCAAAATAGCCATGCAATGCAAATTTAGATGCGGAATAAGCAGACCTGTCATGGAAACCAAACAGCCCTGACATACTGCTGATTACAACAATACTACCTTTGTTTTTACGGATTTCATCCAGTAAGGTGTGACTTAGGGTTATAGCGGGAAAGAAATTTATTTCCATCATTTTTCGCACCACCGATATTTCAGTTTGTGCCGCTGATCCGCGTTGGCTGATCCCTGCATTATTGATTAAAATGTCTATTCTTCCAAATGCAGCCAGTGCTTGTGTTGCAAAATCCGGAATAGAATGGGCTTGTTCCAGGTCTATAGCAAAGACTTTACATTTCACTCCCCATATTTCGCATTCCGATTTCACCTGCACCAATAAATCCGTTCGACGCGCAGCCAGAACCAGATTGAATCCTTTGCTTGCATAATCCAGTGCCAGTTGTTTGCCAATTCCAGAACTGGCACCAGTAATAAGAATTACTTTTTTCTGCATTTTAGAGGTGTAAGGCGCAAATGCGTCCTACATTTATGGGGCTGCAAAGAAAGTGAATTCCCATAACATAGTGAAAGCCATAGAAACCTTCAATAAAGCTTTATCCTTTTGCTGGTTTCAAATTTGCCTGCTTTATTTGCTTCATGCTTCAAGGAAAAAATGCATTAATTACAGGCGCTTCACGCGGTATTGGAAAAGGGATTGCGGAGATCTTCGCTAAAAATGGATGCAATATTGCGTTTACTTATGCTTCTTCTGTAGATAAGGCTGTGGCGTTTGAGAAAGAACTCAGCGCAATGGGTGTTAAAGCCAAAGGTTATCAAAGTAATGCGGCCGATTTTAAGGCCAGTGAAGAAATGGCAAATGCAGTTATTGCCGATTTTGGCAAAATTGATATTCTGGTGAACAATGCCGGAATTACCAGAGATACCTTGCTGATGCGTATGACAGAAGAACAATGGGATGATGTCATTCAAACCAATTTAAAAAGTACCTTCAACCTCACCAAAGCTTTTTTAAGGCACTTTTTGGGAAACAAAGCAGGCAGCATAATCAATATGACCAGTGTGGTAGGAATTACAGGGAATGCCGGACAGGCCAATTATGCCGCTTCCAAAGCGGGAATGATTGGTTTTACTAAATCTGTAGCAAAGGAACTGGGTAGCAGAAATATTCGCTGCAATGCTATTGCACCGGGTTTTATTGAAACCGAAATGACACATGCATTAAACGAAGAAATTCGAAATACCTGGATCAATGGAATTCCATTAAAACGCGGTGGAACACCCGAGGATGTGGCCAATGCCTGCCTGTTTTTAGCCAGTGATTTAAGCACTTACATTACTGGACAAACCATAAATGTTTGTGGTGGTATGGTGATGTAAAGATATTTACTCTTCAGAAAAAAGTCCGTCCTTATAAGGGGTGCGGTAAGCACTTAAAATCATCTCACCAGTTTTTCTTTTGACTACAAGAACATGTTGGTATGTGATGCCATTTGCACCAAAAACGATATAAGAACTTGCGTCATATTCGGACGGTTTAAGCTCATCTATGTAATTGTTATAATTATTCATTTGATCTACGTTTGGTTGAAAAACCTCGGTAATTAATGTTCGGTCATTTAATCCGTAAATGGAGAAACGCATTTTGCTAATTTTAACTTCATCCATAATTGCAGGACATTTTTTATTGGATAATAATCCGTAAAAAACGTAATCGTCGCCATTGAAAAGTATTCTAACGCGATTGGCATCAAGCGGTGTTAAATGCACAATACGTTGTCCATACATCTGTGTACCAAATTTTTTACTTTTTAATTCATCGGAAAATTCACAATTCTCCGACCATTTTTTTGTACCTCCATTGGAATAGTATTCCATTTTATAACCTTCTGATTTCATTAAAACTACATCAGGGCGAGATGTTTTATCGTACAAATAAAATAGGTAAAATCCATCGCCAAAAGGATCTGGTGTAACATTTATCTTGTTGCTCGTGAGTGTTTTGCCGGCGGATTGGACGCCATCTGTAAAGTTCGGATTGGCGCTGTAAAAACCTCCATATGTTTCTTTGATGCTTTTGTGTGGCGCAATTTGATCCAGATTGGCAATGGCGGTTCGAAATACCTCTTTTACACCTTCCTCAGGTTGATAAGACCATAACGTAAATGGAATTTTATCATCCTCATCAATTAAATGAAAAAATAACTCCTCTCCCCGAAATCCATCAAATGCCACGTTTTTGGTTTTATTGTTAATGATAATTCCTTTATTTTTTGTATCAAAATAAATTAATTTTCTCTCGAGCTGATTGCTGTTATGGGCAACAGAAAATATTTCGAATGCACTGAAGAATCCTTTTTCTCCTTTGTCATTTTCAGTGGTCAGATACGACTTAATAAGATAAAAATATTTCGGGGTACAAAAGTTTGCAGCATGAGAGGATGATTGTGTGGATTGAGTTCGGAATTCTCCAATTTTTGTTTTATTTCCATTGGAATCTATTCTGTATAACATTTGCATGATTCCCTGTCTGTTGTTCGAGAAATCATGCGGAGTGTAAGTGACATATGCGCAAGAAAGATTCAAACCGGTTGTAAGGCTTGGCTTATCCACATAGGTTTGTGCTGCCTCACCAAAGTCCACATTAATGGTTTGCTTATATTCCTGATTAGTCATATAAAGCATTAAGGTTTTTTGCTGTGTGAGTATCAGACATCCGCTATTCCGGTATTGGGTGTAGCCCAAAATATTTTCATTCTTTTGAATAGAAATAGTGGTTTGAATATCTTGACACTGGATATAGTCAATTTTTAGAAAAACCCAAACAAATAGCACGATAAAGTATTTCATAAATAAAGATGTGTATGAGCAAATATAATCATTTGGCAATTTCACACTATCGAATTGCATTAACTTTGCCTCCCAGATGCCCCTCGACCAACAGGAAGATGTTTATCCATATGAAAAGAACATGGGCTTTTTTGACCATGTAGACGAATTGCGCAAGCGCTTCTTTCGTATTGCCATCGTGCTGTTCGTTGGAATGATCGTAGCGTTTTTTTATGTAAGTGAGATATTCGATGCGGTAATTATGTCGCCTTTCAAACCCGATTTCCCGGGTTATCGTTTCTTCTGCGCTATTGGTAAATTTTTTACCGGTTCCGATTCTCTTTGCTGGACACCCCCAGCATTTGACAAGCAGAACCAGCAGATTCAGGGACAGTTTGTGAGTGCTTTTAAAATCTCAACCGTGGTTGCATTTGTGGGTTGTTTTCCACTAATCATCGGACAACTTTGGGCATTTGTGAGACCGGCATTAAGTCAGAAAGAAATCCGCAAAACCCGAAGATCTCTTGGTGTTGTTAGTTTGTTGTTTTTTACCGGGGTGTTTTTCGCATATTACTTATTGGTTCCCCTGGCATCCAATTTTTTGCTTGGATTTCAGTTGAGTCCCGATATTAAAAATATAATTACAATAAGCAGTATTACAAGTTTCGTTACCTTTATGAGTCTCACAACCGGTCTGGTTTTTGAATTGCCGGTATTGATCTATATCCTGGCGAGAATTGGCTTGATTTCTTCGGCATTTCTCAAAAAATACTGGAGATATGCGGCTATTATTATTTTTATTATCGCCGGAATTGCAACTCCATCGCCCGATATTTTCAGCCAGTTATTATTGGGACTTCCGTTGATGGGATTATATGTGGTGGGGATTTCAGTGGCTAAGCGCGTGGAGAAACGACGCGAACTGGAAGAGAAAAGTGAATAGATTTCCAAAACCTTTCTAACATTCCACCATATCTATTTTAATTTTGCCCTATGAATATTGCTATTGGCTCAGACCATGCCGGATTTAAATTAAAAAATGAATTGGTAGTTTATCTTCTGGACAAAGGTTACGAACTGCAGGACTTTGGACCTGATAACGGAGATAGCGTGGATTATCCCGATTATGCCCATCCCGTTGCGGAAAGCGTGGCTTCTGGTGAAAACCAATTGGGTATTTTGATTTGCGGTAGTGGAAATGGCGTTTGTATTACCGCAAACAAACACAAAGCTATTCGTGCTGCATTGGCCTGGGAAGATGAAGTTGCCGCTTTGGCAAAACAGCATAACAATGCCAATGTCATTTGCATTCCTGCCCGTTTTGTTACCAAAGCCAAAGCAATGAAAATTGCAGATGCTTTTTTAGAAGCCGAATTTGAAGGTGGCCGCCACGAACGCAGGGTGGAAAAAATGGAAATGTAAACGCATATGTCTGAAACACCTAAAGACAGTTTGCAAATGCTCGGCTTAAAATTGCCGACCGATCCGCGTTGGGTAGGTATTGCTGAAAAATCTATTGAGGAAATTTTGATTGATCATGCCTATTGCGAACAAAAAGCAGCAAGCAATGGCATCAGCATGATTGTGCGTTACCCCGATAAAACCAAAATGGTAGATGAAGTAACACCATTGGTGGCTGAAGAATGGGGCCATTTTCGCAAAGTGCTTAAAGAACTCCAAAAACGCGGGATGCATTTGGGTGAAAAGAGAAAAGATGAATACGTGGTGCAACTCACCAATAGCATGAAAAAAGGTGGCAGCCGTGAAATGCAATTGGTGGAGGAGCTTTTGCTCTGTGCCATGATTGAGGCCAGGAGCTGTGAACGATTTCGATTGCTGAATTTATATTGTGCAGATCCGGATTTGCGTGAATTTTATTATGAGTTTATGGTGAGTGAGGCCGGGCATTATCATATGTTTATTGAGCTTGCAAGGGAATATTCCAATCCGGAATATGTAAAAGAGCGCTGGAATGAGGTGCTTGAAAATGAGGCCCAAATTCTAAAAGGGTTAGAATACCGCGGCGATCGCATGCATTAATTTTTTTAGTTGACAAATTTGAGATTTGCCATATCTTTGCATTTAGGTAAGCCTAAAAATTAAATTAGTTAAGCAATAAATGGATGTAATTATCAAATTTTTCGAAGGCCAGCATCCCATTATACAGGGCTTAATTGCCACCATTTTTACCTGGGCAGTTACCGCCGCCGGGGCAGCAGTTGTATTTCTATTTCGCGATTTAAACAGAAGGCTGTTGGATACCTTGCTTGGATTTACCGGTGGTGTAATGCTCGCTGCCAGTTTCTGGAGTTTGTTGAATCCGGCGCTGGAAATGGCAGGGGTAACCTGGAAAGCCGGTTGGCAATGGGTACCCGTAGGAATTGGATTTATTCTGGGCGCATTATTCATTTTCGCCCTTGACCAATATTTGCCGCATTTGCATTTGAATGCACCTATGGAAAAGAGGGAAGGAGTGAAAACGGATTGGAATCGCACCATTTTATTGATATTGGCAATTACCTTACATAACATTCCGGAAGGACTTGCAGTTGGAGTAGCTTTTGGCGCTGTGGCGGAAGGTTTGCCTGGTGCCGATTTAGGTGGTGCCATTGCACTTGCAATAGGTATTGGAATTCAGGATTTTCCAGAGGGACTTGCAGTGGCAGTTCCTTTGCGCAGATATGGACTTAGCAGGGCCAAGGCATTTTGGTGGGGGCAATTATCCGGAGTGGTGGAACCCATTGCCGGTGTATTGGGCGTAGCGCTGGTATTGTTGGCGCAGCCATTGTTGCCATATGCATTGGCCTTTGCAGCAGGTGCCATGATTTACGTAGTAGTGGAAGAAGTAATTCCCGAAGCACAATCCGAAAAAAATACGGACAGAGCAACTTTAGGGCTCATATTTGGTTTTGTTTTAATGATGGCATTGGATGTTGGGTTGGGGTGAAAACAGCCTCGAGCCCCGGGCTGCGAGCCACGAGCTTTGTTGTTGATGCCTGAATAACGTTGACCGTTTTGTATCTCGTTATTTCTTATTGTTAAGATGTGGGTTGTTTATTCTTAGCTGATAAGGATAACAAAGATAGATGTTCATTTTCTATTGTATTAGGTGTTTTGTATTTAAGGGCTTTATGTGGTTTGTCTTGGTTATACAGGTATACCGAACGGTCAACAGCTTTAAGTAGTTTGTTTGGATTGCTTGTATCGCAGAATCTTAAGTAGTTGTTTTTTATAACACCATTGATTCTTTCCGCCTTTCCGTTCTCATATGCATACTCGCACATACTATTGATAAATCCATGCTTTGCAGTGAGTTTGAGGAAGGATTTTGCATAATATTGACCACCACCGTCTGAGTGAAAAATGATGCCTTGAGGAAGATATTTTCCTCTGTGTTTTATTGCCATTTGTAAAGCAGGTAATGTGGTTTTTTCAGTTACCAGAGTATCTGAAACGCTGTATCCAAGAATGTATCTGCTGTAAGCATCCAGGATGAAAGTGATATAATAAAACCTGTTCTTGATCTGAAAGTAGGTGATATCACTCACCATTGCTTGATTAATTCCGGTTAAGGTATAATTCTGTAAATGATTTTCAAATCGGACAACTCCATTGCTGTTGGTGGTTCTGATATGATTAACTGGTCTTGGTACTGTGTATCCAAGGTTGTGACAAATGGCTTCGAATTTATCTCTTCCTATACCCGGTGGTTTAATCATATAATACATCGCTCTGCAACTCATTGTCTTGTGATCTGCGCGTATTTGGATGATAATAGGTTCTAAGTATGCAACAGTTTCATCCTGGTGCATAAGCCTGTTTAAATATTGATGCATTGCCTGTTTGCTTATCCCTATGACTTGGTATAATTGATTCAAACTGGAACTCAGTCTTTTTCTGTTTTGCCAGAAGTAGATGAGGGTTTGGTATCGAATTTTTTTTTAATATCCACTCCATAAGCTTCCTCAGCAAGGTCAATCATTTTGTCCTGAAACTCAATCAGAACCTGCTTCTGTCCAACAATGCGCTCTAAGTCTGCTATGCGTTTCTGTAGTGCGATGATTTTCTTTGTATCGCTATCCATTTCTACAATCAAACGTACTGAATCTTTTGGCTTTGAACCATAAATTTTCTTCCACTTTATTACATTGCTGTAACGAACCTGATATTCCCTGGAAACCTCTGCGGCTGTGGTGTGTCCAAGTTCCATCTCGTTAACCTTCTTCTTTTTGAATTCTTCGCTAAACCGACGACGAATCCGCTCTTCAAGCGTTAATCTGAATTTTTCTACTGTTGCCATTATTGTTGTGTTTTAAGTTGTGTTTTTTGCTCTTAAAACGGTCAACTTATTTCAGGCACCGACA